>Ga0224525_1000011_pt1 | contig 208494 bp, 213 predicted proteins | sample CFST100metaG_FD_179874 | JGI IMG/M metagenome (GOLD analysis project Ga0224525, IMG submission 179874) | Peat soil microbial communities from Stordalen Mire, Sweden - C.F.S.T100 | ecosystem: Environmental > Terrestrial > Soil > Wetlands > Peat | place: Sweden: Norrbotten County, Stordalen Mire...
TTAGGCCCGCTGCGGATGTCTTCGATCCCAAGACGGTAAGAAGCTCGATGGGCGCGATCTTCTCGGTTCCTTTTCATGAGTATGATTCTTTTGAGGATTATCAAAAAGAGATGGGCGAACGCCACTACTATCCGTTCATGCTCAAAGCCAAGACCGCTCTTTCCGAGGCCAAGAAAGAGAAACCTTATTCCCTCATTTTCGGGAACGAGGCCGCCGGCCTCTCGGATGCCTTCCTTAAGGTCGGCACGCCTTTAGTGATTCCCCAAAGCTCCAAAGTCGATTCGCTGAATCTCGACAACGCCGTCTCCATCGCCTGCTACTCCTTCTGCGACTAAAAATACGGGCCATTGAAGCGCCAAGCCAGGATCCTAAAGCGAATCCGCGAGGCAGGAAAGCAAAGCGACAGCAATGCCGCGGCCATGCCGCCAAACCAAAGAAGACGTTTGATTAAGCGAAAACAAAACTCGAGAACCAGTGGGTGGATTACTTTGTATATATTGTATTTTTTTATAAAATAATACGTTTTATACATAACCGATAGTATACTGGGCTCATGAAAGAAGAAGTTCTCTCCGCCATAGCCCAAACCCTACCTCCGAAAGAGGTATTTTCGCGTGAAGAATTATGCGATTCCATTAGGGGGATAAAGCCCGGCTATTCTGACCACAGTCTTTCTTGGGTAATCTATCATCTACGCGCCGCTGGATATCTCTCCAAAAATGGAGTGGACCGTTATTCCAGAGGCAACGTCGAAAAACGCTATAGGCCTCAACGCGAAAGTTTAATGATTTCTTCGGCCAGAGAGTTGATTAAAAAGAAATTCGGCCTGGCGCGCTATGTTGTCTTTGAAACTTCCGCTCTCAATGAATGGCTGAACGAATTAATCGCCCATTCCACGACTCTCATCGAGGTTGAACGTCCTTTCCTCGAGAGCGTTTTCGATGCGCTGAAGGATCGTTTTCCCAAATATTCCGTTCTTTTAAATCCTGACGAAAAGGAATTGTGGCTTTACGGTGGTAGCGAGACCATCGTAGTAACGACTTTAACCCTCCGGTCACCCTTGCTTTCTGGAAATGGGATGATGTCTTTGGAAAAGCTGGTTGTCGACTTGCTCGCCGACGAGACCCTCCGTTCGTTTATTTCAGCCAGCGAAATCCCTGAGATGATCTTTTTGATGCGGAAAAGCTATGACTTCAACGAAACAGCGCTTTTCGCCTATGCCAAAAGACGTTACGTGGAAAAAGAACTGGCGGCCGTGTGGAAATGAAAAACCCAGAAACGGTGGCCGATAGCTATGCTTTCAAAACAGAATTATACCAAGGAGCATATCGAGAGTCTTCATTCTCAACACCCGAAAATCGATAAATCCGTTTCCGAGATGACGATGTACGCCTTCGGGCTACTGCAATCGCTTGCAAACAGCAAATTGGATTTCACCTTCAAAGGCGGAACTTGCCTGATGCTTCTTCTGAAGGAGCCAAAACGGGTCTCCACCGATATCGATATACTGGTGCCCCCGGGCACTGAAATAGCAACAATTGTCGACTCTTTCCAGCATGAATTCCCCCTTGTTTCGCTGGTCACTTCCTCAAACGCTAGCCAAGGCGGGATCAAAGTTGGGCATTATGCGTTCGAATGTCCTCACCTTTTCTTAATGAGCGCTCATGTGACTTTGGATGTCGCTTTCGCCCCAAATCGCTATCCCACGATCGAGGAAAGGGAAATAAAGAATGCCTTCCTGATCAACAATGGCTTGCCTTCAAAAGTGAAAACGCCGAGCCTAAATTCCATTCTCGGCGACAAATTGACGGCCTTCGCTCCGAAAACCATTGGGGTGCATGCGGACAAAACTACTTTTGGCACCTTGCTCGACAAGCGTCTTCAAATCATCAAGCAACTTTATGATATTAACGGACTTATCTTGGAAGCTGACAACATGGAAGAAGTTCGGACCCCCTATTTTGCCATCGCCACGGAAGAGCGCGAATTTCATCAGTTGGATCAAATGAACGTCGAGGACTTCATCAAAGATTCCTTCCTCGCCGCTTTTTCCATTCTTACGCAAGGGAAGGCGGATCAAAAATCCGAATACTCGGAATGGTATAAACCCGGCATCGAGAAAATCAGAAATCATATTTTCAGCGGCGATTGGAATACCAGCAAAGCTCAGCAATGCGCGGCCAAGGCCATGTTGTTTTATGCCTGCTTGCTGAAAAATATCGATTTTTTCAACTACAAAATCGCCCCAAGAAAAAGATTTCGGAATGCCCCTTATTCGGCGATCAGCAAAGGACTGAGCGATGAGCTTTTTGGCCAAGCGGCAAACGCCATCGCTCTTTTTGATCCAAAAGCGACTTTCTGTTGAGGCGGCCGGATCTTGAATGGCAAAAATCAGTTCCTTCGAATGAGGAACGACCCGTCAATGCCTTGCGATACTAGGTTCCCCATCCCAAGGAGATTCGAATGGGGCTTAGCAAAGTCAGGCTACTTAACCTATTTTCATTAAATTGACCAGATCAGCAGCCCATTTTCTTTGAATAACCGTTTATTTTTCCGGCAGCGCCAGGATCCCGTCGATGGCTCCGGCGATCGTTTTCTCGCGGGATTGCTTGCCATAGGCGTCGACCGAGGAAACGTCCCGCACCTCATGGGTGAGGCAGGAAGGGCCGCCGATGCAGCCCCCGACGCAGGCCATGCCTTCGACGAAGTTGAATTCCGGCTGGTCCCCTTCGATCGCCGAAAGCGCGGTCTTGCAGGCCTCCAGGCCAGAGACATAGGTCCCTTTGACCTCAAAGGGGGATTTCTGCTCTTTGAGGGCTTCTTTGACGGCTTCCGAAAGGCCGCCGCAGCGAGCGAAGATCCGCCCGAAATAAGAGGCGTTGTCGAGCGGCCGCTCCGGAAGAGAGCTTAGAACGATCCCTTTGGCGTCGATCAGGGCCTGCAGTTCCTCGAACGTGATGACGCAGTCGATGTAAGGCTTCGAATCCTCGGCGAACATTTCCATCTTCTTGGCGATGCAGGGGCCGACGAAGACGGTTTCGCAGGTCGGATCGACCTTCTTGAGGTATTGGGCGATCGTCGCCATCGGGGAGAGACCGTCTGAGACATGGCCCTTAAGATCCGGGAAGGCCGTCTCGATGTATTTCACAAAGGAGGGGCAGCAGGACGAGGTGAGGAACTTCTTTTCGGAAAGCTCCTGGGCTTCGGCATAGGCCACCATGTCGGCCCCGAGGGCCGCCTCGACGACGGCGTGGAAGCCCAGGGCCTTGATGCCGCTGATGACCTGACCGAGCTTGGCGTCATGGAACTGCGAGGAGATGGAGGGGGCCACAATCATGTAGGCATTGCGCTCCCCTTTCTCGTTATCGCGGGTGATGTCGATGCATTTGAGGATAAAGCTCTTGTCCATGATGGCCCCAAAGGGGCAGGCGAAGGAGCAAGCCCCGCAGCGGACGCAGGTCTTCTCATCGATCTTCGAGATGCCATCCTCCCGTTGGGAGATGGCGTGGACCTTGCAGGCGTTCTCGCAGGGCCGCTTGTAGTTTAAGATGGCGCCGAAAGGGCAGGCTTTGGCGCATAAGCCGCAGTTGATGCATTTCGACTTATTGATCTGGGCATGGAGATGATCGTCGAAGGTGATGGCGTTTTTGGGGCAGGCTTGCTGGCACCGGTGGGCCAGGCATCCTCGGCAGGCCGCCGAGACGGTCACGCCGCCGATGGGGCACTGATCGCAGGCCGATTCGATGACTTCGAGGATATTGGGATTCGTCTTATCCCCGCCTAAGGCCAGCGTGACCCGGTCGGCGGCGATGGCTCTTTCTTTGTAGATGCAGCAGCGCATCGTGGGTTTGGGTCCCGGGGAGATCAGTTTGGGGATATTGGGGAGATCCGTCAAAAGCGTGCCCTGGTAGTAGCTTCTGGCCACTTCTTTGAGGACGCGATATTTGAGTTCTTGGACTTGGGTGTCGAATTTGAGCATGGGCAGGTTCCTCCTATCGAAGCAGGTGACTTTGAGGCGTTTCCCCGTTTTTTTGGAGGGAAGCGGCCCATTCGCCGACGAACCCTAGCGCCGTCGAGACAGGGATATCATACCGCGAGTCCTAGGAGAATGGGTTGATGAGGTACGACCGGGCATGAGATATCGGGGCGTCCCTCAAGAGGATTTTGGCCAAAAAAGAGGCCCATCCGGCCGAAAGGGCCAATCGAAAACGCCGGGATGGCGCCCAAAATCATCCTTCGATATTTTCTGGATCTTAGGGAATGGGACGATTCCTTCGGCCATCCGGACCGAAACCGCATTCTCCTCGCGAGAGGTTCACCCGCCGCGGCCGCCAAAAGCCTCCCGCGGCCAGAAAGAGGCGTTTTAAGGAGGCTAAGGCCTTCGCGGGGCCAGAATCCGGTTCCGCCGCCGCTGCCGCCTCCAAGGGCCATTTCTCGAGTTCTAAGAAGATCAAAGCCAAATCGGGAGGCCCCAGCGGCGGCGTAAGGCTTTTCAATCCCTCGTCTGAGGGGGCATCAGCGGGGCGATCTCGCGATCGAACATGGACGAAAGACCTTCCGCGGTCACGCCGGTGACGATCTTCCCGCCCACGCTGATGGTGATGCCGTCAGAGCCGCATTTCCCTAGGCAAAAGGCGGCCTTAAGCTCGATTTGGCCTTCGAGCCCCCGTTTCCTCACCTCCTGGCGCAGCGCTTCGATGACGCCGCGGGAGTTTTGAAGATGGCAAGAAGATCCCACGCAAATAGCTATTGAAAGCATATTAGTTATCCTTATAGGCTTCGCGCAGGATTTCTTCCCTCTTCGGAACGAAGGAAATCGCGGTTAACGACCTGAAAGCGGGTAGGGTTTCTGCGGCTTGCTCGGCGGACATGTTATTTTTTCTCCTGGGAGAGCCGCTGATTGAGGCGGTTCGACAAGACGGCCAAAGAACTGGCGAGGTTGACGTTTTCCACGACGATGCCTTTCGGCACGTTGATATGGGTCGGGGCGAAGTTCCAAATAGCGAGGGCGCCGCTGCTCACGGCCGTATCCACCACGCCTTGGGCGCCGGAGGCCGGAACGCAGACGATGGCGATGCGGGCGCCGAGCCGCGGCAAAAGATTCGGAAGTTTTTCGAGCGCGAAGATCTCCTTGCCCCCGATCTTGGTCCCGATCTTGAGGGGATCGATGTCAAAGGCGGCGATGATCGACAAACCCATCTCGTTGAAGTTCGGGTAATTGAGCAGGGCGCCCCCCAGATGCCCGGCCCCGATGAGGACGGCGGTCGCGGAATCGCGGTAGCCCAAGAAGGTTTCGAGCGTCTCGATGAGCTTAGAGAGATCGCGCCCTTTCTTGGGGCGGCCCGGCTCATCGGAGATGGCTTGGAGATCTTTTCGGATCTGCTCCTCGCTGTAGCCGAGTTCCTTGGCGATCTTGGGCGAGGAGATGCTTTCCACCCCCGCTTCCGCCAACTGCTTGAAGAACTTGAGATATATGGGGTAGCGCTGCAACTGGTTTTTGCTGAATGATCTCATGCCTTTTCTCCTTATTCGGTATAGTTTTACCGAAACTAATGATAAACATCTTTTCGCGGAAAGTAAATAAGTCAATAAATAAATACCGGTATCATCGAGGAAGTTCTGCCATGGCCAAGAAAAAAGGCCCTCGCGGCCTTTCCCCATTGCCGCTATCGGCGGCCAGCGGCATTCTTCAGAGATCGACCTTGGCAAAAGCCTTCTCGCCCAGCCGTTCCGCCAAGTAAGTAAAGAAGACATAAACGAGGAAACCGCCGAACAGATAAGCGAATTGGATCCAGAAAACGGAAACCTCACGCACGTCCGCATGAAGCGCCGGGACGAGGGCTTGCAAACCAATCCCGAGCCCCAAAATCAAAGACGCCGCAAGCATCGAGACGAGCTGCGGCCAATTGACCTTGGCGGGATTCCTGTAATACCACGGGATCAGGATCAAAGCGTAAACCCCAAAGGCCAAAAGAACGGAGCCATAGGCCACCATATTGGGGCTTACCGCGGCAATGTAGCCAGGATCGGAACCATTGGCCGCGGCCGAGCCGATGAGGGCGGGATCGATGAAAAGGGCCTTCACCACCGCGGCTGGGATCGAGATCAGAATCGAGAAGGCCTCAATGAGGACGATGAGGGCGAGTTTGCCTTTGACGATATCGCCTTTTCGAACCGGCAGCATCACGGAATACATGATGTCCTTATCGGCGAGGGCCCGCGGGAAAACGGTGGCCAAACCCGCCAGAATGTAAATGAAGGCCACCGCGGAGGGCCAATCGGGGATCAAGACGAAAACCGAGAAGCAGGCGAAAATGATGAGCTGGGGGTTAAGGCAGAGCTTCAGTTCTTTATAAAGCAGGTTTTTCATCCTAGTTCCCCCTTTCGAGAGCGATCATGATTTCCTCAAGCGTCGCCTGCCGAATGAGGGCGCCCGGCACTTCCACCGCCGCGATCGTCTCCCCCACCGCCTCGAACTTGTCGTTATGCTCCCGGATGTGCAGGAATTTGACTCTCAATTCGGGGGTGAGAGCGGCCGCATCCCCTTCGTAATGGAGGTAGGTTTTCTCAAAAGCCCCCACCGTCTCGGACACGAGGATCTTGCCCTTTTGGATATAGGTGATGTCATCGGCGCATTTCTCGAGGTCGGAGATGACGTGGGTGGAGAAAAGAATCGCATGTTCCTCGTCCCCCACGATCTTCAGGAAAATATCGAGCAATTCATCGCGGGAGACCGGATCAAGACCCGAGGTCGGCTCATCGAGCAACAGCACCTTGGCGCCGTGCGAAAGGGCGAGGGCCAAGCCATACTTGACCTTCATGCCGCTCGAGAGCTCCTTGAGGCGCTTATTCTCCTCCAAGCCGAAATCGACGAGGTATTTCTCGTAAAGGGCCTCATCCCATTTCGAATAGAAGCGCCGCGTGACCGCGGTCATCGCCTTGAGGCGCTTATTGGGGTAATAATCCACTTCCCCGAAGAGAAGCCCGATCTCCGATTTGAATAAGGCCTCGTCATCGAGGATCGGATGGCCTTGGTAGAGGATCGTGCCGCTATTCGGGGTCACGAGGTTATAAATGCACTTCAGGGCCGTGGTCTTGCCGGCGCCGTTGCGGCCGATGAAGCCCATGATCCGCCCAGTCTCCAAAGAAAAAGACACGTTCGAAAGCTCGAACGTCGGATATTTTTTGCACAGATCGCCGATTTCGAGGATTTTCATTTTTTGCCCTTCGCAAAGACTTTCTGGGACAGTTCCTCAACCGTTTCCGGAAGGGGAATGACCATGCCCCGGTCTTTATCCGCGAGGACGATGAGGGTCGTGCCGGGGGTGATGCCAAAGACCTCACGAGCCTCCTTGGGGATCACAAACTGCCCCTTGGAGCCCACTTTGACGGTCCAAGCGTATTTTTGGTTCATTTTCTTTTCGGGGTTGGCCATCAGGGTAAAAAGTGTGATAATTCAAACTTTTCGAAGAGTATTTTAGCACCCCGGAGGCGGGATGCAAGGAAGTATCGCGCGAAGAAAAACGGCAGCCAAGCGGCCGCGAGGATTCATAAATCAAAGTAAAGCGAATCGAGAAGATACCGCTCGCGGTATTTGAGAGCCCGTTTCTGCAGGAAGTTTTTTAGGGCCGAAAGCGAGCCGCTGCCCTTGCCGTAATTCTCCAAAAGCCTAGCGAAGGCCTTCTTTTCCGAAAGGGTGGCTTCTTTCTTGAAATAACCCCAAACATGGTCGGCGGCGTTCGTGCCCCCGCTCCTCACGACGGGGAGGGCAAGGGCGGCCTCGATCGCTTCGTAAAACGCTTCCGCAGGATAGGCGGCTTTGTCTTTCAGCAGCTCCCGGATCTGGAGATATCGAGGGGCGGAATGCTCGAGGATCGTATATTTGTAGCGGCTCCACTCCTTTTCCAAGACCCGGATGTCTTGGTCGGCCGAAAGGACGTTGAGGCACTTCAGGGCGGAGAGGTTTTTGTCTTTGACCTCCAGCATGATATCGAGGTCTTGGCGGCCGAGGGCTCCGACAAAACGCAAAAAAGGTTCGAGGGCAACGCTGGCGGAATGGGCCCCAAAACGTTTTTCCCCATCGGATTGCGAATAATGGATTTTCTGGGTCCCGTCTTCTTTTTTCCAGGTTTTCCCGGCTAAGGCGATCCAGGCCGCTTCGGACTGGGGCAGGGGGCTCGGATGAAGGGCGTTATGAAGATTATCGAAAACGACGGGCGCCCCGATGGTCTGGCCAAGGGCCAAGACCTCAGGGAGGTCATAAGACCGGTCGTCGTTCTCGAGGACGAGGCGCCTTCGGATAGCCAGGCTCAGGGTTCGATAGACTTTCTCGAAACGGCCCAGGGCCATGCCTTTGTCGCCATAGACCCCGCCGACATGAAGGATGATTTTATGGGTGGAATCCACGTGGAGGCTATCCAAAAACCGGGCGTGATACGCCAAATCCTCAATCGCCCTCGCCGCCACCTCGGGATTTGGGGAATTAAGAACGGTGTATTGACCCGGATGCATCGAAACCCGAAGGCCATGGTCGCGGATTTTCCCCCCAAGGCGGTCTAGAGTCGGTGAGAAGAGATCCCACCAGGCCAAGCGATTGATGGGGCTGGAGCCGAAAGGGATGACGTCCGAGCTGATCCGGAAAAGGAGGATGCGATTCGCGATGTTGTAATCGAGGAGGGTTTCGAGCGAATGCAGATTATGCTCGATCAAATCCCGCAAACGGGCCTCGGTGGCGTTGGCTTGCCAACAGGTCTCAAAACCAGCGTTTCGCACGCCGATGGCCAAGCAGGCATATCCGATTTTCATTGGGCTTTCCCGCGATAAGCTTCGATAGCGTCATCGCGCCCTTTCTTTGGAACCTGGTTTGATCTTCTGAAACGTCACAAAGGCGGAAGCGGGCAGGAATGTGGCCTCTTGGGAAGCCGCCGGCAGATTTTCAAAATCCGAGGGCGGTTATAGCGCTGGGCCAAAATGCAGGGAAGGTTGACCATCACGGCATAGAGGAACATCAGGGGAATCACGATGGGCGGGCAAAAGAAGCCAAAGACGAAAAAGGGGAGGATGGCCAGCCAATGGGAGAGCTCGGCCCGGCACGATTCGGCCAGGAACGTCTCGAGCCCCGAGGGCGAAAAATCGGTCAAATGCTTCTTGCGGTAGCCGTTTTTGAAAGCGGCCGCCCCATCGGGCAGATACTTCTTCCACCGCTTGATCCCGAAACGCTCATAGACGCGGCCTTCCCGTTCCCAAGAATGGGCCCGAAAGAAGAAAGAATCATAGTGAAAACGCGGCGCGGGGACGGCCAAAGCCAAGAGAGCGGCCCCGATCTGAAAGGCCGGCCACAAGGCAAAGATCAGCAGCAGCATCACAAGGGTCGAGGGATAAAAGAGTTGCATGGTTTACTGAAAGCCGATCTTTCGGCCCTTCCAGGTCACGGGGCGGCGAAAGGCCCGGCGGTAGAGCGACACGAGAAAGAGGACAAGGAATCCCGCCATCCACAAGGGATATCCCAAAACGGCCAAGGCGACCTGGTTTCCGAGGCGGGAGGAAAAGACCGCCAATTCGAGAAGAAGCCCGACCATCAAAGAAGCGTAGATCGTCAGATAGACGGGGTCAAAGAAGAGGCTGACCCGAACCAAGTCGAAGGGAAGCGACAGAAAACAGGCGACCCACAAGATGATCAATAGAAGCGTCAAAAGCCGGGTCTTCCCCGCTCCCGTCGCGAAATTCTTGATCCAGCCTTGGGCCAGGTTTTTGAGGCCTTGGCCATACATCCGGAAGGAAATATCCCTTCCGCCCAAAAACAACCGGAAGGGAATGCCTTGGGTTTTGAGTTGCCCCGCCAAGGCGAGGTCTTCCACCACGCAGGCTTTGACGCTGGCATGGCCCCCGCATTTTTCATAATCGGTTTTGGCCAAAAGGATCACGGGGCCAAACAGGCTCACGGCTTGGCGGGGGAAAAGATTCGCCAATCCGTTGGCGGCGACCTGAATCAGATTGAAAAAGACGGAAAACGACTCATAAAACCGGCGCTTCCGATGATAAGGCTGCACGGAGACGACGCCATATGACCTTTGCCAGGTCCCCACTAGTTTTTCAAGGGCCTGCTCCGATAAGCGAACATCGGCGTCCAAAAAGAGCAAGAGCTCCCCGGAAGCCGCCTTGGCCCCAAGATGGCAGGCATAATTCTTGCCCGTCCAGCCTTCGGGTTTTTCTTTGATGGCGAGGAGTTTCGCCTTGGCCTCCAGCGCAATTTGGGAAGTCCGATCGGTCGAATTGTCATCGACGACGATGACCTCGAGGGGCTCATACGTCTGTTTTCTCAAATCCTTGAGCAGGAAAGCGAGATTCGCTCCCTCGTTGCGGGCGGGGATGATCACGGAAACGGTCGGCCGCCCTTTTCCTTCCGCCAAATCTTCCAGCAACGGCCGATGGAAAAAGAGAATGAGGCCGGAAAGAAGGCCAAGGATCGCGGCCGCGAGACCCGCGATGACCATTATTTCCCCACGCCCTGCTTCCTCACGAAATTCACGACTTCGCGGAGGGCCACGGGGGCCTCCTTACGCTGGGTCAAAAGGCAAGCTTGCTCGGCTTTTCGAAGCTGGGAGGGTTCTTCCTCAAGGAGGGCCGCCTTAAGGGCCAGAAGTTTTCTCGCCCCAACGAGATTGCCGACCGTCACCCGGCGAAGAAAGCCAGGGACATCGAGGCTCGTTTCGCTCTCGCAGGTCGGATGCTCGCAGAATTGGCAGCGGGCGGCTTTTAACTCAATATCCCTCAATTCTTCGGGATCATCCTTATAACGGTCCTCGTCCCGATAGGGATGCGGAACCAGGCGGACATAATTCTTTTGGCCCTTCGCGTAAACAAAAGGCGCGAGACGATATTTCCGCAAAATGGCGTTGGCGGCGCTTAGCCCGCTGATCGTGACGGTCGGGGTTCCCGTGCCCATCGCCGTCGATTCGCCGCAATAGAAAAGGTTGTCCCATTCGCTGCGGGTGTGCCACCGCTTGAACATGTGCTGGCCCAGCTTTTGAAGGGGTCCAGCCACCGCTCCGTTGTTTTTATTGGTGTAGCGCTCGATGGTTTTGGGAGTGGCGATTTCGGAATACCGCACCGCTTCGATGAATCCCGGAAAGCGTCGCTCGAGAAGCGCCAAAAGACGGGCTTTCTCGCGCTCCTTCAGCTCCCGATATTCGGCGGGATCCTTCGTTTTCCAATCGACGAACGTCGGCCCGATCGCCACGAGGGTCTGTGCGTCTTCGGGGCATAAGGTCCGATCATCGAGGCTGAGAAAATAGCAGGTGACTTCGCTCTCGTCGATGCGGTCGGGATTGCCCACCAGCATCTCGATGGGAAGGGTGTCGGCGGGGATCGCTTTTTTGTCCACGAGGGCATACAGCACGACGCTTGAATAGGTCGGGGCGAGGCTTTGGGCCCAGGCCCGCTTCTCGGGAGTCGTGTTTTCATCAGGCGCCAGTTTGGCGTAAAAATTCCAGACGGTGCCGGAATAAATGAGGTCACGGGCCAAAAGCCTTTGATGGGTCGAGGTCTCGACCCCGCTGGGTTTCCCGTTTTCGAAAAGGATTTTCGTCACTTCGGTCGAGGGCAGCATCTCGCCGCCGTTCTCCTCGATCGCCTTTTCCAACTTGCCGGTCAGAAACATCGTCGAGCCGGCAGGGTAATAACTGCCGCCGACGTGGTTATCGACGAACATCACGGCCGCCAAAACCGCCGGGGTCTCTTGGACCGTCGTGTAGCAATAGGTCGAGGTCAGCTTGTTGAAGAATTTGAAGATCTCCGGATTCTTGAAGTACTTTTTCAGAAGCGTCTCGGCGCTCATGTTCAGATAGGTCAGGAAACGGATATAGGAAAGGGGGTGCCGGGCCATCTGGGCCAAGGCTTTTTTCCGATCGGTTTCGTCGGGCGTGGAAAAAGAGGGATTCTCGACCATGATGTGCTCATAAAGAACCCCTAAATCATGATAAAAACGCTTGAAATTTCCGATGTCGTCGGGGAAAAGCGGACGCAGTTCCTCGATGAACCGATCGATGTCCTGATAAAAGATGATTTTGACCCCGCGGTAATCGATGGCATAGAGCGAATCATGCTTGATGACGTCGAGGGGCTCTTCCAGGCAATTGAAGACGAAGCGATGAGCGGCGTAGCCTTTTTCGCCAAATCCATAAAGCATGGCGGCCCCATTGTCGAAAATCACGCCGTTGCGCTTGAAGCTTCCGCAAGAACCTCCGGGGTTGGCGCTCTTGTCGATGACCACCACTTTAAGCCCTCGTTTGGCCAATAAGCTGCCGGCCGTCAGGCCCGAAAGCCCCCCGCCGATGACGATGACATCATACATAGGTAAATCCTCCGGTATCCTAAAGACGATCGATGTTGCGGTTCTTCCCTAAAGCTTCCATAAACGTTGAATAATTAAACTTATTTTAGCATCTTTCTTGGGATGCCGGCGGAAACTCGGCTTGACCGGACCGCGAAAGAAAAAAAGCCAATCGAGGAATGGCTTGGCTTGGGCCGAATCGCTGACGGAGGTCGCTTCGAATGGGGGCGGACAACTTGGCGTTGCCCACCCGCAAAAATCTAAGCGGGCTCGGCATGGCTTAAAAATACCAGTCGCGCGGCGAGCGCAATCCCCTTATTTCATCAAGGTTTAAACGGCTAGAGAAATACTGTTTTTATTCCCAGTCAAACAAAAGCTAGGGTTTCTTTTTTCTCAGATTGACCCTCAGTTTGATCAAACCGATGATTCCTAAAACCAGAATCAGGGAACCGAAGACAATAATGCCGGCCTCAAAGATTATAAGGCTGCCGGATTCATCCAGACATCCGGAGGCCGCCGCACAAGCCTGAGAGTCCTGAAGGCTTTGATGAAGAAGGATGGAAAACGGAACGATGGAGCCTAATCCCGTCACCAAGCCTAAAGCGCTGACCACAATCAAAGGCGCTGTTTTTTTCGAATGAATCAAAAAAATAACCCCCAAAACCCAGAGGACGGGTAGAGCAACGATGAGGATTCTTATCAAAGTCGTATCCATTTTCAGTTCTTGCCCTCCCGAGGGAACAAATGGCTTAATTCCTCGGACCGGCTAAAGGGCCGGATAAATCCGAGGCCGAGGCTTTTCTCCAAAAAGGCAATCGTCTGAGGATGCTCGTCTCTATGATCCCCCAAAACCCGTCCGACCTGATCATCGCTTTCGAGAAGGCGATCCGCCCAGAAAAAGACGGCGTTGTTTCAAATCATCGCGGACCATCCTATTTTTTAAATAAAAAAGGACCGACACTTTTGCATCAATCCTTTCATTCTCGGATGGCAGGGGAAGAAGGAATCGAACCCTCATCAAAGGTTTTGGAGACCTCTGTTCTACCACTGAACCATTCCCCTAAAAAGAGGCGGGGTTATTATAGACCCCGCGCAATCTTGCTGACAAGGGACAGATCAGCCTGGCCAGCGAAGTTGGCTTTGAAATGCTTCATGACGGCAGGAACGGACTTATCGGGCAGCGCGGCGATGATCTTTTTGATTTCTTCTTCGCTCATGAGAGCGGGGACGAACTTCTGAAGGGCGGCTTTCTGGGCCACGAGTTCTTTGACGGACTCGGCTCTTCCGGCCTTTTCGAAGCTTTCCTTTTCCTCGTCAAGCTGTTTGTCGAGGGCGGTGACGATGGCGAGGACGTCGGCGTCCGTGACCTCTTTGCCGCTGCCATTGGTCTTGAGCCCCAGATAACCCGCGAGCACAAGGCTATAGACGCTATGGCCGGCTGCACCGTGGGCCTTCATTGCTTCCACGTTAGCTTTCTTAATGTCATCGATCAACATGTTGCTGACCTCATTTCTGGATTGAAACAAGCGGTTTCCTGATGGCTTGTCTCTGGGTAAATCATAGCGTTTATCCGCTCCAAAGTGAAATACAATCCAAATGCTTGATGGCGCGAAAACCACCGCGTCTTCAAGCTTCGCCGACGGCGGGTGTTTTTTTCCGTTTTCGGAAAATGGCGTCGAGGGGGTCGACGATCAAGCGGTTCAGCCCATAGTAAACCGGAAGGATTTCAAGACGCCCGAAGAACATGCCAAGGTTGAGGATCCACAAAAGAACGACATAGCTGACGGGGGAAGCGACCTTGTAAGCGAAGAAGTCCACGATGGAAAGCCCGGAGTCGGAAAGGGCGGATGCGAATTCATAAATCCCCTGCTCGACGGAGATCATGGGCAAGAACATCGTCGCCAAGGACCCCAGGGCCAGGAAAATAAGGTATAAAACGACATAATTCCGGGCTTCATCAGCGACGAAGCCATCCGCTTCTTTCGTTTCCCCCAACCGGGTGACCGGGTGCGGATTGATCGTTCGAGAGCTCGAGAATTTATAGGTGACGGACCAACGATATTGCTTCAGCAGAAGACCCACCCGATATTGCTTGATGCCGCCTCCCGTCGAACCGGCCCCACCGCCGATCGTCATCAAAATGATGCTGACGAAAACGGCTGCCTCCCCCAGCGGCATGATGCCGGAATATTGGGAGAAACCAGCCGAATTCAGGATATGAAGGTCCGCATAATTCGAAAAGCCGGTCGTCGTGAGCGATGAGACGACGTTGAAGACGGAATAACGCAGCGAAGCCCAGAAATCGAGGCCGGTCGAAAATCCGTCGCCGAAGAGATAAAGGGTGCCGATGGTACTGAGGAGAGTGAAGAAAACGATAAGGAAAAAAGCCAGCCGAATCTCGATGTCTTGGCAATATTTTCGAATCTTGCCCGTCAATAGAAACGTGTGAAGCACGATATTCGTGGCCCCCGCCAGCATGAGAGCCATCAAGATGATTTCGATGGCCAGCGAATTTCCGCCCATGACGCCATTCCCTGAGAAAACGGAAGTTTGATAATAAGCGATATTGGCGGACCGCGTTCCGAAGCCCCCCGTCGAAATCGCGGAGGCCGAATGGCAGATGGCATCGAAAGGCGTCATCCCGGCGAGCCAAAGCGAGCCGGCCCCGAGGGCGACCAAGCCAAAGTAAATCCCGAAGATGAGTTTGGCGCTCCGCCCGAGGTTGGGGATGAGACGGTCGTTATGGCCTTCGGCGAAATAGAGTTTGAGATTATAGCGGTCGCTGATAGCGCTGGCGACGATAAGAACGAGGCCGACCCCGCCGACGAATTGCATGAAAGCCCGATGAAAAAGGAAAATGTGGGAACAGATGTAAGCGGAAGAATCCAGGCCGCTCAAAAAAGCCCCATTCGGGAAAACCGTCAATCCCGTCGTCGAATAGGCGGAGGTGGCTTCAAAGAGGCTCTCGGAAAAACTCATGCCCAGGGAAACGGAAGGATCCCAGCCATTGAGAAAAGTAAATTGGCTGAGGAAAAAAGGCAGGGAACCAATCAGAATCGCAAAAAGCCAAAGCAAAACCAAGAGAAGCGAATCCTCATTTTTGGCAAAGCGGGCTTTGGGGGCTCCGGCGATCAGGAAACCATAGAGCGAAAGGCCAATCAGGATGGCTGCCAAGCCAGGAATCGCAAAATCGGGCCAGCATTCGAATTCGGAAGGGTAAAAAGCCAAAATCGCCAAGGGGATGAGAGTCACGAGGCCCTCAAAAGCCAAAAAAATGCCAAGATACCCGAAAACAAGCCGATAGCCTTTGACTTCGGGGCGCATAAAAATTACTTTTTCCCCTCTTCGGGGGAGGGGTTAACCGGAATGGGGAGATCCCCTTCACTCGGGTGTTTTTCCTCTTGAACGAAGGCCAGCACGTTCGCTTCGTCTTCTTTGGCGCAGGCAATCACGAGATAATCCTTCGGACGCAAAACGACTTCGCCGGTCGGAATGAGGAAGGCATAGTTCCTCACGATATAAGCGATGGAGGCGGTTTTTGGGAACGCGATATCCCTCAGGCGCCGGTTGGCGATGCGGTATTTTTGAAGAATCGTCAACTCGATGATGGAAATGCGGTCGTTATCGAGAGTCAGCGATTTTATCAGCGAATCGACCGAGGATTCGTTCTTGATGGTTTGAGCGAGGAGATAAGTCGAGGAGATGACGTAATCGATCCCGAGTTTTTTATAAAGGTCGACGTTGGCGGGGTTTTTGACGACGCAGATGCATTTTTTGACGTTAAAAATCTTTTTGGCGAGGAGGCAAGAGGCATAACTATCGGCGTCGCGGTCGCATAGGGAAATGAAAAGATCGGCATCCTGAGCCCCCGCTTCTTCGAGGATATGTTCCCGCCATGGATTGCCAACCGTCACCGAAATCTGTTTGTTTCGGGTGAGTGAAAGGGCGACGGAGGGCGAAGAGTTGATGATCACGAGGCGGTTTTGGCGGGTATTGAAAAGATCGATGATATAAGCCGCTTCCTGATTTCCGTTGGCGATGACGACGATCATGGCTTGCCCTCGCCTTCCAGCTGTTTGAATTCATCGAGGCTGAGTTTGAACGGATAGATGGCCTTGATCGAAGCGATGCCAGCGATCAGAGAGCTTTTTTCGGGGACGTCGAAACGCACGAAAACCCTAGGAATGCCATAAAGCTGAGCGAACATATGAGCCAAGAAAAGATTCACATTGTCGTCTCCCGTCGTCACCACCGCCTCTTTGCAGGTCTTCAGATAGCAGTCTTTTTCGAGGAAAGAGATATCGGTGGCGTCCCCCGTGACTTTGAAGCCGGCGAAATCATCGGCCAAACGATCGAAAGAAGCCGAGTCAAGATCGACCGCGATGACATTGTCGCCCCGCTCCGAGGCTTGGTTGGCGATTGAAGCCCCCAACCTTCCGATTCCTATGACGAGTATTTTGTTTCTAAATGCCATATCTATTTTCAGGATTATAACTTACTCCGGCAACGGAGGCAATTTCCCCTCAATCCGAAGGGTTTCGAAAATTTCGACGTCAGGATGCTGGCTCGTGATTTCCCGGTATTTGGCTTTGGTGAGCTTTTTCTTCAGGCCCTTCCATCCTTTTTCGGCATAAGTCGCCAAACACCAATCGACGTATTCCTTGGTGGCTTCACTCATGTAATAATGGCCGCATTTGCTTCGGAAATATTCCAAGGCGGTGTCCGGTTGGAAATCTTTTTTGCCGTAGGTCTTGCTGGCCGAGAGCACGTCGCAGACGTATTCGCTCGCCCAGGGATAGGGCATCGTTTTGGCCAAGATCCGCCCGGCGAAGAAATCGGTCCAATACTCCCAGTGATGGGGGTTCCGCTTGGTGTGATGCTGGCAGATCCGCGAGAAATAATGGTTGGCCATGCGCTCTTTGTAGACGGGCGAATAGCTGCCGGCGTAGTAATGGGCCGAAGTCGTGAACTCCGTCCAGCTGAATTTCGAGAGATCGTGCCCCAAGGCATGGAAGAAAATGCCCATGTGGCGGGCGTTGACCAACACGCGATGGCGATGGCGGACGATGACGAGGAGATGCTTAAAAGGATGGCTCATAGGAGAATCTCCGAAAGGACTTTGCCAAGGTCGTCATGAATCGCCGCATCGAACATCGAATCCACGCCGGCGGCTTCCTTGTTGATGATGATCCGGGGGCCGCCGCTGAAGTCATCGATGAGACCCGCGGCCGGAAAGACGTTAAGCGAAGTCCCGCCCACGATGAGGAAATCCCCGTATCTCATCTCATTGGCGGCGCTTAAGAGGACGGCGTCATTGAGCGGCTCTTCGTAAAGCACGACATCGGGTTTGATGAGACCCCCGCATTCCGGGCAATGGGGCACCCCGGCAGGTTTGAGGTCTTTTAAGGCGAATTTCTTGCCGCAGTCGAGGCAATGATAGCGGCGGGTCGAGCCATGGAGCTCATAGACGAGACGGCTCCCCGCTTCTTGGTGGAGCCCATCGATATTCTGGGTGAGAATGGCCACCCGGTGGCCTTTTTTCTCGTAATCCGCCAGCGCTTTGTGGGCGAGGCAGGGTTTGGCCGAGGGGTAGACCATCGTCGACCAATAGAAGTCATAGAAATTCGGGGTGTGGGAGAGGAAATATGAATGGGAAAGCATGACCTCGTAAGGCACTCCGTATTTCGATTTGAGGTTATAGATCCCAATCGGCGAGCGAAAATCCGGAATCCCCGAATCCGTCGAAACGCCGGCTCCCCCCAAAAAGACCAAGCGTTTGGCTTTCTTGAGGGCGCCAATGAGGCTTTCGCGTTTCAATTCCATGGACACCATTATAAAGGCAAAAAGAAAAAAGGCGGACGGGAAAATCTCCATTCTGGGCCGAAGCGTATTTATCCTGAGATTATCCCGGACGCAAAAATGGCTCTCAACCCGGCTTTCATGGCCTTTTCAGCCCATGCTCCCCCCGAGGCCCAGAACCCAGCGATGGAAGTTGAAATCCCTTCCATCGGCAAGGAAAAAGGGCCAAGCCAAAGACGGCCGGCCTAGCGCTATGGTTCTCCCGGAATCATCGGAACGAAAAAAAACTCTAAAAGGCTTATTTCTCGGCTTCGAAATGATCGAGGGTCTCAAGACTGATGGCCACCAGTTGATCGGGGTTTTCCTGGCCTCCGTTTCGAACCCACCGCCCCAACAGACCCGTCTCGGCGCCCAAGAGAAACGCCAAATCGTAATCGCTTCGCTCCGCCGGGAGGATCCCTTTGCCGACGAGACGGCTTCGAAAGGAATCATTCCCCGATAGGCACTGCTCGAAAGAGGAGGCGATTTGGGGAAGAAGGCCCTGCTTCTCAAGATCGAGGAGACGGGCTTTGTTGACATAGGCGAAAGAAATCAGGCGTTTCAGGAAATCGCCAAGCGTTTTGTCGGAGGGATCCGCGGCGAAGTCTTTGACGCTAAAGAAGACGGCGAAGTCCACGACATCGCCAAGCGAGGAGAAATCCCGATAAAAGGTTTTCCGGGTGAGGCCCCCTTGGCGGCAAACCTCGGAAACGGTGATTTTCCCGTAGTCCTTGGTTTTCAGAAGCTCCGAAAGCGCCAAAGAAACCTTATTCAGGGATTTCCAAACACGAGGGTTTTTCGAAAGGTTGTACATCGTTTTCTTGGAAATAGTGTAGGGTGGCCATCAAGGAAAAACAATCGAAAAGCAAAAGGGTTAGGCAAATAAAAAATCCTCAATGGCGGTCGGAATTATTCATAGTTCGGTTTCGGGGATGCAAAGCATGAAGATCCCGCCGAGCAGGCTGCAGAAGATGATGGTGCAGATCCCGATGGCGATCAGGTCGTTCTTGGTTTTGGCGACGCTCAGCTTCTTAAGGGCGACCCCGCCCACGACCTCCGTCGCGGCGATGGAGCAAAGACCGGAAATGACCAAAAGAACCAGGCCCGCCATGAGGACGGCCGCTGATTCATAAGCGCCGTATTCCAAAGCGATCATGGATTCGATGGCTGTGAATTCGATAAAACCAATCAACACGAAAAACGGAACCGCGCACATGGCGATGATGATGAAAACTTTGCTGGCGATCTTCATAGAATGCCCCTATTCCTTGCCAATATCATACAATCGCCTCAATGAAATGTAATGATATTTTGCCTTAGAAGGCTAAATCACAGGTCATTGCTGAGAACAAAATCGCCTTTTTTGATCCACTGGGCCTTCCGGAAAATCAAATCGATGAAAAAAGTCAGGAGAATGGGGGCCGCCACGCAGACCAAAGTCACTTCCACCATGGCCCAGGGAGCGTAATTCATGACGTCGAACGTGTTGATGACCCCCACGAGCCCCGACGTGCCCATGCCTGCCCCGACGGAATCGGTCGCGAAATTGAAAAGCAGGGCGAAGGGGGCCAAGAAAGCCCCGCATAGGATGGTTGGGAGCCAGATCAAAGGTTTCTTGACGATGTTTTTGAATTGCAGTTTGGAAGTCCCCAAACCCACCGCCAGCACGCTCCCCCACTTATTGTCGTAAGCCGTCTCGACGGCAAAACCCACCATTTGGGAGCAGCATCCGATCAAAGCGGCTCCGGCGGCCAAAGGCGTCGCCCCGATGTCGATGGCCACGCAGAGGGCCACCGAACTGAGAGGACCCGTCAAGGCCAAGCCGACGAGGACCGCCACCACGACGCACATCACGAGCGGCACGGCCGCGAAGCTCATCTGGATGAGCGCGCCCAGACCTAGGGTGACATCATGGACATAAGTGGAAAGCAGAAACGTATAGGCCAAGGAAAAACTCAGGCCGAGCAAAGGGACGATGATGAGATCCACCGGGGTTTTCTTTTTGTGCAATAGAAAGATGGCGAAATAGCAAATGATCGTCGAAACGTAGCAGGACAAAGGATCGCTGACGGTGGAAAAAATCCCGGTGCCGAAAGAAAAAGTCAGGTCGCCCACCATCCCGGCGGCCATGAGGGTCACCACATAGATGCCATTGAGATGCAAAACCAAGGCGATCCCGAGACCGATCCCCGCCCCCATGAGCCCCTTCAAGACGGTGGCGAAAGCCCCGATGGCCTCAAGATTGGGGATCTTGGCAAAAAGGCCGATGATGGTTCCGATGATCAGCGTCCCGAATAAGCCAATGGCCATGCCGTTGGTGGTGCTGGCCAAGAAATCTTTGACGATTTTGGCTTTTTTCTTAAATGGGGTGTCGGGGCTTTTTTCTTTTTGGATCTCTTCCATGGGGTTTCCTTCCGCAAGCGGGGATGCCCCAAGATTATTTAGGCTGGGATTTTTTTAATCAATACTTATTGATCGAAAAAACAAAAAACCGAACTTTTCCTAAAAAGAAAAAATTCGGTTATGTGACGATTGGTGACCCGGACGGGGTTCGAACCCATGAATGTATCCTTGAAAGGGATAAGAGTTAACCGCTTCTCCACCGGGCCAGGAATAATAAGAATGGCGCTCACTATAGGGCTCGAACCTACAACCAATCGGTTAACAGCCGATTGCTCTACCATTGAGCTAAGTGAGCGCACCGCTTTAGCTATGCGCAGTCCTGCGCGACCCTGTGGGCCAGCCATCCTTTGCCAAAACGGTTTGGAATGGCTTCTGCTAGAAGCATTGAGAATTATAGAGTCTTTCTTATCGCATGACAAGAAAATTGAGCGAGGCGGGCCGCTGGAGGCAACCGATAGCGGAAAAAGAAATCTGGGCATTCCCTGATGGGCTTCCAGCCCTCCCGTTTCCGGCCTTGAACGTCCGTCTCTTCGCCCTCTTGGCCTTCTAAGACGTTATCCTTCGTAAAACAGAGCGTCAAAAAAGCAGACAAGTTTTTTCAACCTGCCTGCTTTGAGACCATCGTTTCAAGCAAAGAAACACCGGGTCCCATGAAGGGAGATAGATTTCACCGTTTAGGCATCTGCTCACGCGAGGAAGGGGAACCCTCAGGTGATTTTGAGGCCAAACTGGTGCAAATCTCAGCTGGGATAGACGAGGGCCGCGTCGTCGAGGGTGACATCCGTCTGGGCCAGCAAGCGTCCGGTGTCCGAGGATCCGGTGCCCATGGTGATGTCGACCTGGCCGAGGACCGTTCCCTCAAAAGCCGCTCCGGTGCCGATCGCCACCGTGTCCGAAACGATCCAGAAGACGTTCTTGGCCAGAGCGCCCCCCGTCAGGATCACGTGCATGTTGGCCGCTTCCGTCAGTGTGCCGGAGACTTGGAATATCCAGGTTTCCGTCGCGCCACCGCTAAGCGTCACGTCCGTGTTGATGAGGACGCCAGTGCCCCATTTGTAGATGCCCCCGGCGAAGGTCTGGCCCGAGAGGTCGCCGGAGTAGAGCTCGGTGGCTTTGGGGGCGTATCCCATGCCGGTGGTGAAGGCCGTTTCCATATCATTGATGGCGCCCGTCAAATAAGTTGGCGTCGGCTCAGCATAGTCGGCGGCGTAAAGTTTGCCGGTGACGTAGGTTGAAGTCGAAAATACATTGGTAGCATCAGCGACCGGCGAAAAGCCAGTGAGGGCTGTTGAGGAAGCCGGACTGACGCCGATATTGCCGGTGACGACGGTGTTGCCCGTGGTCGAAACCCCGGTCTCCGCCAAAGCGACGAAGTCGCCGGCTGTGCCAAGGACGAGCGTTTGTCCGACCGGCGTTGACGACGAACTCGAAGAAGTCGATGCCGATGAAGAAGACGCAGAACTCGAAGTTGAGGCGGTTGAAGATGAAGTTGAGGCAGAGGTCGACGTCGACGCAGAGGTCGACGCAGAGGTCGACGCGGAGGTCTGCGATGAGGCCGATGCTGATGTTGACGCGGAGGTCTGCGATGAGGTCGAAGATGACGTTTTCGACGACGTTGAAGCTGGCGAAGACGAAGACTGATTCCCGCACCCAGTCAACACAGCGAACGTGCCGATTAAGAAGGCAACGCTGATTGTTTTAACGAATACGAAACCTTTCGATTTTGCCATTGAGAATTTCTCCATTCTTGGAAAAAACTGGTGCAAATCTCAGCTGGGATAGACAAGAGTCGTGGCATCGAGGCTAATGGCCGTCTGCGCCAATAAGCGACCCGTAGCGGAAGAGCCGGTGTCCATGCTGATATTAGTTTGGGCAAGAACCGTTCCTTTAAGAGACGCTCCAGCGCCAACCTCTACCACATCAGAAACGATCCAGAAAATGTTTTTCGCTAAGGCGCCTCCGCTCAGAAGCACATGCATGTTAGCCGCTTCGGTCAGTTTGCCGGAGACTTGGAATATCCAGGTTTCCGTCGCGCTTCCGTTAAGCGTCACATCCGTATTGATAAGGACATCATTGTCCCATTTGTAGACGCCTCCAGGGATGGTTTTTCCCGAGAGATCGCCAGCATAGAGCTCAGTGGCATCAGGAGCGAACCCCATGCCAGTGGTGAAGGCCGTTTCCATCCAACTGACAGAATTCGTCAGATAGGTTGGCGTCGGTTCGGCGTAGTTGGCGGCGTAAAGCTTGCCGGTGACGTAGGTTGAGGTTGCGAATTGATTGGAAGGATCGGCGGCCTGCGAAAAGCCGGTGAAGTAGGAGGCAGCGACCGGGCTGATACCGACGTTGCCGGTGATAACCGTGGCCCCCGTGGTCGATATCCCGGATTCAGCCAAAGCGACAAAGTCGCCGGCGGAACCAAGGTCAATCATCTTTCCGACGGGTGGGACTTTCGCGCCGTTAGTCTTGGCCTGATTGAAAGCGGTAGTCGCGGCCGCTAAGGTCGTGACAGCACCATCAACCTCGTCCTGTTTAGCATCCGTTTTGTCGGTGACAAGTTGGGCGGCGGCAATGGCATCGGCATAAGTAGCCAACACCGCGCTGGTCACCCATTGATCGGTGTTAAAGACATCGGAGCCGTTGACGCTGATAACGACTGAGACTTTGTTGGTGTTTGCGGCGCTGATGGCCGCATTCAAAACAGCTTTTTCGACTATTTTTGTTCCGCTAGCTTTGTGAGCGTTGAAGATCGCGGTGGCTGCGGTTAGGGCAGTCACAGCGTCATCGACGTTCCCTTGCGTGGCATCGGCATTGTCAGCCACCGCTTGTGCGGTTCCGATAGCGGCCACATAAGTAGCCAACGCGGCGGCGGTCACCCATTTCGCATCAGGAGAGACATCGGAGCCGTCAACGCTGACGGTAACGGTAGCCTTGTTGGAATTGGCATCTGCGATAACGCTTATTAACGCCGTTTTATCCATGGCAGGTTGGTTTGTTATTGTGACAACCAAAATGCCATTGATAGCCGGCGTGCTGACCGAGACGGCTTCTGCCGTAACGTCGCCATCGGCAACTGCGGTCAATAAGCCCGTTTGACTAATTGTGGCAGTGCCAGTTCCTCCGGCAATGACCGACCAAGTCACCGTCTTATCGGTGGCATTAGAGGGCAAAACGGCAGCCGTAATCTGAAGGGTCCCGCGAAGGACATTGATTATCGAGCCTCCGGCTCCCGTCACAGTGATGCCCGTAACCGGCACATCGGCGGATGAAGATGAAGAAGGAGTTGAAGAACTCGAACTTGAGGCTGACGAGGAGCTGGAACTCGATGTTGAAGAAGGAGTCGAGCTGGACGTTGACGAAGAGGCTGAAGAGGTTGACGTAGAAGATGTGGATCCCGATGTCGATTTAGATGTAGAGGTTTGCGAAGAGGTCGAAGATGACGGTTTCGACGACGTTGAATTTGATGACGATGAAGATTGATTTCCGCACCCGGTTAATACAGCAAGCGTGCCAATTAAGAAGGCAGCACTGATTGTTTTAATGAATACGAAATTTTTTGAATTAGCCATTAAGAATTCCTCCATTCTTGAATTTGGCTGATTGACTAGGATTCATAATCGGAAACGCGCCTCCTTTCTGGCTATTTTCGATAAGGTAATGTTTTTCTTGCTTTTTTTGCAAAAATATTATATCATAAAAAATTTATTTTTTCAGGATTATTTTATAGCAGAAGGGTTTGTTGACAGGAAACAGTTGAATGCTGCATGATAACCATCAGCGTAAAATATAATGTATTTAAATTAGATAGACCCGATAACTCGTTTTGAACGGTTTTTAGAACGCTTAACCCTTGCTAGCCAGTTAGCATGACTAACGATAGTTTACAAAAAGAGATCCTCTAGCGAGAGAATCCCTTGTCAACTTGCAAAGTTAATCATCTTTTATTGGCCATTTTCGCTCGTTCTTTCCGAATTGTGCCAATTTTCTTGTCGCTGCGAGCGATACTACCGTCGGGATTCCGGATCGTGCCATGTTCAAGCCCTTGTTTTTTCTCAAGCGTGCCAACGGTACAATCTGATCTTGTTCTTCTTTTGATTTTATCCATATCTGCGTCCCTCCTTGTTCTTAAATATAGGAACTCAAGCTCCGGAGGTTTATGATCCGCTAAATTAGATTAAACCACGTAGCTCGGATAATTTATGATAGAACCTACGCCCAAACTGACCTCCGTCTGTGCCAATAAGCGGCCATTGACGACGCAATCAGCTCCAACAGCAATGTTGGTTTGGCCAAGGGCAATGCCTGTGAAATGCGAATTCGCCCCAAGAGCGATCGTCAAAGCGGAAAGCCAGAAGACGTTCTCTGCCCTGGCCCCGCCGGAAAGGGTGATGCTCGTGCCGGCCGCTTGCGTAACTCCTCCGGCGATCTGGAAAACCCAGAAATCCGTGGGGCTTCCAGATAAGGTAAGAGTGTCGTTAATCAAAACTGTGTTCGACCATTTGTAGATTCCGTGCCTAAGCGTTTGTCCGGAGAGGTCGCCCTCATATAATTCGGTTTTGACAGGCGGGACCAAACCCATTCCCGTCGTATAAGCGGCGCCCATATCCCCTACGGCCGTCGACAAAGTAGCCGGCGTCGGAGAAGCATAGTCGGCGGCATAAACCTTGCCGCTAACATAACTTGAAGTCGCGAACTCTAAAGAAGAATCGTCGACCAACGAAAAGCCAGTGATGGCCGTTGCGGCGATCGGGCTGACGCCGATATCACCGGTGACGGTTGTGGTCCCTGCGGCCGTTATCGCAGCCGAGGCCAGAATCGTATAATTGGCGGCCGTCTTCAAATCGATGCCTTCGAACTGATTGCTGATGGTTATATCTTCTTGACCCATTATAGAGGGAGAAACGGCAGAGGTCGCCACCGCCGTGACAATGCCGTTTGCTACCGGGAAAAGCTGTCCGCAGACATCGCAGGTCGCGGCACCCGTTTTATTAACGATGGTCCATACCACTTTTTTATTAGCAGCATCCGTCGGCGTGACGGTGGCAATCATCCGAATCGTCCCTTTGTTGGTTTCGATGGTCGAAACAGGAATCGTCCGGGTGGCCTCATCGACAGCCGAGACGGTGATAGCACCCACTGGAGTTTCGGCTGCCAGCATTGCCGTTCCGAAAAAATCGCTGCCCTCAGCCAAAACGGTGCCAACCAAGAACAGTGCCATTACCCCCGCCACCACGGCCCACCAAATTTTTTGCTTTTTCATTGATATCATGAATTGACTCCGAAAATATGGTAGCATATATTTATCGAAATCTTCCCTATTCAACGCCTTTGTCTGATAAATCTTCTTTACAATTTATTAATCAGCGTTTTTATTCCTCATTTTTTTCCGGTTTAAACGGATTCGCCTGACCAGTCCGTTGAAAAGCCCTATTTAAATATCCAAATATCATTAAAGGAAAATTTTCGTCAAAAGATTTTGAAACCACGCTCTCAGGGCTTTCCAGCGAAAATCCACCTTCAAGCAAAAGGCATTCCGAGACAAAAAGAAGCCGGTTAGATATCACCAACAAGAATCCTGATTTTTAATCGAAGGGATTCCTTTTACGAATATTCCGGATTCTTAAGGATGCGGCCTTCTTTCTTCCGGAAAAACATAAAAGGAGCGGCTCGTTGTCGATCCGCTCCTCATGAGTCCAAACCTCTCTCAAACGTAAGTAATGCGATAAGAAGCGAGGTTTTTCGCGGCGGCTTCAGAAAACAACCGCGGAAACCGACGAATTACTTTTTCACGCGAAGTTTCTTATCGATCGACGAAAGCAAGTCTCCCACGGTTTTGAATCCGGAAAGCTCTTCGGTGGAAAACTGGATGCCATATTTATCTTCGAGATCAAGGCACATTTCGACGACATCAAGGCTATCAAGACCCAAATCCTTCAAAGATTTGCTGTCGTCCACGTGATTGGCATGAACGCGTTCCGCAAACATTTTCCTGATTTCGTCCATTTTGGTAACGCTCATTTTCAATTGCCTCGGGCCTATTATACAAGAAGCGGGGCCTTTGATGCAATGAACCCATTTTGACAAAAAAGGCCCCCTGAGAGGCCCTTTCCTTTCCCGCCTTCGAGTTAAGAAACGAAAGCGAAGGGATTCGAAGAAGCTCCGCCGAGGACAAGTGCGGTCTCGCTTGAGAACTCCAGTTGGATTTGGTGGCCGACATCCGTGGCGGCGTCTTGAAAGCTGACGCTCAGGACGCCCCAGATGATTCCGAAGATCCCAATGACGAGAAGCATACCCAATAATTGGCCTTTTAATTCTGACATGTTATTTCACCTCCTTTCTTCAATCGATGTATCCGATGACCGTCGAACGCACGACCCTGACGGTCATTTCCGAGCTTTGGAGGATAAGCGGATCGTAAGACCGCGAAAGCTCGAACTCCAAAATCTCCCCGATTTGGGGATTGCCCTTGGTCACTTGGACGATGGTGGCTTTGGCTTCGCTTTCGACGAAACCGGCGATTTCAAGAGTGATGGAGCCCTCGATCGCGATTTTCTTGCCGGCGGTGATGGCGCAGGCATCCAAAAGGCTATGCAAAACCTGTAGGCTGCAAAGGTCCCCGGCAAAAGCCATCATCTCCACGAGGAAAAACAGCGACAAAAGAAAACCGAGTTTATAGGCCATTGACGAGATCCCCGATCACGATCACGATCCCGATGACGATCAGGCCCATCGTGACGCCGCTGTCGATCAGAGGCAAAAAACACAGACCTTCAAGACGAGATTTGGTTTTGCCCAAAAGGTCTTTTCGCTTCTGCGAAGCCAAGGACGCGAAGATGGTTTGAAACTGGCGGATGTAGGCCTCACCGCCCCCTTCTTCCGCCATTTTATAGATGGAAATCATCACTTGGCGGATTTCCAAAGAGGGAAAAATCTCCGCAAAAGCCAAAAAAGGGGTTACGGTTTTGTCCTCGTCGATCCCCTGAAGGAGCTTTCCCATTTTCTCGGCCAAAGCGGGGCTGGCGAAGCGTTTGGCTTCGCTCAAAGCCGGATAGACCGGAAAGCCGTTTTCGATGAAAATGGAAAAATAGGCGAAGATATGGACGAACTCCGCCTCGAATTTTTCTTTTTGGGCTTTAAGAAGGCGGTCGCCTCTTCCCAGGAAAAAATAATCGGCGAGAACGATCACGAGACCAAAACCGCCGATGGAAATGACCGATTGGCTTTGTTGGTAAGCGAAAAAAGACAAAATCACGAGAAAGAGATCAAGCAAGGCCAAGAAAAAGAGCTCTTTTTTCGGATGAAGGTTGGCTTCCTTCATTTTCCGGAGAAAAGAAGGCTCAGTCCTTGGAAGTCTTTTTTTGCGGCCGAACATGGCTTAGGTCCCTCCCCAAAACGATTTTCTCGCCGGTGGCTTCCGAGGCGTAAAGGCTGAAGGAAACCAAGGCGAAGACGAAATAGAGCACGGCGACCCCAAGGAAGATGGGGGAAGCCGTCAATTGGCCATAGAAATTGGAAAGGCCGAAACGCAGGAAGGCCAAAATCAGCAAACTCATGGCCCACAGACTCGCGAATTGAGAAAAGCATAAAAGCTGGATTTTGTCTTTTTCGTTTCCGCTTTCCTCAATCAAGGTGGTCTCCATCAAGAGAGGCTCCGCCATCTTAAGGACATCGCCCCCCTGGTCTTCGTAGAGGCGGAAGATCGAAAAGAACATCTGATAGAAATCCTCTTCGAAATAGGTTGAAAGATAATCCAGTTTTTCTTCCAGGGTGAAAGCGGATAACCCTCCCACGATTTCCTTTTCCTCCCCCGCCGTCCCCAGCGAGGCCGATTGATAAGCTTCATCGCCCGAATGGCTGACGGAGAGGGTGATGATGAAGGAGTTGACGAACCGATAGCATTCATGGCGTTTTCTTATTTTTATTTTGGCTTTGGAGATCTGCGGGAAGACGGCCAAGAAAAACGTTAATGCGAACATCAGCGAAATCCCGATCGCCAATAGAACGTTTTCGGTGACCAGAAACGCCAAACCGCCAAAAGCCAAGGCGATAAGGAAGGATCCGACGATATTTTTCATGCTTCAATCCTCCGATAAAGAGATTTCATCTCCCTGGTTCTTTCTTTAAGTTCGGCGATGTCTCTGATGAAGCGGCTGATGGAGCCATCGCTTTCCGTTTTCTTCTCCAGATAAACGTAATAACGGAGGTGATGGGCGATGTCGTCCAGCAATTCTTCCTTGAAGAGACGTTCGCTTCCCAGCATCGCGAGCCGAGCCATCCGCTCAGGCATGGCGGAAAGATCTTGGGCGTGAATCGTGGTGATGATGGGGTGACCCGACATGGCGCTGATAAGGGCATCGAGCATTTCGGCTCCCCGCGCTTCGGCCACCAAAATGTAATCGGGATTGTTTCTTAAAGCATTGCGGATCAAAGAGGAAAAGGTCGCGCTGGGAATCGACTCATTCACCAACCAAGTGGTTAAATCGATGGCGGGATTAGCCATCAAATCCAGCTCTTCGACGTTGTCGATGACGATGACCCGGGTGGAAGGAGGCATGTTGGCCAAAAGCCATTTCTCAAGTTCGGTTTTTCCCGAAGAGGTTTTGCCTCCGATGACCATCGATTCCCCCTTTTGAAGCAGCGCAAGAAGAATCCCGCGGCTGTCCCCTCCGAAAAAAGAGGGGTCGTCGTCCAACCGACATTTCTCGCTCACGAGGCGAAGGGAGAAGGAATAGGTTTTGGCATTGCGGTTTCTGACCAAGGAGGAGTAAACGGCGTTGAGGCGGTATTTTCCGAAGCTGACATCCAAAATGGGATAAGAATAGGAGAATTGCCTTTCGGTGAAGTTGGCGATCTGGCGCAAGAAATCCCCCACTTCTTCTTTCGTGACCTCACTAGAGGATTTCTCCCTTCCTTTGACATTGGTGGCGAAATAAAGGCTCGTGCCATTGTAAGAAATGTCGGTGACCCCTTCTTCCGAAAGCAAAGGAGCCAAAAAAGAATTTTCCAAATATATCGTGGGATCACCCGCCATAAGCGTCTCCGTTAACGATGACGAAAGATTTGCGATCCGCATAAGTCATCAAGGCTGATCGGCTTGACAAGGAAATGGTGACCTGAGCGGGCCACATCCTCATGTTGCCGCCATCAATTAAATAATCGCTGAAAACGCAGCCAAAGGAATAAGAAGCTCCAAGCAAATAATCTGGCAAATCGTCAGCGAAACGCGTCGTCACCAAGTCGATAACGAGTTCCTCGACGAAATAAGGCGAAGGGGCTTTTTCGTTATGATAGGCGGTAGCCACCCCTTCCTGCATGAAGACGATATCGATCCCCGCGAAGGTTCGGGCTAAGCCCCCATAGGAATAGGAAAATTGGAAAAGCGAAGTCGCGAAGACGAAGAGGGTGGCCCACAAAAGCATGTTGGCCATCAGCTCACCTCCTTAACGCACCATTCGCTGACGGTTTGGGATCCAAGGAAATTAATGCTTTTGAAAACCGCGAAATCATACTGGACGGAATCCAGATTCTGATTTCCGCAATTGGCGAAAAAAATCGAGAAATCATAAGTTTTGGGTTGGCCGTTTTGGGCGGGCGGGAGATAAAAATTTTTCGTTAGGAAATCATTGGGTCCTCTCTGGCCGGCCTTTTTCATGATGCGTTCGTCCATGGACGCCGAAACTTCGTCTTTCAAGGCCAAGTGACTCCAAGAACCACTGCCCTCCGGAACCAAAGAAAGGGGAAGCTCGAGCCATTCCGTTTTCTCGTCGTGTTTTTTCTCCCCCACCTGAAAATCGCTGAGGTGGTTTTTTATTTTCAACGTGATGGCGGAAGCTTTGAAGAAAAGAAAACTCTCATCGCAAAACATGTCCCTTAGCTTCATCGCCTTTAGAGGCAAAATCCCACGAACGGGATCGTCGAACTGAGCCAAGAAACCTTCGTGGAAAATAGTGTAAGGAAAATGCCCGGGGTTCCCGTCAAAATTCTCCTGCCATTCCGTGGAACAGGGACGGGTCAGCGGGGAGGCGCTCGGAAGTTTCCAAGCCAGAGGATGAATGAAATTTATTTTTGCGGAAACGTTTATCGGCGAATAGGCCAAATCCGGGGTCGCCTGAATATTCAGGGTATTGGCGTTGGGTTCGTCGATGAAGAATTTGTCTTTTCCCGGAATAAGGCATTCAATCGTCAAAGAATCCTTTCCCTGGAGACCCTTGACCGTTGCCGTATATAGAGTTTTGGAATGCAGGGTGGGGTGACCATTGCTGCCCTGGGCCATTGCGTCGGCCGTGACCAAAAAAGAAGTATTCGCGCTGTAGTATTTGGGAACGTAGGTCAAAGAAAAAGAATAATCTTCGTCCACTTTTGCCAATGTGGAAAATAGAATGGCTCGAAAATTTCCGGCCTTTGGAAGGTCTCCGGCCGAAAGGGCGTTGCTCCCCAAAAAAGGCGAAACCAAAACAAGGCTGAAAAGCCCAAAAAGATTTTTCTTCATCGTTCAATTTTCAGAAAGCTTTATTGGCTTTGGCGAGGACATCGTGACTTCGTTTGGAAAAACCGCGAAAATCCATGAATTCCAGCCACCAAAAGGCGTAATGGCGCCCCGCTTCGAGATATTCGCAGACGAAGATCCTTTTCTCGTAATTAGGCAAGGTTCGATAAAAATCCCGAACCATGAGCAAGAACTTCGCTCCGGCGATATCCCCATGGCGGCAGAGAAAGTCGCTATCGAGGTTATAGATGTGATAATCGGGGCTATACCCGATCTCGATCAGGGCTTGACGGTAAACGGCGCCGACCAATAAAGCGTGATCCCGCATGGATAAGGATGGAAACAAAATAGTAATCTGCTCATCCATGCACTTTACCCTCCTTCACTTCTAATATAGTGGTTTCCCTCATCGATGAACCCATTTTATTTGGCTTAAAGGCAAAAAGCAAAAGACTCTTCGAAACAAAGATTAAATAATGTTTTTTTATCTTGTTAAAGAGCTTGGTCAAAGTTGTTATAATATGGCAATGATCCTCTTGACAGGAGCCTCCGCCAGTGGCAAAACCGAAGTCAGCAAACTCCTGCGCAAAGAGTATGGGATCGTAAAAGTCGTGACCCATACTACCCGAGCCCCGCGAGTTAATGAGAAAAACGGGGTGGATTATTATTTTGTGACCAAAGAAGAATTTTTGGCCTTGCAGGCCAAGAATTTTTTCGTCGAAACCACCCTTTACAACGGAAATTTCTACGGTTGCTCCAAACGCGAAGTCTCCGATGACAAATGTCTCATCGTGGAACCGAATGGCCTTCGTTCGTTCTTGGCCTTGGGCGACCAATCGATCGTGACGTTTCTCTTAAGCGCGACGGAGCAGACCCGTCGGGAGCGGATGCTTTTGCGGGGCGATGATCCTGAAGAAGTCGATAAACGCCTGGACGTGGATCGCATCGATTTCGATCCCATCCGGATCGAACCCACCGATTTCACGATCGAGACCGACGAAAGATCTTTGAGCGAAATCACGAATGATATCTATCTGAAATATGTCTACTCGCTGAAATCACGTGGCATCTCGCCCAATATAATCGTCCAATGAAACTTCCAGATTCGTGGCGTCTTTAGAACATTTTTTTGTGGGGAGACGGGTCCTTTGGGGATAGCCCGAAAAATGGAATAAACCGCGGGGGACGATATAGCAACCGGCAGGGACGGCCCCAGAGGCGGCCCAAACGATGCCCAGCGAAGCCTTCCAGGCCTTGTGAGAGAAAAAATACATAAAGCCATTGCCGAGGCGTTTGATGAGAGGGGCGTAGGAATGAAGGATGTTGGTTTTGGTGATCCCGGGATGGGTGAGATAGGCTTCCCCTCCGTTTTGCATCGCAAGGTAACAGATGTTCATCACGGCTCGCTTACTGACGGCATAAGAGGTGGTCCGCGAAAAATCATCGCTCTTCAAAAGCCAGGAATAATCATGCTTTCTGGGGGGGCGATTCATAACCGAATTAACGAAAACAAAGCGTGCATTGCCATGATTTTTGACTAAATCTTCATAACAGGCATAAGTTCCCACGGCATTGGTTTTGAAGGTCAAGGAAGGCACGGAACCATGCTCCATCTCCGAGGTGGGGAAATAGACCCCGGCATTGAGAACAATCGCTGAAAAATCGATGTCCTTGACCTCTTCCGCCATCTTATGGATTGAGTCAAGATTCCCTTGGTCGTAAAAGACGAAATCCACGAGAGCGGCGGGAACTTCTTTTTTGATTCCGGCCAAAGCCTTCTGAGCCTTCTCGAGATTGCGGCAAGCGATATAAACATGCGCCCCTTTATAGGCCAATCCCAAAGCGGCTTCATAGCCAATTCCGCTCGTTCCCCCGGTAATCAGGATTTTGGCCCCTTTAAGATCGGGTATTTTGCGATCAATCCATTTTTTTCTTAGTTTTTCCATTGGGACGTTCCTGGTTTGGCTTCGCTTGGCGCGGTTGATGATAGTTTACTATGGCTTCGAGGATCGTGTACTCATCGCATTTGGTCACCGCAACGCTTAGGCGCCCACGGGTAAAAGAGTCCCCTTCCTTCGCAAACCGGCCCAAACCATCGACGATCCAACCGCTGACGGTGGAATAATCATCGCCTAATTTATCGGGGTCAAGGCCGAAGAAAACATAGAAATCATCGATATTCATTTTCCCTTTGACGAGATAACTGTTTTTGGTTTCGAGGGGCAGAATCATTTGCTCGGGTTTGTCTTTCTCGTCCCACATCTCGCCCACGAGTTCTTCCAGAATATCCTCAAGGGTGATGATGCCTTCGGTGCCGCCGTATTCATCTCTCACGACCGCAATGTGGTGATGGGTTTCCTTCATTAAAGCCATGGCGGAGGAAATCGTCATCGTCCTGGGAACGGAGATGACGGGGAGGATCAAAGAAGAAATTTCGGGATTTTGGCCTTTGACCAAAACCCTTAAGAGCATTTTGACGGGAAGGTAACCCAGGATATGGTCGAGCCCTCCCCGAAAGACGATGATGCGAGAATAGGAAAAGACCCCGGGATTCTTAAGGAAATCGGAAAAGGGCGTTTCGAGGTCATAGGCAAAGACTTTGACGCGCGGCGTCATGATCTCATAGCAAGAGGTTTCCTTGAATTCGATGGATTTTTGAAGCAATTCTTTCTGCTCCTGATCGATGACGCCTTCTTGGGCGATGTCCACCACCATGGCTTCAAGTTCCTCATCGGTGGCGACCCGGCTTTCCTTCCCGGCCTTTTCGATCAAAGGCGAGGCGATGAGTTCCGCCAATTTGCGATCGGGATACACGAACGGGAAAAAGATGACCTCGCAAACCCCCACAAAACCGGCCAACTGTTTGGCCACGGCATGGGCATGATCCTTGGCGACGGCTTTGGGCGTGATCTCCCCAAAGATCAATAGAAGAACCAAAAAAATGGCCGAGGCCAGCAAAGGGGCAATTTCTTGCCTGAACAAAGGCGTCAGATAATAGGCGGCCAAAAGGGTCGCAAGGGAGGAAGCCAAAATATTGACGAAATCGTTTCCGAAAAGGATCGTGGCGATGGTTCTGTCATAATCGGAAGCGTAATGAAGGGCTTTCTTGGCGGCTTGGTTTCCGATGAGGGCTTCGCGCTCAAGCTGCGTCTTGGAAACGGAGCTATAAGCCATATCGGCCGCGCTGAAAGCCGCGCTTAAAAATAGGCAAAGCGCCAATCCAGCGGTATCGGCAGCCATAACCCAGTTCATTTTCGCACCGTTTTCTCTTTGGCGATAAAGGCTCGCTCGTTGATGGGCCCCACGAGCTCTTCCAGCACGTCTTCCATCGTGATCATCCCTTGGAGGATCGCGCCTTGATAGACTAGGGCGATCTGGGTGTGGTGGCTTCTAAAGCCATCGGTCAACTCTCCGATCGTAATGGTCGGAGCGATGACGTAGGGCCTCTCCAGGCTTCCTTTGATGTCGGCCAAGGGATTTTTCAGATAACTCGTTAGGTATTCCTTCACGAGCAGGATCCCGACGATTTTGTCTTTGGAGCCGAAATACATCGGAATGCGGGAATATTTGGTTTCGCAAAGCCGATCCGCCAAACCTTGGTTGGTCAAACCCTGCAAATCGATTTCAAACATGTCTTCTTTTTTTGTCAAAACGTCTTTCACCACCGTATCCGAGAAATCGAAAGAAGCCTGAATAAGGTCGCTCTCGTTTTCTTTGATCAGACCTTCTTCTTCGTTGGCCTCAATGACGGAGGTGAAATCCTCTTCCGTCAGCGAAGGTTCTTTTTTGGAACGGAAGATGATTTTGAGCAATAAGAACAAGCCCCGGAAAAACAAGGTCAAGGGATAAAGAAGAATCATCGCAACGAAAAGGGGATAAGCGACCAAAGAAGCGGTTTTGCTCGGAATTTTTCGGGCGATCTGTTTGGGAATCGTCTCACCGAAAAGATATAAAACCAAGGTCAGGGCCAAGGAAGAAATGAGAGAAACGAAGACATCGTTCATTTCCGGCAGGGTCCTTAAAAAGAGATAAGTGCTGAGGGCCGAAAGAACGACCGCCAAAGCGTTGATGGCAATGAGAATGGCTATCAGCGCGCTCTCAAAATGCCCTTCGATCCAAAGAACGGTTTTCGCCAGCCGGCTTCCTTTTTCGGCCGGGACCTGAAAACGATATTTGTTCAGGCAGGAAAATGAGGTTTCGGCAAGGGAGAAAAAGGCTGAGATGCCCACGAAGGCGAAAATAAGGATCAGATAGAGCCAATCCAAAGTTGCATCAACTCCTTTTTCCGAAAAATCGGATAAGAAATTTTACCAAAAAATGACCAAAGAAAAAAGCGCCTTCGCATGAGGGCGCTTTCAAGACCAGATTTTAGTCTTCGTCGGCATCGCCGCCGAGCTGAGGTTTGTAGTCCTTAAGCTCGATGGCATAGTTGTGCGGAACGGGTTCCTTTTTCACAAGGTTATCCTGAGCGCAGACCAGAGCGAGGAGCTCTTTGGCTCTCCGGAGTGAGAGCGGGCTCTTCACCTTGAAGACAGACGAAATCTCTTTGTAGATGTTCTTGGCTCCGGCATCCTTTACCGGAATCGGGGAATTGGCGAAGTCTTTCGGATCAAGGGCGAAGTAGAGCTTTAAGCCCTTGCCCGCGACGGTGAGTTTCATATAGGTCTTCGTATGAAGACGGAAGGTATCGCCGCTATTGGAGAGACGGCTCTTTAAGCCATAGCTCAGGGCCTCGCTCTTCAACTCGTTGTAGTTATTCTGCAGTTTCTGATCGGCGGCCAATAGACGGGTCGGGAACGGAATGCGGATGATCTTGGCCTTCGGGGCGGCAGGAACGGGTTGCGCTTCCACGACCGGCTGTTCGGCGACGACGGTCCCAGCGATCGGCGCGGCTTGGGAGGCCGGAGCGGCTCCGATAACAACGGTCACCGTAACATTGGAAGCTGGAGCGGCTTCTGGCGCCGGAGTCTCTTGAACGGTTACGGCAGGGGCGGCTTCTGGCGCCGGAGTTTCTTGAACTTGGGTTTCAGGGGCGGCTTGGGGGGCCGGAGCGGCTTCCTCAGCCGGCTTTTCTTCGACGGGTTGTTCCACTGTTGGGGCAACTTCGCTTACGATGGGGGCCGGAGCGGCTTCCTCGACGGGCTGGGGCTGGACGACAACGGTTTCAACCGGCGCGGCTTCAACGGCGGGAGCCGCTTCAGGCGCAGGCGATTCGATTGGAGCTTCTTCTTTGGCTTCGGGAGCGAGCGGGGCCGGAGCGGCTTCCGCCGGCTTCGGCGGCAGCTGCTTGGCTAACTCTTCGGCAACGATGGCCCGGATCTGATCGCCGGTCACCAAAGAACCTTGGAGAGCGGACAACGCGGCATCCTGCTTGTCTTCTTCTGAAGTCTCGGCGGCTTCCTTATCGGCCAAGGCTTTCTGAGTCTCGGTAAGATCTTGGGCGATTTCGCCGTTCGACTTGGCAAGGGAGGCGAGTTCTTCTTTGAAGATAAGGCGGACATCATCGGCTTTGAGGCCTTCGGAAGGCTTCTCGCCAATGGCGGCGATGATTTCTTCTTTGATGATCTTGCGCAGGTCATCGGAGGTCAGCATATCGTTCTCTGAGGCGGGGGCTTCTTCAGGCTGGGCTTCCACTGGGGCCGGCTCAACGGGTTGGGGGGCTTCAGGAGCCTTTTCGGTATAGGCTTTCAGTTCCTCGTCGATGAGGACCTTGGCTTCTCCGATGGAAAGAGGCTTGTTTTCAACTTCGCCGGCACGATCAGCGATTTCGTCCTCGATGATCTTGCGAAGATCTTTCGCGGAAAGGGGATGATCGTCAATAGGCGCCTCAACCGGTTTTTCGGGTTTTTTGGGCTCCGGCCCAACCGGGCCTGGGCCATAATAGAAATTCTGAACGATATAAGGACTTGGTTTTTCTTCTTTGGGGGCGGGGGGGGCTGGCATTTTGTCGTGCTCCTCCAATTCGCGATATTGGGCGGCCTTGAGTTCTTCCTCCGAAGGGGCGGCGACCAAAGCCGATGCATTGATTGCAGTCTGCGCCACGACCTCCTTGCGGTTGAGATCGGCGATCGTTTCTTTCTTTTCGGCCGGGTGTTTGATGATTTCGGCTAAGGAGATGGAAACGGCGACGGCTCCGAGAATGAACGAGACGAGTCCAAGGAAGAACGGGAACGTCGTTAAGAACATGGTAAAGATAGTGGGGTGGGTGGCACCGATAAATCCAAAGACATCATGATAATAAAAAGTCGCCGCTGGATTTGCAGTAACATACGAGCCTTCGAAAAGAACGCCACCACTGGCGGTTTGTCCGACGGCGACAAGCCCTAAGCAAATGTCGATGAATCCGAAGACGATCCAAAGGACGTTAACGGCAGTCGCGCTTATTTTCTTCTTGATGATAAGCATCACTAGGTGAACGATCCAAAGGGCATTGAGAAGCAAGAAACCAATAAGAAGGATTATCTCAAAATAGACCAAACTGGGGCTGTTTAAATTGGCTTGGAAGGAAAACAAGCTGCCCAAAGCAGGCAAAACCCTGATGAGCACATCGTTTATGCTCAGTAATGGAGCGCCGCTCACATTGACATAAGACGGCATGAACCATACCAAAAGCAATGCTCCGATGGCTAATATTGCCGAAATGATGGAGAGAATCAGTGAAGATTTTTTCATAAGTTCCACCTCTGTTTACTTAATTTTAACAAATTAAAACCAAATTAAAAGAAAAAAGCGAAGTTTTGCAAGGATTTTTCCAAAATATAGGATTTTTATCATAATTTTCGTGAGAAAACGTCGATTTTTGATGGTTCCAAAATAAAGCTGACATCGCCATTCGGTCCTTTTTCCCCATCAAGGCACCAAGGCAAATCCTCCAAACCCGAAAAGCGACAGCTGAAACAGACATCGTCGGGCGAAGCGGAAAACGGGAGATAATGCAAAAGGCCATTGAAAAAGCCTTTTTTGGTGAGAAAAACTTCCATTTTCCCATCATTCATCTTTCCTTTGCGATTGACCGTGAAACCTCCGATGTTCCGCCCATTCAATACCATGATGAAAGGCGCTTCACTCGTTTTTATAAGGCTTTCTGATTCATAAGAATAGGGATGTTTGCCCATTTGAAAGACTTCCTCGACCGCTTTGGTGTAATAGGCCAAACGGCCCACTTTCTTTTTTTCGGATCTTGTGACCCCATAGGCGATGTCGCTGAAAGCTCCGAAGGCCGCGCAATAGGCGAAATATTGGGTCTCCCCTTTGGAAACGATTCCCCCGATATCGATTTTTTCGACATGTCGGTTTTGGATGATGGCAAGAGCTTCTTTCATATCTCTCGTGACACCAAAATTCCTGCCGACGTCCCCAATCGTCCCGAAATTCACATAACCCAAAATCGGTTTGCGGGTCTGGGAGATGATGGCGTTGACCGCGTTATTGAAAGTCCCATCGCCCCCACAGACGATCACCACTTCATATTTGGAGCAGGCTCCCGCATAGACGAGGCTGGCCTCTTCTTCCGAAGAAGTATGCCTGAAATCAAGGGTTTCGAAAGTTCCGGTCAGTTCTTTCCTCACGAGGGGGACATGAAGCGAAAAATCCCGTTTCCCTGAGGCGTTAGAATAGACCACCAGCGCTTTCATAGCCTCCACTATAGCCCTTAATCAATGGGCGATGCGCTTGATGGAAGCTCCGATGAAACCCTTGAATAGCGGATTCGGTTTCAGAGGCAAAGACGTGAATTCCGGATGGAATTGCGAGGCGATGAAAAAATCGTTTTTGGGCAATTCGAGGATTTCGCAGAGACCGGACTGGGGATTGATGCCCGAGAAAACGATCCCGGCCTTCTCGAATTGTTCCTTGAAAGCGTTGTTGAATTCGTAACGGTGCCGATGTCTTTCTTTGATATTTTCGACCCCAAAGCAAGCATAAGCCAAAGTTCCTTTGCTGATATGGCAATCATAGAGGCCGAGCCTCATGGTCCCCCCCATTTTGATGCCGGTGTACTGGTCATGAAGGAGATCGATGACCAAATATTTGGCATTGGGATCGAATTCCGAGGTATTGGCTTCTTTGAGGCCCAAGACATCCTGGGCGAATTCGACGCAGGCCAGCTGAAGCCCGAAGCAAATGCCAAGGAAGGGAACGTTATTCTCACGGGCGTATCGGATCGCGGCTTTCTTGCCTTCGGCGCCGCGCTCCCCAAAACCCCCCGGAACTAAAATGCCATCATAACCGGCTAGTTTTTCTTTGACGTTTTCGGAGGTGACGTCCATGCTCTTGATCCAGCCGATCTCGACATTGTAACCATGGTAATAAGCCGCTTGTTTAAGGGCAGAACAAACCGAGAGATAGGCGTCATGGAGCTCGACGTATTTGCCTACCAAGGCGATTTTGACGATGCCTTTGGCGGTCGCGATCGAATCGCACCATTTCCGCCAATCGCTGAGATCCGGCTGCGGGGCGGCGAGACGGAAATGATCCAAGACGAAATCATCAAGGCCCTGCTCATGAAGGCGGAACGGAAGCTCGTAAACGATCGGAAGGTCATCGGCTTCGAAGACGCCTTTGGTCGGAACGTTGCAGAAAAGAGAAATTTTCTCTTTGGCCCCCTGGCCCAGCGGAACTTCGCTTCGAAGGACGATCGCATCCGGTTGGATGCCTAAGCCCAGAAGCTCCTTGACGGAATGCTGAGTGGGTTTGGTTTTGCTTTCTTCGGCACTCTTCAGATAGGGCACGAGGGTGTTATGGATGAACATCGTGTTCTCGTAGCCAAGCTCCAACCTGGCCTGACGGATGGCTTCAAGGAAAGGCAACGATTCGATGTCTCCGACCGTGCCTCCGATTTCGATGATGACGACATCCGCCCCCGAGACGCGGGCGCCATCCAAAAGACGCTCTTTGATTTCATTGGTGACGTGAGGGATGACCTGAATGCAGGCTCCGAGATAATCGCCCCGCCGCTCTTTTTCGATCACGGCTTGATAGATTTTACCCGAGGTAATGGAGCTTTCTTTTGTGAGATGAAGCCCCGTCCAGCGCTCATAATGGCCAAGGTCGAGATCGGTTTCGGCCCCATCGTCGGTCACATAAACCTCGCCGTGCTGATAAGGGGACATGGTGCCGGGATCGACGTTGAGATAGGGATCGAATTTCATCATGAAAACCTTGAGGCCCCGCTTTTCGAGCAAAAGGGCCAAGGTCGAGGCGAAAACGCCCTTGCCTAAGCTGGAGACGACGCCGCCTGTGACGAATACGTATTTGGTTCCCATACCAAAAACCTGCCTCTCCGCGCCTTAAAAAACAACGTATTAAATTTTAGAGCGGCCTCAAAACGAACTCAAGACAAGAAAGAACCTCGTTTCTTTGAGATGAGCGGTCATCGAAGAATAACGGATATAATCTTTTTTATGTCATGGTTGGGAAGAGCCTCCTGAAGACGCTTTTTCATATTTCGTTTATACTATTTCGTATGTTTCCCGAAGAAACGCGCCTTCATCTGAACGAAATAATCGAATCTCACGATAATATCACCCCCTCGGTTCTTTTGGGCGCCTTCAAAGAAGCCCTCAAAGACCAAGTCCGCTGCCAAGAAGACGATGTCTGCATAGAAGCTGCGGCCACCCGCGAATATGACTATTATCTGGAGAAGGAAGACCAACTGAAGATGCATCTTTTCCTCCTGCGTCAGATGCTGGAGAACGGCCATGATTGGCAACTCATCTTAGACATCGAATTCAAGATGGATTCCTATTTCGAGAAATATGTGGAAAACAATACGGCCGCCAGAGCGTTGCGGCTTCTTTTAACCGGCCCTCGGCGGATCTGGCTCTCCCAGTTCAATGGGCAGGGACGGGCCGAGCGCCTCATCGAAGACGTGTTCTCGCACGGTCTATTTCTTTCCTATTCCGTCCTGTTCGGGGACGCCCAACTTCAAGACGAATAAAAAATAATTTCGGGCGATCTCATAACAAAAACGACCCGGGAATCCCGGATCGTTATTTTTTATTTCTTTATTTCGTTCTCTTGCGGAGCCGGAGGCTCGACTTGGGTGGGCTCCATTTCGTTTTCTTGCGCAGCCAAAGGCTCGACTTGCGGGAGTTCCGCTTTAAGAGGGGGCGAAACGGAGGGCAAGGCCGCTTTGATTTGGGCGGCATAGACGAGCCACAAATAAACGGACACGAAGACCGAAGCCGCGAAAACCGAGATGGAAAAAGCCAAATAAAGAGGCCAATGGAGAAGACCGATGAGACCGCTTGAGAGCTCCGCATTTTCCTGGTCGATGGCTTTGACGAGGAAATAAACGGATAAGACCGCAAGGCAAATGGCGCCCACGGTGACCAAAGTGGAATCGGTCTTGGCTTTGAAAAGGCGAGTGGAAGCCAAGGCAAAAAGAACCACCGCTGCGGAAAGAACCGCCATCAACAGGATGAAAAGCACAGAGGTTCCGCTCGTGAAAGCATAAGAAAGATCGCGGGCGAGAACCGGAAGATAGCCTCCGACGCCGAGAGCCCAAAGGAAAAGGAAGGATTTGATCCCTTTGTGCCGCGCCATGAAGACGATGCCCAAAACAAAGGCGGCGATCGCCGCAAGGGCAAAGACGGTGTTGGCGATGTAGAAAAAAGCCGGGCTCGCGAAAACCGATCCTCGGACGAAGCCATCTTTTTGCAGCCCAATCTCGAAAACCGCCATCTGATCGGCGGCGTAAAGAGCCCCGGCCAGAGAGGCCACCAAAATGAGGACTTGGGAGATTAAAAGAATATTATCGACAAACGAGCGTTTCTTTGCTTCCATAACCAGTCCAACCTTTTTCTTCATTCAGTATAAAACCCCTTAAGGGCAAAGACAAAGAGCTTTGGCCGCCTTTGGGAGAGAAGTCAACGGAAAAATCAAAAATTTTTGGTTTCATTTGTGATTTTCCATTGGGTTTTCCAGATACGTTTTCATCAGCCGATTTTTTTGAAAGGGCTTTCTTAAGAAAATATTTTTGATTGTTTTCCCATTCCAAGCGATGAATTTTTCGATCTCTTTTTGTCTTCCACTAACGGAAGATTATCGATTTTCTTCTTCAAGGGATTGAATAGGCCCCAAAATTATTTTTTTCGTTGCCGTCTATTTTAAAATCGAGTCATCGTGATAAGATAACTTGATTCAACACATGGCACTCCTCGCCATATAGGAGAGGAAACCATAAAAACTTGGGTATAGACGTTCCCCATCGGACTGGGTGGGCCTGCATTTATCATGAGGCCCGTTTATGCGAAATTCATACTATGGGAGGGAAAAAAGTATGAAAAAGTCTGGACTTCTCGCCGTCGTTTTAGGCTCGGCCGCCATTCTCACGCTTGGCGCCTGCAACGGAATCGCGACTTCTAGTGGCGCCGTTGCCAGCAGCGCAGCCGGAAGCAGTGCGGCTGCGAGCAGCGCCGCCAGCAGCGCCGCCAGCGGAACGATCGATCTCGCGATGATCACCGACGTCGGGCAGATCGACGATGGCTCTTTCAACCAATACACCTATGTCGGCGTCCAACAGTACGCGACCGATCATGGCCTTGCGCAGGCTTATTTCCGTCCGACCGAGGATTCGACGCAAGCCCGTCTTGATTCCATCAGCCAAGCCGTGGCCAGAGGCGCCAAGATCGTGGTATGCCCAGGCTATCTTTTCGAAACGGCCATTTACGAAGCCCAGACGATGTATCAGGATGTTTCCTTCTTGCTCCTCGATGGCGAGCCTCATGACAGCGATTATGTCAATTATTTCACTGCCTCCAACGTCCACTGCATTCTTTATAAAGAATACGAGCCGGGATATCTTGCCGGCTATGCGGCCGTCGAAGAAGGTTATACGAGTCTTGGATTCGAAGGCGGCATGGCGGTTCCGGCCGTTGAGAAATATGGCTTTGGCTATGTTTCCGGCATCATCGATGCCGCGAACGCCAAAAACGTCAATGTGAGCCTTCAGTACGATTATGCCGGAACCTTCAATCCTTCCGATACGATCGTCACCACCGCCACCGGCTGGTATAACGCCGGAACGCAGGTCATCTTCAGCTGCGGCGGTTCGATCTTCAAGTCCGTCGTCAGCGCGGCCCAATCGACCAGCAAAAAGGTCATCGGCGTCGACGTCGATCAATATTCTCAGGCTCCGGATGTGGTCATCACCTCCGCTGAAAAGAAGCTTGAGGAATCCACTTATGCCTCTCTGACTTCGTTCTATGGCAACAACAAGGTTTGGCCTTCCGATCTATCCGGCAAGACCGCTCTCGTCGGCGCCAAGGAAGGCATGGTCGGCTTGCCGACGGACGGCGCGTCTTGGACCTTCACGCACTTCACGCTTGACCAGTACAACACGATTTTCGCCGCGATGGCGGCCAGCGACACTTACACCGGCGTCGCTTATGGCGCCAGCGTGACGCTCACTCCGAATGGTTCCACGAGCCACCTCACCATCAACTATGGGTCGTCCGTCACCAACCTCCCGATCGCCGTTTAATCCTATCTCTCTTATTTGATTTTTTTGGGGAAAGAGCTCTGCCCGCCTATTAGCCTAAAGCCCTTAGGCGGGCAGCGTCTTTCTTCAAAGAGGCCCGACGCTCGCACGAGGTCATGGCGTACGAATCAAGAAGAAACCTTAAAAAAACCAACCGAAAAACCAGGAATTTCACCTGAGGGCAATCCCGAAAACATCATCGTGATGAAAGACATCGCGAGGACGTTCGGGTCTTTGATCGCCAACGATAAAATAACGTTGGAATTGCGCCGAGGCGAAATCCATGCCTTATTAGGGGAAAACGGAGCCGGAAAATCGACGCTGATGTCGATTCTCGTCGGCCTCATCCCTCCCAGTTCCGGGGAGATTTTCCTGGAGGGGAAGGAAATCCACGTCAAAGATCCCAACGAAGCCAACCGCTATGGCATTGGGATGGTGCACCAGCACTTCATGCTGGTCGATGTCTTCACCGGTCTCGAGAATATCATTCTGGGCCATGAGGACACCAGCCTTTTGGGTTTTTTGAAATTCCGCAAAGCCCAGGACAAGATCAATCATCTGATGGATACCTATGGCCTTCATGTGAATCTCAATCAAAAGGTTCAGGACATGACCGTCGGCATGCAGCAGAAGGTGGAGATCCTGAAAGTGCTTTATCGGGATTCCTCGATTCTCATTTTCGATGAACCCACCGCTGTTCTGACCGCCGCGGAAATCGAGGATCTCATGGCCATCATCCGGAACCTCAAAAACGAGGGCAAAACGATTCTTTTCATCTCCCACAAACTAAACGAAGTCCGGGAGATCAGCGATCGCGTCACGGTCCTAAGGCGCGGCAAGAACATCGGAACCTATATTACCAAAGAAACCGATAATGAGATGCTGGCCACGCTCATGGTCGGGAAAGCCGTTCTTTTCGCGACCGAAAAAAAGCCGGCCAACCCCGGCGAGAAAATCTTGGAAATCAAAAATCTTTGCGTGCGGAAAGAAGGGACGAAGAAACTGGCGGTCAACCATCTTTCCCTCGACGTGCGCCAAGGGGAGATCGTCTCGGTGCTCGGAGTCGATGGAAACGGGCAGGATGAGTTCGTCTATTCCCTCGTGGGCTTAGAGAAGGCCAAAAGCGGCAAAATCATCCTCAAGGGCCATGACATCACCAAAAAATCGATCCGAGACCGCAATCGCATCGGCATCGCCCACATTCCGGGCGATCGCCATAAATACGGCCTCATCCTCGATTACAACGTGATGTATAACTTCGTGCAGGAAAAAATCTCCGAGCGGCCGTTCTCGAAGGATGGGATCGTCCATGACAAAGCCATCGCCAAATACTCGGAACATCTCATCAATAAATATGACATCCGCTCCGCTTTAGGCTCTTATACCATTACCCGCAGTCTATCGGGGGGCAACCAGCAGAAAGTCATCGTGGCCCGGGAGATCGAGCGCAATACCGACCTGCTGGTCTGCGTGCAGCCGACGAGGGGTTTGGACGTTGGAGCCATTGAGAATATTCACAAGGAAATCGTCAAGGTCCGCGACAAAGGAAAAGCCATTTTATTGGTCTCCCTTGAGATCGATGAGGTTTTTGATTTGGCCGACGTCATTTACACGATCTACGAAGGAAGGCTCACGGGCCGCTTCGATCCCAAAACCACCACTTACGAAGAAATCGGGCTTTATATGACCGGCGTCAAATGCCAAGACGAATTCAAAGAAGGGGGAGAGGCCCAATGAGCGAAAACGAACCCAAGAAAAAGTTTTCCTTCAACGACGCTTTCAATGACCTCACTTCTTTCCTGACCGGCCATCGCGCCAATAAAGATGGGGCGGGGCCCGAGGGAGACAACCCCCAATCCAAAAGCATCGGCCTCTTCCGCTTCAAGAGGTTTCTCAGCGTGGTGGGGGCTTCGCTCATCTGCGGTTTCATCGGCGTGGCCATCGGGTTCTTGCTCATGCTCACCAACCCCGCCTATTTCCAACAGGGTTTCAAATCCTTCTGGGATACCGGCTTCGCCAACCTCGACAAAGTCGTCTATATCGCCGGCCCGCTTCTTCTCTGCGCTTTGTCGGTTGGTTTCTGCTACAAATGCGGCCTCTTCAATATCGGGGCCTCGGGCCAATTCACGATGGGAGGGATGACCGCCATCATCGCCACCCTCTATTTCCGGATGCCCTGGTATGCGAGTTGCTGCTTCGCCATCCTCGCTGGAGCCATGGTCGGGTCGATCCCGGGGTTGCTCAAAGCTTTCTTTAACATCAATGAGGTCATCACGGCCATCATGCTCAATTGGATCGTCCTCTTCACCTGCGACGTCCTTTTCCAGAACATCCCCGGCGTCACCGATCCCGTCGGCAATAAGACGAAGGCCATCCCCAGCGCGTTAAGCCTCCCCTCCCTCCCGGGTTTTTACTTGAACGTCACCATCATCATCGGCCTAGTGATGGCTTTCCTTTTGGCCTTCGTTCTCTACAAGACGACTTTCGGCTATAAGCTCCGGTCCGTGGGCTTCAACCGCGACGCCGCCAAATACGCCGGCATCTCCGACAAGAAAAACATCATCATCGCCTTCATCGTGGCCGGGGCCCTGGCGGGATTGGGAGGCGCTTGCTATTACCTTTTGGGAACCGTTCAATTCACCCTCAGCAAAGATACCGTGGCCTCCCAAGGATTCGATGCCATCCCAATCGCGCTATTGGCCAACAACAATCCGATCGGCATCATTTTCTCGGCCCTCTTCATCGCCTTCATCAAAGTGGCGGGAAACGGCCTCCAAGGCATTGGGACTTACAACGATGAATTCGTGGATATCATGATCTCCATCATCCTTTATCTCTCTGGGTTTGCCACGCTCTTCGTGAATTTCTTCTTGGAAAACCGCCGCAAGCGCAAAAAAGAAGGCCAAAGCCCGCCCCCTGTTATTTTATTTATTTCCAGCTCGGCTTCGAGGTTCGCTGGCTTTTTCAAGAAACTCTTCCGCCTTAAGGAAAAGGGCCGAGAACCCGCCACTCCGGATTTGCCCAAAGGAGATAATTGATCATGCCCTTGAGTCTGGTTTTCGATGCGGCGGCGACGAGCGGGGTCAGCACCACCGCTTCCATTTTGGTCCAGCTCATCATCTTCGGCCTGCCCCTTATTTTGGCCGCTTACGGCGGCATGTGCTCCGAGCGCTCCGGCATCATCAACCTCGGATTGGAAGGTCTCATGTGCTTAGGCGCCTTCGCCGGGTTTTTGACTCTGCGGGCTTTCACTCCGCTCACTTCGACCGGCGGCCATAACTATTACGCCGCTTGCCTCATCCCTTCGCAATTGGCGGTTTTGATCGCCATCGGGGTGGCCCTCGTGACCGGGGCCGTGTTCTCGCTGTTTTTGTCTTTCGCCTCCATTAAGCTCAAAGCCAACCAAGTCATCGCCGGGACCGCCATCAATATCTTGGCCTCCGCTTTGGTGGTGCTCACGGCTTGGCTGATTCAGGGAACGGGCAGCACTTCCATCAGCACTCCGACCTGGGTTCGCATCACCCTGGCGAATTTCGGGGGGACCACTTATGTGATTCCTGACGTGGCCACGGGATGGGATTATTTCACCCTCTTCTGGAACCATTTCTTTTTTGAGGATTTCTATCTCACGACCCCCATCATCATCTTCCTGCTTGTGGGGGTTTCCTTTTTGTATTTCAAGACCCGTTTAGGCCTCCGAATCAGGGCCTGCGGCGAGAATCCGCAAGCGGCGGATTCGGTCGGCATCAACGTCGCCAAGATGCGCTACATCGGAACGACGATCGGAGGCGCTTTGGCCGGGCTCGCCGGTTTTGCCCTTTGCCTCGCCATCGGCTATAGCGCCACCGTCATCGGCTTCGGCTTCTTGGCCTTAGCCGTCATGATCTTCGGCAACTGGAACCCAGGCCGCATCATTCTGGCGGGGCTTCTCTTCGCCTTCTGCCGCATCATCTCCAACGTCAGCGGGATTCTCCCCAAGATCCCCAAGGTCGTCGATTATGAATATATCTACTATTGCATCCCCTACGTCGTTACCCTCATCGTCCTCATCTTCACTTCCAAGACCTCGCATGCGCCGAAAGCCGAAGGCATCCCCTATGACAAAGGGGCTCGCTGAGCCCATTTTGGCTTCGGGATTTCAGAAAGCACCAGAAAAAGCTTCCAAGGAAGCGCCGAATGACGTTCCCCCGTCAAATAAGGCCTGACCTGGAACGGACGGAAAAGACGATTTGGGCTAATCTTCAAGCGGCCCAGGGATGGGCAAACCATCATTAGGGCAAGGATTTTCATTATTGAGAATCGAAATCTCAAACGCGAAACGGCGAAGGGGAAAACCAAAAACAACCCTGAAATCACACCGCGTCAAAGAGAGGATCTTTATTTCAAAAGCTGAGCCGTTTTTAGAGAAGCGATGGCGGCCTCTTTGTTCGTCGAAGGCTCTTTCAGGGAAACGCTGGCTTTGATCGGAAACAGCTTTGAGAGATTTTTCTCGCATTTGCGCGCATCGCCGCTGCCGCTATAGGAAACCAAGACGATGGTTTTGCCCGCCAAGGGATTATGTTCCAAAAACGTATTCATCGCCGGGGCGGGGCGGCCGTCCCAAATCGGGGTTCCGAGGATGACTTCGTCATAAGAGGATAAATCGAAATCGGATATTTTCAATTTGGCCTTTTTGTGGAAGAGAGCTTCCCCTCCCCCCACAATCATCTGCAAGATGATATTTTTGGGAAAAGGGCGCTTCGTCTCAAGCTTGATGCTATCGACTCCCTGATTTTTTAATAAGGAAGCGACATAATCGCCATTCCCCGTCAGGCTGTAGTAAACAAAAACGCTTTTCATGGAATCTTATCCTCCCTTTTCAATGGCTCATAATGCCATTTTTTATCTTTAAGCATTATAACCCCAACCCAGACATAAACGGACTGCAAGGCCACCAAGCCCAACACATTGAGAAGCGGGGCGTCTTTCAAAGAAGAAGCCAAGGCCGCCGAGGAAAACAAAGGCCAGAGCCCCGTCAGAAAATCCTCCGTGAAGTGGATGACGACCACAATCCAAATGTTCTTTGTTCGGAGATAAACTGCGCAAAGGTAAACCCCTGCCATGAAAGTGAAGAAGACCTGCCCTATCGTCAAAATGGGGGTCATCGAAGTGGCGGCGAGATTCAAAAGATGCCTCAACCCGAAAAGGGCGCTGGAGACAAAGACGGCGGTCCAAACAAAGCCTTTTTTGCCCTTCCAAGCGTTTAGAAAAACATTTAGAAAAACTCCTCTGAATAAGAATTCCTCGCTGACAGCGATGGCCGCATTTAAAAGGAGACAGCCAAGAAAATCACTCAAAGTCGGAGTCAAATCGATGGTCTCGTAACTCATGACGAAAGCGATGACCGCCACGATGATTCCCAATAATCCGAAGGTGAAGAGTCCCTTGAAAAAATGCTCTCCCTTGAGGGGAAAAGGCAATTCCCTGAAGCAAAAAAAGCAGATTCCAACGACAATGACTATCGTCAAACCATAATCCATCGCCCCCGACCAAACGCTCCCCAAAGGCGCGACCAAAAGATTGAGGAGAAACCAAGCGAGGGGCATGGCCAAAGCAAACAAAAGAAGCGCGAACAAAAGCGGCATTTTTTTAAGGATGAATTTTTTCATGGAGGCTATTCGAAAAAACCTTCAAGGCTTTCTTCCCACTTTCCTTCAAACCGGACGTTCGGGGATATCGCCAAAGAAACGCCGCCTTGCACGAGCGCCCAGGCTCGGATCAATTTCTTCAATCCCGCCTCCCTTGGATAATGGACTTTCTCGATGATGGCTACGCAGACCTGACGGAAAATCTCGAAGGGCGGATAATTGCCTTTCACTTGGTCCAAAGTGAGAAAAATCACGCAGGAGGATCGACTGTCGTAGATGAAACGGAAATAGGAAGGATTGCCCAAGAAAAACTGAATGTAGGCCCGGCCTAGGACCCCCAAAGTCCTCACCTCCGAATAATCCAAGCCGGCGATGGCCTTAGAAAGAGAGGCCGCCATTTCCCCGGAGACGTATCGACGGGACTGGTCGACCAAATCGTCTTTGCTTTTAAAATGCCGATATAAGGCATTATGGCTGACGTGGCATCGCAAAGAAAGTTTGCGTACGGATAATGCATCGAAGCCTTTTTCATCGATCATGGCAATGGCCACTTTCATCAACGTCTCTTTCAAGTTTCCGTGGTGGATTTTGTCGCTCATTTTTAAGATTTCCGACGTTGATTATAGCGTTCTATGTTTACACTGTCAACATTCAGCAAAAAACACGAAAATAGGCCAATAAAAAGACCGAGGGGTTGGCGGCCCAGACAGGAGATTGGCTTCTTCCCTCTGAGGTCTCGGGCCGGGCTGCCTGGCTTCGAAAGCGCTGAAAAAACCGTGTTTACGTGATATTTTCATTTCCTAAAAGAGGCGTCGACGTGGCCTAAAAAAGGGCTCAAGATTTCTCCCCTAAGCCCTTAAAACGATCCGGATCGTTATTTGGCTTTCATGCCGAGGGTTACGACTTTGTTGTCGAGAACCGCCGCCGAAAGGAGAATGGAATCCCCGATCGCCTTATCGAGGTCGTCATCTTTAACCCCAAGCTTATCGCATCCGAGCGCCTTGTCGATGAAAAGGTTCGAGCCCATGACTTTGGCGTATTTGGCCAGATTCAAGCCCCCGTCGATGCCCTGTTTTTTCTGCGTATGCCGGATTTGGATTCCCCCGAGCGTGAACATCCAGTTCGGGATCGTTTGAATGGGCTTGTCGGGGCAGCCGAGATATTGGTCCATGATGGCAAGCATTTCCACCCAAGTGAGATTCCAATAGCCAATCGGATAGGTAGCGAAGCCGACGTTCTTCTCCAAAGCTCCGGCGATCGCTTCGCCGACCTGCTTCACCGTGACCATAGCGGAGCCGCCTTTGGGATAATAAATCCGCTTTTTGGAGTCGCGGATCATTTTGGCCAAGAAAACCCAAACCGGTTTTCGGCCAGGCTGCGTCCCAAAAATATAGGGAAGCTCCAAAACGGCGACGTCCAACCCTTCGGACTGTTTCTCCGCGGCTTTTTCCTGATCGATGCGCGAACGGATATAGGGATGGATCGCCGTGAGCTTCCATTCCGGGTGGAGCTTCGCGAAATAAGAGAAATAAGAACCGCAGATAACCGCGTGCTTGATGCCGGCTTTCTTGGCCAATCCGAGCAAGCGATCAACGGGATCGATGTTGTATTTCTTATAGAGATCATAGATCGGCTTCGGGCCTTCGACCCGCTCGTCGACCCCCGCCGCGAAGACGAAACCCTCGCAACCCGCCATCTTGGCAAGGATCGCTTCATCACTCATCTCCAGATGGTTTCCGAATTCGATGATCATTTCCTTCGGGAGCACGGCCCCGATGGGAAGGGGCGGAAGGGCCACGGAAGTGACCTCATGGCCTCTTTGGATTAATTCGACGGCGGCCTGGCTTCCCAATAAGCCGGTGCCTCCGATCATGAATACTTTCATAAGATTATCTCCTTACGCGATTATACCTTATCCCTTGCTTCCAAAGATTTTTTTGCTCTTGGCAGCGAAGGCCCCTGTCTTGAAACGATTTTGAGCCCCACATCGCTTGCCTTAAAATGAAAATCGCCTGAAATCGCCAAGAATAGAAAAAGAAAAAAGGGCGTGCGGTTTAATTCTATGACCTCGCCCTATTGAATCGATGTCGCGAGGATCTGCCGCCATCTTTTTCCTGTTGGTCGAATTCCTCATTGATATTTAAGCTTAGTCGAACGCGCCTTATTGAAATAAGGTACGGAATGAGATCGTTTGGTGACCCAGCCGGGAATCGAACCCGGGATTCAACCTTGAGAGGGTTGCGTCTTAACCGCTTGACCACAGGGCCGCGTTGACTATTAAAGCATTCCAGCCCCCACAATGCAAGGAAAGGGGACGGCCTATTTCACCGCATCTATCAGACGGGCTTTGACGACGTTCTCACCCAAGATCTCAATGACCTCATGCAGATTGGGCGATTCTTTGCCGCAGGTGAGGGCCACCCGGAGGATTTCCGCGGCATCGCTGACATTGCCTTGATAGTTCTCCGGATGGAGTTTGAAATCCTTGTTGGCGATGGCGAAACCATGGCTGGCCGCGATCGCTTTGACCCCATTCCACCATGTCGTCTCATCGGCCTTATAAGGCATGTGGGGGGCGCAGTCGGAAAGGAAGGCCTTTAAGAAGGCCTTGTCGTACTTCTCGTTGAAGGAAAGACCGGAGGCCACCGCTTTCTTGTAATCTTCCGGATAGAAGAATCGGGTCAGAGGTTCGATGTCGCTGTATTTGGCATAGTCTTTGCGGGGATTTAGGCGGTTCTTCTCGATAGCGAGAATCTTGATGAAATAGTCTTCGTCAGACGAGATTTTGCCAAAAAGCGCCACGTCGTTCTCCTGGGCCCAGGCTTTGACTTTGGGAAGGAGCGAAGACGCGGGTTCCTTGGCGATGATCTCTTTGGAGAAATAATTGAGTTTGTCGATATCGAAAAGCGCTCCGTCGAGGGACATCTTGTCGAGGGAAAAATGAAACTGCTGGATATCGAGAGTGTGATTGGCGATGCTCCATTCCTCGAAATTGGAGTTGGCGATGCTCATGAGATAGACGAGAAGCCCCTCGGGCGGATAACCCGCCTGGAGGAAATAGGAAACCGCGGCCTCGGGATCTTTGCGTTTGCTCAATTTTCGCTTATTGCCATGATCGAGTTTCATGATGACCGGCAGATGGGCGAATTTCGGCGCTTGCCAACCTAAATCGCGGAAGAGCTGAAGATGAATCGGAGTCGAAGGGATCCATTCCTCGCCCCGGGTGACGATCGTCGTACGCATGAAATGGTCATCGACCACGTGGGCGAAGTGGTAGGTCGGAAGGCCATCGCTTTTGAGGATCACGACATCGACGTCGTTATCCTGAAGTTCGATCTTGCCGCGAATCGCATCCACGAAAGAGGTTTTCTTGTCGTGGTCTCCCGTCGATTTATAACGGATGACCCAAGGGGTGCCGGCTTTGATTTTGGCGATTTGCTCATCGACCGAAAGATTGCGGTCCCGCGCATAGGCGCCGTAATAGCCCGGAAGGATCTTATTGGCTTCTTGAAAGGCCCGGATCTTCTCCAGATCCTCGGAACTGCAGAAATCCGGATAGGCTCGTCCCTTCTTGATGAGTTCTTTGATGACAATGCGATAGATGTCTTTGCGGAGGCTTTGCTGATAAGGGCCATAAATCCCTTTATCGGCGCCGGGAAAATAGCCTTCGTCGGCGACGATGCCAAAGATCTTGAGCTGATCGATGAGCTCATCTCCGCTGCCTTCCACGGTGCGCTTCGTGTCGGTGTCCTCGAGGCGGAAAAAATAAACCCCTTTGGACTCTTTGGCGATGGTATAAGCCACGAGCGACGTAAAAAGAGATCCGGTATGCAGGAATCCGGTCGGCGAAGGAGCGAAACGGCTTACTTCCGCGCCTTCCGGCAAATGCCTCGGAGGATAGGTCTTTTCGAGGTCATCGATGCTCCGGGTCACGTCGGGGAACAATACTTCAGCCAAATCGAGATAGGTCGCCATAAAATGCCTTCCTTCTGGAAACACTGGAATTATAGGCCAGCGGGGATATTAAATCTACTTGCCAATAAAGAGTGCCGCTTCTATAATTACAAACGCGCTTATAGCGCATTGCAGGTGTAGTTCAGTGGTAGAACATTACCTTGCCAAGGTAAATATGCGGGTCCGATTCCCGTCACTTGCTCCATATGTCTTAAAGTCTCGATTAACACGAGACTTTTTATTTTCTTGGAGGAAATTTGGAGGAAATTTGGAGGAAATGGAAATAAATTGACTGAATTATTATATGTTAATTAAACATCGAATAAACCTTTAATAAAAGTATATGCTTGCATATAAATAATTATATGCTATCATATACATGGTCATAGGAGGAAAACCAAATGGTGACATACAATCAATCGGGCTACATTGGCGAATCAATGAGCGTGAGAGCTTCCGAAGCTTATTCTGAGGGAAAGAAGCCACTCTCGAAATGGTCGAAATCAGAAATCCTTGATCTCGTAAAAGTCCACTACGGCATTGATGCCGAAAAACATTGCGAAGATCTATCGGCCGAAGAACTGAAGGCCTCCTTCTTAGATCGTTCTGAATGGCATCATACTGGGAAATTTCTCAATCAAACCGATTTCTACGCCTTCAACGAAGAAAAAGAGATCTCCACGATTATGGCTTTGACGCATGAGCAAAAAGAAAAAAAGAATCCTCAGCCCAAAACCATTATTGAGAAGTACGCATTCGTATCTTATTGCTCATGGGAAGGAAACTTCCGAAACTATCAGAAAAAAGTCGAACATTGCGGAATTGCACGCTGGACCGAGACTAATGGAAAGTCTTCGAAAGTTGATGTTTCCGGATGCTTCGGCCAAAAGCTCCTCGGAAGTCTGTGCATAATCAAAAAACTCCCGGGGAAACCTAGAAAGAATTCCAAATTATGGAAGGAGTGCAAATGAATCTCTCATATGATTATTCCGATCTTCTGAAGGAAATCAAAGAAGAGATCAAAGACGGTACTCTTACCCCAGAATCCGAAATTCTATTGCTTCGCGGTTCGCCGTTATCCTTCAAGATGATTCCGGAATTTAGAGTTATCGCTATCGCTCAAGGGGCGAATGCGGAATATCGGCCAATTATTGATTGGTATTACGACGATCTTCAGACCGAGAAGATCTTGGCCAATGATCCGTTTGACGACGCCGGCGAGGCTAAAGAGAAGAAATCCATGAGAGAACAATTTAAAAAAGACCGCCCCAACATGAAAACAGCGAAAGTGAGAGACGTCATTGCCGAAATGGAAGAATGGAGCAAAATCTTATGAAAAAGAAAATTACAAAAGCCGAAAGAGCGGCGGAGTTTAATAAAAAGAACACCAAACTGTTCTCTTTCCGCTTTAACATTAATTCGGATGCCGACGTCATTTCGGCGTTCGACAATGCTGGCGATGGCGGAAAGGTCGATCTAGTCCGAAAATCGATAAGAGAGCATATCTCGAAATAAGAAAAGCCTCCGCTCATCACGGAGGCTTTTCTTTGTAAGGATTGGGCGAGTCTTCCGGGGGAGGCCACCAGTCAAGCCACTCCAAAATTGAATAATAGGTTTTCCAGAATCGGCGCCTTAACCTCCACATAGACTCGCCTTTTCTCACATGGTCTTTCCATGTGTGATGAAGGCGGTCTTTCATATTACCAAATCTTCTTAGTTTCGGTTTCCGCTTCTTTGCTTTCGGCCGAAGAGGAGCCGGAAGTTGTTTTTTCTTGCGTTACGAGGATTTCCTTACTCTCGGCTTTCGTGGTTTCAGCGGCTAAAGCCGTTTTAGCCTGAGATGAGGTATTGGCGGAGGCAACTGCCGCTTCGGCCGTAGAGGCGGCCTTGGCGGCCTCCTCAAGGACGGTGTTGGCGGCTTGCTGGGCCTTCGTCTTCTGAGAAGAGACAAAAGCTTTGATAGCCGTGATGATCTTCTTGATGATTTCATAGAATCCGGTAGATCCGGCATAAATGGAAACGGCAGTGGCGCTGATGGATGCCCAATCGACGGCCCCGACGTTCCAACCCGTTTCAGCAAGGCCGATAATGATGGCGGCCAAAACGGACAAAGCCTGTGCGACAAGCGTGATTGTCCATGTGATCACCGATTTGTCAACGCCGGTGGATGCCTGGTACTTCTTGGCGGCTCGATAAATAGGAATTTTGATGAGTTCGGTTAGACCGGCGATGGCGATAGCCAACAGGCCGACGAGCAAACCATATTTCGAAAGAAAGGCAATGATCTCTGGAATGATGTTAGTGTCCATAAAGGGACCTCCCAAATGGACAGCGCTTGTTTAGAATTTATTAGATTATTTGATTGACGGTGGGGCGGTCGCTTGCGCGGCCTCCTGATTGATTCCGAGCTTGCCCTCGATCTGTCCGACCTTTACGGCAAGGCCATCGATCTTATCATCCTGCTTATCCATGGTTGATTTAATATCAAGAGTTCGCTCATCAATGCGATCGATTTGATCGATTGTCTTTTGATCAGAAACTGCATGGCCGACAGCCCGGTTTCGTTTGGAGGCGGAGATCGAATAAATGCTCATCCCAATGGCAACGAGCGTGCCTCCGGCCGAGATACAGGCGAAAAGAAGAACATCAGGTTCCATTTTTCCCCCCTTGCTTCTTGTCCTCGTCGATCATTTCTTGAACACGATCTCTAACGAGAGTGTTCTTGATGGAATCGATTGTGCGAAAACCTTGCTCAATGAGATTGGCGTAGTTTCTAGCGATGCCTTCGATGCTTTGGGTTGCCATGATTATCCCTCCTTTGTGAGAACGAGATCTGAAAGTTCTGCAACAGCTATGTTTGTTGTTGTGGAATCGTCGGAAAGCTTCTCGATGTATTCCTGAAGCGTGTACCTTGTGACGTCGTAGGCGTAAATGGTTTCCGTTTTGGCGTTAGTTCCCCGTCCGGTTTTTTTGGTTACCTGCGAAATGTTGGTGTTGATGTCCACAGAATTCTTGCCGATGATTTTAGTTTTTGGCTCAACTGTGGATTCTCCTTTAAGATTTTGCATACTGCATCCCTCCTTTATTTTTCGGATTATTTTCTTTTTCTCTTGCCGACTGTGCGATAAGCGACTTAGCCGATAATAGATCCATCTTTGGAAGATACTTTGTTTTGATGATGTAATTATTTGTTCCCTGAAACCAGCCATTGTAGCTCATAAGCCTTCTTGCCCTTTGCAGTCCGATACCGTGATGGGCTATCCGGAGAATCGTTCTCCGGGCAACACGCCAAATTCTTTTTCTGATGGAGATTCTTCCGTTGGGATGAAAGCGGCATCCTACGAAATCGATATCCCGATCCGATGTTTTGAAAATTGCCCAATTAGGTTTCATCTCAAGACCTTCGTCCTTCAGGAAGATATCCATCGCTTTTTGGGCTTTGACAAGCTTCCTTCTGTTGGAACTGAAGATAACCACATCGTCAACATACCGAACCGAATGGTGGATTCCTAGTTTCTCGTGGATGAAATGGTCGAAGTCCTGAAGATAGAGGTTTGCAAACCATTGGCTCCAATAAGTTCCAATCGGGATACCGATGCCAGGATCTCCGACAATGCTTTTTAGAAGATCGATCATTTTTTCGTCTTTGATGAGTTTGCCAATTTTTGACATGAGTTTTGAGCGGTCGATAGACTGGTAATAGTGATGGATGTCGATCTTTAGGCACCATTTCGTGCCACGCCGATCTTTCAAAAACCAACGTTTGATCAGTTTCTTCACTTCTTTGGTTCCGCGACCAGGTATCGACCCGCAAACGCCATTGTCCATGCCTCTTTGTATTAGAGGCCTCAAATCATCGATGACAAGCCAATGGATTATCTGATCCGGAAAGAAAGGAGATTTGCTAATCAACCTTTCCTTGCCATACTCATTGATCGTCATCGTTTGCATCACGGCAGGCTTGAAAGTCGATTCGGATAAAACATTTTTTATTGAAAGAACGGTGCCATCAAGATTATCAATCCTTCTCCGAATAGACGGCTTCCCCATTTTTCCACGGCTTGCGTTTTTGATCGCTTCGCGAATGGATCCATCGGAAAGCATCTCTTCAAATAAATGGCCTTTTCTTTTCATGATTTAACCGCCTTTCTTTTGGCTTCAGCCGGCTTTCGATCTTTTCAGACTACTAACCGGCCCCTTCATAGCCAATTTCCGCATTCAGCGAGGATGGCGCATGCCACAAATCAAACAAGATAGCCGGAACCCGTATCTCGAATCGTCGTTCGAAGGATCATTGTTGCCATTGAGGTTGCAAGGACCGCAGTTAGAGCCATTGCCGGCGTTACCGCCCCGATCCGAAGCAGAGGGAACCGCTTTTGCATGCGACGCGCCCTATCGATCAAACGAAATCCATGTCAAGGGGAGGTTTCCCCTTGACGAATCCTCTCACGAAGGATCATAAGAAAGCCGGAACCCGAAACCCGAATCGTCGTTCGAAGGATCAAAGGAGCCATAGAGGAAGCAAGGACCGCAGAAAGAGCCAAAGCCGGCGCCACCGCCCCGATAAGCAACGAAAAGGCGTTCAAATTCGGTAGGCGAGGTGTAAGGATTCGGAATATAAACGTAATCGGGAATATAGGTAAGATCGCTTCCCGCCCCGGAAAGAGCAACGTCCATACCGTAATAATCCGAAACCGGATAATCGGCGAAGTTCATGATCCATCCCGAAGGGGCCGTTTGAGCGTAATAGGTGTAGGAAACAATCCAATGGGGAAGAAGATTAGATGCCCTTTCAACGTTGGTTGTCCATGCGACCCCGATTTCGTCATAATGCGACGGGTCAAAACATTCAAATCGTTTGGTGCTTATGCCCTCCGTTGTGGCGGCATAATGAGTCACGAAGCAAACGCCATCGGCGAACTGCCAGAACTCGCCCCAAAGGTTCTCAATTCCCCTGTAAGAGAAAGCACGAACGCCTTGATATGAAGAAACAACTTCTGCGCTCGACCCGGAAAGATTATCGCATTGGCCCGTGAAAGGGTTGTAATTTTGGATGTTGGCGTAATATTCATTTTCGTTTTGAAGATTTATCGCCGAACCGCTAATCGTGATGTGAACCTGCCTTTCGGAAACCCCGGTCGTGGGATTGGCTGCCGTCGCAAAAGTTATGGCGGTGACATGCCTTGCCACCTCTCCGATGAATCCGCTTCCGTTGTCATCCCAAACGTTAACAGAAGCGCCGACCTTGAAGGCAGCGGCCCAAGCGGCCTCATCTCCGGAAAACCAATCGGCGCACGGAAAGATCATGATGTTTCCGGATCCTGCCGGCTGATAAGCCGCATAATCACCGGGATAAAGGCAAGTGATATCCGAAATGCCTTTGAAAACTCCCTGACCGTTGTTCGTCGCGAATTCGATCCTAAACAAGAGAGTTAAAGCGTCGAACTTCCGGTTCTCAGCGAGATGAGCCGACCCAGTTGCCGCAAGGGCTCTCGCTGCCGTTGGGGTCATTGCCGTCGCTGGGACAGCCCCGGAAACAGTTACCAATTTTGTATTTGCGACGTTCTTAGAGGCGAAATAAGCCCCGATGGTGAAATAGCCCCTGTTGGCTCCGTTTTTGTCGAGGAACGCATAATGCAGTCCCCACGAACTGTCGATCTGATAAGGAGAAATGCAATCCGCGAACCAATATCCGGAATTTCCGGGGGTTCCGTTGTGGAATCGTTTGCAATAGAAGGCCTTCCCGACTTTGACAATTTTGTTTCCGCTTGCATCGGTGTAGGTTGTTATGTCTTTAAAAATAGGCATATGGTCAAAATCGTTGGCACCGCCGTTGACGCCAGATTGGAGGCCAACCGCCGATCCGAGGCGGTCGCCTGTGGTTTCACCATCGTAGAATTTGATTCCATAGAAAAAAGTGTTGGAAATAATGAGATCTTCCAAAGTCTTGATTCTATTGCCATGATCAGCCAAAGAAAGACTGTGAGCACTCTCAACTCCTTCAGCCCTTTCGGTTTCGAGAGCCAAATTATCGGCATTGTCCAGTTCAGCCCCTTGAGCTCTAATCGATTCATCTCCCAATTCTTGTTTGGTGGCAGGATCGTCGCTTTCGTCGGAATCGAGCCCTCCCACCTTCGCGGTCAGTTCCGCGATTTGTTTGGTGGCCCAAGCGATGAAATCGGGATCGCTTTCGGTGATATAAGACACCGCATTGGTGGATGGATCAATGTCGAGATAGATGATTTTGCTCTTTAGCGTCTTCGGCGTCGAATCCTTAGACCTTGCTACATATTGAATAGTGTAGCGGCCCGCGATGTCTGTGATGGTGTTGCCGGCAGAGAGCGAGATCGAATGGATCCCTGCGGCGCTGGTTGTTTCAATCAGCGGGGCGGATGAAACGGCCGTCCCGTCAGGTTTGACGAATTCGAGATAATGATTCATCCCGAAAGCCGACGCCGGAAGATCAATCTGAAGAGTTGTCGCTCCGCTTTCCATCTCAACCCCCAAGGAAGACGATCCGTCCTTTACGGGGATGAGCTCTCCAGTTTCATGGAGCTGAATTTCTAGTGTGTTTTCCATTTTCAATGCCTCCTTTTGTTTGACATTTTTGGAAATAATATTTGATCGGATTTTAGGCAAGGTCCTTTCCGGAGATCCACATCGCCCCTTTAATGGTGCCGGCTCACGGCCAGACTCCCTAACAGGCCGGGCTCGGGAGGCTTATGGCCTCGGGCGCCTTATCAGCCTCTAATAGGGGCAATTGGAGCTCCGGAAAGGATCCTGCCATTTTTCGTCACTCAATCAGGATCCGGAACTTTCCAGCGATTCCGGTCGAAGCCCCATTCGCTACTTTCATATGATAATTCGGGGTTATCACCACCGTTTTTGAGAATGGGCTTTCCGCTATTCTCGCCGATCCGCTGTAGAGATAGACTTTGTAGGCGAAGATGAAGAAATTGTGCTTGGCGTGCTTTCCATATTGCCCGATCGTCTTTTTCTTCTCGGACCGAGTGGATCGGATGCTGTAAACGTTGGTGGAATTAGTGACGGCTGTTTTCGTCGTTCCGGGGACGTAGAACATCGATGTTACGAAATTCGAAATCGGGCAAACAATGTCTTTCCGGATGTAACTGAAGGTCCCGTTTGCCGTCACCGTCACCGTCTGAAGATCTGAAAGAAGGACGATGACCGGAATTTTAGCGGTCCCCCAGCCCAACGAGACGGCTGGCTGAACGAACGCGCTTTTCCTAAGATAAACCTTTGTTGACCCACTTCTCTCGCGGTATTTGGCCTTCCTCATGAATCGGAAAAGCTGGAATCGGACCGAGTATTTAGTGGCATATCCGGAATAATCCCCCTTGTTCCGGATGGCAAGATAACCGCCATAAGCTCCTCCCGCCCTTCTTGAGACGATCTCAAGCTCAGGGGGCGGAAGCATCGATCCGACACCGGAAGACGAATCGCTTGAGGAAGGGGGAGCGATCGTCGTTAGCGCATCGGCATAGCCAACGATGCCGCTAGAATTCAAAGTCAAAATCCCGATTTTAAGCTCGTAAGTTCCCTCGTCCTGATCGATGGCGTCGGTGGAATAGGAAAGCGAGGAATTACGATAGGAAACCGAGAAAGTGGCGTTATGCCCCGTCCTGATGATGGAGATCAATATATTAAAAGTTGTTTGAGATGCCGGCATCGCCGAATTTGTTAGATCAAGCAAAACCGTGGATCCATCAATTGCCAAGCGGAATCCCCTTGCAATTAAGAGACCCTTAGAGATAGTCAGAACCTTTCCATTGATAGTCACGGAGGCTCCGAAAATCCTTCCGTTTTTCTTGTAAGCGGAAAGAAAGTTTATCGGAGCGCCGTCATCCGGATACTGAACGGTGTCGTTGCTTTCAGAATTGATCGATTCGAGAAGTTTGATTGCCATTTTGATTTTCTCCTAAATAAGATTCAACAAAGGGGTTAAATGAATCTCCCCATAAGTTCGATAGGAACTTTTGCAAATTATCTCGGCTTTAGGGTAAAAATTTATTTTTAAACCTAAAACCGTTAATTGTCGGCATAGAAAGCTTGGAAGAACTATTGTCAAAATTTGAATTCCGGCTTCAGGAGGATCGTTTTTAACATAAATGGAATGGTTTAAGGCATCTTGTGCGAGATAAATCGTCGGACCTGATTTCGGAATGATAAATGAGGTAACCCAATCTTTGACGTCATATTCCCAGTGAGATCCGAGGCCCAAAAATCCCCAATTAAACTTGGCGGTGGAAAGTTTCATGTAAACCATCCACCCGCTTATTTTTGCTTGGCTGTTCGAAGGCGTTAAATCATAAAGTTTATAAGACACATCATCGCCATCCTGCCAGCAAGAACCGCTAACGCCATCATTAGTCGTGTGCTGATCAGAAGTGATCTTTTGGGTGTCGGCGATCGCGAAAGCCTGGCATGAACTGTCGATGTTCAAAGATGCATCAAATAAATGGCCGCCAAACCTTGCCGAAGTCGTTGCCAAGTCAGCATTTCTAGACTTGAGCCAGTAATCTTTCCCGGGATCTTGGATCTCGGAAACTTTGTTATTAAAAATGAAGCTTCTCGCCTGAAGGCTTTTCGTTTTGAAAACCTGCCCGGGGTTTTTACCAAAGAAGAGTTTAGTCAAGGCTGAGATTGGCGTTGACGAAGTGGTAGTTAGAATAAAGCGCCAAATCGGCATCACGGCAATGCCTAATTCGCTTGAATAGATATCAGCATTTGGAATCGTGGGATAACCACCGCTGTCATAAGCCAATTTAAGCTTCGCCGTTTGAGCGGTAACATTCTTGGTAGAGACTTCAATATAAATTAAGCAATATTTTATTCCTGTTAATGCGCTGAGATCGAACTCAATAGGAGAAACTATTTCAAATTGTCTTCCGTATAAAGCACCCATTCCGGTCCCGATAGTTATCTTTTTACCACTTTGGTCAACGAAAGCACTAAGCGAAGATCCTATCCCATTGAAAATAACTCCGCGAGTCAGAGCTCTATTGTCATCACCGAAAATAGAATGATAAATTATGGAATCGCTGAAAGCGTTGGCAATTCCCCCGTTTTTAGTTACCAATTCAAGATTAGCCATTAAACACCTCCCGCCAAGATAGCGAAAGTAATATTGAAAGAATGAAGATTGTTATTTAAAGCTTGTATCGTCACTTTTTTATGTGATAAATCAATTGTTATTTTTGCCCAGCATGATGGATTTGTTTGAAGAAAAGTTATTCTTCCATTGTTGTTGGTTACAGCATTGCTCGTCTCGGAAGTGCAATAAAATTCAGTAATGCCATTCGCAATATAGCCATCGGCATAAAAATTTGCATAAGTCGATGATCCGGTCGGCCTCTCGCCAACGATATTAACGAAAAATCCAACAATAGTTCCAGTCGGGAGAGAATCTATAATGCAATCAGCGGAATCATTTGAAGCCAACTCGCTCGAAGAATTAAAAATGCATATATGGCTCGTAAGCATTCGGCAGTTTTTGTTTGTGAATTTAAGGTTTTCATCGATTTGGTTTGTATTGCCGGACGGCCCCATCGATGCTGCAGTTGTGGCCACATCGGCTACTCTTGTTTTTTTGACATAACCGGTTCCATTTTCAACAAGATCCTCAACCAAAGTTCCGTTGATATAGCCTTCAGCCGGTATTGACAAAGCCGATTCAGAAGTACCAGGCTCACGGATATGGCGATAATCAGCAAAAAGACTAAGAGATGATCCGGTCCAATAAAAAATATAAAGAAGCATAGTCGCAATTCCAGATGCGCTGGCATAAATGTCAACGTTTCCGGGGCTAGGAATCCCTGACCCGAAAATTGTTTTTATCGCAATAGTTTCCGGATTGACCGAGGCGTTTATCTCGACGTAAACCAATAAATAAGTAGCACCCAAAGTGGCAAGGGAAATATCGTAAGTCAAACCGGAAGCCAATTTGAATTGGCGGCCATAAAGCTGCCCGTAACCTGCCAAAATTGAGAGTTTTTTATTAACGGTGTCGATAGACCATCCGAACTCTTTGTAAACGCTTTTGAAAACGATTCCCCTAGTCGAATTGGTCCAATCATGGCCTATGGCGGCATGGAATATGACGGCATCATCATAAGCGCTGACGGAGGCTTGCCCGTTTTTTCTTATTAGTTCGATTGTATTAGTTTCTGACATGATCTATGCCTCCTTTCAAATATTGAAATAATCATCGAGACGGCCGAAGACGCATGACATGCTTCCTTTGTCATCTTCGGTTATGGACATCATGGGGAGAAGCTTCGCCGAGCTATCGTCGGCGCTGTTGTAGCCGTAAATAAGCCCTTGGCTCCAAAGATTGGCGCTTCGAAGCTGATTCGCCAAAGAAGTGTCGAGTTGAAGCTCCACGGATCCTTTATAACGGTTTTTCTCCATCTCGTTTTGGGCTTCTGAGCAGGCCTTGTTGAAATCGTCTTCAACGTAGATCTCATAACAAGCAGGGTAATGAAGGAAAATATTGCTGTTCCCAGACATTAAAGATAGACCGGCGTTTTTCTCAATAACCTTCTCCGATCCATCCTTGTAATAGAAAATCCAATACTCGATTTGGCTCATCCCATCAGTTGATCTAGCGATGGCTCTATTAGGGTCTGTGGAATCATCCATCACTCTTGCGGTGTCGAAATCGGACAGTTTTATCGAATAGGTCCCGGAAAGGACTTTCGCCTTGACAGTGATGCTTCCGGTAGTTTTATTAGTTCCAGAATCGGTGGTAATGTTTCCCTCGACGGAAAGAACGAATCCATATCGCATCATCGCCGCCTGAAGCTCTTCCCAAAGATCGCCGGCAGAATCGGCGCTTGCAATCGATCCCGAAATCCAAGAAACAGCGTTGGTGTCAAAATCGATCAAATCAACGGAATAACTTATTCCAAGATACCCTCCGGAGATAGCGATTGGGCGATTCAAAAGATAGGAAACCCAATTTTTCACGGTTGGACTGGATTGATAAGAGGAATATTGGATCCAGCATTTTTGGAGAAACACTCGCCTTAAATCCATGGCCGTTATTTTAGTTAGTCCGCTTTCGTTCTTAGGCCTTCCGGAAAGTGCAAGATATTTCAATTTTCCTTTTTCGTCAAATAGAGCGACATAAACCGCAAGGGCGCTGTTTTCGATTTCGGCGCATGTCGCGGTAAAAGAATCCATCTCATAAGATCTCCGCGTCAAAGACCAGGATGAACAATAGTAAGTTTTATTGGTCCCCAATGCTTGGAAGTTTTTATCAAATAAGGTTATGAACATTCTTTTTTCCTTATAGTGTGTATTGCACGATTTTCACATCGACCGAAGGCTTGCTAACGTCGGTTTGATCAAGATTTGGTGTAAGAATGCTCTCCCCTGGCTCGGCATAAAGAAATGTGTCTTCTGTTTTGTCGATTTCGTTGTAATAATCGGTCTCGTTTCCGTTGACGTCGGTGAAAATGATCCTTCCATTTACAGCATCAACTTTTAAAGAGCATCCCACAGCAAGATCCATACCTGTAAACTTTATCGTCGCGTAAGACTCTCCATCTTTTACCAATGAAGCTTGAGGGTTTGAAATATGGCCATGAAAAGTAACGATAAGCGGTATTCTTTCCATGAAATTGTTCGTTATTTTCCCGGTGTTTCCATAAGTTCCTCCGCCGTAGGCGTAAGGATAGGCGTAAGGATAGGCTTTCGAAGCGGTGATAATTGAGATGATGATCTCGGTGCTTTCCTTGCTATAAGGCAAAGTTATTGGTTGAAGGGTTAGAACGGCCTGCGCCACCCCGTTCTTGAGCTCTGAAGGCTCCAATTTCTTGGAAACGACGTCAACGTAGCGATCGACCCCGGAATCACCAATCAAGCCCGTTGAGGTATTGATATTCAAGGTCAAACGGTAAACCGAGGCATTGATGTAAGCCGCGATCCATGATCTGAAAGATTCTATTTTCACCAGCGCATCTTTGCCGAAAAAGGCGAGATTAAGCTTTATGTCGTTCTTCTTTATCGTTTGTTGGACAATGTAATCGATGACCGGCCCCGACTGAACGGTGATCACCTGCTCAAATCCCCCAATACCTGAAGGAGAGAAAACCTTGGCATTCGAACTGATTGTTCCGATGTCGGAAAAATCATATCCGGAAATTTCGTTCCAGTCGAAATCGCGTACCAATAAGGAGAATTTTCTTTTTGCGCTCATAGCATTCCCCTCGCTTTCTTGGCTTCCACGATTTTGGTGACGACTTTATCCGCGATTTCGTCCGAAGAAGATGTGCTATCGCTATAAACACTGATTGTTGTCGTGCTATTGTCGGTGGTTGATGTCGAACTCGAAGAAGATGTTGTATTTGCCGAATTAGCCAATCCGGAAATCAAGAGAGCCGCACCTCCGATGATCGCGGTCCCGGCGATGACGGCCGCCACAGCTAACATGATCGGATTGGCCGCTAAGGCATCCAATGCGACCTTTAAAGCCCCTATCCCAGTAATCAAACTTGGAAGAACCGCGATCAAAGCAATAATTCCAATCAAAGCAATTTGCCCTGCCGGACCGATCGCCTTTAATCCAGACGCCACAATGGAAAGAAATGGAGCGAGGCCAGCTAATATATTTGCAAAAGCTTCGAATGCCGGCATCAAAGCCGTCCCAAGTTGTGCGGCAACTTCCATAAATTTGCTTTTTAGATTTTCAAAAGTGGTTTTCAACTCTTTTGCCGAAGCAACTTGCTCATTAGTCAATATGCCCGTACTTTCAAGATTGTCATTGAGAGTAGAGATCTGACTTGCAGTCAATCCTGCTACCTGTGCCATTGCGGTTCCGCTATCGCCAAGCAATGCCGTTGCTAGAACCGTTCTTTCGCTCTCGTCGGTAACTTTGCTCAAGGCCCCAGTGATAATTTCCAAAGCTTCTTGGGCGCTTTTGCCTTTGAGATCGTCCATCGTTAGCCCGATGCTTGCTAAAGCCTCTTGGCTTTTGGTTGATCCTTTGCTGATGCCGGCAAGGACCCTTGTGACATTCCCCATTGCTGAAGAATAATTGCTTGCGTCCCCGGTGGTTTTGGCGAAGATATTGCTCATCTTCTGATAAGTTTCGGCATCGACGTTGACGGCAGAAGCGTTGTCCGCTATTTCCGAACCTTCAGCGGCGAAAGCAACGGCAATAGCAACGATTCCCGCCAAAAGGGCTTTTGCGACCTTGGACACCCCCGATAATTGCGTTTTAAGGGTGTCGAGATTCGTTGTATTCAAGGCCGAAGTTTGTTTGGTCATCGTAGAAACTTGACTTTCGCATTCGGCGATTTGGACCGTCAATTTCCGATATTCGGCTTGATCAATTGGGACCCCTGCGGCGATTTGTTTGTCATATTCGGACTGCTTTTGCTTTAGGGCATCCAGTTTTTGCCTGGTCAATTCAATTTGGTCCTTTAAGACGCCAGTCTTGGTGCTGGCAAGGGACATGTTTGTAGGATCGAGCTTCAGAGCTTTATCAAGGCCCTTTGAATCGATGGTGCACGATTTAATAGAGGCACTTAGCTCCTTTAGCTGCGCGTCTATCTCAGATAGGTTTCGTGTTACCGCCGTTTCCGCCATGATTGGTCCTCCCTTCGCTATAAGATCTTGCTGATTTTCTCATCGACGCTTTCCACGATGCGGGCGTCCATCCCTTTTAGAAGATGAACGGCGGCATCGATGTGGTGGGTGGCTTGGAAACTGTTTTCCTTGCCTCCTTTATTGAGCGTTCTCGCAATCACGCTGTAGGCTTGGCCATGGACGTCATAGCCGATATAATCGATTGACCAGCCATACTTGTTTGGCTTATCGATCTTCGTCATTTGAAGGGAATCCCGGAGCGCTCCAGTCCGAACCGGGGTGAGATCGTACATTTTGACGAAACAGGCCTTCGCTTCCTTGTCGATCTGATCCTTGATCACCGCCTTAATGGACGGCTCAAGCGAGGAGGACATCGAAGCTAAATAAGAAGTTAGGGGTGATTCCTCATCTGACATGCGATGCCTCCTTTTTAAAGCGTAACTTTGCCGCTTCCGGGATCCTCCTCTTTCGGACTTCGGAAAACGATCCAATCAATCACTTCGCTGAAACTGAGTCTCCAGAGCCAGCGTTCGGGGAGCCCGAGCTCGACGGCGAGGAAGACTGCGTAGATGAATTTGCAGGGAGTCCCGTTGCCTCCCCCGCAAGCGGTTTTTTTTCGTCGGTGTCCCTGGTAATGAATTTGTTGCAGATGTTGATAAGATCGGGCTTGAGCATTTCCGACAGTGGGAGTTCCTTCCGGATATCCGAAACGGATTTACCATTGATATCGGGATCGATCTTTCCCTCTTCCTTGACGACGTTCTGATAGGCTAGGCGGAGAGCGACATAAAGTGAGCCATAGAAAATGGCGGGCTTAGGTTCACTGGAAATTTGTGCCACCGTATCGTTGATAACGTCATGCCCCGTAATGTCGAAGTAATATTCGGGGACATTTCCGTTATCGACCAATTTATGGCCGTTGAATTCATAAGTTTTCATAATCAGATAGCCGCCGCTCCCTTGTAGAAGTCAGTCGCGGAAGGATCGCCGGTAATATAACCAGTATTTCCTTCAAAAACTTCGGAAAAAGGAACATCTCCAAAAGCAGTTGTAGATAGGAGACTGCCAGTGAAGTTCAAAGTGATGAGGTCCGCGACTTCGTTTTTGAGCTGGGTTTTGAATTTTTCGTCAAGAGGCTGGGCCACGACGTCATAAAACCATGATTCCTTCTTCAGGCCTTTCTGACTTGCCGATTTGGCGAAAAGGCAGACATGTTTGGTGTTTTCCGTTGTAAAAATGAGGTTGCCGTTGACATCCTTGACCGCCAGTCCCAAGGCAGCAATGGCATCAGGATTGATGCCGTAAGCTTCGACGGCTACGGAATATCCGGTGATCGTGGTTTTTTGTTCCCTTGAATCATCGGCGGAAATCGTCACGGTCCCTTTCTCGGTGGTATAGGAAACTGAGACCGTGTTAATCTCATTTTCATTGGTGCCCGGCGCCACGAGCTTAACTGGAGCGGTGACGACGGGGAAGCCGTCAGTTCCCTTTGTGGTGAAAGGGAATATTCTGAATAATTTGCATGCCATTTTATGGCCTCCTTAACTTAACTGTTTTTCCGCTGAATAACTCAGCTGGTAACGTTTGCTCGAACTGTCGTAATAGGGCGGACTGGATAGTTCGAAGCTCCAGTCCTTGCCTTCGAAGGAATCGGCGATTGATTTGAGTGTTTTGATCAATGCGTCATCGTCAGGCTGTTTTACGGTCAAAATATCGACATAGGCTAGTATCTTCCTCGCAACGGCGCGATCGTCAGCGCTTCCGGATTGGTCAAGAGAGGCAATCTTCCAAACGATGAAGGTGTCTTTTTTGGCAGCTTCCGGAGAATCGCATTTGTTAAACCAAAATATGATGCTTTTTGTTTTAGAGATCTCGTCGATCCCCAAAGTCGATCCATTTTTTGTTTTGGAGTCTTCTAGGGCCTTTTGGATCTCTTTCATGGCGTTTGCCATGATTTCGGGTGAGGTCATAAGGACTGTTTCGCATAGACTTCGGAAACTCCGGAGTCTTTTTCAATATCGATCTCTTGGCAGGAAAGCTTCAATTCGGTCTTCTTGCCTTCGAACTCATCCGTTGAAAGAATTTTGAAAGTCTTATTGCCCCATTTGACGAAGTCATTGGCTTTTACGCCATCCCGGTAATTGATGACGATAAGATATCGGTTCCCGGGGAAAGTCGCATCGCTTTGCTCGTTTGTTTGGGCCACATTTTGTCTAATGTAGGCCCAAAACGGCATGTTTTTTTGATTGAGGTAAACCCTTTTAAGATAAGTCCCTTTTTTGGATTCGTTTCTCCAAAGGATCTTCTTTTCGGAATAAATTTGGATCTTGTGATCTTTGTTAGGAAAAGCGTAATCGCTCATGAGGCCAACCCCGCTTTCATTTTCAGTTCTTCGATATAATCGAAGATGCCGCTTCTGAAATCGTGATCGGCGTCATGATAGAAAGTCTGCTGAAGGACGAGAGACGCGCAAGCCTTGGCTTCCGGATCGATGGAATTTTCATCTTCCCATTTCTTTCCACTTCGGCTATCGACAAAGGAGGTGGCTACCTGGTTATTAAAAGAAATGACCGAATCGGGGATGTCCCCATCGAGGCGCAAAACGTCGCGGGCCTCGCTAGTGGTCAGAATGTTCTTTTCTTCAGCCATTATCGCCGCCTCCTTTCTTGAGGTCGGATTAGCTCAGATGGGCATAGGCAACGGACGAGAGAACCGCAGCTGAAGCGCAGAATTCCTTGGCAACATAAGTAGTGATGCCAGTGGTGATCTCTTTTTGGCTTTCCAAGGTCAACGGAGAAAGCATGTTAGCCTTGAAGAAACGGGCAATGTTGCTGATAACGACATCGCCTGTATTGAGGGTTTCATCGAGCATGACAGGAGACCCATCGACGTTAGTCCATGCACCAGCAGCGTTGAAAACGTTGAAAATGTAGTTCTTGTTGGTGTCTTTCGTTTCCACCACTTTGTCGTAGATTTTTTGAGAGACATAGACCTTAGCGCCACGACGGAATTTTCCGGGGAGGGAGTGAAGAAGCGAAATCACGCCGTCAAGTTCGGATCCGGAAGTTAGAACGGTAACGGTGACGCCGTTGACGACTCCCGAAACGTGATTGTCGGCACCAGATCCGTAGATAAGTTCGGAGGCCCAATCTTCGGTAAGATCGTTTTCAATCTCGCTAAGAAGGTAAGCCCCAAGATCGATATCGGAAAGAGCTATGATTTCGTCAGTAACTTCCAAGGTGATTTGGAGAGTTCCTTTTACGAGCTGAAGAGTGCCCCATTCCATCGAATCCTGTTTCGTTCCAGATTTCTCGGCTTTGACGGCGGCCGTTCCACGTGATTTGCGATAAGGATAAACCGTCAATCCTTTAATGTTGGTAAAAAGGATGTCATTGAGAATCGGGGTTAGTTTCTTATCTTCTTTAAGAAGATCAAGAAGGGCAGTGGTTGCAATGAAGACGCCGGCGTTGTTGACGCCATCGACATCGGCAGTCGGAGCAACATAAGTTGTTGCCGTCGTTGTCATGGCATTGCTGAGGTTTCGCTTTTGTTCGTCAGTGGGTGCCTTTTTTCTTGAGGCAAGGCCGATAGATAACGCCAAAGCAGAACGAAGAGTCAATTTGGCAGTTGGCAAAGGCTGATTTCCAGCGGAGCGTTGTTCCGTTTCTTTCACTTCGAGAGCAGTGATAGCCGAATTTCGGGTCATTTCGGTAAGTTGGCCAGTGAGTCTTCCTCGCTCCTCGATGAGGGCATCGGCTTCCGTTCTCGCGGCCACGATGTCTTCTGCTTTTTGAGAAGAAGAGATGATGCTGTCAAGCTGGGCTTTTCGTGTGTTGATTTCAACAATGCGAGCTCTGATTTGTGCTTCATTCATAATGTAATCCTCCTAGATTACTTTTTTTCGCCAAGATTTAGGCAAGGAGCCCCTGCTCTTAGGCGAAGCAGCCGAAGTTCTTCCGCGCGCTTTTCGGTCTCCACCTTGGCAAGATAGGTCTCCACCTCTCCCTGCCTGCGCGCATAGATCTCCGTATTCTCATATGCCGGCACCATTACAGCGGCGACGTCATAGAGCTTCCTAATTTTTTGAACGGTGAAGGTAACTTCGCCGTCAACCGAATTGTCTTGGGCCTCCACATCGGTAGTGAAAGCAAACGACATTTTATTGATATCTCCTCGCTTTATTGAGGCAAAAAGATCATGGCTTATTTGAACTTCGGGATTTAGTTTTGCCCTCATATATAAGCCGGCATCTTTTATCGTTAAAGAAAGAGTCCCGTTTCTTACTCTGGCTAGGGGCAATTGCTCTTCTGAGTGGTTATATTTAAAGAAGGTATCGTTGTAAGCAGATGAATCGTCAAAGGCATGGCGGTCAATGATTTCGAATACTTTTGTATCTCCCCAAGTGAACAAAAGAGTTCTGTCATTGAAAGAAACAGCTTTCCCCTCCACGATTAGATCGTTTTGGGAATCGTTGGTTTGTGGCTCTCCGGCCCTGATATCGAAAACTCGGTGATAATCGTTCGGATGATCTCGCCTATTTTTGATTTCCTCGGCTAATTTTTCTAAATTGCTAGGCATTATTTTTTGTCCTCCTTATTTTTGCTTGGCTAATCGTCTTTCGAATCAATCTTTGGAGGGCCGTTCGAAGTTCCGGTTTGATATTTAGATTGGTCTTGTGCCTTCACCCAATTGAGAGAGGCTTGAGGGTTTTCCCCACCGGCATAAGTGGGCTGGTATAAAAGCGATAATACGTCATTTGGAACCACCATCGGAAGCCCTTCCATCGCGGTAGCCAAGGCGATTCTCGTCTTGATCGAAACCGTTTGAAGGGGATATGTTGGAACGACGATTTCATTGCCTTTTGATATTTCGTTTTCGGATAGAAGCTTTATGGTCAATTGGGCCCCTAATTTCGAGCAAAAAGGCTCAAGCGTCCTCTCGTAATAGGATTGATAATCGTCTTCCGTGAACATGGCGCTGACGATTTTTTCATTGACCCCGAAGTATTCATAAATATCACTTTTGAATCCGGATAGATCGGCATCGGGAAGCCATTTTCCTTGGCTGTTTGCCGGAACTAATGTTGCGCCTGACGGAATGACGGCAACGCCATTTTTTGCGGTATTGAGAACATCTTGAAGAATGGCATTATATTTTTTTTGATTTTCATCACTGAGTTGCGTTGATCCTTGAGCGATGAAACGGATGTATTGGCTTTCCGTGACGGCCTTTTCAGCCCCGGCATAGCCAGCGGCAATGACCTTCAATGCCTGGTCTATCGATTTGCTTCTTTTTCCAAGTAGCTCTCCGATGGATCTATTCCGCTGAACGATAATTAGATCTTCGGATGATGCGTAATGGATTTGTCCGTTGATTCTGAATGAGGAATAAAGGTTTCCATCGGTAGGATTAACCCCAAGATTCAGTCCTGTCTCGCTAATATCTAATGGGTAAATTTCGATCGGAGAAAGATCAGTTGAGAAAAGATCTCTAATCACCCAGCAAATAGCAACATTATTTTCGAAATAACTTCTTGCCACCGCTTCCCAGAATGTCGGAGCATCCATGATTCGGTTTGGCTTCACGGATAGGAGATAAGTGAGATCCTTTTTATTTTTGGCGCTATCGCCTTTGATTTGGACTTCAGGTTTTATCTTGCATAAAAATTGGGCGTTAGTGTCGAGGCACGAAATGAAAGTCGAATTTAGATCAGATCTGACCTCATTAGTGGAGAAAAGGCTCATGAAATTGACCAATTCGCCCTTAGGGAAAGTGTTTTCTTTTCTTCCCCCGAAGATTTTTGATAGGAAATTATTTAGCGCTCCCATCATGGCCTCCTTCCGGCAAGAAATAATCCTTGTTTTGGCAATAGGCAAAGAGGCAATCCAACAGAACTGAGAAACCGTCTATCTTGTTGCATTTTCTGTCCTCGGCCTTGTTGGGCATCATGTTCCCGTTTCGGTCTTCGACGAGTTCGACGTTCGAAAACATCCACATTACCATCGGGTTGTCGTTGAAAACGATTTTTTTACCCTGAAGAAGGGCATGAGCCTCCTGCATTGGAATATTCAAGGACTTGAAACCTTGCGGAACAGGCGTTAAACATCCATTTTTGGACCATCCTAAAGCATCGATTTCTTCGATAAGATAGTTCGCTGAATATGGATCGTAGCAGATTTTGTCGAAAGTGTAGCCATGTCGCTTAAACTCGCCAAGAAGATGATTTGAGATATCGTGATAATCGATTAAATGGGAGCCCGAAATTTTGAGGAAACCTCGCTCGATCCAAGCTTGCCAAGGAACGCCAGCTTCTTTCGCATACGTGGAATCCAAGAAATCTTGGGTGCACCAGCACTGGAGCTGAAGGAAAATCTGATTTCTTTTTTTGTCGAAAATCAAAGTCCCCCATGCGGTTAGATCGTTTGTCTTCGAAAGATCGAAAGCGCCGATAACGGTTGAGTTATCGAATTCCTTCATTTCCTCTTCGGTGTAAACGAAATGATTGATGATGAGATCGCTGGAAAGCCATCCAACGCTTTCTTGGCCGATGATATTCAAATCCTTTCTCAGAAAATCGATTTTCTGATTGGGATTGTTTTTGGCCATCAAAGCTTGTTCATCAAGAGACTCTATTTTTTTGATATATCCAAGCGACGGATTGGCCTTTCCCCAAATGGTGATGTCAAAGGGATCGTCTTTCTTCGGACGCTCGTTCTCCGGGATGAGTTCGAGATCATCGCTATCGGCTTCATAGAGAATCGGCATAAGGGAATCGTCTTGTTGGATGCCAAGAATGACTTTTTTGCACATGAGGCGCAAATCGTCCCAAAGGGAATAACGTTTATTTCCGCAGGTTCCCATTTCCCAAAGTATCGGCGCATCCATTGCTGACTGGCTTTGGATGATGCTGTCTTGCTGCTCTTGCGTTGCCTTGTGTATTTCGTCGATGATACCGACGTAAAATTCATAGCCATCATTTCCGCCGCCGTCTTTTGACTGATCTCTAGCTAAAGGCTTGAAAGTCGAATTTAGATTCAAAGATCCTTTTGTGGAAATGATCGATGGATTGAATCTCTGAACATCGAATAAATGTTTTTCAAGGCTTGGATTCATTTGGATCGCTTTGGCGCACATATTCCATAGGATTTTCGCTTGATCGAGTTTGGAAGCGAGGCAGGTGCATTGAATGCCGCCGCCTGAGACCATCATGTAAAGCGGCAAAGGATATACCGCTCCGGTCTTCCCGTTTTTGCGGCCTTCCTCATCGACCACGCGATGGAATCTTCTGAGATCGGTTTCCCGGCTTTTAATTCCTAATAGGCAATCGTATTTCGCTTTTTGAAAATCGAGAAGCTTTAAAGATTTGCCATAGAATCGCGGATTTGAGGTATTAAGGCAAAAATCGTCGATGAAATTGTAGAAATCAGAAGAGGCTTCGGGATCGAAATAGTATTTTGGATCCTTATCTTCAATCACTGGTTTAATGTGATTTAGATACCAGGTGCGAACCCAATATCCAACCGTTTCCTTTCCGGATTCGATTGATTTTATGTATTTTTCAACAGCGGTTGTTTCCATGATCAGGCCTTGATGTCCTTAGAAGATTTGATAGAGATCTTGTTTGCCCAAGCCGCTCCGGGATCTTTGTCTTCCTCTTCTTGGATTTTCTTCCGATCGGCCAAACGAGCCCTTCCTTCAGGAGTCAAACCAAGCTGGTTAGCATGTTGCATGAAAAGCGATTCTTGTCGGTACATTTCGTCTTCCTCGTTTTTGATGGAATAAGAAAGAGATCGAATTGAGCCAAGAAGATCTCGGTATGATTTATAGTCCTCGTCTTCCTTTGCTTTGTCGGCCACGCCATCAGCCTGGTCGATTAACTCATTCATCTTCTGGCGGAATTTTGGCAAATTCTCTTTGTGGAAAAGATAATTGGCCAAAGAATCGCAGTACATGGTTAATTCGTTCATGTCGAGATCGCAAAGAATCTCGGCATGGAGCTTCTTGTAGTCCGAAATGACGTCATCGAAGATCTCTTTCGATGTTTTTGAGATCCATGAAGGAGGCAAAAGAGCGCTTCCTTCCGCCATTTTTTGGAGGGTTTCGGCGCGGTGAGAGAATTCAAGCTTCTCGGCTTTCGTGTAATGGTGTTTCGAAGAGAAGACTCCGCTCATGTTAAGCGGCCTTCCTCGCTTCGTTTTCTTCATTTCTTGGACCATCTTTTGCGCTTACCTCCTTTCTTTTTGGATCATCTCGGTTTTCGGGTCTTCAAGGGGATTTTTCGGGAATTTTTATTTCGCCACTCCCAGCCCGGTGAGCCTAACGGCTCCATTTGGCCGAAGGAACCGGGGGGGTGTCTTTCATTCCCGTGACTCTCCCACTTTCATCAAAAACGCATCGTTTCCCCGATGTCCCTGTAATCGCTCTAGCTTGGTCATGACACGGCTTGCACAGTAGCATCATGTTATCCAAACCAATTCGAATCGAAGGATCATCGATATTGGCCTCGGTCAACGGAATGATGTGATGAACTTCAGTCCCGACCTTGCCACACTTCTCACAAACACCATGAGCCTGCCTGATCTTGGCATCCCTGCACTTCTTCCATTCGGCCGAATGATAGAAGGCATCGACTCTAGGACCATGAGAACTTGGCACTATCTACTCCTTTTGCAAAAGAAGGAAACGGTTCCAACATGAGCACAAGCGCTGCCTTGAAAGCACACGCGAACTCCGTTTCCGTGATGATTAATAACACAACGCGAAAAGATTTATCCCGATTTGCCTAGTGGAAAGTAGTGGAAAGATTTCAATTATTCTTTCGATAATTGCTGATAATCTTATTAACGGCGCTTCTCGTGTAGTTATATTTATCCGCACACTTAGTCAAGGAAATGCCATTGACCAGGTGATCATAGACAACGTTAAAATGACGGTCATTGTTATCGTTCTTTAGCTTCGCTAACACCACCTCAATCTCGGCTTTTTTGACATTAAGATTAGAGAGTTCTTTCTCTTTGGTTGAAATCAATGAAAGTAGGCTTAGATACTGTGAAATTGCATTGTTGTTTTGCTTTGACATTCTTGCCATCCTTTCATTTTATTGAGGCAATAATCGCATGATTGTTTCGATTAAATGTTACTTTGCTCGGGACGATCGTTTTCTTCTTCCCCGGACAAAGGATCTCTCTAAATCGTTATGATTTTTTATTTATGCATTTTTTAAAATGGATTAAATTAGGTTGTTTTGTAAGATTCAATCGAAGTAAATCTTGATAAAATGGTGTTTTATTTACTTTCCATTTCCACTTAATCTAGCAAACTTTCAAGGGTTGAAAATCAATCATGGTTTATCCTAGTAGTTATGGTTGTTTAATCCTTTATTTTCATAGGCGTTTCTAGCAAATGTTTTCCAATATTTGTTTTCTCGGAGTTTCTATCGATGTTTAGTTGTATTGCAAATTTGTTTTTTTCGATTGTTTGGTTCAAATCTTTTAAAACTTCATAGATTTGTTTGTTTGCCGTTTTCTTTGATATGGTCATTGTTTTAATTTGTTTATTAATCGTTTTAAGCAGCCTTGATCTTTCGGAAATAAGTCTTTTTTGCTCTTCGGGATCCAAAATGATGACATAGCCAAGCTTTCTCAAATTGTCGCAAATCGGCTTGAAGGTACTGTCATCTTGGCCGAAGGATCCGTTCCCGATGATTTGCGTCAATGTCGAATAATTTGCAGGATCTATGATTCCACACCAATAATCGAGCCAGCGATTGACTCCACCAATGTTTCCTTCCGGGCAATCGGAATCCTCAATCTCAAATTGTTTGATATAAAGACTTTGAACTTTTACGACTGCCTTGAATGGGCAAAGCTCAAATCCGGAGGTTGCAGGCTTCAATTTAAAAATCTGATTATCGTTTGCATTTTCCTGATCCATGGTTATTTCCTCTTTTTCTTTCCTGATTTGAAATCAATGAAGACGTTCTCCCTTTCTTTCTGGGCATCATCGATGTCCCATTCGACATAGCGCTGCGTGACGCTCATATTCGAGTGATTGTACATTTTCATGAGAGTCAAAGGATTTCCTTTGTTCTCTTTGATGAATACATAACCAAATGTTTTCCGCAAACCATGCAACCCTACGGAATAGGGTATTCCGGATCCTTGGACCGCTTTATTGATGATCTGATTCATTCTTTGCCTTGTGATCGGATCGGTGTAGGGACGTCCTTGCGACTTCGTTTGCTGGGGATTAAAGATATAATCTTCGCGACTTAGGGAATTGTCTTTGACGTAATCAATTAATTTTTGATAAAGCTCTTTGTTCAAAGGAAAGTTTTGAATCTTCCCGGTTTTGTTCTCTTTGACCGACATGAAGCCTTTGTCGATGTCTTTCACCCTCAATTGAAGAAGATCTTCAGCTCTGAAAGCGGTGTTCATAGCGGTGAGAATAATCATGAGATCTCTTTTAGCCTGGTCTTTTTTCAGTTCGGTTTTTGCTTTTTTGACCCGAAGATAAAACCAAGCGATGAAATCCTGCCTTAATTGAGGATCTTTGATTGGATGCGTTCGTTGCGCTCCCCGGAAAGACTTAATCATCCTTCCAGAAGATCTCTTCGTCAGACTTTCCGATCGTTTTGCCATAATATTCTCCTTTTTGTTACTGAAACGATGATTTTTGAACTCAAAATGGCATTTGTTGCACTCAAATCTAACTTTTTGCACTAAAACGATTATTTATTGACATCAAAACAACTTTATTTGAGTATTTTTTTTCAATCGATAGCCAATTCTTCGATATTCTTCATAAACGGGTTTCCAGATAATTTCGCATTGCTTGGCTTCTGCCGGCATAAGCCTTTCCATGATTTCAAGCTGCTTTTCAAGATCAATCGAATAAGGGCATCCTTTGCAACCGGTTCTTTTGAAATCGAATGGCGGATAATAAAGATCGCATAGTTTTATTTGTTCTTTTTTAACGAACCAATCCTCCCATTGATCACTTATTGGATTGAGAGGCTTGAACTTTCTTAATGCCCCCCCCTCGAACACTGCACATCCCTTGTGGTTTTTCCTTTGGCCTCCTTCAGCCATTCTTAAGCCAAGGATCGCTATTCTTCTCCCGGATTGCATTTCGAATGAACGTGCTGGGTTTTTCTTCATTTCATAGCAACACTTATTTGAAAGCTTTAAGTGAAACGAAGAATTGAATTGATATAAAAGCTCTTTAGGACAATCAAAGGTCGTTTTTCCTTTGCTATAACGAATAACGCTTGGAGATAATGTTCCGGATTGGAATGATCCCACCTTTGATGAATGCTCTTTCGATTTGAAAGGATATCCTTTCTCCTGAAGCATTCTCACGGCAGAAACGCTCGGCTTGATTATCACAAAACGTTTGTCAATAGCGGCCTTTCCCATAACAAATGCAACAATAGCCAAATATTCGATTCCTGTATTGATGAAAACCCTTGGTATTTGATTTCCGGGCAAGGCTAAATCAAGCAACTTGCTAAGAACCGTAGAATCCTTACCTCCGCTAAAAGAAAGATAGAAATTATCAATATCCCATTTATTGATGGTATCGTTGATGATGCAAATCCTGTCTTGAAGGATAAATTCATTCTCAGTCATTTTTTATTTTTCTTTTCTAATCTTTTGCAATAATCGATTCAAAATTTTTATATCGCCTCGAAATTTTTCTGTTTCATCAGAGATTTTATATTCCTGAATAGCCAAATCTATTGCAAGCAACAAAACAAATTTTTGTTTTGGCGTTATTTTTATGTTCACATTATTTCCTTGCTAATTGTTTTTATTACATTGCCTTCTCTCAAATCTTCCGGACTGCAAGAACGCAATATCCTTCTTTTATCCCATCCGGAAAGTCCGTTGCCGAAAGTTTGTAGATAATGATCCATTCGCCCGGGGCGATTTCCCAAGAAGGCTGATGCAACTGATCAAATGAGAAATGGCATAATTTGAAAACGATGTGATCCCCCATTTGGAAATTGCGATCGTCTTTCCTGACTTCGAAAGTCTTTTTATCCATCCGAACCGCTTTATAGAACTTATCGGATATTTTAAGTTCATGGGTTTTATAAGAGGGAAGTTCCGGATCGGAAAACAGCTTTTCTTTTTCTTCCTGATCGATTAGGCAAGGCTTTTGACCTTCAGGCTGGCTCATTCTTTGGTACCTCCAATGTCGTTGATGATGATTTCCGTGATTGCTGGGTTCTCCGGCGCGGGTTGAATGATGATGCTTCCGTATTTCTTCTGAAAGGCCAAAATGTCGTTAGAGTCCTTTATTTCGACAAACCAGCCCATTTTCTCGAAATCTCTTTTGATATGGCCTTTCTCGATGCGGTGATTCGATCCATGCTCGGTCCACCACTCCGAAGTACCGCTGTAAGCCGGTATTTTAGTCGGATCATCGACGAACCTTTCATCGATCTCGGTGAATTTCCTCTCAAAGGCCTCCTCGCATGGTTTCGAATTGTCTAGAAGCGATGCTCTCGTGACTTTCAGTTGAATGCTTTCTTTGTTTTCCATTTATTTTGCCTCCAGCGTTTTAATCGCTTTGATGGCCTTATCTGCCATTTCTTTCTTTAGAATCGGTTTGCAGCCTATCGACAGGAGAATAGCCATGTTGATTTCGGTGAATGCTTTCCCTAAATCAATCAATGTGTGTATGGCCTCCACCTCTTCGGCGGTAACGCTATTTTCTTCCATTTTGGAATTCCACCAATTCTTCAAAAAACATCTCCGGAATAATCGGCGCTAACATCTTGTTTTTCGCAAGGCCATGGGAGCTTGTCTCTCCTAAAAAAGCTTCCCATCATCTCCTTAATGGAATCTTTCATAAAAACCGAAACGCGGCGATTGGTGGTTTTATTGATGTAATCGACTTCGGAAACGATATGGTCTATCCATTCTTTCTTGCAATGAACTTTTCCGGAGTCGTTTCCTGTCTCGGCTCCCAAAATGATCAGTTTCAAATTCGGGCAATGGTCTTCCAAAAGCTCTTTGAAACAAGACAAGCTGCCAATATCCTCTAGAAGAGGCTCCGCAGAAATGAAATCGGCATAAAGATCTCCGGTTTCAGCAAAAACTTTATGGATTAGATCTTCGTTTCCGCAGGAATACCCAAGGAAAATATCAATGGTTGAAAATGGAAATTCAGGAGTAAAAACTTTAGTGATAGACATTCCATAATTCAAAATAGTTTTTGGAGATTTCGAAAGAAGGATAAAGGAGCAATTGGAATTCGAGCTGAAAACCATTTTGATAAAACGACCACCCCATCCTTTTTCCCAATATTCGGGATCGCTGATCGAATCCACGAAAATTGAACAAGGATTTTTCGGATTTAACGGAATTAAATTTTTCTCAATTAGTTTTGGAACTGAGAAATCCTTGATCCAATGGAAACGATCATTCATCTTCCTTGCGAAGCAATATCGACAATTTCTTTTGCAACCGATGACGATGTTATGCTCGTAATCGCACCATTCTATTTTTGTTTTTTTCATTTTCCGCTCCTGTTAATTGATTCGCGATTCGCGTCGATCCATCTGACAAACGCCCCATAAAGTTCGAGATCTTGCGATTTGAGGACGATGTCGGTTCCTTCGCATTTCGCACACGCCCAAACGCCAATCTCATCGTATTTCAAGGCCCCCGAGACGAATAACGCCTTCATCATCTTTCGGTCATCGCCGATTCGGAGGAGGCGTCTTTCCGGTTGGCCTTCGAGATGAAAAGCTGGCGAAGTTGGCGCTTGAGGGTTTTATTGATCTCTTTGCTTTCCTCATCGCTCCCGTTGCCCCATTTCTTAGAATCGATCGTTGAAACGATGCTGTAATAACACCACGTTTCTAGGATCTTCTTCGATTTGGATTCTTTCATAAGCTATTGGCCTCCCTTGGTTAATTGTCTTTTGACTGTTTCGACATCGCCATAGACTTTGAAATAATCACCGTTTTTCATTTTGATTAGCGTCATCCTTTGATCGTTTGTTGATTGAATAGAAGAAACTTCTTCCGGATTGATTTGAAAAGTCATTCCATATTCGCCTGAGAATTGTTCTAATTTCATTTGTTTTTCTCCTTCAGGATCAGAAGAACGTATTTCGGCTTTTCCTTGGTTTCAAGGCATTTATCAATCTCGCATTCGAGGATTTCTTCGGGAAGTTCGAACGGACAATCGACTGATGGCGCTATGTGGCGCTAGGACGCGGCAATTCGTGAACCAAGGTTCATTAGTTTTAGGTTTGTCCGAAGCTTGGAAGTAAACCGTGCTGCCTTTTTGTATCTTCAGGAAGAAACCTTTAGGATTTCTTTTTTGCTTTAGATACTCATTTACCGTGATGCTCATTTTTTGTGTCCAAAAAAAGGCAAAGGAATCCGACGATGAAAACGAAGATGCAAAATCCGATCAGCCAAATTGACCAATCCGGAACAATCCGGAAAATAATGAAATTCCCATTAGAAAGGATCTGAACGAAATATTGGCGGACATCGGCAACAACGAAGCCGATGATGGCTAAAATCATTAAAATCACGCCTATAAAGATCATTTTGAATCCTTTCTTTGGTCTTCTTCGTAAGATAGCAAAACCAAGATGATATATCCCATCTCATAAAGAACGACGACCGCTAACGTAATAGACATGATTGCTAAGGATTCTATTGACATGGTTTACCCTCGAACAGTCCTTGCTTGGCAGGCGATTCCTTTGATATCGGTTTCGCCGTTAATCGAATCGATGGTGAAATAAACAGGCTTCAAACCAGCATATGTGTCGATCATGAGTGTGACGACGCTTAATGAGCCCGAATTCCTTGAGGCAAGCCTTGCCAACTGGTTAAGGATGTTATTGTTCAAGACAATCTTGTAGCGGCTTTCGGGCTTGGTGACGGACTCGGCAAGCATCCCAGTTTTGGGATCGTTGTTGATGGGAAAATCTCCGGAAATGTTGTCACCGATCGGAAAGCCGACACCGTTGATCTCCAGCATCACGAAATTTCCGGAAACCGCCGTTTCGAGGATAACGGTTTCAATGGGCAGCTTGATTTCGGAATAAGGCATTTTCGAAATAGTTTCGATGAAAGAGAAGGCCTTATGGAAACTGAGGCAGGAGAGATTGATCGTTCCCTCCTCAATCACCTCGGAATCGATTGAAATACTGGAAAGTATGGAAGAATCCGTTGAAAGGAAAGTAACCTTCCCTGATGCTTCTTCCTTTTTGGCTTTGATGTTGATGGAGGTTAGAATCGGCCTCGTCATTTTTTTGAGCGTCGTTTCGCTCATGATCAGAAGAATTTTCTTGATGGTCTGGTAATTGATTTTAATTTTCATTTTTTGTCCTATTGGAGCTCTTTGTTGAGTTCGTTAATTTCCTTTCTTGCATAATCGCTAAGCTCTTTAGGGAATGGGTGGCCTTCGTCACGATAATCTAGGGCGAAGAAGATCAATTCCCGGAGAAGCCTCTCCTCATTTTTGCTTTCCGTCATCCATTGCCCTCCTTTCATTGCGGTTGGGGACGAATCCATATTTTTCCTTAGCCACTTCGAGTTGTTTTTCAACGCTCATGGATCCGACGAGTGATTTCACTCCTTCTGCCGTTTCCTCTGATGACATTCCCTTGATCCCAATCAAGATCGATGGCGGGGTAGGAATCGTCTCATCAAGCGGATGCCATATATGAAGGCAATGCTCATGGTTATTGACATAATCGGATTCCGCAGGGTGATACTCCACAGCCCACTCCTCGGGCTTAAAGAAGATCTCTTTGATATGACACATGAGGTCCCAATCCGGCGTCTTGCTGGGGCTCGAAATCGAAACATGGTCCCATCCCATGCCCCAAGAAGCGATGATGTACCATTGCTTTCTTGTAATCGGATCGGTGTAAGTCGCTTTGAAACCGTCTTCTCCTTCGATAAGGATCTTTATCCCGATCGCCATTTTTATTTTTTCGATGTTTTTCATAACAGTTCTCCTTTTGGGCTGTAGACGAGTTTCTTTTTAATTTTTTCGAAATCGGTGTCGAGAGACATTTGGCCTTTTTGATCGATTCCGGCTAGTCGTAATATGGCTTGGTTGTAGTAATGAGGCTCCTTCTCGAAGGCTAAGTAATGCCTTCCTAAGTCTTTGGCGACCTTGGGTGTCGTTCCCACGCCGGCGAAGGGATCAAGAACGATATTGCCTTCCCCCGTTGACATCTTTATCAAACGTTCCACAAGCTTCTCAGGGAATTCCGCAGGATGATCCCACCTTTCGCTTGAATTCGTCGATAAGGTTATTTCCCAGGCGTCCGATGATGGTTCGTCATCCTTTCGGAACACATCCCCGGGATTGGTTCCTTTGGGATTGGGTAGCCTAAACTCTCCTTTTCTCCTTCCCCAACACGGGTATTTTTTATCGGGATATTTTTGCGGAATTCGGATTTCGTCGAGATTGAATGTGTAATTGTCACCTTTCGTGAAATATAGGACGATCTCATGCCTTCCCTGAAGCATCTTCTGATCTCGAAATGGGATCGTATTGCTTGACGTCCACACAATCTGGTTCCTCAACTGAAGCCCGAGGGATTTGAAGATTGGGTAGTAGAGCATCTCAAGCGGTATGGTCTCGGGGGCCGGCTTTTCCTTCGAAGCGCTGGCTCCTCTTGCGTGAGATGCTCCCTCGATTCGGTTTCCAACCTGCCATATGAGAGCCCCCCCCTTGCGAATAACTCTCACGCATTCCTCGCAGATCGGCTTCATCGTTTTGATGTAATCATCTATTGTCACAGATCTCCTCTCGTAGCTTTTGCCGATGCCATACGGTGGCGATGTCAAAATAAGATCGATACATCCCGATGGGACTTCCTTGATAAGTTTGAAGGCATCGCCAAGAATGATTTCATCGATCATAAACTAGCCTCCGAACTTGATTTGTTGTCATAGGATTGGTAGGAACTAATCCCAGACAATATTTCAGGAATTGCCGCTGAAACTACTTCGGCTATTTTTGTATGAAATTCCCCTTTTGTGGAATCGGCATATCCAAAATGTTGAATGATATATCTTCCCCGAATTGAGATCTCAACCGTTTCAATCCGCTCGTGAGACTTCGAATTTCTTACAGACAATACAAGGGAATCTTTATTTTTGTAATACTCGTTCCTAAAAACGCAGTGAGACATGGCAATCCCTTCATTGAAAAAATCTTTGATTGTTCGAAGGGGTATTATCTCGAAAGGAGCCCTAATAATCGAATGTCCAAGAAGCCCTTTGTGATCGCTTTCATATTTTTTTTCGAATTTCAAAGCATCGGTGAGCATTTTTCTTTCAAATTTTTCGTCCCTGATTCGATGGATTTTTCTTTCGTGGTTTTTATGGGCTGTAGCTAAATTCGCAGGAAAGAGATATTTTGGGCTTTTGTCATCTAGATGGAGAGCCCTAATATCGTCTATCTCATCAAGCCACTCCTCGGTGATTTTCCATTTGCTTCTGATTGCTAAAAAGATTTGTTTCTTGTAGTCTTCAGGAGAACGTCTCACCAAAAATAGAGGTATCGCATCCCATTGTTTGCTTTCGGCAAGGGTCTCTAAAATTGTTTTGTTCCCATCCTGCGGAGTCATCATCTCAACCATCCAATCGATTAGAAATCCGCTGATTTTCGAAGACAACTTCAAGTATTTAAAAATAGGGGTAAGCGTTGGTTTCCCGATGATATGCGAATCGAATTGGAATTTGTCGTAGTCGGCCCCCCTGAAAGTCAAAGGGGTCGAATAATTGAAGGACCATCCATTTCGGTAGTCGCTTATCGTGTTCTTCCGCATAAAATAAATACTCCCGTCTGGCGCGAAAATGTAGCGCATGATTTCGGAACCGAAATAACGCATTGATCCCCTCCCAAACGATCTTCTTCCGATGTTGAAGTATCGGACGAATTGATATCCCTCATGAGCTTCTATGAACAGGCAATTGTCATAGCTACTAAAATCCCACTTTTTGGTATAGTCAATTTCAATATCCGACTTCTTTTTGCAGATCGGGCAAATGGCCGTTTTCCAGCATTTGTGGTCTATCTCAATGTCTGAACCGCAATTAGTGCAACGGTAATGTTTTTTCCCGGATTTTAGTTTTCGAAAAAGGATGATCCCTTTCGGAAAACATGCATCACGGCATTTAACAAAGCTTATTTTTGGAAGGTCTATGAATGAAATTGCCTTCTTTTCCTCGGAGGATTTCATTTTGACGTTACCTTCGGGGCGTTTTCGGTTTTTCCGTAATTAAGATCGAAAAGGCTCAACTGGATAAAAGGAGACTCGGATTTAGATTCCTTCTTAGCTTCTTCAGCGGAAGCATTATTCCTTTTTTTCGACTTCGAATGGACATATTTTGAAACATCGGATTTTTCGCCATCATCGTCTTGACCTTCCGATTCGGAATTCTTGCCTTCATTAATGAGTGGATTTTTCCTGTTGTCAGGTATCTTTCCATCAATGATAAGGTGGTTTGCCCATCCGAGAACCGTTTGGTCATCAACAGCTCCGCTTTTGCTTTTCAGATTAGTCCTGGCTTCGGCCATGATCATCTCCCAAAGTTTCGTTAAGTTTAATCCGCGTTCTTTCCAAGCTTTATCAAGTCCGTTGGAAACGTCGGAGAATTCTTTGATGATCAAATCGCCAATGGCTTTCTCATTGCCTCTTGCTGTTTCAAGTTCCTTAGAAAGAAGTTGCATGCCGGATAATTCTTCGCTGATGTTTTCCATTTTTTTGTTCCTTTCAGTCTTCTTCGCCAATCGGCGTTTCATCGTCGGAAGAGTATTTAATTTTTTCATGGCATATCGGGCATTGATCCATTTTTCCGGGGTATCGATTGATACCAATCGCCGCCCCGCAGCACGGACAGTAATGCATAAGTCCTCTTTTGCTGATCGTTTTAGGTTCTGACATTTTTAGCTCCTTTGCTCTTTCCTGTTTCTCCGGCGCGGCGTCTTCCCCACGATCCCCATTTGAATGCAAATGTAGAAAGAGAGAATGTTCGAACGATGATCGATCCATCGAAGATTGGAAACGCTGTTGTCGGTCTTGTCGCGATTGATGTGATCGACTTCATCGAATCCTTGGGGATTCGGGATGAACTGATCGGCCACGATTCGATGAATGATGTAATGCTTCTTCCCGATCGTTACGCGAAGGTAACGAGAGCTCGATCCGTTGACGTTTTCCGCTAGGATCCTCTTTGTTGCTTTGTTTCGGATGTGTCCACTCCGGGATACTTGGTAATTCGGATTCCACGAAATGTCCTTCCATTCATTTCCGCTCATTGGGATATGCCTCCCGTCAGATCAAAAATGCTGGTTTGGATCCACTCCTTCGGTTTTTTGAGGAATCCGTTCGCTTGCAAAACCGCTTTGATATCGCTTAGCTTCATCGTGCTGAAGGATCCACCGGACGTTTTGCAATCGTATCTGACGAAGATCGGTGTCTTTTTGAAATCGCAGGATAAAGTGACGGGAACCTTGATTTCGACGGTCATCAATCTCAAAATCCCGGTTTCCTCATTCACGATGTTCTCGGACTTTGAAAGCCTATTCTCGCAACTGATGGAGATCTGATTGTCTTTAATCGTCTTGACTCCTTGGTATTCATCAAAAAGCTTCAAAACGGAAGCGAAGGTCGCAAGATTTTCAAATGGAATAGGCTTCTTGTTTTCCGAAGATATGGCGTAGATCGCCTGAGAGACCCACTCGATAAATTGGGTTGTGCTCATGGTCTTTGATCCTGAATTTTTGGCTATTTCAATTACCTTTTCCCCAATCTCTTTCGATGACAATAAAGGATTGTCTTTTATGGCGGTGATGATCTTGGGGCAAGAAGGCTCTTTCAACTGGCCGACGAGAAAGGAGGCCACCCGCTTTGTCATTGGGTCGCTAAGGGCATCGCTGACCTCGTCGTTGAGTCTTTTAGCCAGCATCTTCTCTTTTTCGGTCATTTGTTCGCCTCCTACCTTCTTAGAATCTCGCTTTGGGCCACCGCTTCTTTGCGGTGCCTGTCTTTTTCGAAATTGTAGAAATCCTCACTGTCTTGGACGATTTCGTACCAACCAAGGAAAACCGTGATGTCGAACCGCTGATCAAGTTCTTTGATACAGTCCTCGAACGCAGAACCGATGATCCGGAAGGCGAAGTCGCTGCCCTTTTTCAGGCTCTCGGAGCTTCGCTTGAACTGCCTTTCGATGAGGAAATTCGAAATGTCGCTTGCTTTCAGCTCGACGTCGAGATCGAATCCGTCAAGTTCCTCGTAATGGAGGAGCATTTTGTTGATTTCGGCTCGGTTCTTAGCGGTTTTCTTGGCGGCTTTCGTGAAGGGATGCTTATTCATCGGGATCGTCCTCGCTTTCCTCATCGCCGTCATCCTCGGGAACCGATTTGACGAAATCGACGAATGATTCAACGAACGGTTCCGCCTCGCTTGAGGCATCGATCTCCTTGCCTTGGCAGCTGAGAAGCTTCCCACGGCCGTTCGAGTCGGCTTTCTTCTTCATGCGGTAGGCCCTAGCAAGCTTCTTGCGGGCATCGCGGACCAGTTTCGCGATGTAGCCATAGGACTGATCCTTGTTGCCAAGGCAGTAGGTGAAGCCATCGATCACCACGATTTTTTCAACCTCATCGGAATCGTTGATGTGCTTAACGACAGTCCAAACCGCTCGGCAGTGATTGCGGTCCTTCTCGTTCCAAACGAACTTGAGATCTTCCGGGAGCGTGAGATCGAGATCGATGGCATCCACGATTTCTCGGAGAGTCGCGGGGCGATGCCGCTCTAGCGTTGTTTTCTCAATGACGCGGTAGACCGCCCAATCTAGGGGGTCCATCAGCCTTTGCTTCGCCTTTTTCTTGGTGGGGTGGTTGACCCACTGCTCAAAACGTTCCGAAGCGCTCTGTTTGCTCATAAAGCCTCCTTTTTGTCGGTCTTCTTCAAATGGATCCCCCTCACTAGGGAAAGCATTTCTTTAAAGGTTTCGTCATCCGGGATCCTCCTAGAACCGTCTTCGAAGTTCTTCAGATTGGCGGTGATGGCCGTGGTGAAAAGGGCAAGCTTGTTCTCCACGGGCTTTCTTAGCTCGAAGCCTTTTATTTGGTTTTCGGCGAAGATTGGCTTGCAATAGGTGGAAACGAAATATTTGATCGAAATGTGGAGACTCCTCTCCCCAAACTCCTTGATCAGTTTGTCTATGACCTCGGAATAGCGATCGGCTTCCTCATGGTCGAAATCCGACAGGAATCCTTTCTCATAAAGGAAATCCACATAGGGGTCCCTTGAAAAGGGGTCTAACTTGGTATAACAAGGTTTAACGGAATACGACGAAGGAGTATTCTCTTCCGTATCTTGTTTCTTCTTATCTTGTTTCTCTTGAGAGGAATCTATCACCGGTGATGTCACGGTGATATCACGCGTGATATTTTTCGATTCTATCTCCTTGATGCTTTCGCGATATTTGGCTTGGGCTTCTTTGTGCCTTTTCCTAATCAGCGACAGGTGATCTTCGTTTTGGTATTTGACGAAATTAACGATGAGGAAGCGGATCACCGATTTATCACCGATTTTCTTCTCGGTGACCTTGACCATCTTTTGTTTGCAATAGAAGGCCATGCAGAGCTTCACTTCATCCGGTTTGCGCTCAATCATCGCCGCAAGGTCTTCGTAAGTGCTGATATCCACTTCCTCGTTGTCGAGGAAACCGCTGTTGTTCATCTTCCCGGCCAAAGTGAGAAGCTCAATCCAAATGGACTCCAAAGTGTCGCGAAATGGTTTCCCGCCGATCTCGGCCGTTCTCATGAATTTGAAAGAAGAGCCATCGAGAAGGTCAGTTCTTACTTTTATCCATTCAATTTCTTCCATAGTTATCTCCTTTTGTCGTCAAAAGGGACGCGGGCTGAACGAAAACGAAAGAGTATTTCCGGAGCTCTTCGTTTAGCGATGATCCGAGGACCTTCAGAACGGAATCGATCTTCGAGCGATGGGCGCTGAAAGGAACTTTCCCATCAAAAGAGGAAATTGCCCGAGCCATGATCTCGCAAGCCTTGGCTTGCCCGTAACCGCTGAAGGCGGCGATGTCTTGGTAGGACCAATTTGGCTTTTGCAGAAGAAAGAACCGCTGAGCGGGCTCCCCATCCATTCTCAAAAGACCAGGGAAGGCTGTGGCGTATTTTGAGAGCTCAAGATCCAATGAACTTCCCAAAACGACGAGAACGGGATCGATACGCACCCTGTGGGGGCAATCCTTTATCGATCCATTGCCTTTCATGGCCTGTTTTTCAAGCGAAATGGCCTTCGTATCGTCATAGCCGGCGAAAAGGGCTATGTCCGAATAGGACCAGTTGGGCTTGAAAAGAATATTGAGTTTTTGGATGGCAGCGCTTTCCATAAAGTTCACTTTTAAGCAACTTTACTTGCAAAAAAAATCTTCCAAACTTCCTCTTGGCTAATTTCTAAAACTTCGGAGATTTTTTTAATCTCTTCCCTGGTGAAACGAACTTCGCCATTCATCCTTCTTGAAAGTTGACTCTTGTCCATTCCAAGTGTCTTTGAAAAGGATTCAATGGTGAAATGGGATTTGATAATGTCTCCTTTCAAGACGTCTTTGTTGATGGGACTTACTGAACTCATGGTGTTCCTCCTTGTAGCAATTTCGGGTCCTTTGTTTCGCCGCAAGACCCATGCAATTCAATTCAATTTTGAATTAAAGTTGCTTCAAAATGCACTTTCTATTTTAATGACTAGTTTTCATTTTGCAACAACATTTATTGCCGATTTTGGTTTATTTGTTGCTTTGAGAGCAACTTAATAATATTATTGGTTGGGAGGTTAGTTATGTCAGAAAACCTTAAAAACACCGATGCCTTATGTCGAGAACGCATAAAGGAGCTTAGAAAAGATCATCATTATTCCCTCGAAAAAATAGGAGATGTCTGTGGGGTTGGAAAAACAACAGTCCGCAAATGGGAAAATGGGCAAATCACTAATATGAAAATTGACAACATTCAAACATTGGCTGATTTTTATCATGTCGATGCAGGATGGCTTTTTGGGCTTAACGTCCCTAAAGAAATAGAAACAGAGATTCACGCCTCATTAAGAAAGAAATTGGAAAATAAACTTTTATTCTATTCCGAAGATCAATTGGCAAAGATTGAAACATTCCTAATTAATTTTATTGATAAAAGCTAAGGAAAAAAATAATGAAAAAAGGAATTTACCCTTGCAAGACTGGGTTTCTGATTAGTACCAAAATTAAGGTAAATGGGAAATTTAAAAGCTGCACCATTCATGGTTACCACTCGAAAAAGGAAGCCAGCGATGATTATGATCGTGCCATTGCTCAATGGAAGAGAGACCACTCCGCTTGCTATCTTCCGCTTTTCTTCGAAGATCTACAGAAAATATATGAAGACGATCGTGAAAGAAATGGAATCGGCCTTCAAACAAGAGTTAATTGCGACAAAAACGACTTTTCCCATATGAAAGTTTGGAAAGGAATGCTTCTAAAGGACTGCTTGAACGAAGATAAAGTAATTAATTGGTATAACAATCTTATCGCTTCCTGCTCCGGAAACATTGCGAACAAAGTTATCGGACGATTCCGGGATCTCATTCGTTTCGCTTGGCAGGCAAAGATGATCGATAGCGATACCTACCAAACTCTTTGCGGGAAAGCTAGGCACATCAAAGAAGATCTCCACCCTCGCAAAGAAAAAATAGTTTGGACAATGGATGAGGAGAAGAAATTCTTGAATTCGATCGAAAAGGAATCTTCGGATTATATTATGTTCTCACTTGCTTGCTATCTCGGATGCCGAATCGGGGAGTTTTTGGCCCTCAAAGTTAAAGACTACGATCGCAAAGAAAAAAAGATCATCTTCAGCCATCAAATCATAGAGGGAACCGGCATCGGAAAATGCATCGACACCGATAGTCTGAAGACAAGAACTAGTTATCGAATCAAGCCTTTATCCGCGCAAATATCCTCCCTTTTGGATTATTACATCGATTCGATAGCCAAAGACTCAAATGACTATCTTTTCACGGGTATGGATCATATCAAGCCCCTTTCGAAAAACGCATTCAGGCGATCGATGAAACGTTACTGCGAGATCTCCGGAGTGCCGTTTTCGACACCACATGGGTTAAGGCACACGATGTCAACATGGCTCGGAGCTCAATGCCGAACGGTTTCGGATGTCTCGGCGGCGGCAAAAATGACCGGGAATTCCCCTACCGTGTTTCTAAACACCTATGCGAATCACGTCAAAGCCGAAGACGAAGAAAGGTTGATCAAATCGGTAGCCAATGCCTTTGATTCGATTTCTTCAAAACGAGAAAAAGCCTGAATTTTGAGTTATTATATTTACAAATGGGGGATTTATGAAAAAAGCTAAATTGCTTATTCTATCAGTTGCGTGTTTGTTTTCTTTGGTTTCTTGCTCATCCAAAACGGCCACAAACAACAATAACAATGCCGGCGAGGTCGTTATCGTTTCAGGATCGCTGAAACTTACTTCAACGAAGGAGTACGATGCCTCTTATTTTTATGAACTCACGGGAACGGTCCAAAACCAAACCGGATACTCGCTCGAAGATATTTACATCGAGGCGAATGTCTATGACGCTGCGGGGACGATACTGAATTGGTCCAACACGATCAGCAGCATCGTTCAGAATCTCGAAAAATGGTCTTTCTCAATCATCGGTTATTGTTCCGCTTTTCCGAAAACGGCGAAGGTAACCAAGATTCAATGGACCAAACAATATTGATTTAAAAAAGCGGCGAGGATAACGGATCGCTTTTTGGTTAACTCCGTTTTTTGGAGGAAAAAATATTGATAAAAACCATAAATCCGCGAAATCAATCAAAAACCATTTATCCACAGTTTCATTAAATTACGATTATTGCTCCCATTTTGCGAATATCATAAATCCGCAAAACTGGGGATAATAGACTTAGAACTTCCCGTCACTTGCTCCAGACCGCATAAAGCCCCGATGAGTCGGGGTTTTCTTTTTCTTGGGAATAATCACATTTTGGGAAAGAAACAGTTTTCTAGAGATTCTTCAGTTAGAAATCTTGGACGATTCCATGGATTCGGAGTCCTTTGGTTCCGCTCTTATGCCTTGTTGGTAAACTCACCTTTCGCCTGTCATTCGAAGCGCAGCCGAAGATGATCTTCTCTTTCGTTCCCGTTGCGCATCCTAACTTCGCCCAATAAGGAAAAATAAGGAAATAATAAGGAATTTTTCCTTTGTTATTTTCATGGTCTTCCCGTATACTATCCTTATGATAAAAGTCACGATAACCAACGGCCTTTTGACAGCTCTTTTCCGCATTGAGGCCAACCGGACGAAGCTTTCGGGGGTACACATTCCTTTATCGCTACAAAACAAGCTTCGGAAAAGCAGCAAGAAGAAAAGCTCCTATGCCTCGAACAAAATCGAAGGAAACCCCCTCACTTATGAGCAGGCCGAGGAGGCCATCGACGCCCACCGCCATCTTTTGAGCCCAGAGCAGGAGATCAAGAATTATTTCCTGGCCCTGAATTTCATCGAAGAGCATCTTAAAGACCGCGAGCCGGTCTCGCTGAGAATGATCCTTCAGATTCAAAAAATCGTCGTGGATGGGGCGAGCAAGGAGAAAATCGGGCTTCGGGGGCCGATGCCTTCCGGCGTCCTTTTCGCTGTCTATGATGACAAAACCGGGAACGCGGACTACATCCCCCCGGAAAGCAAAGATGTCTCACCTTTGCTCCAGGAACTCGTTTCGTATCTCAACGTCTCCGACGACCACCCTCTCATCAAAGCGGCGGTCGCCCATTATCAGCTGGTGACCATCCACCCGTTTGAGGATGGCAATGGAAGGACCGCCCGGCTTCTCTCGGACTACGTTTTGTCCTATTATGGCTATGATTTTGACAATCTCGGATCCCTCGAAGAGTATTTCGCCTTCGATATTGAGGAGTATTACCGCTCCCTTCAGATGGGTTTGCCCGCCTTGTACTATAAGGGAAGGGACAATCCGCCCCAACCTGAGATTTGGGTTCGCTATTTCTTGAGGATGGCCGAGCTTTATTCCACAAAGGCCGTTCTGACGGCCTCCGAGGAATCGGGAAAAGCCCAAGAGGCGAGTCTTTCCCATCTGACCTCAAAGGAAAATTCGTTTCTCTCTTACCTGATCAAACATCACTTCGAAACGTTTCGGCCCATTGATTTGTCCAAACCGCTTCAGGTCTCAGCCCGCACGATCGCCAACTGGTCCGTCGCCTTGGCCAAAAACGGCTTCCTGAAACCCAACCTTGTTCACCAGAGAATCACTTCCTATTCTTTGACGGATTTCGCCAAAAAAATAAAATCGACATGAAAAAAATGCCATGCCGACCCTTTCCTTGGATTATTTAACCCAAAATCGGATTTATTCCGAAGCGGCTATTTGCCGGAAGAATCTAAAAGGACTTCCCATCGTTCCACTAGACGCGATAACGTTTCCGCAGGCTTGGATTTTCAACGCCTTTGGGCGTCCATAAAAAACGAAAATTCCCAAAGGTCCATCGGGCTCCCCATAGAATTCGGGCAGGTCAAAAAGCGTAAAATGAAGAAGGCAAAACTAATGGAATTTCAGCGCCAGATCGCTGGATTCTTTTTTCAAGCAATCATCAATGGCCCTAATGCTCAAAACAGCCAAATGGAACTCCGCGAAAAAATTCAAAGACCCCTTCGAATTCCGCTGAAGGTAGTTTGCCGAGTAATCCGCGCTTCTCACGAAGTCGTTCTCGGTGTTCTTCCGGGAATTAAGGAGAACTAGGAGCGAGATGAAAGAATCGATCGGGCCGTAAAACTTTTCCGGGATGAACGGAACCCCGAAGTATTTCAGGATTTGGATGTCTTCTATCGAGATGGTGGCGACATGGTAAAAATACTCTGACCAGTTGGCTTGCGTGATTTTGTTCGTTGAGCCGTCGACTCCGAAAAAGCACGGAGCGGTCCGGAGCGACAAATTGAGCGTCATGAGCTTCGGCTCGATGAAGGCCTCGAAATCTTTGTTCAGAACGAGGTCGGCCTTTTGCTCAGCGGTTTCCAGCGGCTTATCCGCGACGGCGTTGTAAAAATTGACCAGGACTTCGGCCATCCTCGAGACATCGGCGCTGATGCGTTTGAGGATGTACCGCTCCCTCTCCAAACTCTCCCTTTTTTCCTTGTCGTCAAAAAAAGCGATTATCACGAAAGAGCACAGAAGATTGATCAAGAAGCCAATCACGATGACCTCGACCCAAAAGAGAAAATCGGAATCGGTTTCGCTGTTGTTGCGTGTGACAAAAACCCCAAAGGCAATGGTCAGGCCGATGATCAGCAAAATGCCAACCAAAACCCCCTTTTCCCTTTTTATGAAGTCCTTCACCGGTAATAATTTTACGGCCGGAACTCCGGGAAAAACAATAGGCATCGAGAAAAGATTATGTTTCACAAATGCAGGTGCCAGACGGAAAGGGGATTTCCGTTCTTTCATCGATGAATGCGAAGCGGGGTTTCGATGGGAGAAAAAATCCCGGAAAAAGCGAAGATAAAGTTCATGGAAATGCTAAATTTTAAGCGTTTGCTCTTCTTTCTCCGACGGAAAGCAAGGAATCGCCAAGAAGCGGAAAGACGCGGGAAGGCACGAAAACGCCTGGGATTGATTCGTCACTTGCTCTAGATCGAATAAAACCCCGAGGAAACCGGGATTTTTGTTTTCTCTGGGAGCAAATTGGGAGAATAAGAAAAAAATAACTTTTTTGCTGGCGAAAAAACCGGCATGCGGAAAGCCATTCGGCTGGCGATCGAAAAAACCTTCGGAATCCGCTCTCGAGGGGCAAAGCCGCTGCCCGCAAATAAAACTTGGATTGCCAGGCGGCGCCCTCCGGCGATTTGAAAGGGGGCATCATGAAAGCGTGGCTATCCTCAAACCTGAGACTTAATTTCAAAATTTGTTTTTTTAATCCTCGCTTTTTTGGCCATTTTCGAAGATATTTCCAAGCAGATAATGATTTTCCTTAAGTTCCAGAAAACAGGAACGGCTCATCAAAAAAACTTTTTTCCATATTTAAAAAAGGTCATAAGTTTAATCGTTCAAACTTCAAAATACGCCCTTAATATTTTTTAGTTGAATTTGATAATCTGATGAGCGAGCTTGTAGTCCACCTTGACCACTTTGGAACCAAGTCTTCCCGGAAAATCGAGCCAGGCCAAGATGCTTTGAAAACGGAGTTTCCGGTATTGCCGGGGATTCGAAGCCTTTAAATGGGCCCAAAAATCTTTCAGATCTCGTTTGGCTTCCGCGGACCCATTGAGACGGGCGAAGACGATCGCAAACATCGTATTCAGGACCAAATGATGATAAAGGGCCCGGTAGAGACCGGGATCGGTCTTACGATAAGCGAGCACGTCGACGCTGTCGAAAACGAGTTCTCCGCCGAGGATGTAATCCCGATATTTCCGGACGCAGGTCTCGTGTTCCATCGATTGGCCCTCCCTCCCCACCAAATACTGGTAAAGAGAAACCGGGAGGTAAGCGATCGTTTTGGCGTAGGGCATCGGAGCATAGACAAAGAAGTTATCCTCATAGCTGACGTGCCTAGGCAGCGCGACTTTGGAAGAGCGGAGGATCTGCGTTTGATACATCGTGGAATGCAAGGTCAGATTGCCTTTATAGGTGAATTTGCCAAGATCCCCCCAGGCGCAGCTCGCATTCTTTTTGAAAAGATACGCATAACGAATGACCTGCGAGCGGTTGCCCCGCCCCTGCCAATAGACGTAATCCGTGACATAGAGGTCGGGCAAATGATCCTTGGATTGGATGTCCTGAAGCAATGCGCTTAAGGCTTTGGGGTCGACCCAGTCATCGCTGTCGACCACCTTGAAATAGATCCCAGCCGCGATTTTGAGGGCATTGTTGATGCCTTCGCCATGGCCGCCGTTGGGCTGATGGAAGCTATGGACGATGGTGGGATAAGCGGCCTCGTAGGAGTCGGCGATCCGTCTGGTCTCATCATGGGAACCATCATCGATGAGGATGATTTCCACATCCTCCCCGCCGGTCAGAAGGGAATCCACCGCAAAATGAAGATAAGCCGCGCTGTTATAGCTCGGAACGCAAAAGGAAATAAGTTTCTTAAAGTTTCCGATCATCGTTTTGGGGCTCCAAAGTATAAACTAGCATCGCCTTGATTTTCTTGACGGAGAATTCCGCTGATCCCTTTATTTTCGTTTCCGAGCGGCCTTTTTGGCTGCCTTTTGAGCTGCTTCCTTGTCCGAGGGGAAAATGAATTTGAAGATGGGAAAGAAAACCCAGAAGCTGATCGCGCAGTAAATGATCATGGAAAAGAGATTCGGCAAGAAGGTGCCCAGGTTGTGCGACACATCGGAAACATATTGCTTTCAATCTGGTACAAAATTCAGGGAGAAAAACATGTGCTGTCAGTAAAATCACTGATACCATTTTGCGAATTCTTCCACCACTTTAAGATAAAAGAGCACTCCCTTCCACATAACGAATTTTTATCAAACTTTATTTTTCCTTTTCGCGTTTTCCGTTAGGGGTAAGATTACGTCAACCGTCCGCAAATTTTTTGAAAACATTTCGATAACATAAAAAGAAGATGCTTTTTGCCTCGATAATAGAATAATTAAAAGCATGGCATACGATTATCTGATCGTCGGAAGCGGGCTGTCGGGAGCCTCGATGGCGTTTTTCCTCCGTTCCTCGAACAAAAAAGTCCTAATGGTCGAGTCTCGGGAATCCGTAGGCGGCAACATCGCCACGAAGGTCGAGGACGGCATCACCGTCCATCTTTACGGACCCCATATCTTCCATACCTCCGACGAATTCGCCTGGGGGTTCGTCAACGAGCACTGCGAGATGTACCCCTTCATCAATTCGCCCCTGGCGAATTACAAAGGCGAGATCTATCACCTTCCCTTCAACATGAACACCTTCCGCGAGCTTTGGGGCGTGACGACGCCCGAAGAGGCCAAAGCCAAAATCGCGGAAGAGGTCGCCAAGGAAAATATTAAAAACCCTCAAAACCTCGAAGAGCAGGCTCTGATGCTGGTGGGCCGCACGATCTTCGAGAAGCTCATCAAGGGCTACTCGGAGAAACAATGGGGACGGAATTGCAGGGATTTGCCTGCCTCGATCATCAAAAGGATCCCTTTGAGATTCGCCTACGACAATAACTACTTCGACGATCTCTATCAGGGCTTGCCCAAAGGCGGTTATTCGGTTCTCATCGAAAATCTCCTTAAAGGCATCGAAGTGAAGACCAATACCGATTTTCTCCTTCATCGAAAAGAGCTCGAGGCCTTGGCTAGTCATGTCATCTACACCGGGCCGATCGACGCCTATTTCGGCTATGAACAAGGAAGGCTCGAATACCGCTCCCTGAGATTCGAGGCCAAGGAACTGCCGGCGGACGACTTTCAGCACAACCCCGTCGTCAATTTCACCTCCTCGGACGTCCCCTACACCCGGATCTGCGAACACAAGGGGTTCGATCCCTCTTGCTATAACCGCTCCTCCACGATCGTCACCTACGAATACCCGGAGGCCTTCGCCGAGGGCAGAAACCCCTGCTATCCGATCAATGACGAAAAGAACGCGAAACTGGCCGCTTCCTATCTTGAAAAAGCCCAAGCACTGGAACCCAAGGCTTATTTCCTCGGGAGGCTCGCGACGTACAGGTACTGCGACATGGACGACGCCATCGTCGAAGCGAAAAGGCTTTTCGAAAGATTGGAAAAATAAGCGATTTAAAAAACTCGGGAGTCATTCGATAAGAAAGATTGTCGTCGTTTCTTTCGTGTCAGCCGCGACATATCATCCATCCGAGCCTACCCGGATGAACTGTTTTGCGAATTCGCTTTTATTAGGACTCAAACTTTGATTTCTCCAATTATTAATCGGCAACCCTAAGCAACCTCAAACTCGTTACTCATGATTTGGCGGCCGTCGCTTTGGCCTTCGCTCTTATTTTGTTGAATTCTTGAAGTATTTTGTCGGAAGAAAGAGCGAACGCCAAAGCCGATTCTTTTTCAATTTCGCTTGATGATAAAAAGAGGATCCAAGTAAGTTTGACGAGGAAAAAAGAAAAATCGCGCTTCCTCGAAGGATCGCGTAGAAAACGGGCTCACTTCATTTGGGGAGGCTTTTCATCGTTGGGGCCAATCACTTTTTCCGATGGTCCTGCAGTTTTTCGTGAAGGGATTCCTGAACTTTCTCAAAGAGGTTGGGCTTCTTCTCCGGAAGCGGGGTTCTGAGATAATAGACCCCGAAAACGAGGGGGCCGATGTGACTCCCGATCACGGGGTTGATCTGGAGGGGATCCATGAACGGGGCGTTCGGATAGGCCGGTTTAAGATATTCGGCCATGAAACGGTCGAGGATGGCTTTAACGTCGGAATAGATGGGATAGCAAGGATAGGAGAAATCGATCGGATCCTTTTTGAGCTCATCGATGATGAACCCCATCGCGTTCTTGGTGCCGAGGGCTTTGCCCGCCAAAACGACGGCGCCCTCATCGAGGGTGGCGATGGGTTTGGCGCGGAGGAAGATCCCCAAAGCGTAATGGAATTTGGAGAGGCGGCCGCCTTTGTAGACGTAATCGAGGGTGTCCATCCCGGCGTAAACCCGAATCCGGGGAACGAGGGCTTCGATATCGCGCGCCAACGCCTCCAAAGGCAACACGTCCTTTTTCGCGAAAGCCTCTTGAAGAAGGATGCGCGTGCCAGCGAAAAAACATTGGGTGTCCACAAGGCGGATATGATCCCCGTAACCCGACATCTCGCGGGCGATGGCCGCGGATTGGAAGGCTCCGGATATCTTGGGTGAAAGCGAAAGGACGAGGACCTCATCCCCTTTGGCTTTGGCTTTGAGGTATTCTTCGAGATAAGCTTGGGGGGAAGGCTGGCTCGTCTTGGGGAAATCCCCGTGTCCGATCAAAGAGAAAAACTGATCGGGGGTGATGTCGACCCCCTCGGTGTAGGTTTTGCCGCCGATAGTGACGAAAAGCGAAGCGAAAAGAAGGCCTTTCTCCTTAGCTTCTTCGGCGGTTATCCCGCTGGCGGAATCGACGAGGAACTCAATGGCCATTTTCACCAAATCCTTCTTATGTTTCCAGGGGCAATCGTTAACTTAATGGCGGCTTTGCGAAGGGGAATGAATTTCATTATAGAGCCGAATCGGAGAGAATCCACTGCGAAAAAAGCGGCCCTTCGCCGCCCAGCCCAAAAAATCGGCTTTTCATTTCCTGGAATCGCTCAAAAAGCAGATTTGTTCCCCCGCTCATCTTAAAGGTCATTGAGGTTTCGGATGGGGATTTAAGGATTTTTCAGAGAATCGATGAGCCTAAGAACTCTCTTCGCTTCCCTTGGAAAGATATAATATTCCCAGAAAGGGATAGGATTATGCCAAAGATAAAGTTTCTGCCCGAAGTCGAGGCGAATCAAGGCCAAAGGCAGCCCTGGGCGGAGGAGTTTGAAAAGCTGAGATCCATCCTCCGCGAGTGTGGGTTGACGGAAGACTTCAAATGGAGGCATCCCTGCTACACCTTTAATGGCGACAACGTGGTCCTGATCCATGGTTTCAAGGATTACTGCGCGCTCTTGTTCTTTCAGGGCGCGTTATTGAAGGATCCCGATCGGGTTTTGGTCCGCCAAACCGAGAACGTTCAGGAAGGTCGGCAAATCCGATTCACGAATCTTCGGCAAATAACAGAAAGGGAGCCGATCATAAAGTCTTTTGTCCAAGAGGCCATCGAAATCGAGAAATCCGGCTTGAAAGTGATCAAGAAAACAACCGCCGACTACCCGGTCCCGAAAGAGTTTGCAAAGAAACTGAGCGAAAAGCCGGAACTCAAGACCGCTTTTGAGGCCCTGACCCCAGGTCGGCAACGAGCCTATCTTTTTTACTTCGCCCAAGCCAAACAAACGGCAACCCGAACCGCCCGCGTCGAGAAATGCCTCCCAAATATCCTAAAAGGCAAAGGACTCGACGATAAATAAGATTTCTTTGCGTCAATGGCCATCAAAAAGGCAAATCGCGAATTGATTTTCCCGCCTTAGGCGACAAAAAAATCCCAAACAGCGATGCGGCCTTATCGAGATGGTTTTATTTCGGTTTCTCGTTGAAAGAAGCTCTTGAATCGCTGGAAAGCCGGCTCATGATGAGGGATTGAGCCCGTTTGACGTCTTCGTTTTTGTTTTCGCTCGATTCCTTGAGTTTGAGAAGAAGGTCATTCGCTTCTTCTTCCGAAGAGGCCTTCACGCAAAATTCCGAAAGAACCACGGTCCGATTGGGTTTGACTTCCAAGGCTCCCCCTCGGATGGCGAAAAAGAGAGTCTCGCTTCCGGCCAAGATCTTGATGACGCCCTGGGCGGCCAAAGCCGCCAGGAAAGGCGTGTGGCCAGGCAAAATCCCCAAAGGCCCGGTCTCAGCTGGAAAATACGCCCCATCACACTCGCCTTCGAAAACAAACCCAAAGGGCGTTACGATGATCAAAGGGAGGGAAGGATTCATTTGGCTTCCATGGCCCTCGCTTTAGCGACGACGTCTTCGATCGTGCCGCAATAGACGAAGGCGCTTTCGGGGTAAGAGTCGTATTTTCCGGAGAGAATCTCGCCGAAGCTGCGCACCGTATCCTTGAGTGGGACGTAGATGCCTTTGTAGCCGCTATAGGCTTCGGCGACATGGAACGGCTGCGAAAGGAAATTGCGGATGCGGCGGGCCCGCGCCACCGTGATTTTGTCCTCGTCGGAAAGCTCGTCGAGCCCCAGGATCGCGATGATGTCCTGCAGCTCTTTATAACGCTGAAGGAGTTTTTGGACGCTTCGCGCCACCGCATAATGCTCCGCTCCGATGATCGTGGGATCAAGGATGTTCGAGGAGCTTTCCAAGGGGTCGACGGCCGGGAAGAGGCCCAAAGCCGCGATGTTGCGGTCGAGGATCGTTTTGGCATCGAGATGGCTGAACGTCGTGGCCGGCGCCGGATCGGTGAAATCGTCGGCCGGGACATAAACGGCCTGAACCGAGGTGATGGAGCCTTGTTTGGTGGAGGTGATGCGCTCCTGAAGCTGGCCCATCTCGGTCGCCAAGGTCGGCTGATATCCCATGGCGCTTGGCATGCGGCCCAATAAAGCCGAAACCTCAGATCCGGCTTGGGTGAACCGGAAGATGTTGTCGATGAACAGCAGCACGTCCTGATGCCCTTTGTCGCGGAAATACTCCGCCATCGTGAGGGCCGAAAGCCCAACCCGCATGCGGGCTCCCGGCGGTTCGTTCATCTGGCCGAAGCATAAGGCGGTATTTTTGAGAACCCCGCTCTTTTTCATCTCGAAATAAAGGTCGTTTCCTTCGCGCGAGCGCTCCCCGATTCCGGCGAAAACCGAAATGCCGTGATGCTCGGAGGCGATGTTGGAGATCAGTTCCTGAATCAGGATGGTCTTGCCGACCCCAGCCCCTCCGAAAAGACCGATTTTTCCGCCTTTGACATAAGGGCAAAGCAAATCGATGACCTTGATTCCGGTCTCCATGATTTCGGTTGAGACTTCCTGCTCGGAGAAAGAGGGGGCGTCCCGATGGATCGGATCGTGCTCGCAATCCGCGAAATCATTGGCGAGCCCATCGATGGGCTCCCCCAAAACATTGAACATGCGGCCAAGGGTCTTGTCGCCGACGGGGACCTTGATGAAAGATTGGGTGTCAAGAACGCTCATGCCTCGCTCGATTCCTTCGGTCGGGGCCATGGCCACCGTGCGGACGGTGTCATCGCCGATATGCTGCATGACTTCAAGGGTATTGGTCTTGCCGTTCCCCAAATCGACTTTCAAAGCCGTGAGCAGCGAAGGAAGATGTTTGTCGTCAAAACGAACGTCGATGACGGGACCCACCGCCTCAACAACGACCCCGTTGAGCCCCTCCGAAGGGGTCTCTCCTAATCCGACGCTGGTTTCTTCGTTTTCCATTTTCTAAATTCTCCTTTTCATTTTTGGAAGGCCGAAGCCCCGCTCGTGACTTCGTTGATTTCCTGGGTTATGGCGGATTGCCTAGCCTTGTTATACTCGACTTTCAAACTCTTCAGAAGGTCATCGGCGTTGTCGTTGGCGTTATCCATCGCGGTGCGCCGGCTTGCTTGTTCGCTCAGCTGGGAATCCACCAGTTTGTCGTAAAAAACGTCGGTCAGGTAAAAAGGCATCAGAGTATGTATGAGGATCCGCGGCGCCTCGTCGAACAAAGGGGGACAGAATTCCTCGTCCTCCCACTTCTTCTGAGGAATCTGGACCGGAAGCAGCTGAAAGGTCGTGGGAGCGAAGGAAATGGAGTTGACGTAGTGGGTGTAAATGAGGCATATTTTTTCATATTTCTGCTCATTGAAAACGTCTTTGAGCTTCAGACAAATCCCATGGATCGTCTCGAAATCCAGCGTGAGGTTGAGGGATTCATACTCGTGATTGAGGTTCGGGAAGCGTCCGTTCCGGAGATAATGGTTTGAGGCTTTCGAGCCAATCGTCGCCAAATAGTCGGTGGGCTTAACCACCGCATCGACGTATTTGAAAAGCGCGTTGTTGTAGGCGCCGCATAGGCCCAAATTCGAGGAGATCGCAAGATAGAGAGTCGGGAGGCCGCTCGGATTGAGGCGGCCATAATGGGACCCCGTTTCCATGTCGTGGGCGAAAAGCTCGGACATGAGGGATTCGTACTCCGAGGAATAAAGACGATCGCGATCGGAGGCGTCCCGGAACTTTTTGACTTTGACGGTGGCAATCAGTTCCATGGCCTTGGTGATCTTTTTGGTCCCCTCGATCGAGCGGATGCGGCGTTTGGTTTTCGCTAAGCCCGAACCCATCATTGCCTCGTTTTCTTGAAATCGGAAACCGCGGCGTTCAAACGGGCCGTGAGGTCATCGTCAAACGCTTGCTGCTTTGTGAGTTGGTCGATGATTTCTTGGTGGGAGTCGTTGACGTATTGATACAGCTCGCTCAGAAAGGGATTGATTTCCTCCAGCGGAAGATCGTCGAGGAAGCCGTTTTTCACAGCGAAAAGCTCGATGATTTCCTGAATCATCGAAAGCGGGGCCCAGTTGGGTTGGATGAGGGCTTCCGTGACGACGGCGCCATGGGTGAGGATCTTCTTCGTTTCGACGTCGAGGTCCGACCCAAACTGCGAGAATGAGAGATTCTCCCGATAATTGGCCAATTCGATTTTGAGGGAGGAGGAGACTTGCTTCATGGCTTTGGTCTGGGCGGCGGAGCCGACGCGGGAGACCGACAGCCCCGAATCGACGGCCGGGCGCTGGCCGGCGTTGAAAAGGTCGTTGACCAAAAAGATCTGGCCATCGGTTATGGAGATGATGTTCGTGGGGATGTAGGCCGAGATATCGCCTGCCTGCGTCTCGACGATCGGGAGAGCAGTGATCGATCCTTCGCCCAAAGCCTTGGAAAGTTTGCAGGCGCGTTCAAGCAGACGAGAATGAAGATAGAAAATATCGCCGGGGTAAGCCTCTCGGCCGGAGGGTCTCCGAAGAAGCAGGGACAGGGCTCGGTAAGCCACGGCGTGCTTGGAGAGATCGTCAAAGACGATGAGGACATCCTGGCCTTGCTCCATCCATTCCTCCGCCATCGCCATTCCGGCGAAAGGCGCGATATAAAGCTGCGGAGCGGACTTGCTGGCGGAGGCATCCACCACCGTCACGTAATCGAAGCAATGGCGTTCCTTCAATTTCGCCACCAGGAAAGCCACCGAGGAATTTTTCTGCCCGATCGCGACATAAACGCATTTGACGTTTTTGCCTTTCTGATTGAGGATGGCATCCACGGCGATGCTGGTTTTGCCCGTCTCGCGGTCGCCGATGATGAGTTCGCGCTGACCCTGGCCGATCGGAATCATCGAATCGATGCATTTGAGGCCCGTTTCCAAAGGCTTGTTGACCGATTCGCGGGCCATGATGCCGGGAGCGACCCTTTCGATGGGGCGGGTTTTCACGTAATTGATGGGCCCTAAGGCATCGATCGGAAGGCCCAGCGGCGAGACGACGCGACCCAAAAGCCCATCTCCGACCGGCACCTCCACGACGCGCGAAGTGCGTTTGACGGTGTCGCCCTCTTTGATCTCGAGATCGCTCCCGAGGATGACGGCTCCGACATCATCGACGTTGAGGTTCATGACCATTCCGTAAATGTCATGAGGGAAAAGGAGAAGTTCGCCCAACATGGCTTTTTTGAGCCCATAAACGTCGGCGATGCCATCGCCGACGGAAATCACGGTTCCCACATCGTTGGATTCGATCTGCCCTTCGAAATTCTTGATTTGCTCTTTGATGAGAGCGCCAATTTCGCCTGCTTCCAATTTCATAAATCTCCTTCTTTCATCAAAACGCCTTGAAGCGCTTCCAGCTTCGCCTGCAACGACCCGTCGAAGACTTTCCCGGCGACGGCGACTTTGATGCCTCCGAGAAGGGAAAGGTCAATCCGGTTTTTCAATGAAATCCGGCCGCCGAGCCTTTGGGAAAGCGCTGTCTCCACAAGCAAAAGGTCATCTTCGCTCAGCGGCGAAGTCGAATAAACGAGGCCCTCTTTGATGCCCAAAGCCGCATCGGCCAGCGAATCAAAGGCAAACTCGATCTCTTGAAAACGAGAGATGAGATGATGATCGGACAGCACCTTCAGAAAAGGCGCCAGGCTCTTGAGGTCACCATCACCCCACAGTTTGTCGATCAACTCAAATTTGTTTTCTTTTGAAATCGCGTAACTTGCGAGGAAAGCGGAAAGATCGGGGTAGGAAACCATAACGGCTCCGATCTCTTTGAGGGCCGATTGATAGGCAACGATCTTCGCTTCCCCCTGGGCGAGGGAGAAAAGCGCGCCGGCGTAAAGGGCTTCGACCGCCTGATTACTCATGCTTGCCCTTCTGGTCGAGCGAATCCGCGAAATCGTGGATGAGTTTATCGTTATCCGCATCTTTCACCTCGCGGCCCAGAACCTGGCGCGAAGCCTCAAGGGCGACGCTCACGATCTCATCATGGACGGCCCGCCGGGATTTCTCTTCCTCTTGCTTGATGGCCTCATCGGCGGCTTTCTGCCGCTCCTGGGCCTCTTTCTCCGCGGCTGACACGATGGCCGAGGCGCTCCCGGAAGCATCAGTCTTGGCTTTGGCGATGATGGTCACGGCGTCGGTCTTGGCTTTGGCGATGACTTCATCCCCTTCCGCCGCCTTTCGTTCGCTGATGGCCTTGGCTTTTTCCGAATCCCGGAGATTTCGCTCAATATAATCTTTTCGGGCATCGACGAGTTTCTTCACCGGCTTGTAAGCAATGAAATAAAGGGCCACGAAAAGAACGATCAGGGCCAGGAAATTGATGAGGAAACTCCAAAAATTAGGAAAGAGTTTGTCTAAGAAATCCTGGGGTGTGAAGGGAGTGGAAGAAGAGTCCAAAAAGGCAATCCTGATTTCTTCCATCCATCCAAAACCTTAGGCCGCGGCTTGGCCGCCGAGAATAAAAACGATAAGAATCGCCATGATCAGGCAGTAAATGGCTGTGGACTCATCCATGGCGACGGCGATGATCATGTTGCTCCTAAGTTTTTCGGCCATCTCCGGATTCCGAACCATGCCATCGATGGCGTGGCAGCAGATCCAGCTTTCGCCGATGGCGGACAAACAGCCGAAGGCCACACAGATGGCGGCCCCGATCGCGCATAAACCCAAATTCATGTTATTACCTCCTGATATTTGGTCCTTATTCGGTCGCGGTTTTCGTCTCAAGCCGCGGGGCCCCGCTCAACGCAGGGGCGACGTCTGCTGGCCTCTCCTGAGCGATCCAAAGGGCCGTCAGGGAACCAAAGACCACGGTTTGCACGAAACCGGAGAATAAGCTGAAGTAAAGATTGAGCACCCCCATCGCGAAGGGGGCGAAGAAAATGCCGCTCCAGTAAGGAAATTGGTTCCAATAGACCGAGGGCCCCAGAGTGGACGAGACGTGAAAAAAGGACAGAAGCGAATTGGAAGCGAGGGACAGCGTCCACTGGACGAGCCCGATGACGATCGTCCCGGCAAGGCAATTCCCGAACATACGGACCGTGGTCGAAATGATAGGCGACCACATCGTGATGAGATTGATGGGAAACCAAATCTTGAAAGGCTCGATGTAGCGATGAAAATAATGGAAATGCTGAAAACGCAACGCCGTGACCTGGACGAGGAGGAACATCACCAAAGAGAGAGAAAGCGGGGCCGCCAGCCAATCGATAATCGTGGGCAGGCCGGTAAGGCCCCAATTGAAGGCGATGAAAAGATAGGCGAAAAGGGTCCAAAAGAAACCGGCCCAGGAAAGGGAGGAACTGCCCATGTCATCCAGCGTGAATTTTTCGCAAAAGCCCTCATATTCCTCCGCCAAGAAAAGAATTCCTTTGGGCCGTTTGAGATATTCTTTTTTCTTGTAGGCGACGGTGGCCCAGACGCCAATCACGATGCCCAAAATAAGCAAAATCAACATCACGAGAAGAGAGCTGTAAAGCGGGGCGTCCATGCTCCAATCGAACATGTGGGCGATTTTGTCTTGGTAGGTTTCATCGAATGAAATCATTTGAAATCGTCTTTCCCCAGGTCTTTTTCTTTCGCGGCCTTGATTATTTTATGGGAGGCGGCAAGATGCGAGATCATGACAATGAGCGGCATTGGAAGAAGACCCAGGAACGTCGCAAAGAAATTGAAGGCATCGAATCCGCCAATCCAAGCCGGATCGAAGGTGCAAACGGCGCTTAAGACAAGCACCGCGGCATAAAGGATGATGCGAAGCGATCCCGCCAATATCGAAAGCAAGGTCGTGATGGTGTGGGAGCCGCCTTGGCCGAACATGGCTTTCGAGAAATAGACGATCGAGAGAAAGGCCAAAATCTCAGCCCCGCTGCCCAAAAGCCAGCCCAAAGGATAGGAATACCCTTTGATATCGCTTAGAAAAAACAGAGGAAGGGAAATCAAAAAGATGACCACCGCCAGGATTGCCATCCAAAAAACGGCCTTCTGATTCTCATCGAATCCCAAATACCGTTTAAACGCGCGTTTTTCCTTCATGGTTTTCTTTCCTATCGTAGTTGCCGGATACTCGAAAGTCAATGAACTCGGAAAAAAGAATCGGCTGGCGCAGCAAAGGGTTATGACTTTTATTCGCTGGATCTTCTTAGTTCTTGCATAGACCCCTGTTTTTCATTCGTTTTTCAGAGCTTAGAAATCTTTTTAATGATGAATTTCAGCGCCGTTTCAGACCCTCATTCATCCTTCAGGGGTAAAGCAGAAACGAATCGATGATGCTCCGCCTCTCCAGCCGCCAAGATCTTTCCCGCCAAGGAGATCGCGATCCGGCCGAAAGCACCTTTTTCAGTTTTTGGCTGGCCCTTGCGGGGAAGGAGTTTCCACGCCCAAACGGGTCGAGAGGCCCCCTATCGGCAGATTTTCTTCGCCTTTGTAGAGAAGTTTCAGGAAAATGGGGGTGGCAAACGAAGAAATCAATATCAGCAAAAGGGTGAAAGGAATGATTTTCTGGTCGACGAGCCCCGAGTCGACGCCGGTCTGGGCGCAAACGATCAAAACCTCGGCCCGGGCCATCATTCCGATGCCGACCTTAAGCGAGTCTTTGAGGCTGAAATGGCACATGAGGGCCCCGCTTCCGGCTCCGATGATTTTCCCGGCCAAACCCGCCAAGACCCACAAGAGGCCAAACCAAATGAAGTTAAGGTCGGACCAATCGAAGGTGGCGCCATACATCTTCATGGCCACCATGGCAAAGAAGATGGGAACGAAAAGAAGATCCATCGTGCCTTCGGTTCTCCTGTCGATGTAATCCTTTGAGAAAGTCGACGAGAGAATAAGGCCGGCGATATAGCCTCCGGTGATGTCGGCGATGTTGAAGAATTTCTGGGCGATATAAGCCCAAAGAAAGCAGAATGCCAAGGCGAAAATCGGTATTCGAATATGGTTAGGATATTTCTCCCCGAGCCAGTTGAAGATGGCCCGGATTCCGAAACCGGCGACCCACGACAAAACGAAGAAGCCAGTCATCACGAGGACGATGCAAAGGATGTTCAACCCGACGTTCCCCGCCACGTAGGTGACCGATCCGGTCCCTCCGGCCAAAGAGATCACAAGCGACAAAAGAACGATGCCGATGACGTCATCGATGATGGCGGCCGAGACGATCGCGCTGCCGACCGGGGTCTCGAGCCTCTTGAGCTCTTTGAGAGTGGCAACAGTGATGGAGACGGAGGTGGCGGAAAGAATCACGCCGTAATAAACATCGCTGTAAATGTTGTAGCCAGGATGGAGGCTAAGGAATTCGGCGGCCGTGATGCCTTGGCTGTTGGCCATATAAGTGACCGTGGCGTCGCCCATCTTGAAGAAAAAGGCGGCCAAGAAACCCAAGATCAGGGGGATGAGAACCCCGAGGGTGGTGATAACGATGGCGGCGAACCCCACCGCTTTGATCTGTTTGATATTGGTCTCGACGCCGGCGCTGAAGAGGATCATCACGACCCCGATCTTCGCTAAAATCGCCAAGCCATTGCTGGTATAAGTATCAATCAGGGTTTGCTGCGGGATGAGGTAAATCAGACCCACCAAAAGACCCGCGACGAGAAAACCGATGATCTGCGGCATATGGAGTTTGCCCGAAAGAATCGAAAGGGATTTAGCCAAGAAGAGAATGAGGGCGACGATGAGAAGGACTTGGTAGGGCTGATCAGTTGTCGTGGAGGAATCAAGGATATTGAACATTAAATTAACTTCCGGCAGTTATTATAAGAACGTTCGCCTGGTATAGCAAATAATTGAGGTCCAAAGGAGGATATTTCCCAAAGGCGGGCGAATGGAAAAAAGGGAAATTTTAAGCCTGGTTTCTAAGCAAAATAATATCTTTAGGGAAAGAAAAAATCCGCAAGAAAAGATGAATATTCCGGCATTTTTTGAAATTCATAAGTTTTCCCCGACGGAAAATAAGAAATCGCAAAGAAGCGAAAAAACCCGAAAATGCCAAATTCGATCTGACGCTGGCTTCAAATCGCGGAAAATACAGATGAATTCGGAGGCTCTATCCAAATAAGGAAAAATAAGCAAAAAACCTTCCCGAAAAGCAATATACTTTTTTCAAAGAGTATTTTTTTAGAAAACCATGGAAGACCCGGAACACAAATTGGCGGTTTTGGCAAAAATCGGGCGGGCTCTGAACAAAAAAGGGATGACTTGGGCGATTGGGGCGTCGCTTCTGCTCTACCTCAAAGGAATGGCTTCCGCTTTCGATGACCTTGATATCCTGGTGGCGGAAAAAGACGTCGGAAAACTCAGGGAAGCCTTGGCTTCCTTCGGAAAGCCTAAGGCACCTCATCCCAACGATCGATATAAGACGAAGGCATTTTTGGAATATCGCCTCGAGGGCGTCGAAATCGATGTGATCGCCGGTTTCATAATCGTCAGCGGAGGAAAAGATCATTATTTCCCTCTGACCGAGGCCGGGATCGAAGAGCGGATCCTCATCGATGGCGTCTCGATTCCCTTGATGTCCGTCCAGGACTGGCGGGTTTATTACGGCCTAATGGGACGGACGGAAAAGGTTGCCCTGATCGATTCGGGCCTGGCCCAGTTGACGAAGGGGAAAAATCCCTGATGCCGCTTTTTGAAAGCGAAGCCCGCCGAATTGGACTCCGCCGCAAAAGAAAGAGCCGAATGGCTTCGTCGACGGCAGCGGAAAGCGAAACGAAAAATACCGAAACCGACCTAAGCCGGCGGCCCTGGCTTCAAAGACCAAAAACCCCGATTTCATCGGGGCATTTGTTTTGCTTGGGAGAAAATCGGGGGAAATCGGGAGAAAAGCGGAAGGACCTCAAAAGAACAAACGGAAAAAAACATCGGTTAGGTTAGGACCGAAACTTATTTCTTCAAAAAGATTTTCAGCACAGCTCCGATGCCGGTAGGCAAAAGCGTCGAAAAGCTAAACGAATCGACATCTCTGAGCAACAGTTCCGGCTTGGCGTTGGCAAGAATCTGAGAAGCCGGTATTTTGTCCAAGAGAGTCGTCGCCTCTTCTTTTCCAATTTCCTTGCCCGCTTGCGACGGGGCTTTCGCAGCCGACTTTTCTTGGATCAGAACCTTCGTTTCCTTGTCTTCGAGAAGATTGAGAAAATCTTTTAATGCCGCCATGATCGATTACCTTCTTTTTTTAATTGTACTCTAACCAAACCAATCATGGTTTTATTTCGAAACCGGGATGCCGTCCTTTTGGCCTAGGCCGATCTCCTCAAAAAGCTCTTCGTCGTTAGAATTCGCCCGGGCCGATACCCCTATTCCTTTGGGAAGCGAAAACGGAAAAGCGGAAGAAAAAGCCCAAAGACGGCCTCAATCGCCGGCTTTTATCCCGGGACGGTCGGCCAGAAGAAGGCATTCTTCCGGAACCCAATCCTCGAATAAAGGCATTTCCGCGATGGACTTCGGATGGGGATTGAACGGACCGGCCATGCAGAGGCGGTAAAAGGTCTTCCCGTTGACGGTTTTCCCGTTGACGACGCAGACTTCCCTGCCCGACAGGGCCGTGAAGAAAAAACCCGAATCCGGCTTGGGGGTCACCGAATCCAGCTTATGGAATTTGGTCTGGCCGTCGGCGAAAGGAATCGAGAGGTCATCGCCTTCCTCCATGGAATCGTTCCAATCATGAACGAGGGGCCAGCCATGGCTCGCGCCCAAATAGGGAGAGATGTCGGTAAGCCGCAGGTTTTCTGGGGGATCAAGTCTCCCGTCGCAAGAATCGACCCGGGCCACCAAAGCCCTCCCCTCCTCCTCATAAAGCCTGACGATGCGATAGGCATCCTCGGGCGCTCCGGACCCCACCTGGACCAAATCGCCTAGTTTATATTCGCTCATCCCATAAATTTAGTCTTTTCCCCCAAGGAATTCAAAGAATCAAAAACCATCCGGAGGATCTTTTGCATTGGAAAGTCCCCTCCTCGCTTTCGGGAGAAAAAACGCCTTCGGTTGGCGCGGCTTGGAGCCAAAAGCGCGGAAAGTGGTTTTCGGGGCGGAAAAAATCAGAGGGTTCTTTTTCCTTAGGGCAAAAACGCTATAATAAAAAACTTGAAGGGGGATATGCCATGGACTTATCTCAATACAAGAACGTCTTTTTGCTGGATCACCCGCTTTTGAAACACAAGATCACGATCATCCGCGACAAGAACACCGGCACCATGCAGTTCCGGCAGCTGGTCAAAGAAATCGCCGTGATGGAGGGCTACGAGGTGCTGCGGAATCTTCCGCTCGAAGAGACGGAAATCGAGACCCCCATCGAAAAAACCAAGCAACCGGTCATTTCCGGCAAGAAACTTTGCTTCGTCCCGATTCTGCGGGCGGGCTTAGGCATGGTGGATGGGCTTTTGGAGCTCGTCCCGACCGCGCGGGTGGGCCACATCGGCCTTTATCGCGACGAGAAGACCCACAAACCGGTCGAATACTATTGCAAGCTTCCTTATTCCCTGGGCGAGAAAACCGTTTATCTCCTCGATCCGATGCTGGCCACCGGCGGAAGCGCCATCGATGCGGTCGCGATGCTTAAAAAGCACGGCGCCAAAGCCATTGAATTCATCTGCATCATCGCCGCGCCCGAAGGCGTCAAAGCCTTCTGCGAAAAATACCCGGATATCCCCCTTTATATCGGGGCTTTGGACCGGGAGATCAACGCCAAGGCCTATATCTGCCCGGGGCTGGGCGATGCCGGCGACCGGATTTTCGGAACCGTCAAAGAATAGGCTTAGGATTTCTTAGCCAGGATCTCGTCCATCGCTTTCACCTCGGCGGGAGAGGGGACGTAGACGAAAGGGACGTTGCGTTTCAATCCTTTGTAGTCAAGGCCATAGCCCAACAAGAATTTATTCTCCGTGAGAACGACCCCCGCATAGTCGATTTGCGTTTCGACCTTGCGGGCGCATTTTTTGTCGAATAAGGCGCAGACGATGATCCGTTTGGGATGGCCGATCTTCTGCAGATGCGCCAATAAGAAATTCATGGAAAGGCCGGTATCGACGATATCCTCCACAATCACGACGGTGCGGCCGTCGATCGCCGTGGAGATATCCTTGATGAGGGCGATGGTGCCGGTGCTGTGGGTTCCGTCATAGCTCTGGATCTGGATATAATCTTCGAGAAGCGGGACTTCGACCCGTTTCAGAAGATCGACCATAAAATTCATGGCCCCCTTCATCACGCAGAGGAACAACGGCAATTTTTCCTCATCGGACAAAAGAACCGTCAGCTCTTTCCCCATTTTGGAACAAACGCCATGGATTTCTTGTTCGGATATCACTAATTCATCCATTTGCGGCCTCCGATAGGTTATTCATTTTAGTTTTGCGGCCTAGAAAGAACAATATTATAGGGTAAAAACAAAAAAGAAAGCGCTACGAAAGAGAGTTTTTCTTTGAAATCCCTATACTGAATTGGTTGGGAGCCAGTATGGACCATCGGAAACAAACGCCTCTCCTCTTCACGCTGGGGTCAAACCCCGATCTTTCCAAGAAAGTCTCCGCCTTTCTCGGCTGGCCGCTGGCCCCGGTCAAAGTTTCGCATTTCGCGGATGGCGAGGCTTTCGCGAAACCCCTGACGAACGTCAAAGGCCGCGATTGTTTTATCCTTCAATCGACCTTTCGGCCCGTCAGCGAACGGCTGATGGATCTTTTGGTCTTCACCGATGCCCTCAAAAACGGCCAGGCCCATCATATCACCGCGATCATCCCTTATTTCGGCTATTCCCGCCAAGACCGCATCATCGAGGAGGGGGATCCCGTCAGCGGGCTCCTCGTCAGCAAACTGCTCCAAGGGGCGGGCATCGATGATTTCGTCACGGTGGATTTCCATTCGCTAAGCCTATTAAGCCAATTCCCGATGCCCCACGTCAATCTTTCCGCCGCCAAGCTTTTCGCCGATGGATTCGGCCAAGAGCTGGCCAAAAGGAACATCCCTTTTTCTGACGTCGCCATCGTCTCGCCCGACAAAGGCGGGCTCCGGAGGACCCAGGAATTCTCGTCTTATTTCCCCGGCTCCACGCTCGCTTATGCCGACAAAAGACGCCCAGCCCCCAATCAAGCCTTGGTCGAGTCCATCAAAGGGGACGTCCAAGGGAAGCTCTGCCTCGTCCTCGATGACATCATCGATACGGCCGGAACCTTGTCGGAGGTCGTGAAGGCCCTTTCCTTAAACGGAGCCAAGGAAACCTGGGTGGGGGCCACCCACGGCGTCTTCTCCGGCCAAGCGCCCGTCCTGATTCGGGAAGCCCAGGTCAAAATGCTCTTGGTCACCGACACGATCGAATCGTCGTCCAGCGAAGGGGAAATCCTCTCGGTGGCCCCGCTCATCGCGGAGTATATTCAAGGAACAATCAAATAAATGGGGCTGAGAAAAAAGCAAGGCTTGCCGCAAAGCCTTGCTTTTCATTTAGGGAAAACGTTTACTTCTCAACCTCGTAATTTGGGCTTTCCTCGGTGATGTCGACGTCGTGAGGGTGGCTTTCTTTCAAAGAAGCGGCCGTGATGAGGATGAATTTGCCTTCTTTTTGAAGTTCCTTGATGGTGGCGACCCCCAGATACCCCATGCCGCTTCGGAGGCCCCCCAAAAGCTCAAAGATGACATCGCTGACGTTGCCGCGATAAGGCACCCGCCCCTCGACGCCTTCGGGGACCAGTTTCTGATGATCGGTCTGGAAATAGCGGTCGGCGCTGCCATGGGCTTCCATCATGGCACCGATCGAGCCCATGCCCCGATAGACCTTGTATTTGCGGCCCCGATAAAGCTCCGTCCGACCGGGGGCTTCGTCGCACCCGCCGAAGATGGCGCCCATCATGACCGAATCGGCCCCGGCCGCCAAAGCCTTCGTGATATCACCGCTAGAGGTGATGCCCCCATCGGCGATGAGGGGGCAATCGTATTCCTTGGAGGCGCGGGAAGCTTCGAGGATGGCCGTGATCTGAGGCACCCCCATGCCCGAGATGATGCGGGTCGTGCAAATCGAGCCCGGGCCCATCCCGACCTTGACGGCATCGGCGCCCGCCGCCATGAGATCCTTGGCCCCTTCATAGGTCGCCACATTCCCGGCGATGATGTCCACCTCGGGGAACTCTTTTTTAAGTTGTTTGAGCGCGAGGATCACGTTCTTGCTGTCGCCATGGGCGCTGTCGAGGACCAAGACGTCGGCGCCCGCCTTGACGAGGGCCCTAGCCCTCTCCTCAAGGTCTTTGGTGATGCCGATCCCGGCCCCGCAGAGCAAGCGGCCAAAACCATCTTTCGAGGCCTGCGGAAACTGCTTGATCTTCTCGATGTCTTTGACCGTGATGAGGCCGCAAAGCTTCCCTTCCTCATCCACCAGCGGCAGCTTTTCCTTTTTGCTCTCCGCCAAGATTTTCTCGGCCTCGGTGATCGTCGTGCCCTTCTTCCCGGTGATGAGAGGGCTTCGCGTCATCACCTCCCCGACCGTTTTCGTCAAATCTTTCTCGAACTTGAGATCGCGGTTCGTGATGATGCCGATCAGACGGAGATCCTTGTCCACGACCGGGATCCCCGAAATGTGGTATTTCGCCATGAGACCGAGGGCCATCTCGAGTTTCTTGTCTTCCGTGACCGTGATGGGGTTGGCGATGACGCCGTTCTCGCTTCGCTTGACGCGGTCCACTTCTTCGGCCTGCCGTTCGATCGTCATGTTCTTATGAAGGATCCCGATGCCCCCCGCCCTAGCCAAAGCGATGGCCATTGGGCTTTCGGTCACGGTATCCATCGCAGCGCTTAAAAAGGGGATGTGGAGGGCGATCCGTTTGGTCAGCTGGGTTTTGAGAGAAACCATGTCGGGGGTCACCTCGCTGTAGCGAGGCAAGAGGAGAACATCGTCAAAAGTGATGCCCGTGCCGATGATTTTGCCATCTTTATCCATCTTTTTCCCGCTCCGGAAGAACTCATCCCGTTCCCCGGAAACTCCTTTTTTAATTATAGAAGCCGATTTTTCCCAAAAGGAAAAAAAGAGGAAAAGAAGCGCTTACAGGCCAAAAGGACAAAGCCGAGGATCCTAGGTCTAGCCAAATCTTCCGGTGATGTAATCCTCGCTCCGTTTGTCCTTGGGATGCATGAAGAAAGATTGGGTTTCCTCGAACTCCACCAAGTCCCCCAGCATGAAGAAACCGACCTGTTCGCTGATGCGGGCCGCCTGCTGCATGTTGTGGGTGACGATGATGATGGTGAAACGCTTCTTGAGGTTGACCACCAGATTCTCGATTTTCTGGGTGGCGATGGGATCGAGGGCGCTCGTGGGCTCGTCCATCAGGATGACCTCGGGCTCGACGGCGAGGGTCCTGGCGATGCAAAGCCGCTGCTGCTGCCCGCCCGAAAGCTCCATGGCGGATTTCCTGAGGCGGTCTTTGAGCTCGTCCCAGATGTCGGCCTGTTGGAGGCTCCGTTCGACGATCTCATCGAGGGCCTTGGCGTTCTTTTCGCCTAATAGACGGGGTCCGAAGGCCACGTTGTCGTAGATGCTCTTGGGAAAGGGATTGGGTTGCTGGAAGACCATGCCGATCCTTCGGCGGACCGAGATGGCGTCCATGTCCTGGTAGAGGTTCTTGCCTTCGAAGACGATCTTGCCCTCGACCCGGGTCCCCGGCACGAGGTCGTTCATCCGGTTGAGGCACTTGAGAAGGCTGGACTTGCCGCACCCCGACGGGCCGATGAGGGCCGTGATCCTATTTCTTCGGAATGCGATGTTGACGTCCTTCAAAGCCCGCAGATCGCCATAGTAAAGATTGAAGTTCCTGACGTCGAGGGCCATCCCGTCCCTACGTTCTTTTTCGCTCATCCGCGTTTGCCTCCATAGAATTTCTTGTCGAGGCGCCCGGAAATGAGGCGGGCGCCAAGGTTAAACAAAAGAACCATGATCACGAGAACGGCGGACGCGAGGTTGGCGATCCCTTTGGCGTTAGAGGCCGTGGCTTCGCTGAAGGAAGACCAAATCAGGAGCGAAAGCGTCTCGCCATAGCGGAAGGGATTGAGAGGGCAGGTTGAGGAAGTGAGGTCCCAGTTGCCCCAGTTGAGATTGGTGCTCATGCCGGCGGTGAAAAGGAGGGCGGCCGCCTCCCCAAAGCCCCGGCCGGCCGCCAGGATGACCCCGGTGATGATCCGGGGGGTCGAAGCCGGGATCAGGATTTTGCGGATGGTCTGCCAATGGGTGGCCCCCAGGGCCATGCTGCCTAAGGCATAATCGGAAGGCAAAGCCAAAAGAGCGCTCGTGGTCGTGGTGATGAGGACCGGCATCGAAAGGACGGAAACGGCGAGGGCCCCCGCCATGAGATTGAAGCGGCTATGGGTCAGAAGGATGAAGACGATATAGCCAAATAAACCCACGACGATGGAAGGAAGCGAGGAGAGGGTCTCGATGCAGATGTTGATGATCTCCGTGACTTTCCCTTTCTTGGCGTATTCGGCGAGATAAATGCCAGCCAGAATGCCAAAGGGGGCGCTGATGAGCAAGGAGATGAAGACGAGATAGACCGTGTTGAAGAACTGATTGAGGATCCCGTTGCGGGTGAAGGTCATCATCTCGGGGGTCAATCCGGAGAAACCCTTCACGATGACATAGATCAAAAAGGCCAGAAGGAGCAGCAGGGAAAAACCCGCCACCGCATAAAACAAAACCGTCATGAAACCGTCTTCGGCCAAAGCTTTTTTAGTTTTTTCCATAGATCTTCTTTTGCCAATGATCGGAAATCAGGTGAATGGCCAGAATGCAGAGAAAGGAGATGGCGAACAAAAGCGCCGCCATGGTCCAAAGAGCCGACTGGAGCTCACCTCCTTCGGCGGCGTTGCCCATGTTGGAAGCGATGACCGTCGTCAAAGTGCTGGTCGAGCCGAAAAGCACGTTCTGGGGGAAGACCTGGGCATCCCCGATGACCATCGAGATGGCCAGCGCTTCGCCGAAAGCCCGGGCCAACCCCAGGATGATTCCCGTGAAAATTCCGGGGGAGGCCGCCGGAATCACGACAAAACGGATCGTCTGCCAGCGCGTGCAACCCAAGCCAAAGGCCGCGTCTTTCAGCGCCTTGGGGATGGATTTGATGGCATCGGCGGCCACCGTCGTGATGGTCGGGGAAATCATCACCGCCAAGACCAGGGCGCCCGTGAGGACCGTGAAACCATGGACGAGCCCGAAGGCGTTTTTGACGAGCGGCACCAGAAGATTAAGCGCCGTCCAGCCATAGACGACCGAGGGGATGCCGACGAACATCTCGACGGCGGGTCGCATGAGCCGCTCCCCGATCTTGGGCGAGATCTCGCTCATGAAAACGGCCGTGGCCAAGGAAAAAGGGGTCGCCAGGAGCAAGGCGAGGGCGGAGACGAGGAGCGTCCCGCAGATGAAGATCGCGGAGCCCACCGCCCCACCGCCGCTCAGGCTATCGACGGGAGAGAAATCGCTCGAAAAAAGAAATTCCACGAGGCTGTGCTTATAGACGGTGAAGGTGGCCAGCCCTTTGACGAGGAGGAATCCGGCGATGGCCAAGACGAGGGCAATCACCAAAAATCCGGCGCCGGCCACGAAATAGCGCCAGAAGTACTCCTTCAAAAACATGTTTTTCCGACTGATTGTTTTTTCCATATTCCCAAGGTCGAAAAACCAAGAAGCGGGGAAGAAACGAGAGTCTCTTCCCCCATGCCCTTGGCCAGCGGCAAAGCCATTAGCGGCCCGAGGTCGCGGCGGCGCTCATCTTCGAATTGACGCCATACCCTTGCTGCTCAATGAATCCGGAATAGACATCGGAGCAGATGTAACCGATGAAAGCCTGAGCGAGAGCGCTGCCCGCCCCCAGGGTATACATATGCTCGAAACCCCAAACCGGATAGGCGCCGCCGTAGATGTTCGCATAGGTCGCGGCGGTGCCGTTAAAGGAAAGGATCCCGACATCGGTGTTGATGACGAGATACGACAAAGCGAGATACCCGATGGCGCCTTTGGTCTCTTGGACCTTCGTGTAAAGATCGCCCGAATTGTCGCTTTCCAGACCATTGGCATCCGAAACCTCGGCCGTTCCGCCCATGGCGTATTTCTCAAACAAAGCCCGGGTCCCGGAACTGGTCGGGCGGGTGCAGCGGATGATGGTCTCGTTGGGCCCTCCCAGCGTCGACCAATTGGTGGTCACGCCGGTGAATATCGAAATCAGCTGAGCCGTCGTGACGTTCGTGAGTGTGGCGGCCACGTCATCGTTCACGACCGCGGCCACGCCGATGGTCGCGACTTTATGGTCGACCAAAGTCTCGGCGGTAGAGGCATCAAGCTTTTCGGAGGCATAGACATCGGAGTCTCCGATATCGACCGTTCCGGCGGCGACGTTGTTCAAACCCGTCCCTGAGCCTCCGGCGCTGACTTCGACATCAACATTGGGATGAATCGCCATGAATCGCCCGGAGGCGTCCGTGGCCAATGGGGCCAAAGCCGAAGAGCCAGATGCGGTCACGGTGCCGCTTAAGGTATCGACCGAACTCGTGGCGGCGCTCGACGTCCGGGAACTGCTGGTGACGCCGGATCCTTGGGAGCTGCTGGTGACGTGGCTCGAATTGGCGCCGGAGGAGGCGGTGTTTTCTCCGCAGCCCGCGAGGCCTAAAAGCAACCCGCAAGCCATTCCTCCCCACAACGCATAACCGACGATTTTTCTCATTGTGCTTTCCTCTTTTTTTCTCTTTCGGACTCACTCTACTTCGCGGCGCCTTAGGGAATAACCACGTTTTTAATAAATTCATGCAAAGATAACGTTAACGAAGGATCCCAAAGCAACGGGAAAACCATTTCCAATATTGGAATTGACCTGATGGTAGGCTAGGAATCCTTCAAAGTCCCTGAAGCGGAACGACCTCGAAAAAAACCAAGGCCGGACCCGAGGGCCAGGTCCGGATTTCCCTAAGGGGATGAAAACGGCGAAAAAGACAAAACCGCCAAGACGAAGGCTAGGCTGATCGGCTTTTTCTGGCGCATTGACGCCTCCGCTTCTCTAGAGGAACGGCTTCAATCCCAAAACCCTCCGATTAAAAAATCATAAAAGGCTGTAGAATCTTTCTTTTTGCTCGGCTTTGAGGACCAGCGGAATCGATAATCCGATTTTGGCGGCCACGCTGATGAAACTGGAAGTGAATGATGCGACGACCGGAGCCGTGAGGTAACTGGAGGAGGCGGCAAAAGTCATGAAAACGATCTCAAACACCAGGAAAACCCCAAAGGAGGCCAAGGTGATGATCGAGAAGATCGTCTGAAGGTGCAAAGCTTTCAAAACTTCTTCTTTGGGTTCATTCGATTCCACCCTTTTCTTAATCGAGGAGGCATAGACCAAGAGGAAAACCGTGAAGGTCAGGATCACGGAATTCAAAAGCAGTTCGAGGGCAACGAAGAGTCGGTAGACCCTGCCGGCGGAGGCATCGGACATCGCGGTCGTGAAAGTCGAAAGGCTCGCAAGGACGGCGATTCCGGTGATAATCACGAAAACGAGAGAGACCACGAAGATATAAGTCGAATAAATTTTGGCGGGTTCTTGCCTCGCTAAGGGCACCGGTTTCTCTTTTTGCGAAGCCCCGCATTCCGGACAGAATCCCGAGCCATCGGGAATCTCTTTGCCACATTTTCTGCAAAACATTGCTTCTCGCCTCTTTTGCGATTATTTTGGGCCAAAAAAGCCAAATGTCAAGGCGGGTCGGAAGCTCGGCTTCATCGAATTTAAATCCTAAAAACCCCAAAAAGAAAAAGAACCTTGTTTCTGGAAAGGTCCTTTCTTGGAATGAGGGCCGAGGGTTCCGCTATTCGGAATGGTCGCTCGTGCCGTAATCGCTGAGATCGGGATGGTTTCCCGACCCGCCTTTGTGGTCATCGTCTTTAGGCCCCTCGTCCTTATCATCGTCTTTATCCTTGTCTTCCTCGGCTTTTTTCTTGGCCTCGTCCAAAGACTTCTGCACCTCTTGGGCTTGCTCCGAGGTTAGGCGCTGGGCTTCCTTGAGCTCGCTTAAGGCCAAGTTGGCCAACGTCAGAGAAAAGGCGGCGAAGGCCTGTTTGTACTTGTCGACGAGGAGCCCCATCACCTGGAAATAATAAGGAATGAAGAAAAGCATGGCCACAAAGGCTCCCATCAAGCCCCCGACCCACATATAACTGGAAAAGGAAGCAATCTGGATGGTGGCGTCGAGATCCGTGGCCCAACCCCAAGCGGCCACGAGATAATAAGAACCGACGGACCCGAGGGCATAGCCCGCCAACACCAGAAGATACCCTGGCCAGAGCGCCAGGAAATAATCGCGGTTGTAGGAGGAACGGATCGTTTTCATGGAGCCTCCGTAAACGGCATTGATCATCCGGCTGTTGCCTCCGGGCAACACCGCCCGGAGATAGGGGAGGATGCCCGCTCGGCCCGTGAGATGAAGGAAAGCCAAGGACAATCCCCCGTATTCCCCGATTTGCATGGCCAACAGCCAAAAATACAGAGGGCTGGTCGCCGTGACAAAAGGGCTTAAGTCCGTGGAAGGCGAAGCGGAGAATTCCGACAGCATCGTATCGGCGGCGGTTTTGAAAGCGGGATCCAGGGAATAAGCGAACCCGAAATAAAGAAGAGAGGTCACGAGGGCCCCGGCGAGGCCGATCAAAACGGCGAAGAAGAAATTCCGCAAGAGCCGATAGGAGCCAAAAAAGGTGGGTTGGAAATAAGTCGCGTAATAACGGTAGAACTGGCGGCCGGTGATTTCCGAGCCGTGATGAAGATAGGAATCCGACATCGCGAACGCGAAGAAAAACGGGATCACGATGAGGGAAAACGTCAAAAAGAGCGATTCCGGAAGAAGCACGGCCACCGCGAAGACCGCAAAGCAGATCATCGCGAAATTGAAAAGCGTCGGGAGCGTTTTCCCGATCTGGGTTTTATATAATTTCCACGCCGTTTTGTATAAAGGCGTCCCCGCGGTTCCGCTCATGGCTTTTGGCCTTCTTCCTTCACGCTCAGATCATGCAGATCATGGATCGTCTGCCAGAGTTCTTTTTTGACGAAGGGCGGCACGTCTTTTTTCTCAAAGCCCTCCACCACTTTCCCGAGTTTGGACACCGGGACGAGGAGCACTTCGCCTTCTTGGTTCTCGTAGGCGTTCACGAAGCAATCGTCATTGATGAGAACGATGCCGACGAGGAAGGACGAAGAGATCCCGCTTTGGATGCTGAGGCGATCCATCGCCAATTTATTATAGAGAAGCGGATTGGGGATGTCGCATTTGGTGCCGCCTTTTTTGTAATAAACCCAGCGATTGTCGCTAGGTTTGGCATTGATGGCGCCTTCGTAGCGCTCATCGGTGATGATGTAGATGAATTTGTCCCCTCCGAGGATGTGGTCGATCTTGAGGTAATCCTCGCCCCCGACTTTGAGAATGAGGTCATTCAGGAGATAGTAATCCCCGTTGCGGGCCACCGCCATGACCGAATGAAAGAAGACGTGGCTCAGCTTGTGGCGCCCCAAAAACCGCTTGATGGGCCCATAGAGGAACCACACGAGAAAAGCGCTCCCGACGAGGACCGCCCCCACGATGAAAATGGTTTCTTTTACTTGGAACAGCATGAAAGGTATTTTTCGGCCACCACCAAAGCGGTCATCACCATGTTGGTGAGACCCTGCTCCCGCTCTTCGGAAGTCATTCTCTCATTGGTCAAAAAGGAATCGGAGACGGTGCAGATGGCCAAGGCTTTCTTGCCTAATTCCGCCGCCACCTCATATAAAGCATAGGCTTCCATCTCAACGCCCAAGACCCCGAGATTGGCCCATTTCTTCCAGGCCTCGGGCCGGTAACCATAGAAAACGTCTTCAGAGACGAGGTTCCCGACGTGATAGGTGAAGCCCCCCGCTTTGATGGCTTCGACGGCCATGGAGAGAAGATCAAAATCGGCGATGGCGGAAAAGGTGCCCCCATACAAGCTATGCTGACCCATCCAATTGCTGGTGGTGCAAGCGCCTTCGGCCAAAATGAGATCCTTGAGTTTGATGTCTTTTTGGTAGCAGCCGCAGGTTCCGATCCGAAGGATGGCTTCGACGCCATAGGAAGTGAAAAGCTCATGGGCATAGAGCCCCATCGAGGGCATCCCCATCCCGCTCGCCATGACGCTCACGCGGCTCCCATCCGGAGTTTTTCCGGTAAAGGCCAAAGCCCCGCGGACGGAATTGATGAGTTTGGCGTCTTTAAGGAAGGTTTTGGCGATCCATTCGGCGCGCTTGGGGTCCCCTGGCATCAAAACGACTTTCGCGAAATCGCCTTTTTCGGCTTCAATGTGCGGCGTTGGCATGGGTCATTCCTCCTATTTCCTCGTCGTCCGTATCGACGACGATGGTATCCGTGATCGTATCGACAAAGGAGCGATGAGTGCCCCCCAGACTGACGGCGCAGGCCTCGACGAAATAGTATAGTCCCAAAGTGAGAATCGCCAAAAAGAATGTCGCCAAAGCCCTTTGAAGCAGGGCCTTCAACGTGATCTGGCTTCCGTCTTCCATATAGAGCCGCATCTTATAAAACCGCAGCCCCAGGGTTTCGCCCCGATAGAAATAGGGCACGGCGACCCGATAGAGGATATCGAACGTAGCCACGAGAGCCCCCGTCAAGAACATCACGAGATATACCGCGATGGTCCTAGAGAAGGAGGGCCGCGTGAGGGCCGCGATGAAAACGAGGAGGCTCGGAACGATGATGACGACGCTTCCGAGAATCAGAATCGAGACATCGAACAACGCCGCCATGAATCGGTGCGAGGGACGGGAAAGAGGACGGTTGCGCTCCCCCTTGGGCCGGCGGGTTCCACCGACGTTTTTTTCCATGATTTAAGGATACCACGGAGCGCGGGAGCCAAAAAGCCGATTTCGCACCCGAACCGATAAGTTTTATAATGCCTGTGACCATGGATGAACGCGTGCTCTTCGCCCTTCGCCTTTCGCTTCTCATCGGGATCTCCCTCATCGCCTTTTTCCTAACGGGAATCGTGCGCGTGAAAAAAGGCCACGTCGTCGTTCTTTCGTCCTTCCGACATTTCAGAAAAATCCTCGAGGAAGGGGTTTATTATTTTCCGCCGCTCCTCTTTCAGGTCACCCGCCAACTCCCAAAAAGCGAATATGCCGCCAAAATAAATCTCAGAGGCGGGAAGGTTCTGGAAGTGACCTGCCGCCTCGTCGACCCCCGCGCTTATTACGAAGCCCATGCGAGCCTCAGGAAAACCATCGAAAAAACCGGTCTTCGATTCGAGGATGAAGCTCTCCTCAAAAGCCAGCTCGAAAGCGAGTTCAAAACCTTGGGTTTCGCTTTGACCGAGGCGAAGATCACTGAACGGTGACGGATTTAGCCAGATTGCGGGGCTTATCGATCGGAAGGCCTTTTTCAAGGGCCACGTAATAGGAGAGATATTGTCCGAACATCACTTTGGTGATCGCGGAGAGATAAGGTTTGGAATCCGGCACCACGAAATCATCGCCCTCGGCCTTCAAGGCCTGGCTTGAGACGATGAACACGCTGGCGCCCCGGGCCTGGAGTTCCACCAGATTGTTGCGAAGGGCCATCGAAGAGGTGGCATCCGAGACGAAGCCGAAGACCGGCGTTTCTTTCTCAATCAAGGCGATCGGGCCGTGTTTAAGCTCCCCGCCGGCATAAGATTCGGCGTGGACATAGGCGATCTCCTTGAGTTTCAGGGCGCACTCGAGGGCAGCGTCATGATCGAAGCCTCTTCCCACGAAGAAGGCATCGCGAGCGGTCGCGATCTTTTTGGCGATCGCGTGGATTTCTTCTTTTTGGGCAATGACTTTCTTCATCCCATCCTGAAGGACCTGAAGATGCCTTGCGACGTTATTGGTCTTATTGACGGCCCCGGTCAACAGGGCCAGGATGGCCACCTGCGCGTCATAGCTCTTGGTGGAGGCCACCGCCACTTCGAGCCCCGCGAATAAGAAAAGCGAGAAAGTGGCTTTGCGATCGATCGTCGAACCCCGAGAATTGGTGATGGCGATGTTCGTCAATCCGTTATCGTTAATGTATTTCTGGCACATGATGAGGTCGGCCGTCTCCCCGCTTTGGGAGAGAAGGATGAAGACCGGCTTCTTGGAATTGATGATCGGATAATAGGCCCACTCGGAGGCGATGTAGGATTCGCTCCGCTTTCCGAGGTAATGCATGTAATCGACGCCCAATAAGGAGGCGTAATGGCTGGTCCCGCAGGCCAAGAAAATGATGTCATCAGATTCGGCGATGGCCTTGACGATCCGCTTATCGAAGAGGAATTTCGTCCCATCGAAATAGTTATCGACCAAACGATGGATGACGGAGGGCCCTTCCTCGATTTCTTTGAGCATGAAATGGGGATAGTCCCCTAAATCGTAGCGGCATTCCTCGACGTTTCTCGTGACGTAAACCGGCTCGATCTCATTGCCTTTTTCATAGAGTTTGGCGCCGGAGGGCGTGAGATAACCATAGACGTCATCCTCGAGATCGATGAACTTGGAGGCCACGTCCACCATCGGAACGGCATCGGAGGCCAAAAAGGAGGCATCGCCGTTTTTCCCGATGCCGAGGAGAAGCGGCGACGACCGCTTCATGAAATACAGTTTGTCGGAGCCCTGAAGGAGAATCGCGCAGGCGAAAGAGCCGACGAGATCCTCGATGGTCTTCCCGATGGCGGCCACCGGATCTTGATTGAGATTCGAATAATTGAGCTCCAATAAATCGGCGATGACTTCGGTGTCGGTTTCGCTTAAGAAAACGAAGCCTTTGGCCTTCAGCATGTTTTTGAGGGAGCGGAAGTTCTCGATCACCCCGTTATGGACGAGGTAAAAGGTTTTGTGCATCGAAAACTGCGGATGGGCGTTGAAAGTGCTGGGGGCTCCGTGGGTGGCCCACCTCGTGTGGGCGATGCCGCTCGTGGCCATCGAAAATACCGGCGTGATCTCGTCGAGCCGCTGCACGCTTCCGACCGTCTTATAAAGGCTGATCTTCCCGTCTTTGACATACGCGAGACCCGCCGAATCATAACCGCGGTAATCCAACTTTTTGAGACCAGAGACCAAATAGGAGCGGAAATCGACGTTTCCGACCCCTCCGACAATTCCACACATGGGTGTTAAGCCTCCTTCTTCGCGAACTCGACGATATCCGACACGACTTGATGGGCTTTCGTTTCGTCCCCCGCTTCCGCCATCACGCGAAGAAGCGGTTCGGTCCCGCTCACGCGGACAAGCAGGCGGCCATTGCCTTTCAGCAAGCTTTTTTCTTTCTCGACGATGGCTCCTAAACGCGCGCTGGCAGCGACTTGCTCCAATTTGTCGCGGCTCGGAAAGGGGACGTTTTCGAGGACCTGGGGATAGACCACGAAGTCTTTCAGGGCTTTATAGGTTTCCTTATCATTAACGAACAAATTCAGGAATTTGATCGAAGAAAGAAGCCCGTCTCCCGTCTTGAGGTCATCGAGGAAGATGATATGGCCGGATTGCTCACCGCCGAGGGAGAGCCCCTCTTTCTTGAGTTCCATCTGAACGTTTTTGTCGCCGACCAGCACGGTCACATAGCCGATTTTATGGGATTTGAGGGCCTTCAGCAGACCGAGATTGCTCATGACCGTCAAGACGACTTTGCCATGATGGAGCTTCTTCTTTTTCGAAAGGGACAGGGCATTCAGGAAAATCATGGCGTCCCCATCGATGACCCTTCCCTCTTGGCTTAAAGCCATGAAGCGGTCGCTGTCGCCGTCAAAGGCGAAGCCCAGATCGAAATGGCCTTTCGCGAAGCGCTCCTCCAAGGATTTGAGATGGGTCGAGCCACAACCTTTGTTGATATTCAAACCATCGGGTTTGTCGTTGATGAAAACGCAATCCAGACCCAATTCCTTATAGAGTTTGGGCGCGATCGAGCTGGCGGAGCCGTTGGCGCAGTCGACCAAGACGTGGAGCTTTTGGTAGTCCCCCTCTTTTTTGCCGACGAGCCACGCGAGGTATTTCTTTTTGAGGAAATCCCCATCATGAAAGCGGCCGATCGCCTCTCCCGAAAACAAAGGAAGGTCATCGGCGGCCTTATCCATGTATTCCTCGATCCCCTTTTCGATCGCCTCTTCGAGCTTCTCGCCTTCGTTATTGAAGAGCTTGATGCCATTGTCGGCAAAAGGATTATGGGAGGCGCTGATCATGACGCCGAAATCGAATTTCTCTGCGATGACCAAATAAGAAACGGAAGGGGTCGTGGAAATGCCTTCGTCATAAACCTCAGCCCCGCTGGCCAATAAACCGCAAACCAAAGCGGCCGAAAGCATCTCGCCCGAAGCTCTCGTGTCCCGGCAAACGAGGATCCGGTTTTTCTTTTTAAGAGGATATTGGCCCAAACAGCGTCCGATCCGATAAGCCATCGCGGCCGTCAGATCTTCATTGGCTAAACCCCTCACGCCGTCAGTGCCAAAATACTTTAGCATTTATTCCTTTCCTGAGCCCCCGCTTCGCAGCTTCACGCTCCTTCAGGAGGGGTTTTAGTCGGACTGTCTTCGTCAGAAACTTCGATGGCCATATCGTCTTCGAAGACCCGCAAGAATGTATCGGGAGTGACGGAAGTGAGCTCGCCTTGGAAGGCAATGGAGATGCGTCCGGTTTCCTCGCTCACGACAATCGTGACGGAATCGCTGTTCTCGCTGATGCCGATGGCGGCTTGGTGACGCGAACCGTATTTCCCGGTGAGGGGGCGGGCGGTCGAGGCAAAGAAGACGGCGGCTCGGGCGATTTTGTCATCTTTGATGATGACGGCTCCGTCGTGAAGGCGGGTGCCTTCGTAGAAAATCGTCTCCAGAAGCTCAGCGCTCACGGGGGCGTTGACGTCCACGCCGCGCTGCTTGATGATCGTTCCGACTTTGGAATCGTCGAGAATGTTGTCTTTCTTCATGAAAGTGATGATGGCGCCCCTCTTGAGACGGGACATGTCCACCACCGCCGTATAGACCTTTTCATAAACCTCTTCGCGGTCGAAAATGGCTTCCGGTTCCAATGATTTTCCGTGTCGTTTCCATAGGCCGAAGGGAATTTTGCCTTTAAAAGCATTGGCCAAGAAGGCCCGATATTCGGAGACGTTGGCGAAAAGCGCGGCGGTGACCCCGATGACCAAAAAAGCCAAAACGATCAAGAAAAGGAAGAGCATCCCCGGAAAGATGGCGCACACCACGAGCAGCGCTTCGCAAGCGACCACATAAACAAAAATGAACCATCGATGGACGACATTGAAAATGAAGAAGTCGCCCACCAAAAAAATGAAGAGCCCAATGGCGAAAGCCCAGATTCCAAGAACCAAGGAGAAATCGATCATGATCTATCTCCCCCATCTTCCAATAAACCAGAGTAGCTCCCAAACGCAAAAAGAACGGTTTCCCGTCTCTTTGCCGTCTCGATGCCATGGCCGCTGATTTCTTTCATAATTTCTTTGACTGATTATATATGATATCAAACCCGCGCGCGCATTAAAAGTTTTTAGGAAAATCTTGGGCATTCAACTCAAAAGACAAATGTTTCATTGCAAATTATTTCGTTTATTAACTTTGCAAAAACCTTTTGAAAAACCGGATATTTTTTTCGAAGGATATTTTCATCGAGCCCTAAAATCGTTTTAAGAGAAGAAATCCCTTGCCAAGAAAAAAGCCAAACCCGGAGGTTTGGCAAGAAGCCATCTGGAGCACCTGGCGGGAATCGAACCCGTGTAACCAGCTTGGGAAGCTGGTGTTCTACCGTTGAACTACAGATGCAAAACTTAGGCTTTCCTATTATACGAGTCAGTAACTTCTTGTCTAGAGAGAAGGCCTTCTATCCTTCGAAGCATGTTTCAAACAGACAAAACAAAAATGTATAATATTTCAAGACAAAAAATGGATAAAATCGCTTTTCTCATTCCTTGCTATAACGAAGAAATGACGATCGGACAGGTGGTCGATGATTGCCATAAGTACCTGCCCGGAGCCGTCGTTTACGTTTATGACAATAACTGCACGGACCGCACGGCCGCTATCGCCTTAGAGCATGGAGCCCTCGTCAGAAAAGAAAGACGCCAGGGCAAAGGCAACGTCGTCAGAATGATGTTCCGCGACATCGACGCCGAATGCTACCTCATGGTCGATGGCGATGACACCTACGATTTATCCAGCGCCTCCCAAATGGCGGATTTGGTCTTGAACGAAGGGGCCGACATGGTGATCGGCGATCGCCTCTCGGGGGCTTATTATAATGAGAACCAGCGACCTTTCCATAACTTCGGGAATAATCTCGTGCGAAGAAGGGTCAACCGCATTTTCCATGGGAAAATCAAAGACATCATGACGGGATATCGGGCCTTTTCCTATGTCTACGTCAAAACCTTTCCCGCTCTTTCGCAGGGCTTTGAAATCGAGACGGAGATGACGATCCATGCCCTCGACAAGAACCTGAACGTCCGCACGCTGACGATTGGCTACCGAGACCGCCCCAAAGGAAGCTTTTCGAAACTCAACACGTTCAAAGATGGTTGGAAAGTGACACGCACCATCTCTCATTTCTACCGCGATTATCGTCCTATGGCTTTCTTCGGCTGGGTGGCCTTTATTTTATTCGCCTTGGCCACCGGCTTCGTCATCCCGGTCCTCATCGAGTATCTTCAATCGGGATTGGTCTCGAAATTCCCCACTCTCATTGTCTGCTGCTTCGCTTACCTGGCGTCTTTCTTGGCTTTTTTCGCCGGTCTTCTCCTCCAGACCATGCGGAAAAAAGATTTGCAGAGATTCGAACTGGATCTCAACCATGCTCAAAGCGAATTCGAGGAGAAAAAGCGTCAGACGTTAAAGTAGCCAAAAGCTTCGCGGATGCGGAGCACGATGCCATTGAGATCGCCCCCATTCATCCCGAAGAAAGAAGTGTTGGCAAGGTTCCAGCAAATAAAGATGCTAGCGAGAACCATCGCGAAAATAATCGGGATGAAAGCCCCTTTGCTTTGAGGCTTGCGTTCCAAGAACTTAAAGAGGGAAATAACCGAGGCCAAGGTGGCCAAGTTGTACATTTCGAACATATAACGGGGGCAGAGTCCGGCAAAACTGTAAGTCACGACAGCCAGCGCCGCCATGGCGACCGGAATCAAAACGGCAAAGGCATTAAGCCATCTGTCCTCGCCTTTTTTGAGGCTGAAGGGAAGAGAGAGGATGAGGAGGAAAAAAGGAATGGAGAAAACGCCGGAATAGGAATTGAGATAAAACGAGAAATCCTGGGAATCAGAAGTGATGCGGGGATTCGTCACGCCGATGAAGGGGAAATAAGTCGTGGAATTGAACGTCCAAGGATTGAGGAAGTAATGGAAAAGACCCGGTAAGATTTGATCGGGGAGGATCGAAAGGCTGGATTGATCGGAGATGGTGTTCTGATAGCGCTGCCCATATTCGAAAATCGACCCAAAGCGGACATAGTTATATCCCGCGATTAAAGCCCCACCGAGGAAAAGGATGACCACCATCGGCACGAAATTGAGAAGACGATGCCAAACCTTATCGCTTTTGTCCAAAAGCATCTTGATCAATAAAGGAATCACGAAAATCAAACCCAGGAACAAATCGGGGCGGGTCGACATGATGAAGACGAAAGCCAGACCCGAAAAGGCAAGGAAAAGCATTCGGAACTTTTTGCTTTGATAGGCGAAAAGGACCATTAAAATGAACAAATCCAGACTGAGCAAACCATAAATGACCGGAATGTGATAGATGCCCTCCACGCAGGGATCAGTGATCACATCGCCGATAAAGTAACTCTTATAGGTCACAAAGCCAACCGAAAGGGTCGTGAAAAAGCAAACAAACAAAATAAATGCCAGGGTCCAGTTGTTTAGTTTTTTAAAGAAAACCTTGCAAATCTCTACTATGAGAATCAGCATCACCTGAACCTCAAGAATCGCCCCCAGGGTTTCGAGGAGCACGACCTGCGGCACCATCCCAGTCAAAAAATACAAAGGGAAAGAGACCAGGAAAACTGGCAAGACGCCATAATAGGAATAGCAGTTCCCATTGTAATAAGCGTGGTCCCAAAGTTTGGCGATCCCATTTCCTACGGCCACATCCAAATTGAACTGGCCTTTTCGGAAGGCATCGAACATCTGGGTATAAATGTCATATTCCTCTACTGAGTTTTTGAGGGGGTAAGAAAAGAAATAGGAACCGGAATTGATGATGGCATAGGTCAAAAAGCCAAGGAAAACAGCCGCACCCCCGATCAGGATCCCCAATTCCCATTTTCGGGAGATGTCTTTGACCTTGCCCTCCACCTTTTCCACGAAATACGAAAGATAGATGATGGCGGCGGCCAAAATGGAAACCCCGATGAAGCGGAGAGGGGAATAATAGAACAAAATCGGCGCGTTGAGAATCACGCCTTTGATGGAAACGGTTTGGGCTTTCCCTACATTATCCCCGTACCCCAAGGCCGCCCAGTTAAAGGAAAAAATAACCTTCAGACTTCCATATTTGGAAAGATCCGACAATTTGATGAGATTGGCGTCAGTCACGACCGGATTGCAGATATATTCGTCTAGTTCCCTAATTAGGAGTGTATCAGTGGAAGAATAAATTTTGACGGTGACTTCTTCGCTGACGGTGGAGGAAAAATCCAAACACATTCTCGTGGCGGAGGTATCCGATGGCGTGATGATGAAATATTCATTTTCCGAATAGGTTACGGTTCCATCGTCATTGAGGGTCCCATCCCCCACATCAATCGAAGAATCGCTCATCAAAACATCAGTGGCGGCCTGATTCGTGCTATAAGCCCGAGCATTGAAGGCGAAAGTTTCCAATAAAACGAAAGTGAGCAACGTTATCGACAAAACGGATTTTCTCTTGTTCTCATTGGCGAAAAGCAATTTGCTTTTGATTAAGTTGAAAAACTTCAAAGGCTGAATGAAAAGGCAAATCACAGAAAGTGTGGCGAAGTAAAAAATCGAGTTCCAAAAAGTCGTCCCTCCAAACGCCAGAACCAAGATAAGGGCGAAGATCAAAACAAAAGCCAAATTGATGGCAAAATCTATGGAATCTTCAAACCACCATCGATCAGGGAGAATGGTTTTCTTTTTTCTTTGACGGATCAAACAGCGCAACCCAAAATACAAACCGTAAATTACCAAAGAAACCAATGCCCCACAACCCAGTAATATCATGAAAATATTTTCGCCTCCTTGGAAATCAAAGGCAAGGAAATGCGGAAGATGTTATTTTCGCTTTTAAACAATAAATAGAAAAACCCCTTTCACGGGGTTGTTTCTAATTGGTGGGTACTAAGAGTCTTTTTTCATCTTTTGTTCCCACGAAGGCGAACGGCAAAAACCCCACATAAAGCCGCTTTTGAATAAAAACGTGCATAGATAAACACGGTTATCTTTGCGGGCGGAGGGAAAAACCGGCGTTTTTCATACGCAAAACCCGAAATGGACTTTCCGCGCTTTGGCCGGAATTCATGCGTCGGGGAATCTCTTTATGACGGCGAGAGGCCCGCCGAAGGTCAGGACAGGTTCCGCTTGAACACCGCCGCGACGTCCGTCCGGTACACGGCCCGGCCGGCGAAAAGGGAGGCGGCGACCGGGAGCGCGTACGCGGCGGCCGCGACGATCAGGAAGGACCACGGGGAGTTCGGGATCGGGTCGAACGAGAGGAACATGGTAGACTCGATGATCCCGCCGACCCATCGCGTGACGAAAAAGCCTGCGACAAGCGACAGAATTAGGGCCCCGGTGACGATGATGATGTCCATGAAGAGGAACATCGAGGCGATGGCGAAGCCCCCTTTTCCGAGCGACTTCAGGATCGCGATGTCCTTCTCGCCCCGCCTCATCGCGTCGAGCGAGTAGAGCGAAAGCAGCGTGAGCGAGAGGGCGCCCAGGATCCCGCCGACGATCAGGAAAGCGGTCCTGAGGCCGGCCATGGCTGAGGCAATCTCGGCCGCGGATTTTAGGGGGTCGGCGACAGGGGCGGAAGCAACGATGATGTCGTTGGGCCTCCCGGCGTCGACGTAGGCCAAAAGGGCGTCCTTGCCGAAGATGATCGGTTCCTCGTACTTCGCCTCGCCCTTGAGCTCCTCGAAGAAAGCCTCGGAGGCGTAAAAGCAGTCGTCGCCGCTCCCCCCGAGGATCCCGCAGACCTTGAGAGAGGAGAAATGCTGAGACATCTGGTAGTAGTCGTGGGTGAAGGGATAGACCGTCAGTTCCTTCCCGACCGCTGCGGACTCGTTTCCGCCCCCGGCGGCTTTGGCTCCGGCCTCACCGAGCATGACCTCGTCGGCGGAGGAGGGGTATCTCCCGTAAAGGAGGGTGGGACTCCCGTCGGCCTCGGAATAGAGGTCGCAGACCGTAGTTCGGAACTGACTTTCGAGCGACCCCAGGGAGAAGTTCCACATCGGCAAGCCCCATCGTTCGAGGAGCCTGGCGTTCGTTTCGGCGTTGATCGCGATGAAATAGTAGCTGTCCAGAAGGAGCGTGGAGTAGCTTTCGTCACCGGAGGAGGTATTTGGGAAGCGGGACCTTAAAGCCCCGTAGCCCGTCGCGGCCTTCTGGCCGATCGTGATGCCAAGGCCCTTGAATTCCGTCGAATAAAAGCCCCCAAGATCACTGCCGACGTCGGCCCCCAAAGCCGTGCAGAGACAGTCGCTCACGACGGCCTCGCCGCCGGCGGGCGAATAGGAGATCCCGTTAACGACGATCGAGTCTGAGAGGATGAGCCTGACATTGGTGGGATATTCCGAGCTGTAAAACGTGGTGGGGATCTCGTAGGTCGCGTCGATCCCGACGGACCCAAGATGCTCCGAGTAGGCCTTCCCGGAGTAAACCGACGTCCCATCGCCGGGGTTCCAACAGGTTGCAAAGAAAAGGGGGGCCGATGTCGCCGCGGCCTCCCGGGCCGATGCGTCGCCGTCGTAGAAGGCGAAGTTGAGGCTCAAAAGAAGCAGCGTCCCGGCGAGGAGGAGCGACAGCGAGGAGAAGACCAGCTTGGCCCTGCCCCCGAAAATCTTTCTGCCGGCGTAGCGCCACCGGATGGCCCACGGGATCCTCGGGTCCTGGGCCCCCGAGGCGGCCGGCCCGCCCTGCGGGAGGGGCTTCAAGGCATCCGCCCCGGCGAGTTTCCCGTCCTTCATGCGGAGGACGGCGTCGCCGTAGTTTTTCGCGGCGGCCCCGTCGTGGCTCACGACGACGACGAGCTTCTCCCTCGAGACGGACGAGAGGAGGCCGTAGACCTTCGCGGCGTTCGCGGAGTCGAGGTTCCCCGTCGGCTCGTCGAGGAGGATGACGCTGGAGCGGGACAGCAGGGCCCGGGCGATCGAGAGGCGGGCCCGCTCGCCCTTCGAGAGGAGGGAGATCGGCTCGCGGAGCTTGTTCTTCAGCCCGACGTATTCGAGAGAATCTACTATTTTAGCCTCGTCCCTCTCGGCCAGCCTCAGGTTGTCGAGGAGGCTCAGGGAGAAGAGGAGCCCCTCGTCCTGGAAGACGTAGGAGAAGGACACGCCCTCAGAACGGGTTATCTCGCCGGAGGTGATCTTTTGGAGGCCGCCGATCGCGTTGAGGAGGGTGCTCTTCCCCGCGCCGGACTCGCCGGTCACGAAGAAAAGGCCGCGGGCCGGGAAGTCGTACGTGAAGTCGCCGACGGCGTCGAACGAGCCCCGGCCGTCGTCGAAGGAAACGGAAACGTGGGATAAGCAAATCATTTTTTGATTATACAGCTATTGGCAATAAAGCTGAAAGGAAGTTAGGTCGGTGTTCGAGGCGTTATATTTCTCGATCAGAATGTAATACTGCCTATAGGCGGAGAAGGAATAGCTGCTAATTTCTGGTTGGAGGTTCCCGGCCGAGTCGTCATCATAGGCAAGCTGAATCAAATCGGCATCGAGGATTCGCATCGTCAAATCCTTACAGCCGCTAATAAAATAGGTCCAGAAAGAATAAACCGAACTCCGCGAGGGGACAAAAGAAAAGTAGAGAGTCGAAGCCCCAGCTTGGATATGGCAGGTTTCGTGAAAAGAATTCTCCAAATCGGTCCCTTTATTTGAGAGAGATTCATGCTGAATGACATTGACCCTGAACTGATAGGTGGTAGATGCCGAACCGTTGAAGGTCCTCACGAAAATGTAATACGTCTTCCCCGCCGTCATGTAGCATTCCGCCTTCGAGAAGAACCTGCCGGTCCCGTTTCCTTCGTCGTCGTTGAAGCAGATTCGGTTGAAAGCGTCGTCGAAAACGCTCATGACCGTGTCGACGGAGGCCGAATATTTCGAAGTGAAAACGGAGTATTCTCCCGAGGCGGCGGGGCTGAACAGATAACATTTCTCTTCCGTCCCGACCCCCGTGAAAACCGCGGGATTCGTGACACCTCTCCCATTCTCTGAAACGGTCCCACCGGATTCGTCGGCGCGCAAATAGGTCCCGCCTTCCAAACCGTTATTTCCCCGGACGCGGATTTTGTAAGTACTCCCGGCAGTGAGCGAATACGAAATCAGCGAACAATGGCGCAAGGAAGAAGAATTTAAGTAATAACCCCCGTCGTCGTTATACGCCAACTGATTCATTGAATTGTCATACAAATAAAGGAGCGTGTCAAAATCAGTCCCGTATGTCTGGAAAAGGTATGTCCCAGATCTTGTCGGCGTGAAGGAATACTCCTGATAATCGTTCCCCGAGCCTCCATAATCATCACCTCCGATAAGGCTTGAGCAATACTGGACATAATATGCGGTCCCGGCGAACATGGCTGTCGTAGAGGGCTGAGACTCCAAATTGAAGACCCTCACCCAGTTGTTCGAGATCGTCGCTTCTAAATCAAGCGATCCAAAGTGTAAACCCAAAACGCTCCACGTAGTGTCGTTAAAGACATTGAGCGAGATGGAACTTGCAAGATAAGAGTCCCAATTCACGTCGGTAGATCGTTGGTGTGTAGTATAATTCATCTCAAAAAAATGGCTGCTTGTCTTGTAAAGGAGGGGATCGGTAGCGTTTTCGGCCGACCCGTCAGTTTTCGAGAGGCCGAAACCAAGGGTCCTCGGAACCCTCCCCCATTGTGAGAGGGCGGTAGAGTAATTAGCATTGGACAAAGTAACGTTGTTGGAAGTGAGACTGCCATCTGCCAGCAAAGATGGAGATAGGCTGGCATGGCCTGAAAGTAGATTTGCAGTATACGCGCTGTCAATCGCTTCATACGCTATGTCCCAAACAAGATTTATGGCGTCGCCGATATGAAATGGAATCTGCGAAACGCCGAAGCTGATCAGTTTCAGGGCCCAAGAGGCCATCGGGGTCGCGAGCCCATTGTAGTCCCCATTTTCGGCAACCCCGTGGATTGACGTGCAATATGAGCCAAGATAATAGCCGTAGTCATTGTCCTTATCATAGTCGGAATCTCCGATGTTGGGATGGCTGACGTTTCCCATCCCTGCCGTCGCGCTGACATTGCCGATGGCCAAATTGGAGGAACTTCCGTAATCCCAATGGACCACATTGTATGCCTTGTCGTAGTCGACAAAGCCGTTGATCACCGGCCTCACCATTATTTCTCCCCCCATGAAGGAGACCGGGATGGTGTTGACGATGTCGAAGACCAGAACGTTTGACGTGTCGTCGCTTCCGCTGGCGTAGGTGTTCACGTAGAAGCCGTACTCGGAGCCCATGAAGCAGTAGCTTCCGACGGTCGTGAGCAAGCTCCTCGGTATGATGTTGACGATGTTGTCGTCGGTCACGAAGATTTGCGTCCCGTCGCCGCCTTCGGCCATCTGATGCCCGCCTTTGCCCGCGTCGGAAGAGGCGTAGGTCAGAATGGACGAATCGGTGTCCGCGTATTGATCATACAAAGAGTTGCTCGTCTGATTCGATATGGAATTTTTTCTGACGCCTGGGTCGCGGAGGCCTTTTCTGACAGATGAGTCCGAGAGGGTCTGAACCGATCTCCCCGCCGAATTGAGGCCGGATTCGTAAGGCTGGGAGAAATTGGCCGACTCGTCGACCCAGCGCTGAACGTCCGAAGACGCTCCTTGAGAGGGCGCGGAGGCCGAAACGACGGTTTCAGACGCCGATTCCGAAAGGGAAAAATAATCGACTTCCATCGAGGCCTTGCCGGCTTTGACGACCTCAAGCGTGTAGGCGGAGGCCCGCTGGATCTCCTCGCGATGGACCTTGTACTCATAATTCCAGGAGTTATCGATGACCTTGATCTCGTATATCCCGCCGGACAGGGCGAGGACCGGGGCGTAAGCGACGTAATACGTGCGGCCGGATCGCTGATACTGATAGAACGCGAGGCACCCGAGATCGACAGAGATGCCATTGGCTTCGTCGGCCGCCGAAAGCCCTGAGGCCGCCCCCAAATAGGCGTATTCCGCCAAACTCGATGAGGACACGGCCGACTGCTCAGCAAGGACCGGAGAATCGCCCTTCAAAACCCCGCCACCGCTGGGGTTTTCCAGATTCGTCCGACCGGACTGAAAACAACAAAAGGCTACAAGAAAAGCCCCGAAAACCTTTGGAAAAAACATATATGCGCCCCTCCCCTTTTAAGAAAAATATTATCTCACATCTGAAAACGGGAGAGCCATTTGCTTAAAAAACAGTTTTTAATTTTAACCGCCAGCGAGAAAAATTTTAAAAAATTGTAAAATTTAAAACTTAATTTAACGAGCAAAAGTGAAAAAAATCCAAGGACAACTTTTTTGCATGCATAGAAAAGTTCATCGGCAGAGCCTCGAATGGCGAGTTTCATGATGGTAAAATCCATTCAAACAAAATACAGCTTCTATGGCAAAAAAAGACAAAGGTTTTTTAGCAAACGGAAGAGGCGCGTGTGTTGAATACCCTGATTGTTTTGGGTTTATTTTTTCCTCTTTCGCTTACCAAACGAAATTCCGCGTTGCCGCTTTTATCAAACCCCCCCTATTCAACCCCTTGGAACCATTCCGTTTGGCTTTTCATACGTTTTTGATACGCAGGCAAAACAAAAACCCCGATATCATCGGGGCTTTCAGGCGATTGGTGGGTACTAAGAGTCTTTTTTCGTCTTTTGCGCCCATGAAGGCAAGCAACAAAATCCCCATATAAGGCCACTTTCGGAGAAAAGCATGCATCGATAAACACTGTTATCTTTGCGGGCGGAAGGAAAAAACGATGTTTTTCATACGCAAAACCCGATATGGATTTTTCGCGACTTAAAATAGACGGGGACGAATCTTCAAAATCATAATAATAAAAACAGCCTTTTTCTTAATTTTCCGTTTGCCGTCGCGGTTGAATCCAACCGACGAAAGTTTTTTGTCGCTGGCGGAAACGCCTTTAGCGGTCAATAAAAATTTTGATCGAGGAAAATCAGACTCCTTATTCTTGGTGCCTCATTATCTATTCTTTATTTTTCTTGGAAAGCGTTGTTTTCTAAAAGATGGAAGAACCAATCAAAACCAATATCGTCTAAACCGAGGAGACATATATCGCCGCGAAAGAATCAAGAATTAAAAACGCTCTGAAGGTATAAAAATCAGGCTTGTCAAATTTCGGATTCTTCGTTTGCGCCAAACATAGGAAAACAGCGTTTGGCATAAAAACTTATGCCAAGCAAAAACGTAATTGAAAAGGGGCCTCGAATCAAAAGAGACCAATCGTCGTTTGAGGGAAAGGCGAAGGCCTCCGACGCTGTCCCCTAAGCCGAACGATGGGACGAATCGGAGACGAGTTTTCCGACCAGCTGCCAGACCCCGGCCCCGGCGTAGGCGCAGAAGGCGGCGATCAGGATCGCGGAGACGGATAGGGCCGCGGGGGCGTCGAGGGCAAGATGATCTGGTTCGACCAGAAGGACAACGGCCGGCAAAAGAAGAAAGGCAGAGAATGCCACACCAACGATCTTCCAGGCCAGCGGCCTCAGAAGGGCCCCGCAAAGGAGAAACGGTAGACAAACGATAAGCCAGTACGGGATCCAAAAACATTCGATTCCTACTGCACCGACTTTGCTCAGGTCAAAAGCCGAGTAGCGGTTCGCCACGCAGCCCGAGAGCTCTGGGCCGCACCCTTCGTTCAAAACCACCACCGGAAAGGCCAAAATAATAATCGCCGCCAGGCAAAGAGCCGCCCCGCCGAAACGAAGGATAAATCGAATTCTGTCGTTTTTCATGGTTTGTCCTCTTTTTTATTAACAGCTCATCAGCGCTCCGCAGCCACAATAATAAAGACTCCCTTTTTTGAAATACCTGTTATGGACATGGGGGGATTTATTGTAAATGGCATAAACGCCTCCTAGATGAAAAATGTCAGGTGTTGTTAAAATGACCTGCGAATACCCATCCCAACCATAATGGGCAAGGAGTTTTGAGTCACTATCATAATAACCATAGACGACGATGGTGTGGTTTCCCATGGTTGAACCACCTTCGTACGTCGTGTCGTTAGGCGCTGGCAAGTTTCCAAATAAGAGATCAGGGACGCCATCTTTGAGTGGGTCTGTGACCGTCGCAGTAATCCAGTCATAGCAATAGTCTTCGTAAACTCGGTTTTTTCCTGATGCGTCCATGAACGCCGCAACGGCAGCCTTGATAGTTGATGCCGTGGAGCCCCAGCTTTGATGAAGGTCCCAGAAATACTGGAGGAAACTGTCTTTAACCTCAGGGACGTCATCAGGGATGCCGTTTGTGTACGAAGTTACGTTGGCAACATTGATGAATTGGGATACCTCGTAGGCATTGAAATATCCTGTGCTTTTGAAAAACTCTTGATATGAGAGAAGCATTGCTGCAGCGACATAGCCGCATTCCCAGTGAGGGGTCTCTGTTCCTTTTTGGACATCTTCTGCAGCGAATTTCGTGTTGTTTTCTTTGAAGAACCACGAATAAGGCACTTCGTGGTCTGCCGTCAGCATGCCTTGACTGACAGGATAATGCGGCGTGTTCCCGCTACTGTAGCAAATCATTCCGTTTTGAACGAATTGGAGGTGCCCTGAATCGGAATGGTTTTCCATGTTTCCGCCATATATCGATTCAGACATATCCTTGTAATTTGAGGTAGCATCGCTTTTTATGACCGTGTCATCGGAAACGTTTCTGCAGGAATCGCTTCCCTTCACGAAAAACCCTGCGAGAGGAGTGTAAACTTTTTCAACGGCACTTTCGTATTGGGAAAACGGGTTGTGGCCGAGCGGAGACACTTCGCAGAAATCGCCCGAGGATAAATTGTAAACCGCATAGCCCTGCGGCAGAAACGTGATTAATGCGTAATCGTTTCCGGCGAAATCTGAGGTTTTCTTGATTGCGGAAACTGAATAGTCAGGTCCGTAGGCATAGCGCTCGACTTCGCGGATGGCGAGTTCGCCAATCCTTCCGATTTTATCTTCTGAAAGGGAATTCCATGACGTCTTGGTCTTGTTTTCGCTTTTTGTTGTTTCCTGTTTCTTAACGCCTTGCAGTTGTAAAGTGTCTTTTTCGATTTCTGAGTTGTTTTTGCATTCCAAAGGAAAGGCAAGCGAAAGAACGCTCAAAAAAGCCATGTAGGAGAAGACTAGTAATGTTTTTTTCATTTGATTTGACCCCCAATTGACGAATGAACGAATTCAAAAACCAATTTCAACGAAATTATAAGCCACTCCCTTTCCTTCGTTCACCTCCTTTTCAATACTTTGGATTAAGCGAATCATACCTTCTTTTACCATCGACAAAAGAAAGAGAGGGGTTCTCAGAAAGAAAACGCTCGAGATCCTTGTCTTTCCTGAATCTTGCCATTTTCGCATCGCAGAAGGAGTAAAGACGTTCTAAAGCTTCTGGACTTGATTCGCTTATCTCGCAAACGAAATACATTGCGAGCCTAATCAACTCTTGGTTGAACTTGCACATGAATCCATTGGGGGATGAGGAATGCGAGCAAAGTTCAACGAAGCATTCTCCTCCACAAAAATACCTGTATTTGCAACTCCTGCAGCAATCGGAATTAATCGATTTTTCATACATCACCTTGCATGATTCGTCGTTAATCTTCCAATTATCCCCCAGCCGCATCGAGTCCAGTCCGAAAGAGGCCGGACATGGCCACACATTCCCAAAGACATCAAACGAAACTCTCCCCGAACCGGCGTCACAGCGGTTGTATGCTTTCATTCCAAGAACGCCCCGCAAAATAAACTTTCCGAAATAATCGTCTCCGTTGAGCAAAGAATAGACCATTTTATAGTCTTGGCGTGTAACATCTTGAAGAAGTCGATCGCAAAGCTTTAAGTATTCGCCGTTCCAGAATTCGACCGCCTTCTCATCAAAACCGAGTTTATCCGACCTGACGGGTTTTATGCTGATGGTTGAAAACGTTTGAAGAAGTTCTTCAATGGTCTCGACGAGTCGAAAAGGAGTTTTTGTCAACGTAACAGCACAGCCAACGTATTGTCTGTTTTGGATGGCTCTGACGTTATTTATCACGAGGTCGAATGTCGGTGCCCCTGATACGGCTCGCCTGTGAGCGTCATGGACCTCTTTGCACCCATCGAGGCTGACGCCGAAGAGAATCCCGCTGGCCTGAAGAAGAGAGGCCGTTTCTTTGCTCAGAAGAAAGCCGTTGGTGACGAACATCACAAGGATTTCCTTCAAGTATTTATTGCTCATTTCCCTGCAAAAAGCATTGATTTCAAAAATAAGCTTCAGGCAGAGAAGTGGCTCACCTGAACCGCTCAAATCGACGAAAATCTTCTCGGCTTTTTTATACCTCTCAAAAGCCGATTCAAGAATCTCTTTGGCTTTGTCGAATGGCATAAATATAGGCGATTTTTTGTTGTTGAAGCAATAATCGCAATCGAAATTGCACGCATTCGATATTTGAAGGCATATAGTCACAGTAGGATACAATGACAGAGAAAACGGTGGCGGATCGCGCAAAGCGATTCCAATCGTTTTCTCGACATCTCCTTCGGAAAACGAGAAATAACCATTTTCTTGGTTGAAGAAAACGTTTTTTCCGCGAACAGCGAAAGAAGATATTGCCTGCATTGCCCTTGCCAATAAACATTTTTATTTTAACATCAAATAATATTTTATAAAGTCAAAAATACTTTGTTTAAAGGTTTCATTAACGCAAAGGTTTGCCTTATTTGAAACAATAGGGAACTTTTTCAACTTCTTAACCAAATTTGACAACGCTAAAAAAACAAAAAATAAAATATGTTAAATCCCCTTGTCAATTTATTTGTTTTTTTCCTTTTCTGACTTACTTTCTGCCAATAAAATAAAGGTTTCCCGATCAGTCGGATGTTTTGGTAACTTGATTGGATGACAAGATTCATAACGAAAAAGATATAATCAAACATAATGATGTATTCATGCCGGTAATTTTGCTAAACTCCATTGCGTAAACGTGGAAAACGCATGTCAGGTATAGATTTTATATCAGGGAAAATTCATTAACTGTAAGCCTTTCCGAAAACGATGTCCCTATGAAATCTCAATGTTTCGGAGAACTGAATACCCTGATTGCTTTGGGCCGATGCTTTTGTCTCCTTTTTCCCTTGCCAGACGAAACGCCGCGTTCCCGTCTTCATCAAACTCCGCTATCCAATCCCTTGGAACCGTTTCGTTGGGCTTTTCATACGTTTTTCATACGCAGGTAAAACAAAAACCCCGATATTATCGGGGCTTTCAGGCGATTGGTGGGTACTAAGAGTCTTTTTTCGTCTTCTGCGCCCGCGAAGGCGAACGGCAAAAGCCCCGCATAAAGCCGCTTTCGGAGGAAAACATGAAGAGATAAACGAAGTTAGCTTTGCGGGCGGAAGGAAAAAACGATGTTTCTGATACGCAAAACGCGATATGGATTCCCATCGTTCCGTTTCGGGATACTCCCACACGGCAAAAACGCTTCGTTAGGACGCGACGATCTTCTCGAGGATCGAACGCCCTTTTTCTTTCGGGCCGAAAACGGCCTCGCGGATTCCGCGCTCCACTACCACCCCCTCGCCGATCAGGCACGTTCCCGCGCCAGGATGATACATCCCCAAGCTTCAAAGAATATGATTTTTGCAAGGATAATCGACAGCCCCGCCGAATCCCGTCCGCTTTGCCCTTCTCCTGCCAGGGCATGCGCCGCCGCATATTTTCCTTTGCGTCCATTAGGCTTTCGCTTCTCAAAGGAAAGCATATGATGCGAGGGTTTTCCCATTGAATCGCGGCGGAGCCGCATCCATGGCAGCCAGGCCGCCTCGCGCGGCCGCGGGCTTACTCTTCGATCCTTGTGATGGGGGACCGCGCTTTTCCCGGCGATCCGCCAAACGTCATCACAACCGGGGCGAAGAATTCGTTTTTGAGTTGTCCTTTGCCCAAAAAGAAATATGATTTGGGCGAATGGGGGGCCTTGCGGAAATGGGCATTCGGAAATCCTTCGGGACACTCGCGATCGGCCTGTGCGCCGTCTTCAACGCATCGTGCTCCTCCGCGTCTTCGCCGTCGCTCGGCGGAGGGTCTTCCTCCGCTGGTGAAGGAGCTTCTTCTGGGACGACTTCTTTTCGAAGCGAAAGCTCGAGCTCGTCATCCACTTCGGCCAGCGCGCCGGAGATTTCCTCTGACGGCTCCCCCGATTGGGAGACGCTTTCCCTCGAGGGCTGCGGGGAAATCTACCAGGTCGCTGGCACTCCCATGATGTCCTACCCCATCGTGCTAAGCGACCTCGCCTCCTTCGAGGAGATCGAGCCCGTGGTGAGCGAGAGCGCCGTCGAGAGGGTCTCCTCGTCAGGCTTCTTCGACTCGAACTTCCTCGCCGTGGTCCAACTCTCCCACAACTCTGGCGAGGGTCAGGCGGGCATCTCCGTCACCTCGGCCACGCCTGGGGGCGCCGGGGACATCGACCTCGTCATCTCGCTGACCCGCTTCGAGGACGAATGTCTTGAACACTCCATGATCGTCGTGAAGGCAAAAAAATCAGCTTTCCCTGACGTCTCCTACGTTTCCTTCAGGGTCTACGACCTCCTCACGTCGACTTATGTCGATGGCTCGAAGTGGGGATATTGATCGGGAGGGCAACATGAAGATAGAAACCATCCGTTCTTTGCTTTTTGTTTCGGTTTTTTCTGCCGTGCTTGCGAGTGGGGCCGCCGCGGGGTTCTCTTCAGGCGCCGAAAAGGTCGCCTCGCTCTGCGAAGGCTTCTCTGAGCAGGGCCCACGCGAAGACAAACCCGTGACGGTTTTCGTCGAATTCGGCTACGACGACCCCGTGCCGGCAGCCGAAGATCAAACCGGAGACCCGGAAAACCCCGAGACACTAGAAGGAAGGCGGAAGCGCGAAAAAGATTTTTATTCCGCGATGAATGAGGCTGAGCTGAACGAACTGGACCTGTCAGAGGATGGTTATGAAATTAGCTCATACTCCCCTTTCGTCTCAAAGCGCTTCGCGACCTATTCGGACTATCTCGCCTCAAGGCAAAGCCTCGAAGCGGTCTCACTTGACCCATCGGTCGAAAAGGTTTTCGCAGAAGTTTCCCCAAATGATTCGATGTCATCCGAATCAAGTCATGTAAACAGCAATGACAATTTGTCTGATGTACCTGAAATAAGTTTAGAAACTGCAAAGGAGATGATCGGGGTCGATTCGGCCTCCTACAATGGCTCCGGAGTCAAGATCGGAATCATTGACGAAGGGAACCCCTCAATTCAGACGAACTTCGCCAATGGTTGCATAAAGGGCACACGGGTTTCATCTTCTTCTTCGTCCTTTCACACCTCTCAGGTCGCCTCAATCATCGGGGGGACAACCGGGATCGCCCCAAACGCTGACTTATATATCGCTGAGTTCAGCAGCTACGTTAGCGGCTATGGCCTGACCGATTGCGTCGAATGGCTCCTCGACAAAGGCGTGAGCGTCATCAACATGAGCATGCAGAACCTTGACAAGGGCTATTACGATGGCTCCTGCGCGTACGTGGATTACATCGCGTCCCACGATAACGTCGCATTCGTCAAATCGGCCGGAAACGATGAGACCCCAGAGCATCTCATTTCCGATCCCGGCATGGGGATGAACGTGTTCACGGTGGGCTCCGTCGACGGGAGCGAGAATGTTTCGAGCTATTCCTCGTACAACGTGGAAAGCCCATACGCGGGGATCATAACGAAGCCGACCGTCGTCGCACCTGGCGACCACATCGTCATCCCCAACATTCCAAAGCCGACAGGCGCGAGCGATGGGTATAATTCCGGAACCAGTTTTTCCGCCCCGATGGTCACCGGAACGATCGCCCTGTTGATGCAGGAGTTCCCGGTTCTCAAATCATTGCCAAGTCTTGTTATGTCATCGATCGTGACTGGGGCTTCCATGATTCCGAATCAAACAGATCTTTGGGACGAGCATGGCGGGCCTGGCATCCTCAATTATCCTGACACGGAAAACATCCTTTCGGGAGGCCCCTACGCGAGCGGCGCCGCGACGGCGAACTTATCCTCCGGAGACACTGTCACCAGTCTCGTGAAAACGTTTCAGCCATACGAGTCGGTCAAACTGTGCCTTGCCTCGATGATCGGCTCCTTCGATTCGAGTCTCACGACCGATCCCCTGGCTCCATCCTTCACGACCATGGGAGTGTCAATCGTCGACGAGAGCTCCGGGTCTGTGGTCGCGAGTTATTCATCCTCCAGTAACCTCATGCTGAAAAGTTTTGAGAACGTAAGTTCTTCCCCAAAAAGCTTCCTTTTCAAAGCGACCATGAACGGAGCGAAGGCAGGATCCGATATAGAGAGCGTCTCTCTTTCCCTCACCCACAACCACAATTACTCCGATCATTACGCCCGATACAGTGTCCTTTATCACAAAGCGTATTGCTCCTGCGGGAAATTCGAATTAGAACACCATTGCGTCCTGCCCTCATCCGAAACCACTCGGAACGGTCATACCTACGGGACCTGCTCTCTTTGCGGCCAGATGATCGACCTTGGCACTACTCCGGTGTTGGTCGGTTAAGACTGATCTAACGGATAATTTAAAAATGGATAAACCTTCCGAAAGCCGAGAAAAAGCGACCAAAGGGAGCTCAAAAGTTAGGTTAAAATTAATTTACAATTGCTGATATGCTTCCGAATCCTTAAAGGATAATATCAAAAAAGCGCAAAGATCAACGCCTTTGTCACTTTTTTGTGCGTTCTTCAAAAATAACTTTGAGATCTTTGCGTCCCAGCGAATCGTGTGACCAAACAATTTAGAGTTGAAGTTCTAATTTCCCTCTTCTCCTGATTCAAGAAACATTTTTTCTTATTCAATTCAGGAAAATCGCCTGCAGGAATCAAGCCCCCCGGACGAGAAGATAATCGTCGTTCCGGCAAAGCATAGAGAAAACGCCTTCCGGCCCCATCAGAACGTTGTCGTTGCTCGTGAACTGGCACACGTAGTCGTAGACATCGAGAAGCCTCTCGTCCTCAGCGAAGGCCATGTAATGCCAGTCGGGGCTGTCGCAAGGGCCCGTGCAGAGTCTCTTGACGCGGGCCGCTTTGGCCGCGGGATCCCCGGGAAGATTCGCGAGATCGAGGAGCCGCCCCCTCAACTGATCATGGGGGATCGGAGCCATCGGGCCTTCCTCCGAGATTCCGAAGCTGTCGCGGATATGCCAGAAAAGCGGGGAGTCGAATCCGGCGAGGCCCTTGATTTTATCTGACGGAAGGTCCTTCCTTCCGGTGACCACGAAAAGAGCGCCCCCCCTTTTGAAGAAAAGCCCGTTTCTGGCGGCCACGATGGCGTCCAAACCCAAATAGTCGATTTTGGAGACGGCGTCCTTGCCGGGGAGCGTGGTCCCGATGCAGGCGATGAGATCGCCGCGAAAGAGGACGATGGTCGACTCGGGGCCGGAGAGCGGAAGCAGGTCCTTGCCTTTGGCCTCGCGGAACGAGAGAAAATCGAAAACCGTGACGCCTTCCTCGACGCCGCGGGAAAGCTGCGCCAAGGCGGCATCCGAAAAAGAAGCGGGACCGCAAACGGGCTCGAAGACGGAATCTACCCATTCGTGGTGAAGGTACGGCCCCGTGCCCAGATAGCTTCTGATGTCGGCCGCGAGGCTGTAATCCCTGTACCAAGGGTCAGGACTGCCACCCAGCCGTATGATCTGGTTTTCGATCGAGTCGACTCGCCCGTTGAGATCGAATTTCATGGCCAAATTCTATCCCGAAGCAAGATCAGAAACAACGGCCGACCAAAAAATGACATGTTCTTCTCTTTATTATTTCGCCATAGGCTTTCCCAATCGTTGTGACCAAGGGGAGAAGAGATTTAAGGCAAACGCCAATCTCACAAAAAATCAAAAACCGAGTTTTTCTCATCAGGATTCCATGGCAAACATTCCATCACGATACAGACATAGGCTCAGCCCTAGTGCTTTGCCCCTGCTCATTCGCTCTCGGTTTTTCCGCGTACTGCCGCGAAGACAGCACGTTAATATATTTACGTCAAAAGAAAATTCGAACCGTTCGGTTGGATGTTTTTTGAAAATTCTTCCATAAAAACGGCGGCAAGAAGGAGAAAGCGCCATGGAAGGGATGTGATTAATTAGCAAGTCGGAACAACTGGCCTCGGCTGATTCCCATAACACAATTGCCCAAAAAAGCAATGGATGTGCCCAATCTGCTTCCCGTTATATAACGGATGGTAATGGCTAAAACCATAGGCGACATTGTCATAAATATTGAAATAATCAACTCGCACGCCATTAAGGGTTATCCCATCCAGCATCGTAGTATATGCATCAACTTGAACAAGGGTCCAAGAACTCAGGCCGATGTAGTAAATCCCCAAATCTATTATCATGTCATGAGTGAACGGAACCGGACAAATGTACCAAGGCTCTTCTCTGTTGTTGATCTCGTCCATCACAATATATGTGCCGGGTGTTGCCTTTGAAACAGCTTTTGCAATATCCGCTGCGTATGCTGGGTACAACTCAATACCAGAACCATCAAGAAGGGTTTTCGTTTCGGCACCGACGGCCTCCAAACACCAGTTCCTGATCTGATTGAAAACGGCAACGATGGATTGAGCGAAATTGGAGATCGTCGCCACGAAGGCGTTGACGATCTGAGTCCAATGCGTCGAAACGATCTCATATATCGCAATGAAAACGATCGCGATGACGAGGATGGCCGCGACGATGAGGGCTATCCTCACCGGGTCGGGGATGAACCAGGCCGTGGAGAAACCGACACAGGCGTAAGCGGCTCCCCGGCCCCGGAGAAGTCGACGATGTATTTCTCCTTCTTCGCCGAAAGGACTTTTCCTTCGATCACCTTCTCGACGTAATCGGCGGGCAGGTCCGGGAATTTCTTGTCCGAAAAGCAGTACCGGCAGGCCAGGTTGCATCTGTTGGAGACGTCGAAGCACATGTACAGGACCTTGCTCAGCCCCGCCTCGGAAGGGAAATCCGGATCCTCGAAAAAACCCATGCCCCCAAGCTCGGCGAAGACCTCGTCTTCGGAAAGAAGATCATCCGCCGCGATGAAGACGTTTTTCCCGTTATTGGAGTTATAAATCAGAAAACTGTCATCGGTTCTGAGGAAAAAAACTCCCTTTCTTCCAGATTCAAGAAACTTAACCATAAAACGCTATGCCCCGCGTCAGAACGACGGCGGAATCGGATTCGAAAAGGCCGCCAGGACGCACGCGTTGCTGAAGATGGCGTCTGCCCATTTTTGAGGAAGGGGCAGCAGGTCCGTCTTCAAAAAAGAATTGGCGGATCTGGCAAGGCGATAGGCGCTATAACAAAAAAATGGGTCGCCCCCGAGGCCCTCTAACTGTTTTCCAAACGCGGCGATTTGCCCTTTGAGATCGCACTTTATAAACCAATTTAATAATAGTTCTGGGGCATCAGATAAACAACCGCATGTTTTTTTCAAAGGGGGCGCTCGCCGACAAGGCTGGGCGCTTCAGCAAGAAAGGCTGGAAGGCAAAGCGGGGATTCTGCGCAAGGGAAAATCTGCGATCTTGTTTTTTAGAATGGAAACGAAATGCCGAAGCACTTAGCCTTCCTTTCCCACCCATAAAGGCAAACAGCAAAAGCCCCGCATAAAGCCGCTTTCGGGGAAAAACATGCATAGATAAACACGATTATCTTCTCGGGCGGGAGGAAAAAACGGTGTTTCTCATACGCAAAATTCTTTCGTCAAGAAATTTATTTCGCCTCATTTGCGTAGCGAATCCGATCGACAAGGCAACAGCCCCATATTTCCCTTGAATAGTTTCATACACGTTCCCAAAAACCGCTTCAAGGTTTGCTTCCGCCTCATTAGCCTATTCAACGAAGCCACGGAGCGTCTCTTCCCCTGCTTCGATTGAGTTTAAATAACTAAAATAGAGTTCATAATCAAATCCAAAATAGGTGGATAAGCGCAAAAAAGACGCCCCTTCATGAAAACTGGGGGGCATCCATTTGCGGATCAGCTAAAATAATCGATCGTTCTGTCAAGAAACTACAAAATATTCTTCTAAGCCAAGAAAGTTTATTTAACTCAACCAGAACACTAAATGCTTTGAAAAAACTTGCGGCGAAAAATCTATCTTCCAAAAGCGTCCTTTCTATCTGCTTCGCCTTAATCCTTCTGTTTCCTGTCTTTCTCTGTCTTCTCGACTCTATCGAAAAGAGGCTTCATGTCCGTCAAGAGCGGGTCGAATTTAATGATCTTGCCCCCATTAACATGAGCAATATAAGGCGGATGTTTCTTGCCTGTCCTAATCCCGGAATCCGAATATTTCGTCTTCTTGGTGAGGAAAAGCATGTTCCGGTATTCGAAACGGTCGTCAAGCATTTTGACCCGCCAACCAAACCAGCAGAATGCGAAGAGGGAATAAACAAAGGAGATGAAGACGAAAATGGCAAACCCGAGAACCGGCGATTCGAACGCAAGCACCTCAAAATAGAGCGAAAGCGCAAGCGTCAGAAACACAGACGAGCCGAGGAGGCCGAGGATAAGAATCCCGATCTGAAGCCGAAGCACCCCTTTCCTGAAATGGGTTCTCTTGGAAAACGTTTTTCCCAGAAACAAGCGGGTCAGAACGATACTAAGCCCAAGAACGGCGGCCGATATGAGGTATCCCATGATCAAATTTTCATCAGTTACCATAGTAATCGTAACACCCTCCGATAGGAAGTTGAAATGCCTGTCGGCCGTAGCAGGTCTTCAAAAACCGAAGACAAGATATCCCGAATTCGATAATCTGTAAGAACCATCTTGCCGATACGGCCTTGTACTGTTTGATACGCTTCTGATACGCAAGCAAAAATAAAACCCCGACACAATCGGGGTTTTAAGGCATTTGGTGGGTACTAAGAGGATCGAACTCCTGACCTTCTGTACGTCAAACAGACGCTCTCCCAGCTGAGCTAAGTACCCACAGCCAGTTTGCGACCTCTAGGGAAGCCGCTCGAATATTATAGTAATAGAGCCATTGCGTAACAAGGAAAAAGTTTGTCTATTTTATTTACAAACTTTCTTTATAATTGATGTTATGACAAGGAAAGAGCGTTTATCTTATCTTTTCAGAAGATCATTTCCTTTCTTATTGATCCTTGTATCCTCAATTATTCCTTTCGTGGTTTACTTCCGAGATGGGATCCCTACCGGAGATGATATGATCTGGCATCTCACCTACATGTACGACCTTTACTATGGATTCAAAAATGGTTTTACGGGGATGTCGACATCCCATATCATCAGCTCTTATTATGGCGAAGATATTTATCTCTTTTATGGGCCATTCGCCCATTACCTCACCGTCATTTTGACTTTGATGTTCGAATGGGCGGGGGCCACGATCATCACCAGCATGAAATTCGTGACGATCGCTAGCGTTTTTGTATCCGGAATTTTCACTTTCCTCTTAGCGAAAAAAATTACGAAATCAACGCAAATATCCACTTTGTTTGGTGTCGCCTTTTGCTTTTTCCCTTATCGACTGGTAGATTTTCTTTATCGGGCAGCTTATTGCGAAGGCGTCGCCATTGGATTGATCCCGGTGGTTTTCTATGGTTTATATCGCGTGCTTCACGATGAAAAGCCCCGGGTCTCCGCTTATATGTGCTTGGTCATCGGATCCTCCTGCCTGATCCTTTGCCACCCTTTTACCGCTTTGATCACTATCATCGCCGCCGTCATTTATATCTTGGCCAATATTTTGAATTTGGTCAAAATACTTCATCGATGGGAAGCGTGGGCGTACTTATCCATTTCGGTTGTTTTAATCGTGGGTCTCGTTTCTTTCTATTTCTTCCCGATGTTATCCGCGAGCGGCACCGATTATTATCGAATCACTGATTCGCAGGTCATGGAAACATATCGGGATTTCTTGATTAAAGCCCGGGATGGCACTTGGAAATTTTCAGGAATCCTTAATTTCGATTGGCTTAATACGGTCAAGAGCGTTTGGGGTTGGGCCAAGACCAATGATAGCGAATTGGCTTGGTCGCTTTCGTTATCCTTTTTCGTGATTTCTTGCATTGGCACCATCGTCGCCGATGAGCTTCTCAGAAAGAAACCCAAACTTAATTCTTGGCGTGAAGAAATTTGCCTCGTGACCACATTTGTGCCTTCGATTATCATTGGGGCTTGGGAACGGCCTGAGATCTTTTGCGCCTTGGGGGTTTTCTATCTGGCTTATCTTTATGTCAACTTCGATTTCTCGGATCCCAATGACAAACTTTCAAACCGCTTTGAGGTTAAGAAAACTCTCCTAAACCCTGATATTTATGTTTCGATTGGAATCATCGTCGCCTGCTTTCTCTTGCTGACGACCGCTTGGGCTTGGTATTATGTCCCTTCTATTTTCTATGAGGCTCAATTCCCTTTCCGCTTCTATGCCATTCTGGGTTTCATGGCCTATTTCTTGGTCATGCCTTTCACTTCGTGGATGAGAGGGAACCGCAAAGCCCTTTTATCCCTGGCATTCGTCGCTTCGCTTTTGTGCGTTTTGGACCAAGCCCCGGTTGACAAACGCATCGCTATCGCCAATAACGGAAATGTTATCTATACGACCGCGGACGCCAATCTTGTGGCCTCCGTCAAATCGGTGGGCTGGGAAAACGAATATGCCCCCGATGTCTTCTATGACAGCACCCATGAATCCGTTTATTCCAATTCTCTTTATTCCAGAATCAGAACACAGCTCAATAGCGGCTTAGGTTTCCCTTTGGAGAGCAATTATCTGAACCCTGTTTATCTTGAAGGAACGGGTACCATTTCGCTGACGAGTCTTAATACGCCTGACGCGGTCTTCGGAGCACAGGTTACCTCGGATGAGGCTCTGGTTCAGATTCCGCAATTTTATTATGACGGCTATGAAATAACCTTGGTTTCCGATTCTGGGGCCGTTGCAACCGAAGAAGGGCAATACGTCGATGGTCTAGTGGCCTTCAAGTTGGCCAAAGGCGCCTATGCCGTCAAGGTCAATTTCGTGGGTTCGAAATCTTATCAGATTGGCCAGGTCGCTTTCTATGTCTCCATTCCGACCCTCGTTGGTTTTGGTTGTCTCGGGTTTTATCTTCGCAAAAAAGAAGAGAAGGCAAAAGTCCTTTTGGGAACGAATCATTGAAAATCTGACAATTAAATGAGTTGACGTCCGCAGGCCACGCCCATGCAAGAGGCCATCATAAGACCCCTCGTCCAACCGCTGCTATCGCCTAAGCAATAAAGATGCTCAACATTGGTGACAAGATGAGAGTCCATCTTGATTTTGTTGCTGTAGAACTTGATCTCCGGCGAATACAAAAGCGTTTCTTCGGAAGCAAAACCCGGAACCACGTGGTCCATGGCTTTGATGAATTCGATGATATCCGTCATCGTCCGATAAGGCATGGCTGCCGTGATATCCCCGGCCACCGCATCTGGCAGCGTCGGCACGACGTTGGAACGGGAGAGTTCCTTTTGCCAGGTTCGCTTGCCATCCAAAATATCGCCGAAGCGCTGAACCAGGATGTGACCAGTGCCAAGCATATTGGCCAATTCTCCCACTCGTTGGGCATAGAGAATCGGTTCATGGAACGGCTCCATGAAATTATGGCTGCAAAGAATCGAGATATTCGTGTTGTCGCTCTTCTTATCTTTGTAGGAATGGCCATTGACGACAGCCAGATTCCCGTCGTAGTTCTCTTGGCTTACGAAGCCGCCGGGATTCTGGCAAAAAGTCCGAACCTTGTCTTTGAATGGGCTCGGATATCCTATCAGTTTAGCCTCATATAGCACCTCATTGAGCTGTTCCATGACTTCGTTCCGGACTTCGACGCGGACTCCGATATCGACCGGTCCTGGCTTGTGGGAGATATCATATTTTGAGCAAATCTTCTCAAGCCAATCCGCCCCGCGGCGGCCGGCGGCGATCACGATGTCTTTGGCTTTGATTTCGGTTTCTTCGCTATCTCCCGTTTTGTGGATGATGATTCCCGAGCATTTTTTGTCGTCGAGGAGGAGATCGTTGCATTCGTAGCCATACATTATCTCAACCCCGCGCGAGGTCAGATAATGCTCGATATCCAAATAAAGAGCCTGGGCTTTTTCGGTGCCTAAGTGCCGAATGGGATCGCTCACCAGTTGAAGGCCTGCCTCGATGGCGCGTCTTTTTATTTCCTTGAACTGATCCTTTGAATCGGCACCCTCAATCTTCTTGTCGGCTCCGAATTCCAAATATATCTTATCGGTGTAATCGATAAGATCCTGGGCCTCTTGTTTTCCCAAGAGTTCAGGGAGCTCGCCGCCCACGGAAGTGCTGAGGGAAAGCTTTCCGTCCGAAAAGGCTCCGGCCCCGCTGAAGCCGGCGGTGATGGCGCAGGGATTGCAGTTCAGGCAATGCCCCACTTGGTCTTTAGGGCAATGGCGTCTTTCGAGCGGTTGCCCCTTTTCGATCATCAGGATTTTTTTCTTCGAACCGTTTCGGAGCATTTCAAGCGCGGTGAAAATGCCAGCAGGACCAGCCCCTACGATGACGAGATCATACATAAGTTTTTCCCTTGTGTAAGATACTATCTTTTGGCCCAAATGTTGAGTGTTATTTTTCTCATAAATGGAAAACCGAGATTTGGCGTTTGTTTTTTGGGTTTGCAATCGATGCGAATCCGTTTGCGGAGGCGTTCCCCGGAAAAGACTTTCGGAAAAACAAAACCCCGATAATGAAATCGGGGTTTCTTTTCGTGTGGTGCCGCCTAACGGAATTGAACCGCCAACCTACTGATTACGATTCAGTTGCTCTGCCAATTGAGCTAAGGCGGCAGCCCCATTAATATAGCCTAATGGGGATATCTCTACAAGCGAATTCAAGAGGCTTTTTTCTTGGCTTGCCGAGCCTTAATGCATTGAACGAAAACGACAATTTCATGGAGGATTAATGGCGTTATGGCCATTGCGAAAACGAAGAGCCATTCCACCCAATCCATTTCATAAACCGAGAAGAAGCTATTGAGTCCTGGGACCACGATGACCCCGATCTGAAGAGCCATCCCCACGAAGAAAGCCGTCCAAAGCAAAGCGTTGGGATCATGAAAAACGTGAACGAAGGAACGCTTCGTATCCGTCATTCCCAACATATGGAAGAGCTCAGCAAAACTGAGAACGCAAAAAGCCATAGAACGTGATTCTTCCAGTTTCACGGAGTTGGAGAAATACGTTTCGATGGCGCCAATACCCACACATCCATTGCGCCAAGGATCAAACAAGAAGGCGACCAAAGTCACGACGCCGATAAGAGTGCCATAGCCGAAAATTAGGGCGTATCCGCCATGGGCGAAAAGCGACTCTTTGGAATCCCGGGGTTTGTCCTTCATGATGTTGGCTGGTTTCTTGTCCGCGCCTAACGCCACCGCAGGCAAAGAATCCGTGATGAGGTTGACCCAAAGAAGATGAATCGCGATAAGAGGGGCCGGCAAACCGATGGCGATGGCCAGAAACATGCAGATGACCTCGCCGATGTTGCTGGAGATAAGGAAAAGAATCGTTTTGCGGATATTGGCGTAGATGCCGCGTCCTTCTTCCACCGCCTTTTCGATGGAAGCGAAATTATCGTCGGTGAGAACCATGTCGGAGGCTCCTTTGGCGACGTCCGTTCCGGTGATGCCCATGGCAATGCCGATATCGGCGGCCTTAAGAGAAGGCGCGTCATTGACGCCATCGCCGGTCATGGCGGCGATTTCGCCATTGGCCTTAACGGCTTTCACAATCTGAACTTTGTTTTCAGGGGAGACGCGGGCGAACACGCGGATGGTTTTGACTTTCTCTTTGAGCTCTTCCGGCGTGCAGGCGTCGATTTGATCGCCCGACATAACTTGATCCAAAGAACTGGCAATACCCAATTCCGTCGCAATGGCGTATGCGGTGTCTTTATGATCGCCAGTGATCATAATCGTAGTAATACCCGCTTCTTTGAAGGTCTCAACGGCTGGTTTGGCAGCGGGGCGGGGCGGATCCACCATGCCCACGAAGCCCACGAAGACCAAATCTTCTTCTTTGAGAACGTCGGATTCTTTATAGGCCAGGGCCAAAACCCGCAGAGCCTTGGAGGCCATGGCCGTCGCCGCGTCGTTGATCTGCTTCAAACCATCATCGGTCAAAGGAACGGCTTCCCCATTGATCAAAACGGTCGTGCATTTCTTGAGAATGCGGTCCAAAGCGCCTTTGGTAAAGATAATCGATTTTCCATTTTTGAGATTGCGAGTCGACATCATTTTTCTGACGGCGTCAAATGGCAGCTCATCCTGACGGGGCTGATCGTTTTCCAACTGGCTCTTTGCCATCCCCAAGCCATCGGAAGCGAAATAAATAAGGGCCAACTCAGTGGGGTCGCCATAGACTCCGTTTTCGATGGAGGCATCATTGCATAGCGCCATGCCCTCGCCCAAAAGATCAAGGTTCTCTTTTTTGAAATCGGCTTTTTCGTAGGCGACGCCGTTTTCATAGGCTTCCACCACCGTCATCTTGTTCTGAGTGAGAGTGCCTGTCTTATCGGAACACACCACGGAAACAGCACCTAAGGTTTCGACGGAAGCCAAACGTCTCACGATCGTATTGACCTTGATCATCTTCTGCATGCCCATGGCCAAAACGATGGTGACCACGGCCGGCAAGCCTTCCGGAATGGCGGCCACGGCTAACCCGACGGCATCCAAAAGGTCATTGCTCCACTCGGCGACGAAAGTGTTTCGCACCGCGTCATAGATAAAGGAAACACCCAGCATCATGACGACGATGGCGATAGTCAGGTAACCGAGGAACTTAGAAAGCTGCTCCAGTTTTTTCTGCAAAGGAGTCTGTTCCTCGCCTTCGCCGGATAGCATTTTGGCGATGCGTCCGATTTCGGTGTTCATGCCCGTTCCGATGACGGCGCCTTCGCCCCGCCCGTATACGACTGGGGTGGACATATAGGCCACGTTGACGCGATCGCCCACGCCGACTTCATCCGTGAAAACGATGGCGGGGTTTTTCTCGACCGGAACCGACTCGCCGGTCAAGGAGGATTCATCGCATTTCATGGCAAAGGCTTTGGTGAGACGAAGATCGGCCGGAACCGTTCTTCCTTCCTCCAAAATCACGATATCCCCCACCACGACCTCCTCGGCTTTGACATCGGCGATTTGGTTTTGACGCCTTACCGTGGCCGTCGGAGACGATAATTTTTTAAGAGCGTCCAAGGCTTTCTCGGCTTTGGTTTCCTGAATGGTTCCAATCGTGGCGTTTAAAATCACCACGCCGAAGATGATGATGACGTCCGCGGAATCTTCGATGCTATAGGTTCCGGTGGCCGGATGCAAAATCCCTAAGATAAGAGAAATGATGGCTGCCCCGAATAGGATGATGACCATGGGATCCCGAAACTGGATAAGAAAAATAATAAGAGCGCTCTCGCGCTTTTTCTCTAAGAGTTTGTTGGGGCCGTATTTCGCCTGACGGGCTTTGACTTCGTCGATGGTAAGTCCGTCGGAACTGGTATTCAAATCTTTCAGGGAATCGGCAATCGTCTTGTTCTCGTACATTGTTGTCACCTCACCGCTATGGGTTGCTTGCGACAAAGGTTCCGCGAGGCGTTTGACCCATCCTTCCCGGCTAAGCTGCCTTAGCGTGCTGACGAAGGTGGATTTGACCGCTGCTTTCCTTTGTTAGAAGAAGTGTATCACGCACCCGCAAAAGGGGTAAAGCGTTTCTCAATATTCGCTGTTAAGCCGAAGAATCGTAAAGAAACAGGCGATTGCCATCGCTACTTCGCTAAGGGACTCCAAAAAAATCAAAACGATGTTAATACTTGGGGAAGAAATGATATCGTAAATCGGCAATAAGCCGACCCCCACGCAGGTGCAGATCATAAAGACCAAACACCAATTGCGAACCACGTTATATTTGTAATAACGATGGGTCAGATATTGACGGGTGCGGATATAAGTCATGATTCCGCTAACCAATGCAAAAGCCATGAAGGCCGAAATAAAACTCATCAACAAAACCGAAAGAAAATCTCCTGAAAAAATGGCTTCAAGATTGATGAGGCCATATAAAAGGAAATTTTCCCCGAAATCCCAGGCGATGTAAAAAATAAACATGAGCATACCGGTAAAAGCCAAGTGGTTCCCTTCCACGTTTCCGATCAAAATCATGAGATAAGCGGCCAGGATAAGCACGGCGAACAAAACACCGAACAAGTCCAAAGGCTCGGGACTAATGTGCTTGACGAGATCGTAAATAACGATATAGGCATCATTGCCAGCCAAAAGCGAGGTTCCCAAAACAGCGAAACCAATCGCGCAATACTTTTTGTAATGATATTTTATTTTTTGTTTCAGAATATCCGGTGACATACGGCCATCATTATATCCTTACGCTTTTTTTTCGGAAGCGGTTTATAGTTTTCTCATGATCGAAGCCAAATTCACTCATGGCCTTAATAAAGATGCCAAGAACCTCCGACAAGAGGTTTTCGTCGAAGAGCAAGGATATCAAGAAGAATTCGAGGATGTTGATAAAACGGCCTGGCATTTGGTTCTATATCTCAATGGCGACCCCATCGCAACGGGACGTATTTTAGAAGAGGATCCTGAGACTTACCGCCTCGGCAGGGTCGCGGTTAAAAAGGCCTTTCGGGGACATAAAGTCGGAACATATTTGATGAAATTTTTGGAAACGAAAATTCGAGAATTGGGTGGGCGATGGGCCATCTTGGATGCCCAGCTGGAGAAAAAAGGCTTCTATGAAAAATGCGGTTATCATGTTTCGGGCGAAGGCGAAATCTTTTTTGAAGAAGGCCATCCCCATATCCGCATGGCCAAACTCCTTGTTGCCAAAAAAGGCTACAAAACCCGCACGAAATATTAAATATTTCCTACATAAACGGAAGTCAGGTATTTCTTAGCGATAGTTTGAAGTTTGGACAAATCCTCAAACGAAGTAGCGGGTTCCTTTTCTTTGTAACGCGGAAAATATCTCGTGATGTGAAGAGGAATCTTGTTGTTAAGCGAGGCGATCCATTTTGCCTCGTTTTCCATGTCTATAGAGGAATCGTTACGACCAGGGACAATGAGAGTGGTCAATTCGACGTGACAGGATTTTTGAGCCACCATGATGAAATTTTTGACCATCTGAAAGTCGCCTCCGAGATAGTGATAAAATTCCTCCGAGAAACCTTTGAGGTCGATGTTCATCGCATCGATATAGGGCAAAATCTTTTGAAGCACTTCAAGCGAAGCCGTTCCGTTGGTCACCAAAACGGTTTTGAGCCCTTCTTTATGGGCGAGGACGCTGACGTCATAAACATACTCATAGGAAATGAGAGGCTCATTGTAAGTGAAAGCCACGCCGATATTGCCATCGCTTTCCAAATCCAAAGCGGTCTTGATTAACCTTTCAGGTGAAAAGTATTCGCTTCGGGTCTTTAAATCAAATTGTGAAATTTCAAAATTTTGGCAAAAAGGGCAGCGAAGATTGCAGCCATAGGATCCATAGGAAAGAATGAAACTCCCCGGAAAAAATTCCTGGAAGGGTTTTTTCTCGATGGGGTCCAAAGCCAAAGAAGTCGCCAACCCATAATTAAGACAGACGTTTTTGCCGTCTTTAAGACCTCTCGCATGGCAGAAACCGCTTTGGCCCTCAACGAGGAGGCAATGCCTAAAACAAACCTCGCATTTCATCGATGTCTCACAACCTCAAAACGATAAAGCTGAATATCCTCGTTCCCTTCGATTCCGGCTTTTCGCTTGGCGATATCCAATTGTTCTTTGATCGTATCCACACCTTCGAGATCGGGGAGAAGAACCCCGCGCTTATTTCCGCTTTCGACAATGACGCCATAGATCTTTGGATTGAGATCGGCCGGGGAAATGATCGGGATCGGCGGAGTCAAAACATCGACGGAGACATCAAGGTAAGTAAGTTCGCTCGTCTGAATGGGATCAAAACGCGGGTCTTCCGTGGAGGCGGCGATGCCGTTGGCGATGATCTCCTCGGCGATGCAATCCTTCTCTGGAGCTATGGTTCCGATGCAACCCCTGAGCTCTCCAAATTTATGGATGGAAACGAAAACCCCGGCCTTGGTTGTTCGCATGGCAATAGGGAGAGTGGGTTCCACTCCGATTTGCCGTTTGGACTTGATAAAACTATTGATGGCGGAACGGGCTAACCGAACATAGGGATCGGACTTCTCCGCGCTTTCTTTGCCGATCAGGGCCTCGCGGGAAAGATAGAGTTCCGAAAAGGCGCGAGAAGGATCAGGACCTTTGACAATATACTGACAAATTCCGTATCCCACCCCAAAAGTGGCTTCATGAGAGAGAGGAAGGACCTCCACCGCCGTCCGATCGAGGGCTCCCGCCATCATGACGAAACTCCGGTGACCGCATTCTTGGGCCTGATTCAGCAAAGCCTGGCTAAAAGTGAAGAGGCTCCCAAAATCGGCGGAACCCATGACTTTCATGATTTGCTCATCGTATTTGGGTCCGGCGACATTAAACCCATAAGGGCCGGACGCTTTCTGACAATGGGATAAATCTCCGGAAGCTACGAAAATCGCTCGGCGACCCAAATCATCGACGGCTTTTTTGATGATCTGACCCAAATGATAATGATCAAGAAGCGAGAGACCGCTGAGACTCACCCGCACGATTTTGAAATCCCGTGTTTTTTGTTGAATGAAATAGAGCGGAACCATGGTCCCGTGGTCAAGATATCGCTCTTGCTCGCCCTCGGTTCCGGCTGGAAAGGATTCGCTGGTGGCCAAAAAAGAAATCTTTTTCACGAGTTCGCGGTCATAAAAAACCCGAAAGGTCACATTCGGAGCCCGAAATTGCGCAAAGGAACCAATCCCGACGTCCCCATCAGCTATCTGAAAATAATCCGAATAAGCTTCGGCATGCGGAGACGAAATAATGATGGTGTCTGGTTTGAGTTCCGCGATCTTGGCCGCCACTTCCAGATAAGCTTTGGTCGTGACCGCGATTTCTTTCTCGGAGCCATTTCCGACTTCCGGAACGATGACCGGGGGGTGCGGCAACATAAAGGCTGCGATGATTGCCATACTATTCTTATAGCACTTTTGAAGGCATTAAACGGACGAATCGAAAATCACGGGTTTTTTGCGAGTATATTATCATTCATAAATCAATCTTGAAAAAGTCTTCGAAGGATTTCAAGAGCTCATTCTTGGGCAGAGAGCAGCCGCTTTCAATCCACTTGCGGAAGACCCCAATCCCACCTTCGATGATGAAGGAAGCCACATAATCGAAGCCCTTACTCTCCGCCTTTCCCTCGCTAAAGGGAGAGGAAGCGATGACGGGAGTGAAAACCAATTCGACTTTCCAGGAAAAATGAGAGGGGCTGGATTTAAAGATGGCTTTCAAAGGCCTCATTTCTTTTTGGGCAAAACCCGCCACATCCAAAAGCAAACTTCTCAAGGTCTGCTGTTTTTTCTGGGTGAGAGCGAATAAGTCGGCGATCATTGAATCTTCAATGGAATATAGAACTTCGCTCAAAGAAGAATAATGCAGATAAAAGGTGGAACGATTGAGATCGGCCTTAGCCATCACATCACCAATAGTCACGTTTTCGAAACCATTTTGGATGATGAGTACCACCAAAGCTTCCTTAATCGATTCTTGGGTTTTTCTTTCTCTGCGATCCATGCATAGACAATTATAGACAAAGTGTTAACTAATAGATATTGTGACTATTTTTGTTTGGCTTCTTTGCCTTATTCAAACGTTAACTTAATAGAAGGAGAAAAAATGAGCAAAATAATCGTGACGGGGGCCAATGGCTTCTTGGGTTGGGTTTTGGTAAATAAGTTTCAAAAAGAAGGCAAAAACGTTCTTGCTTTCCTTAAAACAGGCGAAGATACCCGCCTATTCGAAGAATTAAGAATCCCTTGGGTTTATGGGAATGTCGTAGACAAAAATTCCTTTGATCGTTTTGTCGAAGAAGGCGACACCATCATTCATTTGGCCGCCATCGTATCCATTTCCGAAAAGGACAGGGAAATCGTTTGGAAAGTGAACTTTGAGGGAACCCAAAACGTTCTGGAATCCGCTCTTGAGAAAAAAGCCAGCAGATTTGTTTATGTTTCTTCAGTGCATGCCATTCCTTTTCATGATGGAACCATCACTGAGGAGGATGTTTGGGCCCAAGATGGCGAACCTTTGGGGACCTATGAGAAAAGCAAACGAGCAGCGACGAAACTTGTTCTGAAGACCAAAGGCGAGAATCTCAAAACGATTGTCATTTTCCCTTCGGGAATCATGGGCCCTGGCGATGAAAAAATCGGGGAAGTCAGCACCTTGATCAAACAGGTGGCGAATAATAGCCTCCCGGCTTATATTTCCGGCGGTTATGCCTTCTGCGACGTCAGGGATGTCGTCACGGTTATCGACAAAACCCTTGAAGAAGGAGCGGAAGGATCTTTCCTAGTTTCAGGAGGATACCTTTCCATCAAAGAAATAATCGATATGACCATCAATAAGACATCCGCCAAACGAAATCCGGTTTGGATCCCCCGCTTTTTAGCTTGGAGTTTTCTGCCTTTTATTTCGGCGGTCCAACGCCTCTCGAAGAAAAAACCTCTCTTCACTTCTTATAGCCTTAAAGTTACCAAAGACAAACCGATTTTTTCGACGGCCAAGGCCGAAAAGCTTTTAGGTCTGCCGCTGATTCAACCCATATTATCTTTAATTGATGAAATAGAATATCTTAAGAAACAAGGCGTCTTTGAAAACCATAAGAAAAAAACCATCGATCGAAACCATCTGGTGAACTCTTCCAAATAAAAATCAGGAAATGGGCAAATCAAAATATCCCAGGAAGGATCTTCGGAACCGCCCAAACAATCATAAAAGTCTGGAACAATTATTTTATTTGCTCCTTTCCCACTGAAATGACTTATTCAAAAAAGCTTCCCCGCAAGGAAGCCTTCATCATCGCAAACGATTAATATTTGGAAGGTTTATTGGAGTAATGATTGCTGCCATGGGAATAGAATCCATGCGAATCATCGTGCGAATGTCCTTTAGCTTGCTCCCCTGTGGATCCGCTTTTGTAATGGCCGGCGTTCCCATATCCGCCAAAACTCTTTTTTGGATAAGATTTTCGTTCTCCCCGAAAACTATCCCGGGGTTCCGCAATTTTAACGTGGACATCCCGGTCTTGGTATTTCGCATTGTCGACTTTGGACAAGACGTCTTCGACCTTATTCTTATCAATGGTGAAGAAAGAGAAAGTGTCTTTGAGATAGATATCGGTGAAATCTGACTCTCTGATCGAAGGAGCGCATTTGCAGATAAAAACCGCAAGTTCCTTTTCATCGAGGCCATCGGCCGTGCCGAGAGTGATGAAGAAGCGTTGGCCGTCGCTGCTTGGAAGGGCGTTCCCCGAGCGGAATTTTTTCGTTTCAAGGCTTTCGTGATGGCTTTCTGAATGCGAGGTTTTAGACTCTTCAAGGGGTTTGCTCAATTGCTGAAGCAGCATCATCGCAGCGAGTTCGATCGGCAAAACGACCCGCCCTTCTTTTTCCGAATATTCTTTGCAGGCTTCTTGAATTTCCTCCAGCGCTTTGTCTTTGCTCACGTTTAACAACGGGGCGAGCGATTCGAGATACTTGTTCATAATGATTGTGTTTCCTTCTTTATTTAGGACATATTCGCTAAGCGGATTCTTCGACATTCCCTCATATTTTTTGATGAGGGGCATTTGAGTTTTGGTCAAGAACGTGAAGGAGGTGCCCTTCGCTTCGACCCGGCCCGTTCTGCCAATGCGATGGAGATAGAACTCGTCTTGCTCTGGCACGTCATAATTCACTACGACATCCACATCGCTCACATCGATGCCACGGGCGGCGATGTCGGTAGCCACCATGACATTGCAATCGTAGTTGCGGAAGTCCCGCATGGCCTGATCCCGTTTATTTTGGGAAAGGTTGCCTTGCAATGAAGTAATGGAATGATTGGTGTTGGCTTTGAGAATCTTGGCGATCTGCATGACTTTATGCTTGGTCCGGCAGAAGACGAAGGCTCTGGAGAAACTGAGGGAATTAAGAAGACCAACGATGGCGTCTTTTTTCTCGGTTTCTACCACTTTCACGTATTTTTGCTCGATTTGATGCTGGTGAGACAAGTCCCGCTCAATCTTGACCTCCACGAAAGAAGGACTGAGATATTTTTTGGAAATCTTTTTGATTTCGGAAGAGATCGTCGCGCTGAACAAGGAAGTTTGGTGCGCTTCCTTGATATTGGAAATAACCTTGTCGATGTCGCGGATAAAACCCATGTCGAGCATTTCATCGCATTCGTCTAAGACAAGGTAATTCACGTGGGATAAATTGAGTTTTTTCCTAGCGACCAAATCAAGGATGCGGCCCGGGGTCCCGACCGCGATGGAAGGAAGGTTCTTCAAGGCATTAATTTGGTAATTGGCGTTTTGGCCGCCGTAGATAGCGACGGTTTTGACACCGTTAAGATATTTGGCATATTTTCCAATTTCTTTGACGACTTGAATCGCCAATTCGCGGGTGGGGCAGACAACGAGCCCGTTCACAAAACCGTTAGGCGTCAGCCGATTCAGCAAAGGCAAACTGTAGCAAGCGGTTTTCCCGGTCCCGGTTGGGGCTTCGACCTCAGCGTCTTTCCCCGCAAACAAAAGCGGCAGGACTTTTTCCTGGACGGGGGTAAGCTCCTTATAACCCATCTCATCGATGGCTTTTAGGATTTCGGGTTTCAATGTTAATTCTGTTATTTTCATTTTTAGGCAATGGATACTAACACATTCAGGCGAAGAAGCATCAACTTTCGCATAAATCGGCCGGATCCGCCTCGACTCGCTTGGAACAAAGCGACCAATAGTTTAGGACACAGCGAAACAAATGACGACTTCCCGTTTTGGAGCCACGTAAGCGCTTTTATGATATTCGGAGTTTTCTAGTTTTTGTCAAAGAAGAAAGCCGCACCTTCTATGAATGGTCGTTTTCCGGTTCCTCAGATTCAGGAACGTCGGGAAGAAAATATAACAATTTTGGAGAGATTCATCGGAGCAGAGAGATTCGGGCGGTTTGGGCGGCCCATGCCTTTGCGGCAATCGGTCTTGATTTGACCTAGGAGGCCCACTAACAAGTGACCCGGTGCCCCCAATGATATTTCTCCTCGATAAAGACAGCCTGAACCCTCTGGAACAATCCCATCCTTGGACATAATGGCCATAGTCCTGATACCCATAGGAATGATCTTTTTTTCGAATGAATAAGAAACCTCCCAGTTTTGAAACCAGGAGGTTTGATCGACAAGTGGTGCCCGTGGCCGGAATCGAACCGGCATGGATTATGCATCCGAGGGATTTTGAGTCCCTTGCGTCTACCAATTCCACCACACGGGCGTGAAAGGATTATAGATTACTTAAGAAAGGAAATAAACACGGAGAACAAGTCGATAATGATACTTTTATTGAAGTTTCGGACAAAAGGGCAATAGTAAGGAAGTTTTAATCAGCAAAGGAGCAAAGCATATGATTGGCTGGTCAATCGCATTGGGAATTGTTTCGGCGTTGGTGGTTTTGATTTTGGTCGTTCTTATCCGAACCTGGATTTTTCACTCCCGCAAGAAAGAAGAAAAAAAGACTGAACCGGCGGAGATTGACAAAGAAAAAGCCGTAACCAATCTTCAAGCTCTCGTTCAATGCAAAACCGTTTCTTACGCCAAAAAGGATTTGGAGGATGAGAAAGAATTTTCGAAACTCAAGGAACTTCTCAAATCCTTGTTCCCCCAAGTTTATGCCAAGGCTGAATTCCAAGAATTGGGACCGCGCGAACTTTTTTTCCATCTTCTAGGCAAAAGCGAAGATAAGAAACAGGCTTCCGTGTTCATGGCCCACTTCGATGTGGTCCCCGCAAACGGCAAAAACTGGAAAAAAGATCCTTTTGCAGGAATTATCGAAGATGGAATTCTTTGGGGAAGAGGCACTATCGATACCAAAGGAACCCTCAATGGCGTTCTTTCGGGAGCCGAATCCCTTCTTGAAAAAGGATTTGTGCCAGAGCATGACATGTATTTTGCCTTCGCCGGCGACGAAGAGACCGCTGGGGGCTCAGCCAAACTGGCGGTTCAGTACTTTAAGGATCATCAAATCGAACCGACTTTGGTCCTTGACGAGGGCGGCGCGGTCATCAATGGTTTCTTCCCCGGCGTGAATCGTCCCACCGCGGTCATTGGAACGGCCGAGAAGGGGGCGTACGCCATCGAATTCCATATTGACGGAGAAGGGGGCCATGCTTCCGCTCCGGGACCGCATACGCCAGTTGGGAAACTCGCCAGGGCCGCCGTGGATATCGAAAAGCATCCTTTCAAGTTCCATTTGACCCAACCCGTCAAAGAAATGTTCAATACCTTGGGGAGAGAATCCACTTTCACTTACCGGATTATTTTCGCCAATCTCTGGCTTTTCAAACCCCTGTTGGACAAGATAACCAAGAAAAGCGGAGGCCAATTAAACGCTCTTGTTAGAACTACCATCGCTTTGACGCAGATGGAAGGATCACCCGCTACCAACGTCATTCCCGATTCGGCGATGATTGGGATGAATTTGCGCTTGCTCCCGAATGATTCGATTAAATCCGTCACGGAAAAATATGAGAAAATCGCCTGCAAATATGGCGTAAAAATGGTCCCGGTCCAAGGTTATAAATGGGGAGCCTCCGCCATTTCTACCACTAAATCGTTTGGATATGAAAAGATCAAAGAAACGATTTTGGATACTTGGGGCGATGAGACGATTGTCACTCCTTTCCTTATGACAGCCGCGGCTGATGCCCGTTGGTACGGAGACATTTCCGACAAGGTCTACCGTTTTTCGCCAGTGAAGTTAAATCATAACCAAATGGAAATGATACATGGGGATGATGAGCAATTATCCAAGACGCAAATTGCTGAAGAAGTGGAATTCTATTACCGTTTAATGAAATCGTTATAAAACTCAGATCGAGATAGGGCGCCCAGCAAAAAAACGATTTTGGTTTTTTCATAGTGAAAGTTGTCTTTCGACCACAACCTAAGAATTGAGAAAAAAGCCTCAGTCAAGGAAACGAACCTAAAGATTTTGTCGTCACAAAGACGTTTCCCGTCAACAGGCAACGCAACTCCTAAAGAAACTGCCACCACATTATCCAACTTCTCTTTGAAACGAACCGTAAAAGGCTCCAAAACGCTTTTGGAAAGTTTTCGATTTTCATAAACCCAGTCGACAAGAAAAACACAAAAATCCTCCGAAAATGAAAAATTGCTTTGAAAACTAGGAAGACTGGAGAAACCAGTAACAAATTCATCCTCCAAAGCACTTAAAACATCGTCAAGTGACCGATAGTGTAGATAAAAGGTGGATCGGTTAATATCAGCCATTTGGGTTAAATCTCCAATTTCAATGGCCGAAAAATTTTTTTCGCCTAGCAAAGAAACAAGACTTTTTCGGATGATATTTTCGGTTTTTAAATATCTTCGGTCAGTAACTTTCATAAATTTGGTTCTTTAATAATTACAGCACTAATCTAATAATATTAATAGACATATGTTTATTAATAGATTTTTGTTCATTAATAATTTTATTAATTTTTCAAAAACGAACAATAAGCACTATTATGTTTTTAAATTGAATTAAACAATGTAGATTCCTAAAAATTCCAGTATTAAATAAAAAATAATCCCATTTAGAAAACTTAAAATGTTAGCAGCAATAGTCAGTGGAATAAGTTCGTATTTATGAGGTTCAATTAATAGATAGGTTAAAGATTCGATTACAACAGCTATAAACTCTCCGACTAAAAGCCACAACCAGTAAGCAGTCAGCACATAAGCATTAGTAAAATATAAAACATAATTTAGAGTAAGGTTCGTGAACAGGTTCACACCTATGCAAACCCATACAAATTTCCTTGTTTTAAATCCAAACAAGAAGAAAAACAGGGGTTTCTAGAGCCGCCGTAAATGTGGCTCCCAAAATAATAATTAAATGTTCCATTTACTATTGCTGATATTTTTTCTAATTCATATCCAAAAACTTGAAATTAAAGAAAAAAGAACTAATTAATGATTCCGACGATGAACAATAATGATAACAGCGACCACAATGCAAATAACCCCAAGGAAAATTAACCCAAATACAACGAGCGGAATAATGTAACTAATCGGTGCAAACGGCGCAATATCCAAAACCTTCACAGATCAGTCCTCCTTCTATTGCTCAATAATATTTTAATCCTTCCTTGATTTTTAAGCGAAAAACCTGAATAAATTAAAGTGCCACAATTAATGAGAATCAGGATAGGGACAAGCCAAATTTGATAAATTGTCGAAACTTTTAAATATGATGCAGAAAGGTAGCCAAGAAAAAGAAAAGAAGCCAAAAGCCCAAAACCGAAACCAGTATAGGAAGGCATGGCGTTTCGCATATACTCCATTGTTAAGGACATAAGCAAATTAACGGCAAATACCCCAAGTAGCGAAACAAGAATCATGGTTGGAAAAAAGAAAGCTGCAAGACTTATTAATGAAGACAAAATAATTAACGGTAGGCTTCCAAAACCGTCAAGAAAGAATCCCCCTAAAAATTTCCCGGTAAAAATGGCAAGGGCGAGGCAAAGAGCCGAGTAACCATTCACGGAATTAATCCACTGATAGTTGTTATATTGCCCAAAGAATCCTCTTAAAAAGACGCCTGAAACAATAAGTATTAAAGGCAAAACAAGTGTCTTTTTATCACTTTGTGTCGAACCAAAACTATAATTAATTTTAGAATAATCGACAAACAAACTTGTTAAAATCATAAGCATAAAAACCCCTAATAGCGACCAAAAAAGATAAACATTGGAGAAAGTCAAAGCCAAACCCAAACCAATGGATCCAAACGAAATAAAAACGCCTAATGGAGCAGATTTTTTTGATTTTTCTAAAATTATTTTTCCTATGGTAACATGAAATAAACTGTTTCCAATTCCCAAAAGAATCATTGCGGCAATGATTCCGGGAATTAAACACCCGATCACAATCAACAGACATCCTAAAGCTCCCAGATATTTCAGGTTCTTAGAACGTTCAAAAATGGCCCCAAAAAGCGATTGGGGAAGAAAGGCCAAAGCATCATAAGCCAAAACCAAAAAGAAATAATCTTTGCTGGATAGGTTCAAACCCTTAAAGGAAACCAAGACATAAACCGAGAAAAAATCTACGAAGAAGTGAAGAAATGATGGTATCCAAAATTCCTTTTTCATTATATTTAAAACTAAATTTACACTATAGCAATCGAATCAAAAGTAACGTATTTACTGATCTGAATAGTTTTTTGGGAAGGTTATATTTGAACTGGCAAAAGAAAAAGAGGCTTATAAGGCCTCTAATTTCAACAAATGGTGCGCCCGAGGCGATTCGAACGCCTGACCCCAAGCTTCGGAGGCTTGTACTCTATCCAGCTGAGCTACGAGCGCATTAAGAAATATTGGTGGTGCACTGGATGAGATTCGAACTCACACCGGTTGCCCGACTAGCTCCTGAGACTAGCGCGTATACCAATTCCGCCACCAGTGCACGCCTATGTAATATACCCTTACTCACCAAAAAAGTCGAATATAGCTTTCCAAGTTTTGGGATCAAGTTCCGTTGCCTTGGTTAAATCGAGAGAAAGGCCATTTGGCCCATTGGGGGAAGTAATCCCTTCCTGCAGGATTTTGCTGACATAATCTTCGGCTGCCTGGCTCTTGAAGATGTAATGTCCCCGGTTGGGAACGATCAAAAACTTAATTTTTCCGTTAATCCCAAATACTTTCTGCAAGGCTTTATAACCGACCTCGGGTAATACCATATCATCGACAGTCCCTTGGATATATAAAACTTTAGAATTGGCCTTCTTTAATACTTCCAGGGCCGATTCATCACCTTTGATGCCCGATTGGTTAATAATGACAAGATGCATCAAAAACCAGAATTTGCGTAAGAATTTTTGTTTAATGAAGGAAATATACTCATTGGAAAGCCGGGTAAATCCGGCCAAAGATATGCATTTCTCGACTTTATAAGAGGAAGTTGTGGCCATTAAAGCTCCATATCCACCCCAAGAGTGCCCGATAACAAATCGTTTTAAATTACGACTTTCAGAATCTTGATCCAACCAATTGAAAAAAGCTTTTTGATCTTTTTGGGTTTGCCCAAGGCTATAAATATAGGGTCCTTCGCTTTCCATGCAACCGGTGTTGTCATAAGCGTAAACCAAATAGCCTTCTTTGACCAAGGCAGAAATCTCCTTCAGGTAGGAAGCGCGGCCATCCCCAATTCCGTGAAAGAAAACAACCAAAGCCCGGGCGTTAGTTTCGCGATTAAAATATTTGGAACCATGCAAAACCCATTTACCCGAATTAAAAACAAAAGGTTTTTCTTCGATACCTAAGTCCGAAGCCCTCCAATAGGGAAGAGCTGGCGAACCATCATAACGACGATGATGCGACTTATTCACGATATTGAGGATTACAAAGTAAAGGAAAAGACAGGTCAACATTTTCGTCTCCAAAACATCAGTTTCCAAATAGCTCTGAACCGATGTTTATTCAACCAATCAATGAGAGCCATGATGATCTTCTCTTTGATTCCCACCATCAAAGCAAACCGAAGCGGACTTTCAAGGACCATTTCAGCGTTGTTGTCATTTCCTTCTTGGGTGTATTCGGGATTGAAATAGGATTTCAAAACCGCGGTTTTAATCCTCGAACCGATAAACGTATTGGATATGGCCCCCAAGGAAGTGTTGAAGTTATAGGGAAGCCCCGAAAAGGCATCAAGGGAAATCTTCCTTCCCATCAATGCCTCAAATTCTTGGTCGGAAACTCCCAAGGATCCCGTTTCGCGAAGTGCATAGTAAGAAGGAGAGATTTCTCGGCGATCCACAGGAACGAAATCAGAAACAATCGTGATGGGGGCTGAAAGAACGATATCTTGGCAAGAGCGGCCTATTTCAATATTATATTGGCCACCTTCGACCTTTTCGCTATGACTAACCACATCATAATGGGCGAAACTCGAATAAGGAATTTCAAAAGAGACTTTTTTAGTCTTTCCGGCCAAAGTGTCGATCTTCGTGAAGAATTTAAGTTCCCGCAGGGGTTTGAGGGTTTTGGGGTTATTTTCCGAAATATAGACTTCAATGACTTCTTTGCCATCGACTTTTCCGGTGTTGGCCAAAGAAAACGAGACTTTGATTTTCTTTTTTTCTTTAAGGGATCCGGCGCTTAACTTCAAATTCGAATATTCATGAGAAGTATAGGAAAGGCCAAAGCCAAAAGGATACAAAACACTTTTTCGGGCGGTCAGATAATAACGATAACCCACGAAGATGCTTTCCTTATAAAGAGAGAGATTATTCGTTCCGGGGAAAAAAGAAGCAGAAGGAACGTCATTGTAGACGAGGGGCCAAGTTTCGGCGAGTCTCCCAGAAGGGTTGATCTTTCCGCTTAATAACTTATTGATGGATTCGCCTCCGGCTTCCCCAGTCAAATAAGCAATCAGAATCGCTTGGGCTTTATCCGCAAAAGGAAGTTCTAAGGCCGAACCCGTGGAAAGAACAACGATAATGTTTTGATTCTTGGCATAAATGGCATCAAACAATTTAAGTTGATCGCCGGGAAGATTCATATGTTTTCGATCAAAACCTTCCGATTCATCTTCATCGCGAAGGCCCAAAAACAAAAGAACCGTTTTGTATTGGGAAGCCAAAGCCACGGCTTCGTCAAGCAGAGAAACCGGATCCTCGAAACTCTGGGAGGGATAACCTTTGGCAAAGGGCAAAAAATTGCTATCTCCGAGCGCGTTTTTGGTGGCGTCCAAGAAACTGACAAGATTCCGAGGATGAACATGGCTCGATCCAGCCCCTTGGTAACGGGGGCACTTGGCGAAGGCCCCGATCACGCAGCAGTCAGAATAAGAAGCCAATGGCAAAATATTATTTTCGTTTTTGGCCAAAACCGCCGATTGTTCAATCACTTTATTGCAAATTTTACGCGAAACCGAATAATCATAGGAATCAGTTTGAAAAGAAATCGCAAAAGCTCTCTTAGCCAAGTCGGTCAGACGAGTTACCTCATCATCCAAAACCTCAACCGGAAGTTGGTTTTCCTTGACGGCCCGAATAAGAATCGCTTTTCGGTTTTGATGGCAGGGCATTTCCAAATCAAGTCCATTCGCGTGGGCTTCAACCGGATCATTGACCGCCCCCCAATCGCTGATGACGCAACCTTGAAAGTTCCATTCTTTTTTGAGAACATCCACCAAAAGCCATTTGTTGTTGGATGAAAAGACGCCGTTAATAAGGTTATAAGAGCACATAACGGTCCAAGGCTGGGCCTCTTTGACGGCAATTTCAAAGGGTTTGAGGTAAATCTCGCGAAGCGCTCTTTCGTCGACTTCGGAGGAACAGGTAAGCCTTCGGGTTTCCTGATTGTTGCAGGCAAAATGCTTTAATGAAACTCCGATTCCCTCGGATTGAATCCCAAGGATTAAACTGGCTCCCAGTTTCCCCGCCAAGAGAGGATCTTCCGAAAGATATTCGAAATTTCTTCCACATAAGGGATTTCGCTTGATGTTGACTCCAGGAGCCAAAATAATATTGGTTTTCTGGTCAATGGTTTCCCAAGCCATGCATTTTCCCATTTCTTCGATTAGGGATGGATCCCAGGCACAAGCCGACAAACAAGGCGCCGGAAAACAAGTGGCAGGAACGGAAGAAGCGGAGGGGTTGTCCCCAATTTCTTCTGGGTTAAGAGGCTTCCGGAGACCTAAAGGCCCGTCATGCATTTCGACCGGGAAAATCCCAACCACCGGAATGCCATGAGTCGTCCAGTCTCCATCGCCCGAAAGAAGCGTGACTTTTTCTTTTAAAGTCATTTTCGAAACAAGAGAGTTCTTCTTTGTAGGTTCCATACGCCAGCCTTTGGGTCAATTTAAACGTCGCGTTTAAGGGGAAAACCATTGCCATCGATGGCGATGTCGCCCGTGAGAATCTGAATTCCTTCAACCAAACCCCAAACCGCGGACACAAAAATGGTAACGAAGCAAAGACCCAAAATCAATTGAGCAATGGCCTTGGATTTATAGCCAAGATAAAAATTATGAATCCCATAGCAACCGAGGAAAATCGCCAACAAAGCCGCGGCCAGAACGCTTCGTTGCATATAGCCTTGATTTGGTGCCGTTCCCACGTGGTTGACCGGTTCGGCCTTGACCGTTTCGGTGGGCTTGAGCGAAGTCCCGCAATAAGGGCAATAACTGGCCGTATCCGGAACTTCTTTTCCGCATTTTGGGCAAAACATGATGCAATCTCCCTAAGTGTTTATTTATTTATCTTTTGACTATTCTATTATACTTAGGACAGGAGCGAAAGAATATGGAACAAACGATATATCTGGCGGGGGGATGCTTCTGGGGCCTTCAGGCCTATTTCAAGCAAGCCAAAGGCGTCTTATCGACGAGGGTGGGTTATTGCAACGGAAATACTGCCTTTCCCAAGTACGAGGATTTGAAACATGGAAAAGCAACCCATGCCGAAACTTTAAAAATCGTTTATGACGATACAATCATCGATCTTGATAAACTTCTCGAGCTTTTCCTGAGAGTGGTGGATCCCTATTCCGTCAACAAGCAAGGCGAAGATGAAGGTTTGCAATATCGCAGCGGGGTCTATTACACGAACATGCTTGACGGAATCGTGATCGATGCCTATTTCACAAGTCATCTCAAACCCGGTTGGAAAATCGAAATCAAGCCAATGAACAATTTTTTCCCAGCGGAAGAATATCATCAGGATTATCTCGATAAAAATCCCGGCGGTTATTGCCATATCAACCTCAACGTCCTTAAACCCAGCGAGAAAAAATAAAAAGCTTGGCGACTCATGCGCCAAGCTTGTTTTCGATTTGGTGGAGCGTAAGAGTCTCGAACTCTCGACCTCCTCCATGCCATGGAGGCGCTCTCCCAGCTGAGCTAACGCCCCAAACCGGTATCGAATGCGCTTAAACGCGCATTGATAAGAATAGATGGCAAGAGTACTTTTGTCAATAAGATAAGACCCTCATTTCGAACCTTAAATTGCCCTCGCAGGAAAAGGGCCGACTTCTTCCCGAAGAGGTCCGAATCGAGGGCGATTCGGCCCAGATGCTCAAAACCAGGAGGGAATAGACTAGAAAGGCTGATCTGTCACGGAAGAAGTACTCAAAAAATAACTCCTAAATTTGGTTTGGCTTTAATGATTAGGAACATTTCAAGTTTATGGTTATCTCGTTTATGTTTGTGAGATAATACCCCCGTTAGGAGCCAAAGATATGAAAGTCATGTTATTCGTCGTTCTAGAAAAAGGCGAAGCCACGCGCCAATTGCTTAATAAGATTGCCAAAGATAATTATAATGGAACGCTCATCAGAACCAAAGGAATCAAACATCTCAACGCCGATGACAATTCGGCTTATCTCAGCCTTTCGCAAATAGCGGAAAATACCGATGATGCCAGCGCCACGGTTTTTTTCATCGTTGAAGAATCCAAACTCCCGACTTTGGAAAACGACATACGGAAAGGCACTGATCATTTCAAGATAATCCATGGAGGCATGTTTGTCCTCCCAATCAAAGATTTCGAAGGTTCGTTCTAAAGCAATAAAAAGCGGGAACCCATCAAATAAGGTTCCCGCTTTTATTTACTTCGCGTCAACATCAATGACTTTGTCGTCTTTGTCTTTATCGTCTTTTTTGTCGTCTTCGTCATCATCGTCGTCATCATCGTCGTTATTGCCAAAGACGTTGATGTTGATGCCATGGGTATCAAAGTACTTCTCCCGGATGAGATGATCGACCGGCCCAAAGATGGTGTAGTAAATAGGAATAGCGAAAAGCATGACCCATTCCGGGTGCCATAAACCCCAGGCACATCCCAAAAAGAGATAAATTCCGATGACGGCTAACGGGAAAGCAAAAGAACAGAATCTTCGTTTGCGAAGAGCTTCGATAAAACTCGTGGTCACTGGAACAGCGAGGAAACAAAGCCAGCCAACGCGCCAGCCAAGATAATCCGGATTGGTCAAAAGAAATCCCAAAAGCAAGAAAGCGACAATAGCTAGAATGCCAAGAATCCCACCGACGATGGCCGAAGCAACTTTATAGCGATGGCTTCTTTTGGCTTCTTTGGTCCCATTGACGGAAAACTTTTTGGTGAAACCTGTGTCATTAAGATGAATTCCGCTGGTATCGATATCAACGCAGGACCCATCTTTATCTTGGACATGAATCCCATCGATCCCAATGTGAACCGATTCCCGTTTGTCTCCCTTGGGGCTGGCCTTATTGTCGGAATTTTTGGCAGTCCCCGCAGTCGCGGTGGAAGAAGCGGCATCATGAGGTTTCGTATCGGTGGCCCCGGGAGCGCTTTGGGCGCTGGCGGCCGTGGCATTGGGTGAGGTTGAATCCGTTGCCTTGGTGGAAGCATCCGCAGCCTTAGAAGCCCCATCCGAAGTTTTGGAAGGGTCCGTCTCAATCTTTGCTTGCTCTTTGACAATGTCATCTAAGGATTCATCCGTATTCAAAAGATTGTCCAAAGACACCCCGTAAAGCTTGGCTAAGCAAATTAGGTTATCGGTGTCCGGACTTGCTTCCGCCCGTTCCCATTTGCTGACCGCTTGGCGCGATAAGCCAAGTTTAGCCGCGAGCTCTTCTTGGGAGAGTCCGCTCTTCTTCCTTAATTCGACTAAGCGATTTGCGATTTCGATGTTCATGTTTGCCACCTCCCGATCGACAGGCTAATCATGCTAGTAGTAGCCCAATTGCACCACCAACTCTGCTTTTCATCCTAGGCAACCTTTGGTTGCGCCCTAAGAAGGTCCAGCGGTTAACCTATTAATATACTAGCATTGGTTCTGCAAAGATTTGTAAATTTTCGCAAACCACATTTTTCAAAAAAAGAGATGAAACGCCATCTCCAAACATTGGCGCGCCCGAGGCGATTCGAACGCCTGACCCCTTCCTTAGGAGGGAAGTGCTCTATCCAGCTGAGCTACGGGCGCATCCGCGGGGCTTATTGTAGCACCCAAGAAAATAAAATAAAAACTCAAAGGTAAAAGGATTTCAATTTCCTAAACCCCAAAACCGGTTAAGCCGCAAATTTGAGATGAAGCCGATTTTTCAGGACCGATAGAAACCTTATGCCCCAAAAGATTTTGATGAAAAAAGCTAATTTGACAAAATCATTCTAGAAAAAAGCCAGAAAAAATATTCCGTCGGGATTTAATTCTTTCATAAGAGGAACACCAAGGATAGGATTCCAAAAAAAGAAACGTTTCCATTGCCAAACCCGAAACGCGGTGCCTTCATAACGTGAAACAAAAGACGCCGAATCGTTTCGACTTTCGGTTCTTATGTTCAGGCCAAATGAATTTCTTTCAAGGAAAAATATGTTTGAAAGAACAGAAATAAATTTTTGCTTCAAAGAATACCTACCTCGTTCTTAAAAAGAAAACCCCGCAGAAGGCGGGGCCATGTTTTATCTGGTCGGAACTGCGGGGTTCGAACCCGCGACCTCCTGGTCCCGAACCAGGCGCACTACCAAGCTGTGCTAAGTCCCGAAACGAACCAAAGGCTCGCGAGCGATAATATAGCACTTTAGAACTTGAAATCAAAGAGAGACATTTGGTTGGAATCCCCCAGTCCAGCGAGCGCTCCAACGTCGTCCAAAGCCTGGATGGCGGATTCGCCGATTGAGAAGCTTTGGCCGTTTTCGTCTTGAAGGTCGCGGACGCGGTCTTTGAGATCCTCTTTGGAAAGGAAGGGACCAGCCTCTCTGGCTTTGACGATTCCTTGGGCGGCTTTGGCGCCGAAATTCGAAATGACGTTGAAAGGCGGGATGATGGAATTCCTCTTTGGGCAGGGTTTCCAAAGGCTGGCATCGCTCTCCATGATGTTGATGTTCTCGATTAAGTAACCACGGTCGATCATTTCGCAGGCAGCCAAATCGCTCTTCAAAATCTCATCATCGGCATCCGAATAATCGACTTTGGAGACAGCTTTCATCTTGAGGGCGTTGATGGCGCCGAGGATTTCATTGAGGCTTCCGGAAAGCGTCTTGATGTCAAAGCGGTCGCAGCGGGTCGAGAAATAAGTGGCGTAGAACTCCAGCGGATGGTAGATTTTGAACCAGGCCACTCGGACGGCTCCCATGACATAGGCGGTTGCGTGGGCCCGCGGGAAAAGATAATGAATCTTGTTGCAGGATTCGAGGTACCATTCCGGAACCTTGTGTTCTCTCAGCGTCTTCTCGTAATCGGGTTTCAGCTTCTTGCCATGGCGGACGTCCTCCATGATTTTGAAGGAGACGCTGTTGGGGACGCCCATCTGAATGAGATAGTTCATGATATCATCACGGCATCCGATAACCGATCCCAAGGCTTTGCCGGATTTAATGAGATCTTCGGCATTGTTGTTCCAGACATCGGTGCCATGGCTAAGGCCTGAAATAATGAGCAAATCATCGAAAGTCTTTGGTTTGGCCTCTTCCAGCAAACCTTGCACGAAGTTGGTTCCGAATTCCGGAAGGGCGATGGCCCCGGTTTTGAAATCCAGGGGGTTGGCCTTCAACCCTAATGCGGCCGGAGAGGAAAACAAGGAAAGGACCTGGGGGTCGCTCATCGGGATATCATGGATTGCCACCTTGGTCATAAGCGTCATCATGCGCAAAGCCATCGGGTCGACATGGCCGAGCTCGTCGAGCTTCAAAACCGAATCATGCATGCTCGCAAATTCGTAATGGGTCGTAAGCCAACCATCGCCGGGATCGTCGGCCGGGTATTGATAAGGCGTGAAATCGAAAATATCCATATTCGCGGGAATGACGACGATGCCGCCGGGGTGTTGGCCGGTCGTTCGTTTGACTCCGGTGCATTTGGCGGCAAGATAAGCCGCATAGGCTTTATTGACTTTCGGCCAAGCATCTTCGCCTTGGGTGCGTTCGAAATAGCCTTTGACGTAACCAAAGGCGTTTTTCTCTTCGGCGGTGGCGATGGTGCCAGCTCTAATGACGTGAGGATTGGAAATCGGCTCGCCTTTGGCGATTTTCTCATTCTCTTCCGGCGTGGAAAGAAGGGTCCGGGTGAAATCATGGGCCTTCGACTGATAATCCTGCGGGAAGTTAAGATCGATGTCGGGAACCTTTTCGGCATTGAAGCCAAGGAAAGTCTCGAAAGGAATGCTTTGGCCATCTTTAACCATCTCAGTCCCGCATTCGGGGCATTTTTTGTCCGGAAGATCAAAGCCCGAACGGATTTTGGGATCGGTTCCCCATTCAAAATGTTTGCACTTTGGGCATAAATAATGCGGTTGAAGGGGGTTGACCTCGGTGATTCCCGCCATATTGGCGGCAAAGGACGATCCGACGGATCCCCGAGAGCCCACAAAATAGCCGTCCGAATTGGCTTTCTGGATCAAGAGATGAGCGATGTAATAGGTAACCGAATAACCATGGGAGACGATTCCGTTAAGTTCCTTATCCAAGCGGCCCACGATCTTGGGATCGGGGTGATCCCCATAAGTCTTTTGAAGGTTGCTATAGCAGATTTCCTTGAGTTTGACATCGGATCCCGGAAGGTTGGCGTCGGGAGTGTAAAGTTTATTTTTCAAAATCGTGCAGGAGCCGATCTCATCGGCGATTTTCCCCGTGTTTTTGATGACGATTTCCTGACATTTTTCTTCAGGAAGCCAACGCCTGAAGGAATCAAGCATCTCCCTCGTGGAGCGGAAGTGCTGATCGGGGTTTGGGAAAAGAGGAAGCTTGTTTCGGCCGAAGCCATTCAAAGGGTGATTGCCCCCGCCTAAGGCCTTGGCGGAAATATAAATATCCCTGGCGATTTTGTCTTCAGGATTGACATAATGGCAATCGCCGGTGGCGCAGATGGGTTTATGGACTTCGTCAGCGGCCGCGACGATGGATTTCAGAATCGTCATAAGGCGCTCCTCGCCAACCATCTGCATGCTGATGAGCCAAGAGTAATTCTCTTTGGGCTGGATTTCGATGTAGTCGTAGAAGCCCATGGCGTCTTTGAGTTCGCGCTCGCTCTTGTTCATCGCCAGTTCGAAAATCTCACCGTTGAAGCAAGCCGAGCCAAAAAGAAGATTGGCTCTTTCCCGCGCTAATTCCTCTCGCGGAATCTTCGGAGTGGAACCCGCGGCCATAAACGTCGTTTCAGAATCGCTGACGAGGCGGTAAAGGGACTTTATCCCCGCTTGGTTTTTGGCGAGAGCCACCAAATGGAAAGTTTTGAGGTGGCGGTAGATATTGGAGTTTTTGCAAACCAGTTTCTCGAGATCCTCAAGAGTGAGATCTTTGGTGGCCCTTTCCAAAAGCGGAATGATGGTCTGCCAGACGCTGTTGAGGGACTCGGCATCGAAATCGGCGCGGTGGGCTTCCTCCTCGTTATAGACGGCCAAGCCAAGGTTGCGGCTCAAGGCCCCGAGGGTATGTCTTCCGGCTTCTGGGAAGAGATAGTGGGACAGGGCCAAAGTATCGACGACGGTGTTGGTGATCGGAGGCATTCCGGCTTGGGCTCTGATGGCATTGAGGAAACCGACATCGAAAGGAGCGTTGTGACTTACAAGAACCGCGTCTCCGATGAATTCCGAAATGATCTTCGCGGCCGTTTTCTCGTCGGGGGCGTTTTTGATCATCTCATCGGTGATATGGGTCTTTTCTGTGATCTTTCCCGGGATCGGAACTCCCGCGTTAATGAATTGATCAAATCGTTTGGTGACGAGTCCATTTTCAACGATGACACCGCCGAATTCGGTCGGATGGTCATAGCGGGAACTGAGCCCCGTGGTTTCGAAATCGAAGACGCAGTAACGGGCTTTATTGAGCCTTGTGGGAACGGGGTTGTAAACGTATTTGGGAAAATCGAAAGCGTAGAACTCAATCCCATAAAGGATCTTGAGGCCAGCTTTGGCGCCCGCGCTTTCGGCGGCGGGAAAGGATTGGATGACCCCATGGTCGGTGACGGCCAGGGCTTTCATCCCCATGGCCTTGGCCAAAGCCACATAATTCTCGATATCGCCCAAGCCATCCATCGCGCTCATCTTGGTATGGAGGTGAAGTTCGACTCTTTTTTCGGCTTCCGGATCGGTCCGGAGTTCTTTGGCAGGCAGTTTATCGATATAATGCGCGAAGATTTGACGTTCCCCGGTTCTTTGATCGAATTCGATTGCCCCTCGGATCGCCACTTGGTCGCCGACTTTCAATCCGGTGAGAACGTCCGCGGTCATCCCGTTTTTGCTCTCCATGGCCCGCACACTGACCGCGCTGTTGGGAGCGCCCACCCCAAACCTTGCCATGAGAGAACCCCGGCGGGTCATTCTCGTCACGACTTCATAAACCTCGCCTATAAATGAAACGTTGCATTGCGGCAAGGCAAAGATCTTTTCGATGGCCGAAAGTTCCATATAGTCGCCCCGCACGAAGGCCTTGCGATTGTCTTTGACGGTTTCAGTCACCTTGATATTTTTCAAGAAACTTTGCTCGGCGGCTCTTAAATCCTCTTGCCGCAAGGCTTCTTCCGAATCATTGGCCTCGTCGGCCAGACCCTCGCCTTTGTCATCCGCGGCCACGGCTTCCGAAACAACCGGCTCCTTATCGCCTTCCTCCTGGGCGTCATCCTCGGCTTTGGCGACCTTAGGGGCCTCAGTTTTTTCTTGGGATTTTCCTTCGATCTTTTTTTCCTTGGCTGAATCGGGTTCTTTCTTGGCTTTTTCTTTGGTTTGGGGGGCTGCTTCATTCTTGGAAACGATTTTCTCGGCCGCGCTTTTCAGCGCGGGAAGCGGCCCTGGCAAGACTTTCACCTCGAAAGGATAGGAAAGCCATTTGAGAAGGCCCGTGAGATCGTTGGCGATCCCTTCGCCCGACGAACGGGAGGGGGCATCCGCCAAAGAGATGAGAATCTCATTATTCTCGCCTAAAGCCAAAGCGAATGGCGGAACCCCATGGTATTGGGAAAGATACCATCCTTCGAACAAAGATTCGACGGAGGAAAAACTCGGTTCCAAAGCATAGGAAAAACGGAGCGTGCAATCGTAATGGATCCCGCTGAGGGCGCTTTTGAATTCCTCCAGCATCGAGGCATCCCAAGGCGTTTCCTTTCTTATCGTCATTTCGACTTTGTCGTGATTTTGAGGATCGCGTCCCACGATTTCGAAATCCAAATCAAAACGCTCCGGGTCGCTAACCCCGAGAGAGGCCAAAAAACGAAGCATCTTTTTTTGCATACCGTTTATTTTACCAAGGTCACGATATCTTTCACGATCAGGAAAATCGAAAGAAGGAATAAGAGGGCCAAACCAATAAAAGAAACGGCGTTTTTGATTTTTTCCGGTATCTTTTTGCGGAATACTTTTTCCACGAAAGTCACAAAGAGCTGCCAGCCATCCAGCCCCGGGAAGGGCAAGAGATTGAAAATCGCGAGGTTAAGAGACAAGAACCCCCCATAAAGGAAGAAAGTTTGACCCACCCCGATGAAGGCCGTGGCTTGATTGATCGCCGAACCCATGGCCACAACCGAACCGAGATTCGAAAGATTGCCGGTGAAGATGCTCGCAAGACCCAGTCCGATCGACTGGAAGAAATAAGCGAAGTCTTGGCAGCCTTTGAGAAGCCGAGTCCCGAAAGGCGCCCAATAGGTAAGAATCGTCGTCGCAAGGCTTCCGCTCTCGGCCCAGGAATAGGCATCTCCGCTCGGGGAGGCGGCACTCGTCAAAGTTTTCGCGTTCCCGTTTTCGGCGAGGAAAGCGGCGAAATTCTCCCGCGTGGGTTTGCTGTCCCGGCTCGCGGTGGCCAAAACATCGAGATGCAGCGTGAGGGTCGAAGAAGCGCTCAGCGCATAAGCGGCGGTCGTGAAATCAGGAAGGGCCATAAGGCCTAATTTCGTCTCGATGGCATCCGGAAAGAATCCGACCTGAGGCTTATAGAAAGTCAGGCCAGAGAGAAGATCCGTGTCATTGACGGAGCTTTCGACCTCATAAAGCGCGACGTAATTTTCGCCATCGACATTCGCGGCGCAATCGACGATATAACCGCCTTCGGTCCCATCCGAATTGGCCTCGTAGGCGGGGCTATAAAGGCGATCGGTATTCTCATCGACCGCATAGGTCCCGATCGTGCCTTTGATCCAAAAGCAATAAGCTCGGGAACCCGCTTCGCTGGCATCCGTGATGACTTGGCCTTGGCCGTCATAACCCGTATCGAAATAACTCGCGGTGTAATAAGTTGGGAAGCATGTCGCATAGACAAAAGTGAATAAAAGGGCCAAAAAAAGATTGACGGCGATGCCGGCGACCAAAATCAGCGCCCGTTTCCAGGCCGAAACCCCGTTAAGGCTTCGGCTTTCAGGCACAGCCACGCCATCGGGAAGTTCCACGCCCTCGCCATACATTGAGACATAGCCGCCTAAAGGAAAGGCCCTTAAAGAAAAAGCCGTCTCGCCGCCCTTGCGCTTATGGGAGAAAAGCTTAGGGCCGAAACCAATCGAGTATTCGAGGCAATAGACCTTGAAAGCTTTGGCCATCGCAAGATGACCCAACTCGTGGGTGGAAATGAGGATGCCAAGCATCACGATAAGAATCAAGATGGTGAGCAAAAATGACATCGTTTATCTCCCTTTTCCGAATTTTCTCTCGACGTAAAGACGCGTCAAAGCGTCCGTGGATCGGATATCGCGAAGGGTAGGTCGCAGGATATTGGGGAAATTCTTCAAGGCCGCGGCGCCTATTTTTTCGATCTCCGTGAATGGGATTCCCCCAGCGAGGAAAAGCCTGACGGCTTCCTCGTTAGCGGCATTCAGCACCGTCGTCTCGACCCCGCGCTGGGCCAAAGCTTCCAGGCACATCGGGACGGCCGGATAACGGAGGGGGTCGAAAGCCTTGAAGGCATAAGGCCCAAAATCGTGGAGCCCTTTCTCGTGACAAACGGTGAAAGGGATCTGCCCCTCATGCAAAGCGTAAGCGATGGGTCCGTGCATGTCGGGTTTCCCGACATCGGCCCAGAACGTGCCATCTTTCATGAGAAGCAGGGAATGGACCTCGGATTCGTCATGCAGCAGAATCTCGATGTCCTCGACGGGCCAGTCAAAAAGGTAATGGGCTTCGATGACCTCAAAGCCTTTATTCATCATGGTGTCGCTGTCGATGGTGATTTTGCTTCCCATCGCCCAAGTGGGATGATGGAGCGCCATCTCGGGGGTGACCTCCGCCAGTTCGCTTCGGCTCAGTTTCCGAAAAGCCCCTCCCGAAGCGGTGATGATGAGTTTGGCCACCTCCTCGCGGTGGACTTTGGACAGGCATTTGGCCAGGGCCACATGCTCAGAATCTATCGGATAGAGACTACCATTCCCTTCTTTGAGCAGCCGCTCGATCATGACCCCGCCGACGACAAGGCTTTCTTTATTGGCCAAGCATAAAATCTTTTTGGCGCGGAGAACGGTCAAGGAAGGAACCAAACCCACGAAGCCCACTAAAGCGTTTTCCACGAGATCGGATGCGGTTTCCTCAATCAGGGAAACGAGTCCCTCCTCGCCCCAATACACTTTGAGCGAAGGATGGGCTTTCTCAAGCGATGAAATGGCCTCTTGTTCCTTGACGCAAACGGCTGCAATGGAAGGGAAACGCGTCAGAATAGACTCTATTTTATCGACATGGAGCCCAACTGAAATGCCGACCAATTCAAAGGATTCGCGGTCGCCATCCAAAATATCCAGGGATTGGCCCCCGATGTTGCCAGAAGCCCCCAGCAAGATGACTTTTTTCATTTGAAGATGTTCCAGCTGTTATTGATGAAGACGAGAAGGATCGTCACCCCGATGGCCGCGAACATGTCACTGCCCAGACGATCGAGGATGCCTCCGTGCCCCTTAAGGATATTGCCATAATCCTTGATTCCGAAGAAACGTTTGATGAAACTGAGGGAAAGATCGCCAAGATCGCCGAATAAAGGAATGGCGAGGGAAAGAAGGACGACCCAATACCATTTGTCGAGAGTCAAAGAAGGCAGAATCGGGAAACCGATGACGGCCAAAGTCAAACCAATGGCCAAATTAATGACCGCCGCGAACCCGAAGCCCCACCAAAAACCACCCCAGGTTTTATGAGGAGAAACCCGCGGGTTGAGTTTGTGGCGGCCAAAGAAAGTGCCGCCGAAATAAGCGAAAGTGTCGTTCATCGTGGCCCCAAAAGCCGTATAGAGAAGAAGCTCCGCCGAAACAAGATATTTGAAAAGACCATCGCTCGTCAAAGCCGATCCGCTCAGACCATCAACCCAGATAAAAGAGTTATAGGGGCTATGAGGGCTCGATACCAGGAAGAAAGGATGATAACGGAGGAAGAAAAAACTTTGAAAACCTAAGCCAAGGATGAGGGTGAAAGTAAAAAAATAGGCCATATCGCCGAAAGAGAAATTCGAGTCGAAAATGCCAATGAGAAAGTAAAGAAAGAGAGCGATCGCGATCCCAATCACGGAGACGTCGAGTTGGCTGTAATTAACCTCCAAGGAGAAAGTTTCGTGCGACGAAAGGAAAACGCCGGCGTTGTCTTTGATGATGAACCAGAAAACATAAGAATAGACAATGGCATAGGTCACTGCGTAAACCCACCAGCCAAAGTGTTTGTGGGGAGCCATGATGACCTCCAAAACCGCGATGGCCAAGAAACAAACCACGGCGGCAAGGAAAGGCCAGCTTCCGAGGATGATGGCGGGTGCCAACAAACCGACGAGAATCGCCCCGACGATAAGACGGCTCCTTAAAGAAGCTTTGTATTCGGGGCCGATGTCATTGATGAGTCCATTGGGCTGATTATTCATGGTCTAGACCTCCAAAACGCCGGTTTCTCTCTTGAAATTCCTTCAGGCAATCGAGGAAAGCCTCGCGTTTGAAATCGGGCCATTTCACCGGCGTGAAGACGAATTCGGCATAGGCGTTCTGATAAAGAAGATAGTTGCTGAGCCGCTCTTCCCCTGAAGTCCTGATCATGAGATCGACATCCGGGAAACCCGGAACCCAAAGGTAATCCTTGAAGGTTTCTTCATTGAGCGAGGACAAATCCAGTTTCCCGTTTTTATAATCGATCGCGATTTTTTTGGCGGCTCTCACGATCTCATCCCTGCCGCCGTAATTGAGGCAAACGTTGATGAACCATGTCGAATTGTTCTTCGTCCTCTCAATGGCCTGAAGGCAGACTTCCCGAGTTTGGGGCCGGATTCGAGCAAGATCCCCCGATACGACGAGCCTCGTCCCCACCGAATCGAGATAATCGATTTCCCTATGAAAAAAATCCTCGAGATAATCCATGAGATGATCGATCTCGTCTTGAGGACGGTTCCAATTTTCGGTGCTGAAAGCGTAAAAACTCAGGTATTTGATTTTGAATTCTCGGCAAACCTCAAAGAGCTCGATGATGCGGTTGCAGGCCTCTTTGTGCCCTAGATAACGAGGTAACCCCCGGGCCAAAGCCCAGCGCCCATTCCCATCCATGATAAAGGCCACGTGGTCGCATTTTTTCGTGAGGGTGAAGGTTTCGGTCATATCGAAGAGAATTATACCTTAAAAGCGATGGTGGAGGGAACCCTCGTCATCGACGGGTGCCTTTCACGAAGAAGGTTTGTCTTTTTAATGTCTCCCTCGACGTATAAAATACATAGGAACATGAGCGAAGAAATCAAATCGCCGAAACCTCAAAGCGAGAAGAAAGCGTCTTCATCCCCCAAGGTGAAAAAAGCCTTGGATCCCCAAACGAAAAAAGCGCTTTTGGGCGTTTCCCTCGCCGGGGGCGCTTTGGTGGCTTTGTTGACGACCGCTCTTCTCGTGGGATCCCTGCCGACCGCCTCCGTCGATGATGGCCCGAACTGGACTTACACCCAACCGGGCTTTTACGGAACCGATGGCAACCTGATTTTGGATTCATCCGGAGGTTCCTCGACATTTTTCGCCTTTGGCCAAATCAGCGGGTCTTTCGCCTATGGGATTTTGGGAGTAAGCGCGCCCGGAGGCTCCCAAACTTTGGTGCTCCCTTCCTCCTACGAAGACGAGACGGAAGCTTCTTACGATCTCTCAGTGGTTTCTGATTCCGCCGCTGATTCCAATGTCTTTGGCAAAACTTCCCATAGCGACGATATCGAAAACCTCTACGCTCCCAGCCTCTTGAATTCCGTGGGGGCAAATGCCTTCGCCAACATGGCGGCGCTCACCAACGTTTTTTTGGCTTCGGATTCCAGCGGGAGGACGGCCATCGGGGCGGACGCTTTTGGCAATGATCAAAAGTTGAAAGAGGCCATTCTTCCCCGCAATCTCGCCTCTTTGGGCGACGAGGCTTTTGGCTATGATCCTGCGCTTGCCGCAGCGCTATATGGCAACGCCAGCCTCAAGACCATCGGAGCTAAGGCCTTCGATGGCTGCTCGGCTTTGGCGGAGGTCGCTTTGCCCAGCATCCTCAATGCCATCGGCGAAGAGGCTTTTGCTTCAACCTCGGATCTGACCTCCCTCACTTATGGGGGAACCAAAAAAAGCTGGTCCGCCATCACTTTCGGGGCCAACTGGCATGAAGGCTCGGGCCTTAGTTCCATCCTCTGCGCCGACGGAACACTCACGTTATAAAAAATCTGGGTTTCGCCCAGGCTGAAGACATTTGGACAGCCAAAATCAGATCGTCATGATCTCTTTTTGCTTATAGGCCAGGATCTCATCGATTTTTTTATTGGCGGCCTCAATGGCTTTCTGAATCTCGTCCTCGACCCGTTCCTTGTAATCGTCGCTCATGGTCTCGTCTTCTTTGAGGAGATCGAGGTAATCGCGGCGGACGTTTCGAATCGAGATCTTGGCTTCATCCGAAAGGCCTTTGGCTTGCTTGGCGATGTCTTTGCGGGTGTCTTCGGTGAGCGGAGGCACCATGAGGCGGATGGCATCCGCTTCGACCTGCGGGTTGATGCCAAGATTGGCCTGCGAGATCCCGGCGGCGATCGCCTTAAGATCGTCGCGGGAATAAGGCTTCACCAGGAGTTGACGCGGCTCCGGAAGGCTGACGGAGGCGATGGAGGTGATTTCTATCTTGTCGCCATAATAATCGCATTTGAGGCCTTCCAGGATGGCCGGATTGGCTCTCCCGGAACGGAGTTTTCCTAAGGCGTTCTCAAAAGACTCGATGGATTTCTCCACTTTGCCCTGCAATTCTGTAACGATGGGATCCATGATGGTCACTCCTTGGAGATAACGCTCCCGATATCCTTTCCCAAAAGCACCTCATCGATGATCTCGGGATCTTCCATGTTGAACACATGAATCTTGATGGGGCTCTCGGCGAGCATGGCCACCGCCGTCAAATCCATGACCGCGAGTTTTTTCTCGACGACATGTTGGAAAGTCAGCTTCTTGAGCAATTTGGCCTTTGGATTCGTCTTGGGATCGGAATCATAGACTCCCTCGATGCCGTTTTTGCCCATCAGAATCGCATCGGCGTTAACCTCAAGCGCTCGCAAAGTCGCCGTCGTATCGGTCGTGAAGTAGGGATTGCCCGTGCCTCCGGCGAAGATCGTGATGCGGCCATTAGCCAAATGATGGATGGCTTTGCGCCGGATGTAAGGTTCGCAAACGGCGGGGACGTCGATCGCGCTCATGACGCGGGTTTCAAGCCCCTTGGCCTCAAAGGCGCTTTGCAGGGCCAAGGCGTTGATGATGGTGCCCAGCATCCCCATGTAATCGCCGGTCGAATGCTCGATGCCGACTTTCTCGGCGAGTTTGCCCCGCCAAATGTTGCCGGCCCCGACGACAACGCCGATGTGAACGCCCAGATCGTGGGCCTTCTTCACGGCTGAAGCGATGGCCTCAAGCTTCTGCTGGTCAAGGATGGTCTTATCCCCCGCGTCGCCGAGGGCTTCGCCCGAAATTTTGACGATGACGGTTTGGTAAATTGCTTTCATAATGGTTATATTATACAAAAAACGCGACCGCTTGGGGCGCGTTTTTCATATGCGTTATTTTTGATTCGTCTCTTGGGCAAGGCCTTCGCCCACCTGATAACGGATGAAGGACATGACTTTGTTGCCCTTTTCGGCCAAGACCTGGCGGACGGGCTTGGTCTCGTCAAGAAGGTAGATTTGATCATAGAGGCAGCTCAGGCTCAAGACTTTGTCGACCTTGCGCTGAGAGATCTGCTCTTTGACCGCAGCGGGCTTGCTGATGAGCTTCGGATCGGCGGCGACTTCGGCTTTGGCGACGCCGAGCTCCCGCTCACGGTCGACGAGGGGAATGTCCTTCATCTCGAGGTAAAGAGGGCTGTTGGCCGCAATGTGCATCGCGATTTGATTGGCTAATTCGGGATCGTTTTTCTCTAAGACGACGAGGACGGAGATCTTGCCACCCATATGAATGTAAGAGCCAAAGCCCTGATCGGCGGATTTGCGAAGGAGAGCGAAACGGCGGAAATCCAGCTTTTCGCCGACGGCCAAAGCCGTATCGTCGAGAAGCCGTTGGCCAAGCTGATGAGCCTCATCGAGCGTCTTCGGATCGTTCTTCAGGATGGTTTCCATCGTTCCGGCCACTAAGGCCTTGAACTTATCGGAAGCGGCCACAAAGTCGGTCTCGCAGTTGATTTCGATGACGGCGCCTTTATTGCCTTTTTCGCTGATTTTGACGAAGGTTGAGCCTTCATCGGCGGTGCGGCTGGCGCGTTGCGCGGCTTTGGCAATGCCTTTCTCACGGAGCAAATCGATGGCTTTTTCGATATCGCCGCCGGTCGCTTCGAGAGCATGCTTGCAATCCATCATCCCGGCGCCGGTTCTCTCCCTTAGCGCCTTGATGAGTTCAATCATATTTTTATCGGCCATCAGTTATTCTCCTTTTCGCCCTTCTCATCGGCTTCGGCAGCCGGAGCGGCTGCGGAGCCAGCGGAGGCGATCCCATCTTTCTGGGCATAATGCGCAGACCGATCGGCCTGCATCTTGGCGAAGCGCTCTTCGCGCTCCTTGCGTTGCTGACGCATGGCGGCTTTGCGGGCTTCGTTGGCGATATCGGCGGCGCGGATGGCGTCCTTCATGGTGGCTTCCTCGCCCTGGTCTTTCACGTAAGCGAATTCAGTGATTCCGCCCTTGCTCTCGACGATGGCATCCGCCATGACGCCGAGGAGAAGCTTGACGGCGCTCGTGGCGTCGTTGTTGCTCGGAAGCGGATAAGTGAGGACTTCCGGATCATCGGAGGTGTCGCAGATGGCGAAGGTCGGAATATGAAGCCGACGGGCTTCCGCCACGGCGTTATGCTCCAAGGCCGGATCATCGATGACCAAAGCCTGCGGAAGGCGCCTCATCTCTTTGATGCCTTCGAGGTTGCGCGAGAGTTTTTCGAGTTCTTTTTTGAGGACGGCGACTTCCTTTTTCGGGAGTTTGTCGAACGTTCCTTCGGCCTGCATGGTCTCGAGATCCTTCAATCTCTTGATGCGACCCAAAATGGTCCGGAAGTTCGTCAAAGTTCCGCCGAGCCAACGGTTGTTGATATAGAAACTGCCCGAACGGATGGCTTCGTCAAAAACGACTTGTTTAGCGCTTAGTTTCGTGCCGACAAAGAGGACTTTCCCGCCCTCGTCGACGATGGTCTTAAGAGCCTTATAAGCCCCATTGACCGTGGCGCAGGTCTTGGTGAGATCGATGATGTAAATGCCATTGCGGGCCCCATAGATGAATTTGCCCATCTTCGGGTTCCACCGCCTCGTCTGGTGTCCGAAATGGACGCCGGCCTCGAGAAGCTTCTTCATGGTCATGATGGGAGCGTTGGGATCCCTCAGGACTTCAGCCATCGTGGGCTGAACGGCAGCGACAGGTTGAACGGCCGGGGCAGCGCCCTGAACCGGGGCAGCGACGGTCGCTTTGACCGGGGCTACAACGACTTTTTCGTCACTCATTTGGTGACCTCCATTTGTTTATGCCTCCCCCGTTTCGAACAGCCGACCACCTAGAATTCCAGATCTTTGGATCTCTAGGAACACGGCGCTGAATCCGCGGGGTGCGTATTTGGCGTTTTCCGTAAGGAAAAGAGCCGATTGAAATTATATACTCGCCCTCGGTTTAAAGGAAGCGGAAAGTCCGCGCCGTCGGAATCGTTGGCCCAAGGGTTTCACTTGGTTTTGGCGGGTTTGCCGTTTCGCGGGAAGTACGTCTCATATTGGTTTTTCATCGATTGGGAGGAAACATGGGTATAAATCTGAGTGGTATTGAGTGAGGCATGACCGAGAAGTTCCTGGATTAGGCGCAGGTCCGCCCCGTTCTCGAGAAGATGGGTCGCGAAGGTATGCCGAAGCTCGTGGGGATGGAGCCCCAGATGAATCCCGGTTTTCTCTTCGAGGGCGGTGAGGATGAATTCCAAACCCCTGACCGTCAATTTGCTGCCTCGGTCATTGAGGAAGAAAACATCGCTTGGATCCCCGGTTTTATGGCTGGCCAAAAGGCGCGGTCTCAGGTTTTTCCAATAATCGAGCATGGCCACCCCGGCGGTTTTGGAGAAAGGCACGAGGCGCTCCTTTTTGCCTTTGCCAAAGACCCGGATCATGCGGGAGCGGAAATCGATTTGCTGATATTTGACGGAGACCAGCTCCGAGGCCCGCATTCCGGAAGCATAAAGAAGCTCGAGGATGGCTTGGTCCCGCCTCGCCAAAAGATCGCCCCGCTTGGCGTTGGCCGCGAAAAGGGCTTCGATTTCTTCGATGCTGAGGGCCTTCGGATAACGGACCGGCTTCTTCGGGGCATGCACCATCTTGAAGGGATTAACGACGACATAGCCTTGGGTCTTGAGGTAGGCATAGAAGCGGCGAAGGGCGCTTAAACGCCTTTGGCAGCTCCTCGCTCCCACGCCCCGCCCCAACTCCGTCGAAAGATAATCGCGGATGAGGAGACGGTCGACTTTGTCGAAAAGGACCCCTTCCTTGTCGATATAGGCGAAGAAATGATCGATATCCCGCTCATAACTGTCGATGGTATGAGGAGAATATTCGCGGATTTTCTCTAGGTAATCGAGGTATTCCCTCTCAGGTTTATTCATTCGCCATCTCCCAATAGGATTCTATCGCCCGCAGGCTCTTGACGATAGTCTCCTCGCGAGATTCTTTGGCGCTTTGGGGCAACAGGGCCCAGTTGGCGTTCATCGGTTCGAAGTAAGCTTTGGAGGAGGACAGGATGTAATGGGTCAGGGCCCCCAAGACGGTTTCCGGCGGGACCATCAGGAAGGTTTTGCCCTCTTTCTTCCGCCAGAAATTGAGAGCGGCCACCAGGCCCATGGCGGCGCTTTCGACGTAACCTTCCACTCCGGACAATTGACCGGCGATGTAAAGCTGAGGCGCGGCTTTTAGGGAAAGGTCGCCAGCCAAAACGGAAGGCGAGTCGAGATAGGAATTCCGGTGCATCAGGCCATAACGGAGGAATTCGGCGCGCTCAAGTCCGGGAATCATCGAGAAGACCCGCTTCTGCTCAGGGTAAGTGAGATTCGTCTGAAAGCCCACGAGATTGTAATAATCGCCTAAGACCGTGTCTTGGCGGAGTTGGGCCACCGCATAGGGCTTGGGATGTTCGGGGGTCTCAAGGCCAAAAGGCTTGAGCGGCCCGTGGCGAAGGGTTTCTAGGCCCCGCGCCGCCATGACCTCCAAAGGCAAACAGCCTTCGAAATAATGGGTGTCGAAGCCATGGACCGCCGCTTTCTCGGCCTTCAGGAGCTCGCCGACGAAATGCTGATATTCCTCTGGAGAGAAGGGGCAATTGATATAGGCGCTATCCCCTTGCTCAAAGCGGGATTTGAAATAGGCTTTCGCGAAGTCGATGGAATCCTTTTTGACGATGGGGGCCGAAGCATCGAAGAAAGACAGGTTGCCTTTCCCGAGAAGATCTTGGAGCGAGGCAAGGAGGCCCTCCCCCGTCAAAGGCCCCGTCGCGAGGATGGCATCCTCTTTCGGGAGGGCGCTCACCTCTTCCTCGTGGACGATGAGATTCGGGAAGGCTTTGAGCCGCTGGGTGATGGTTTTGGCGAATAAATCCCGATCCACCGATAAGGCGTTGCCGGAAGGGACTGCGGAAAGGGCGGCCGCCGCCATCGTGATCGAGCCCATCTTCCGCAGCTCTTCTTTGAGGAGCCCGCAGGCATTGTCGAGTTTGGCGCTTTTGAGGGAATTCGAGCAGACGAGTTCGCCGAAATACGGCGTCACATGGGCCCCGTCCTCCACTTTGGGGCGTCTTTCATAGAGATGGACTTCGTAGCCTTTCTGAAGAAGGAAAAAGGCGGCCTCGCTTCCCGCAAGGCCTCCTCCGATGATGACGACGCTCTTAAGGCTCATTTCTTTGCGGTTTTGGATTTATTGTCGATCCACTCGTGATAATGGCATTTCGGGAAGTTCGTGCAACCCAGGAAATCGACTTTGCGCCCATGTTTGACCACGAGGTGACCGGTCTTGCACTGCGGGCAGGGTTTGACCCAATCCGCTTCCGTGAAGGCCTTCTTGGCTTCGAGGCGGTTCTCCGCGCCTTTGATATAGTGGCATTCCGGATAGCCGCTGCAGGCCACGAATTCTTTGCCTTTCCGGTCTTTCCGGACGACGAGAGGCTTCCCGCACTGCGGGCACATCTCACCGGTGAGGACAGGCGCTGGCTTCGGTTTCTTCTGGATGTATTTGCACTTGGGGTAATTGGAGCAGGCGACGAAAGTGCCGAAGCGGCTCTTCTTGATGACGAGCGGCGCTCCGCAGAGGGGGCATAACTCCCCCGTGGGCTGAGCCGGGTCTTTATACATGACTTCGGCTACTTCTTGGAACTTCTTGATGAAAGGGCCGTAGAAGCCCTTCATGGCCTCCAGGCGGGTTTCCTTGCCCTCCTCGATCTCGTCGAGCCCCGTCTCCATGTTCGCGGTGTATTCCGTCGAAACGATCTCCGAGAAGTATTTCTCGAGAACCAGGGTCGTGCGAATCCCCGTCTCCGTCGGCGTGAGGACGCCACCGACGCTGGTCACATAAGCGCGGGCCAATAAAGTTTTGATCGTGCTGGCGTAGGTGGAAGGGCGACCGATGCCTTTCTCTTCCATCATCTTGACGACCTTGGCTTCGGTATAGCGGGCCGGGGCTTTGGTGAACTTCTGCTCCGAATCGACCTTGGCAAGGAGATAGCTCTCCCCTTCCTTGATTTCGGGCAGAATGTGGGTGTCGTCATCCTCAAAGTCGCCGTAAATGACCTCGTAGCCTTTGAAGAGAGTGCGCGTCCCGACGGCTTTGAAAGCCAGCCCATCGGAGGCGAAGACGGCGGTCGTGAGCTCTTCGACCTTGTCGGTCATCAGGCTCGCGAGGGCCCGGTCATAAATGATTTTATAAAGCTTGGCTTCGTCGGCGTCGACGTAGCGGGCGACGAGTTCCGGGGTCCGATGGGTCCCGGTCGGGCGGATGGCCTCGTGGGCGTCCTGGATTCTTTCCTTGCTCTTATTGGCCTTGATATAGCCAAGATACTCCTGGCCAAAAGTCTCCAAAATGAAGGGCTTGGCGTGCTTATAGAAAAAATCCTCGCTTAAGCGGGTGCTGTCCGTACGCATATAGGTGATGAGACCGACGTGTTCCCCGTTGACCTCCAAGCCTTCATAAAGACGCTGGGCGACCGATTGGGTCTTACTGGTCGAGAACTTATAGCGATTATAGGCTTCTTGCTGCATCGTCGAGGTCGTGAACGGAAGCTTGCTCCCGATGTTTTTCTTGGCGGAGGTCAGCGAGCTGACTTCCAAGGTCTTGCCGATGCGTTTGACGAGAGCCTCGGCTTCCTCTTTCGTATGGACCTCCGCGCTCTTGCCATCGATCTTGTCGAGGGTGGCCGTGATCTTCTTGCCGCCTAACTCAAGATCGACGTCAATCGTCCAATATTCCTCAGGTTGGAAAGCTTTGATCTCCGCGTCATTATCCACGATCATCCGAAGCGTGACCGATTGAACGCGTCCGGCGGATTGCGAGCCCATTTTCTTCTGAAGGAGCGAGGAGAGCTTGAAGCCGATGATACGGTCATACATCCTCCGGGTCTCTTGGGAATTGACGAGGTTCATGTCGAGGTGCGAAGGCTTTTTGATGGCATCCGCGATGGCCGGTTCCGTGATTTCGTTGAACTGGAGGCGCTTGGTGGTCTTGAGATCAAGACCCAGCACCTGGGCGAGGTGCCAGGAAATGGCCTCCCCTTCCCGATCAGGGTCGGTGGCCAGAATCACTTCGTCGGCTTTGGCGGCCGCGCTCTTGAGTTCGGAAACGATGTTCTTCTTGCTGGGGGTGATGACGAAATCCGGCTCGAAGCCGTGCTCGACGTCGATGCCAAGGCCCCCTTTGCCTTTGGTCGAGAGGTCGCGAATGTGGCCTTGGGAGGCCATAACTTTATAATCTTTGCCAAGATACCGTCCGATGGTATCGCATTTTTTAGGAGACTCAACAATGACAAGTTTCATGCTTTTCGCCTTTCAAAGCAGTTATATTAGGTAGAGGAAGGGCCCTTGTCAAATGGAACGAGGTGCCGTTGGCTTACTATAAATAAGGTAATTATTTATAAGAGGCCAAAAATTATTTTTCTTCTTTCTCGCCGGCGGGGTCCCCCATCATGAGGAGGGCATCGGCGACGTTTTCGATCATGAAGGCCCCCTCTTTGATCAGGGTGTTGCAGGCGCTGTCCTTGTCGGCTGGATAAGGCACGCAGCCGATTTCCTTGTTGTAGCCCAGGGCATAGCCCACCGTGATGAGGGTGCCGCTTTTCTTAGAGGCCTCTCCCACGATGAGGCTTTGGGCGCAGGCGGCCACGAGGCGGTTCCGCTGGGGGAAATGGCTTTTGTCGGGCGGGGTCAAGAGGGGGTATTCGCTTAAAAGGAGCCCATCCCGCTTGAGTTTGCCATAAAGTCCTTCGTTGCAGGAAGGATAGGCGACCTCAATCCCATTCCCTAATATCCCCACCGCTTTCCCGTGGGCCTCGAGGGCGGCTTTGGTGGCTTCCCCATCGATCCCCCGAGCCAGCCCCGACACGATCACATAGCCTTTCTCAGCAAGCCCTCCCGCGATCTCCCGCGCCATCTTGAGGCCATAAGGCGAAGCTTCCCGGCTTCCGATATAGGCGAGGCACTTCTTCTCCTCGGCGATGAGCCCAAGGTTCCCGTGGTAGTAAAAAACGAGCGGGGGCCGAAAGCAATTTTTGAAACAGGGGGGATACTGCGGGTCCAAGATCGTGCAAACGAGGCTTTTGACCTCTTGGAGGCGCCGCTCGGCTTCCTCTTTTTCGAAATCTTCATGGGTCCGAACCCCGTTGACCATCTTCTCCCAGTCTCCGGCGTACTTCAGCGAAAGGTAAATAAGAGCATCCCTGCCTGTCATGGAAAAGCCTCCACTTTTGAGTAGAGGCAATTGCGGCTTCCTGACCCTAAAAAAGGGTGGCTGGTTTTTTCATCAAGGCGGCGACCGGGGCATAGGTAAAACGATGAACGCCCGCGATGGGGCCGTATTTGGCCAAAGCCGCTAGATGCTCTGGGGTCCCATAGCCCTTGTGGCGGATAAAGCCATATTGGGGAAAAAGCTTATCGAGTTTTGCCAGGTCATGATCGCGGGAGACTTTGGCCAAGATGGAGGCCGCGGCGACGTTGAGGCATTGACCATCGCCCCGAATCATGGCAACGAGGGGCCCGACGTTCTTTAGGGGCATGGCGTCGGTGATCACAAGATCATATTTCACGTGGATTTGGGCTAAGGCTTTCGCCATGCAAACTTTGGTTGCCTCATAGATGTTCATCCGGTCAATTTCCTCAGCGGACACCGAAGCGATGCCATAGGCCAAGGCTTTCTCTTTGATCAGCGGAAAAAGCCTTTCCCGTTCCTTGGGCGTGAGTTTTTTGGAATCATCGATGTCCGCGTTTTGAAAGGAGGGGTCAAAAAGGACGGCGGCCGCATAAACGGGTCCGGCCAAAGGGCCCCGTCCCGCCTCGTCGATCCCGACGATCAGATGAACGGAAGAAGAATGGAATTCCCGTTCCTTCTGGAGCATCAATCCGGCCTCTCGAGGGAATAATTCCCCAAGATCCCGTCCTCGAAATCCTTGAGGAGGCCTTTGACGGCTTTAGAAAGGTCATAGGCCCCGCCTTGGGCCAAGTAGCCTCGGCGTTCCGCGACTTTGGTCAGAATGAGGTCGGCATCGAGAAGGCTCAGATCCTCGATCCCGAAACGTTCCTTCAGGGACTGGGGATATTCTTCTTTGAGAAAACCGATGAGGGCATAGGCGAGCTCTTCGTTAGGCAGAACCTCTTCTTTGATGGAACCGAGCAAGGCCAGCCTCACCGCTTCGGAGCCATCGGGGTAATTCATGGGCAGAATCCCCGGCGTATCAAGCAGCACGAAGTCCCCCGAAAGGTTGATCCATTGCTCGCTGCGGGTGACTCCCGGGGTGTTGGCGGCTTTGACGACGACGTGGCCCGCCAGATTATTGATGAGGGTGCTTTTCCCAACGTTGGGGATGCCCGCTATCGCTAAGCGGAGCGGCTGCTTCTTCATTCCCAGGCGCGTTTCTTTGGCCCGTTTGGCCAAGACCAAAGTCTCGCTCATCGCCGAGAGGACCGTCAGCAGTTTTTCTTTTTTGAGGTCGGCCGAAAAAGCGGTCAGGCCTTCTTTGGCAAAAGCGGCGATCCACTCTTCGGTGACTTTGGGATCGGCCCGGTCGGCTTTGCTTAAGAGAAGCAGCCGCGGCTTATTGCCGCTTAAGAGGCTAAGGGCCGGATTCCGGGTCGAATGAGGGGCCCTCGCGTCCGCCACCTCAACGATGAGGTCGCTCGCTTTGAAATAGGGCCCCAGGGCCGCCAAAGCCTTGGCCATGTGACCCGGAAAATAATGGATGTTTTTAAGCTGACTCATAATCGCTGAGGTACCTCAGCTCCCAAGGCATGAGGAAACTGTTCCAAAGGGGTTTCCAAGTCGCGTTGCCGCTTCCGGAAGCCGGGATGATGTAAGAGCATTTGGCCGTGACCGCCACCGCTTTTCCCTGAAGGGAATAGGAATGGATGGGCCCTTCGGCCCGCGAATCGGTGCTGGCCAAACGGTTATCCCCGCAGACGAAATACTCCCCCTCCGTGAGGACGCAAGGCGAAGCTTGGGAGCCATATCTCGAATTGGCGCTCGCGGGTTTGGCTTTGCTCACCCAGCTCTTCATCTCGTCGGTCCAATCGGCTTCCTCGTCAAAGAAGGGCTGATCGATCTGCGCATAGTCGGTTTCTCCGGCCTTTTTGACGTAGAGGTCGCCAGAGGGGTCAAAATAAAGGGTCTCGCCGGGAAGCCCGACGATGCGCTTGATTTTTAAATCTCGGTCGATGACGCCATCGCTGTCCGTGTGAGGGGCATAAGTTCCCGTCGCCGCGTCATAGGCCATGTCATCATCGAAATAAGTCACCACCACGCTATAACGCGCGAGGCCGCTCCGAAAGGACGAAGAAGAATCGGAGATGCCATAATCGCAAATATAGGTCCCCGGAGTTGAGAAGTCACCGATGGTATAAGTCGGCCCTGAAGTAATGAGACTGCCATTGGCGTCGTAGCGTTCCGTATCTCGATTGAGGGTCGGATACATGCTTTCGCCATTGACGAAGAACTTCTGGTAACGGAGATAGTCATAGGTGATTTGGGCCGAGGCGGCGATAATGACCGTGAAAAGGGCCAAAAGAAAAACCCGGAAGACGATCCCGAAGATCTTTTTCCCCTTCGACGCCGGCTTCTCCCCGAGGGAAGGAAGTTCGCCTTTCGTGGCGACGACATCTCGCATGGCCATAACCACGTGCATTATAAGGTTCCCCCCGTTCCTAATCAATGCAAGAAGACCGAAAAAGGCTCCCTTTTCAGGGAGCCTTCAGGTCACTTGCGAATTACTTCTTGGCGTCTTCGATGGCTTCTTCGGCTTTCTCTTCGATCTCCACCGCTTTCGCGGTTGGGGCCACGGGGGTCACGCCGCTTTCTTCCTTCTGTTTGATACGGGCGGCTTTGCCGGCCAGGTTGCGCATATAGTGAATGCGAGCCCGGCGGACATGTCCGACCTTGATGAGCTCGACCTTGGCGAGGCTCGGCGAGTTCACCGGGAAAGTGCGCTCGACGCCGACGCCGCTGGAGATCTTGCGGACGGTGAAAGTCTCGCCCAGGGCATGGCCCCGGCGTTGGATCACGACGCCCTCGTAGATCTGAATGCGTTCCTTCTTGTTTTCGAAAATACGGACATACACCTTGACGGTGTCGCCGCTCGAGAACTCCGGAATGTCGTGCCTGATTTGACGGGAAGATATTTCTTCGATTAAGTTGGTATTCATGTTTCTTCCTCCTATGAGTGGTTTCTCTTCAGGTTCACGCCAGAAGTGACGGATGGTGTCGGAGCCTGCGTAGCGCCCTTGCGGACGCGAATAGTATCTTAAGCGCAAAAAGGGTCGAAAGCAAGATTTATGTCGATGGATATCGCCTTATAATATGTGTCAAGCGCTTTGACTTGACAGAATGTCGCTTTCCCTCTATCATCAAGGCCGTAAAAGGAGAATAAACGCATGTCAGTGAAAATTAGATTAACCCGCATTGGTCGCCATAAGGATCCCTTCTACCGCATCGTCGCCGCCGATTCCCGTTCTTCGAGAGACGGACGTTACATCGAGCAAATCGGCACCTATGATCCGGCTATCGGCGAAGAAAAAGCCGATATCAACGAAGAATTGGCCCTTAAGTGGCTTGCCAAAGGCGCCCTGCCCAGCGATTCCGTCCGGGCGATGTTCAACCGCAAAGGCATCCTCGACAAATTCGCCAAGAGCAAGATCAAGGTTTCCGCCAAAAAGGAGACCAAGCAATGATCGCTTACGAAAAGACCATTCATGGCCTCATCGATCCCTTGGTTGAGCATCCGGATTCGATCATGATCCGGGAACTCCCTGGTTCGACCGACAGGGACGTGACCGTCCTCATCGTCGCGGAAGATGACGATACGGCCCGTCTCATCGGCAAACGCGGCGTCGTCGCCAACGCTTTGCGGGAAGCCATCGGAATCGCCGGCAAGGCCGACAATTCCAATGTCCGCATCCATCTCAAATTCGAAAGCTTCAACGAAGACAAGAAACAGGAGGACGACGCCAAGTAATTGGCGCCGTTTCTTTACTTAATGGAATACCTCCGCCTCGGTCAAATCCTCAAACCCTTCGGACTCGAGGGCCAAGTCCGCTGTTTTTCTTTGACGGATTTCGCCGCGGAGCGCTTTTTGCCAGGGGCCAAGGTTTTCCTGTTCAACGAAAAGACCAATGAGCATCAAGAGGTCACGATCTCCTTATTCCGGAATTCGGGCGATTACTATTTCCTTGGCTTTGAAGAAATCCAAACCGTCGAAGCGGCCCAAGCCTTAGCAGGCTATTTCGTCGAGATGGACAAAGCCAAAGCCCCTCTCCCCCGCGGCTTCTACCGTTTAGAGGATCTGAAGGGTTGCGACATCCTCGATGCCGAAAGCGGGGAAAAACTCGGGGTCGTGGTGGATATCCTCGCGGCCGCCCCGACGAAAACGCTCGTGGTGGCCCGCGCAGGCGGCAAGAACTTCTTCGTCCCCTTCGTCCGGGATGACTTCATCGTCAAAATCGACCTCAAGGCCAAGAAAATCACGATCAAGGTGATCGCGGGGCTTTTATGAAGATCACGATTCTGACTTTGTTCCCCGAGATGTTCTCGGGCTTCCTGGACAATTCGATCATCAAACGCGCCATCGCCAAAGGCGTCGTCGCCGTCGAGTGCATTCAAATCCGGGATTTCACCAAGGACAAATATAAGCGAACCGACACGCCTCCGATCGGGGGCGGGGCCGGGCTCATCGAGAAATGCCAACCCATCGTCGATGCCATAAAATCCGTCCGGACGCCTTCTTCGAGGGTTATTCTCTTTTCCCCGCGCGGTCCCGCTTATGACGAAGCCAAGGCCAAACAACTCGCGGCTGGCGAGCACCTGATCCTCGTTTGCGGGCATTACGAAGGGGTCGACGAAAGAGTCAACGCTTACGTCGATGAGCTTATGTCGATCGGCGACTATATTCTGACCGGCGGCGAGATCCCCGCCATGGCGGTCTCCGATTCGGTCATCCGCCTCCTGGAGGGCGCCATCGCCAAAGAATCCTTGGTCGACGAGTCCTTCAACCAGCCCTTGTTGGAATATCCCCAATACACCGAGCCCTATGACTACGAAGGGGCCAAAGTTCCGGATATCCTCTATTCCGGGAACCATGAGGCCATCGAGAAATGGCGGAAAAAACAGTCCCTGGGGCTAACGAAAAAATATCGGCCGGATCTCTATGCCGAGCTGAAACTCGACAAGAAAGACCTCCGCCTTTTGAAAGAGCTTGATGACGGCAGCGTTCCCGAGTGGGAGAAAAAAGCCCTGGAGAAGGGCCGCAAATTCATCAAAAAAGATTGAAGATAACCACCTTCGGGTGGTTTTTCTTCAATGCGACATGCCCCCGAAGCCAGGCGGCATTTTCCCGGATTTCTGGTATTGCTTCATCATCTTCATCATCTCTTTGGATTGCTCCCATTTCCGGATGACCCGGTTGATGTCGGCGTTGGTCTTGCCGCTTCCCTTGGCGATCCGGTTCTTCTGAGAAAATTTCAAGATTTCGGGATGATGCCTCTCATACGGCGTCATGGAATTGACCACCGCTTCAAAGGATTTCATTTCCTGGGAAGCTTTGTCTTTTTGCTCGTCGGAGAGATTTGGCATCCCCGGGATGAGTTTGGCGATCGCTCCGAGGTTGCCCATCTTCTGGACCATCTTCAGCTGCTTCACCATGTCTTCGAGGGTGAAATCCCCGTCTAAGAGTTTTTTGGATTCCTTCTCCGCTTCTTTCTGATCGATGACTTCTTGGGCTTTCTCGACGAGGGTGACGACGTCGCCCATTCCGAGGATCCGGTCCGCCATGCGGTCGGGATAAAAGATATCGAGGTCGGTCAGTTTCTCCCCCACGCCGGCGAATTTGATGGGGAGTCCCGTCATGAATTTGATCGAAAGGGCCGCGCCCCCTTTGGCATCGCCATCGAGTTTGGACATGATGACGCCGGTGAGGTTCAAGTCATGATGGAATTTGTCGGCCACGTTGACGGCATCTTGGCCCGCCATGGCGTCGACCAATAGGAGCGTCTCTTCGGGATGGACCGCCGCTTCGATGTTTTTGAGCTCGTTCATCAAGGGCTCGTCGATGGAGAGACGACCGGCCGTATCGAGGATGAGGACATCGTAGCCCTCGGCTAAGGCTTTCGCTTTGGCTTGGATCGCCACTGCGACGGGGTCGACCTCGGTGCCCAGGGAAAAGACCTCCACGCCGATTTGCTGGCCGATCTGGCTCAATTGCTCGATGGCGGCTGGTCGATAAACATCGAGCCCCGCCAAGAGCGGCTTCTTCCCAAGCTTGTTTTTCTGAAGATAGGCAAGTTTGCCGGCGCTCGTGGTTTTGCCCGAGCCCTGGAGTCCGGCGAGCATGATTGTCGTAAGACCGCCTTTGACGTATGCGATTTCGGTGTTATCGGCTCCCAAGAATTCGACGAGGCTATCGTGGCAGATTTTGATGAGCTGCTGGCTCGGATTGACCTTGAGAAGGACTTCCTGCCCCAAGGCTTTCTCCCGTACGTCATCCGTGAAGGCTTTGACGACTTTGTAGTTGACGTCGGCCTCCAGCAAAGCCACCCGGATCTCTCGGAGGGCGGCTTCCATGTTCTCGGGCGTGAGTTTGTCTTCTCCCCGCATCTTTTTGAAGACGGCGGAGAACTTATCGGTCAAGGTTTCAAAGGGCATTGTCGAGGTACTCCTCAAGTTTCTTGATGGCGGCTTCCTTTTCTTCGGGGGTCGAGGCTTTCTTGATTTCCTCGCCTATTCCCGTCAGAGCTTCCTTTTTGGATAGGAAGCAAAGCTTATTCTCGCATGATCGCATCTTCGCGAGAGCTTTATTGAGCGAATCCGAAGCGGCGGATCGGCTTATTTTGCGATTCTCCGCGATCTCCCCCAAGGATAAATCATAGACGTAATAGTCTTCGAAAAGACGCTTCTGCGAGGCCGTCAGAAAACCCTGATAGGCTTCGTAAAGTCTAGAAGCCGTCTCTCTTTTTTCCAAAATCCGATCTTTCATTGATTGCCCACCAATAACCCATGAAGATATTCATCGAGATCGAATTCCTCGAGATCATCCATTTGTTCCCCGAGCCCGATGAAGCGGACCGGCAAGCCCAGTTCGTCTCGAATCGAAAGGAGAATACCGCCTTTGGACGTGCCGTCCATCTTCGTGATGACGATGCCGGTGACGTCGGAAACCTCTTTGAAGGCCTTGGCTTGCTGCACCCCGTTTTGGCCCGTCGTGGCATCGATGATCAGAAACGTCTCCTGCGGAGCGCCTGGGATTTCTTTGGCTAAGATCCGCTTCATTTTGGCAAGTTCCGCCATGAGATTGGCTTTCGTCTGCAAGCGCCCGGCGGTATCGACGATCACAAGAGAGATGCGGTGTTCTTTGGCGTATTGGGCCCCGTCATAGCAAACCGAAGCGGGATCGGAGGAAGGGGCCCCGGAAATAAGGGGTATCTCCAACCGCTTGGCCCAAACGCCGAGCTGTTCCACCGCCCCGGCCCGAAAAGTGTCGCCCGCCACCAAAATAACAGATTTTCCTTGGTTTTTGTAACGATAAGCCAATTTGGCTATCGAAGTGGTCTTTCCCACGCCGTTGACGCCTTCGACCAATAGAACCGTCGGGCCCTCGGGGGCGAAGCGCACTTCATCGATGATGCTGCTCCCGCCTTCGACATAACCCACGAACATCTCATCCACGAGCTCTTCGTTGATCTTTTGAGGATCGGTCAGATTCTCTTTTTTGCTTTTCTCCAACAGCGAGGAAACGAGTTTTAAGGTGAGAGCCACCCCCACATCCGCTTCGATCAAGATCTGCTCAAGCTCTTCGAAATAGGCTTCGTTAACGGTCTTATAGCGTTTGGAAAGTTCGTCCAAACGATCGGCGAAAGCGGCCCGGCTTTTGGACAAGCCTTTATCGTATTTATCGGTTTTCGCGGTTTTAGGAGCGGAAAACTTTCCTTTGAGGTAACCGAACAGCCCCATGATTATTCCTTTTTGGACTCGCGGGAGATCACGGCCTGCTTGCTTCTGGCATCGCGGGCGGCGGCAACTTCGGCGTCTTTCTTGGAATGACCGGTGCCGCGACCTAATTCCTGATTTTCGAAATAAACGGCCGAAGTGAAGATTTTTTCATGATCCGGTCCTTCTTCCGACAGAATCTTATAGGTCACTGACTCCTTGTGATCGGCCTGCATGGCTTCCTGAAGCTCGCTCTTGGGGTTCTCTTCCTCTTCAACGTCAGACTTCGCGATGTCTTCTCGAAATAAATCCATCAGAAAACGATCGGTGAAAAGAAGCCCTTGATCGAGATAAAGCGCCCCAATGAAGGATTCAAAAATGTCCTCCATGATTTTATGGGATTTATTGACCTCGTTTTGGAAGGAGACACTCGCCCGAACATAAGCATTGAGTCCGAGCTTGAGGGCATAGGCATATTCGGAATCCTTGCGGATGAATCCGGCCTTGAGGACCGAAAGATCGCCCTCCTGCATTTCCGGATGCAAAACGTAGCAGAGTTCGCTGACCACCATCCCGACGATAGAATCACCGAGAAATTCGAGCCTTTCGTAATCTTGATGCTTAGTGCCGATCATCCCGTTCACCGAACTGTGGGTGAAGGCCATCTCATAGAGATGAGGATCGTGGCAATCAATGCCGAACTGCTTGTAAAGTTCACTGAGTTCCGCCATCGTGAGCCTCCGTTAAACCCTCTCCAATTTTTTTGACGACGCTCGAAGAAGCGAGTTTAAAAGCCAAGCCGATCGCGTTCGCGAAAGCTTCGCCATCGCTGTTGCCATGGGCTTTGACGACAACGCCATTGACCCCGATAAGAAGCGCCCCGCCGATCTTTTTGGGACTCAGTTGGTCGCTCATTTCCTGGAGTCCTTTTTTGGAAAGAAGATACCCCAACATCGAGAAGAAGTTGCGTTTGAAGGCCTTTTTGAGCATCGAGCTGATGCCTTTGGCCGTGCCTTCCGAAGCTTTTAAAAGAACATTGCCGGTGAAACCATCGGCGACCACCACATCGGCCGTTCCCGTCAAAACCTGGCTGGCTTCGATGTTGCCGCCAAAAGATATTTTCTTATCGGCCGCCAAAAGTTTGAAAGCTTCTTTGCCTTCCGGCGAGCCCTTGCCTTCTTCGGTTCCGTTGGCTAATAGCTTGACGAGAGGCTGGTCGATTCCGAAAACGATGCGACTGTATAAAGACCCCATAAGGGCAAATTGGGCTAATTCCTCCGGCGTGTTGGCGTTAGAGGCCCCCACATCCAATAAGGTCACCAAACCACCTTTCGTGAGATTGGGGAAGCCGGTCACCAAAGCCGGTCTCAGAACTCCTGGGATCTTTTTGAGCAATAAGGTGGCTGCGCTTAAAAAGGCTCCCGTCCCACCTGCGGAAACCACGCCATCGGCTTTTTCCAAACCGACCGCGGAGATGGCTTTGACCATCGAGGAATCTTTCTGGCGAAGAACTTCGAGGGCTCCCATGTCCATCGTCACGACTTCGGCCGCGTCGATTATTTTGAATGAAGAAGAGAGATCGGTAAGTTCTTCTTTTTTTCCGACGAGAACCAATTCGCAATCGGGATGGAGCCGATGGAAAAGAACGACCCCTTCCTTGGTGGCCCTGCTTCCGAGGTCGGAACCCATCATGTCGATTACGATTTTTACCATAAAACGGCGCCTGTCAAAGGCTTATTGTCAGTATAGCGGAAATGAGGGTTCTTGGCTAGGATAAACGAGCCCCCGAAACGAGGGGTCCGACCTCTCCTAAAATCTCGGCGTTTTCGAAGTCGCCCTGATGTTTTAGGATCTTCGCGGCGTCGTCTCTCGCGCACTCGAAAATCTTGAAATCATCGATGATATTGGCATAGGCGAAATCCGGAAGGCCGGATTGCCGCACTCCTATGATGTCGCCTGGGCCCCGGAGTTTGAGATCTTCTTCGGCGATCTTGAAGCCATCATCGGTGGTCAAAAGGACGTCAAGTTTCTTGAGACCTTCCTCATCCTCGTCTTTGGAGGAAGCCAACACGCACACGGCGGGCGAACCATCCCTGCCGATTCTTCCTCTCAGTTGATGAAGGCTCGAGAGGGCGAAATGGGTTGGAGAATAAATGATCATCGTGTTGGCTTCTTTGACGTCGATCCCCACTTCGATCAAAGAGGTTGCGACGAGAATGGGGCATAAACCGGTCCGGAAAGCTATCGAAGCGACGTTTTTGCTTTCCTCATCCATGCGCCCGTGCATCATCGTGACCTTATTCGGATAAAGAGCTTCGTATTTCTCATAAATCCGTTTGACCGAAGTTTTGCTGCCTTCCTCTTCCCCTTCGATCTGAGGAACGACGATGTAAACGCGGCGCCCGCTTTCCACGGCTGCGGAAATGAGTTTTGGAACCTCGTCGGATTCCGGATCGAGAATCTCGGTTTTGACGTGCCGCTCCCCCGCTGGGAATTCCGTCAAAGTGGAAACATCCAAGTCCCCATAAATCGTTAAGGTTAGGGTTCGGGGGATCGGAGTGGCGCTCATGAGCAAAAGATCCGTATGCTCGCCTTTATCCAAAAGAAGAGTTCTCTGATTGACGCCGAATTTATGCTGTTCATCGATGATCGCCAAACCTAAATAAGCGTAATTGACGCCTTTCGAAAAAAGCGAATGGGTTCCGATGAGAAGATCAATCGTCCCATCTTCCAGGTCTTGCATCACGTTATGGCGCTCTTCCGCCGTAAGGCTTCCCACCAATAAGCCAATCTCCAAATGGGAGCCTTGGAACAATTTCCTCAAAGTGTCGTAATGCTGCCGGGCCAAAGCGTCCGTGGGGGCCATCAGGGCGGTTTGCTCGCTCCGGAGATGGTTCGCATAGGCGCACAAAGCGGCTACCAAAGTTTTGCCGGTACCGACATCGCCTTGGAGAAGCCGATACATCACGGAAGGTGAATCCATATCGCTCACGCATTCAAAAAGGGATCTACTTTGATCGGCCGAAAGCCGATAGGGCAAGGACGAGATGAATCGCTCGAGTTTTTCGTGATCGATGGTTCTTCGCCGATCTTTCCGCAAAGCTTTATTGGCGCCTCTTACGAGTTGGTTCCTTAATTCGAAAAGAAGGGCTTCTTCGTACTTGAGGACCCGCAAGCCATTATGAACATCAAGCAAACCCGTGGGTTCATGAACGAGCCGGAAAGCTTCGAGCCGAGAGGTCAGTTTATATTTTTGGCGAAGGTCTTCGGGAACGATTTCCCCCATCTTCCCTTCTTCGTAAACAAGACACCGTTTCACCAGAGAGGCAAAAACGTGATTGGGAATGGTTTGAGGCAAAGCATAAACGGGCTTCAGAGCCCGGTCGGAAGCGACTTCGCCTTTGACGAGATTGATCAGCGCCAAAGAATGCCTTCGTTTCTCATAGACCCCGGAAAGGGTATAAAGCTCTCCGGTTTTCAGAAAACTCCCTAAGTAATTGCGGTTCCAAGCCTCAATGAGAAAGACTTCGCCGGAAGTGGTTTCAAAATAAAAACGCGTCAAAAGGCGATGGGGAATATGAACCATGGAAACGACGCCCCTCAGTTTTCCCAAAGCCACAATCCGCTCTTTATCCTCATAAACATCTTTGCGTAGGGTGTATTCATAATTCTCGTAACGTCGCGGGAGGTGTTTCAAAACCTCAACGGGGGTTTTGATCCCAATCAAAGCCAAAGCCTCATTCAAAGCATCTGATTTGCATAAAAGCATAAGGACATTTTACCATAGCAAACGAAACGAAAAGACTCAAAAAGAAAACCTTGGGATATTTTAAAACAAAAGGGCTTTTGCAAAGTTATTCAACGCCAATCAAGAAACTATAAATCGGCTGTCCGCCAAATTTGACGTCGAGATCAAGGGAAGGATAAAGCTTCTGAATTTCAGACGTGATCTTCTCGCCTTCTTTCTCGTCGACATCCTGCCCTATGATAATCGTGAGAAGCGACGATTTGTCATCGACCAAAGATTTCACAAGATCATAAAGGGCTCGGTATTTGTCTTTGGCGCAACTGACGATGCCTTTGTCGTCTTTCATCGCCATGTAATAGTCCTTGGTGATATGGACGCCTTCGATGTCTCTGTCCTTGATCGCATAAGTGATGGAACCGCTCTTGACCGTCTTCAAGGCGGCTTTCATGGCATTATAAATTTCGCTGGGTTGCTGATCCGGCGAGAATTGCATGCAACTCACCAGTCCCTGCGGCAACGTCTTAGAAGGAATGACCCTGGCTTTGATATTGCCTTTGTCTAACACATCGCAGGCTTGGGAGGCCGCCATAACGATATTCGAATTGTTGGGAAGGATGAACACGTTCTTGGCATGGCATTTTTTGATGGCATTGACGAAATCTTCAGTGGAAGGATTCATAGTCTGACCGCCGCTCACGATGACATCGACTCCCAATTCCCGGAACATCTCATCGAGACCCGCTCCGGAAGAAACCGCCACGATGCCATAATCCTTTAAAGGCTCGGAGTCTGCGAAGACAGTTTCACCCTTGCCGCGCTCGATGTTGGAAACCATGTCGGTGGCGTTGTCGCCATGCTCGATATTGTGATGCTCCTCGGACATGTTTTCGATGTTAAGATTCAAAAACTCCCCATAGTTCTGAGCGAAATTGAGCATCGATCCCGGCGTCAAAGTATGGACATGGACTTTCACGATGTCATCGTCACGGACCAAGACAAGACTCTTGCCGTGATTAGCCAAAAAATTCTGAAATCTTTTTTCGATGAAAGGTTTTTTCCCATCCCCAGGTTTTCCAAGACGAAGAATAAACTGGGTGCAATAGCCATAACCTTCTTCGCCTTCGCTGAGTTTCGCCCCGGCGTAAGGCGAGGACAAAACAGACGACCCGACACCATCGGCCCCCTCGTCTTCGTTTCTTTCAACGAATTCACCGTGCGCGGCTTTGTTCATGCCTTCAATGACGACGCACAAGCCGGCGCCACCACTATCCACGACTCCGACTTCTTTAAGAATCGGAAGGAGATCAGGGGTGTGTTGCAAGGATTTCTTGGCTTGCTTTAATAGAATTTCCAAAGCCTGTTCGATTGAAGTATTGCCCTTTATCTGCTCCGTGAGATCAGAACTGGATTCACGGATTACGGTTAAAATCGTGCCTTCAACCGGCCGCATGACCGCCTTGTAGGCAACTTCTTTTCCTCTAACGAAGGCCAAAGCGAAATCTTTGACGGTGACCTCTTCTTTGTCAGCCACCGCTTCGGCAAAACCCCGGAAGATCTGACTCGTGATGACGCCGGAATTACCCCGAGCACCCATCAAGAGCCCTTTGGAAAAAGCGTTCGCAATGGTTCCGATCGAAGAATCGTTTTTATTTTGGATTTCCTTGGCCCCGCTGGTAAGCGTGAGGTTCATGTTCATGCCGGTGTCGCCATCGGGCACTGGAAAAACATTCAGCTGATCGATCTCGGGGCAATGGTTATATAGATTATTGGCCCCGGAGAGAAAAAGCTGTTTGAGTTGCTGGCCGTTAATGGTTTTCATATTTTATTCAATTTCCTGGATGTCCTGGACGAATACGTTGACTTTTAGAAACGTAACTTCGAAAGTCCGCTCTAAAACGTATTCGACTTTCTTCTGAACTTCGCTTACGACTTCAGTGATCTTCACGCCATAAGCCACAATGATGTAAACATCGACTTCATATTGCTCTTTCTTCTTGCGGCAATAAATGCCTTTGATGTAATCGTCCTTCTTCAGGAGTTCGTTGATGTTCTCGCGAATGGATTTTTTGCTGACCAATCCGACCACCCCATAGCACTCCGATGCGGCTTCGCCAGCCACGGAAGCAATGGCTTCCATAGAGATGTTTATTCCGCCATAGGGCGTGGGCTTACCTACTACCATAAAAATAAATGCCTTTCGGCAATGTTATTATCCCACCCCAAAGACCATAGTGCAAATCGCTGAAAAGGGGAACTTTTCACTAAACTAAAAATTAATAATATCTCCGTAAAAACTGAATATTTTTTCATTTAAACCAAAAATGGCCCAAGAAGTAAAACACAAGAACAAAGGATCAAGACTTGGACGTCAACGAAAGATTTTTCCGCAACAAAAAATCAATAGGCCTTTATTCTTTGAAGACGGGTCGATTTTCTTGGGATGCTGAGAGCAGTTTTTTCAGTTATTTTTCCCGAATTCCGAAGTGAGAATGGAAGGGTTGGATTCGAGGCCAGAGATCCCGGATGATCGTCGCCACTAGTTAGTGAAGAACCGTCAATTTATTTAAAAAACAAACCGAATAAATTAGGACTGTTCCGAAATAAGAGTTTTTTCCGACATTTAAAGCGGCTCAGGAGAACATTCGAAGAGGTTTCGTCAGGAGATGGCCTCAATAGGGTAATAAAGATAGAGAATCCCCTTCGCCAAATGATCGAAAACGGCGCCGGAAAGGACATAGCCTTCTTCCCGAAGAGCTTTCAGGCCTTCCGCTAAGGAAATCCCGTAATCCGCACCGACTGGGATGACGAAATATTTGCGGGCGGGGATCTCCCATTTGATCCATTTATCCGGAGGAATCAGATTGGGATCGATCATTTCGAAACCCGCCAAATACAAACCATCTTTGAAATCATGCTCCCAAGGACCTAAATCTCGCGCAAACGAGCTCATCGCCCCCCAATAAAGGGGCCCGAACTTGTCGGTTTTGAGAGCGGGCCCTATTTCCGGCAAACCTCGTTCGGCCTCGTTCCAGAGTTTGTCGACGAAGCCCGGCCCTTCGGCGGAGGATCCTTCTTTCCCCAGAAGGGCGAAGGAATCGAGATCCCGAATCTTGGCGGTTTTGTCCATGGCTACTATTATACAAAGACATAAGGCAATAAAAAGGAGGTCCTTTACGACCCCCTAAAAAGAAAAAGCCCGGCAGCGCGCTATTCTTGTACCCCTCTCGGGATGCTACCTTCGCCACTGCGGTGCTTAACTTCCGTGTTCGGGATGGGAACGGGTGTGACCACCGCGCCATCGCCACCA
>Ga0224525_1000012_pt1 | contig 185769 bp, 193 predicted proteins | sample CFST100metaG_FD_179874 | JGI IMG/M metagenome (GOLD analysis project Ga0224525, IMG submission 179874) | Peat soil microbial communities from Stordalen Mire, Sweden - C.F.S.T100 | ecosystem: Environmental > Terrestrial > Soil > Wetlands > Peat | place: Sweden: Norrbotten County, Stordalen Mire...
TAGGATTGATAGAATAGGCCATAGCAGGCCTCCTTTCATTTCTGTAACTTATTTAGTAGTAATTACAGTATACGGAAGGCCTGCTATTTTGTTGTTACTTATGTTGCAAAGGTGGTGAGTTAATACGTGTTTATTGACATAATAGCATAATCGTGTTATTGTAGTGACATAAAGGATTTTATGAAAAGAAATAATTTCGAAAATGTAGTAGATATCAACGATTATCGCTCAAGTAACAACGAAAAGAAAAATAAAAAACATATTGGTAAAAGAGCCGCAGCCATTGCACTAGCTGCAACAATAACCGTTGGTGCCGGTCTATATAGCAAAGATAAAGGATATTTTTATAATCCGGTTAATAAAAATTCCGGACCAAAAGTAGAAGCTCAGATGGGTAAGTCGGATAATTCTGTAAATTTTGATTTTGCAGAGATGAGTCCTACCGAATACGACTCAAAAACAATGAAACCACTTGAATATACAACCGACAATGGTGCCACAATCGACGTTTGCAGTGTTGATAAAGGCGATCAGCTAGTACTATCTAAAGAAGCTGCCATTAGGACTGAACCTGTCATTTTTGGTCAAGGAGATGGCGAAAAGAGCTCTATAGTAATTACTAAAGAAAATATAAAACTACCAAAAGTGAAGGATTACTACTTTTATTATGAAGGTAGCTCGAGCTCTATGGGCAATAGTTTCTACGGAATTAAAGTTTCAGATATAGAAAGCACCTTTCCAAATGTTAATCTGAAAGACAGCGATAAAGATCAGATAGTTTGGGTAAATTCAAACGAGATCGCTACTGAAGAAATTAGTAAAAAGTAATTATATTAATCAATAAACTACACTAATTAGTTTATCTTTAACGTAAATTATCTTTTTAGGCGTGCGACCATTAAGTATTTCTTTTACTTTCAAGTCATCTAACGCAAGTTGCTTAATATTATCTTCACTAACACCTTTACTAACAGTAAGTTTTGATCTTAGCTTGCCATTAACTTGTATTACTATAACAACTTGTTCGTCTTGTACGAGATTGTCATCCCACATAGGCCACTTTGCAAAATCAACTAAATCGCTATGACCAATTTGCTGCCATAGTTCTTCGCATATATGCGGAGCAAACGGTGCTAATAATTGGATGAGCGACTCTATAGCTGATTGCCAGACCAACGAAAAACCGTCTTGTTTTAACTTATATAATCCATTGACATATTCCATCAGTGAAGCTATCGCTGTATTAAAACTTAGTCTATAAAAATCTTCGCTTACTTTTTTGATCGTTCTATGCTGTAAAATAGCTATCTTACTGTCATTATCGCATTTATCTTTCTTTTCAGATTCAGTATATTCCTGAACAAGCGTCCAAACACGATTTAAAAACCTATAAGCACCTGTTATGCCATTAGGACTCCACGTTGCATCTAACTCATACGGAGCTATGAATAATTCATAGACTCTTAATGCATCAGCACCATAGCCTTGATCAATCAAATCAAGCGGATCAACGACGTTGCCCTTACTCTTACTCATTTTTGAACCATCAGCAGCATTAATATAACCATGGTAAACAAGTTTTTTGATTGGTTCGTCAAAATCAACTAGCCCCATCTTGTGAAAAGCCATTGTCCAAAACCTTACATATAATAAGTGCGCAACAGCATGATCGGCACCGACATAACAGTCAACCGGCGCCCAATAATTAGCTTTTTGCGGATCCCAAGCAGCACTGTTATTTTTTGGATCACAATACCTTAGTAGGTACCAGCTACTACAAGCATAGCCGTCCATAGTGTCAGTCTCTCTTTTTGATGGCCTGCCACAGATTGGACACTTGGTATTGACCCAATCTTCCTGATGGGCCAATACAGATTTTCCATCACCTTTTGGCGCATAGTCTTTGACGTCGGGCAAAAGTACCGGCAATTGATCCTTTGGCACAGAAACTGCACCATGTTCAGGACAGTGGATAATAGGTATGGGAGCACCCCAATATCTTTGTCTACTAATTAGCCAGTCTCTCATCTTGTAAGTAACTTTTGATTTTCCAGTTCCCTGTTCTTCAAGCCATTGAACAATTTGTTCTCTGGCATCTTCAGTTCTCGTACCATCGAAAGCACCACTGTTAATTAGGCTACCTTCACCAGAATAGAGATCTGCACTATCATCATCAGATGGTTTGTCTATAACCGAAATAATTGGTAAATCGAATTTTTCAGCAAAGGCGAAGTCTCTCTCATCATGAGCAGGCACAGCCATAATAGCACCTGTGCCGTAACCCCCTAGAACATAATCGGCAATCCAAATAGGTATTTTTTCTCCACTAGCCGGATTTATGGCGTAACTGCCAGTGAACACGCCGGTTTTATCCTTATTGTCCACCATCCTCTCTATCTCTGATTTATTGATTGATTTTTCAATATAATCCAGTGCTAAGTTTCTTGACTCGCCAATTGATAGTTCCTTGGCTAAACTATGTTCAGGAGCTAGCACAATAAAAGTCGCTCCAAAAAGTGTATCAGGTCTCGTAGAGAAAACTGTGATTTTGCTATTACTATCGGCAATTGTAAAGTCTATCTCAGCACCATTTGATTTTCCTATCCAATTAGTCTGTGCTGCTTTTATTTTCTCAGGCCAATCAATATCATTAAGGCCATCTATTAGCTGGTCTGCATATGCCGTAATCCTGAAGAACCACTGTTTCATAGATTTTTTAATAACTTTGCTACCACATCTCCAGCACTTGCCACCCTCAACTTGTTCATTAGCTAAAACGGTTTTATCAACAGGGCACCACCACTGAAAGCTTTCTTTCTGATAGGCAAGTCCTTGCTCAAACAATTTAGTAAAGACCCATTGAGTCCATCTATAATATTCTGGACTAGATGTATTTATCTCACGAGACCAATCGATACTAATGCCCAATCGTTTAAACTGCTTTTTAAAATTGGCAATATTAGTTTTTGTGGCCACTTCAGGTGAAACATTGTTTTTTATAGCATAATTTTCTGCTGGTAAACCAAATGTATCCCATCCTATTGGATTGAGCACGTTATCACCGTGTTGTCTATAAAAACGTGCTAGCGCATCGACAATTGAATAGCTTCGAACATGGCCGACATGGAGACCGGCTCCACTTGGATATGGAAACATACCCGTTATATATTTTTTAGGTTTTTTATCATCCAAAACAGCTCTATAAGTTTCTGTTTCTTCCCATATTTTCTGCCATTTGGCTTCAATTTCCAAAGGATTATATCTTTTCATAACTAATATATAGAATATCACAAATGAGCAGTGCTAACACCTATATCATTTATACTTTGAGAATAATTTGTTCTTATATTTAAGCCAGGCACTGTCCTGCCTGACTAAATTTATTTCGTCAGTAGTATCAAGTAAAACTATTTTTATAGCTTCCTCCAGCATTGTATTTGATGATCCGTTAAATAGCACAACGGCATCTCTGTCAATTATTTGATGGACAAAGGCTCCAGCCTCAATTGAATTTTCAAAAACTTTCACTTGGCAACCTTTTTTCTTAGCTACTGGCGCTATATAGAGCGCTGCTTCTTTACCAATTAGTATCACCCAAGATAGCTGGTCAGGATCACACATGTATCCTATCTCCTGATGAATAACCTCTGAATATGTTCCTAAATCAGGTATACTACCAAGTACTAATATTCGCTGCGGTGAAGAGACTTGATAGAGTAGCCGAATGGCATTTTTTGTTTCGATAGCGTTCGCCCTTAATGAGTCATCTATAATCACAGACTCATTAACACCACGCAATGTTTTCATCTGCCCGTTTAGGGGCCTTAGTCGGTCTATACCACTAACTATATATTCGATAGAAACTCCAAGCTCATATCCAACCGCTACTGCTGCAACAGCTGCCCTTATGTTATCCTCACCCAATAAATTAACTGATGCTTGAATAGGATTAGTAACACCAGGTATGACAAACTGACCCTTATAACCATTCGCTGTTGAATAATCTTGTTCAATAAAGTGATATTCGGATTCGCCACTGACACCATAAGTTACTAGATTAGGATTGGTCAAATATTGTGCATATTTTGGTTCAATGTCATCTCTGTTGATAATAGCAAATTCAGACATATTGGCCGCTTCCATTTGCTCTTGAGCAACCATTTCTAAAGTTTGAAAAGCTCCAACGTGTCTTGGTGATACAGATGTAATGACAGCAATTATTGGTCTAATTAAGTCGGAAAAAGCTCTGACATCACCCGGGTGATTAGCTGGAATATCTAAAACAATAAAATCTGCATCTGAAAATTTTTCTTTTATTCTATCTTTAGCAGCTTTTAATAGTTCGTGTTTTAAATGTTTATCAATAGCAATATCGTCTGGATGATTTACGCCTATTATTGATAGCATTGAACCTACCGCTGATGTCTCATTTTCGTAGCGCATTCTAACTCTATACTGTTCAGACATAACCGATGCAATCGATGATTTTGTAGCCAACTTGCCAGTCGTTCCAGAAACAATAATGACTCTTATATTTGAGAACTTAGTTAAATACTTTTTCGTAAGTCTTCTTAATCTAAATTCGAATAAACTAGGCTTAACCATAAGTACCATTTTATAGTAAATGCACTTTTTTTACATTAGTTATAACTACAAATGACTACGCTTGATTTTAACTTCTAAATATTTCATAATAAGCTTAAGCTGGTACGCAAATAAGGGTATTAAAATAAAAACAAAAAAATAAAAAATACCCTGGGTGGGCGCGTAACAGCTTGTTTCGTGTCTTAGGGGCATTAGCTTAGTTGGTAGAGCGTGGCATTCGCATTGCCAAGATCAGCGGTTCGACTCCGCTATGCTCCACCAAAGATAAAGCATCTTGAACGTCAGAATCTTTCTGGTGTTTTTTTGTTATCATAGAGCGTTATCATAAAAGCGTGTGTCCAAAATACCTTTTATCGCATATAGATCAAAGCATATGTTACAGACGGACAAGTTAAAGTGTTTACTATTAGAGAAACGACAAAATCGGCGAAACTGGCGAGATCTGCCTAGGGAGTGTGCTTAAACCACGGTGAGCTAGCCAAAGACTGCTTAAGATGAGAAATACAAGAAGAGTTAGGTATTAAAGAGGCTGTCGTAAACGAAATGCTTACATAAATTCTTTTTATTTAAGTAGAAAAGGCGCGTGGCTAATATGAATTATTGATCATGCAAATATTAATATTGATAAGTTTGTTTGTGCCGATGGCGTAACAGACTTGAAGTTTATATATAAGGTATCAAATCAAGTAATAACATATTCGAACAGGCTATAATTGAAGTTAATCAAGCTCTGAGTACACAATAATAATTCTAACTTTAACTAATACGCTCTACCATGCTATTTATCATTAAAAACTATTTCAGAAATTAACAACACTAGCTAAATAAGCTAACGTCTTTTTATTATTTTACGGTACATATTGCTAATTTAAAAAATGTTAGCTTGCATAGATGTATTTAATAGCTAAAATGTCATGGTAGCAATGGGCTAGTCTAATGTAGTAAATCATGATTAGCTTTATGTCGGAGTACTGCTTTAATTCCAAAGAGCATCAGAATAACAATTGATATAATAATTAACCACCAATACCAGATTAAACCCAGTAATTTTTGGCCACTGTTTATATTTAATTTTGCAGCTTTGTTGGTATTTGTTGGCGTTTTAGCAGTTTGAGCACTTGATTCATTGCGGTGATAGGTTGAATTTGAAGATTCGCCGGAAATTGCTGCTATAGAGTTACTTGATTCATAATAACGTTCGATTGGTGCTGGCATATTTTTCAATGGTCTATTGTAATTTGATATGCTATCCCGCGCTTCATTTGTTGGACTTTTTGGAATAACAATTACGGGAGCCGTGTAAATCCATTTTAATAAGCCTGTATTTGAGTCATAAAGTAAAGCTTCGACTGCTGATCTGTCAGTAATTACATTACCATTAGAATCAAGAAATATGACACTACTGATATCAATTGTTTTTCCTGCTAGAACACCATCATATACATATATAGCCTTGTTTGATTGATTTTTAAAAGTTGATGGTCCAACGAAAGTGATATCTGGATCATATGTTGTTCCCCAAGTTTGTAAAGCTATACCATATTCACCACCATTAAATAAATTACCTTCACCAATCACAACTTTAGGACTGCTAGTTCCTCCAGAGAAACTAGCAACTGCAATACCAGTTGTATTATTAGTCATTGTATTGTTGACAATGGTTGCTTGGGTATTAGGATCATCCCAAATAACAATAGCTGCAGAAGACGAGCCGTCAAACGCTAATCCAACATTATTCGATATTACATTATTTGATATGGTAATATTGTCGCCATACTCAGATAGGATAAAATAATCTAGCCAATCGCCAGGCCCTTTGCCTGTATAGGTATTTCCGCTGATGGTTCCGGTATTATGATCTGCAAGTATACCGTTTCTTCCGATATTCGTAAATTCGTTATTGATAATATCTACATTGTCAGTGCTGTCAATTGCAATCGCCGTGCCAGCATATGAACCATTTTTAATTCCAGTAAATTTATTATTATCTATAATACCGTTGCCCTTATGAACTATCGCTTTATTAATCGCATGTCCAGTACCGTCAAGTGCTACACGAGATAAGTTAAAGGTAATCCCAGCATTAACCAAAAACCATCCATTATTGTAATCCGCATCCGGCTTAATAATTGTCGTTGTTTTAGAGGCCCCGATAATTGTTAAATTTTTACTGATTACAATCTGACCAATCTCTGTATAAGTTCCTGCTAAAATATGAATGATATTGCCACTCGAAGCATTCGCAATTGCAGATTGAATATTTAAAAAGGTTGGCTCTCCCGGATCGAGAATGCCATTGCCATTTGTGTCAATGAAGATTGATCCGGAAGAAACTGTAGTAAAATTTAGAATTTCGCCAAACTGCCATGTTCCGTCTATAAGAGATCGAGCGGTAAAATAATATGTAGTATTTGGAGTAATAGAAATGCCCGTAGACGATAGGAGCGCAGAGAACGACTTGTCAGCAGAGATTGCATTGTTTTGAAGTACATTATAAACACCCGATGGAGCTACTGAGCTAGAAGTGCTGAATACTGATTCAGAGACCCAAAACGAAGTTTCTTCGGCTCCATAAGATCCAGTAATTCCGCCTAGAGTTGCGTCACTTGAAGTGATGGCGCTAGCAGCTTGCGTAACAGGACTAATGCTAGTAGCATTAGCATTTTGATTAGAATAGAACGGTACTATTGCAAAAAGGTTTAAAAATACGAAAAAAAACATTATTACGAACAAGCTAATTTGTTGACATATTTTATTAGCTATTTTCTTCATTTTAATATTTCTAAACTCTATAATGACTCTCCTAATCTAAGTTGAATATTTATATAAAGGATAGTTAATCTTATGTTAAGATTTAGATGCATTATGTAAAACCTATTATTTTTCCAAATATGTTGTGTCATAAACAATATTTTTTTAAAAATATGTTATAAAATCGTTATATTTTAAATAAAAGTATAATATGACAACCATTTTGTTTATGCTATCGCTAATCAATTAATCTGAAATTATGGTAATATACAGGCATTTTTCAGCTATGTTATTTTACAATCTCTTTTTGCTGTTGCAACATTAATTTTAAAAAACTATATATTCGATAATAAATGTTAATATTACTACAATATAGTATATTTTGTCTTAGATATGTTTTTAAACAGTGCCTTGTTGTGCAAATACATTAAGATAGTTCTTCTTTCCACTTTATGATTTTTTTGGACTTGATTAACAATTTCTTCTTGATCAAGTGTCTGCCCAGCTTTTTTCAGAATTTCTGTAATGATATCTATCAAACTACCCGTTGAATACCTCCACTTACGCAGCGCGTAATCACCATGCCCAATAAGTACGAATCTGTTGTCTTTTATCAATTCATTATGAACTGATTGAGTGGTAGCTTTCTTGTGGGTAAAGTCACTATTATTTATAATTTCAGCTATTTTATCAAAGTGAAGAGGCTTTCCATGCTCAGATAGAACAATATATATTTTATCCTGTATATTTCTAGGATTAATGGAAGCACAGGTTATCAAGCCCCAGTTATCTTTATAGCTAACTAATTTTTTACTAATCTTTGCCAACGCCCTGATATAATCCGGGTGCTCAAAATCTAATAGCTCATAAAGCTGATTTGTATTAATAGGACAGCAGTTAGTCTGAACGGTTTTTACTATGGTATCAATATAGTTCTTAAACGTACTTTTATCACCATACATGCCGATACCAATAGAAAGATAGTATTGATGGTTTTCATTTATAACTATTAGTGATGGAGATACCTCTGCAAAAAAAATAAACTTTGCTCTTTCGGTATGACTAATCGTGTGATTAAATACGTTGAAAGCTAAATCATCAACTTTAGATATGCGACCAGCCTCAGACAACAATTTTATAAGTCGCTTATCAAATTCGCTAAATTTCTTTGTCTTATTGTTTTTTATAGTATTTTTTAAACTGCACATAAGTGATTCCTCTGATTGTCTGACACGTCCAGCAGTTATCTTTAGAGTTTTACCGATTTCATTTAATGTTTTCTTAGGGCCGTAAAGCCCAAAACGTTCAGCGATAATTTCACGGTTACGTTTATAGCTACATTTAGGATTTAGGTTTGTCAAGATTTCTTCAGTTACATCACATATAATCTTGTCATACTCGTTTGGACGCTGATCATTCATACGTGTATTCCCTCTTCACTATATTATAATGTCACAAACCGCCACTTTAATAGTTACTGATATTATACCAAAAAGACAAAAGCATGATCATTATTCCATAATTACAATAATCAACAACACAGCAATGAATGCATAGTCTTAACGTACTGGTTTTATTATTTAGCTTTTTATGCCTTGAACTAATTACTAAGATAAGGCTTTCATGCTCAACCCATATTGCCGCATTTCCTTTAATTTAAATTCTATTAGTTTTAGAAATCGAATGGCATATCTTCTCTAAAAAGACATAAACATGCTTGACTTGGAATAACCTCTAAGTGCTAGACTGCATGATAGGAGGACGGATGAATATCTCAGAAGTCAGTAAGCGTTATCGTATTTCTTCTGATACGCTACGTTATTATGAAAAAATTGGTCTGATTCCACACATTGATTAGGTAAAGTTTATAATATGTATGCGAAATGCCGGTCTATCTATTAAATCACTGGTTGAATACGTCAAACTTTCTAATGATGGAGAAAAAACTATCGAAGCAAGAAAGAAAATTTTAACTAGCCAGAGAGGTTGTCTTGTATCTAAAATTGAAGAGATGAAAAAACGTTTAGAAATTCTAGATTATAAAATAAAAAAATACAAAACAATTCAGTTTGCTAATATCGAACACGAGTCAAAAGTAGATTAATGGAGAGATTAGATGGATAAAACTTTATATTTAGAATGCTATTACGGAATCAGCGGTGATATGACTGTTGCAGCCCTTTTGGATTTGGGCGCAAACTATGAAAAACTAGTGGAAATACTAAACGCTCTGAACCTCAACGACGAATTTTCTATATTTGTTTCAAAAGTAAAAAAATGTGGCATTGATGCTAATGATTTTAACGTTATATTAAATACGCCAGAACCTACCCATCAACATAGGAACTTAAAGGATATATTCGAGATTATCGACAAGGTAGACAATGAGAACGTTAAACAATTATCTAAAGCCATTTTTAGAATAGTGGCAGAAGCAGAGGCGAAAGCCCACGGCATTGCAATTGATGAAGTCCATTTTCATGAAGTTGGCGCAACCGATTCAATAGTTGACATTGTCAGCACGGCTTTTTGCTTGGTAGATTTGAAGATAGATAACGTTATTGTCTCTCCTCTATATGAGGGCTACGGATTTGTAAAATGTGCACATGGTATGCTGCCTGTTCCAACGCCGGCCGTGTTAAACATTATTAATAAATATAATTTAGAATTATCAATTACCGATAATGACGGAGAAATGGTTACACCAACCGGCGCAGCAATAGTGGCCGCTATAAAGACTACGGACAGGCTTCCAAAGGAATACACAATCAAAAACATCGGTCTGGGAGCTGGAAAAAGGTATCCCGATAAACCAAATATTTTAAGAGCTATGATTATACAATAATAAATGCAGGAGGTAACAATGAATAAATCTATAGTATATTTTACAAAAAATATAACACCAGCAAGTCTGGTCAATATATACAAAAAGCTGGGCATAGAGCTAAAGGGTAATATTGCCGTTAAGATTCATTCCGGCGAGCCAGGAGGCAATAATTATCTAAAACCTGAGCTTATGAAAGATCTTGTTAATTATGTCCATGGAACGATTGTCGAATGCAACACTGCCTATGCCGGTAAACGAGATACATCCGAAAAGCATAGAGTTACTATCAATGAGCACGGTTTTAATAAAATAGCTAACGTTGACATAATGGACGAAGACGGATCAATGAAATTACCTGTCAGAAATGGCACACATCTATATTTCAACTATGTCGGATCGCATCTAGCTAATTATGATTCGTTATTGGTTCTATCACACTTTAAAGGACATGCTATGGGAGGATTTGGTGGAGCACTAAAGAACATATCAATCGGTATTGCCTCTTCCAACGGTAAGGCGTGGATCCATTCAGCTGGCACTTCACAAGATGCTAGTGACTTCAGTAAATTTTTTAGTATTCCACAGGATGCTTTTTTAGAGTCAATGGCCGAAGCAGCTAGCACTATTGTTGATTATAGAAAAAACCAAATAGCTTTTGTTAACGTTATGTGTAATCTTTCAATAGATTGCGATTGCGATTCAAATCCACACGCTCCAGAAATGAAAGATATAGGCATTTTAGCGTCGCTTGATCCAGTAGCCCTAGATCAAGCTTGTATTGATTTAATTTATAGTTCTGAAGATCCTGGCAAAAAAAGGCTAATTAATCGCATAGAAGAAAAACACGGCATTCATACTATTGAGGAATCAGCTAGATTGGGCGTTGGATCACGAGAATATCAATTAATTAGCCTCGATTAGCTATCAGAGGAAGCGATGCAAGCAAGTCTCAAAAAGATGTATTAAATTGGTTAAAAGATTCCAACATTATTAATTAGAAGAACAATACAAATGGAAAAAACAAACGATTTAAGTAAAAGTATAATATTTCCAATCGGAGATAAAGTTAATAGTAAATATTTTATTGGTGATGCATGGGCAAAAATGTTGGTTAGCGACAATGATACTGATTTTAATTGTCAGGCGTATAACGTAACCTTTGCGCCTAAAGCAAGAAACAATTGGCATAAACACCCCGGTGGACAAATTTTATTCGTAACTGGCGGTACGGGCTACTTATCAGGAAGAAGGAAAACAGATCCAAATCATTAGGCCTGGCGACGTCATTAAAATTAGGCCTAACGTAAAACACTGGCACGGTGCCACAGAAAATAGTTGGATGATTCACGTTGGTATAACAACAAATCCTCAAAATGGAGATGCCGAGTGGCTAGAACCAGTCGATGATGCGTACTATTACGGCTTAAAGACCTCCATAAATATTTCTGAATAATTTTTAACTATAAACAGATTCTATTTAGAATATTTTCAATAAAATAGTGCCACACCCATTACGGGTGCGGCACTTAGTGGTAGTTATTTCTATGACTGCGCGTTTGCCATAGATAATGCGTTTAACATATTGTCATAATTTTTTTTACGTCTGTTGTATTGAGATTGCACAATACGAAGTTCTTTGTCTGTAAAAGACAATCTTCCTTTAGCACTATCAATTGCCTGCCATTGAGCCGATCTCATACTAGTACCTTTTTTTATCTGTCGTCTAACTGATCCTATTTTCGACGAATACTTTCCCGCATAAACGGCAGATGACAGTACATTGTGGCTATTGCAGTGACGTATTCTCCTATACTCACTGTATGCATCATTTAGCACACTATTGATTTGCTGTTGCTGCTCAAATAGAATACTAAGTTCGGTTTTCGCCCGCTCATTATTGATTAATGCCTTTTTTAGTTTATTGTCGGCACTAACCAGTAACCGCCTAGCTTTGGCCATACTACGTGCCATAAATACCACCTCTTAAAGAACAATTTCACAAATTAATGTGATTTATAGATTTTATAACACATAATTACACTAATGTAAAACATATCACTCGAGGCTTACAGCACCCTGGTATTACATATGTCTAGAAATTATTTTCATTCGTCAAATTTATTACTGTCTCGCCCATCTTTTTAGCACGAGCTTCTCTTTCCAGTAACTCAATCTGCTGAAAATATTCATATTTTTTACCGTATAAAGAGCTCTCTAACTTACCGGCTGAGCTACTATATTCTGCTACTTTTCTATCATTGTTTACTTTTGAGAACTCACTCATAAAGTTATTCAGCGGCTCTCTGAACACAATCGGATCCGGATATTCAGAATAAAAAGATTTCAAATCAGTAGTACTAACATTGTCTCTATCAGCCATATTGTGACGCGCAAAATATGCAACAATACCCATCATCTGTCGGTGTTCCGGAATGTAGCTACTCGTTACACTATCGAAAACCCGATTCATCTCATCAACAGAGCTAAGTGCACGATCCATCGGCGAAACAATCGTTCTGAGAACTTTTGTAAAATCCTTATCTGTAATTTCATCATGTGCAATAGAATCAATGAAATGACCACGCTCATCAGAATCAACCCTAACATAAGCATGTCCAAGATACGACAGATCATCCCTCTCAATCGCAGCGACTATTTTATCTTGTTGATTACTATTGGGTTCCGTCTCAGATACTTCAAATTTTTTGTTTTCTTTGTTCTCCATGGCTCAGATTATAACATAATATTAATTTTTTGCAAATATTTACCCTTGTAATAAAAGACGCATTGTGCTTAACTTAGGGTAGTTCAGAAGCATATGCGAAAGATCAAGAGAGAAAAATAAGCATGATATTTTCAATAGCTCTTTTAATAGTATCGCTAAGCAGGGTCGATCTGACAACGATAAACCATCAAAAGAGAGTTATATGTCACAAAATCTTTTCATAGGAAGCCTAGCCTACGCCACAACAAGCGATGGACTAAAAGAAGCTTTCGAAAAAATTGGTGAAGTTTCTAGCGCTCGTGTTATCACTGACCGTGAAAGCGGCAGAAGCAAAGGTTTTGGATTCGTAGAATATACTGATGAAGCTAATAACCAAAAAGCAGTTGATCAGTTAAATGGCAAAGAATTAGACGGACGTGCTATAAGCGTTAGTCTTGCTAAGCCAAAAGAAGACAGACCAAAGCATGATTTCCATAGCGGCGATAGAAATAGTAGCCATCAACAACCACGCGGCAACGGTTCATTCCGCCAAAGAAGCTGGTAGTTAGTTGAAATAAAAAAACACACCTTAAATGGTGTGTTTTTTTATTTGCCCGGTATCAACAAAACAGACGTAAAATGTTATTATTACATATATGAACAACTATTCAATTACAAACATAAAAGGGCGTCAGATATTAGATTCCCGTGGAAATCCGACAGTTGAAGCGGATGTTTACTTATCAAACAATATATTTGGAAGAGCCGCAGTGCCTAGTGGTGCTAGTACCGGTGCTGGCGAAGCTCTAGAGCTTAGAGATGGTGGCAGTGCCTTTAGTGGCAAAGCTGTTACCAAAGCCGTTAATAACATTAATACAGTTATAAAAGATCACTTAATTGGTTTTGATGCTAGCAATCAGAGTGGACTAGACAATGCCTTAATTGCATTAGATGGAACAAAGAATAAATCAAATCTAGGAGCAAATGCAATATTGGCAATTAGTCTTGCTGCTGCTAAAGCAGTAGCTAAAGCAAAAAATATTCCTCTTCACAGATATATTGCCGAAATGACTGACAACATAGGTAAAGAAGTTCTTCCTATGCCTATGATGAATATCATGAACGGCGGAAAACACGCTGCCGGTAGCACTGATATACAAGAATATATGATCATTCCAGTTGGTGCTGAGACTATTGGTCAAGCCGTACAGATGGGTGCTGAAGTTTTTCATGCTTTAGGGAAAGTGCTTAAAAACGCCGGTTATGCTACTACTGTTGGCGACGAAGGTGGATATGCTCCTTCTGTTAAGAATGGTAACAGAGAACCTTTTGAATTAATTTCTGAAGCTATTGCTGCTGCTGGCTATAAAGTAGGCGAAGATATAGCATTAGCATTTGATACAGCATCAAGTGAACTACTCGATGACAACAATAAATATAATTTAGCAACAGAACATCGATCTATTACAAGCCAAGAAATGATTGATATGTACAAGCAATTTTGTCTAGAGTTCCCTATTATTTCAATCGAGGACGGTTTAAGCGAAACTGATTGGGAGAGTTGGGCAAAATTAAATGCTGAATTGGGCGATAAGATACAATTAGTCGGCGATGACTTATTCGTAACAAACGTTGAGCTACTCGAAAAAGGCATTAATGAGAAGTCAGCAAATGCAATTTTGATTAAACCAAATCAAATTGGTAGCCTTACTGAGACAGTCAATGCCGTCAAAATGGCACAAGCTGCCGGATGGCGTACTGTTATGAGTCACCGTTCAGGTGAAACGGAAGACACTACCATTGCTCATCTAGCAGTTGGCTTAGCAACTGGTCAAATAAAGACCGGCTCATTGTCAAGAACTGATCGAGTCGCTAAGTATAACGAACTAATGAGGATTGCCGAAGAATCTCCTGAGATTAAATTAGCAAAACCATTTAGTTTATAGTACTTACCTGCTAAATAAAAAATCGATTGCCTTTTAGACAACCGATTTTTTATTATTTGCTACTTTTGAATTTTTGCGTGGCTTTTTAAGAAGTTTAAACCTCGGAACTTTTTTTCCCTCGATTTCAACTTCGCTAATAAACATTTTGTAAGGTCTAACCCAATAAGGGACATTGCTTTTATAAAGTGGCTTATATATAACTACTGGTTCCTCTGATTCACTATCTAGCCCACAACCGATGACTTCATAACATAAATTGTTACTCTTATAATGAACATATATACCTGGCTTTATCTCCGGTACGACTTTATCAATCATCTTGCAGTATAGCCTCCATCAACAACAATTTCCGAACCAGTCATAAAACTTGACTCATCAGAAGCTAGGAATGCAACAACATTGGCAATTTCCTGTGGTTCACCAATTCTTCCTAAAGGGGTAACTTCGGCAAGCTGATTACGATCAGCACTGCCAAGGATAGGAGTCTCTATGAAGCCTGGGTGTATAGAATTGACTCGTATGCCACTCTTTGCTAGATATAACGCCGCATTTTTCGTCATAATTGTAACTGCACCCTTCGCAGCATGGTACGCTACATTCGATCCAAAACCACCAACTAGACCAAATATAGAAGAAGTATTTATGATTGATCCCTTCCTATTTTCGGCCATCATCAATCTACTACCATATTTCATGCCTAGCATAACGCCAGTTTGATTAATCTTTATTACATAAGACCAATCGTCCATAGTTTCGTCACTAATGTTTTTTGGTTCACCGCCTACGCCAGCGTTATTAAATAAAATATCCAAATATCCATAATGATCTTTTATTTGGTTTATAGTCTCTTGCCATGATGATTCACTAGAAACATCTAACATTAGACCGATAGATTCACCTCCATCGTTGTTAATGTCACTAGAAATCTTTTTTGCACCATCAAAATTTATATCAGCAGCGACAACATGAGCACCATCTTTTGCTAATTGTTTAGCCGTAGCAGCTCCGATACCACTTGCAGCACCTGTTACAAGAGCTACTCTATTGTTTAAATCAACCATATTTACACCCTCCCTATCTATATAACTAAGAATAGCACTTAGCTTATGTTAGTTAAATGGTGACTGATTCATCTTTTATAAGTTCAAGGAAATTATCTTCATTTAAAATTTTTATATGCGAATCTTCTGCCTTTTTAATTTTACTATGTCCAACTTTATCGCCAGTAATTAGATATGTTGTATCTTTTGCTATAGAATTTTGAAAATTTCCGCCTAAATTACGTATTGTGTTGGCAGCCTCATCTCGACTCATACTTTTTAGTGTTCCCGTTATAACAAAGTTTTGACCAAGAAGTTTTGAAGATTTTTCTCTGTAGATAGGTTGTATATTTAATTTTTGGAATTTATCAAGTAAAGATACATTATCTTCGTCACTGAACCATGCAAAAATGCTTTCTGCGACTATTTTACCAACACCGTCAACCTCTTCAAGCAGTTCTATCGGTGCTTGTTCTAGTGCTGACATTGACCTAAACTTATCAGCTAAATCGTTGGCTGTTTGTCCGCCAACATGTCTAATGCCTAGTCCCATAATGAATTTATCTAAAGATGGCCTTCTCTTATTATCAACTGCATTGATTAGTTTTCTTGCAGAAATTTCGCCGAATCTGTCCAATTTTAATAAATCATCTACCTTAAGGCTATATATATCCGCGATATCTTTGACTAAACCATTATCGACTAAAGCAATAACATTTTTTTCACCAAGCGTGTCTATATCAAGTGCTGGCTTTGAAGCAAAATATTCTAACGATTTTTTTAGAATCAAATCACTATTCATTCCTTTTAATCTGTAAACAGCCTCACCGATTGGCCGTTCAAATTGCAATTCAGGATATTGTTCCTTTAGAGCTTTTTTATAATTAAAACGTTCGGAATTTGATGGACGAAGCTCGATAACAACACTTTCAACTTGAGGAATTATATCACCAGCCTTAAAAATTACCACGGTGTCACCAATTCTTATATCTAGACGTGCTATCTCATCAGCATTATGAAGTGTTGCATGCTGGACAGTAGTGCCGGCAACTTGCACAGGATTAAAAACAGCAACCGGAGTTGCCGCTCCCGTTCTACCAATACTTATGACGATATCCTTCACAATAGTAGTTGCTTGTTCGGGCGCATATTTAAAAGCGACAGCAGCCCTTGGCTGCTTTCCGACTATTCCAAGCTCCTTAAATATTTTACGATCATTAACTTTTATGACCAGTCCGTCCGTATTAAACGGTAAATCATGCCTTCTCTGATCCCAAAAATCGACAAACCCCATCACGTCATTAATATTATTAAAAACTCTGGCTTCCATATTTCTGGTTATGCCCAATGCCGTAAGTGCTTTATACGCATACATATTTGTCGGAACATCAGAATTATCATCTCTTATAAGGTCGTAACCCCTAAAATGAAGCGGTCTTTCAGCAGCAAGCTTAGGATCCAATTGTCTTATAGTTCCAGCTGCTAAATTCCTTGGGTTGGCAAACTCTGGTTTTCCGACCTTAAGCTGTTTTTTATTTAAAGCGTCGAACTCTTTTTTTAGCATAACAACTTCTCCACGGATTTCAGTTCTTCCTACTAAAAATTGTTCGTAACCACTGTTCTCGTATAGCCTAAGCGGAACATTATTAATTGTTCGTACATTATTTGTTACATCTTCGCCTATGTAACTATCACCTCTAGTCACAGCCTGCACTAAAATACCGTCTTGATAAATGATTGAGCAAGCCAATCCGTCCATTTTAATGTCAGTAAAAAATTCATGATTAGTCTTATCTAAAAGTTTATCTGTTCGTTTGATCCAGTCCTCGACATCTTTTCTGCTAAATACGTCTTCAAGACTAAGCATTCTAGTTTGATGGCGGACTTTGTTAAAACCTTCAGTCAGTTCATTACCGACTCTCTGAGTAGGACTATCACTAGTAATAAGCTCCGGATATTTAGACTCAATATCTTTTAAATCATGAAAAAGCCCATCATAGACTGCATCATTTACACTCGGCTTATCTAATACATAATATTCGTAGCTATATTTATTCAATAAGGACTTTAGATTATTAGCTCTATTAATTATTTTTTGATTTAACATCTCCATCGACAACCTTTCTATATAGAACATACACATAAACTGCAGTCCATATTACTGTAATAACAGTCATTATTAGTATACTAATTGGAATTATTGGCCAGCTGCTCGAAGCTTTTATGGCATTATTTAGTAATGTTGTTAACAGAATAACTATGATTTCTATTACAGACCACACAATGGCGTTGGTTATTATAAGTCCAAGCAGCCTCATCAAGATTTTAGTTCTGATTCCAGACACGATATCATTTGCTATATGTATGGCCTTAAATGGATACATACCAGGTATAGTCACGATAACAAGTGCTATAAGTGTACTTGTTAAAAAATATAAAGTCAGTATAACAAGTCCTAACTCAGCAAACCAAAATAACATAGCCGGAGCTCCACCACCGGATATAAGGCCTGTGGAATTTGCGGCACTATATGCCACCGCTGCTATCAGCACTGGTATAAATTGTACTATAGCTAAAAAAGCAACTATTGCTGTAGCTATAATTGGTGCTCCAGAGTTATACAAACCATCTCTCAATTTCACTTTTTTATTTGCTAGATAATTGCGAGTTAACCATACCGTCGTTAGCCAAACCATTAGTGCAAAAATGAAAACAAATATTTGTTGTGACTGGGTCAAAGTTCCTGAAGTACTTCCAAAAAGCGAAGACAGCATAATAAGTCCAGCCTTGCCAATAGCTCCAAAATTTCCAGAAAAAATAGTGCCGCTACTTTTGTTTAAAATTGACGTTAAAGTATTAAAGGCGTCCTGAGAGGACATCCCTATAAATATTCCACTTAGTATTGCATAAACTGCGGCTAATAATAGGAAAGTTTTTATATTCTTTTTTATTATCTTAAATACTCTTAAATTAAGAGACAGCGAACCAGGTATTTCAACTTTTCTTATATAGTCACGTCGCTTGGTAAGATTAAAACTTCGATGAGTTTTTTTCTTATTATTTTTTATTTTTTTAAAAAAAGAAAATAAATTCTTCTTGAAAGAATTAAGTTTTCCAGTGTCTTTTTTGACTGACATATTAGAACTTATTGGCATTGTTTTGTAATCGACTTATTCTTTCATCTAATGGAGGGTGCGTACTAAATAGTTTACCTATAAAGCCACTCTTTAATGGATTAGTAAAAAATAAATTCGCTGTTGCGCTGTGCTGTTCTTTCATTGGTTTGCTATACTGTTTTAGTTTCTCTAAAGCGCTAATCATGCCGTCAGCATCCCTAGTAGTCATAACACCGCTTGCATCTGCTAAATACTCCCTTTGTCTGTTGATTGCTAGCTGAACTATTGTTGCTATTATCGGTGATAATATAAGAATAACTATACCGAATAGATATACTATTGGATTATTATCTTCCCTTCTGTCATTTCCCCAAAAGAGCATTCTTAGAACAATATCCGATAAGAAACCAATAACACTGACAAGACCAAAAGCTATCATACTGACTCTAATATCATAATTTTTTACATGGCTCATCTCATGGGCCATAACTGATTGTAGTTCTCTATCATTCATGATTTCTAGTAAACCGGAAGTAGCACCAACGATAGCATGTTTCGGATCCCTTCCGCTAGCAAAAGCATTCGGTGCCTGATCATCTATAATATATACTTTTGGCATCGGCATACCTAAAGTTATGGATAAATTTTCGATTGTATTATAGAACCTTGGATTATCTGATTTTTCAATTTCACGAGCACCAATCGTAGCAACAGCCAATGAATTTGCTGCAAAGTATTGAATTATAGAATATAAAAGTGCAACAGCTAAAACCCAATACACTATTCTAGTATCACCGTAATACAAACTGACTACATATCCGATAGCACCAATTATCCCTATAAACAAGGACATGATAATTAATGTGTTTCTCTTGTTAGAGGCTATTGCTTTATACATTATAGAATCTCTAGAACTGTACGTTTACTGGTTTTTCAGCATCTTTTTGTTCTTCGTCGGTTAGTTCGAAAAATTCGCGGTCCTTAAAACCTAATGCATTTACAAAGATGTTTGATGGAAATAGATGAATCTTTGTATTTAAGTCTCTGACTCCACCATTGTAGAAACGTCTTGAACCTTGTATTTTATCTTCTGTATCAACAAGTTCTTGCTGTAATTGAATAAAGTTTTGATTAGCTTTTAGATCTGGGTAAGCTTCTGCTACAGCAAATAGGCTTTTTAACGCACCATCTATTTGACTACTGGCAGCTGCAACGTCTTTAATGCTGCTAGCTTGTTGCATAGCTGTTCTAGCATTAGTGACTTGCTCAAAAACGCTACTTTCATGTGTTGCATATCCCTTGACTGTATTAACTAAGTTAGGAATAAGATCCGTCCTTCTCTTTAATTGAACGGTTATGTCGCTCCAAGCTTCATCGACTCTAACTTTAAGAGTAACTAATGAGTTATAGGTGGCCCAAATGAATATAACCAGCAGCACTAAGACGGCTATAATTATATAAAGTATCATGAAAATCTCCTTTTTTATTTCTTGCTATAACTAAATTATATCACTAGTGTGACTTTTATTTTTACGCAAAAATAAAAGCATCCTAAGAGCATCTAATTAATAGTCACCTTTAACAAAAGGACCGTAAAAGTAAGCTGTTTGAAGCTCCACGATGCAACACTAGCTTGTCTTTCCATACACCAAATCTGCCGCTTAGACAGCTTCAGCTAGACGTAATCGTCCCCTTTTTTGTTGTCTAGATGTCAGAACGCTAGCTCTAATATTTTTTTGTTTGTGCATAAAAACAAAAAAATTTTTGAATACCATTTATTTGTAAGAGCTCTAGAATGGCATTAAATTGCTAGCTTAAATGGCAAATAATTTTATCAAAAAGGAATAATTTTCGGACAATTCGTTTAATAGTGGCAAGAGATCTTATATTATAAATCTCTTAGAGGAATACCGGTTTTCTTCGAAACTTCACGCGCCCAACTCAAAAGACGTTCAAACTGCGCATCACGTGAGGCCTGCTCAACTTCGGCATCATCTAGTCTTTTATGAATCTATCTATTGTGTTCGTAATCCATCAAGGCTTTCTTGAGACGCCTTATTATCAAGTTTCTGATTAATTAGATCAAACTGACCTTGCATATATTTAAATAATTTTGTGAACTGATCTTCGCTCATACTTTTATTATATTACTCTGTTTTATAAAACGGAAAAAGGAAGTTGTAAAGAAACAAAAAATAATTAATCGAGCTAACGAAAATATTCTCAATAACTGAGTTTAAATCAAGGAAAAACTACTGATATAAAACGATTCGATTAGACAAGCCTATTCTTCTCTCATATCTCTGATTGGATTACGGCGAATATTGCGAATTAATGATGGCAATGTTGCCAATAAATCTACTACAATAATACAGATCGTCAATAAGATAAATAATTTAATTGGAAAACCGACAAAATTAAAAGTCTGACCGCCACTGTACACGCCATATGCCACTTTGGCATAGTTTGTCACTGTTGCACTGAATAACGTCTGAACCAACAATGCTATAGAGATACCTAATATAAGGCCAAACATGATGACTCGAGCGGTAATGTTAATGCTATACATCATATAGGTAGTTATTATATCTATCCGCTTAGCGCCAATAGCTCTAAATATCGCAGTCTCACGACGGCTATCTATAATTACACGCGCCATTGTTATACCCATAACTATTCCAGCAAGGACTAGAAAGACAGGAAAGACTATAGTCATAATTTTTGAAATCATTGTATTTAAATCATTAACTAACAAATAGTTTGATCCAAAAGATTCTAAATAAAATGGCTTTGAGCATTGGCTATTTGATAATGAACAACCCTCATTATTAATGAATTGGCGAGCACTATTTAAAGAATTGAACTCAACAATAGTGTCAACTATACCGGCTTCATCAAGTGCACTATAGTTAGAATCGGTTAATTGGTCATTATTTAATAATATATTTTCTTGACGCGCATCCTCTGGCATTTTTTTGTACATCTGGAGTGGGATTATTGCACCTGAATCATATTGAGCACTGAGTAAATTAGTCGTAAGTTCAAATAAGTTAGTTGTAGATTTTTGCTCAGATGATGAGGCTGGCATTACACCAACTATCTGAAATGTTAATAGATGACGCTCTGGAGCTGAGTATGTACCCAGCTGTTTTTTAACTTCAATTTGATGATTTGCTGCATCTATCTCTGCTTTTGTACGCGTATCCGACTTTACAGTTACGTCACCGCAAGGTGTAGTTGGCATATTATACACTAAAGACGGCATCGTATAATTTGAACTGCTTTTATTTGATTCTATTTCCTGATTAGTCTGTGCAATTTGTTCTAGTTGAGATACATCAGCATTATTACGATAACAAACTTGGTAAGTAACACCATTGATTTTATCTTGCAATTTTTTTATCCAGCTTACCTGACCCGCAATATTGTTATTAGATGGTTCTTTTGATATGTTTAATTGTTTACCAAATACATTTGCTGCCTCTTGAACAGTCACTACAACCGGTATAGCCGCTGTATTAGTCTTGCGTTTATTGTTGACTGGTAAAATAAATCTATTTATTAAAGAATCGTCCATAAATGAGTACGTAGAGTTCTGTACACTAGCAACTAAGTATCCATATGTTGATAAGTCGGAATTAACATAATTATTTTGTCCAATATTAGACAGATTCTCCTTGCCGTCTTTCAGATAAAATAAATTCGTAAAGCCGGCTGACGCAGCTCTATCAACATGATAAGAAGTAGCTTTATATTTTGATGCCACTTTTTTTAGATCTGATAATTTATTTTTAGCTGTAATTACATAATCACTTTGCAATTTTTGTAAATACTCTTCATAAATTGGAGAGGATCTGTTTATGGTAACACGCTGACTCTCCGGTAGGCTCTGACTCGCATACGGATCGGACACAATAATTTTTTCGATGCTGTTTTCATCAAAAATAGTACCAACTTTTTTTGCAATTGCTTTTTGATTGGCTATATATTTATTTTGCAATGATTCAAGTTCGTTTATAGTACTTTGCGAAAGATTACTTGCATTTGACCCATATACACTACTTGGTATATTAGGCGAAGATTTCACCAAATATTTTCCACCTTGAACATCTTGTACGTACTGATCAGCACTCTTAGATATGCCACCAAATATAATTATTGCTCCGTATAAAATACCAAATAACAAACCTGATGCAATTATAGTTATTATCATTAGCACCCGCTTAGAATGTCTTTTTGCTCTTGATAGAGCAAAAGCGTCAATAATATTTATCATATTAATGCTCCGTCGCGCAGTTGTATAATTCGATCAGCATGTGAAGCAATTTCCGGATTATGAGTTACGATAATGATTGTCGTACCAAGCTCATTACGAATTTTCTCAAATATTTTTATAATATCATCACTATTAGCGCTATCAAGATTGCCCGTTGGCTCATCAGCTAGCAGTATCTTCGGCTTATTAAAAAGAGCTCTGGCGATAGCTGCCCTTTGAATTTGTCCACCTGACAGCTCTTTTGGAAAATAGTCTTCTTGTCCCAACAAACCAACCTGTTCAAGTAATTCATGAGTTCTAGATTTTCTATCAGCCCTTCGCATATTTGAGAACATTCCAGGCACTTCAATATTTTTATTTAGTTTTAAAAATGGTTGTAGATAAAAAAATTGGAATACAAATCCAATAGTCTTATTACGGAACACTGACAGTTTTGCATCGCTGAGACTACTTATTTCAACATCATTTACAATAATATTGCCTGCTGTTGGTTTATCAAGACCACCTATCATTTGAAGTAACGTCGTTTTGCCGCTGCCGCTTGCTCCAGTAATTGCTATAAATTCACCTTCATGGATATCCAAAGAAATATCATTTAATGCATTCGTAGTCTTATTACCAATTTTATATGTCTTTATTATAGACTTCACTGATATTACAAAGTTATTGAATGCTGTTTTTGTGTCTACCATATTATGCCCTCGACTTTTGATATTATAACTGATATGTATCTCAAACTGTAGATATGCTTAATAATATAACTAATTTTTTAGAGAAAAGTGTATTGTTCCAATATATCAAAAGAACTCCTTTTAAAAGGAGTTCTTTGTCCTCTTAGCTTGTCTCAAAGTTGACGTCTTAATTTGGTGCGCGGGGCGGGACTCGGACCCGCACGCTTATTGGGCAAGAGATTTTAAGTCTCTCGTGTCTACCAATTCCACCACCCGCGCATATAGATTTTAATGGAGGCACGTACGGGAGTCGAACCCATCTACAAGGTTTTGCAGACCTCTGCGTAACCGCTCCGCCAACGCGCCGATAAGGGTATTATACCAAATATTTTTTAATTTTGATATAAATTAGTTTTTGATATTCGTCAATATAGAACTAATCATATTTATATGCTATCATGACCATAATTCCATTAGGAGCTGGAGGGGCAAGTTTGGAAGATCGGACATTCATTTGTCTGTGGGGTAAAACAGTACAAGTCTCGTATATTTCTAGCCGTTAGATTTTTCTAGCGGCTAGATTATGCGGAAATTTATGCGAGTGTAGCTCAGCTGTTAGAGCGTTTCCTTCCCAAGGAAAAGGTCCAGGGTTAGAGTCCCTGTACTCGCACCAAAAGCTTCTTAGTAAAACCCTGATCAAAAAAATTTTGGTCAGGGCTTTTCTTTATGCCATTTTTATCAATAGAAAATTCACCTTGTTTCGCTAAGTAGACATAACTTATTTTTGAACCTGTTAAGTCAAGCAATATGTCAAAAGGCGGAAGAAACTCTGGCTCAACTGTTCCATCAACATGAACTAAGATTTTTTCAAAGATAGCTTGGTTGTAGGCCCGTTTTATTGAATCCGGTGCTGACTTGTACGCTTTACCGCAGTCCTCAAGCAGATCGAAGGACTGCCTGAGATTATCTTTCAAAATATCGTAGTGAGTATCATGGATTGAAATTTGATTATCAATGTCCAGAAGTGCCTTGCTGATTTTGTCTTGTTCGCTTTTTAATAAATCCAATGGAATAGCATCGGCAAAGTGCGCCTCCAATAATTTGCGGCGTTTATGCTCCAGTTTTTCTTTCTCGCATTCCAACCGTGTCTTCTCTTGTGCGAATTATTTTGCTGATTCTTCAATTCGCTGATTCAGCTGTTTTTCGGTTTCTTTTCTCAATTCAGGAGATATAGTCATTCTTTCGTATAGCTTTTCAATCTGACGCTCAACTTCTTCTATAAGTACTGCCTTCTGCTGACAATCGGTACGTTTGCCGTGTCTGCCAGAACATATAAAATACGGATAGATGACATCGTGACTGTTTTTAGTGTTTTGAATAATAAGTCGCGATCCGCATGCACCGCAGTAAACAGTACCCTTTAGAAAATGAGGATGTTTACGGGTGCGTTCGCCGCAATGATGCGATTCAAGCACATCTTGTACCTGCTGCCAAGTATTTTCATCAACCAAGGGCGTATGTTTACCCGGATAAAGCGCTCCCTGAAAATATACGTAGCCTTTATAGTATGGGTTAACGAGCAACTTATTAAGTGAAGCCCGATCAATCGGCTTTGACGGAATCTTAGGCGTGACCAATGTTGCCAAGCCTTGCTGCGCTAGATGCTCAGCCAGATCGTTGACTGTCCAGTCTCCGGTAGCGAAATATTCGAAAGCGAGTTTAATGAGTGGAGCGCGTTCTTCGTCCAGAATAACTGTCCGGTCTTCGCGGCCTTTATCATCAACGGTTCGGATATTTTTGTAACCAAGCGGGGCGTGATAATTCGTCCCGCCGTTTTTGGCTTTCTGGCTGAGTCCTTTCAAAACCTCATTGGATAGGTTTCGAGAATAGAATTCTGCGATAGAGCTCATGATGCCATGCAGTAGCATGCCAGACGGAGATTCGTCAATGCTCTCAGTGGTGGATACCAGTTTAACACCGGCGTTATGTAAAGCTCTTGAAATGTCGACATCATCACCACGGTTTCTGGCAAGTCGGTCAACTTTATGAACGATAACATAATCAACGCGATTTTTGTTTTCATCGATATACTCCAGCATTTTCTTCAGCTCAGGGCGATTTGCTGATCTGGCTGATTCACCTCGATCAACAAATTCCTTAACAACAAAGGCTCCGAGTGAAGCCGCTTTTTTCTTATTGGCGTCACGCTGAGCCGGAATAGAAAATCCTTCGACCGCTCCTCCGCCTCGTTCTGCCTGTTCATGGGTAGAAACACGAAGGTATGATACCGCAACCTTTGGAGTAAGGGTATCAGCCAGCATATTAGAAAATGCGCTAGCCGTAGCGGTATTATCAAGATCATTTTTCATAGTTACAAGCATCCTCTCTAAATGTAGTCAGTCAGAGATTACCTCTGTTTCGACCTGTTTTCAAGTCTTTCTGCAATAGTTATTTAATATTATTTACGTTCATTTTTTGAAGGCATCACTGCGAAATACATCATCACCTTCACAGATCAGCTTTTCCAGTAAATCTGTCGTAGTAATCAAAAAAATGTCTTTTCGTTCAAGAAACGGTTCCTGCATAATATGGGAATGAATACTTTCAGCTCTTTTTTGATTAGGCACAATCCATGCTACAAGCGGAAAGACACCCTTGGTTTTTTGTTCCGTACCGCTTAAGTAATATTTACAGTACTGCTGACATTTGCTGACGATACGAACCGGTGATTCTGTTTCAAGATCAATTTCAAAGAACCAGTGGTCTTCGTATTCACCGTCAGAGGTAACAGCATAAATATCCGGCTTCAGATAAGAAGCTGTGCCAAGAGCGCCGATATACATTCTCCAGCAATCCGGCTCCAGCTCCGTTTTTAGAAGTCTGACGTTTTCATGTTTATCCGCCACCTGATTCAACCTTACATAGATTTCCGCTGCTGCCAGCGTATGCTCTAAAAATCTGGGTGATGGTTCAAAGCTGCGCTTACGTTTAATAATATCAGCCTCTTGGTTATTGAGGTTCAGCAGCCTTGCTCCAGCTTCATCAAGGTTCCAGACATATGAGCCGGAACCCGCCCTGACGCCGCCGATTCGGCGCTTTAGCGGGGCAATCAGATCGAAGCCCTTTAGTTTTACGAGCATACGGTTTGCGGCCCTAAGTGCGGCAGCGTGGCACGATGAATTTTTGAAATACAGTCTCTGTATCTGATCTGTAGTTAAATAACGGCATTTCCTGATTGCTTCAAGAACCAGCCGATCCCGTTCACCAAGTCGCTTATCTATTGATACCAGTTGCTGCTTTGACAATCGTTTACTTGATTCCATGGCTACCCCCTGCCGGGCCTGAGCCACCCTGTGGATAGTAAAGAACACAGCGTGAGTCATATCCCTTAAATAACACCGGTGACCCGAAAGTGCGGACAATTTTAATATTTTCAGTCACTTGAACAGTCATCCGATCCGTCTCCATTGAAAATGCTGCGGTTTTAAGATAAGCTGCCATTTATTTACGCTTCTTTCGCCCGATGGCCTCAAGCTCATCGTTGCGGCGATTATTTTCTTTATTGGCACTTGCTTCGTTTGCATCAGGTGGGTATCCCAGAACCGACATATATTCGCATTCAGTCTGTTTACTATTCTGTCCATAGCGTTCCATGCTTTTGGCTTTCATTTCAACCGCTGAGCGAAGGACTGGCGCAGGCGGCAGGGTTTTCCCAGATATCCAACCGGTGCTTTTTCCGTTTGACTGCAGTGATGCATACACCTGATACCGTGGCAGCAGCATGAAATCCATTGAATCAAGATTGGGGGCCATTGCCGCCATATCTTTTGCATCCCCGGCATTCATACCAAAAACGATTTTATTTCTGGCATTGGCATCAATACCCGCTCTGATTGCCGGTGAAAGCTGACTTCTGTACTGGTGAGCCAGTATCAGGCCGACTCCTAATCCGCGTGCTTGAGCCAAAGCATCGGATAAATCAGTTGGTAAGGCCAAATAATCCTGCAATTCATCAATAAAGATATTTACAATATGGCGGCGTTCAGGCGGCTCTTTTGCCCGGTTCAGCGCCAGTGTCCAAGTCAGTCCTACAATCAAAGAACCGAGCAGTCTGGCACTTTCCGACCCGATAATTCCTTTATTCAGAGATACCAATACGATCCGGCGTTTGTCGAAAAGATCTTGGAGTGAAAACTTCGGTTTGGTCTGTCCGAGTACGTTTCTTAAACTGGGCCTTAAAAGAAACTGTCTCATTTTATTAAGTACCGGCGCAATAGCCTGACTGCGTTCGGCGTTTCCCATGGCTTCAAAACCGGCCCAGAACGGTTCCAGCCCAATCTTGTCATCAATATTTCTGGTAATTTTCCTTCTAAAACCGTCATTAGTCAGGATTGTCGGCAGTAAAATAAGAGATGCGTTTTCTGATTGAGCCAGTGAAAGAAGGGCACTGGACAGAATATCCTGCGTTCTGATGCCCCAGCTGTCAGAAAAGATCTCTTTAAAAACAGCTAGAATCGCATCGGCAATAAGCTCAGGGTTCTGTCTTCTGCTTATATGAAAAGGATTGAATCCCACCGGGCAAGGATCAGACGGATCAATGACAACCACGTCATTCTCGCGGTCTTGCGGTATATGTGATAATACATCATTAACCAAATCAGCCTTTGGATCAATTACAAGAACGCTTCTTCCGGCTTTTATATCTGCCAAAATCAGGCTGAGCATTACATTGGATTTACCGGAACCGGTCGGGCCTAAGATAACTGTATGTTCCAGTGAATCACGTGGAGAAATACCAAGGTTTGTACCAAATCTTTCGTTTCCTGCACCTAAGCACACACCGAAGTTACAGGTATTATCCGAGTTTTTCAGCCAAGCCGGAGGTAGCAGCAATTTCGGATGCAGACCGGTGACACCGGGCAGCTCTTCTTCGCCAACTGGGAGAAGAAAAAAGTTCGCTAACTCTTTAACGGAAAGTCTCAGCGGAAAGTGCCAAGGAACATGGGCTTCATCAAGCAGCTCTGAGTTTTCATGGACAGTGTTTAATCTCACACCGGCGGATTCCAGCATTCGGAGCGCACAAAGTAAATTCCATATGTATCTGTCGGCTGTTTGCGTACTGTCGGCTGCAGCACCGATACGGATAGTGCAGGAAAATCGGTGGTAAGAAAGCTTCTCTTTTATAGAAGCTCGGCTCTCAGCCGATGCGGGTGCAATGTCTCCGCAGAGAACATTGAGCCATGAAGCATGCGGATCTGAAATCTTATTCGGCAGAGCAGACGGCGGGAAAGATGGGCCAAGCACAATTTGAAGAACGATTTCCTCATTTTCTTTGGCCTGAGCCATTGTCGCAAGGGCAGCTCGCGCTACAGCTAGGGCATTGTCGGTTTTCAGCGATAAAACCAGGTGAGAAATATGCAGCGCTTTTGCTGAAACTACATTCTTCCTTGTATCGCTATCAATATCTGATAGCTGTATATTGCCGTGAGAAAGAAAAGCCTGCTTTATTCTGCTGACATACTGTTTTTCCGCCCCGATAAGGTAACGTATCCTGCCGCCTGAGCCGCGCACTTCCCAGATAATTGAACCGCGAATCTCTATCCCTGCAATATGTGTTAAAAGCTCATGTACCGCTTGAATATTAAAAGGTCTGTGCCAGACAACTTCATGCCAAGATAGGTTATGAAATGATCGCCTCATATTTTTATCCTCCTTGTCCTGTATCTTCACGGTCTGATTTATCTTTTAACTGCAAATGGGATTTTTCTTCCGCCTGTTTCATCGCTAAAGCAAGGACTGCGTTGCCGAACTTTTTAATGTCAATCGGTTTTCTAAAAACCGGTTCCACCCTGACATTGCTGGATTCTGCTTTTCGTCCCGCTTTACTGGATTTATAATTACATTTCATAGCGCAGCTCTCCTTTCATGATGCGTTTAACTTTAAGGTGCGAACTTACCACTTGTGCTTGATTTTCCGAATGCGGTAGGTCAAAACAGCAAACAGGAACAGCGCGATTATTATGACAAACGCCCACCAGACTTTGATTAAAAGCTGTATGCCCAGATAGATAAGGATGGCAGACAGAAAAAAAGTCAGCACAGCTTCCATAACCTTGTTTTTCATATGCATAGCCTCCCATAATGATGGTCTTCTGATTACTGTTCTTGTGCATGATCAGTTCCTTCAATAATTGGCTTATTATTATGCCGAATAGGTACTGTATACCCCGGAATAGCGATATCGCTGTCGATCTCATTACCCCATGCGTCCCAACCGGGCTGATGGCGGCGGGCAAACAGCTCTAAATATGGGCCGGGTGAAACCCGCTCAATGATGGCGTACTGTTCTTCCGGTTTATGACTGTGATCCTGCAGAGGCGCATACATCCATGTCGGCTGCGAGTGAAATTTCACCGGCGCTTTGCCTCGTGTACCAAGCAGAATGTGCTCTGTGGCATTGCGCAGATAATTGCCGAGTGTAAAGCGAGGCTTGATCCAAGTCAGAATGCTTCTGGGTGTAAAACCCCAAGCCTCCATAACATCATAGCCATACCGTAAAGTGGCATTTGTTACCCAGAGCCAGCAGTGACTGGATTCGGGATCAGCCAGCTCCGCAACCGGCAGAGCTTTTATTTCATTTAAGGTCATTAATTTATAATGCCTGTCCGCTCCCCGCGAATTCTTGCCGCCCTTCTGTTCGATGTCCCATGGTGGGTCGGCCATAATAGTCCGATATTGTTTCATACTCATTTCTTGGTCTTCCTTTCGACTTAATGAATTTCTTTACGTCGTCAAGTACAACTCAGCGGATAAAGCAAAACAAGGAAAGGCTTACTTTGCTTTTTTACCGATAGGAATAGGAGTTAAAGATTAGAAAAACAAATTAAGCAACATCAAAAAACGCTGTTGTAAAGAATACCGAAGTTATGGAAATTTCAGCGTCTTAGATTGAAATTGAAATCGGAAAACGGGTCTTTCTTTTCGATCTTTTTATGCTGCTGTTCCATCATAGAAGCTTCGAATGAAGCGTCTATGAGAGCTTTGTAAGTATCAAGTGCATCATTATTAAGACTGGTGTAACTAGCAAACAGGTCATCAATTTCAGAATCAAATTTCTTGGGCCGGGGCCTTGCAGTTTTTTCATGATCCCACCTGTAATCCAAATACAGGGCTAAACAGAAAATAAGAAAAAGACCACTTAAGGCCAGTATGAGAATATAGGCTTGACTCATTTTTACCACTTCCTTATTTTTTGTGCAGCACCGAGAGCATAGGCATCGACGATAAACTTATATCGATCCTCGCCATAAGGTGCTGTCGCAGTCAGATGTGCTTCCATTGCGGATAGAGCAGCTAGATTATCCAGAACGGTTTTGGTCAGAAAGGCTCTAGCGTTTTCGTGGATATTGGTAACGATTGCTTCCTTGATGATTTCGCTGCCCTCGCGCTCTACGGCCAGCTTTACTTTCCCCGTCAGCTTATCTGCCGCCTGCAGACTGAAGGTCTGATTCAACGAAGACAAAGAATTGCTGTTCATAAAAATACCCCCTAAATGTTTGTTTATTTCCCGCCGATTTATCAACAGGATTTTTTCATTGCCAACAGTCTACTGCGAAAACACATATGCCGGGGAAAACCGGAACAAAATCGGAAAAATGAATTTATGCATAAAAATTGCCCAGCTAACGGCTGGACAAGATGGAATGAGTTTATCACTCACTTATTGGAAATTGCAGCTGACTATATTTATTGTAATTATATAAAACATAAAGAGGGCAGCCTTCCGTTCATATTGAATGGAGGGCTGCCCTCTTTCACAAATATAATCTATCAACCAGATTTTAACTTTTTAAATCCAGAACCGTTTACTCAGATTTCGATTTCTCCTGCATAGCAAGTAATTCATTAATCTGGTTTTCCACAAATCTTTTGTATTTGTCATCCAACTGCTCATACTTTTTAGTAATAAGAGCTAGTATATTTGTTGAACCGTTAAGGGCGCTTAAATCACTGTCAGTTTCGTCAGTTAGCCATGTTTTGTCAACATTATACATAAGTGAGACACAGTTAATTAATAGCTGTGTCGGTTCAACCTTACCTAATTCAATACCGGATAAGTTTCCGCGTGATATACCGATAGAATCAGCAAACTGTGCCTGTGTTAAGTTATTAGTCTTTCGAATAAGCTTTAGTTTTTCAGCAAAAGTCATAGGCAGTTCACTCCTTTATGCTTATACTATCAGACAGAATTGCCTGTGTCAATACAAAATGAGCTTATACAGTCGTTAATTACCACATATATGTCTTGACATATGCATTAGTCATGCTATAATGTAATTAAACAGTCATTATATACCTAGTCAGTGTAACCATACCGTCATTTGGAGATGAGTTGTTATGGCAAAAGGTGAATCCGTTAGTCAGGTTACCAGCATGAAAACCGCTTTTGAAATCGAAGCTTTAGCGGGGCAGCTAAACCTAAAGAATCAAGCCTATATCCTGAATACTATTAATACACTGCTGTTTGCTCAGCAATCTGCAGAGGAAGTTAATGGTAATATTCGAAGTACAGAAAAATAACTTAAAAATGATTACATGGAGTTGGAAGATATATGAATGACAAACATTCATCTAAGCTTATGCTCACTGGAACCGATAATGAAAAGGCAATAACTATCGGAAACTGGATAAGGGAAAATCACCATGGATACGACATCAGAAATGTGCGAGAAAAAAATGTCAAGAGTTATACTTTAACGATGCCGATGATTCTGCAAGGAGCGGCCAATTATTTCGGATTTGCACCACTTTATCTTGATAGGCTTATTTATAATACGCTCCCCACTACTGATCAGCATTTGTTTCAAGATGTTATAGCCATTTTTAAGCTACAGAATAAGGCCAACCAATATGAAGATCACTGCCGCTTTTTATCGGTCAAAAATGTCATACAGTTTTTCTATGAAAGCAGCGGCAACTTAGTTATTGACAATATTTATGCCACCTACGAGGATTATCCAGAACAGCAAATGGTTAAAATTATGAATGTTCCTAAGGAAATCGCTTGCTGGATGTTATCGCAATATAAAAAGCAGTACATACAAAAATTTGATAAATACCATTGGGATACGGCTCAAGTCAATATAGCAAAAATGCGGCTTCTTGGTCAGCAATACGATCTTGTTATTGGGCTACTAAGATACATTGTAGAAACAGATTCTGTAAGGGACATTGCCAAAAGGATTGTAAAATCCAGCTGTACAAAAGCCATGATTATAAACACGCTGGCACGGCATACAAATTCCGATGGTAAACATTTTAAACGCTTATATAAGCAAGCTATCTTTAAACTTGAACGACTGCAGATACAGCTTAATAAAAACCGCCCTAACCAGACAGAAGTGGTATAGACAACAAACGAATCGATTGACAGGTATCAGTAATAAAGCGGTATTGTTGTGGTTAAGTGTTTTATGAATATTGGAGAAGATTGCTTCCTTTATAATTTCGCTGCCCTCACGTTCTACTGTCAGCTTTACTTTACCCGTCAGCCTATCCTCCGTATGAATACTGAAGGCTTGATTCAATGAAGACAAAGAGCTTGTTCGTGAAAACACCCATGAATATTGGTTTGTTTCCCGCCCGATCTAACGGCGGGATTTTTTATAGTCAGCAGTCTACTGCAAAAATACCAACCAATGAGAAAAGCAAAATGAAATTGTATATAAAAATTACCCGGTTGGAAGATAGCCAACTGGACAATTCCGGAATAACTGATTATACTTATGTTTAATAATAAAAGTTCTCTTTTAGTTGTTTTACTTTGGACGCTGGACAGGGGGGGTGCTTTCATGTCTGAGCGTGACAACCAATGCGAAGATTTGATTACTGACCTCATGTACTTAAGGAAAGGGCCGGGATTTGTCGCTAACCGAGCCTATGAAGCCAGCACCTTTATAAGCGTGATCGGCGGAAAGAACCAGATATTTGAAAGTATCAAGCTTCGTTTCACTGCCGCCATCCGCTCTTTGCCGGATAAAAGCAGCTCTGAGGCGCTGCTGGTAGCTTATGGGCTATTACCGGGTTATGATGCAACTATGCTTCTTAAGGATCGCCGAGCCAAATATGGCAAGCAGGTCAATCGTAAATATGATACCTTATCTGACAGAGAAGCAGCGGCAATCAAGGAATTGGCTATAAGGCTTCTGACTGCCTACTATTCCGGCGCACCGCTTCCGGCTGAACTGCCTTTACCGCATGGCGGATACCTTATAAATTCACTGTCTGTTGTAACTATCATTCAAGACCGGAGCTTTATTGAGCATCAGCAGACCCGCAGAGTCATAGCTCTCGTACAGGGTGCCAAAGGTTTTGAATATCAAAGCAGCGCACGTACAAAGGTTATTTCCATTGAAGGCGCAGAAGCAGAAACACAGTATGTAAAGAACAGCGCTATACATAAACTTATATTTCCTGTGCCACTGAAACGAGGCCAATCTTATAAATTCAGCTTTAAAGAAATATTAACTGAGCCGGAACCTGAACTGGATGAAGATTTCGCTGGTCAGTCTTTTGAAACACCGACTTTATCTTACAAACAGACAGTCGTCTTCAAAGGTGACAAGCCTCCAGTTATCTGGTCATATGATAAGCTATCCCGCTTTGTACGACCGGGCGAACCGACAGATGAAAACCGACTGGAGATCAACGAAAGCGGCACTGTAGAAAAGGAATTCATTCAGCTTTACGGCGGATTTCATTTCGGTATTGCTTGGCGCTGGAAGTAAATACGAAATCAAACTTCTAAAATATGCAGTAAATCAAGAGACTGTTATGATCCGATTCTAATTTTATTTCAATAAAAACATTTAATGATGGAGGAAATTATTATGAAGATTCGTTTTAAAATGGTGACCGGCGATGAATATACCATAAGCCATGAAGTATGCGGTGGCAATCAGCCATTGGATGAAAGAAAAGCGAATGTCCAGCTTATACAGTTGCTGACGAAAGTAGCATATTTTGTCTGCGATCAAGGAGAGTCTATAGCTGCTCAGCATATTGTATCTGCACATATTGAACCGTAGCTATATATGTTGGATAGCAAGCTGAATAATCAATTTACAAGAACAAGAGCGACTTTTTCTAAAAGATAATGGAAATACAAAAAAGTATCCTTTATCGTAGACTGTGATTATTTTTAGGGGTAGGTAATGATGAAGAACAAAATCGCTCAACCAGTACTAAAATGGGCTGGCGGAAAGCGGCAGCTATTGCCGGAGATAAGAAAACTAATACCCAAAGGCATTCGTACATACTATGAGCCCTTTTTAGGCGGTGGAGCTGTGCTCTTCAATATACAGCCTAGACATGCTATCGTTAATGACAATAATCCTGAACTTATAAATATGTATACGGTCATACGTGATAACGTTGAAGAGTTAATCACGGATTTGCAAAAGCACCGTAATGAATCTGAATATTTTTATGAAATTAGAGAGCTTGATCGCAAACCTGAATATGATGTTCTTACGCCTGTTCAACGCGCTTCTCGTCTTATTTATCTTAACAAAACTTGTTATAACGGCCTTTTTCGTGTAAATAAAAATGGCGAGTTCAATGCACCATTTGGTAGATATAAAAACCCGAATATTATTAATGAAATTGTATTAAAAGCTGTAAGTAATTATTTTATCAATAATAATATTGATTTTTTAAATGTAGATTTTGAGCAAGCAGTGGTCAACGCTCGTCAGACGTCCTTTGTTTATTTTGATCCACCTTATTATCCAATAAGCGATAGCAGTAGCTTTACTGGATACACTCTCGATGGATTTAATGAAAATGATCAGATACGATTAAAAAATTTATGTGATCGATTAAATAACAGAGGAGTACGCTGGTTACTATCTAACTCATCTGCTCCATTTATTCTTGATTTGTATGAAAACTATCACATTGATTATGTATCCGCAAGCAGAGCTATTAATAGTAATGCTCAAGGCCGTGGCGAAGTAACAGAAGTGCTGGTGAGAAATTATGAGACAAATTGACAAAGACTGGGATACACTTTTTAAGCAGCATGGCATCTTAGAGACTATTAATAAAGATGGCTTCTTTAAAATTTCTTCAAAACAAATAAATGAAGTACATGAAGCACGTTTAATGACAAAATTTGACAACAGAGAAAATTTGCCAGATGCTTTTCGCAAAAATCATCTTTCGATTCTTCCAATCACGAGGGGCAATTACATAATCGGCGCATATGACGCTTATGAGAATGTTACATATGCTGACATCGAAAACATGCAACTTTCTTTACCTGAGCATATTGAAAGTATTAATTTAAACGATCTTTATTCTGAAAGTGCATGTCTAAATTGCGCCTATACGGCAGGAATCATAGACGATCTTTGTGGCTCACATGCCTTGCCTACCGTTAGTGGTCGTATGTCATCCAATTCTTTTGACTTTCAGATAAAAAACTCGAATGGAGAAGTCTATCACGATATATCCGTAGCTAATTCACAAGTTGAAATTGATGGCGGGTATGAAACAGAACAGAACCTAATATTAATTGAAGCAAAAAATTATTCTGCAGATGATTTTTTGATTAGACAGCTATATTACCCATATAGATTATGGCATGACAAAATAAGCAAACCCATAATACCGGTTTTTCTAACTTTCTCAAACGATGTATTTTCTTTCTTTATTTATGAGTTTCAAGATCCGAACGTATATAATTCTATCAAACTTGTTCAACAAAGAAATTATATAATTTCTCCGGAACCTATTACTCTCAACGATATATATGACGTGTTAACAGCTACAAAAATAGAGCCGGAGCCGGAAATTCCCTTTCCTCAATGTAACAATTTTGAACGCATTGTTGATTTGCTTGGATTATTGATGCAGAACAAAGAAATGACTACTAGCGACATTACGACTAACTATGCGTTTGTCTACCGTCAGACATCTTATTATACAAATGGTGCTATTTATTTAGGGCTAATCGAGAAATTTGATAACGATAATGGCGAAATTTGCTATAGATTAACCTCACTTGGTCAGAGTATTATGTCAAAGCATCACAAGCAAAAAAATCTGGATATCGTAAAACAAATATTAAAACATGAAGCGTTTTATAAAGCTTTGCAAAGCTACTTTAAAAAATCGTCCCCACTTTCCAATCAAGAAATATCTGAAATAATGAAATGCTGCAATCTTTATCATGTGACTTCACAAAACACTGTCGAGAGACGCGCTCAAACTGTTTCAAGATGGATTGAATGGATTTTGGATTTACAAGAATAGGTTTTTGTTGTTGAAGAAGGTAATGGACTCATTTGCATGGATTCAATACTATACCAGAGTTACTAACGGCACCTTTTACCACCATGGATTGCGCATTGAGTCATAAGAGCTGATGCATCTTTAAATAATGTAAATACTTCAGTGATTGTTATGCTAATGTAAACTGTTACTTGATTCAATTTCTAATATTTCCATTATAGGAATTGTTAAAGCTAATAATAAATCCGATTATATTTGCTACCAACCATACAGATAATATGATTTTCCCATGCTTTTTATTGTATGGATTATTTGAACATATAAGTATAATAGCGATTAAGAAAGCTATTATTGAGAATATAACTTCTATAGTAATTCCAAATCCAAATATATTAGTCTCAAGAAATAAAGAAGCATAACCAAAAAATATAAGGCCAGTTTTCTTTTGGTCAATGCTAGTTGTTTGTTTTTGTATTACACTATTTTGCGTAATATTATTTTGAATATTCTGCGGTTCCTGATTTACACTTGCTTTTTTGATTTTATATTCGTGTTCTAAAACCGTACCACAATTAGAGCAATATGATGCATTATCATTATTTTGTGAACCACATTTTTTACAATATATCATTTACGCTCCTCTATATTAGTTAATAGCTATAAAAACTAAATCATTGCCTACGGTAAATGGTTTGTCTGTTGTCATACTCTGCCATTCCCCAAATTCATCCTTATAAACATCATTTACGCTATTATTACTATATGACAATAAATTGGTTTTTAAATTATAAATATTTAATAGAGCTTTTTCATCATTATCTCTTTTGTTTATTTCTTGTTCACCAAATGCATTATTACGACGTAAAAAAGAAAAAGGAATTTCGCACAACAAACAAACCGAGCTGTCTTTTGGTGATGTTACTTCTAAATTATCGAAAAATATTCTCATGACCATATGACTTTCACCATCTCTGTTAGCAGAACCTATTTTGCACTTTAAGCACAAGCTAAAAGAAGACGTTAGCGAATATATGGGATCTGGCATTAATACGGGAAGGGTGAATATGGTATTGCGATCTTGCCTATCTAAAGTTTTATCTATGCCATTCCAAATTATATAATCATCGAATAGGCCAAAACGAAGCCAGCCATTCTTTGAATGATATTTATTTATAGTAGTCTTTATAACATCACGCAAAAAGTACATATAAATTTCTGCTTCTTTTTCTTGCTTTGATACAGGAGCTTTATATGAACTATAGACTTTATTTAATATAGAAACTGCCTCATCTTTAAAATTCTTTTTTATCATTGGTATGACTTTATTCTTCACTAATGGATGTTCGTATATTTTTTTATTAAAAACTATACTGAAAAAGACGCTATTCATAATAAAATCATAACATAAATTTATCTTACATGTCGTATTTATTAGCTACTTTCTATCTCTAGCCTGCTCATGTTTATCACGAGTTGCTATCCCTCTCTTTGTTATATATCTTAATACCGCACTGGATATGCAGGCCCTTTTTGATTGAAATTGCGATGATTTATGTTACAATGCATATGTCATGATTTGGCCTAGTTGGTATAGGCAACTATAATAGTGTTAGAAAATAATATGAATATAAATAGAAAGCAACGTAAAAAAGCAAAAACCAGTGTTATACCATTGATGATCTTGATCGTATTAGTGATAATTGTAATGATCATTATATCTTTTCTTGCTGCAAGCATAATCAATAGTGGTAAGTATAATACATATTCTACTGAATCTAACACTAATAGCCAAAGCTCAAATCAAGATACCAACAATTATTCAAATGCAAATAATATAGATACGACTCAAGATAATGTGAGTAGTTCATTCACAAATAAGAAATGCCCAGTTGGAGATACCGGAGAATATCCTGTCTGTATGCACCCAGCACCATACCTAACTTGTACCGGCACTGCTTTTTCTGGTGGAAATTCTTATTATAGTTGCCATGAATCTGGGGATCCTAGTTTTTATTGTAGCGGTTCAATTATAGGATCTGTTTCTACTAATAATTGTGATGATCAAAAAGGCGCACCATATAATTGTATTAATAGTAGTATCGGTAGCGTAATAAATATTAATTGTACTGGCAAATCATACTTAGATACATCTAACGAATAAACTTATATTTCCTATTAATGGGTATTGATTGCATATAGTGCTGCCTTTAACTGTTTAGTAAAAAATTTCTTGACCAAATGGGATTCACAATCTAAATGGTTATAATTTGATCAAGAAATCGTTATATGTTCCATATTCGAATATGAGTTGTAGTAAATTGGGCTTATACTGTCAACTACGTATTTTAACATCACGTAGTGCAATATACTTCTTGACTGTTTTAGCTGATCTTTTAACTTGTCTACTAACATCATTCAAAGACAATCCTGATTGATAAAGTTCAACCATTCTATCAATTGCACTGTCAGTTGGGGGCATATGACGAATAGTAACACCAGCTGCTTTCAGTTTTCGGCTAACTGTGATTCTATAACAGCCGAACTTATTGGCTAATTGCTTTACGCTAAGTCCACTCTTATAATCAGCTATCAGCTGCTGAACTTCTTCTTTACTTAATTTCTTTTGTTTCTTCTGTAGTTGACTGACAACTCTTTCGTTGGTGTCATCGTCTTTGACGGGTAATACCGAAGTTTCATTGGATGGTAAATTATCTGGAAATCCATGGCTTTTATTTTGATTACTTAAATTGTTTTTATACCGAAGTAACCTATCATAATTGTTAGTATCCGTGTCCGATAGGCGCACCATTTTTATTTTTAAACTAATTCTCTTCGCCCGGTGTATACGTTTCGCTAGCTTTTCTTAACGTCTTTTCACGAAGACCAATTATTATGATTGTTGCGAAAAGTGCCATAAAACCAGCTGTTAAGAATATACGTCTTAAACTCGATACAAAAGCAGATTTTACTTTTATTGAAAATTTATTTTGACTAGTAATAAATTTGTCTTTTGCTATTTTTTTATAATTTTCAGGCAGTTTGTTTGTTGAATCACTGAATTTTTGTGTAATTTCTTCTTTAACATCAGGCATGTTTAGATTTAGCAGCGTATTAGAATCATTAAAATCGCCTATCTGCTTAGCCTGCGGAATTTTTTCAAGTGATCTTATATAGTCAGTATTTTTTATAACACTGACGTTGGAAACCATTCCTGCGGTCAGGACTGCTCCAAAAAGGGCGGTGCCTATTGTTGATCCAAGACTTCTAAATAACTGACTGGAGCTAGTAGCTACGCCTAGCTCATCAATTCTAAATTCACTTTGCATAGCTAAGCTAAGAACTGGCAATACCGATCCCATACCAAAACCTACAATAAGCATGATAATTGCTTCCTGCATATATGGGCTATTCTGGTTTAAAGTCATAAGTGAAAATAAACCTATTGTCGTTAATGACAACCCTAAAATTATAAATCGTTTATACTTACCGGTTTTAGTAATAAGCTGGCCAACACCAATACTAGATATCATATCACCAGCCATCATAGGAAGAAGCATTAATCCAGAGCCTGTAGCAGTAGCGCCAAAGACCTGTTGATTAAATTGTACAAGATACAAGACAGATCCCATAAACGCCCCACCAAACAAAGCAGCAACTATAATGATTATTACAAAATCACGGTTTTTAAATAACGACAAAGGAAGAATTGGTTCCTTGACCTTATTTTCAACAAAAGCAAAGGCAGCGATTAGGACAGCAATTAAACCAAACATAATAGCTCTTAATGCCACTAGGTTTAATCCAACCTGCTTCATAAGTCCTGAAAAAATAGTATCCGTATTATCGACAGCTAGGACAAGAAGGCCCAATATAGCTGCGATTAAAACTGCACCAATACAATCAACTTTTGGCTTTTTGTCGTGCCTCAATGCCGGACAAAATATTAATACTAGTAAGAAAGCTACTATTCCAATTGGAATATTAATATAAAAAATCCAATGCCAATCGGTCGTTACACCCATTATTTTTGCACCATCAGTGAGCCATCCACCGAGTAATGGACCGACAACCGAGCTAACACCAAAGACAGCACCAATTAGGCCCTGCCACTTTCCTCTTTCTCTTGCAGCGAATAAATCACCAACAATAGTAAAGGCATTGGCAGTAATGATACCACCACCAATTCCCTGAATAGCTCTATGGAATATTAGTGCATTCATAGTGCCGCTGGTTCCACTTAATAATGATCCTGCCGTAAATATCGCCACACCAATAAGTAGCATAATTTTTCGCCCGAATAAGTCTGACATTTTTCCAGCAATAGGCACTGTTATTGTAGTCGTAATAAGATACGCCGTAACTATCCAGCTTAAGCTGTCAAAAGCGTTGAATTGTTCTACTATTTTACTAAGTGCCGTTGAGACTATTGTTTGGTCAAGCGCAACAAGAAATAAGCTGGCCATGACTGAGCACATTATAATAAGCTTGCTTCGCAAGCTAAGCTGATGATGCATAAAAAACTCCTTAATTATCTTTGTTTATGATATTCTGCAAAAATTCTTTAGTACTAGACATATGATCTATTTGTTCTTGGATAGATTCTTCCTTCATAAGGCCTAAAAACTTTCCGTGTTCTACGCCGATAACATACAATCTATCACCAGTTTTAATATTCATATTGTTTCTGGCATCAACAGGTATGACGACCTGTCCTTTTGTACCAACAGTAACAGTACCAAATAATTTATGCTTCACTTACATTTAATTATATAATAAGTATGAAAAGTATGTCAAGTATACTGTCTTTTACAAAAAGCTTGTAGTAATCCTAAACTTAAAATAAAATGATTATAAGTATTAATCAAGATGGAAAAATAAATGTCCAAAAAAACCTTCATACAAAAAATCGTAGAGAAGCCAGCGAAGGCTTTAGAAAAAACCGTAGAGACAGCAGAAAAGATCGAAAAAGAAGTTTCGTCTTCGAAATCACTAACTAAACCAAAAAAATATTGGCATACACTAGGGCCTGGTTTAACAACCGGTGCATCTGATGATGATCCATCGGGAATTGCAACATATTCCCAAACTGGTGCACAATATGGGTTTAAATTGTTATGGCTCGCCGCTTTTACATTTCCTCTGATGTCAGTTATCCAAGAGATGTGTGCACGAATAGGCCTAGTAACCGGACGAGGACTTGCTTCCAATATTCGTAAAACATTTTCAAAAAAAATATTGTTCTTCTCATCAATATTATTATTTGCTGCTAACGCATTTAATATTGGTGTTGACCTAGGAGCAATGGCAAACGCAACACAGTTAATCTTTCCAAAGTTTAGTTTCCCGATTTTGGTTGTTGTATTCACGCTACTGACTTTATGTCTACAAATTTTTATGCCTTACAAAAAATACGCAAAGTATTTAAAGTGGCTTTCAATGGTTCTTTTTGCTTATGTCGCTTCCGCTCTTCTGGCTCATTTAAACTGGGGTAACGTTCTGTCAAAAGCCTTTATTCCAACAATAAGCTTTTCTAAAGACCAAATTCTCCTAATTTGTGCAATTTTAGGAACGACAATATCACCATATCTGTTCTTCTGGCAAACATCTCAAGAGATTGAAGATGAAATAGCACAGGGAGAAACAACTATCGCACAGCGCAGAGTAACCACCAAAGAGCAAATCCATAGTATGAGAACCGATGTCTGGTCTGGTATGTTCTTTTCTAATATTGTCATGTTCTTTATCATAGCCGCTTGTGGAGCAACCCTATTTAGTCATGGCATTACAAATATAACTACGGCAGCTCAAGCAGCTGAGGCCCTACGACCATTTGCCGGCGATTTTTCGTACTTTCTTTTTACAATTGGAATAATAGGAACTGGTTTATTAGCAATTCCTGTCCTCGCCGGCTCTAGCTCATATGCAATTGCCGAGAGTTTTAAATGGAGAGAAGGCTTAGGAAAAAAGCTCAAGAACGCTTATGCCTTTTACGGGATAATCATAATATCGATGTTCGTTGGCCTGTTAATCAACTTTATCGGCCTAAATCCAATGAAAGCCCTAATCTATTCAGCTGTTGCAAATGGCGTTGTGGCACCAATGGTCTTGCTGCCAATCATACTTATTAGCAGTAACAAGAAGATAATGGGTGCTTGGGTAAATAAAAAAGCCACTACTGTAATCGGCTGGATTGTTTTTGTCCTGATGACCGTTGCCGGAATAGCCGCAATCATTTCACTATTCTAGAAACAAAATAACAGACGGTAAATTACCGTCTGTTATTAATTAAAAACTACTTTATTATTAAGCTTTTTTGGCTTTAGGTTTTTTTACTTCCCTCTTTGGCTTGTCAGAACTCTTTGCCATAAGTTTAATCCTTTCTTGCTGCACTAAGCAACTAAATATTATTATGTACTTATGCTTATAAATATCAATAGTCTACATTGTGACTTTTTCAAGAAATTTCTTTCTTAAAACTGCAACTAAACCAAGGTAGACTAGCACTAATGCTATTAGACAGATAAAGTATAGAGGCGGCAAAGCTACGAATCCTAAGCTAGCTGCTAAAGGTGAGAATGGTAATAATACCCCAATGCCGACGACAGCTAGACAAGTAAGCGTTAACCATTTACTTGGCTTGCTTTTATAGAATGGCTGCCTGTTGGTTCTGATTATGAAGACAACCAAAACTTGAGTAGCTAAAGACTCAACAAACCAACCGGTCTGGAACATTGATGGCGATGCATGAAATATATAAATCATGATTCCAAAAGTGATGAAATCAAAGAGAGAACTTATTGGACCAAAGAACATCATATATAGTTTTATGAACTTTAAGTTCCATTTTTGCGGTTTTCTCAGCGCTTCATCATCTACATTGTCCGTTGGAATACTAGCTTGAGATATGTCATACAAACAATTATTTAATAATATTTGACTAGGCAGCATAGGCAAAAATGGAAGTATGAATGAAGATATTGCAGCCGAAAACATGTTTCCAAAGTTTGAGCTGGTGCCCATTATTATATATTTTATTGTGTTAGCAAAAGTCCTTCTGCCCTCAACTACGCCTTCAGCAATAACATCTAGTCCTTTTCTAAGCAGAACTATTGATGCAGCATCTTTTGCAACATCAACGGCCGTATTAACAGATACACTAACGTCAGAGCTATGAAGAGCTGGGATATCATTAATGCCATCGCCCATATAGCCTACTATGTGACCATTTTTCCTCAGCGTTGCAATAATTTGTAGCTTCTGACTAGGCGTTACTCTCGCAAAAACATTGCTTTTTTCTATTTGCTTTTCTTGTTCTTCCTGACTTAGTTTTTCAAGATCCACACCGGTAATCAAGTTACTTATACTAAGTCCAACTTCATTACAAATATGTTTTGTTACAAGTTCGTTATCACCAGTAATAATCTTAAGACTGACGCCTAGTTTCTCAAGCTTTTCAATTGATGGCTTAACAGTTTTCTTAGGTATATCGAGAAATGCGATAAAACCTTTAAATTCCAAGTCACTGATATCACTCCAATCATACTCTTCTTTTGAAGAAATTCTTTTTGTAGCAATTGCAACCGCTCTAAGTCCATCATTATATAAATCAATCGCCATTTTATTAGCTTCACTCAGCACTTCACATTTGTTACATTTTTCGAGAACTGCATCAGGCGAACCTTTAACTATTAGTTCCAAGCTGCCATCGGTTCCATCGTCGATAACTGAAAACATAGCACGTTTTTCGTAGTCAAAAGCTTTTTCGTATATTTTCTTATATTTTTTGTCGATGGAGAGACCGCGTTTATGCGCCTCTTCCCAAATTGCTATATCAATTGCATTGCCTATTATTTTATGCTGAATTACCGCTCCATTGCACAATATACCTAGGTTTATTAGTTCCGGCGTATCTTTACCAGTAGCATTGATGGTTTTAGTTACAGTCATATTGCCTTCAGTCAATGTGCCAGTCTTATCAGTACAGAATATATCCATATTACCAATATTTTCTATTGCAATTAGTTGTTTACACACAACATGGTGCTTAGCAAGCTTACCAGCGCCATGAGACAGGCTAATTGTAACAATCACCGGTAAGAGCTCCGGTGTTAAACCAATTGCTATAGACAGAGCAAATAGCAAGGACTCCATGAACTTATGACCAAGCAGTGAGTTAACAAGAAAAATAGATAATGTGAGTATTATTATGACTTTAATAATTAGATTACCAAATAGTCTCAACCCTTTTTGAAAATCCGTTTCCGGTCTTATAAAAGATGAATCATGAGCAATCTTACCAAATTCTGTATCTTTACCGATTTGAACGACAACGCCTATACCACTTCCACTCGTGACTGATGTTCCCATAAAAGCAATGTTAGAGTAGTCATTAAAGCCCCGTACATTGTCATCTACTGCATGACTCACCTTGAACGCGGTTTTTGATTCACCGGTCAGTGCCGATTGATCTATTTCAAGGCTATCTGATTGAATGAGTCTTATGTCAGCCGGTAATATTGTTCCCGGTGAAAGGAGAACGATATCACCAACCGTTACGTCCTTTGCTGGAATCTCCTTTTTTTTGTCATCTCTAATGACAATGGACAAAAGTGAAACTTTATCTAGAAGTTCTTTCACTGTACGCTCAGCAGAATACTCGTTCCAAAAACCAAGTCCAGCACTTAAAATGATCATAGCAAAAATATAATAAGCACTAGTGTGCTGACCCATTATATAGGAAATCGCTGTTGCTACAGATAATATAATCACTAACGGATTTCCACCAATCTGTCGCCATAACAAACGTGGAATATTAGTTTTACTGCTTTTTATATTGCTTGTGCCATATTCTTTTAATCTGTCTTCTACCTCTCGAGAAGATAGACCATTCCTAGATGAATTTATTTTACTCAACGCATCATCTTCAGAAATATTTAGGAAGTTCTTTAAATTTATCATATTAATATTATTATAATGCTTAAGTTTGAGTTATTCTAGGGAAGCACTGATAGATAACTGTTTTCTTTCCAAACTAAAAATGGACCTTATAACTCATTTTGTGAACCAAGCGTAGTATGCCGAATAAAAATTACTTAACCTTTAAATAATCGATGAACTTAATAATCTACATCTATAAAGCATTTAAAAATATTCATTTAAATAAAACGATCAACAGTTTATAAGATAAGATGTATAAATTATTTCATTGAATTTGCTTTATACAAAACTTATAATATGCTTAATAAACGAAGGTGGTTTAAATGAAGAAATATCTAACAGTTTTTTAAGCATACTATTTACGAGTCTATTTATATCAACGCAGGTTTTCGGTACTAATAACATCAGTATCGACATTGGAAGCGCTTATCTTAAACCTGACAAAACATATAACATTACAGTTAAAGATGCCCCTGGCACAAGGTTAAACCTATACACAAACGATAAAAATCCCATTAGTGCAGTAGTTAATAAAAACAACTGGGCAACATTTCATAAAGTATCTATTTCAAATAATACTAAGATATCTTTTGTAAAAATTTTTCATATTCATGGCAAGTTCGTTAGAAAAGCAATCAACTATACCCGTTATGTAATTATAGCCGCTAACAAGAAAGTATCTTTTTCAAGTTTAAATCCAGCTAGTGCTGCGCCATCAAAACAAGCCGTAACAGAACAAAAGGCTATAGCTCCTTCTACCAAAGCTGCAGCACAAGCTTCTAATAGTGCAGCTGCTGCTACCGATTGCACTAACGGAAGCTACATTAATTCAGCAGGCAATACAGTATGTAATCCGGAAACGAGCTCGAGCACACCAAGTGGCGCTACCGCACGTTGTAGTGATGGAACTTATAGCTTTAGCAAATCTCATAGAGGCACCTGTTCACATCATGGAGGAGTTATCAACTGGTTTTGAAACTGCGGCTATTTTTCCATAATTAAATAAAATGTATTACACAAGCAATTTTATCTCTGTTTACCTAACAGCTATCTAATTTTGATATATTTATTAATTTACAACCGAGGAATTAGTTCTCTTACAAAAATAACCAAGTTTTTATTTATAATAAGCGCCTAATCATTTTTTGATCAGAGATTTGTTAAAATCTACTACTTCAACTTTCTAACACTGACAATCACGATCTAGAATACAGGGCTAACCATATTCCAACAAAGCTTGATGCGCAGAGGCTTGAGATAGTAATAATCCAATACAAAACTATCCACAAATTGGCTAAACATAAAAACCACTTAAGCAATGAATTGCACAAATAATAGATGATTACAATAATGCACAAAAGAAAAGATATAAACGAACTAGCCCGTCACTTTTGCTGTCACAAATGCGTTATAAAACGCAAGTTTGAGCCTTTCAGTGTCTTAAGACATAACTTCAAAATTAGCAATCAAAAAAATTAATAAAATTTAATTTACAATTTTAATGCTTGTACTACAGACAAATATTGTTTTTGGGCATTTTTATCCTCATCTATCTTCTTGATTGTAACTATTTTTACTATACCCCGCTCAGAATAATAACAAAAAAATATGATAAAACATCGCACTTGATACAACATAGAATTAGAGTATTGTATAAGTACAATTTAATAAATAACGGGGGGCAATATGAAAGCATCGTATATCATTGCGTTAGTACTAATTATAATCGGTGGTCTTAACTGGGGTTTAGTCGGCATTTTTGACTTCAACCTTGTTGCTGCCATTTTTGGCAAAGCCTCATTTTTGGCTCGAACCATTTACTCCATCGTTGGCATCGCCACCCTTTGGGTAATAACCTACATGATTGCCAAAAAAGGCAATGCTAAAGCCTAATTCGGTTTGATAATTACTAAAAATGTCTGGTTCAACCAGACATTTTTATTTTGCTATGACTTCAGCTTTTTACTTCTTATTAATCTGTTTAATTTTCTTTTCAGTGTCATTCTTTATTTTTTTAGTCTTTTTTTCAATATCTTTAGCGGTGCCAGATGCTTTATCTTTTACATTTTCAGCGAAACCTTTTACATTATCTGCTGCTTTGTCGATTCTTTTTTTAGTATCGTCAGTAAAACTCATAATCCCCCTAGCTTTAATTGTTAATACCATCACTATAGCACAGACATTACACAATAAAGTTGCAACTGACTTTAAAAATAAAAGTAATAATTGAATGATCACCTAAAGATGCTAACAAGCAGCAACAACGGTTTTCGAGCAACCACACATCCTATCTGTTATATTTAACATAATGTGCTGAAATACTGTTCAAAGAGAGCTATTGGCCTATGATAGAAATTGCTAGAATACATACGAGTCATAGGACAGTGAATTGTCCTATGTATTAAACGATCATTTGAAAACAATTGTCTAAGCAAAGAAAAAGATCCTCTCGGCTCACAATTCAAACATTTGGTACAGCATTTTAGACGAAGGCCGAACAATACTAACCGGTTATGCATGAATCTGAAGTAAATCTATTTCTGTCTCTACGTCAATCATTCGATCTTCAAATAATTTCTTCGCTTCATTAATTGCTTTGTTGTAAATATCAGGTCCAAGGTTTTCGGTCACTATATCAACAATGTCTTGAGCTGCAATAAGGCCAACCTTATCTTCTCCTATTTCCTCAATGCGCGTAATAACCTCGTTAATACATTTGTCTTGAACTTCTTTATTTGCTAGATCCCATTTTCGTATTATTCCCATATATTCATTATAAAATAAAAACGTCAGAAAGTTCTGACATCTCTAACAGTTCATCTTTGGTGCGGGTTAAGAGACTCTAACTCTCGACCTCTTCCATGGCAAGGAAGCGCTCTAACAACTGAGCTAAACCCGCGTACTTGCATTAATCTTAACAAATAAAATGTTTAGATTCAATAATGGTGGCGCCTCCCAGAATCGAACTGGGGACACAAGGCTCTTCAGGCCTCTGCTCTACCAGCTGAGCTAAAGCGCCAAACTGATTCTTAATGCAACTACAATTAATTCTACTAAAGTGGGTGATATATATCAAGACCTCTCTATTTTAGGCATATTCAATGTAGTTTATACAATCACTAAGCATCCGTTTGCAATAATGATGTCATTTTAGCCAAAAACTAATTTTGTAATATAATTAACAATATGCAACGAATTCCTCTAGCAGAAAGAATGCGACCACAAAACATAAATGACGTCATAGGTCAGACTAAGCTGCTAGGTGATAATGAAATACTAAAAAAGATTATTAAGAACAAAGAGCCCGTTAGCCTTATATTATGGGGCCCGCCCGGTTGCGGAAAGACTACCCTTGCGAGAATAATAGCAAACGAAACCGATGCTGAATTTATAGAAATGAGCGCTGTTAATAGTGGTAAAAAGGATGTCGAAAAGGTTATTGAAGAAGCAAAATTCAATTGGAATCTACAAAAGCGAACAATATTATTTGTTGATGAAATACATAGATTTAACAAAGCTCAGCAAGATGCTTTCTTGCCACATGTCGAATCAGGTTTAATCACCTTAATTGGTGCTACTACAGAAAATCCAAGTTTTGAAGTTATTACACCTCTTTTAAGCAGAAGCCGAGTAATCGTTCTTGAACCATTATCACACGACGATATCGTTAAAGTGCTCGAAAGAGCGATAAAAGGTGAAAAGAAATCTAGTAGAATATCCAAAAAAGAGATTGACTATCTAGCAACTATATCAGGCGGCGATGCTAGAGTTGCTCTCGGCAATCTTGAATTGATTCTCGATTTAACAACTGGAAAAATTTCTACCAAAAATATCCAAGATATCTTGCAGAAAAAAGTTCCTAGCTATGACAAAAAAGGCGACATGCATTATGACGTAATATCAGCTTTTATTAAAAGCTTGCGTGGCAGTAATGTTGATGCAACACTTTACTATCTTGCTCGCATGTTAGATGCCGGAGAAGATCCAAAATTCATTGCAAGAAGAATGATTATATTTGCATCAGAAGATATAGGTTTAGCTGGTAACGGAGCTCTTGGACTGGCTCTGTCTGCTTTCCAGGCAGTTGAAAGGATTGGTATGCCCGAGAGTCAATATATCCTCTTCCATGTCGCTACGGCCCTTGCAAAGAGCCGTAAATCAAGACAATCAACTGAAGCCATGTTTAGAGCCCAACAGCTAGCAAAAGAATATCCTGATGCCAAAGTACCCTTGCAAATTAGAAACGCTCCTACTAGCCTAATGAAGAATTTAGGCTATAACAAAGACTATAGATGGGAATCTAACTTTATCCCCAAGGATGGCTTTTTACCAGACGAAATCAAAGATAAAAAAATATTCTATTAAATTTCTTCATTTTTTGTTATAAAGAATAGGCTAAGTAGCCAACAGATATTTGACTCTGCCCCACTATGTAGATGAACACCGCATCTGTCGATGCCATCATAACAACGTAAGTCATCTTTGTTGTACATTCTTTTATGAGCGATATTGTCGCCTTCAAACCATCTTCTCCAAAGGTTTACTATATCTCTGTCTTTTGTGTCACCGGATATTCTATAACAAGCTGACCACGCCCATATCATATAGGCAGCATCAATCGGTTGTTGTGAAAATTCAGGAACGGTTGGACTATCTTTTGGATACCAACCTTCGTTGCCTATCGGCCCCCTGATTCTGTTTTTAGTACAAATTTCTTCAAGAAAGGTAAGAATTCTTCTTCCTCGCTTGATAGCGGATTCATCATGGTAGCAATAGCCATAACGAAGAAAAGCGTACGCCATAATACCATTGCCATAAGTTAGAGTTTCCTCAGGCCAAGGCCAATCGTTGGTCGTGTTTTCAAAAAAGCTAAGCATTTTTTTGTAAATTTTTTTAGCTTTTTCGTCATCTACTAATATTAGGCCAAGAAGACCATAGGCATAGCCTCTCATGTGCTCTGTCTGACATAAGTATGGTAGTACCTCATCAATAATTTTCTTTGATTTTTCTATTTCAAAATTGTGCCTTATTGAGCAACCAGCAGCCCATACAGCCTGACCGGTAGCATCATCAGAAGCAAACTTTTTTATAAATGTTCTATCAGATTTAGCAAATCCATAGAATCTTCCATCACCTGTTAGTGATTTATCAATATATGATAAAAGTACGTGAGATTGTTTTTTCCTATTTAACGACAGTGTCAATAGGAGCGCCCTGGCAGCATCATCAAGCGCATAACCTTCTCTTTTTAAAATTCGACTACCATCTGTATGTTGCCATATTCCAAAATCATCAACAAGCCTGTCGAAATACGGCGTTTTAGGCAAAATTGCCATTTTTAATCCTCGGCCGCAGCCTCCAATATTTTTATATAAGAATTAGCAACAATCGGCCACCTCATAGTTTTTCCATATTCTGCAGCCAGCTTCTTTGTCTTAACGTATAAATCTTTGTCTTCAACTAATTTGTTAATCATAGCTGCTAATTTGTTTGGGTCATCAAAGGGAACTATAAATCCTCTCCCGTGACCAAGTACTTCCTTGGCGTATCTATATGGTGTTGATATAGCCACTAAACCACAGCCTAATGCGTAAGCTAGAGTTCCAGATGTCGATTGCTCTGGATCGCTGTGCATTGTCAGATATATATTGGCAATCGTCATATACTCTACCAACTTTTCTGTTGGCAAATAATCATTAACAAATTGAACGTGATCGCTAACGCCTAAGTCACTAGCCAACTTAATCAGACTATTTCTATAAGCTTCACCATCTTGTGCCAATATATCTGGATGAGTTTGACCAACAACCAGCAAGACAACTTCCTTATGCGCATTAACTACATTTGGGAGTGCTTTTACTATAGTTGCAATGCCCTTATTCGGGCCGATTAGCCCAGTGACAACTAGATAAAATTTGTCTCTATCAAATCCAAGATCATCAATTATTTCATTCCTATCGCCCTTAGTTGGATCAGGAACTCCATGAGGTATGGAAACAACTTTATCATAGGCTATTCCATAATCATGGTGAATAATTTCCCTTGAATCATCAGACATAACAATAAGTTTGTCTGATCTTTCGGCTATAGAACGAACCACTTCTCTATGAGCACTGCTCGGTTCCGGCAAAACTGTATGTAATGTCGTCACTACTGGTGCCGAGATGTCGTTCAACAGCTCGATTACAAAGTCTCCTGTTGGATCATGTCTCTTTATCCCATTGTAGCTAAAGCTAGCCCATTTGCCACCAAATAGACCAAACTCATGCTCAAGAAGGACTACATCTGGTTTCCATTTATTTAATTTGTCTGCTGCATCGATATAGCTCTGTTTTTTATTCTTTTTTAAAACAGCTAATTCTTTGCCCTTATAATCGTGCGACTCTGTAGCATCTTCAGCTGCAATAAGTCTCCACTCAATGTTTGTCTCTTTTTCTATAGCCCCAATCAAATCACGGCTGAATGTAGCAATGCCACATTTCTTAGGAATATATGAGCTAATTAGACCAACACGTAATACTTTACTTGCCATAATCTCCTTTGCTCAGAAAGTTACAGCTAAAGACTACTAACGAGCTCCGCTAAACATTTCTTGTCTTAGGTATTATACCACAAATGATGAAAATAAGCTTAAGATACCGGCCACCGTCAATACGACTAACGACCGTGCCTCTTTCTTTCAACTGGATCAAGATATCTTTTTCTAAGTCTTAGATTCTTTGGTGTGACTTCCAATAACTCATCATCATTAAGAAAATCTATGCTCTGCTCTAGACTAAGCTCCTCATGTGGAGTCAGCTGGACAGTACCATCGGAAGCTTTTGATCTCATATTAGTCAGATGTTTTGCTTTACAGACGTTAATTTCCAAATCATCAGATCGATTATTTAGCCCAACTATCATTCCAGGATAAACTTCTGTGCCAGAACCAATAAATAACTGACCACGAGCTTCTGCTGACTGCAGAGCATATGGTGTAGACGTACCAGCTTCAAAAGCGATTAAGGCACCATTACGATTGCTGGTAACTTTTTGACCAAGTTTTTGGTAACCATGAGGAAGGCTATTCATTATTACGGTACCCTTAGTAGCCGTCATTAAAGTATTTCGTAAACCGATAGTTGCTCTTGTCGTAATAATATAGGTCTGTCTAATAGCGCCTGTACTTGTTTGGTCTTGATCGGTTAGTTCAGCATGTCTAATACCAAGCTCTTGGCTTACAACACCAACTAAGTCAGCTGATATCTCAATCACAAGCTCTTCAACAGGCTCTTTAGTGACGCCGTTTTCCTCAATAATAACGACTTGCGGACGGCCGACTTCAAATTCATAGCCTTCTCTTCGCATTGCTTCGATCAAAACTGAAAGGTGCAACTCGCCTCTTCCGGAAACAACAAATCCGATACCATCTTCTTTAACTTGCAATGAAACATTGGTCTCTAATTCTTTTTTTAGTCTGTCTCCAATTTGCCTTCCGGTTGAAAATTCGCTTTCTCTACCTTTGAATGGGCTGGTATTTGGACCAAGATACATACTTAATGTCGGTTTTTCAACATTAATAACTGGCAAAGCTTCCGGATTGTCTTTATCGGCAATAGTTTCACCAATGTGAACATCCGTTACACCAGTTAATGCAATAATATCACCAGCTCCGGCTTCATCTATTTCTTCTCTTAATAGACCTCTGTATGAAAACAGCTTTTCAATTCGTGAAGATATTTGTGTTCCATCTCTTTTAATTAGAATAACTGGCATGCCTTTACTTACAACACCCCTAGAGATACGTCCAATCGCATATTTTCCCAAGAATGAGTCATAATCTAGTGCTGTGACAAGCATCTGAAATGGTTTGCTGTCGTCGACTTTAGGTGCTGGTATGTCATTTATGATTGATTCAAAAATTGGAGTTAAATCAGCTGGTTCGCTTGGATCATCCGGCATGCTTTTCCATGCTTTGCCATCACGTGCGATTGCATAATAAATTGGATATTGTAATTGACTATCATCAACTGCAAGTTCTAGAAATAGATCTGCTACTTCATCTTCAACTTCTTTGACTCTACGTGCTGGTTTATCTATCTTATTGATAATCACAACTGGTCTAAGTTTCAGCTCTAGAGCCTTTGATAAGACGAATTTAGTCTGAGGCATTGGGCCTTCTTGTGCATCAACAATTAGCAAGACTCCATCAGCCATATTAAGAGTGCGTTCAACTTCACCAGAAAAATCAGCATGTCCTGGGGTGTCTATGATATTAATTTTATAATCGTCATAATAAATTGAAGTTTGTTTTGCCGTTATGGTAATACCGCGCTCATGTTCCTGATCGCCGCTGTCCATAATTAAATGCTCACTCATCTCCGCTTGATTATCACGAAAAGTTTTTGATTGCTTTAATAGACCATCCAGAAGAGTGGTCTTTCCATGGTCAACATGGGCAATAATAGCAACATTCCTAAGTAGTTTCGAATCTCTCATAAAAAATATCCCTCCTTAGCGGGATTACCTATTTGGTTTATTATATCATAAAACAATTGACAAAGCAATCTGATTGTGATGAACCACTACATATTAGAAAATATGTAGATTCCGTTTGGTACATTATAGCAGAAAATTGTCGAATATCCGACAGCCTAAACTATAGTTCAATCTTTCTTTATTACACCCATAATATGGTTCACTATATTATTTTCTTTTAGATTCTAATAATATGTCTACTTCATTAATACTGATTGTTTATATGTAAGTTTTTTATAGTTAGTTAATAATTTGTTTAATAAATCTAAATTTAAATATTATTACTAATACATGTAATTGGTTATTAGTTAATTGTTTTTTATTATTGCCAACCATCTATATTAAAAAATTACCTTTTATATCTATATAAAGGGAGAAACACAAAATTAAGCTATTTGTATCTGTTAAATTTTTTAAAAAAGCTCTTTCGATAGCGCCTTTTTTATATAATTTATTAACATAATTTAGCTTATTAATTCTCTTATAACCTTATTAGTAGATATAATTTATTTTAATTATTGGGTTCTATTGTGAATAGAATGTAAATACTTGATTCTTTATTGAGAGATTTCTTTCATTTACTACGAAACCGAACAATTAGCTATTTGCTATTTTGAGAGCTAAGCAATAAAAATAAATGATAGCCTGAGACTATGATAATTCATACTTCTCTAATGGAAATAATTTTATAACATTAATGATATCTATCTTAGTTACGCCATTTAGCTTCTAAATTGAATACGTTGTGTAAATTATTCACGACAACTTTTACCAATTAGCAGCTCCATCAGACCAATAGCCCCAAGCGCCGTTAGCTCCGTTAATCCAGCCCCATGGTCCGTTAGTTCTCTGTGGATCGGCAAGTGAATTATTAGTCCTTTCAACCGATGGCAAGCCAGCTGTCCCAGAATAACGGATCAATTTGTAATTAGTACCATCAGACGTATATAAATATGAATCGTTATAAGAGTCTCCGCCTGTACCATTCGTGATATTAGGAATTGAGCTGGCATATGTCGGTACGATACCGGGAATAAAATCTTTCTGCTCGTTCCATCCGACCCAACTGCCGCTACCTCCTGTATTTGGATAAGATTCATTAGTAGCATAGTATTCTTGAATTAATTTATTAATACTTGATATATCTGATTGTTCTTTAGCGTAATTAGCTCTTTGAGTTATACCAGTGTATGTAACCATAGTAATAGCTGCTAATATACCAATCACTACTATGACTATTAATAGTTCAACAATAGTAAAACCCTTTACTTGATATTTTCTTTTGTCCATGCAACCCTCCTTTTTTAGAGGCTGCCCAAATAAACAAAAAAGGACAGCCATTGCTGGTTGTCTAGACCTTTCAAATAGGGTTTTCCTAACTGAATTACAATGGCCGCCCATTATTAGCTAGGAATAAAATAGCCCTATGTTTTTTTGAAAAGTCTAGACGCAATTATTATATAACATTCATAAGCAAAATAAAAACATAGTGTAGTAATTCCGACCTGCTTAATTGTTTAGTTGTAATAACAATAGTTTTTATTAGATGTCTTTATTTTTAACTATAAAATACCGTTTTCTGTTCTTATAACGTGTTGCTGACTAAGCTTTATCAAAAGCCATAGCTTGAATTTACTTTCTTAGACGATAATGTTCTAACAATAGACTTTACATAAATTATTTAGATAATTAGTCACCCAAAGTTGCTACTATTTTAAACGTGTTCAAAATATATACTGTAAAATAACAAAATACCGTTGATTTATTCAACGGTATCAATTAGTTGTTGTACTATAACTTTTTGGTGGGCTTATCTGACATTGACGCGAACAATTACAACAGGTTAATCCAATATAAGAACAGCCTGAGATGTAAGGATAAAAGCGGACAATCGCAAGAAAATCAGTTAAGTATGTCTTCAGATCGTGATTTAGGTGTCTCTGAAAAAATTGTAACTAAATTACATCAGGAACAAGTTAAGCTAGATGATAACGCAATAAGACAACTAATCATTGATTATAAAAATGGTCTTAATATGAATGAGCTTGCTCGTAAATATAACTGTCACAGAACTACTATTAGCCAAAAGCTTAGAATGTCTGGTGTTACTATAAGACGCTTGCCTCCGAACGATGAACAAATAGATAGAATGGTTACTTTATATCAATCAGGATTATCACTTGAAACTGTTGGAAATAAAATAGGTGTATCAGCCAGTACTGTATCAAGGCATATTGCCAAAAGAGGCATGGTAACGCGTGATGAACATGGACGAGAAAAGTCAGTCTAATCTTCCCCTAGCTATTATGAGTATTATTGTCCATAATAAAACGTCGTATTGATAACAGAACAGGTGTATCAACCCTGGCTTTTGATTGATAATTATAAAAAGTTGTATACTGGAGCTATGAGTCAAAAGGAGATTACTAACAACGAGATCATGGAGGCACTTGGTCAATTTGCTAATAACGTCGATGAACGTTTTGGAACTATGGATAAGCGTTTTGACGCAGTGGATAAACATCTATTTAAAATAGACGGCCGTTTAGATAATCTTGAAACCGACATGTCTGAAGTTAAAACAAAAATCTCGCATATAGAAAGTATTCTTGATAATCACATGAAACGTATTGAAGAGATTTTACAGGAAAATCAAGTTCAGAAGTACCAGCAGGATAGGATGGAACGTTGGATTTTTCAGCTTGCTGATAAACTTGATATTAAACTGAAATACGAATAATCTTACTGTTAAAATTCATAATTCGAGAATGGGTTTTTGATATTAGTAGTAATAGTTCCTGTAATTATTTTAATAATAAACCTATTTATTTTACAAAACTTATAAAAAATATTTTATGAAACTTTACTATTAAGTAAGTACTTTGTAACATTGATAATGTACAGTCAATGTTTTCATTGTTTAGCTTTTATTATTTTTAGATCTTTCACTATCTTCTTTCTTTTGTTTGTTAAGATAATCAACTAACCGTAGCAGCGCATTACAGAATTTCTCTATATCAACATGTTGTCTTAAAACAGGAACCACAGAAACTTTAGGTTGTTTTTTGCTCTTGTTATTATTTGATTCATTATGATGTAGCATAGAACAATTAGATATTGCTTCACACACCATTTCTTTATTTTCGCCATAGTACTGAAATGCCTTAGCGTATGTAGTTTCAATATATTTAAAATATTTACCAGCTCTATGGCATAATTCAGGATCTTGTTTGTTGATGCTATCTATATGCTCTTTAAATTCTGATTCTGTTAAATTCTTAGAAGGCAAGTAATATAAATTAATCTCATGTCTAGCTCTCATATTTAGAAGGAGATAAAAGTTTTGTAAATCCTTATCGTCATACCAAAGCATATTTAAAAATTTATAACGACGATACTGTTCTTTGTGGATAACACGGGGCATGGGGGCCTTTCAGCCCACCCGTATATTATGTATATAATAAATTACCTTTACGCTCGGAAGTATCATTTACTTGATCGGCGATAATCAAAAACATGTAGTTATACTCAATAGAATAAATTTATAACTCAAACAAATTAATTGGTCAAGATTTGGATCCTACCCCATTCTTAATTGAGACAGTTGGCCTTGGTTTTGGCAGTTTCGTTGTCATAATTTCCTCCTATTCTATATAATGATAAATTTGACATGAAAAGACAACATACTAATTGCGGATCCGATGGCAAATAATATAACCGCCCAACGATATAAATTTGCCTTGCGGCTCAAAATTTTATTTGATTCAAATGAACTATTTTGTGCGTCTGATATTAAATGTAATATTAATTTTTTATCATCCATATCTAGATAATCTTGATTGTCATTTATATCAACAACTATTCCACCGTAACTCCTGCTCCAAAGTAAAATAAGCGAAATTATTATAGATGCAAGTAAAGTTAATAAACCTACGATTGTTAGAAACTGCCAGGAAATAACAGCTTCACTATTATTAAAAATCAGTGTAATTACAACCAAATTACCTGCTAGTATTGCTGTCGTTTTACTTTCTATTGCATTGTCAGCGGAATGAATTATTGACATATTTTGTATAATGCCTGAATAAAGTGAAGTTAGCCCCATATTGTTTGGGGTTTCTTTTGTTTTATCTTGGCTATCAATCATACTGTCGTTATAATAGCAGACAATTTAAAAAAATAATTCAAATGATGATTTTCGTGCATCCAAGCTTATATATATTAGCTAAAAAACATATAACAATTTATCGAGTTGCGGTACATCCGTATAGCTTAACAGAAATGAAATTTCGTAAGTTAATGCTAAAATATGTACCAAACCTAAACGTGCTCGAACCCTTTAGCAGAGGCGTGTTAGATATATAGTACCAACATAATAAAGATTAAATGTACCGGAAATAACAAAAAATCGGCGTATTGCATAAGATGGACTCTGTTATTTATTAAATTATATAGTAAACATTACCAATATGGTGGGGCATAACGGCCTCGAACCGCCGACCTCAGCAATGTGAATGCTGCGCTCTAGCCAACTGAGCTAATGCCCCATTTATCAGCGAGAGGTTAAATATTATATCTATCTAGACCTCACACAAATAATTATTCCAGATTAAGGAATATAGAGCATATTATATTCCTAAAGAGACAGTGCCGTCTAGTACTGGACTATTTGGCAAATAATTATTAAATAGTCAGATAGTGTAAAAAAGTTATAAATATATTTTATAAAGAAAGACTCTATTAACAGAGCCAATAGATCTATCATTAACTATAAATCAGATTAGGATAACTCATAGATTTAGTAAAAAATAAAAAACCTGACTATATTTTTTAGCCAGGGATTTCATTAACAGTCTTTTGGTGCGCGAGAGAAGACTTGAACTTCCACGCCCGTAATTGGGCACCAGCCCCTCAAGCTGGCGCGTCTACCTAATTCCGCCACCCGCGCATACTTTGACTAATACAAATATATAAAATTTAAGGAGTTTTGTAAACAGAATGAGTCGCCGCCGACCAATTAACAACATCATTGTATCTATCATCAGATGTTATGAATGTTCTAGAGCTATCATATGAGTTTACAGTCTTCGCATAAGCATAATAAGCATTCGATTGGTATAAACCGATCGCAGGTACATCTTTCAGCCATTGTTTAACAAACAATGCGTATTTGGCACTACGTAATCGTTCGTCTAAGTTGCCCCTGGCACTAACCAGTATATCGTCGACTATTGGGCTTTTGTAATTTGAAAAATTATAGCCAGTTGCGGACACCTGCGATGAATTCCAGTATGCATAAACGTCTGGATCAGAACCAAGCGATAATTGATAAATTAATATGTCATAGCTACGTGGCTGTAAAAAGTTCTGTACAAAATTCTGCGATGCACTGCCATTAACTTTTGTAACATTCAATTCTATTCCTATTTTGGACCATGAGTTATTAAGAAAATTAACGACTTTATCATAATCATCACTAGATATAGTGACAAGCGACAGTTTTAATTGTTTACCGTCTTTTTCTCTAATATTATGATTATTCAACTTCCAACCGTCGTCATCCAATATCTTAGCAGCAGTTGTACTATTATATTGTGGTCTGTCTACATCATTTTGGCTTATTTGACCATTGTAAAATGGTGAATAAAGATCGTTATATTTACCATTTAATATTTTTCTTAAATTGCTGGTGTCGGTATCATATTGTAGTGCTTTCCTCACCTGTGTATCAGAGAGTATGTCACTTGTGGTGTTTATTATTGCATATACACCGCTTGAGATAGGGCTCGCTATCTTATTAAAATTAGAGCTAACTTTTTGATATTGGCTGTTGCTGATATCCGCTGCTGCATTGACCTCGCCATTATTAAGCGCCTTTATAATATCATCTTGCGTGTTATAGACATGTAGCTGAAATTTATTTACATTTGGTCTACCGCCATAGTAATCACTATTAGCATTTAAATAAATTATTTGGCTGCTACTTTCGTTATTGCTAGTTGAAACTTGCTCAAATGTAAATTTAAATGGACCGCTTCCTATAGGGTTGTTACTAAAGCTGTTCTCTCTCAACTGGTTATGCGAAACATTTTTTAATATATGATATGGGAGTATTGGGAAAGTTAATGCGTCCTTAAATGGCGCATATACATTCGGCAATGTAAATCTTACTGAGTAGTCGCCTGTTTTTTTAATATTTATATTATTCCAACCCGAGTAAACTGAGTTTACTGAAGAATCCTTTAATAGGTTTGCCGTAAATATAATATCATCAGCATTTAACTTTTTCCCGTCTTGCCAGTAGGCATCGTCTCTAATGGTCACATCATAGTTGTTATCTTTTATGTCAATATTATTTGCCAAATCATATCCAATATGACCAGTTGAATCATATTTTAATAAGCTTGAAAACAATAATTTTGATAAATCTTTCTCTGCATTACTTGAAGCGAACAAAGGATCTAGATTACTAGTTGGACCGAGCACAGCCTCTGCGTAGGTTCCACCATAATCGCCAATAGTTTCCATGTAAGCATTTCTATACCAAATTTCTTGTATCCCAGCAAAAGCAACTATCAGACCAATAATAATAACCCAAAGCGTAACTTCTCTTCTAACGACAAGTATTCTTCGCCACCTGGAAACGACAAAACGATGTACATGGCTCAACAGACTCTGCGAAGTATGTTTTAAATCATGATCAGCTGTATTTTTTACCTTTTTTAAGTTTACAGCTGTTTCAGAAATTTTCTTATTTTTTTGAGGGAGCACAATAATACACTCCTACTTTGGCATCAATAGCGCCGCTAAAATCGACAAGATAAAGATAACAGCTAAGACTACAGTTGTATCAAATAAACTCTTATCAAGGCCCCTTCTTGTTGTATAAAGCTCGCCTGAGCTACCAAATCCAGCCCCTAAAGTTGCTCCTCTTTGTTGCAAAAGAATCGTAATAATCATTAATATAGCCGAGATAACCATTACAATTTGTATTATTGAGTTAAGATTCACTTTACGCCTCCTGCACTGCGACCAATTTTTTTAAGTTCTAATGCTGCACTAACTATATAGTTTACCAGACTTAGTATTATTCCAGCAAGAATCGAGCTGCTAAAAGTCATCGAAAGTTGTGGTATAAAACGAAGCGATATATAAACTAGAAGTCCATTCACTATTACTGTAAATAGACCTAATGTTAACAAAATTATAGGTAACGATATTATCGTAAATATAGGTTTTAAAATTGTATTAATAACAGAAAATACAAGCCCGGCTAATAAAAAAATACCGATACTATTAGTTGATTGATCACCATTCATAAAATGAGCTGTTCCTAAAAGTCTAACAGCAATCCAGATACCAAATGAATTAAGTATCCATCTAACAAAAAAAACTGACAATTGTCTCTTCATAAAATACTATGACAATTATATCACATTGACGTCGGCAAATAACCAGATAAACTTTTATGCCCTGTCTCTGTTATTAATATGTCATCCTCAATTCTCATGCCAATGCTCTCTTCTCTAATATAAATTCCCGGTTCTACGGTTAAAATCATGCCGGGCAGAAAAACATCGCTTAACCCTAACGGTTCATGCGTACTAACGCCCAAGCCATGGCTAATGGCGTGTGGAAAATAATCCCGAAATGAAACTTTGTTAACATCAAGGCCAACAGCATTTAAGGCACTTATCATAATTCTATTAGCGTCTTTTTCATATGATGCGATCAACACGCCCGGTTTTAAAAGTTGTTCTATCTCTATCTTTGCGTCAACGAGCGAATTAAACACTTCAACTTGCCTATGGCTTGCCTCACCTACTATATAAGTCCTTGACACGTCACCATTGTAGAAATTGTGCCTAGCTCCGATGTCCATTAATAACAACTCGTTTTTTTCTATATGATCATTATTCTTTATGTAGTGTAAAGTACATGCGTTCTTTCCAGATGCAATTATCGGCGTAAATGCATGATTCGAGTTATGTTCTTTAAAGTCTGCATCGAAAGTAGCTTCAACCTGATATTCATATTGGTATCCATCAATATTTGTTTTTACTTTTTTAAACGCGTCATTCGTTATCGCTATTGCACCACTCATCAATTCAACTTCATAGTCACTTTTTATTGCTCTAATATTATTCAATACCGGTCTTAAATCTTTTACTCTTTTAAATTTTTTTCGTAAATATAATTCATTTTCTCTCTGAGCTGGATTAATAAAAAAATCATAGTATTTTTGATATGGATCTTGGCCCAAATAATATGCTGTTTTGCTTTTTGCCGATATTACTTTAACTAGGCTGTCAAATTCTTTATTATTAATAACATGGTTAACACCACTTTGCTTTTTAATATCATTTACAGATAAACCACCCGAAAACCACTCCTCTGTATCCGATATAGTCGGGACAACAATCCATGATTCATTAGTATCACAATCAATTAGCAACTTTAGATTTGGAATATCGATACCGCATAGATATAAAAATGATGATTCTTGAGAAAAAGGATAAGACTCATCATCGCATTTTTGCATAAGACTGTTAGCCGCAACGATTACAACTCCTTTACTAATCTGTTCACAAAGTTTTTGGCGATTTTCTATAAATAATATATTTTTTACTTCTTCTGCTAACATTTTCCACTTTCAATTTGTTCATTGCCCTGGCTTCTGGTATCAACATGGTAAATTATGTCACTAAAAGTCTTACCTGTTGCGCTTATACAATAACCACTAGAATCACCAATTGCATATTCAACATCAATGTCGTTACTTGATTCGAAAGAGCTAGGTATAGCAGTAGGATAGCTACCGCTGTCGCTCCAGTTTCTTGAGCTTTTCATAGACGCTATAACTTGCTGTAAATCATTTTTAGCTTCTTTATCGACTACACTATGGCGCCAAGCTCCATAACCATAAGCTGTAGCTACAGTTAGAATACCGATAATGAAGATACAAATCATAACTTCAACTATAGTAAACCCTCTTTTTTTAAGAAAAGGTGTAGTCATTGCCCTAAATATATCATTACGCCTATTATTTTTTCAAGTAAGACTCAATAGTACTCGCCTTTTGGGGACCTATCAGATTTACTAAATCTTGATAGCTTGACTCTTTGACAGACTTGATACTACCGTATTTCTTTAACAAAGTTTTTTTAGTTTTAGGACCGATTCCCGGTATGCTATCAAGTACACTTTCAGTTTGATGCTTTCTCTTCAAAACCGTGTGGTAACTTACTGCAAACCTGTGAGATTCATCACGTATCCGCTGAAGTAGCTTAATTATGTGCGTATTATTTGGTAATTCTATGCTTATAAACCCGTCTGATTGAATTTTATAGCCGCCAAGTAATTTTAGCTTTTCGTCATTTATTAAGACATTCGAATACTCTACACTGATTATTATTTCCTCATGCTTCTTTGCTAAACCAATGATAGGTATCCGTTTAGCGATATCGTTTTCTTCTATTGCTTTTATAGCCGAAGCCAGCTGGCCTTTTCCACCATCAATCAATACTAAATCTGGTTTACCCCATGAGTTAAGATTATTAGCACTAAATCTTCTATAAATAGTATCTCTCATATTTAGAAAATCGTTATTAGTTTGATTTGTCGTTTTAAATTTTCTATATTCTGTCCTATCACTGACTCCGTTAGTAAAAACGACCATACTAGCAACGACATTTGTACCGCCCATATGAGAGACGTCATAACCTTCTATACGGCGTGGTAGCTTTTTAATAGAAAAAAGTTCAATAATATCGTTCAAGGCTACGTCTTTGCTTATCGATATGAATTCTTTATCACCAAACATTATTCTCTTTTTTAGTTCATAAAGATTTCGGAGTCTGTTTCTTATTTTTGCCGCAGTTTCAAACTCTTGCAAAATAGCAGCATCTTTCATGTCTCTCTCAAGTTCCTTAATAATCTGCGTCCTATTACCTTTTATGTAGCTAGTAAGACTTCTTAAGATCTTATGATACTCAGACGAGCTCATATCATGTGGCTCTAGTCCAAGATGCGCATCGAGGTTTGGTCGATCAGTTTCTTTATGCGGTTTTATATAATAAGGAAATGTTCTTCTTAAAAAGCGCAACGCTTTTTTTATAGCGTAACTGCTGTAATATGGACCAAAATATTCGGCATTATCATCTAGAGGATTTCTAGTAAAGCTTACAAAAGGCCATTCGTCTTTCATGTTTAGTCTTATATAAATTTGTGATTTATCATCACGTAACAAAACGTTATATTTTGGCATATAACGTTTTATCATTTCACTTTCTAGAAAGAGCGCGTCAGTCTCACTCTCAGTCTCAATCCAGTCAGTATCATAAATATCAGCGACTAAAGCTTTCGTTTTTGGATCAGCATCGTCTTTATTCTGAAAATATTGACGCACGCGATTTTTTAAAACAGCTGCTTTCCCCACATATATAATTTCACCACTTTTATCCTTATGAAAATAAACACCTGGAGAATGGGGTAATTTTTTTAGTTTCTCCTTAAGCATCTCATTCATAATATAAACTATACTTCAAATTGCGATAAAACTTAAAGACGCACGTTTAAGCTCTATTTGATATTTAACTTGCTTCTACAGTCTAATGCAAAGGCGACTGACAGAAGACCATAAAATATAACTACTATACCTATTATAAACATCGTTGCTGTACCCATAATTCGTGGCCATATCAAGATAAATAAACCAGCCACAAAACTAAGAATCCCAACAGTAGTATAAGAAGGCTTGATTGAATCTATGCTCTCATAAGTACCGAAAGAAGCAATAAATATGTCTGCAAGACCTTTCGATAGCAGAATTAAGCCTACTATTGTCATAAATACTGATATAGACAGACTTGGATTTCCGATAAGAAAAGAGCCAATCCAAGCAATTACTAGACCAAAGAATATCTCTATCCACCAGAAATTAGAGTATTTTGTATTAATTATTCCTTTTATGAAACCGACTAGACCACTAACTAGCAATATAGCTCCAAAGACAATAGCTATAACCTTAAGCGTAGTTGACGGCCAAAACGCAGCTATCAATCCAAACAATATAGCTAGAACACCTTGAAAAATTGCTAGCCTCCATATTGACCAGACTAAGCCTTTTTTACTTTTTGTTGTTTTCTTTTTTACCATAACGCCCCCTATTTACAGCACTTCTATATATAGATATATTATATATTTGTTTTATAAGTAATCAACCATATTAAAACTTATACTGGGTATAATACCGTTAGCATATTTACATAATGGCAATATTATTGTACAATATAAAAAGTTAGAGTTTTATGAAAAGTAACAAAAAACAATCCAAACATGTTTTGGGCTTCTTATTGGGGCTTTCTAAAATCACGCCCGTACCAAGTACATTACTAATAGTCACGCAGATGCTATACGCAATATTATCTTGCGCAATATCACCTATCTTTGTATCGCAGCTACTGAACAATATATCAGCCGGTAAGGCAACTTTTAGCAATAGTATATTTTTGCTAGTTGCTTATTCTGTGGTTTTGATACTTGGTGATGTGATAATGATGCGTTTGAGCATTGCCTTTGCCTACATAGCAGAAGTTAGAATGCAAGCTGCAGTTGCTGAAAAAGTCATGCTTCATATGACTATGTTGAGCCTTGGATATCATAAAAATCATATGAGCGGTGGAATTGTATCTGACTCGACCAAATTAAATTCTTCAATTGAGCGTTTCTGGGATACGCTTTCTTTTACAGCCGTTCCTATAGCTACAACAATAGTTTCTGTTTGTATTGCACTTTGTTTTATATTTTGGCAATTTGCCATCATCTTATTCGTATTATCACTTGCAATAGCCTTTGTAATTATAAAATCACAAAATAGGATTGCTCCATTTAGTAAACAAGTAGCTATTAAGTCCAGCTCTATGACAGCATATTTATCAGATGTTATATCCAATATTACGGCTGTTAAATCATTTTCGAAGGAAAAATTTGAAATCAAGAGTTATCAAAAACGTATAAATGTTTGGAAAAAAGCCGAATTTAAAGAAATGAAAGGCGTGCTTAAGTTAACAGGATCTTTCAGTCTACTAATGACGTTAATGAATATCTGTGCTTTTGCTGCCGCTATAGTTGCTACACAATATCATCTAGCAACTATAGGTACAATATACCTTGTCATAAGTTACACGCTAAACGTCGTTGAGGAACTTTGGTCGGTCTCCGGAGCTACTAGGTCTTATATAAGAACGATTGGTGATGCCTCGCCAATGATAAAAACTCTAGATGACGATATACAACCAAGAAACCCAATGAAGCCGATAAAAAACAGTTTGAATCTCGGTAAAATTGAATTTAAAAATGTTAATTTTACTCATGAAGATAATAAAGAAAAACTCTTTGATAACTTTAATCTAACCATAAAACCCGGAGAAAAAGTTGGCCTCGTAGGAAAATCAGGATCAGGTAAGACAAGTCTTATAAGCTTACTTATGCGATTCAGTGATGTTAATAGTGGAAGCATTAATATTGACGGTGTTGATATAAGAAAAATGACACAAGAGGACTTACATAAATTGATATCCTATGTTCCCCAAGAACCTATACTATTTCACCGTTCTATAGCTGAGAATATAGCTTACGGTAATATGAATGCTACAAGAAGCCAGATTGTTGAAGCCGCACGAAAAGCAAATGCACTTGATTTTATCGAAAAAATGTCAGATGGCCTTGATACACAAGTTGGCGAAAGAGGAACTAAAATATCTGGTGGACAAAGACAAAGAATAGCTATAGCTCGAGCAATACTAAAAGACGCTCCAATTCTTGTTCTTGATGAAGCAACATCAGCGCTAGACAGTGAAAGCGAACGACTTATTCAGGAGTCATTGAAGACACTAATGCTCAATAAGACCAGTATAGTTATAGCTCATAGGCTGTCTACTGTGGCTGAAATGGATAGGATAATCGTTATCAGCGACGGAGAAATAGTTGAAGATGGACCACATAGTGTTCTCTCAAAATCTAATGGGATATATGCTACTTTATGGAATAGACAAAGTGGAAATTTCATACTTGAAAAATAAAGTCTTTAGCATTTGTTATAATTAATTTATGTCAATCAGTTGCGTTACAACAAAAACACCACAAAAAAATACATCAGAAAAAGTCGCCACGTTAATCACAAATAATTTAGATCATGGTAATAAGGTATTATTTTTAACATCAGGCGGATCAAATATTGATGTTACTTATAATATGTTCAATATTATTAAAGGCCGAGACCTATCTAGACTATCGTTATCATTAATAGATGAAAGATTTGTTGAATTTGGTGATAAAAGCGAAAACTGGCAACAGCTCCTTAACAAGAATACACAATTTGGTAACACTGAAACATATAGGATTATCAGCCCAAACTTGACAAGGTTAGATACGCGTAAACAGTATATAAAGTGGCTTGAGTCTAAGTTAGGTCAAAGCCCCTTTATTATTTGCTTACTAGGTATTGGGACTGACGGTCATATAGCTGGAATAAAGCCGAACTCAGTTGCAGTTAAAAGTAATCAATTAGTCATCGACTATACAGGCCCTGATTTTGAAAGAATTACTGCAACTAAGAACTTGTTAAAACTTAGCAACGAGATAATAGTGCAATCAAGCGGAGCAGATAAAAAAAATGCAATCCAGAGTCTCATAAAACAGACTATAGACACAAACATTCAACCAGATCAGATGCTGAAAGATTTTAAAAATGTTACACTTTATACAGATCAGGAGGTATAAAAAATGAAAATAGCAATCATTGGTTTAGGCAAAATGGGATATCAAATTGCCGAGAAATTATTAAAAGATAATCATAAAGTTGTTACATTTGACTATGATAGTGCGCTCGTAGATAAGATATCTGCTAACGGTGCTATAGCAGCGTATTCTGAAGTTGAAGTAGTAAAAAAACTAGCAGAAATCGATTCGCAAAAGGCAATAATTTGGTTGATGATACCATCTCAATATATCGATGAATCAATTAGTCAGTGGCAAGGTATCATTGACGAAAACACCATACTAATTGACGGTGGCAATAGCGATTACAGAGGAGACTTTGCAAGATACGAAAAGATAGAGAAAGCCGGGTCTACGTTACTTGATATAGGCACGAGTGGTGGAGTATGGGGTATGGAAAATGGTTTTTCAATGATGGTCGGTGGTGCTAATGCTGCCTACGAAGAAGTTAAGCCAATATTAGACACCCTAGCGAGACCAAATGGCGGTCATAAATATTTTGGTAAATCCGGTAGCGGCCATTACGTAAAAATGATTCATAATGCAATTGAATACGGAATGATGGAAAGCCTTGCTGAAGGTTATCGAATGTTGAAAGAAGGACCTTTTGATAATATAGATTTAGCTAAAGCTGGTGATATATGGCAGCAAAGCAGCGTCATAACAAGCTGGTTAAACGACCTTACAAGACAAGCTTTACATGAAAATCCTACGCTCGCTAATATAGACGGGGTTGTCGCAGAATCAGGTGAAGCACGTTGGACACTAGAAACTGCTCATAATCTCAATATCAATATGCCCTCAATACAGGCTGCATTTGATGTAAGGCTTAAATCACAAAATGGCGAAATAAATTTTGCGACAAAGCTCCTGGCAGCAATGCGCAATAAATTTGGTGGCCATAATATTAACGGAAAATAGAGTAGGATATCCTACTCTATTTCATTAAAATGGACAAAATCTATTTTGCAGATTTTTTCTGCTGATTTTTATCAGTTGCTTGATTAGCTGTCGCCGGCTCTTTTTCTGGCTGGACGTCTTCAGACGGAGTTTTACTCTCTTCGACGGTTCCACCAGCAGATTCGTTGGATGCAGCAATAGAATTTGGTTCATATACGTTAGCTAGTATCAAATCTAGATCCTGCTCAGCATCAGCAAATTTGACACCTTCTGGAAGTTTTATATCTCCTAGAGAAATTTTTTCACCTTCTTTTGCAAGATTCTTAGCTGAAACTTCTATAGCAGCTGGTATGTCACCCGGCTTTGCCTTAATCTCTATGCTATCAATTGCTTGAAGGATTACGAGGCCGGAACGCTCAGCTGGACTTTCATTCATATCAATCAATCTGATAGGAATTTCTGTTTCAATAATCTCATTTTTTGTTACTGCCTGAAAGGCAACATGCATTAATTTGCCACTGACTCTATCAAGATCAATAGATTTAATAATGGCTAATTGCTTTTTTCCATCAATATCTAAACTGACCGTACTATGCTTTCCTGCAGCTTTAATTAGCCTTGCTAGGACTAAGTAGTCCGCTTGAGTATCAATAGGCTCCTTATTGTCTCCATAAACGATGCAAGGGATTATACCCTGCTTTCTTAGCGAGGCAACTTTTTTACCTTTAATCACTCTTTTGCTCAATTTAAGTACTAAATCACTCATTTTAACTCCTCTGGTTTTCTTCGAAAACTTCTATCTTCTTATTATACCATTATAGATTCATCGGTCAGCATCTTTATGCTATTATGTTAGGATATGATTCCAGGAGTTGACTTAATAACATTCATAAAAACTGTTAGTATCATTGGCGTTGCCATAGTTGTATTTGCTGAATCTGGACTGCTGATAGGATTTTTTCTGCCAGGTGATAGCCTGCTGTTTACAGTTGGCTTTCTAATTAACATTGGAACATTAAGCGTAAATTTACATGTTGCTGCATTCGTATTCTTTATCGCCGCTGTACTCGGTGATAGTGTAGGCTATGCTTTTGGCGAAAGAATTGGCAGAAAGGTTCTATTTAAACAAACTTCTAAGTTTCTAAAAAAAGAATATTTGGAAAGAGCTGAGGCATTTTATAAAAAACATGGTGGTGTCACTATTCTAGTAGCACGATTTATTCCCATAATAAGAACATTCGTGCCTGTTGTTGCCGGCGTCAGTGATATGACATATAAATCTTTTATTGTTTATAATTTGATTGGCGGATTTCTCTGGGCAACGGGAATAACATATGCCGGCTATTATCTTGGTGCATGGTTTAAATATATGGGTCTAAATATAGACCAAATAATATTGCCTGCTGCTTTAATAATAATATTAATATCAGTAGTGCCTATTTTTGTAAGAATCTTAAAAGAAAAATCAAATCGTACTTATGTATCAAACTTTTTTAAACGATTACTAAATCGAAAAAAATAGTTTATAACATTCTCTTTAGATATTCACCCGTAAACGAATTATCCGCCTTAGCAATATCCTCAGGCGTCCCTTTTGCAATAACGGTTCCTCCGCCAATTCCGCCTTCTGGACCCATGTCTATTATGTAGTCAGCTGATTTTATAACATCAAGATTATGCTCAATTACAACCATACTATTACCACCATTTACCAGCTTTTGTAAAATACTGATTAATCGTTTGACGTCAGCATTATGTAAACCGGTTGTTGGCTCATCAAGAATGTACATAGTTTTTCCGGTTGATTTGCGAGACAACTCAGTTGCTAGTTTTATCCTTTGAGCTTCTCCGCCACTAAAAGTAGTAGCTGGTTGTCCAAGTTTTATATACTCCAAACCAACTTCCTTTAAAGTGTTAAGCTTGTTTGATATCGCCGGTATATTAGCAAAAAAATCAGCTGCTTGCTCTATCGTCATATTAAGAACATCGCTAATACTTTTACCATTATATTTTATCTCAAGCGCTTCACTATTGTAGCGTGTGCCGTGACAAACTTCACAGGTCATGTACACATCAGACAGAAATTGCATTTCTATCTTGATAACACCGTCACCTTGGCAATTTTCACATCTACCACCTTTTACATTAAAGCTGAACCTGCCAGACTTATATCCTCGCACATTCGCTTCTGGCAAAGATGCAAATAGCTCTCTTATAGCAGTAAACATTCCCGTGTAAGTCGCTGGGTTAGACCTTGGCGTTCTACCTATAGGTGATTGATCTATGACAATTGCCTTATCTAGCTTGCTTATGCCATCTATGCCATCGTTAGCCCCTGGGACAGACTGAGAACGATTTAACCTTGAGCTTAACTCTTGAGCCAGTATGTCATTAACAAGTGTTGATTTTCCACTGCCACTGACGCCAGTTACAACTGTCATAACACCAAGTGGTATATCAACATCTATGTTTTTTAAATTGTTAGCCCTAGCTCCATGAATCGTCAATTTATGATCTTTTTTTATTGGACGACGTTTACTTGGGACAACGATTTTTTCTTTACCAGACAAGAATCTACCTGTTATGCTATTGTCGTTTTTTGACACCTCTTCCGGCGTACCAACAGCTATAACATTGCCTCCATGTTCTCCGGCTCCAGGACCAATATCTACAATGTAGTCTGATTGTTTTATCGTGTCTTCATCATGTTCAACCACAATAACGGTATTACCTAAGTCACGAAGATGCTTCAACGTTGCTATAAGTCTATCATTATCCCTTTGATGGAGTCCTATGGACGGTTCATCTAAAACATAAAGAACGCCTTGAAGCCCTGATCCAATTTGTGTAGCAAGTCTAATTCTTTGAGCTTCACCACCACTAAGCGTTTTAGCTGATTGACCTAACTGCAAATAATTTAAACCTACATTATTCATGAAGTTTAATCTTGCTCTTATCTCCTTAATGATTTGCTGCGCTATAAGTTGTTCTCTATCATTTAAGTTTAGCTCATTATCAAAAAGATCTATCGCCTGTTGGACACTCAACCCACAAATATCCATTATGTTATAGCCATGAATAGTGACCGCTAAAACGACTGGAGTTAGCCTCTGTCCTTTACATATATAACATTCTCTCTCCCTCATGTATTTTTCGAGGTCTTTTCTTATGAATTCGCTATCAGTTTCTTTATATCGTCTTTCAAGATTTGGTATAACGCCTTCAAATGCGGAATCATAGTTTTTACTGCCCAGGGCCATTTTATATTTCTTTGAGCCTGTACCATACAAGACCTTCTCTATGTCTGATGGTGTCAGATCCTTAACAGGGACTCTTAAGCTAAAACCATATTCATCAGCAACTTTTTCAAGTTTTTTTAGATACCATGAATCACCGTAATATTTGTTATACGGTCTTATTGCACCTTCAGCTATTGTCAGGTTTTTGTTAAAGACTAATTCCGGATCAACTTCCAAGCGATTTCCTAAACCAGTACAAACTGGACAAGCACCGAATGGGGCATTAAAACTAAACAATCTTGGTTCTAACTCTGGTATTACCTCATCTGGATGATCCACACACGCATATCGTTGACTATAAACAGTTAGTTCATTCGTATCAGCGTTTAATATTTCAATAACACCATTACCTATTTCTAATGCCTGCTCGATAGATTGAGACACTCTGCCTCTCATCTCGTCGCTCAACGCTATACGATCAACTACTATTTCAATATCATGTTTGTAGCTTTTCTGAAGAGTCGGGAATTCATCAAGATTATAGATTATCCCATCAACTCTCGCTCTAGCATAACCAGATTTAATATACTGCTCAGGTATATGAATAAACTCACCTTTTTTTGCTTTTACTATAGGCGCAAGAATGATGAGCTTTGTATCGTTTTCTTGCTTCATAACATCATCAACTATATCCTGCGGTGTCCTTTTTGAAACATCTTTACCACATATCGGGCAATGAGGCACACCAATCCGTGCAAAAAGTAATCTTAGATAATCATAAATTTCAGTAACCGTTGCAACCGTTGATCTTGGGTTCCGGCTAGTAGACTTTTGATCAATGCTTATCGATGGGCTTAAACCATCAATCAAATCAACATCCGGTTTATCCATCATACCAACGAACTGCCTAGCATAGCTAGATAAACTGGCTACATATCGCCTTTGTCCTTCAGCATATATCGTATCAAATGCAAGGCTAGACTTGCCCGATCCCGATAGTCCAGTAATAATAACCAATTTATTTCTTGGTATATCAACAGAGATATTTTTAAGATTGTGTTCTCTGGCACCTCTTATTCTTATAATATCCGACATAGGCGTAGATTATAGCATAAAACAGCGACATTTACCAGGCCGCTACTCTATTGGCAATAGGCTTTCAGCCCACAATTGTAGCTCTTGAAGCAAGTATGACTTTTCGCTATTAACGTCTGACGATAGCAATCTAGTTAATGAATTTGAAAAAGCAGGAAACATCTTATTAATATGATTAGCCCGCCAGACTTCCCAACTTTCATATTCCTCTTGGCTCAATGTCTTCGGATAGTTTCTACCCTTATAATGCAATAATAAGTCATCAAGTCTTTCATCATCAAAGTCAGGATGAAGATCGACAAGTTCTGACTCTTTAGCATTTCTAACTAACTCAATTTTGATTTTATCATGATCATTTGTAAAGCCATCATACAGTCTACTCTCAGACTCTAACTCACTGCTATCGTATGTTATGTCTTCAAAGACGCTACGAACATTCTCAGAAAATTCTGGATGCCTTATTAATAAATCAGCATTTTTATATACTGCTTCTTCATCTAGTTCCAATTTTTTCCAACCACTTTTTGCACCAAGCACACTAACTGGAGCAACTGCTGGAGCTTTGTTATACGATAATTCCTTTATTGGCAGTCTGTTAGCAGAATCTTTCATTGATTTTTTTATTTCTTCATAATTCATTTTAATAAAGTCACTCGGGTCATATCTCAAATCATAAACAACAATGTTTCCATTTCTACCGATAGTTAATGGCAAAGCTATAGTAGTCTTATTGTATTTACTTGGATAAACACCACACGTATATACAAACGGCGCCCTATCATCAACATTTATTAACTTTTTTACTTCTTTTTTGTTCCTTAATTTGAAAAGATATTCAAACAATTGTGGTTGATGATCTTTTATAAGCGAAGTCACTGAAATCAATGCCATTACGTCACTCATAGCATCGTGGGCTTTATAATGATTAATATTATTAGATTTTGTTAATAGCTCCAAACGATTAGTGGCTTTACCATCACTAGTAACTGGCCAAATAATTCCATCTGGTCTTAATGCTCTTGTCATTCTGACAACATCTAAAATATCCCATCTTGATCTTCCATCTTTCCAGCTCCAATCATATGGATCATAAAAATTTCTCCAGAAAAGATTTCTTAAAAATTCATCATCGAACCTAATATTGTTATAACCAACAACGATAGTGTCTTCTACAAAAATATCATCATGTAATATACGAGCAAACTCAGCTTCCTTGTACCCATTCTCTATTGTTGCCTGCGGAGTAATGCCTGTAATCATAACAGCATCGGGATTTGGTAATATATCATCACTAAGCGTTATCAGCTCATTAATTGGCTCACCTATAGGTTTAAAGCTGGAATCTGTCCTTTGAGCGGCAAATTGCATTATTCTATCGCATTTTGAATCTAGACCACTAGTTTCTAAGTCATAGAAAAGAAATGTTTTAGACATTTATTTTTCTTCAATTTCAGATAAAGAGAACTCGTAGCCAGCTATTTGAATAATGCTATTATCCAACGCTCCTTTTTTTGTAAGTTCTCTAGATATACCCATTTTTTTCATTATATCGCGTAGTCTATTCAGACCATCTGAACTGTCATAGTTTGTTCTTTTTGCAAATTTCTCAATTTTCGAGCCACTAACAACAAATATCATATTTGAGTTTTCATTAGTAGTACGCTCAATTTTCCAAGATTGATCAAGCTGCTCATTTGACAACGTTATGACAGGATATGCATCTTCTTCCTTTTCCTCAACGTTATTGTTCTTTAAACTTATAACCATAATATTAAGAGACCTTAGGACTTCTTTAAGACCTTTATGTGCAATCGATGAAATAGCAAAAATTTTTGATTCACTGTTTGCAACTTTTTTTAACTCAGCGATTTGTGCTTCAACAATATCATCGTCTAATCCATCTATTTTTGTCACCGCAATTATTTCTGGTCTATTTAACAAATCACCACTATATTTTTTAAGTTCTTCTCTAATAGTTAAGTAGTCCTTTGCAATATCAGAACTATAGGCATCAATTAAGTGTAATAATACGCTAGTTCTTTCTACGTGTTTAAGAAATTCATCACCCAAGCCTTTGCCGTTACTGGCACCCTCTATCAAGCCTGGTATATCAGCTATAAGGATTTCATTATCATCAACACTTGCTATACCTAAATTAGGTGACAGTGTCGTAAATTCATAATCAGCAATTTCTGGTCTAGCATTGGTTACGACACTAAGAAATGTTGACTTTCCTGCATTAGGAAACCCAATAAGACCAACGTCAGCTAATATTTTTAGCTCTAAATCAGCTTCAAATCCATCACCAGGTTCACCTTTTTCTGCAATTCTTGGCGCTTGTCTCACAGATGAAACAAAATGTGCATTTCCATAACCACCATTTCCACCCTTCGCAATTATTTCACTTTGCCCGACATGTGTAAAATCTGCTAAGACTTGACCTTTATTCCTTACTATCGTCCCTACCGGCACGTCTACAACGAAATCATCTCCTGATCTTCCAGTTTGATTTGACTTTGAGCCATTTTGGCCAGGCTCTGCCTTTAATTCTGGCCTATATCGAAATTTTACTAAAGTATTTAAATTATTAGTCGCTTGAAATACAACATTGCCACCTTTTCCACCGTCACCACCATCTGGTCCACCTTTTGGGATATACTTGGCATGTCTGAAACTAATTGAACCATTTCCACCATCACCAGCTTTAATAGACACTTTGGCTTTATCAATAAACATATTAGTAGTATATCAAAGATGTATCATTCAAAACAGGAGCAAATGATATTCTAGTGAATATAGTTATAGTTAGACACTTCAGATGCTGCAATAGTTCTATGATCAACAACATCCCAACCGCTATAATTCATTTCCCCAACTGTAATGCTTCCATCAGAGTTAACACTTTCAACGATGGCAACGTGACCATAATAGCCACTCGAAGTCTGCATTACAGCACCGGCAGATGGACTACTATTAACCGTATATCCAGCTAGTCTTGCATAAGCAGACCATGAGCTAGCATTACCCCAGAAACTTCCAACTGGTTCACCCATTTCTAGTCTTCTCTCATATACATACCATGTACACTCACCAAAACTGTATTTATTACCAGCTGACGTATTAGCATAATTAGTGCTTACAATAGTTGAATTTGACGAAGAAGAACTATTATTTGTGCTTGTAGTCGTACTCGTCGTTGTTGGAGCAACATAGCCCGGTCGTTCATTTTCCGGCAATATTCCGTCAGGCAAAATTATCTGCTGGCCAGTCTTTATTCCGTTTAATTCTAGATTGTTATAGGCTGTTACTCTATCAGGGTCAGCACCATATTTTTGTGCAACAGACTGTACAGTATCACCATCCTTAACAGTGTAAAGAACTCCATTAACTGGCATAATTATCACCTTCTGACCAACGTTCAATGCATCCGATGTTAGGTTGTTTGCCCACTTAATCGTATCCGCAGAAATATTATATTTTTGTGCAACAGACTGTACAGTATCACCTGCTGCTGCCGTATACGTTATGATTTCCTTTTGATCAGCCGTAGGCTGAATTAATTGTGGTTTTGATATTGAAGTAGAATCAGACTGTGTTTGATCAAGAGAGCTCTTAGCAGCCAATGATATAGATAGGTTCGCCACATTATTAGCAACTGATAAATTAGCAGTTTCAGCAATATCAGCAGCTATAGATGTAGCCACTTCACTACTTACCGTAATCTGGCTATTGACGATAGTGTTACTTACTAAATTAGAGACACCACTCTTATTTGAAACACTTGCAACACTATTCGAAGAACCAGATTGTGGTTTATAACAACCAACGATAGCGATAGCAGCGACAATAGCAGTAACTGACGCATAAACAGTCACTAATTTCCAATTTTTTATAATATTAGATCTTGCTATAACAAATGAGTTCACTATAGAAGATTTTAAGAAAGACAAGTTAAAATTACTGTTCTTACTTAATTTAATTTTGTTACGAATAAAATTTTCTCCTGTTTAGCTTTTAGCTAAAACAAAATGTCAATCTATCAATTCCCTTAATTATAGAAAAAGACACCTTCGACCGATTCAATTAAATCACTTTATTTAAATTGGTTTTTGTTTGTTAGGTGTCTGTTCGACAAAATTGACAGGCACAATCAGCTCATAAACCCTGCTGAAATGTGCTAATGGTATTATATCAACCATTAATGGCTATGTCAATTTATTTGCAGCTGACTACTCTGAGGCACAGCTTTTTTGGCAATACTGGCTTATATTATTCTGATGCTCATCTGATGTTTCGGCATAATACATTTTTCCATCATCACCAGCCAGAAAATATAGATAATCACCATCCGCAGGATCAGCTACTGCTCTTAATGCAGTCAATCCAGGTACAGATATTGGCCCTGGTGGTAAACCCTTATATAGTCTCGTGTTATATGGTGAATCGATTGTATAGCTTCTAGCCACACCTAACTTATCAGATACATACTGATAAGTTACGTCAGAGCCGAGTGTCATATCACTTTTATAGCGCTTTAGGAAAACCTGCGCGACTTGTCTTTGATCGTCATAGCCTGAAGCTTCTTTTTGGACAATTGAAGCTAAAGTTATACCCTGATACAAGCTAAGGCCCTGTTTGCTAAAACCTGCTACTAAATTATACTTACTGACAATACTATCATATTCATCAAGAGCCTTTTGTATTATGCCTTTAATGTTTGTTCCAGCGTCAAAGGCATAAGTATCTCCATATAATAGCCCCTCTAAATCTTGCGAAGATGGTTTCGATTTGAAAACTGTGCCACTATAACTTGATGAAAAAGCTTCATCTATTTGGGAGTCTGAAAAACCAGCCTGCTCTAACTCATACCTTGCATCAGTCCTTTTTGAGGAACTAAGCTTTGAAATATTATTTAATGTAGCTCCCGGATAAAAAGTAATGACCAGCTCATCTGGTTTTCCACTAGTTATTTTTTTTACAATATCAGGAGTAGACTGGCTAGAACTTATCGTGAAGACGCCAGCCTTTAGCTCATTGCCTTTTCTATTTACTTTTACAAAAATATTAAAGGCTATATCGCTTTTAATCAAACTATTTTTTTAAGATTAATACCGATTTGGCTCGGGCTTTCACCATCTTTTATAGTTAACTGAACTTTTTTATAATTATTCCCGTTGCTTACAGGTTGTAATTGCCATATATAAAACGACGTTGCTGATATAGCCAGTAATAAAAAGAATCCCATGACAATCAAGGCAATCTTTAATAAAATATGTTTTTTCTTTCTGGAATTAGATAATCCGGTATTTTGATAATTAATATTGTCAATCTGTTTTGACAACTCATCAACTACCTTTTTATTATTGTCAGGAGCTTGAATCATTTTTTTAGACCCTCTAAATAATCCTGTAAAATTATGCACGCAGCTTGTGAATCAATGTCCGCCTTAGCATAAGGTTTTTTGTATGATTTCAGTCTTTCTTCTGCTAGTACACTAGTTAGCGACTCATCCTGAAAAATAATGTTTTTATTTAAGGGAACAAGCATCTTTGCGAAAATTTTAATATATTCCGTTTGTTTTGTTGCCTCACCCGATTGATTTCGAGGATATCCAATGACTACTGCAGAAATCAGATTATCATCAATGATTTTTTCAATTTTATCAATTTCAGAACCATCAACTAATAAAGTTATGTATGGTGATGCTATTCGTATACTCGTGTCACCGATGGCTACACCAATTCTCTTTTCACCAACATCTAAGCTTATAATTTTTTTAGTCATTATTGACCGTGAACTTTATCGATATCTTAGTAATATCATTTGGAAAAGTATTTACCCAGAAATACGAGAATTTAACATCAACGCTACTAACACCGTCTATCGATGATATATAGGACTGAACATCACCAAATTTTTTACCCATAGCTTGTTTCTTTATTGCCGTCTCATCAATTTTAGGCCCAATCTGACCAGTGGTATTAATTTTAACCGTATTTGCACTTGAATCATAATTTGCAAATTCTACTTTGTTCAGACCAACATCATAAACTTTTTGCTTAGAGCTGTTGTCAAGTTGTGCTGACAAGACACCATTCAAGAAAGTTGTAAGTTCATCACTACTTATTCCCTCTAATGAATATGTTACCTTATCTGACAAAGTTGCCGTTCCATCACTTGACTCACCACCGATGGCAGGTGATGACGCTGGCGTTTCTCTGTTCGCGTTAAAACTATCTGATATAACTTTGTAACTACCACCAAATTGACTCTTTAATTGGCTCTTTATGCTGTCTGTGGATTGACTAACTAATGACTGAGTTGCATTTTGAACATCTGATGCAGTAACAATTTTTACGGTAGTTTGAGTTCCACCAGACATCTGACTACCGTAGGCAGACAGTCCATCGATAGAAGACACATAAGATCTTTCTGATAAATTATAGTCAGGACCAATGTTTGTAGCCGTTACATTAACATTAGCAACACCTCCTGAAATTGAAGAATTTAGAACTGAAGCTCCCGGAACAGAAACAGAGCTATCAGATGTGAATATATAGTTTCCACTGCTAAATTGAGTTCCCGCTGGAACATAGACCGCAGAACTCGTAGTTTTATTCGTTAACGATATAGTGCCTGTTGCTTTATCTCCTTTTGCTTGCTGTCCAGTAGCAGTAAATTTAACGGTTTCAGTTTTCGCTATAGACTTAGCAACCGCTCTTACCACTGATTGTGTCGAATCAGTATTCGCTGTTGTAGATAGAGTCGTCGTCTTGCTTACATTGCTACTCGATGTATTTGCTTTGATAATTATAGTTGCGGCTGGTGCAAAAAATATTGCCCACACAAGAAAACCACCAACTATAATAACGCCTGATAAAACAATTAGTATTTTCTTTCTTAATGATGAAATATCGGGAGCCTTCTTGTCTTTTGAATTTTTTACATCATTAGATAAAGCTTTACCAGCACTCCTTGAATTTACTATTGGCTGGTCATGATCATAACGGTTTGGTGCGTCATCAAGATCTATAGAATCAAGGGTATTATCATTTACAGCAAAATGCCTACTGAGACCATGCGTATCGCCATCACTCGGTGCTGTTTTTTCTAATTCACCTATTGGTAGTTTAGAGCCATCAATTGTATCAATTTCGTCATCATTAAATATTTCGTCTTCCTTTGGTATTTCTGGCTTACTCTGAAGATTCTTTGCAACAGGTATTTTTGCAACAGCTGCAAGATTATCAAGAGCTTTGTCTACAGTTACTAACACAATCTTCTTATTATTTTGTTCGGCGGTTTTTTGTAAAAGACGAAGATTAACAGCACTTTGTAAAGTTCCAATACGCCTCGGAGGAACTAAAGCTATAACTTTTTCTTTGCTATTTTTAATTTTCTCAATAATAGCAGTAATGTCATCTTCTGCATCCAAATAAATAATATCTTTGTTCATATTCTTAACAGCTTATTTAATTTTTCTTTTAGGCTATTCGTATCACTATTACCAATTATTGTATCATAACCTACTCTTAGAAGGCCCATAGCCGTTATAAACGTATGGTCATTGATCTTATTAGTAGTGTCCTTAATACCAACTACATCATCAGGACTAATGTGTTGAACGGTTGGTTTTTTAGTAAATGGCATATCCTTATACCAATCGTCATCAAGTGATTTTACTAGTTTTCTAAGGCTGGAACCGCCACCACAGAGTAATATTCTATTTGGCAAATGATCCACAGAGTGAAACTCACTTAAAGCAAGCTCAACACCAGATTTCCAGACACTCACAGTCTTATCTATCGATGAGTTAACTTCGTCAGCAACACTCGGTTTAATTTTTTCGTCATCGACATTTAATTTAAGCTTCTCAGCGTTTTCATAAGATAGACTCATATCGCTAGCGATGGTTCTAGTAAAACTTCTACCGCCAATACCAAACATTTTGGTTCCTTCTACGCCACCATCATTAACAACAGCAATGTCAGTAGTTCCTCCGCCAACGTCGATCAATATAGCTGTAAAATTGCTTCCCGTATCAGCTCCGATTACACTTCTACTAACAGCAAACGGTTCAGCTGCAACAGCTACTAGCTCTAATTCTAGTTCATCTGCAACTCTCTCTAACGCCCCTATATGTACCATTGGCGCAAAAGCTGTATAAATTTGGACAGAAACATCTTTTCCTTGAAAGCCAATCGGATTACTTATCTTGTAACCATCAATATGGATACTGACTAACGCACTATTAACCAGCTTTATCTCAACATCATCATTGCCACTTTCAAGAGCTATTTGTTTTTGGGCTTTTTGGTAGGCTCTTTCTTGTACTTTATCAATGATAAAGCTCACTTCAGCTTCATCTAACGGTCTGTCAGGCTGTGGTCTCCTGTATTTGATAGTGCTAGTTGTACCCTTGACTAGCTCGCCTGCAATACCTATAACCGTTTTTTTCGCTTGAACTCCTGCTTGATTTTCAGCATCGGCAAGAGCCGAATCACAATTTCTAACTACACCAGAAATATCAGCTATGGCACCGCTATACATATCATTAACAGATTGGTGCGATCTACCAACACCAACAACCTCGAGATTATCACCGTGTCTTTTAGCGATTAGAACTTTTACAAACTCAGTTCCAATATCTAGAGCTGTTATATAATCGTTCTGGTCTATTTTTTTAGATGAGATGTTACGTAATTTGTTAAACATAATATATCCATTGATAATTATACAATAAAAATGCCTAAGCTAAAACGGCTTTAATCCTTCTAATTCCAGAGGAACTTGATTCCTCTTTAATAATTTTGAATTTATTCCCATCTTCGTTTAATTGTGCAGTATGCTCGACATGAGGACCACCACATATTTCTAAATCGACTATAGCGTCATCATGACCAATTTGATAGACCTTTACTCTTTCACCGTATTTATCATCGAAAACGCCTATGGCACCAATTTTATGTGCCTCTTCAACTGAGCATTCCATCATTTTAACTGGTAAGTCTTGCTCAATCCAATCATTAACCTGCTTTTCAACCATGCCGATTTGGCTATCGGTCAATTTTGAAGGGTAGTTAAAATCATACCTTAGTCTCTCATCAGTTATATTGCTGCCCTTTTGCATAACATCTTTACCCAAGATAAGTCGCAATGCAGCACCAAGTAAATGAGTTGCTGTATGATATTTAACATTTTGCTGTGAGTGAGTGCTTAATCCACCTTTAAACAATCCCTTTGAAGCACTCTGCGAACGCATTTTTTGCTCCTTCATCTTGTCGTCAAACTCAGTTCTCCAATTTTTACTTATTTTTATGTTTTGTTTAAACACTTCTTCTGTAGACAGTTCTACTGGAAAGCCATATGTGTCATAAAGCGTAAACAGATCCGCCCCAGTTAGTTCTCTATCTGTTAATTTTGATAGTTGTTTTAGACCTTTTTGAAGCGTCTGTCTAAATATTGTTTCTTCTTTTACAAGAACACCGACAACATATTGTTTCTTCTCCATAACCTCCGGATAATCATCTTGATATAAGTCTGCAACAATTGGTACTATGTCACTAAGAAAATTGTTCTCAATACCAAGGTCAAGCGCAAAGCGGATAGCCCGTCTCAATAGCCTTCTCATTACATAGCCTTGTTCTTTGTTACTTGGCGTAACATCGTCAACTGCTAAGAATACAGCAGCTCGTAAATGATCAGCAATTACTCTCATACTGCCTGTATAACTCTCATATTTTTTGTCGCTTAGGACTTCTAGTCTTTCGATTATTGGCCACAATAGGCTACCCTTAAAAACATCAGTGTCATCGTTGGCAGCTGCAGTAATCCTTTCTAGTCCACCACCAAAATCAACGTTTTTTCTATCAAGAATTTCAAAGCTTCCATCGCTCGATCTTCTGTATTGCATAAAAACTTGATTTCCAATTTCCATAAACCTACCACCATCGCTAGCTGGATGTGATTTACCAAAAGATTCATCTTGCTTATCTTCACCAAAATCATAAAATACTTCACTATCTGGACCGCATGGATCACCTATTGGTGTCTCTTCTAGCTTGCCCGCTCTTGACCACCAATTTTCTCCGTCGTCATAGAAAAATATTCTCTCATTTTCAAGAACGCCCCTCTCATCACCATTTTCTTTTGAGCCCATGACGGCTATTTCCGCCTTTATTCCATTTTCGCTAAAGACCTTCTGCCAAATGTTTGCAGCTTCATCATCACGAGGAATATTATGTTTCTCGTCACCTATAAAACATGTAACATAAAGTTTTTCTGGATTAATACCAACTGTATGAGTTAGAAATTCAAAGAACCATCTTATTTGTTGTTCTTTAAAATAATCTCCTAAGCTCCAATTACCCAACATTTCGAAGAAAGTAGTATGTCTTGTGTCTCCAACGTCTTCAATGTCTTGAGCTCTTAGGCAAGTCTGACTATCCGTTAATCTCTTTCCTTTCGGGTGATTCATTCCCAATAAATACGGTAAGAGAGGTTGCATTCCGCTACCAGTAAATAATGTTGTAGGGTCGTCTTTTAGAATTAGCGGCGCCCTAGATATAATTTCATGCTCTTTTTGTTTGTAAAAATCTAGGTATTTTTTTCTTATATCTTGCGCTCTCATAATGCTATATTGTAACAGATAAGACATAATCAATAAACGAGTCTATTTTTTACAAACAGTGTTAATATTAATACATATGCTTATGCTTGGCAGAAAAAATTTTAAAAAAGCAGATGCCTTCACTTTAGTGGAATTACTCATTGTAATAACTGTAATCGGAATCATGGCAACAATATCTGTCGTATCCTACAACGGCTTACAAAAAAGATCTAGCCAAACCGCTATGATAAGCGATTTAAGCAATGCTTCAACAGAGATGGAAAGATTATATATTGCTAGCAATAACTCATATCCTACAACTATTCCATCATCAATTACGACATCGTCGCCTAATATAAAGTTGACACTGCACACAAACGACGGATTTATTCATTATAGTAATCTAACGGTTGACCAAAATGCTTCATTGTTTGTTAACGTATGTAGCAGTCTAATGCCGCTGAAGTCACCTGATCAGTCAGTAACCTATGCCACATCCTGTATCGGTCAATGGGGTATGAACGTATCTGGTGGTACTCATGATTCTTATTTATCGACTCCCATCCCAGATAATTTTAATATAAGTACCTGTCTATCATGCACAGACTCCTATTATGTTCCATACAATTCCATGGCAACGGCGTTAAGCACAAAAATACATGATTTGTTTATAAAGGAAGGCGGAACTTTCCCAATAACTATGAAGTTACCGTGGAATACATTAAGTGCACTTCCCGATCCAGATACTACAACTATTAATTACTATTGTATCGAAGCTTCAAACTCTCAATATTCTGATCTTAATTGGAGAATAGTTTCAAATAAAACAAAGCCGGAAAACGAGGGATGTCCCGCATGAAAATAGCCAAATGGGAGACTGTTGAGCTTATTAAGCTGTGCCTATTCCTTAATAGCAACTCTTTAAGGAAGGTTAACAGTCTCCCACCGGGCTATTTTCATTTTTATGGGAACCTAGTAATTAAATCATAGCGAAAACTAAATGACAATACCGCCACCAAGACAAATATTTTCTTCATATAATACGGCCGATTGACCGGGCATAATTGCTCTTTGACTATCGATAAGTTCTATATCACAAGTATCGTTATCATCACGATAGACCATCTTTGCTTTAACGAGTTTTGCTCTATGTCTAAGTCTTACATCATATATATTACCGACTTTAGGAATTGCATTAATCCAATGTGTTTGCTCAAGATGTACCGACTTAGACCAAAGCGAATTGTCATCAATGTTTGTAGTTACATAAACTTCATTTTTTATCATATCTTTCCCGACAACATAGTATGGAAGTCCGCCGCCAACGTCTAGACCGTGTCTCTGACCAAGCGTATAAAGGATTGCGCCATTATGTGTACCTATTTTTTTGCAAGAATTTTTATCAATTATATCCCCCGGTACACAATCAACATATTGCCCAATAAAATCATTAATACCGACTTCACCGATAAAGCATATTCCTTGGCTGTCTTTTTTATCAAAAGTAAATAGTTTTCTATCTTGTGCCATTTTTCTAACATCGGGTTTTATATATTGGCCAATCGGAAATAGTGTACGATTAAGCGCTTCTTTGGTAATACGATATAAAAAGTATGTCTGATCTTTGTTCTGATCTTCTGCTTTTAACAAAAAACCACCATTTTTATTGTGTGTAACATTAGCATAATGCCCCGTTGCAATCATGTCAGCACCATCATTCATAGAAAGGTCTAAGAAAAGTTTAAACTTAACTTCTTGATTGCACATAATATCAGGGTTCGGAGTTCTTCCTAACTTATATTCATTAATCATATAATCAACTACTTTATTTTTATATTCATTTTCAAAATCAAAAACTTTGAAATCTATTCCTAATTGAACAGCGACTCTTTTTGCATCCGCTAGATCTTCAGCCCATGGACAATGTCTGCCCGGTAAGTTAACTGTCCAATTTTTCATATACACACCTACAACATCATAACCGGCCTCGACAAGTAATGCCGCAGTTAAGCTTGAGTCCACACCACCGCTCATGCCAACATAAACTTTTTTCATCTATAGAATCCCTTGCACGTGAAACACTATTATCTTTCCTATCTCGTTGAGAGCTAGCCACCACCCATTAAAGCTCGCCCACCAAAATGGTCCCCAATCCGCATCATTAGTTGGACTGTTGTATATAGTAATATTTTTGGAAGCGGTCATACGTTTAAATTCCAAAAAAGCCCGTCTCTGGTGGTATCCAGATGTAACTAATATAAAACTTTTTATGTGATTTCTTTCCAACAGTAGTTCTGTATTTTTTGCATTTTCTTCAGTGTTATTTGATGTTTCGTCTGTTAAGATGGCATCCTCTGGCACACCTTGGCTTATAGCCATTTTCTTCATAACTTCAGCATTACTTGGACCAGATTTATCTTGAGCAGCACCAGAGAATATTAATGTTGTGGCCCAGCCGTGTTTATATAAAAATATAGCATGGCTAGCTCTTGCTGAAGTATCACCACCACTAATTGCAATTATGGCGTTAGCCTTTGAACATTGGGAAGGCCCATCTGGTCCACTTGATAACTGACATTTTAACAGATCATTAGGTTGCAGATATATATACAAAAAAATAGTAATCACAACAAGCGCTGCTAAAATTTTTAAACCTGTTTTCATCTAGTACTAACCCTAGCATATTCTTGCTTAACTTCTTCTGATATTATTCTAGCTGCCTTCTTTATATTATTTTCATTCGATAATTTGCCTAACGATATTCTTATACTGCCATCAGCCACCTCATTGCTCAAACCTATGGAAATAAGCACATGAGACCTGGTATTCTGATTGGCTGCGCACGCACTACCAGTAGCCACGAAAACACCTCTAGATTCAAGCTTAAATATTAGCCTCTCCGCATCTATTCCAGGAAACGAAATATGCAAAAAATTTGGTAGCTGAACTTTCTCATTGCCAGACACAATAACCTGTGAAAACTGACGAGTAAGCTCGTCCCTAAGAATGTTTCTTAGCCTCTTCAATCTTTTTGATTCAGTTTTCATATGTTTCATAGCAAGCTCTATTGCCATGGCATAACCAATCGTTCCCGCTACATTTTCAGTGCCACTTCTTAGACCATTTTCCTGACCACCACCAACAATTTGTGGTTTTAGTTTTACAAAATTTGATGCCCAAAGCAGGCCTACTTGCTTAGGACCATATATTTTTGCCGCATTAGCAGTCATCATATCAGCACCGAGGCGCGACACATGCATGTCAATAAGCCCACAGCCTTGAGAAGCATCACAATGTAAATAAATTGGTGTTTTATTATTATTTTTTAATCTATTAATTCTAACTGTTTTAATTATGTCCGCCACTTCGCTTATTGGTTCGATAGTTCCTATTTCATTATTAGCAAGCGCAATACTTACTATGACGGTGCTGTCATTTATTTTATCTTTTAGCTCGTTGAGTAGAATAACTCCGTTTTTATCAACCGATACAAAATCATAACTTTTATGCTTTTTTACAGCTTCAATAACAGATTTATGTTCTATAGTTGAGCAAATAGCATGACCTTCTACACTATTAATAGCCAAGTTTATCGATTCTGTAGCACCAGCAGTAATTATTAGTTCATCAGATTTAGCACCTATGCATTTTGCTATACGTGCCTTTGCAGATTCATAATCTCTCTTCGTAAATACGGCAGCACTATATGGACTAGATGGATTGAAAAAATATTTTGAAAAATATGGCATCATAGCATCAAGCACACGACTATCCATTGGTGTAGCCGCAGCATGATCTAAATATATATAATCATCTTTTATGTTCACTCTTGTATTATTATATCATTAGCTTATCTTAATGCCTGTTTTTGGATCTCTACCATAGACCTCTCTCATGACACGATCATTATAAATGGATATTGCATTCTTTAAATTTTTTAATTCTTCGCCCTCTAGTTTTACATACCTTGGGCCAGGCATAACTTTGATAATATCATTTTTTCTAATTTCGTATCTAGTTGTTATTTTCTGTTTTTTGCCATTTTTATCAGTCCATTCTTCATACCATATCCAGTTTTTCTCATCTAGATTAAAAAAACTTCTATCATGGCCTTTTGGTATTTTACCAAAAAGTTCTGAACCAATCTTTGACTCTAATTTTAACAATTCTCTCTTTGTTATTTTTCTAAATGGTTTTTTTGTAGTTAAAACTAGTGGCTTGTTTTTCTTGTTGTTAGAAAAAAAATTAAACATTTCACCTTTTATTCGTTTTGCTCTTTTATTGACATTGCTCTGATTTTCTCAAGTCTAATTCCAATTACCAACGCATCTCTCGCTATTATCACATCGCTACAAGTTACAGACTCTTCATCATTTTCACCATTAAACAAGCGACTATCATCACGATTAAAATCGACTCTCGGTGTTTCATCTTCATGTAAAAACTGTTCTGATCCATTCATATACAAATACCTCTTATTTTATTTAAAGCAGTATTTGTTTTATAAACCAAACAGTTCATGAGCATTTTTTGTAGTTGCACTAGCTAACTCATTAAGCGAAGTATTTCTTTGCTCTGCCAGATGAGTTGCTATATATCTCACAAAGGCTGGTTCGTTTATTTTACCACGGTATGGAGTAGGTGTCAAAAATGGAGCATCGGTCTCAAGCAACAAGCTGTCTTCAGGAATAGACTTAAATAAGTCAATTTGCGATTCATTTTTTGTAAATGTGCTAATTCCATTAACACCGATGAACATTTTGAGTGAAAGCGCACGTTCCATATTTTCAGAACTGTCGGTAAAACTATGAAGAACGCCTCGGATATTTTTAAAGTTATTAAGTATAGGCCAAAAATCATTGAAAGCATTACGAACATGAAAAGAAACTGGCATATTGTTATCACTGGCAATCTGGAGCTGGGCCTCTAACAAAGTTCGTTGAGCAGATTTATCAATATTATCTTCATGATAATCAAGACCAATCTCACCAATAGCCACAACCCTTTCTTCACTAATCAGCTCTTTTATTAAATTAACATCGCTATTATCTGTCGGGTAAATACCAACAGCTGCAAACGCACCTTCGTGTTTTAACGAAAAATTGATTGCTTGCATTGAGCTTTTAACATCAGTGCCAACACAGATAATTTTTTCTACTCCACAGGCGAGTGCTCGATTATACATTTTGTCTTGTTCTTCGATGGAATAAAAATCATTATCATGAAGATGACAGTGCGTATCGACAAGCATATTATTTTTTTGAGATTCTTGGATCTGGTGTATGTAGATATTTTTTTGGAAACAAAATTTCACTGTTCGTTACAACACCGGTTTCAAAAATTTCTCTTATTTTTTTCGATGTATTTGGCATGAACGGATAGAGTAAGTTGCTAATCTGCAGCATCGATGCAACTGAATATGACAATATTTCCGACAAATGATCTTTAGCCTCTGGATTGTTGTCAATATCTTTAGCTACAGACCAAGGCTTGACGTCTTCAAGATACTGATTCAATCCTCTTATATCACTCCATATTTCATCAATGGCGCGATTGAATTCTAGACTCTTCATATATTCATGATAGGCATCCATATCATGTTGAACATTGGGGATTTCACCAATAACACCGGCTTGATATCTATTAATCATTCCAGTAATTCGTTGTACAAGATTTCCTAAATCATCTCCTAGCTCGTTGTTGTAAGCACTTTCAAACTTTTCCCAAGTAAAGTCTCCATCATCTAATGTTGGGATATGTCTAGAGAAAAAATACCTGAAGGAATCAACACTATAGTTATCAATAACCTCATTTGGATCAACAACGTTTCCAATAGTCTTACTCATTTTAACGCCAGAAACATTAACATGACCATGGACTAGAAGTCTCTTTGGTAATGATAGGCCAAGACCCAATAACATAGCTGGCCAAATGCCAGCATGAAACCTCAGTATATCCTTACCGATGACTTGTACATCAGCTGGCCAATATTCCTGCCATGTGTCATTATCAGGATAGCCTAAAACAGTGATATAGTTTGCTAAAGCATCAATCCAAACATACATAATCTGTTCAGGATCATCTGGTACTGGTATTCCCCAGGTCAAACTTTTTTTAGGGCGACTTATGCTAACATCGTGAAGGCCATCCTTCATTATATTAAGAAATTCGTTCTTTCTTGACTCAGAAACAATATCCACCCTACCACTTTCAATCGCAGCTCTTACCTGGTCAGAAAAAGCACTCGTTCTAAAATAATAGTTTTCTTCGCTAACTCGTTGATATGGTGTTTGATGGTCCGGACAGATTCCACCAGTCGCTTGAACCTCTTTGTCAGTAAAGAAAGCTTCATGCCCCAGGCAATACCATCCTTCATACTTGCCTTTATATATGTATGGTTTTAGCTTGTTCCATATGTACTGGACTGCCATTACATGGTGGGCATCTGTCGTCCTAACAAAATCTGTATATGTAACACCAATCTTTTTCATTAAGTCTTCGAAATTTACATACATTTGGTCGGTATAAGCTTTAGGATCAAGCCCAGCTGCTTCAGCTTTAATGGCAATCTTATTACCGTGCTCGTCTGTACCTACTTGAAACCTAACATCATGTCCTTTTTGCCTCTGATATCTTGCCCAAATATCAGCCAGTAAATAATCGATGGCATTACCAATATGCGGCTTAGCATTAACATAAGGTATCGCTGTTGTTATATATAATTTCTTTCCCATTTACTATAATTCTATAGCAAAGTAGTGCAGATTAGCAAACTACAACTAGAAAACTTATTTTAACATGGCAAATATCAGATACCTGCCATCTTCTTTTCTATTTTTCTTTAAGAATTCACTATGCGAATAATAGTCGCCTTTGTTGTCGGTGGTATCAACATTAGAAATTTCAATATTATCATGTTTTATGCCTGCCTGCAGTAGCTGTAGCTTAACGATTGATTTTAAACTATTACCGTTAAATTTTCTAAGAGGATATTTTTTCTTACCTGGAGATGGGCTTAACCACACTTTTATATTATTGCTGTTAAGCGCATACCTTCTGCAAAAGTAATTAACGCATTTCGCTCCACCATATTGCTCAATATTATGCCTACCAAGATGTGAAATCATAATACTATTTGTTTCATCATCAAAGAAAATAGCACCTATACAATCTGCAAGTGGCAAATATATTGCTATTTTGTTATTTTTTGTTACTAAAGCATCAGCTTCTTTATTAAAGTTACTATGGTCTACTTCATAATAGCGTGTAAATTTATCAGTATTATAACTAACCTTGCAAAGAACCGCATCATCTACATTAATTCCAAAATTGTTAAAGAAAGATTCCTGGTTAGATCTTACCAACCTATTATCATTTATACCAAATTTCATATTGCCATCACTGACACATGATACGCCACAGATTATTTTATTTTGAAATATCTTCGGTTGATCTCTTGCTATCATGATAAAAAATGCTTAACTCTATTTTTTTCCAATCCTGTATTGAAAGCGTTTCTGCTCGAGCGTTGGAATCAATATCTATATTTGATAAAATGCTCTCAACATTGTCTCTAGACATGGATAGCGAGTGAGAAAGGCTTGTTTTTATTTTCTTCCGTTTTTCAGAAAAACCCGCTTTTACAATTCTGAAAAAGTTATCTAAATATTCTTCCTCAATCAGAGGTTTGCTTCTAGGCTTTAGCACCAAAACTTGAGAATTGACCTTAGGTACCGGTGTAAAGAAGCTGGCTGGAATTATAGGCCCGACCGTTGCATAGGAAAAAACTTGTACTCCTATAGCTAAAACGCTCATCTTGCCATCAACGGCTGCAATACGCTGCGCCACTTCTTCTTGTACGAGTAAAACCGCTATTTTTGGTTTTACTCTAAAACTAATAATTTTCTCTATAATTTTAGTCGTTATGTAATATGGTATATTAGCTACTATCTTATATTCATCTGGTAATCTATCATCGTCAGCTTTAAAATTTAAAAAGTCATCGTTTACAACTATTAGATTTTTACCAGGAAATTGCTTCGGAAGTTTTTTTGCTAGATTAGTATCATATTCAACTGAAATGACAAGACCAGCTTCTTTTAATAAAACGCTTGTCAGTGTACCTAAACCAGGGCCAATTTCAACAATGTTATCCTTATTTGATATATCGGCATATGCTGATATCTCTTCAAGTATATGTCTATCTTTTAACCAATTTTGTCCAAGTTCTTTTTTATTCTTCATATATCTATATTCTTTACCAATTATGATTATTTAACCAATGATTATACGCGCCGCTCCAACCACCATATCTATTTGCATAGTTACTGCACCACCTAAGCTGTGTCAACGGATTAGTTGCCCAATCATCACCGGAAGACGACATTTTATAGCCTGGCGTTGCTTGACAAAGACCATAACCAACTGTGCTACTACTCGGAGCTCCATGATAAGACGGACATGACCCATATTCTCCTTGCCACTTTGTTGCACACCAACCTGACTCACGCGTAATTATATAATCAGCATAAGAATAGTCTGAGCTCGATATACCCGCTGCACTCATATATGAATATTTACTACCTGATATGTCACCAGATATAGTCTTAGCTCCGACAACATCAACTTCGCTGACCGGCTGCTGTATAACAACACTAGCTATCTGCTGCCTATTCACCTCTACGCCATCTTGTATCGTTACTGTGTAAGTAACATTCTTCTTGCCTATCACACCTTGTGTCTGAACGGCTTTATAACCCACTAGCTGATCACCGTCCTGAATCTGCTGAGTGCCATATTGTATTGCTTCTTCTGCCGTTACCGTCTGAACCCCCTCTCTCCATATTCTAACGCTCATGTCGCTATACACGTTCGACGAGAGTCCGACTGACACCCTATCATCTTTTGTAAGATTTATATTTTTCTCTTTAATAAATTCACCAACAGTTTTAGCTAATGTTCTCATTTTTATAGGTTTACCATAAAGCACAACACTCAATTCTTTTGCCCTAGTTATTGTCATCGTTATACCAGCACCATCAGATACATAATCATTATTACGAGCAATTGTTGCTTTGTCTTCATTATAAATAGTTATATTGGCTGCTTTCGCTATCAGTGGTGCTGTTTGTGCAGATGTTAAAACAAGTTTTCTCTCATTGCCATCTATCACTAGAACAGGACGTGCCCTATATATGTTCACATAATATTGCTTAGCACTAAGCTCCGTGTCTCTTGTTGGCTCAACACTATCATTGTTTGATACTTTTATATTAATTGCATCTAGGGCCTCTCCAATGGTTTTCTTGTCTGTTTCAAAAGTTGTTTTTTTACCATGGTCATATAGCATTATTAGATGATAATTATTATCAAATTGGACCGCTCTTACATTAACAATGAGCAATGTCGTAACAACTAAAAATGTTACAAATGCAAAAGCGGAGATAATAAGGAGGTATTTTTTCCTGAATAAATTAAAAAATAACATTACTAATAGTTACATTATAACAAATTTAAATACTCATTTTTGATTATAATAAATTTATGGATAAAGATATTATTAATCACAAGGATAATGTACTTGCAAAAATACATTCAATAACAACCGACAACAGTTTAGTAAAAATAGATAAGATAAAGCTTTTGAACCTCCTGTACAGATATCACACAGATAAAGTCAAAGAATTTCAACATGAAAGAATAGTACATTTATTTATAACATTATTTTTCGCTGCCTTGGTAATTTTATCAGCCACAACAATGGTATCATTTAGTTTTTCTGATAAATTGTACTCAAGTTATTTATATCAATTACTGGGTATAATTTTTATTATTATTTTAATTGTAGAATTTTTCTATATAGTTTATTATTATCGCTTAGAAAATGGCGTTCAAAAGCTATATAAGGTTACTGACCAACTTGAAAAAGAAATAATTGCGCTATATTAAATTACCTTTTCTAATCTAGCAAATTCAGCGTTAAGCTTCTTTACATATCCAGAATTGAATCTAACAGACACAATAGACCCGTTAGCATCAATAACTTGTCCGACACCGAATGCCGCCGATTTAACTTTATCACCTACAACAAAAATTGGTATGTTAATTTTTTGTTCAACTTGATTGTAGTCATCGATTAATTCTTCGTGATTTACATACGAATATGTACCTTCAACTGACATATCGCTTAAAAATCTTGACGGGGAATTATAGCTTCGTTGTCCAAATTGAAGTCGTGATCTGGCATAACTTAACTTCAGTTCTTCCCTTGCTCTCGTCATTCCCACATAGCATAAACGTCTTTCTTCTTCTAGAACATCGGGGCCTTCATCAAAAGTTCTGGCACTTGGAAAAACACCTTCTTCCATACCAACCATGAAGACAACTGGAAATTCTAGGCCTTTTGCTGCGTGAATCGTCATTAGAGTAACTTTTTCTTTATCACTATTGGTATCAACACTTGACATCAGAGCAACTTCTTCTAGGAAGGATGAAAGATCAGCAAAATTAAGCGCATCCGATATCATTGCTCCTATATTGTTTTTTCTTTCATCAGCTTGTGATGTACCATCATTAAGAAGATTTAAATAATCAATTCTATCTATAAGTTCCTCTATTAGTTTTGATGGAGATACAGTCTCGCTCATTGTCGAAAGATCATTCAATATACTACCTAAGTTTTGAAAAGCCGCTTTTGCCCTAGGAGTTATTCCATTAATATTATAGGCATTTGCTAAAGCACTTAATATTGAGTTATCGCCACTTTCCATTGACAAAAGAAATCTTTCAACGCTAGTAGCGCCCAAACCTCTACTAGGTACATTGACAATACGATTAAAACTTACCGCATCATTTGGCTGATATATAAGCCTTAAATATGCAATAATATCCTTAATCTCTTTTCTATCATAGAAACGAACACCACCGATTATTTGGTACGGTATCTTAAATTGCATAAAAGCTCGTTCAAAAGGATAGCTCTGTGCATTAGTTCTATACAAAACAGCAAAATCACCAAAATTTCTAGCACCTAATTCTGCTTGTGATGATATCTTATTGGAAACGGCAAATGCTTCATCAGCTTCATCTCTTGACTCAATTATTTCTACTGGTTCACCCATGCCAGAACCAGTCCAAAGTTTTTTATCCGTCCTTTTCGTATTCTTTTTTATAACATTATTAGCAGCTTCCAGTATCGCTCCTGTGCTTCTATAATTCTGCTCAAGCTTTACAACTTTTGCACCAGGAAAATCATGCTCGAAATTTAAAATATTTGTAAAATCAGCTCCTCTCCAGCTATATATGGACTGCCAATCATCACCTACAACGCAAATGTTTCTATCTTTATTAGTAATCAACTTAACTATTTTATACTGTGGAGCATTAGTATCCTGATACTCATCAATCAATATATGCTTAAATACGTTTTGCCATTTTTTTCTAACTTCCGGTTTACTTTCAAGCAAATTAACCGTTTCAAGTAATAAATCATCAAAATCAAGTGCCCCAGAATTTTTCTTGAGACGTTCATACTTTTCATATATTTTTGCTATATTTTTTTGATTAGTAAATGTCGCCGTAGCTTCATATTCTTCTGGAGACACTAAGTTATTCTTAGCGCTAGAAATAGCTGATGATATTGAACGGACTTTTAATGACTTATTGTCTATCCCCAGTTCTTTTACTGCACGCTTTACAAGACTTTGTCGGTCTTCTTCATCATATATAATAAAATTGTTGCTGATTCCGATTGAAGCACCATCTATCCTCAATAATTTCACACAAATACTATGAAAAGTGCCCATCCAAGGCATAAATAGTCTAGAATTGCTGCTATTAAGAAGTGCACTTAATCTCTGACGCATCTCTTTGGCAGCTTTATTTGTAAAAGTTACCGCTAATATTGTATCCGGATTCACATTTTCTTGTTCAATAAGATATGCAATTCTATGAATTAATGTTTTTGTTTTTCCGCTTCCTGCCCCAGCTAATATAAGCAACGGACCAGACGTAACCATAACCGCTGACTTTTGGGCGGTGTTCAAACCCTCTAATATATCCATTTATCTATAATAACGGAAGAACGAAGAAATATATAGCCGCTCCCGCTGCTCCACCTATAATAATTAATAGTAAAATCCACAATATGACCATACCACCAGATTTTTGTTTAGCAGGGTACTTAACCGGTTGGTGATTTTCTGCATCATAAATACCAGAATTAACAGTCTTATTATCCTTATCGGCTTCTTGATATTGTTGCGGTATTGATGCTATGGCACTACTTACAGTAACCGGATTGGACTGTGAGACTATTGGTTGATTATCTTGCTTGGCTGAAGCTTCATTGTTTATCTCTAAAGAAGAAAGCGATGAGTCATTACTTATTGGTGCTGATTCAATTTCCATTAATTTGCCTTGCATTTCCTCAGAATAGTTGTCTTGATTAGGTTGATCGAACTGACGATTATCGTTTGAATCACTTGCTTCGTTCGTTACTTGTAAAGATTGGCTCTCTAGATTTGGGCTGTCTTGCACCTGGTCGGAATAAGCACCAAGTGGCCTTTTTTCAACTTTTGCAGAAGACAAAAAAGGTGACCCATTTACTAGTCCGTCGTTCGCATTACCAACGGTGGTATCATCTTTAACTATATTGCTGGCATCAATTGCTTTTATTGACTTATTTAGTTCCTCGGCAATTTTATTAATGTCACTATCTTCACTATTATCTAAAGTTTTCCTTGAATTATTGTTGTCACTTGTACTTTGTGAAATAATTGTGTTTGCAATATTTACTTCACCACTATTTGCATCTACTGTTTTATTGAAAAAATCTATAGGGTCAGGCATGCTATGTTCTTCAGCTGGTAAAATGTCTTCATCTTTAGGCTCTGTCATTGGCAAATCGTTGCTTTTATTATCTAGCGCAATTTCGCTATTGTCTGTTGCCAATGTGCTCCATGGTTTTGCACTGGTAGATGCCACATTACCACTAACTATTCCATCAATTGAGTTTTGCTGAGAAGGCTTGCTAATTGGTTCGATCGAAATATTCTGTCTTTGGGTAGGCATAGGTGCAGTCGTGTCCGTATTTGATAAAAGGCTGGGTTTTACTACATCCATAAAACGGCCCATTGAATGTTTTAATATTTCATTATTACCTGAATTAGCAACAGGCTGCTGTGCAGGTACTGGATTTACACTATTTTTAGTATCACCATCGCTTAAAGCAGAGCTTACTGCTTTGTCTAATTCGTCGAAGTCAAAATCTTTCATTATTTGCCACCCTCTTTAAATTAATCGTCTGTTTCCCTATGCGCTTTACGAACTATTTCAGAAAACTCATGCGCATTTAAACTTGCGCTTCCTACCAAAAGACCGTTAATTAAATCAATCGAAAGATAATCAGCAGCACTGTCTTTATTAACGCTTCCACCGTAGAGTATTGTTATAGAAGTTGAAGCTTCTTTGCCAAAAAGATGTGTAATCTGGTTTCTAATAAATTTTGCCACAGTCGTAACATCTTCGATTGTCGCATTATTACCACTACCAATGGCCCAGACTGGCTCATAAGCTATAATAACGTGCTTTAATTCATCACTTGTTATATTAGTTAAGCCACCTATTAATTGATCCCTTAGTGTATCTTTAACTTCACCATATGCTCTCTCGGAGGCCGTTTCACCAATGCACAAAATTGGTCTAATTCTATTTCTTATTGCTGCCTGAACCTTATTTCTAATGTCTTTATCAGACTCATTGAATATATGTCTTCTCTCAGAATGACCAACTATACCATACTGGACTATTCCTCTTAACTGTGATGCTGACACCTCACCAGTAAAAGCTCCATAATCTCTCCAATAAAAATTTTGTGCAGCCAGTTTAAACTGTCTATAGTTAACTTGTAAACTAAGTCCCTGTATGGCTAACATTGTTGGCGCTAATACAACTTCAACGTCACGATGAACTTGTATCATTTTAGACAAATCATGCACGAAGACACTAGCTTCGTGCATGTTCAAATTCATTTTCCAATTGCCAACAATTATTTTTTTTTCGCGATCCATCTATTCAAAAACCTTATGCTTAATTGCATTGTACTCCTACAAATCAAGCAAATCAATGAATAGAAAAATTATTCAAGAACGCGTACTTTTATTGTATCTGTAGCACCAACCAAACCTGGTTGTTTACCACTTACAATAATAACCGTAGCTGGATTATGGTCAAACTGACCAGCTAACTTTATCTCATTAGCTAGACTAAGACCAGCAGATTCGCCATCTTCTCTTAGATAACTCCTGTTAGCGTATCTCAATGCAAGTTGCTGAGCAACTCTTGGTACGCTTGTGACGCTTAAAACAGGGACATTTGGTCTATAATTGGCAATACTCATAGCTGTAGCACCAGATTTTGTTTCAGCAACTATAGCATCAACTCCTAATTTTTTGGATAAGTACACTGCAGCACCGCTAATAGCGTCTCTTTGTAAATTATCTTCATCATTTTTGTCAAATATAGGAGATACCGACTCATGATCCTGTGCATAAACAATAGTTTTCTGCATAGCGGCAACAGTCTCAACGGGATACTTACCATTAGCTGTTTCATCTGAAAGCATAACAACGTCAGCACCAAGCAAAACCGCTGTTGCAACATCGTTAACCTCAGCACGCGTTGGCTCTGGATTCTCAACCATGCTAGCCATCATTTGCGTAGCAACTATGCACAATTTACCATATTTTCTACAAAGGGATATTATCCTTCTTTCAATAACCGGAACAACCTCTGGGCCAACTTCAACTGCCATGTCACCTCTTGCAACCATTACTCCATCGCTAGCAATAACAATTTTTTCAAGATTTTCCTCACGTATAGCAATCTTAGTTTCGATTTTAGCTATTACTTTAGCCGTTGAGCTATTTGATTCTAATAGCTGCCTTAAACTATTAATATCATCAGCACTGTTGACAAAGCTCAATGCTACATAATCAATATCTTTAGTAGCACCATATTTAGCATCATCAATGTCTTTTGGTGTTATAACAGCTCCACTAAAATCAGTGTCAGGAAGATTTAGTCCTTTTCGGCTCATTAATACACCATCATTTTCAACTCTAACTTTAATAGATGTAGCTGATGGCACCTCAATTACGGTCGTTTTGATAGTTCCATCAAATATGTAGACTGGCTGACCCATTTTAACACGGAGTGCTAGATTGTATTGGACAGGCAAATTAAAGCTACCATCGTGTTCAGCAATAGCATTGTCGAGGACCAACTCATCGCCTTTTTTGACCTCTAATCTATTATCCTTAATTATTCCTAGTCTAATTTTTGGCCCTTGCAAATCCTGCAATACGGCAAAAGGCTGACCGAGTTTTTCACTAATCTGTCTCACCCATTCAATTTGCTGTTCGTGTTCTTCATAGGTACCATGACTAAAATTAAGTCTAAAGCCATTAACACCAGCTATAGCAAGCTTTTCTATCATTTCCGGACTGTTTGTAACTGGCCCAATAGTAGCCAATATCTTTGTTCTTTTAAATGTTGTACTCATATTAATGAATTATAGCACAACAAGTTTTAATTCGATTGGCATAATACACCATATTTACACCTAGCGTTTTTTCTGGTAGCATATTCGATAGCGACCTCATCGTCTAGCGGTTAGGACACCAGGTTTTCATCCTGGCAACCCGGGTTCGATTCCCGGCGAGGTCACCATATAAACTCAGCAAGAGTTTTTTTATTGACATTTTTTTTATTGACACTATCCATAATTTATGTTATAAATAGACTACTTTCATAATTATGAGAGCGTACATTACAAAGCAAATTATCATAAATACACAAAATGAGTATTTGTATCGAAATTATTGGTTGCGATGCATATTCTCATTTTGTGTGTTAGACATAGCAAGCGCACAAGAAATTTTTATGAGAGAGGTGTTTGTTAATGTCAGCCAGAATTATGGAATCTAATAATGTACAGAGGTATATTCCAGTTCCAGTGATGTTAAGCAGTGAAGGTGTAGACGACAATTGTCTATATACTGCCATAGGAAATTTGATAGATATGATTAAATCTATCAAGCACGACCAAGTGTCATCACTGCAAAACGAGAAAATAACCCTTGCATTGTTAATCAATCCAGATTTTTATGCCCTAGTAAGTGATACTGATACCGTGATTTCTGCCTACGCGAGAATCAAGGCAATATATCAAGCTTATGTGCTTGGCCAGAGCTATCGCGATGTTAACGGTTTCGTTATGTTAGATAGCCTCAACCTTCCGCACTATACTACAACAGCAAAAAAATAATTCTCAAATGCATAATTTGCTTGAGCCCCCTATATTTTTTAGGGGGCTATTTTCTTTTGTGCAAAACATTACTAATATATACATAATGAGTAAGCAAAAAAAGAAAAGAAATAAAGCGTATTCCGTTCCTGCAAAGACCGTGATCCGAATTCAGGCCTCTAATAAATCAGCGTTAAGCCGTTGGTGGAGTACTTCGAAAAATAAAATTAAACCAATAGCGATTGCTATAATAGTTGTTGCTTTAATTTTATGGTTTATTATTGAAATCTTTACGTCCTTCTTCCACTCTTAATTTGTTAAAGGGCAGTCTAAAGCCAAACACGCTGCCTTCACTTTCCGTTGACGAAAAAATCATACTACCACCATGCGCAGTAACAATCTTTTTTGATAAGTACAGACCAATACCAGTACCATCAGGACGATGTTTTTTTGCATTTGTAGCTCTAAAGAATTTATTAAAAATATTTTCCTGCTCACCGTCTGGAACACCGATCCCATAGTCTTTTACCGTTAAAACAACGTCATCAATATCGCGATAAAGGTTTATTTCAATAACTGTTCCCTCTTTTGAATAATACAGTGCATTATCAAGAAAATTCATAACTACCTGCCTAATCTTATCTTCGTCAAGCATTATGAAAGGTATTTTTGGGCTCGGCTTATTAAATTTGAACGTTAAATCTCTTTGATCAGCACTGCTCTCTAAATTATCAATTTCTTCTATAATAAGTTCCTCAAGGTTAGTAGCATGTTTTTCGATTATGAATTTCCCAGTCTGTATTCTTGATAAATTGAGAAAATCACCAATTAAATAAACCATTCTTTCACTACTCGCAAATGCTCTTGAAAGCAGCTGTCTTTGATTGTCGTTTATAGGGCCTGCATCGCCATCTAATACCATATCTATATACCCCTTTACGCTAGTCAATGGAGTCCTTAGCTGGTGCGATGTCATGCTTATAAATTCATCCTTTGCCTCATCAAGTTTTTGCAATTGAAAATTGCTCAATCTTAAATTTTTCGTCGCCTCTTCAATTTTAAGTTTCAAATTCTCATTAAGTTCTTTAACTTCTTGTATATTTACTGAATTTTGCACAGCAATAACAAATTCATTAGATAATATGTCCAATATTTTCAAATCATAATTTGTATATGAATTATTTATTTTTTCACCAAGGAAGAAATAGCCAATTATAACGTTATTTTCAACAAGTGGTACTACAACAAAAATCCTATGACTTGCCATCATTCTTTCTATAGAAACATCATTAACTGATAATTGAGTAAAAGACTTTTCTCTCGTTCTTTTCATGTCTTTTATATATCGATTAATGCACAGTAAATCCTCAAGTGGTATTTTTTTATGATGGATCGTACCAGCTGATATATATTTACTTGAGCCCTTAAAGACAACAAAGAAAACCTGTTTGATACCAATTATGTTTGAAATCTCATAAGACATCCTCTCCAATAAAATTCTTAAATCAGATGTTGATGCAATCTGCTTATTGAGTCTCATTAGTAAGTCATCAGCTGTATACGAATCTTTATAGAATATTGATCTAGTCGTTTTATCAAAATAATTTTTTATTGGCTGAAAAAGAAATAATAGTACTAATATTGTAAATAAATTTATTGGGTTGGTCATCACTGAGACATTTTTCGTCGTTTCTGTTGCAAATGATAGGCAAGATAGAATAACTACATATACAGCGATTATAGTAACAACCGATAAAACATATGCTAATGTTTTAATAGAGATTAGCTTTATGTCATAAAGTTTGTTGCATACAATAGCATAGAAGCCAATTATTAGTATTGGCAAACAAAGCAGTATTCCTATCCAAGATAAATCCATTCTACCAACAACGTTGAGTATTACATCAAAAAAAACAATAATATTGACGAATAACAAAAATAGATTGGTCAAATATTTGGCTTGAATTCTATAGCCCATAAGCTCTATCTTATTTATTTTTTTAAATGTTTGAATAAGTATTAGAATTACGTAAATGATAAGAAAAATCGCTAGTATTGTATAACCAAGAAAATTGAATTCAACTCTTGAATAATTTGAAGTTGGATCAACGTTCGCGACAATTAGTCCTGGTAAATTTGTTGCTAAAAACACTAAACATATCGGAACATAGGACAACAGTAGGCTTTTTACGGTAATGTCTGGCGAATATCCTCTTTTTTCAGGAATGCTTCGTATTATCATCTCGGTAGTAACTACACACAGCATCAGGCATAGCACAAATATGTAAGCAGAGGCATATATGATACTCTTGTCGTTAAACAAATATATGCACAATTGACATAATGACTGAACCATAACGTAAAACAACAGCAGGGCGTATTGTTTTCTGATATATTTGCCTCTTTGTTGCTTAATAGATTTAATGGCTAAAATCAAACAAACAATAGCTGATACTGATACAAGGATTATCGTTATTAGTCTATAATAGTTCATCATTAATTATTCACATTGGTTATGCTATTATTGTATCAAGTATGACAAAAATAGCTATAATCGAAGACGATCCCGTCATTAATCAAATGTACCGAATGAAATTTGAAGCAACAGGTTTCGATGTACAAGTCGCCGACAATGGTATTAAAGGTGTTGAACTAATCAAAGAGTTTAATCCAGACATAGTACTTTTGGACTTATTGATGCCCGAAATGTCAGGTGCTGAAGCCCTAGAAGAGATAAGATTACACGATTGGGGAAAAGATATACCTGTAATAATCTTGACTAATCTTGGAGAAGAAGAAGCTCCATCTAATATAAGAGACCTTGGGGTTGCGAGTTATATCGTAAAGGCAAACCTGACACCAAGACAAGTTGTCGAGAGAGTAAAAGAAACACTATCGAAAAACAGCTAATAATTTAGTTGATATTGTTTTGTTGTCTAGCGGCTTGTATAACGTTGTCAAACAAGGCTGCTATTGTTAGAGGACCAACTCCTCCTTTTTCCGGAGTTGCAATGAGATCTTTTCTATCACGAGCCGATGCTTCTAAATCACCAACTATTTTGCCTTTCTCACTAGCAGTACCCGCATCTACAATAACAGCGCCTTTTTTTAGCATTTGATCTTTTATCAGCTCTGGTACACCTGTTGCTGTAATGACTATGTCGGAATTATATATAGATTTTTGGAGATTTTTAGTCTTGTCGTCATAGACTGAAGCATTGAGTCCCTCTTTTTTCCACATAGCATATAGTGGAGCGCCTACTAACCTACCGTTTCCAACTATGCTAATTTTCTTATTCTTCAAATCAACATTATATCCAGCAAGAAGCCAGTTTATTGCCATAGCCGTAGCAGAAATAAAATCTGAATCGTTGTTTAAACCATCCACATCTTTTTTCTGTAATATTGTACGAACAAGTTCGTCAGTTTGGTCTGGATTACTAATCGGGAGTTGTAGAACAATTCCCGATACAAATTTGTCATTATTTAACTGATTAATAACGCTTTTAATATTGCTCTGTTCTTCAATATAATCTATAACTTCAATTTTTATATCTTCACCATATTTCTTTTTTAATCGCACATAAACATCTATAACTGGGTTATCTGGAGTTCTAATTATAGCGAGTTTAGGAAGTACCTTATGTTCCTGTAACAAATTTCTCACTTGCTTTGCTTGTCGCTCTTTAATATAACCGGCTAATTCAGATCCATTAAGCTCTTTTTTCATTGTTTATATAGTATCAAATTCCATGCTACAATGAAACAAAAGTGCTTATTACGAAAGGAATTATATATGATATTAGTACCGATAATTGTGTCTATATTATGTTTTTATATTGGAATTTATTGCTTAAACGCTTGGTTCATAAGTCGTATTTTTAAAAAAGCAGGACTAGACCAGTGGAAAGCATGGGTTCCCATTTATAATGAGTGGTGTATGCTCGAGCTAGGAGACCAGAGGGGATGGTATGTTTTACTCGCATTCGTACCAATTATGGGAACTATCGCATATTTAACTTTTTGGACTATATCTCGATATGAAATAGGGAAAAAGTTAGGCAAAGATGATGCTTTCGTATTGCTGGCGGTTTTCATTGATATAGCGTGGCTGATATGGCTTGCTTTTGATGAATCCCGATGGGTTAATTCCGGAGTTAACAAAAAATAGTCTACCTAAATCTCCGTGTATATCCCTTGTTATTTACTTTTTCTATTATTTTGTTATAATTAACAGAGTTAATTTTGGGCCAGTAGCTCAGCTGGTTAGAGCACCTGCCTCTTAAGCAGGGTGTCGAGGGTTCAAGCCCCTCCTGGCCCTCCATAGCTCCCTATTGCAGGAGCTTTATTTTTTAATCTATAGTAAGCTAATATGAAAATAAAATCTTTCCTTTATAATTTTTTACCAATAAAAACATTGTTTGTACGATACGATAATGGCGGATCAGATAAAAAAACAATTGTATTACTGCATGGAGTAGCCTCAACTTCAAAAACATGGGAATATTTAATTAGTATTCTAGACAAAGAAAAATTTAGGTTAGTAGCAATTGATTTGTTAGGCTTTGGTGAATCAATATCGCCAAAAAATAGCGACTATACAATTGGCGAACATACTCGCTATATCCATAAAACAATCAAAAAATTGCATATTAAGCATCCTTATACTGTAGTGGGACACTCAATGGGCTCGATTATAGCATCACACTATGCTACAAAATATCCCAAAGAAATTAGTGAGGTATTTTTATTAAGCTTACCACTCTATTTTACTAATAAGGAATTACACAATGCTATTTCTTACCAGCAAACAAACTTATTTATAAAAGCATATAAATTCATAATCGCGAAGAAACGCTTTACTATTAAAACTGCCGACTATCTAAGGAAAATATTCAACATAGAGAATGGCATAGAGATAACTGATAAAAATTGGAAAAGTTTTAGACTATCTCTAATAAATACAATTATCAACCAAGATACTTACAATGACATAAGAAAGATTAAAGTACCGGTTCATGTTATCTATGGCACAAAAGACGAACTCCTTATTTCGAGTAATCTTCAACAGCTGAACGTATTCGGCCATGTTGATATTCAAACAAGTAGTTCACTACGACATGCATTCGGCAAAAAATATGCCGAATTAGTTGCGAAAAGATTAAATCAAGAGACAGGCCAATAGTTTACAATTGATCTTTTTTAGAATTAATAAATGCACTCCATTGTCTAATTAGATGAAGGACTGTCTTTAATGGTAGCTCAATTGCCATATCTAAAACCGCAGCGACTATATTGATTTTTGCGTATTTATCACTTATAAAGCGGCCAACGACAACGAATGGCATATATAAAAAGTCTCTAATAACTGTCACTATATTTTGTGAGCTATCAACAGTCTCTATTTCTCTTACCATTTTTGACAAACGAAAGCCAAGAAAGCTCGCTGCAGACAAGAAAATAAAGAATATAAGTAAATGAACTAGACTAAAATCTAGATATTTCCACAGGAGGAAGCCAACTCCAAAAAACACCATAAACATACATATGGCATATACTACGTTATAAACAGGGCTGAATTTATATGGTGACCAACTGACAAGACTCTTTGTATCATCAGAATCATAAAAAATATGCTCCGCCTGCTCTACTAGTTTATCCGTATTAGCTTGTCCTGGCAGGATAAGTGTTGTTTGAAGCATCACCATGTAAAACGGCGGAAACAGCAAGTTTATAAGTAATGGCACCCACATGATATGACCACTAACCATGCAATCATAAGGAACCTCGATTGCAATACCTATCAAAAATTTTGTTATAACCAAAAAAACTATGCTCTTTATGATTCCTCGACCAATCTTTCGGTCAATAGATTCATACTCAATATTAACCCTTGTCTCAAATTCAGATAAAAATCTTTCTTTATTGCTAAGCATTTTTTCTAGATCTTGGTTGTCATCAACCATATGCCTAATAACCCTAAAAACGGCACCGTGTCTGTCTATTAAATGTCTCATTTTTTTGAGTTCATCTGAATCAAATAATCTATCTATTTTTTTATTGGTATCGATGTATTCACTTAAATTAGTATTCGGATTAGTGATAATTCTTCGCACGAGCAAAAGTCTTATCATATCAGCATTTGATTTTAAGAGAGACTCATGTATAGCGGTAAATAGAATCATATTAAAACCATCTGAGTCATCAGTAAGACGTAGCGTTTTATAAAAATAATCATAAGAAAAAGCTATAAAAGCAGACTGCTTGGAATAATCATGGAAAATCATTTCAACTTCAGTTGCTAGCAAATTGACAGTCCACTCATCAACTGATTTTTTTGAACTGACTTCTCTATCTAAAGACCTGTACAAATCATAGTAATATATAGCTAGATTATTGATTTGCTGGATCACGCTATCGGGTTGGCTATCATTGTCTAAATATCCGGCCAACGTCATTTCAATGATGAGCTCTTCACCGCTTTTTTCAATACTCCTTAAGTCTCTTAAAACAAATAGTCTATGATAAAATCTTTTTATAGCTCGTTGCATCAGCATATTATCTTCTGAATAATCAGCTGCATTTCTAAGTTGCTCATAAGCAGCAGTCAAAGCTCTACCGACACCAGCTATATGAATCTTACTTTTTTTAACATTTTCGCTATTTTTTACCGCGGCACTATATTGAGCAGACTTTAGTGCTCTTATGAGTTCTCGACCCAATGAATTATATTGTTCCATAAACCTATTAGATTATTCCTTAAGACTCAATAATTATATTGTTAGACATGTCAAAACTTTTCTATCAACGAATGTCTTGTTGTAAGCAATAATATTGTATCTTAACTGTGGCTTAATTTCAATTACGTTGCACTCGTTCATTGCATTACATTGCTTCTATATCGTATACACAATGCGCTCGGTCTTTAATTAAATCACCTAGCGTTATCGAGTCTTATCACGTAAATAATTAATTCTGTTATGGTTTAGGCCATAATAATGAGCTATTTCATGCCAAAGTGTACGTTTTATTTGCTCGAATAACTCGCTTTTATCATGAACTAATGCCGTGATCTGGTTTTTGAATAAAGTTATTTTATCAGGCAATACTAAGTTATAATTATCTCGACTTACTAATGGCACACCTTCATATAGTCCAAGCAGTAATGTTTGATTATTTAAATGCATTTTCTCCTGTTGCTCTAACGTTGGATCATCAGCCATTACAATAGCAACGTTGTTTAGACCTTCTATATATTCCTTCGGCAACTCATTCATAGCCCTAGTAATTAAATCATCAAATTCAGCATCAGTTATTTTTTCAATCATTTTGTAAATTAATTTCACTACCTGCTAATTATTTTGAGCTATCTAACGCAGAAACACCATAATCATAGTTCAGAAAGCGGCAAACTGTAAAAAATATTTTTACTATTTCTATGATTAAAATGGTACACCCGATAGGATTCGAACCTACGACACCTGGTTCCGAAGACCAGTGCTCTATCCAGCTGAGCTACGGGTGCTTACGTGTCTACAACATGGAAATTATAACATATTTCAAGAGTTTAGATATAATGGACATATGAATATACTGACTAATGTCAATCTAAAAAACTATACTACAATAAAAATTGGCGGACCAGCAAGATTTTTAGTAGAAATTCACAGTACTGAAGATCTTAAAAAGATATGTAAACATGCATCACAGCATAATTTACAAATTTTTGTTATAGGCGGCGGAAGTAATTCTATAGGTAGAGACGAAGGCTTTGATGGAATAGTTATAGTAAATAAAATACCTGGGTTCTCTATAATCGATGATAATAATGAGTTTGTATCTATTGAAATTGGCTCTGGTGAAGAATGGGACGATGTGGTTAGAAGGACAGTCGACATGGGGCTAAGTGGTATCGAGGCTATGTCATCCATACCAGGCACCGCTGGTGCTGCCCCGGTTCAAAATGTTGGTGCTTACGGGCAAGAAATAGCCGACTCTTTAAAATCATTAAAGGCTTATGACATAAAAAACGATAAAATTATCGAAATGTCTAATAAAGATTGCCATTTTTCTTACAGAAACAGTATTTTTAAACAGGAATATAAGAACAAATATATAATAACTTCAATTACAATAAGATTAAAAAGAAGCAGTAGGTTGCAGCCTCCATTCTACAACAGCCTTCAATCTTATTTAGATCAAAACGGTATTACAAAATATACGCCAAAATCAATAAGAGACTCCGTAATAAATATAAGAAAAGATAAATTGCCAGATGTAAATATAAAACCAAGCGCAGGCTCTTTTTTTAAAAATTCTTTTATCAACAAAGCTGCTTTCGATATATTACTTTCAAAATACCCAGACATAAAATACTTCGACATGGGCAATAATTGTTATAAGATACCAACTGGTTGGCTAATAGAAAAAGCTGGTTTCAAAGGTAAACTACTTCATGGAATACGAGTTTACGAAAAAAACGCACTAGTCTTAGTTAATGAATCTGCAAAATCTTATAAGGATTTAAAAAAAGCTAAAGAAAAGATAGTTCAAAAAATTCAGCAATTATTTGATGTTACAATTGAGCAAGAACCAATAGATATATAAATTTGCATTCACTCTCCAAATTACTTATTCTTATATTTATGATGAAACGCGGTTTTACTATAATAGAACTCATTATTACGATAACCGTCATGACTGTTCTTCTAACCTTAGCTCTCGTTAATTTGAAAGATTCTCAGATGCAAGCAAGAGATTCCGAAAGAAAAGAAGACATTAAATCTATAGCAAATAGCCTAGAGGCATTTTATGATAAGGACTCATCATTGTTCGGATATAGTGGCACTTATCCTTATGCTGGAGTACTAACAAGCTCATTATTATTATCAAAGTATCTACCAGATTTAGACCAGAAAGATCTTATGACACCAGGGCAGAATACTAATAGTATCGTTATTGCCACTAATAATAATCAGACAGCTTCTGGCATTCAACCATATCCTAGTGTAGACCAATATGTATATCAACCACTAAACCAAAGTGGTTCCTTATGCCTGAACACATCATCTATCTGTGTTAAGTATAACCTTTTTTATAAACTCGAATCGAGCGGTTTAATAGCCAAGGAAACGAGTAAAAATCAATGAACGGCACAAAAAATGGATTTAGCTCAGTTGAGCTTTTAATAACGCTGTTCGTAGCAGTTGCTTTTTTAGCAACTGGTTATCAAATATATATAGCTGTTGCAAAAAATAGCGCACAATCACAATACAGATCTAGTGCTGACAGTATTGCTAAGGACTATTTAAATAGAGTAAGCAGCGTTCGAATTCCATGCCCAACAAGTAGTGACGAATCAATCATTGCAACTATCAACAACGATGAAGTGCATAAAATAATAAGTGCTCCATATGGTTGTTCTTCCTCACATTCAATTATCAAAGTTGAAATAAAGGTTTTATTCCCTGTTCGAGGAGTACAAAATAGTGTAACTCACGTGCGTTATGTGGAAGCTTAATCAATTATGAAGAAAATGTTTTTGTCCAAAAATGGATTTACGCTAGTAGAAGTAATGTATATTATGCCATTAATTATTCTGATAATTGGCATAATAATAATTGCCATAGTTGAAATGACCGGTAATGCACTCATTATGCGTTACCAAAATCAGCTCGCATATGACACACAAGACGCAATAAGTAAAATCGAGTACGATGTTTCAAATAGTCATGCATTTTTAGCACAAAACAATATTACTTTACAAACGCCTCAGGGCGTAGATGACGGTTCAACTTCATTTCAAAATACTAGCAATCAATATGGGAACGCATTAATATTAGACACCTACGCAACCACATTAAGCAGTCAAAATCCAAATCGAAGTTTAGCATATCTAAATTACCCAAATAATTGCAGTTCCCCAAATGTAGTTAACAATAAGCCTTTGCCTATTAATGTTGTTTATTATGTTAAAGACAACGCCTTATGGAGGAGGACGATAATGCCACAAAATTACACCAGCACAACGTGTTCTACGCCATGGCAAAAGCCAAGTTGTTATCCAGGAATAGATAAAGGCACTTTCTGTGCTGCAGATGATTCTAAATTAATCGATGGTTTATCGGCTTCAGGATTTACAATTGACTATTATTCATCTCCGACTGATACTGTAGGAAATTCGGGAGCAACTAATCCGAATAATTCCGTAGAAGCTCGTTCTCAGCTGCTGAGTTCCTTCAATACTATTAAGCTAAGCATAAATATATCAAAAAATGCCGCTGGACAATTAGTAAAATACCAATCGACAGACCGTTTAACCCTAGGAAATTAGCATTATAAAAAGCCTACGTAAAATGCTTGTGTTTATTATTTCTCAATGCTAAACTACCTGTATATCAAGCCTAACAAAGGGGAATATAGACATGAGCAAAAAAGAATCATCAACCAAAAAAGCAAAGAAAGGCTTTACAATCGTCGAACTTTTGATTGTTATAGTAGTTATTGGCATATTAGCTGCCATTACTCTTGTAACATATAACGGTGTACAAGCTAGAGCAAAGACAACAGCCGCTGAATCAGCAGCTAAGGAATTACAAAACAAAGCTGAAGCTTATGCATCAGATGATGCATTGGGCAATGGCGCATATCCAAACGCTTATCAGCTATATAGCGCTACTGGAACTGCTGCTTTAAGTACTAACACGAAAAGTAATGACTTCTCAGCTGCTTCTACTACTGCCACAACTACAGTAACAGCTTCAAACAGCAGCCTTGGCTACCAATTGTGCCCAACGACAGCTACAACCGGTTCTAAAATCACTTATTGGGATTATACAAAGAACGCTGTATCAACCAACATTTTATACGCTGGTGCTGCAACATCAACAAGTTGTTAAACAGCTATCTATTAAAAATAAGCTCTTCATACTGAAGAGCTTATTTTTTGTAATAACTTTTATCTATAAATTGGTATCGGATGCTTTTTTGCTAGTTCAATAACTTCATTATGAACATTGACTAAGTAGGCATCATCCTTATAATGATCAATTGCTATTTTTATATATTTTGCAATTTGTCTTATGTTATCTTCATCAAACCCACGCGTTGTAGCAGCTGGTGTTCCTAATCGAATACCACTTGGCCTAAATGGTGGCAGCGGATCATCAGGAACAACATTAGCATTTAACGTTAGACCTATTTTATCCAACGTCACTTCAACAGTTTTGCCGTCTATTCCAAAACTTTTATACGTATCAGCAAGAATCAAATGATTATCAGTACCACCAGTTATAAGATCAAAGCCATCTTTCTTCATCTGGTCTGCCATGACTTTAGCGTTCTTTACTATATTTTCAGCGTAAACTTTAAATTCGGGTTGAAGATCCTCATAAAAAGATACGGCTTTTGCAGCAATCACGTGCATATGCGGACCACCCTGCGTTCCAGGAAACACCGCCCTATCGATTAAAGTCGGGATATTTTCTAAAGTTTTTTCTGGCTTTTTTAATGGATTAGATACAGTCCCTTTTGTTAGAATCATTCCACCACGTGGGCCCCTCAGAGTTTTATGCGTAGTAGTAGTAATGACGTTAAATCCATAATCAAAAGGGTTTTTTGCTATACCAGCTGCTATAAGACCTGCTATATGCGACATGTCGGCCATAAGCATAGCCCCTACTTCGTGTCCTACTGCTGCAAATTTTTCATAGTCCAATTCTCTTGGGTATGCGCTAAAACCAGCAAGAATAATTTTTGGATGATATTTATGAGCAAGCTGCCTTATATTGTCATAGTCAATTTCACCAGTCGAAATATCTTTCATCCCATATCTAACAAAATTGTATAGATGTGCACTTCTGGTAACTGGTGCACCATGCGTTAAATGTCCACCATGCGTTAGGTCCATTGCTAAAACTGTATCTCCTGGTTCAAGCCAAGAGAAATAGACAGCTTCATTAGCCTGTGCTCCAGAATGAGGCTGTACATTTGCATGATCAGCCTTAAAAAGTTTCTTTGCTCTATCAATAGCTAATTGCTCAACCTGATCGGTGTTTTCTTGACCTCCGTAATAGCGATGACCCGGATAGCCTTCAGAATATTTATTAGTAAAAACACTTCCAAGCGCAGTTAGGACATCTTTACTTACATAATTTTCACTCGGTATTAGCTCAATACCATCATTTTGACGGTGAATTTCAGATTTAATTAGTTTTTCAATCTGCTTATCTCTCATATGTTACTATTATACCACTTGTCCTTAATATCATAAGTGATATAATTATCATCATGAAAGCAGACGACTACAGAATAAAAGTTGGTAATCTAATACAAGAAACTCGACAAGCACGAGGGCTTACTCAATCTCAGCTAGCCGATATGTTAAGCACTAGCCAAAGTGCGATTAACCGCATTGAGAAAGGTGGTCAAAATATCAGCCTTGAGATGATAGCTCGCATTAGTGAAGTTTTATCAACTAACTTAGTTTCTTTAAATCAAACTGGGGAAATTAATTTTATTGTAAATGGCGGATACCAATTATCCGGAGAAATAGAAGTAAAAACAAGCAAAAATGCCGCCGTAGCATTATTGTGCGCTTCTCTTCTAAATAAGGCACCAACAATATTAAGAAAAGTTGCAAAAATAGAAGAAGTTAACCGAATTATTGAAGTTCTTCAAAGCATAGGCGTAAAAGTCAAATGGATGAACAATAACGATCTAGAGATTATACCACCGCTAAAACTTAAGTTGGACGAAATGAATGTCGAAGCAGCAAAAAAAACTAGAACTATAATAATGTTTCTTGGACCATTGCTACATCAATATAAATCTTTTCGTCTGCCATTCGCTGGTGGATGTCATTTAGGAAAAAGGACAGTTGAACCGCATATGATAGGGTTAGAGCCTTTTGGACTATCAGTCGAACCACTTGATGGATACTATAATGCCACCGTTAAAGAAGCCTCAATCGAAAAACCTATAGTACTAATAGAACGAGGAGACACTGCAACTGAAAACGTCATTATGGCAGCAGCCTTATACGATGGCGAAGTTACAATAAGAAATGCTAGTCCTAACTATATGGTGCAAGATCTTTGTTTCTTTTTACAAAAACTTGGTGTAAAAATAGAAGGTATCGGTTCAACTACGCTAAAGATTCACGGTCTAAAGTCAATAAATAAAAAAATAGAGTATTCTCCAAGTGAAGATCCTATTGAAGCCATGAGCTTTATTGCCGCTGCTATAGTAACTAAATCAGAACTTAAAATAAAAAGAGCTCCGATTGAGTTCCTAGAAATTGAATTAGCTGTTTTAAAAAATATGAACCTATTGTATGAATTAAGCTCTGAATATAAAGCTAGTAATGGTCAAACCAGATTAGTCGATATAACAATAAAAAAATCTGACTTAATAGCTTCAAAAGATAAGCTACATAGCATGCCTTTTCCTGGTGTTAATATGGACAATCTTCCATTTATGGGATTAATTGCAACTGTAGCAAGTGGTCGAACTTTACTTCATGATTGGTCCTATGAGAATAGAGCAATCTATTTTACCGAGTTAAGCCGACTAAACGCAAATGTTGAACTTGTCGACCCACACAGAGTTTATCTAAACGGACCTACTAAGTGGAAAGCTGCTGAAATTATAGCACCACCAGCACTCAGGCCTTCCGTAGTTGTACTACTGGCAATGCTCGCCGCACCTGGACGATCTATATTAAGAGATGTTTATTCAATAAATAGAGGCTACGAAGAACTTGCAGAAAGATTGAACACAATAGGTGCAAAGATTGAAACTATGCACGGATTTTAAAAGTTACTTTTTCCCCGTGTTTCTCTTTTGAATGTCCAATCGTCTCTGACCAAATATATCCTTCTTAAAGCAATCGATTTTATTATCATTAGTTGGCGTGAAATCCCTAACTATCTGATCAGATTTTCTCGAACCTTTGTTGTCACTATATGATCCTATATTTGATCCGTAGGCTTCTCTTGCATATCCGCTGCTGTGAAAAATAGCTTCCCTATCTTTGTCATTTGGCACAATATACTTGTTTATATCCATACTCATATTCTAATACACTATAGAAATAATAGAGCTACAAAATAGCTCTATTATTTTTAAAAACAAAAATGGGGCGAATAACGGGTCTCGAACCCACGACCTCCGGAGCCACAATCCAGCGCTCTAACCAACTGAGCTATATTCGCCATGCAACTATAAAGATTGTAACATAGCGGCTCAGATAAGTGAAGAAAGTGTTCTTAGGCTATTCTTCTTTCTCGGCATCTTCCTTTGTTACGTGAACAGTCCCATGTGGATGTTTGACTGGTGCGTATATAGAGTAAACCTTCAAATCTTCACTACCAGTATTAACTATATTATGCCACGTTCCTGCGGGCACGAACACAGCATCATCTTTTGACACTTGTTGAGAAGAAAGCTCGTGATTATTAGATCCAAGTTCAGCTCTACCAAATCCAGCTTCAATTCTTAAAAACTGATCATTGTCATCGTGAACTTCTAAACCAATATCATCACCTGCATTAATGCACATAACCGTCAACTGTAGGTTTTTGCCAGTCCAAAGAGTAGTTCTATAATTTTTATTTTGTATAGTAGCTTTCTCTATATTTAGAATATAGGGATCTGGACCATTGTCTTTTAGTTCCATAATTACCTCCTAAGCTTTATTATAATTTAGTTGTCTGCTATAGTAAACATATGCGGGTGTCGTATAGTGGTAGTATACGTGCCTTCCAAGCATGTGGCGCGAGTCCGATTCTCGCCGCCCGCACCAATAAAACACACGACGTGTTTATTTTTTAGTTGCATGGTGTTTATTTTTAAATTATCATGTATATTATGCCCCAGTAGCTCAGTGGATAGAGCAAGAGACTTCTAAGCTTTGGGCCGTAGGTCCGATTCCTACCTGGGGCACCACAAAACAACCCATCTTTACTAGGGGTTGTTATTTTTTATTAAGTAAAGTTTTATTTTCCAATATATTGTCAACTTGGTCTTTTGTTATAACTATCTTGCTTCCTGAGTTAGCTATTCCAGACAGGACCTGTTTAGCAATTATATTTTCAACAGCTCTTTGAACAACACGCCTTAATGGGCGAGCACCGAGTCTTGGATCATACCCATTTTCTACAAGAACATTTTTTGCATCATCATCAACAGTAACTGTTATTTTTTGCGGAGCAAGCGTCTTGTTTATACCAGCTATAATTATATCAACAACTTGCAATAGCTCTGGTTTTTCTAGTGGTCTGAAAACAACAATTTCATCAAATCTATTAAGAAATTCCGGTTTAAATTGATGGCTGTCTATTAATTCATTAACAAATTGCTGTTCAAATTGTTCAAGTTGATAACCGCGATTTATATATTCACGAATTCTATCAGCACCAGCATTGCTAGTGGCTATAACTATACAGTCTCTGAAACTGACTTCTCTATTTTTTATATCTCGTAATATACCTTCGTCGAGTAATTGTAATAAAGTCGTCAATATATCTGGATTGGCTTTTTCAATCTCATCGAGAAGAACAACGCTGAATGGCTGCTTCATAACTTGAGCCGTCAAACTGCCAGGGTTATCAGCACCGTCTGCTATGAGCCTATTAACATCTTCTTGAGTCACGTATTCATTCATATCTATACGTACTAAATTATTTTCACCATTAAAATAGACCTCAGCAAGCGCTTTCGCTAATTCAGTCTTTCCAACTCCTGTAGGGCCTAAAAATAAAAATGTTCCTATCGGTCTGTTCTCATTACGAACACCCGCACGTGCGCGCCTAAGAGCGTCACAGACAACATTTACAGCCCTAACCTGATCAACCATTCTTTGATGTATAAGGTTTTCTAAATTTAATAATTTACTCCTTTCATCAGCATTGTCAGTAGCACCGACTTTTATGTTCATAGTTTTTTCTATAGCATCGTGAACGGAATTCATTGTTACGATACCGTTATTATTATAGGCAGCTGACATTTCTAACAGCTTGAAAGCTTTACCTGGCATGTCGAGATCATATATATATCTTTCACTGAGCCTATATGATTCTAATAGTGCTTGATACGTATATACCACTTTTCTCTTTTGCTCTACTAGAAGCACCTTGTCTTCTAAAACGAGTAAGGTCTCTTGCTTTGTCGCTGGCATTATATTAATTCTATTTAACGAATTAATAAGTGCTGGATTTTTTTGATTAATTTGCAATAACCTCTGCTCATCCATAGTTAATATGACTCTTAAGTTACCGGCTTCAAGAATTGGTTGTAGCACGTTAGATATGTCAACAGATCCTACACCTTCTTCAAAAAATAGTTGCGCATCATCTAGACAAATAATTATGTTCTTTGCCTTATATGCCTCACCGAGAATTCTCATTATTAAATCCTCAAGTTCTCCCCTACCACGAGCTGCTGCTATTAATGCTGCCGAATCAAGTATAAAAATTTGTCTAAATTTAAGATCATCTGGTAAATCTGCAGAAGCATCTAATAATTTTTCAGCAAATGCATATACAATTGTAGTTTTTCCACTCCCAGATGGACCCACGATAACAGCATTTTGCCTACCAGCATTACCGAATGTATCAACAAGCTGATTTATTATCTGCTGATGCGTTTCTAGCCTTACGTTCAAAAGTCCACCAGAGCTTATTTCTTCGCTTATATTTCTTCCAAAACGATCAAGTAGTGGTATATATCCAAAAGACCAATCACGTGCAATTCCACCTGTTCTTTTTGGTTTAGATAAGTTTTCAACTAAATCATTTATGTGCTGGTACCATTTTATTCCTTCAATTAAATCTTCAACACTAAGTTTCATCTGAGCCAAAAGGCCATCATAATTAGGAAAATTCTTGATTAATGATGCCGCCATAATTGAACCTGTAATTTCATTACTATTGACCAAAGAAGCTATTTCTAGTGACGTAGACCAAAACTGATCTAATGAAGTTTGATTATTCGCAATATTTAATAGAAAATTTGGGGTAATACCAAATCTTACACTCAAAAAATTACCACTTGAAATTCTGCCTATAATTAAAGCTATATCTTTTTGATCTGGATTTTTAGGCAGTCTGCCTAGGACATCAGTTGATATCAAACTGTCGACATTGTTGTCTTTAGCCATAGGTATATCCTTCAGCTCCCCCTTATACCATTCAATCAGCATGGCTATAGGAATAGCTGGTATGATAATTATCCAACCGAAAGACATTCCACTAAGAATCGTGACTATTCCAGACACAAAAAAAACAATAGAAGCGACTGTTAACAGGCTTTTTAGAAGACCGTCAATCCTATATCCAAGCCTTGCCTTTAATGACCTATCGCTATAATAGTTAAAGATAAAGGACATGTTACACAAAGCTCCATATAAAGAGAACTAAACAAATCATAGGCATTAATGGCATAACAGTCCAAATAATCAATTCAAAAAAATTTAAAATAGCTTGAGTAGCTAGCACAATTATGCCAATAATGATAAGCGCCGTTCTCATAAACCCACCTATTATTCGCGACAACAACTTGTCAAACCATGCCCTCATTTGTAAATCTAAAGACCCCCGAACAGACTCAGCCGATATTTGACGAAACGGGGCAAACCAAGTTTTTACTAATAAATCTAATGAGAAATAATCCATCGTTTTAAGCTGTCTGTCCTTGAGTAGCTTTATTCTCTGCTTAAGGCCACCATCATACCACCAAGATAAAAGACTAAACAACATAATATTATTGTAACTCAATAGTGCGCTAAACATAAACACATTTAGATGTTAAAATATATACTATATATTATGAATCGTAGAACCTACGTCACTGCAATTGGCAAATTTACTAGAAAAATAGCAAAGCTTAAAGGCGGAAGTGGTTCCGCTCTTCCGGGACTAATTGTCGAAAAAATAGACCGTAATTTCGTAAGTGATTCCCTGAAACAGCTGCCACATGGAACAATCGTGGTTAGTGGAAGCAACGGTAAAACAACCACTACAAAGATCATAGTTTCTCTTTTAGAATCAGTCGGATTATCTGTGTTTACTAATAAAAGTGGCAGCAATTTTACAAGAGGAATTGCTGCATCATTGCTTGAAGATGTAGATATAAACGGCAATTTAAACAAAGACATAGCAGTTATTGAGCTTGACGAAGCCTATGCTGCAAAATTCGTTGATTCTTTCAAACCAGATTTCAGTGTTCTTCTAAATGTAATGCGCGATCAATTGGATCGTTTCGGCGAAATTGATAAAACAGCTCAATTTTTAAAAAAAGTTGCTGAAAATACTAAATCAAGCGTTATATTAAATAACGATGATGAGAGAATAAGAGTAATAGCAGATTATATAAAGGCTAGACCTGTTTTCTTCGGTCTATCTCAAAAACTTACGCACTTTTTTCCTAGCGATGACGACTTACATAGTGATAACGAACATATTCCGAATAAAAACAATGATATTGCAGTAAGGCTAGAAGAATTTAAAAGCAACAATGCAGTATTCACAATAAATGATACCAGATACAGTACGAGACTAGAACTAAAAGGCATTTACAATATATTAAATTCAGCTGCAGCTCTAGCTACAGTCACTACAATAGTGAAAAATCCTGACATAGAAAAGCTCTTAACTGCACTCTCAAAAGTAACTCCAGCATTTGGAAGAGGCGAATCAATTAACGTTGACGGACAAAGCATAGAATTAATATTAGTAAAAAATCCATCCGGCTTTCAACTAAGTCTAGAATCATTCAAACCTGATAATTACGATACAATAATTGCTATAAATGACGATTATGCCGATGGAAGAGATGTTAGTTGGTTATGGGATGTAGATTTTAATATACTCCAAAAGTATTCTGTTTATGCAGCTTGTGGATCGAGGGCATTTGATATGTCACTGCGTCTTCAATATAATAATGTCACAGTCAGCATAACAGATGTAGATATCGATAAAACTATAACTGATTCCATAAAAAAATCAAAAAAATCAAAAAGAATATTTTGTACATATACTGCAATGTTAGCAATTAGAAAACAACTAGGGAAAATGACGAAAATAAAGGAAATAACTGAATGAATATGAAAATAAAAATATTGCAGTTATATCCCAGGGACATGAACTTATATGGTGATTTAGGAAACAGATCTGTAATCTGCCAGCGTCTTATCGCATATGGATATGATCCGATAGTAATAAATTACAATCCCGGTGATGCTTTTCCAAATGATACAGACATTGTACTCGGTGGGGGCGGTCAAGACAGCGGACAATATAAAATACAAAATGATTTATTAAAAATAGGTCCAAAATTGGCTAAACTTGCTAATAACGACGTTCCAATGCTGTTAATATGCGGACTTTATCAGTTATTCGGACATTTTTTTAAAACATCTTCTAGCGAAATTATTAATGGCATAGGTTTACTTGATATAGAAACTTATGGAAAGTCTGAGCGTCTGATAGGAAACATTATCACGAGTAACGATGAATTCGGAGATATCATTGGATATGAAAACCATAGTGGTCAAACATTCTTAGGAAAAAAAGCAAAACCTCTTGGAATAGTTAGGATTGGAGCTGGCAATAACCTCATTGATAGCCAGGAGGGCGCTAGATATAAAAATGTAATTGGCACTTATTTACATGGCGCATTATTACCAAAAAATCCAAAAATCGCAGACTTCATAATAGAAAAAGCTGCCATAAATAGGTATGGCGAATTTCATCAAGAACAACAGTTTAACGATTCTATAGCAAAAAAAGCGCGTTTTTACGCAGCTAAAAGGCCTCGATAAATTAGCTACCCCATAGATAAACATTTGTACATCAGCATTTAAGCTATAATGATAGAATAAATTGCATGAACAACTCAACAAGGAAAATCATTAGTATTTTATGTTTATTATCTTCCTTGCTCATATCTTACTTTATTTATCGATGGGGATTAGGACAAGCAATATTAGGTAATCAAATACCGATTTGGGTCCCCTGTTTTGGATTTATTGCGTCAATTTTACTTGTGCTGATATCAATAATTATAAAAAATAAAATTTGATAAAGTTTATTTTTCTCTCATATTTCTTATTAGACTATAGCTATTCAGCGCATACAAAAAACATACGTTAGACAAATAAAAACGCAATCTGTTAGTTTATATTTTTCAAAACTCTTTATTCAGACTGCGTTATATTATTCATTTGGTCGGGGTGAGAGGATTTGAACCTCCGACCTCACCGTCCCGAACGGTGCGCGCTACCAAGCTGCGCCACACCCCGATTTCGTATATTATATTACTTATATACTTCCAAATCTATACATTAGTTTCGTATTCATTAGCCTCATATGCCGGTTGTCCCGTTATTATATCATCGAGTCTAAAACTGTTAATTAGTTTCCACGATTGATCTGGTGATACTAATTCAGACGTACCGGATCTATCAATACACCAAACTTTTTTAAAATGACTAGAAAATTTATTAATATTAGTTATCTTATGATAATTATTTTCCTTAATCATTGTTAGTGACCCGAATTTATACTGTGTATTACCCTGAATAAAATAGACAGGAAATCGATTTGTATTATAGACTACTGCTTCATAGTATACCCAAGGTGATGTCACAGTTATTGGTTCGCCATTTGGAGACTTTTTATGTATCATAGCTATGAGCTGCTTGGTTTCTGAAGTAGTACTAGTATTCTTATTATATGTTCCATAATAATTGACATAGTTAATTCCTATAATCATAGACATTACCGACAATGCAAGCACTATATAGGCAATTATTTTGTCTCTTACAAATCCTTTATTAATGTTCACAAAGCATATGACACATATAAATATTGCTAAAAATGCATAAGATGATAATACATATCTTTCAACAAAAGAAGATCTTAACGGTGGTAGCGAACACAAATATAATAGAATTACTGGTACTACCGATAGCATCAATATCAAAAAGAGGAAATTTTTTTTCTGCTTTTCGATAAAATTAAATGAGCGAACTGCCATATATATAATGCCTGCAACTAAAATAACAAGGAATAAGCCAAGCCATCCTTGAACCTGATCGTGATCTAAATAAAAGAACATATTAGTCAAAGCATTAGTCATCGTGTCTGCACTAACTGGACTAATCCAAAAACCGTTTGACTGGATAGTGCTAAATTGAGCTATCATATGAGGTACCCATGGCAAAAATAATAAAATCGCTAGCATATAGCTTTTTATAAATTTGCTGTGAATAATATTTGATGGCACTTCTCTTAAAGAGACTTTGTCCGATTGGCTTAAGTACCAAAGACAATGAGTTATCCATACAAGAGCCATAAAATAATGAGTTAGCATTCCCAGGGCGATAAGAACGGAATAAATAATCCACAACCATTTTTTATTTTTGTTCTCAACAAGTAGCACGAGAACATACGTTGCACTTAATGCAATAGCTGTAACCATTGCATACATTCTTGCCTCTTGACCATACCTGATAAGCATCGGCGATATTGACAGCATTAAAGCGCAAATACCGGCTTTTTTTCTGCCAAATAGTCTCTTAACTAATAGGTAGGCAAATACGATTGATATAGATATAAATAAAACACTTAACGATCTCAGAGCAACGTCAGTTCCACCAAAAAACATTCTCCATATTTTGAGAGACCAATAATATAACGGAGGATGTACATCAGCAGCAGTATATTCCGCGATTTTCTGAAAGCTAAATTTTGATATATAGGCACTAAATGATTCATCAAACCAGATTGATGCTTTACCTATACTACTAAAACAAATTGAACAATATATAACCAAGCTAGAAACAATGGTTAATAAGTCGTAGACACTAAAGAAGAGTATCTTCTTTTTCAAAAAATTTATAGAACTACGAATTACTCTGGGTTTGTCGGGTCTTATCTTACACATATATACTAGCAATTATATACCATATAATGTATAATCTGTAGCTAGGAACGGGGTGTGGCGCAGTTTGGCTAGCGCGCGCGGTTTGGGACCGTGAGGTCGAAGGTTCAAATCCTTTCACCCCGACCAATTTATATCTTCTTTTCTTAGAAGATTTTTTTGTTTTTTACTATTGATTTTATACGTTTTGCAATCGCACTTGATGGATTCAAAACAGTTGCTCTATCTTTTACAAGCTCCTTTATCATTGGTTCTATCCAATGATAATGAGTACATGCTAGGACTATAACGTCACTACCTTTTTCGATTTGATCAGTTATTACTTTACTGATTTGCTTATCATCTATCTCATCGTCTTCGATCATTGAAGCCCAACTTGAGCAATCTGGTTCTATAAACAAAATGCCTTGACCATATTTTTCTTTTAAATTTTTATATTTCTGGCTATTTATAGTGGTCTTTGTTCCGAGAACAGTTACCAATTTGCTCTTTGTAATAGATGCTGCAGTTTTTACCATTGGCTCACAGCCGATGAATGTTTTTTCAGGGTATTTCAGCCTTAGCCAATCAATAGCTACAGCAGTAGCTGTATTACATGCGATAACGATAATGTCACATTCATCGTTAATTAGTTTTTTTACAGATAGACTGGTTAACATTAGTATATCGTCATAAGACTTATTGCCATAAGGGACATTTTTACTATCACTAACAAATTCTATCTTATAATTCGGAAATACTTTTTCTAAATAGATAGCAACTGATTTACCACCAACTCCAGAATCAAATACGCCTATATGCATATACGAATATTATATCACCGTATGAATATTTATTGCTCTACTATATTTTTTTATTTATAGTATAATCTACAATGCACTATGAATTATGAGAATGAGCATTTAAGAAAATCATCTAAACGTACTACTAGTAGTTGGCTAAACTCATTGAGAGCAGCTGTATTAGGAGCTAACGATGGCATTGTGTCTACGGCTGGACTAGTTATCGGTGTTGCAAGCGCATCATCATCTTATACGGCAATTCTTGCAGCCGGAATATCAGGAATTATATCAGGTGCGATATCTATGGCCGCCGGAGAATACGTTTCTGTAAGCAGTCAACGTGACACTGAATTAACTTTAATTAAAAATGAAAAAAGGCATTTAGTAAATTACCCTACCGAAGAAAGAGAAGAACTAATAAAATTTTATGAAGCAAAAGGGTTAAAGAGAGAGACTGCAGAACGCGTAGTGAGCGAGTTACCTGATAATAACGCTTTTACAGCACATATAGAGATGGAGTTCGGAGTTAATCCAAATGATTTAGTAAGTCCATGGCGAGCAACTATAAGCTCAGCATTGTCATTTTTTACAGGATCATTGATTCCATTGTCTATCATTACTCTAAGTCCAAGCAGGTATAGAATACTAGCAACCTTTATATCGGTAATTATTTCATTAACAGTAACTGGTGCGTTAAGCGCAAAAGCCGGTGGATCTAGTAAAGTAAAAGCCTCCACGAGAGTAGTCGCTTGGGGTATTGGTGCAATGATAATAACCTATTTAATAGGTCTGTTTATCGGAAAAAATGGTCTTTAGATACTTAATAATCAGTTAAAACTATTGATTACTTAAAACATTCTACTGATATATTAGTTCTGGGAACACCAAATTCTGCTAGTTGGTCAAGCATGGTTTTTACAAAATCATGATAACCGCATAAATAAAATAAGCTTCCTCTTTCATTGGCTAATATATCATTTCCTAAATCAATCATTCTCTTTTTACCATTTAGAAAATTATACTGGGCTTGGTCAGTAATGAAAAAATCATAAATAAAATTGTTATTATTTATACCGAGTTTTTCAATTTTGTCGCAAAACACGATATCTTCTGTGGTTTTGCTAACATATAAAAGATGAACATTGCTACCGATGTTATCTAACAGATCATTTATTATTCCCCAAATCGGTGCAATTCCGGTTCCTGCAGCTATAGCTGTAACAGATGGGTATTCACCCATATCAAAATTACCGTATGGTCTGCTTATATCGAAATAATCACCGATCTTCAGATTATGTATTTTTGTAGAAAATAAACCTCTTTTTTCAACTGTTATTGTAAAAAAATGATCATTCGTAGCATTTGATAAACTGTACGTTCTACCGCGTAGATCACCAGTTTCATCAAAAAAGATTGTCAAATTCTGTCCCGGTAAAGCTTTGTAGTCATCAATTTGAGGTATAAAACTTATAGTAACAACATTGCTAGTTTCAATAGTCTTGTTAATTACGAGAGCTTTTATTCTGTCATTCATCTGATGATTCAATATAATTTTATATAAATTGCTATAAATTATCAGGCTTTATTATAACTTAATAATGTTATAGTTACTATTTGGCGTATTCTATAGCTCTTGTCTCTCTAATAACATCAACTTTTATCGTACCTGGGTATTGCATTGTGCTTTCAATTTTTGTGGCAATGTCCCTGGCAAGTTTTATAGCATTTAGATCATCAACAGACTCTGGATTTACTATTATTCTTATTTCACGACCAGCCGATATAGCATAGGATTTATTAATACCAGGAAAACTATTTGCAACATTTTCTAGATCACGCATTCTTTCAGCAAAATTCTCTGCATTTATATTTCTAGCTCCAGGTCTTGCAGCAGATACAGCATCAACTACACGAATAATCATAGCTTCCACAGTAGTTGCATCTATGTCTTCATGATGCGCTTCTATTGCATGCGCTATTCTTTCATCCATTCCGTATTTTCTTGCAAGCTCAGCTCCAATATGATGGTGCTTGCCTTCAATCTTATGAGTTACAGCTTTACCTATATCATGGAGTAGCGCAGCGGTCTTAGTTATTCTTACGTCAGCACCTATTTCTTCAGCTATAAGACCTGCTATATGCGTCATTTCCACACTATGCATTAAAACGTTCTGTCCATAACTCGTTCTGAACTTTAGCTCACCCAAAAGATGAATCAGCTCAATAGGTATACCTATTATCCCAACTTCTCGAGCTGCATCTTCACCAGCTTGTTTTATCTCTTTCTCGATTTGTTTTTCTGCTTTCTGAACAACTTCTTCTATTCTACCTGGTTGTATGCGTCCATCTTTCATAAGCATCTCTAAGCTTAAACGAGCAACTTGCCTACGTACAGGATCAAAACTTGATAAGACTATCATTCCTGGTGTATCATCAATCAATACATCAACGCCTGTTGCGCGTTGGAGGGCTTGTATATTACGGCCTTCTTTACCTATAATTCTGCCCTTCATATCGTCATCGGGCAATTTTACAGCAGTAACAGTTCTCTCTGCGGTAACTTCACTACTCATTCTTTCCATGGCGCTTACAAGTATCGTCTGAGCTTGATCTTCAGCATCCTCCTCAGCATCTTTTTGCAACTTGCTGACAAGACTGATAAGATCGTTTTTTACATCTCTTTCAGTCATTTTTATAAGCTTTTCCGCTGCATCTTTTTTTGATAATCCAGCAATTTTTTCAAGTTTTTCTTGTTGCTTCAGCCTTATGCCACGTATTTCGTCCTTTAAGGACTCTACTTCATCTTCCTGCAATCGTAATTTTTCGTTACGAGCGTCTAAACTATCAATTTTACTATCGATAGTTTTTTCTCGTTCAGCTAATCGCTGCTCTGTCTTGTTCCATTCTTTTCTTCTGTCGTTTTCGAGTTTAACTGCTTCATCTTTTGCTTTTAGTACGATATCGCTAGCCTTTTCCTTCGCATCAGTGATGCTCTTTTCAGCTAAATTTTTTGCACTGATAGATTTTTGCCTATCGTAAGTGACAAAACCACCGACACCTACAGCAATGCCAGTAACGGCTGCAATAATAATTCCAAACATCTTTTTCCTCTTTCTTTTTCTGACTCACGACTATAGACCCAAAGATACGCTAATTGCTTAATAATTGAGACTCGCTTATCTCTTTGATAATAAAATCGACTTGTCATATGTATAAATAATTCAAATAAACACAACGCTTGCTAATACAAACCTTTTTTTATTATATATTGTTATTATTTTGACTACAATGAAATAACAAATTGATTTTTATTTTTTAGGAAGAGTTATATTTGCATCCGCTCCATAATGCGGCAATACTATCTTCTCATTCTCTTTGTTATTCAATCTAAATAATGCTTTTTCTTCCCAGTCATCACCAATTTCTCCAATTATTGGCACGCTCTTAACGTAAGCTATTGTGTTCATTACAGTCATCCCTATTCTTAGTCCTGTAAAGCTACCAGGACCACGAAAAACAATGATTCCACTAATATCGTCCCATGATAGATTGCGCTCATTGAGCAACACTTCTAACCGTTTTAACAACTCATCTGCTAGTCTTCTTTCAGCTAGCCACTCATAGCTAAATAATAATTTAAAATCATTATAAAGCTTCATATAACAAGTTTTTGTTGCTGTGTTTATAGAAAGTATCATCTGTCTTCCAATTTCTCAATTAATTTATTACTAAAATTAGTCAACACTAAGTTTCTTGAGTCGTCATTATTGACTTTTATATCTATAGTCATTTTGTCCTCGGGAAGGATATTAGCAACTGACCCAGACCACTCAATTATATTTACTGATTTAGTATCTTCTAACGATTCTTCTAGCTCATCAATCATTATACCTGGTTCTTGTAAACGATAAAAATCATAATGATACATAGTTATACCATCTCTCCCCTCATAAAGACGACTAATCGTAAAACTTGGGCTTTGTACAATTTCTCTTATCTTAAGCCCGTCAGCGATTCCTTTTGTCAATGTAGTTTTACCTGCACCTATATCGCCAATCAACTCTATAGTTTCGCCACCAACAAGATTCTCGCCTATAGCTTTGCCGATTTTTTTCATGTCAATTTCACTATTTACAGTAAAAACCATACTTTATAATTATAACTCCACTACCATATTTATTGTTATGACAAAGATATTTGCTACAATTATATGTATAAGCTTATGCATATTTCGGATATAACAATCATCGATTTACTTAAGGAAAATAATTTGGCCGATAATAGCCAAATTGAGGGCCTTAGAGATAAAGCTTCTCATTCTCGAAGACAGTTGCAAGACATCGTTATACAAGAAGGCATAACAGATGAAACCACCTTAGTTAAGGCCTTTGCCGATCAAGCAAGAATACCATTTATCGTCCTTGATCCCAAAACCATATCACAAGAGTGTTTGAAGGCACTGTCTGAACGTATCGCCCGTCAATACAATGCGATTGTATTTAAAATCGAAAATCATGAAAAGTATTTGGCCATGGAAGATCCTGATGATGTACAAGCTGTTGACTTTTTACAGAAAGAACTTGGACTTGGTACAAGAATATACATAGCCACAAGATCAAATATACTTGATTCTTTAGAGGCCTACAGGAGTAACGTAGCAAAAGAACTGAATCAAGCTATTGAAATAGAAAGCCGCGATACTACCAAGCCTGATCAACAAACTATTAGCGAAAGCGAAATAGCCGAGGACTCTCCTATAGCTAAAACTGTCAATCTGTTGCTTGAGTACGCAATAAGAAGTAACGCAAGCGATATTCATATTGAACCGCGGGAAGACTACGTGCAAATACGCTACAGAATTGATGGCGTGTTAAGAGAAGTCAACAGGCTTCCAAAGACAGTTGTAAATGCTCTTGTCAGTAGAATAAAAATACTTTCTAATCTAAAGATAGATGAAAGACGAGTTCCACAAGACGGTAGGTTCAAAATAACGGTTGGAGGTAAAAAATACGCATTGAGAGTTAGCACCCTTCCGATATCTGATGGAGAAAAAGTTGTTATGCGTATTCTTGATGAATCGGACCAATCTGTAAGCCTTGATAAGCTAGGTTTTTGGGGAAAGGCTCTTGAAGGAATACATAATTCAATGGCTCAGTCCTACGGAATAGTACTAGTTACAGGTCCTACGGGATCAGGAAAATCGACGACTCTTTTTAGCGTTTTATCCGCTCTTAATACACCTAAAGTTAATATATCAACGATTGAAGACCCTATAGAATATAAGATACCAGGCGTTAATCAAACCCAAACTAACAATAAGGCCGGAATGACATTCGCTGGCGGTTTAAGGGCATTGCTGCGCCAAGACCCAAACATTATAATGGTCGGCGAAATCCGTGATAATGAAACAGCTGACCTTGCAATACAGGCAGCTCTAACTGGGCACCTTGTTTTCAGCACTCTTCATACCAATAATGCAGCCACTGCCCTCCCGCGGTTATTAGACATGGGTATAGAACCATTTTTGATAGCCAGTACAGCAAGGGCAATTATTGGCCAAAGATTGGTTAGACGACTATCAAAAAACCACCGAGAATCATACATACCCGATAAAAATCAGATCGAAGCGATAAAAAATCTTTTTCATATTTCGGAAAATGATTTTTCAAGAATACATGAGCTAGAGAAGACAGCAGCAGCAGCCGGAATTGGTGGTGATACTGTTCTTAGCACTACTGAAAATAGCATTAAAATGTTGTGGAGAGCTCTACCTGGAAATGAAGATGACGGGTCACAAGATGGTTACAAAGGTAGGCTTGGAATCTATGAGGTGTTATCCAATACGCCTGATGTTCAGGCATTGATAGTTGCAAACGGTACTAGCGAACAAATTCAAGACAAAGCAATAAGTAATGGAATGGTTACTATGCAAATTGATGGATTAATTAAAGCATTACGCGGAGAAACAACAATTGAAGAAGTTATGCGAGTAACGAGAGAATCGTAATTATGACATCTTTTAGTTATATAGCCATTAATAAACAAGGTAATAAGATTGAAGGAACAGCCGACACGTCAAATAGAAATGCCGTCATCAGCGATTTGATAAAACAAGGCTTAAGACCTATAAGCGTCAAAAACTATTCTTCAAAAGGCATCAGCCTTAATATGAATTTGTTTACTAGAAAAAAGGTCAAGACTGAAACTTTAGTCGTCTTTACAAGAGAACTCAGTACTATGGTAGGAGCCGGTGTACCACTTGCTCGAGCTTTAGCATCAATTGAAAAGCATTCGGAAAGCCCGGCACTAAAAATTGTTCTGGGGTCGGTTCTCAAATCAGTTGAAGGCGGCGAATCACTAGGAAATGCTTTAGGCAATCACCCACAAATATTTAATGATATATATGTAAATATGGTACGAGCAGGCGAAACAGCCGGTATCCTAGATGAAATCTTAAAAAGGCTAGCGCTACAGGAAGAAAAAAACGCCTCTATTAAGAAAAAAATTAAAAGTGCGATGGCATATCCAATGGTATTATTGTTCATTGTAATCGTAGCTTTTTTTGGCTTAATGCTATTTGTTATACCTAGTATCGGAAACATAATTAAAAGTTTAAGCGGAAGCGATACACAGTTACCTCTCATCACACAGGTGATGCTCAATATTAGTGGTTTTTTTGTCCATTATTGGTATATAATTTTTGCAGTGATTATAACTTCGGTAATTCTCGTACGCCGTTTTATAAAAACTCCCAAAGGCAGATATTTTTTACACTCGTTAATGCTAAAAATACCAGTTTTAAAAGCCGTCATAATAAAAATAGTGGTTGCACGTTTTGCACGAACTTTTTCTGCACTTATGGGAGCCGGCGTACCTGTATTGGAATCTTTGAGCGTAACCGCAAATTCACTTGGCAATGATGTATACAGAAAAACACTATTAGAAGCTCGCGATAAGATAAAAAATGGTAGCCAATTATCTTCAATTTTAGAAGACAATCCGTTATTTCCTCCTATAGTTTCCCAGATGCTTTCAGTTGGTGAAGAAACCGGACAGACAGAAAATGTTCTAGTTAAAGTGGCCGATTTCTATGAAGAAGAGGTTGACGCATCAATTAACGGACTAAGTTCCATCATAGAACCGATTATGATTGTCTTTCTTGGAACAATGGTCGGACTAATAGCCGCTAGCGTTATGTTGCCAATAGCTAGTATGTCGCAATCGATACATTAGAGTGATAAATAGTTCGAACATGTTATAATGAATTTAATTAGGTGGGTAAATGGCAAAACTTTTTTACAAAGATAAACCGATTATAGGATTTGATATCAGCAACACCGGAGCAAAGGTTATGGCTATTGATATTAAAAAATGGTCGGTGATTGGCTACGGCTCAATTGATTTTAATCCAAAAAAAGTAAAGGATGCCCTTGACGGTAATGGCGAATACGTTACAGATGGAATCAAAGAGCTCTTATATAGCAAATTAATCGGATCGCTTCCTAGTAACGATTCAGTAATCGGAATACGAACTTCAAAAACTTATTCCCGGACATTTAAAATACCTGCATCTGCTGAAAAAAACATTATGGATGCTGTAGAAATAGAAGCTAGCCAATACATCCCTGTTCCAACTGAAGCACTCTATTTAGATTATCAAATTATAGAGCGCACAAAGGATGAGATAACTGTTCTAATGTGTGCTGCAAACCAAGACTTCATTGATAAAATAACATCTATGACCATAGCCGCTGGCTTGGAACCAGTAATGATTGAGCCAAGTATAAATGCGTCTGCAAGATTGTTAAATCTAACAGAGAGCGGTCAGCTAACATCTATAATTGTTGACATAGGGCCGTTACTAACTGACATTGCCATTCTAGATAAAGGTTTTGTGAGAATTAGCGGCAGTATACCGATAGGCGGTAATACTTTTACTTTGGATATTGCCAAGAGTTTAAAAATCAGTTTAGAGGAAGCTCATCAACTAAAGGTTATAAACGGACTCAGTGCTGGTCTCAGACAGCAAAAAATTCAGCAAGCCTTGAATATTAATTTAGAGAGGATAATTTCTGAAATAAAAAAGATTATAAGATATTACACCGAAAGAATTGACTCAAATAAAAAAATGGAGCAATTACTTATTCTCGGTAGCGGAAGCAGCATACCCGGATTAGGTGATTATTTTACTAATCGTCTTATTATGCCCGCAAGAGTTGCAAGCCCATGGCAACAACTCGATTTTGCTAAATTGTCTCAACCTAGTCGACAACAACGATCAAATTATATAACAGTCGCTGGACTAGCTTGTATAGATCCAAGGGAGATTTGGCTATGATTAATTTGCTTGCTCCATCATATAAGCAAGAGATGCGTGCAGCTAGACTGAACATACTATTGCTAAGATATGTATTTATACTTGCTGTCGGTATTGTATTTCTAGCTTGTATATCAGGATTATTCTATATGTCCTTAGTTTCATCGGCTGACTCTGCTCAATCAAGAATAGACAAGAATTCAAGCAAGGTGGCTGGATTGGAAAATGTTCAATATAAAGCTAATCAATTTAAATCATATCTATCAACAGACAAGTTAGTTTTTAGCAAAAGTATTTCATATAGTGATTTTTTAATAGATTTCGCACAAGCTATGCCAAGCGGCACAGTAATAGACAGTCTGACTCTGAGTTCAGCTACGCTCAATAAACCAATTACTATAACAGCAAAAGCCAGAAGTTATAATGACGCCATAAATCTAAAAAATGCTTTTAACAAGTCATCCATTTTTTCAAATGTTAGTTTCCAATCAATCTCTGAGAATAAAGATTCAGTATATCCAATAGATATCGCTTTGACAGTTACAATAAAGAAGGCTTGACAGTGAAGAAAATAAATTCTATAACACTACGAAACATTTTAATAGGAGCCCTCCTACTATCGCTCGTAATAACCGGTGGCGTATTCTACTTTGCATATTGCCACATTAACCAATATGCTCAGACCGTTAGTAATCTTAATACAAAAGCTAATGATAGCGATGATAGTCTTGAAAATCTTCAAAAATTATCAAATTTGCTTGATAAACAAAAAAATGTATTAAAAAAATCCGAAAATATTGTAGCAAGCAGCCAAGACTATAACTATCAAAATGAAATCATAAGTGACCTTTCTAATTATGCCGTTAAAACCGGCGTGTCATTGTCTCAGATTAATTTTACAAGCGACACATCTTTGACAACAGGAAATACGTCATTAGCAATAACAAATGCTCCAATAGTAGCCGGCCTTAAAACAGTAACTATATCTCTAACTTTGAGCTCACCGTTGCCTTATGTTAATCTATTGCATTTTATAAAAGCCCTTGAAAATAATCTTACTGCTATGCAAATTTCCGAAATAAGTATAAGCCATGATTCGACTATGAACAGCTCTTATGTATCCATACAGCCATTAACAATAAATATGTATACAAGGTAAAAAATGAAGAAGATCTTAAATAGTAATATAAAAACAAAAAAAGCTTTAACTGTATTTATTCGTAGTATTAACGTTACAGTATTTATCGTTTTTGTATTAATTTGTCTTATAATTGCGGTCTTAATGCTAAGCAAAACTATCTTAGTTGCTGATACTCTAGCTGGCGATAACGACAGCAATATTTCTTTTGATCAAACGACCATAAATCATATATCCAACTTACGTACAAGTAGCGATAGTGTTATTAGTTTACCACTTTCATCGAGTAGAAATAATCCATTTGTTGAGTAACAAGCCGATAACCTTTATACTATAAATATGCTTTTATTAGGTTCTCATTTAATAAATATGCCAATCTTAAGTATTAAGACAGGTTCCGAGCTCGCAAGAACTTCTCGACCGATTATTGATCCCTCAAATTTAAAAATAATTGCCTACGAGCTGGATGGAGCCTTGCTATCAAAAAAGCCATCTTATATATTGACTAATGACATACGTGAACTCAGCGAAATTGGCATGATTGTTGATGATGATGAAGAGATTATCGGTTATGGCGATGTTATATCTTTAGACAAGCTTATTGACCTTAACTTTAATTTAATTAACATGAAAGTTTTTGATGTAAATCACAAAAAGATTGGTAAAGTTAAGGACTACGTTTTAACAGCTAATTTTTACAGTATTGAACAGATTGACGTAAAAAGCACAGGTCTTAGCAGCTTTACGGATACTGGACGCTTGATTCATCGTTCACAGATAGTTGAGATAAATAACAACTATATCATTATTAAAAAAGATATCGAAAAAATTGCTGTAGCAATGAAAAAAACGATACAAGACATTAGCAAACGATCATATGACAATCCATTCAGAAGCACGGATCCTCAGGTTGAACAAGAAGTATAAAAAAATTACTCGTTTGAGTCGTTGAGCGCTTCTTTTATATCTGAAAAGCTGAATCCCTGAGATAAAAGATATCTGATTAGTTTATTATCATCTTCATATTTGTTTCTTTTACGTAGGATAACCTTTTTTATTTCGCTTTTGTCATCTCTAGAATTTTTAAGAATGGCCTTTTCAATCGTTTCATCATCTACGCCTTTCGCACGTAGTTCTAGAATAATTTTCTTTCGACTTATTCCTTTTTTTACATTTCTGTATTCTATCCAAAAATCACAAAATCTTTCGTCATTTATATAATCCTTGTTAGCCAAAGCTATTTCAACTTTGCTGATAGCATCAGTTACATCTTCAATATAGAAATCCTTCATTATTTTTGTGCATTTTCTTTTTAAATAGTCACGTACTTCCTTATGACTATGTTCTCTGCCGACACAAAAGAAGAGAGCGTTCTGATATAAAATACCAAAAACACTCTCTTTCTTCATATTATCTATATCGCTAGCAGTATAATCTTTTAGCTTACTGATTCCCAGATCAATAATTTGGTTCTCGAGGAGGCTAAAGCTATATACGTCATCAACGTACACATTAACGCGATTTTTATTTTTTTTTTGGATTTCTAGTTTAGTAATCTTTGACACGTTAAATTACTATTGAACCTGCTCAGCTATTTTTGAACGTATCTTCTTATCAATTTCATCTAGCACATTAGGGTTCTGCTTAAGATAAAGTTTTGTGGCTTCTCGGCCTTGACCAATCTTTGCATCGTTATAGTCAAACCAAGCACCACTTTTACCAACTATCCCATGAATGACAGCTAAGTCCAGGACATCGCCAGTTCTTGATATACCCTCGTTATACATAATATCAAACTCTGCAATTCTAAAGGGCGGTGCAATTTTATTCTTAACTATTTTAACTTTTGTACGACTACCGATAATTTCATCGCCACTCTTAATTTGACCCGTTCTTCTTATGTCAATGCGAACACTAGCATAAAACTTAAGTGCATTTCCACCAGTAGTGGTTTCCGGATTTCCAAAAAGAACTCCTATTTTCATTCTTATTTGGTTTATGAAAACAACCGTCGCCTTACTCTTGTTTATTATTCCGGTCAATTTTCTCAAGGCTTGGCTCATTAGCCTAGCCTGTAATCCCATATGGTTATCACCCATATCACCGTCAATCTCGGCTTGTGGAACTAACGCAGCAACTGAATCAACAACAATAATATCTACAGCATTAGACCTAACGAGCGTTTCAACGATCTCCAATGCTTGCTCTCCATTGTCTGGCTGGCTAACTAATAAGTTATCGGTATCAACGCCCAACCTCTTAGCATAAGCAGGATCCAAAGCATGTTCTGCGTCTATAAAAGCTGCTGTTCCACCATGCTTTTGAATCTCTGCAATGGCATGCAACGCAAGTGTAGTTTTTCCTGAGCTCTCTGGACCGTAGACTTCAACTATGCGTCCTCTCGGATAGCCGCCACCAAGAGCTAAATCCAAGCTTAAAGTCCCAGATGAGACAAGCTCAACATCTACACGATGCGAATCCCCAAGCTTCATAATTGATCCGTCCCCAAATTGTTTAGTTATTTGGTCAACAGCCAGACCCAAAGCCCTCTGCTTGGCGTCGCTTACCGACTGGTTAACCGTGGATTCATCAGTCTTCTTTACCATATTGTCCCCTTTTATAAATATTATACGCTATGTAGATCGATTTGTTATAATTAGAATATGAAAAACAAATCTGGCTTTACTGTTATTGAATTGATCTTGGTGATTTTGGTTCTCGGGTTTACGAGTATTTTATTTTTTGTACAAAGAAACAATTTAGAAAGTGTCGATCATGATAAACAGAGAAAAGTTGCAATTAATGCTATGTACTACTCACTAGAAGAAGTGTACTACAAAAGCAATAACTCTTATCCGGAAAAAATTAGTTCAAGCGTCCTGACGTCCTTAGATCCTAGTCTATTCAAAGACCCAAATGGAATAGATATTAATCAAACAAGCAAGACTTCCAATGGACAAACAGCAACAGTGCATTCTGATTATAGCTACACTGCAGAAAACTGCCAAAATCATAAATGCAAAAAATATACACTTAAATCAAAGATGGAAAACGAAGCAGCTTACATAAAACACAGCAAAAATAGTTAAGCTATATTGCTATTCTCAACCTCTGTGTCAACTTCTCTTTTATTTTTGAATGCTTCAACTGCATCATTCAAAAGATCAGCATATTTCTTGGGATTGCTGACGCATTCCATTCTATAAGTCGTTTCATCACCGATAGTAGATAATCTAACAGCACCATAATTAAATATATACTGCATGAAGTTATCTTGGTGATAGCTCACATCCTCAACACCCTCCAAACTGATAATCTGTTCGAAATGAGAAAAAAGACCCGTCTGAATTTCTTGTATGACACTTTCATTTGTTAAAAACAGCTGATTAGAACTATAGACATAGTAAGATATGTATAAACCAATAAAAGTAAGCGATACAAACAACAACACTGGTAGCACCATAGAACTAGTATCAGCCAGAGGACCTGTAAAATGGAAAATTTTCACTATTGAACCATAGTTAAACAAGAATACTAATAACAATAGGATTATCATTCCACCCGCTATAAATCGTGGAACTAACCCGATTAAACTTTTTTCTACAGAAAAAATAATATATTCATTATCGCTTAAGTTTATTTGCGGAAATTGTTTTTTTGATTCTTCATGTTTAGACTCAATATTATTATCTCTCATAACTGAATTATACCAATTGACTATGCCAAAGGTCCATCTATTTTTAATCCCAAATGTTTATAGGCTTTATAAGTCGCTTTTCTACCTCTTGGTGTTCTTTCAAGCATTCCTATTTGAAGTAGATAAGGCTCATAGAAATCCTCAATCGTACTAGCTTCATCGCCCGTAAGAGCCGCGATCGTTGTTAAACCGACTGGGTTATTGCCATAATTTTCTATTATATTTCTCAGTAAACTTCTATCTGCTGGATCTAGTCCGATCTCATCAATTTCAAGCATCTTTAGTGCATCCGTTGCAGTTGCTATATCAATAGATCCATTGCCATGGACATCAGCAAAATCGCGAACTCTTTTTAAAAGTCTATTTGCTACCCTAGGAGTCAGACGAGCCCTCGTTGAGAGCATGTCAGCAGCGTCTTTTGTTATACTACTACCAAGTATTGAGGCTGATCTTGTAATAATTTGACTTATTTCATCAGTTTTATAAAATTCTAGCCTGTGGATAATTCCAAAACGATCTCTCAACGGAGCCGCCAAACTACCAGTTCTAGTGGTTGCCCCGATAACTGTAAAATGTGGCAAATCCAGTCTAACACTCCTAGCAGCTGGACCTTTACCGATAACAATATCAAGCTTGAAGTCCTCCATCGCCGAATAAAGAACCTCTTCAACCATTCTACTTAGCCTATGAATCTCATCTATAAATAGAATGTCACCACTGCTTAAATTAGTAAGTATACTTGCTAAATCACCTGCTCTTTCAATAGCTGAACCTGCAGTAATTCTTATGTTTTTGCCCATTTCATTAGCAATAACCGTGGCCATAGTAGTCTTACCAAGTCCAGGTGGCCCATATAGAAGAACATGGTCAATTGGCTCGCCTCGTTGTTTTGCCGCTTCAATTGTCAGTTTAAGGTTTTTCTTTAATCTTTCTTGACCAATATAATCATCAAAAGTCTGAGGTCTTAGTGTAACCTCGACCTGTTTTTCTTCTTCATCGTCGTGATCTTCTATGTCAACAATTCTTTCAACTGCCATTAATAGTAGTATAGCACTTAATCATCTGCTCTCTTAAACCAAAGATATTATTAAAATATAGCACTAAATATGGTACTATCTAATATAAACATTGCACTACAGGAGGGGCTAAGTATGGGGATAGAGACTTTTTCCAGCGATAATAAAGAAAGCTATACGCGCGTAGACGTTAATAGGCTAAAAGAAATCTACGGCAATAATTTATTTTCTCAGAATAGAATTACACCAGAAAATATGCCGCCTCAAAACCAATTTACTTTTATTGCTGAAAAGTTGTCCGAGCATAGGCTTAATCATGAACTTAATTATGAAAATAATCCTGATGACACATATATTGCGCTCGTCGCTGGGTCATTTGATGTACCGCACGAGAACCACGAGTGGTTCTTGCGTCACTGCCGTGCTGCAGCTGCAGAAAAAATGCTCGAAAAACAAGGTTTTGATAGCAATGAAATTGATAATGATATGTTAACAAAAGCGATTACAAGTCCAAATTTATTTTTAATCGTCAGCCTAGATTCAGATAAAAATTTAGATATTAGAAAAAGCGGTAAAGCAGAAAAAGGAGGCATTAAAAGACCTATTTATAATTGGCAACAACGAGCAAATAGACTAGCCGGATACTCCTTTAATTTGGATAACAGTATTTTTAACACAGTTGACTTGGTTGCGAAAGAATGTCGCCAAGATTTTTTTAATTCCCCACTTGAAAGTGCTGCAACTATGGCCAAGTCTCTAAATAATCTCCAGTTACTTGATGGCTATATAGTATTCGATGAACACGAAGGCGATATCGTAAATGCAAATACGGTTGACTGCGACACAATAGTAATATCAAAAGATGATATTTATGCCAAAGATTCTAGCGGTACAAGACTATCTAGCAGCTACTACATTAAAAAAATCAGGGGAGATAAATAATAAATATGACAACCAGAAAAATTTCTAATGAAAAAAAATATTTAAAATTTCGTAAGCAAAACAAGACGAGTGGCTGTAACTTTTGCAAATTTACGGATGGTGACGGACAAGTCGTAAGAGAATTTAATAATTTTTGGCTTGTAAAAAATATATTTGGCTATGATGTATGGGATAGCTTTGATGTGATAGACCATCTCTTGGTTGTACCAAAAAATCACACCGAATCTATCAGTAACTTGTCAGACGAGGCTATGCTTGAATACGCAAAAATACTATCTGAATACGAAAAAGATGGCTATTCAATATATGCTAGATCTATGCAGAATGTAGGGAAAAGCGTGCCTCATCAGCATACACACTTACTAAAATTGGGGTGTAAGCAGAAAAGAATATACCTATTTATTCGCAAGCCATATATACTTTTATACAAGTAATTTACGGTATGTTAACAGGGCTCCAGCACGTTCTCATGTTTGAATCTAATTTTGATATTTTTATCATATCGTCATTATCTAATTCAAAATCAAATAGTTCAATATTTTGCCTGATTCTGTCTGGTGTCACAGATTTTGGAATTATTACTAAACCTTTCTGTAGACACCACTTAAGCATAATTTGCACATAACTTTTATTGTATTTTTTGGCAACAGATAATATTGTTGGGTCATCCATATTTTTTCCATGAGCAATTGGGGAATAAGCCTCAATAATAATGCCCTCTTTTTTACAATAATCAACAAGTTCCGGTTGCTGAAGAAAGACATGCAATTCGACCTGATTTACTGATGGTCTAATGCTTGTATATTTTTTCATTTCTTCAAGATGCCTTATTGTGTAATTGCTAACACCGATGTCTCTCGCCTTACCGTTTTCATAGGTATCTTCGAGAACACGCCAAGCACTTCTTCTTAAAAAAGTTACGGGGAAATGTATTAATAGCAGATCAACATAATCTGTTTTTAAATCTTTAAGCGATTTGTCTATACTTGAGGTAGTTCTACTTTTACATAGATTCGTAACAGATACTTTGGTTGTTATAAATAAATTATCCCTTTTTACATTGAGCTCCTGAATTGTATCACCAAGCATTGATTCATTACCATATGCTTGCGCTGTATCAAAATGAGTATAACCAGAATCTAATGCACTTTTTATTGATAAATTAAAAGTCTCTTTATCCTTAACCTGCCACAACCCAAGACCAACAGCTGGTATTCTTCCTCTACTTAATTGATAGTATGGAGCCGTGATCATCTAAACGTCTTTTCTCTTTAGTGCTTGCGTCACTCTATCCGAAGTCGAAAGCTCTTTTGGTATATCATCAAGTGAGGCTATCGCATCATTAATGTTGTACCCTAATGCCATTAAAGCTTCAACAGCCTCATCTTTATCACGAGATACACTATTTTTTTTCAAATTATAATCTAATGATGACGCCACTCCAACTTTGTCAGAAAGATCAATCACAACCCTTTCAGCAGTCTTTTTTCCAACACCGCTAGCCTTAGAAACATATAATGAGTCCTTACTCGCAATTGCATTTCTGACATCCTCGCAATTGCCAAGACTCAAAATAGCCAGTGCTGCTTTTGGGCCGACACCTTGCACCGTGATAAGCATAATAAATAGGCGCTTAGCTTCAAGTGTTGAAAAACCGTATAAATCTTGCGATTGTTCTCTTATGTGATGGTAGGTATAAAATTTAATTTCAGAGTCAACCAATGCATCATCATAGTCATTAGCCGTCACTTGAACTTCATAACCTAAACCGTGTACATCCACGTCAACAATGTTATCGTATTTTTCAGTAACCCGTCCAAAAACATGACCAATCATGCTTATTATTATATTACTAAGATAGTAATAAGAACAATAAAGCTAAAATCCATTCATCATAACATATGTTATAGCGGCTGCCAGTGCATCAGCACAGTCATCTGGTTTTGGAATACAATGTAGAGCTAGCTCAATTTTAACCATTTCTTGCATTTGCTTCTTCGTAGCTCTTCCGTAACCAGTCAGCGTTTGCTTAATTTGTAATGGCGTATATTCAGCAATCTTAAGTTTTGCTTTTCTACCAGTAAGCATAGCAACACCCCTAGCGTGACTTACACTAATTGCTGTTGTTATATTTTGCGCAAAATATAATTTTTCTATAGACATAACCGTAGGATTAGTTTCAGCTATAATATCCGTTAGACTATCAAATATATCTTCTAGTCTTTCTTCTAACGGCGTATACGCGGGCGTAGTTACAACACCGGCTGTAACTAGTTTCATCTTGTGTTCAATCGCGTCTATTACACCAAAGCCCAGTATTCCCGTACCCGGATCAATACCAATAATCCTCGTAGCCTTCATCATAGAAGATATTAAATATCTGCCGTAATGTTTGCATTAGTGAACACATTGACTACATCATCTAAATCATCAATTGCGTTTAGTAGCTTTAGTATTTTTTCAGCAGCAACTTTATCGGATATTTCTATATAGTTTTTTGGTACATACTGTAATTCGGCATCATTTATTTTTAGATTTTTTGAAAGGAGGTTATTTCTAACTTTTGCTACATCCTTCTGATCAGTATAAGCAACTATTTCTTCATCTTCTTCAGCAGCATCCTCTGCACCAGCATCTAATATCTCCATTAAAATATCCTCACCGGTACCGGAAACTCTAATAACACCTCTTTTTTCAAATTGGAACATCACACTACCGGCATCGGCCATTCTTCCGCCATTTTTTGAAAGAGCATTTCTTACCTCTGGCAATGTTCTATTTTTGTTGTCAGTTGCAACTTCTATAATTATCCCTATTCCATCAGGACCAATACCTTCATAGGTTTCCTGAGACAAAGCAGCAATAGACTTGTCGCTAACTCTAGCGATAGCACGATCAATATTAGCATTTGGAACATTTGCAGCCTTTGCTTTTTCAATTGCTAAAGCTAATGTCGGGTTCATATTTGGATCAGTCCCACTACGGGCAGCAATCGCAATTTGATTACTCAATTTTGTAAAAATAGCGCCTCTTTTTGCGTCATTGGCGCCTTTTTGGCGTTTTGTTGTCTCCCATTTGCTATGTCCAGACATAATAAGACTCCGTTTAGTTTTAAATATTATACAATAATACGGCACATTTGATAAATGCTGTGTAGAATAAAAAAACCCGATAATCGGGTTGATGGAGGGCCCACCGGGGCTTGAACCCGGGACACCCTGCTTAAAAGGCAGGTGCTCTAACCAACTGAGCTATGGGCCCGTACGCTTAATAAAAGATACCACTAAAGTACTGTATCTGTCAAATTAGCCTATCACTTAGAAGCTTCGTATTTTGAGGAAACTTTTGCTGCTATTATATCTAACAATGAGAATATAAGACAGCTGACTATTATCACACTAGAGTTATTTTGTATAAACGAATAAGCCTGTGCTCCAAAACCATCATTTATAGATCCGCTATCACCCATGATGAGGACTATAAAAGTTGAAGCAAGCATTGTAAAGGCTATAGCACCAACCAAATGCCATATAATTGACTTGTACTTTGGACTATCACCAAAAACTATTAACAGTATTGCTGGTAGAATAACAATTATTGCTTCTATGCCATAGTTTGTTATAGATGCCACCACAGATGGGCTATACTTTGATACAAAATTAGCAACCGTATTTCCCCAAGCTCCACTTATTATATAACCAACCGCTAAGGCGATGCCTGCAAGGCCTAATCTTTTTTTTGCGGCAAAGGCAAAGCCGAAAACACAAACAACAATAACTGTATATACTAGAAAATTATTCATTACCATAAACTCCTTTTCGTAACGATGCTCGCAACTTGATTTATATCAATCATATTTTTCTGTATTGAACCACTTGGAAATTCAACAACATATCTTGCATTAGATCTAGGTGTGAATGAAGATGGTGCTGATGTCGACGATGCATTTTGAACCATATAGATTACTTCATGCGAGCTATCGAGCCAAACTATATCAACTGCATTTTTTGCACTTGAAGAACTAATCGTCCATCTGCTGTCCGATCCGTATATGAGCATATGCGCTTGATAATTTCCAAACGATCCCATTTCCATAGAACTATCTGCACTATTTTGAGACATGTCTTCAACAGAAGCAAGAAACTCGCCACTTCCCAGTTTTATGTCAGCTTTTATTGCAGCATATTGCATAGCAATGTTATATATTGCAAACAAAAGCATAAGAACAGTCAGGCATACTATAGCCCCAGCAATTTTATCACGACGTTTACCGCCACCCACTCTGTTTATGGACCTTTCTATGGCATATTATGACATGAGCCATAAGCATATTATAACCCTATTTTTCTTACGCCCCAACTTTATCTTTAGCGTTTCTTCTTTTCGCATTCATCTCCACATACTCAATTATTGCTGCAGCGACATTTCTTCCCGTTACCTTTTCAATGCCAAATCCAGGGCTGGCATTAACTTCTAATACTAATGAGCCTCTTTTGCTCCTCATAAGGTCTACGCCTGCAACGTTAAGGCCCATAGCTTTAGCAGCTTTTACTGCAATTTTTAATTCCTCATCAGTCAACTTGATTGGTGTCCCCGTCCCACCCTTATGGAGATTTGATCTAAAGTCATCATCAAGACTTTGTCGTTGCATGCTGGCAACAACTCTACTGCCTACAACAAAAGCCCTTATATCAGTTCCAGCAGATTCTTCAATAAACTCCTGAAGCAAAATATTAGTGCCATCTTCATTTGACAGATATAATGCTTGAAGAACAGATTTAGCTGCCTTTTTAGTCTCTGCTAACACAACACCATTGCCATGAGTGCCTCTTGCTAATTTGATGATGACTGGTGTACCACCCAACTTTTCAATTAAATCATCTATATCTGCTGAATTTCTTGAAACAACAGTCTTAGGAATACCAACGCCAGCCTTAGCTAATAGTTGCGAGCTTCTGAGTTTATCCCTAGAACGACTGATAGCAATTGAGCTAGAAAGAGTATAAAGACCTTGCATCTCAAGCTGCCTCACTATAGCTGTTCCATAACTAGTCATATGACTTGCAATTCTTGGTATTATCGCATCAAATCTTTCAAGATCGTTACCTTCATAACTAACTGTCGGATTATTTTGTTCAATGGAAGCATAACAATCACGATATTTTATAACACTAACTTCATGCCCCCTCAAAATTGCTTCTTCTTTCAGCCTTTTTGTAGAGTAGTTTGCTGGTCCATTTGATAAAATTGCTATCTTCATATTTTTTCTCCTTTATTGTATGAGTTCAGTAATTTGCTTAGGCCGAGCGCTCTTTTCGAAACGCTTATTCCTTCAACAACATTGGGATTATAATTAACGTCTATAACATATAATTTATGGTTATTCTTATCCTGTACGATGTCAACGCCGGAAATGCTTCTCTTCATAGCAAGTGAAGCTTTTTGTGCTAATGCTATTACATCAGAATTATAATCTTTTTTATTGATTTCGGTAACACTTTCATTGGTAAAATTAATTCTCTGCAAATTATTATCAGTTATACTAATTGACGATATCTTAGATGTTATTTGTATAGGGTTATTGCCCATCATTAACACTCTTATAAAACCATCATTAGGAATATATCTTTGTATTAGAATCGTTCTTATGTCATGCGATTCATTAATGGCTGCTAGGTAGCTATCCTTGTCATCAACAAGATAGCTATATTTGCCATTATCATCATCCGCCGGCTTAAAAACAAATTTGCTTCCAAAAAGTTTTTGTATTGCTCCATATTCTGGATAATAGCGACTATTAATAATCGCTATAGTTCCAGGCACCGCTATATCGTGCGTTGACAAAACATACACTTCACTGAGTTTCGAACGCGCTGGCCCACCTGATATCTCTTTGTCAAAAAAAGGTACGTGTCTATACTGCAGATATTTTGCTATAGCATACGCGTGGTCTGGATATAATAACGTCGATTTAAGATATACCACCCCAGACTTAGCCAAATCCAGCCCACCTGATAGTTGTATATTTGGACCACTCATTTCATTAATATAAAATTTAAGATCATCATAATGTTCAACGATTAAATCGGATTTTAAATTTTTTCTTACCAAATCAAAATAGTCTAATGCAGACCTATCAATACGCGATGCTAAGACAACACTTGGTCTTACAACTTTTTCACCACCTGTAATATTGGCCTTCGAAACATCGACAGCAAAACGCCGCGACAGAAACTTTTTTCCTAAAAGTATCGGATATCTATTTTTTGATCTATCTGCCAAGCTAAATGAGGACTTATAAATCTTGTTTCCAATTTTTAATCTCAATTTTACTTTATATCTATATTCACTTATTCCAAAAGAATTTTTTACTTTTATATAATTATAACTATCGGTGCTTATTGTTTCGCCTGTATAAAAAAACGAAGAAGGCCCAAACAGTATAAATGAAAGAGATCCGCCACTTTCTTGGATGGACGATGCCCATATCGCTGAATCACCTGCACCCGTATCTATCTTCGCCGGAATAAAAGACTTCACATATTCTGGCAGTTTGATGTATTCAGTCGTTCCTATGTAGGGTAGCTTCATATTTTACCTTGTCTTTTTTGTTTTAATCCAATTATGCTAAATATTAACATAATTATTATAATATGTCAATGACTAAAATATACTTCTCTTTTTACCTCTAAAATTTTCCAACAAATCTTTTTGTGTTTTAGTTAGCTTAGTTGGGATATCGACAATGACACTTACTATGTGAGGTCCACGTTTATCACTATTAATGTGGGGAGCGCCATGATTGGACAATTTAAAGTCAGTTCCGCTTTGTGTTCCTGCCGGAATCTTCATTGTAATTTCTCCATCAACCGTATCAACATTAATATCCGTTCCTAACGCTGCATCAACCATACTAATGTGTTCTTGTGAAAGAATAATATCACCTTCACGAGTGAATTTTCTATCTGATTGAACTTTTATATTGATATACAGATCACCTTTATCACCGCCGTTAATTGCTTCACCTCGCCCTCTCAGCCTAATAGTAGCCCCGTCGTCAATACCTGCTGGAATTTTTACCATGATATTTTGCTTTTTTCTTTGCGTACCACGACCACGGCAAACTGAACACACTTTTTCTGGCACTTTACCACTACCACCACAGACTTCACATGTAACCGCTTGCTGGATTTGACCAAACAAAGTGTTTATAACTCTTCTTTTCTGGCCAGCACCTTTACATGAGGGACATGTCTTCATACTATAGCCCGGCTCAACAGTAGTGCCTTTACAGTGTTCACAGACATCATCAATATCAATATTAATATTCTTCTCAACTCCAAAAATTGCATCTGTAAAACTGAGTTTAACCGAGACTTCTACGTCACGTCCTTTTTTTGACGTTGATCTGCCTTCTGACGATCCACCACCGCCAAAAAATTGACTGAATATGTCGCCAAGTCCACCATCTCCAAAATCAAAATTAGCACTTTGGCCGCTGAAACCACCACCAAATCCATTAAATCCGCTAAAAGGATTCTGGCCATTAGAATCAGTTGAGTTGCCATCTACGCCAGCATGTCCAAATTGATCATATCTCTGCCTTTTTTGAGGATCCTTTAGAACTTCATGTGCTTCACTAATTTCCTTAAATTTTTCCTCACTACCACCTTCTTTATCGGGATGATATTTAACAGCAAGCCTTCTAAAGGCTTTTTTTATCTCATCAGCACTAGCGTCTCTAGAAACTCCAAGTACTTCATAATAATCTTTTTTACTCATTAGTATATATAATAATTAATTAGCACTCATTTATCAAGAGTGCTAACGCAATCCATTGACATGAATTAGCAAAAATATAATAATATTTGCAATATGCAAATTACTTTAGTTGTAGCCCTATTCGTAGTTATGCTATTAGGAGTCGGGATTTTGGAATTGGTCGCAAGAAATACTGACATATCAAAATTATTAATCAGAAAAATAGGTCATGTAGGTCTTTGCTTGGTCATTATTGGAGCAAGTTTTTTTATTAATCAAAAATTTTTCATATTAATTGGAGTTATTTGTGCAATCCTAGATATTAGTACCCGAAAACTTGAACTAATCTGTTTGAAAGATTTTAAAAAAAATTCTTACGGTGAGCTACTTTACATGTTGGGTGTCGGCTTAGCTGGGTTAGTATGTGATATTGAGTCATTTAGGATTAGCCTTCTTGTGCTAGGTTTTGCAGACTCTATGGCTTGTATAGTTGGTACACAGATAAAATCAAAAAAAATAATTCTCAATAAAACAATTGCTGGGTCTTTATCTTTTTTTGTTATATCTTTTTTTATAATTTATGGCTTTACTAAGCTTCCTATATTATCGCTATATGTTTCAGTTGTAGCGACTATGACTGAAATGATTAGTCCCTACGGGTCTGACAATCTATTTTTACCAATAGTCGTAGGAACATTACTTACTAATATTATTTAAACAAGATATTCAATAGAGGGTTATTATATTCGATGCTTCCAGCCGCAGTGACTGGTATTTTTTTTATTAATTTTTGATTTAGTTTAACAAGAACATAGCCAACGTCATCATTCGTATTAATATGTATACTTTTTAGTTCAAATTCAATGCTTGGCACCGTAGAAGACCACACAAACATGCTGTAATCTGACTTTGTCTTAATATAATACTTGTCACTCGACAATGGCACACTATAATATCCCATATTTTGATTTGTTGATATAATTTTCTGATATTTAAAATTTTGCTCTGCACTATTAAATAAGCTATACGCATCGTTTTGAGCCGTACTAACATCAGCTGCCCCCATAACAACAGTAACAATATTCTGCTTATGGCCATCAAAATCTTGAACGCCACCAAGAACAAACACACCGCCAGCTTCATCTGTATTACCAGTTTTAATACCAATTATATCGTTATGATCCTTAAGGAGCTGATTTACATTATTTATTGCTCCAACAACTGGTATAATTGCTGATTGTTGCTTCACTATGCTGGCTAAAACCGGGTTATTTAGTGCTTTAAGACCTATAATTGCTAAGTCGTGTGCTGTACTTTTGGTCGTCGCTGAAAATCCACAGGCATCTATACCTATAGTTGTGTTACTAAGCCCAAAAGATTTTAACATTTTTGTTGCATATTTTTGATAGTTTGTCAAAGATCCAAAAGCCCATATTGCCATACTGTCTGCCATATTGTTGCTAGACGGAAGCATAATTGCCTCAAGCGCCTGATATTCTGTAATTGACTCACCGGCGACAACTTTAACATTTGAACCGTTATGAGACGCATAATATGTATATAGATCTACATCGCTTTGTCCTAATACAACATTCGGGATATCCGAGTTGACACTAATAGGTTTCTCCTGAAGGATAGCAAGTGCAGTAATAATTTTTGCCGTACTTGCCGTCGGTTGTTGCTGTTTACTGCCATAATCTTCGATATTACCATAATCATCAGTAGCAATAGCAGATTGTCCATAGTGAGGCCAGCTGATATTTTCCTGCTGACTTGTGACTGTACTACTATAAGTTATCGTCGGTTTATATATACTTTTTCTAAGATAAAATCTTGCAGCTATAAATATTGACACAATTATAATTAGGCTGATAATTATAGCAATAATCAGCCCTAAATGACTATGTTGTTTTTTGTCCACCCGCATAAGCCTATTATATAACCTTGATATGAAAGATAGTTTAAAAAAGCGCCGCAATTACTGCGGCGCTTAAAATATAACAACATTGCATTATTTATTTTTTATCGTTAACAACTTCTCCCTCTACAGGGCCTTCATTGCCGTTATCTGTTTTTTGGCTGTCATTTTTTGACTGATCCTTGGAAGCTTCCTGATATAGTTTAGCCCCAATAGGCATAATAGTGTCAGTCAAATCCTTGGACGCTTTTTCTAAAACTGACTTATCAGCGTTTGTGTCTTCTTTTACTTTCTTTGCAGCCTCAACAGCATCATTTATGCTTTTTTTATCTTCCTCAGATATTTTATCTTTGAATTCGCTAGGCATTTTTTCAGCTTGGTAAATAGAATTTTCAAGCACATTACGAGCATCAATAGCTTCTTTTTTCTTTTTATCATCTTCAGCGTGAATTTCCGCTTCTTTTTGTGCTTTTTCAATATCTTCTTTGCTCATATTACCCGAGTTTTGGATGGTAATAGATTGTTCTTTGCCCGTTCCTTTATCCTTGGCGCTAACATTTAGAATGCCATTGGCATCAATATTAAACGTAACTTCAATCTGAGGTATTCCTCTAGGAGCTGGGGCAATACCATCAAGGATAAATCTACCCAAACTCTTATTGTCGGACGCCATTTCTCTTTCGCCCTGCACTACATGAATCTCTACTTGTGGTTGATTGTCTGCAGCAGTCGAGAATGTCTCACTCTTAGATGTTGGAATTGTTGTGTTTCTTGTTATTAATTTTGTAGCAACACCACCCATAGTTTCAATACCGAGACTTAGCGGAGTAACGTCAAGAAGTAGAACATCTTTCACATCACCTGTTAATACCCCACCTTGTATTGCAGCTCCAACAGCCACTACCTCATCTGGATTAACACCTTTTAGCGGATCTTTTCCAAATATCGCCTTAACTTTTTCGACAACAGCTGGCATACGAGTCATTCCACCGACTAATACGATCTCGTTAATATCGCTAGTCTGTAATTTAGCGTCTTTTAGCGCTTGCTCAACAGGACCAGCTAATCTGTCTATTAAATCTGAGACAAGTTCTTCTAGCTTTGCTCTAGTAAGCTTATATTCAAAATGCTTAGGGCCATTAGCATCAGCTGTTATAAATGGCAAGTTAATATCTGTTTCGTTAGTTGATGACAATTCTTTTTTAGCCTTTTCTGCTTCGTCTTTCAATCTCTGCATAGCAGCTTTATCATTTCTCAGATCAATGCCTTCCTGGTTCTGGAAAACATCTAGAAAATGGTTAACAATCCTATTGTCAAAATCTTCACCACCTAAATGCGTATCTCCATTAGTCGACAAAACCTCAAAAACACCATCTCCTAATTCGAGAACTGACACATCAAACGTACCACCACCCAAATCGAAAACAACTATTTTTTCATTTTTTTTGCTATCAAGACCATAGGCTAACGCAGCAGCCGTAGGTTCATTAATTATTCTTTTGACTTCCAATCCAGCTATTTTACCAGCGTCTTTAGTAGCTTGCCTTTGCGAATCATCAAAATAAGCCGGAACTGTGATAACTGCTTCTGTTACAGGTTCACCAAGAAATGCTTCAGCATCAGCTTTAATCTTTGACAAGATCATAGCTGAAATTTCTTCAGGCGTATTTTCCTTGTCGCCCATTTTAACAGCCACACCATCGCCCTTTTTTACGATTTCATAAGGCATTATATCTAAGTCTTTTTGAACTTCTTTATCTTCAAACTTTCGTCCAATTAGTCTTTTTACACCGTATATAGTATTTTTAGCATTAGTAACTCTCTGCCTCTGTGCTACCTGGCCAACCAATTGCTCTCCATTTTTATTAATAGCAACAACACTTGGTGTAGTTCTATTGCCTTCTGCATTAGCGATAACTTCTGGTTTACCAGCTACCATATAAGCAAATGCGCTGTTAGTCGTTCCCAAATCTATACCAATAATTTTTCCCATATTCTATCCTTTCAATTCCATATTTAAAATAATTTTAGCACTCTATGCGCTCGATTGCTAGCATGTATATACTATATTTTCTTAGCACTCTATTGTCAAGAGTGCTAATTTGATATTTCATCAACAACCTTGTCGGCATGGCGAGCAATCTCGAGCGACTCATCTGTATGAATAATATATATCGGTTTGCTTCCATTTATGCTAATATCAACTGCTGTTTTTGGCTCATATACTTTGTCATTTAAATCAGAATTATATTGAAAACCTAGATAGGCTACATGATCTAAAATTTTCTTTCTTATAATGTTTGATCTTTCGCCAATAGTGGCCGTTAACACAAGGCAATCAGCACCATCTAGAGCTGCTGCCATTTGAGCAATCCCTTGTCTTATTTTGTAACTAAATAAAGCTAAAGCAAGTTTAGCTCTTATATCTCCTTTACTTTCATCTACAACTAGTTGCCTTATGTCATTAGACGTACCACTTACACCAAGTAATCCACTTTGTTTATTGAGATAGTATTCCAATCCGTCGTCACTAAGTCCTAATGATTTTTTTAGTAGCAGTGCCGCTGAAACATCGATAGTACCGCTTCTAGTTGACATCATAAGACCCTCAAGTGGTGTATATCCCATAGTATTATCCATACTCTTACCATTTAATAATGCCGAGACACTACAACCACCACCTATATGACAGACTATGGTCTTTGATAAAAGTCTGTCTTCCTTTTTCAATGTTTCAACTATTGATTCCATTGATAGTCCATGAAAACCATATCTTTTTATATCAGTTTGGTTAGCAACATCGAGATCTATACCATAATACTTTGCATAATCGGGCTTCGTAGAGTGGAAAGAGCTGTCAGACACAATTACTATAGGAGTGTTTGGTATGTTGTTCATTAGTTGCTTCACTTCATTGAGCACTGCTTTTATGTGAAGTGGTGCTTTCTCGTGGATTCTATCAAGTTCATCTAAGACTCCGACAGTAACCAATTTATCTAAAGTAAAATCATCACTTGGTGCGACAGTTCTAATTCCGATTGCTTTTATATCATTGAAATCCTTAATAAGGTGGTTTTTTTTCAATAATGGCAGTACATATTTCGAAACATATGTTAAGTCCTTATCGTCATATGCGAGAGTTTTTTCTTTACCATCGGATTCAAAACTACATATAATGCTGTCATCAACAAATTCGAAATGAAGATTTGCAACTTCAATCAGATTTCTAAAAAGTGTATATTTTCTACTTGCACTTCCAGGATTTATCGCTAAAGTTAGTGGTTCCAATGCCATTCGCTAATCTCCGGCATATCTACTCCGTTAATCTTCAAGTATGCTAAATTTTTATCTAAAACTTTTTTATATTCACTTATTATTCTACTTGATTCTTCTTTTGGAATTGATCCGCTTTCACTTAATTTTTTTATTATATCAGTTGCCAAATCATAACGACTCGTTCCATTATGCACATGCATATCAAACGGCGTAGTTGAAGAACCATTATCAGTATACCCATGTATGATACATCTACTAAAATTATTCAAATAGTTGAATAGCAACGATTTTAATGTCTCGGAATGACCATAAAAACTGAATATTATAGGTTTATCATCTGTAAAAATGCCATTAAAGTCCTCACTGCTCGTGCATATACCATTAGAATCGAGATGCATAATATTGACAAACCTAATTCTAACATCAGATTTAGTTTTTTTGACTATATCAATCGCTGCAAGCGCCTCATTAGTAACATAGTCACCGGCTGCAGCTACAACAATTTGAGGATTGTCATCACTAGCAAATTTCCATTCGCTGATTCCTGTCCTTAACTCATTACTTGCTTCATAGGTAGTTAGCCACCTAGGCTGAAGAGTTTTGCCAGCAATAATTACATTAACTTTGTTATTAGAGTTTAAACATTTTTCCAATACAGCAAGCATCGAATTACCATCTGGCGGAAAGTATATGTTGCTAATATTGCCGGGTTCTTTTAACATACTATCTATAAATCCCGGATCTTGGTTTGAAAAGCCATTATGCTCTTGCTTCCAGCCAGATGATGTAAGAATATAATTTAATGAACTAATTGGATGTCTCCATGGCACATTCTTCATTTGTAACAATAATTTCATATATTGATCAATCATACTGGAAATTATTTGCACAAATGCCTCATAGCAGTTAAATACAGCATGCCTTCCGGACAGAACATATCCCTCCATTAGGCCTTGCAGGGCATGTTCGCTCATAAGTTCGAAGATTCTACCATTTTGGTTAGACATATCTTCATCCCACGGCTGAATCTCACTAGTAAACGATCTTTTTTCTTCAGAAAAGATTTCATCAAGCTTATCGAAATATGTTTCATCGGGTGAAAGAAATATAAAATTATGGTTATTTTTATTAAGTTTAAACACTTCACTTAGATATAATCCTGCCCTACGCATGCTGCTTGAACCCGCCTGACCAGGCATACTAGCATCCTCAGCAAATAGTTCAACTTCGGGCAACTTTAGAGCTTTATAGAATGGATCGCCGCTATTAAACCGCTGACTCATTCCCATTCTTTTATAACTTACCGGTAAGACATCACTAACAAAATCGCCAAAACCGTCTTGTCTATCAAATAGTTCATTAAAACGATATGATCTTAACCAATTTTCAAGAGCTTCTAGTTGCTTCGGATCTTCTTTAGCATTCGGCAGAACCACGTGATGAGACAGACAATTATCCTCAATTTTTCTACCATCAAACTGCTTTATACCAGAATCACCTTTTTTTGTTCGCATAATTATCATAGGCAAGCGTTTATCGTTTACCAGTTTAACTTCTTTTATTTTTTCATAGCACCAGTCAAGAGCTTCTTCCATTTGTTCGTGTATATTTTTCTCGGTCTGATACGAATCAACAATTACCGGTATATATCCATATCCTCTAAATAAATCAATAAGCTCATCATTTTTCATTCTTCCAAAAATTGTTGGCCCAGACATCTTGTATCCATTAAGGTGAAGAATTGGCAGAACAACTCCATTTGATGTAAAATCTATAATTTTGTTTAGATGCCATGATGCCGCCAGTGGCCCAGTCTCAGCTTCACCATCGCTAATAAGACAAGCAACCATTAAGTCAGGGTTATCCAGAACAGCACCATAAGCAGTTGCTAGAGAATAACCAAGTTCACCACCCTCTAATATTGCACCTGGTGTCATTGCATTAACGTACGAAGAAAATCCATACGGCCAACCAAATTCTTTACATAAATAGCCTATTCCATTATATGTTTGCCTAGCTTCTGGATAGAACTCACGTAGGGTGTCTTCCATAAAGAGATTGGCCTGAAGAGCTGGATAGGCGTGACCAGATCCCAGCATAAATAACACCTCTTGATTGTGTTTCTTTACAAAGTGGCTAACATGGAGATAAGCCATATTGACACCGGGGCACGATCCCCAATGGCCCAACAATCGAGGCTTAATATCATTAAAATTTAGTGGTCTATCAAGAAGAAAATTATCTTTCAAAAAAATTTGCACAGCTGACAAATAATTAGCTGCTCGATAATATTTTTCAAAAGATTGATTATCCACCTTTACCACCCCCTAAGATATATAAACATAATTAGTATAGCAGATATATCATCTAGCGTTAAGTTGGCTATTTTCTAGACACTTTGACCATTGTGTGTCTAACTGGAAAATCGTCTAGCTTATAACCAGCTTGCAACACATCAGAGACAACTTCTCTATCGCCGTCCTCTTGTTCATCAAATTGAACTGCTTGCTGAGTTTCAGGATCAAAATCGTCACCAACTTTTGTGTCTATCTTCTTAAGGCCAAGTTCAGCCGTCATTTTTTCTATATTTTTATTGAGGCTAGCTATACCTTTAACCCAATTGTTATTCTCTATATCTTTAGGAATAACACTAGTCGCTCTTTCTATAACATCAATTATCGGTAACAACTTAACAACAGCGTTAAGTTTACCGGATTGTTTAGCTGCAATTTTCTCATTGTCGACTCTTTTTCTATAATTTTCAAAGTCCGCTCTTGTTCTTTGAAGATCATTTGTCAGTTCTTGAATATGCTCATCTTGAACATCGTCTTTTTTACTTTTTTTATTCTTATCTATCATACTATTTATAATACCTCTTCTAGCATTGCTCCGGCATGCCTAACTAATCTCATTACCCTAGTGTAATTTTGTCGAGTTGGACCAAGGACTCCAATATAACTATGGTCGCTATACGGAGATCTAAAACGACTAATGACAAGACTTACTCCACTAGCTTTACCTATTGGGTTCTCAGATCCAATATATACATTTAGTGGCTCATTTGGCTCTGCTTCCCTCAGCCACGGCTCAAGATTATCAAGTAAGCTAGCTACCGCTTGCACCTGTGCATTTTCCATAAATTCCGGATGAGAAAATAGATTACTGATACCGCTCATGTAGAGTTCGTCACCTATAGTAGCAATACCAAGGTTGTGCGTAAGTTCAACTAGACTGTCTACAGCACTGCGTATTGTTTGGTCGGCCTTACCACTATAATTGTTAAACACCCTAGCTTCTATCGCCTTAGCTCCACGATCAAGTTTTATTGGCTCGCCCTCTTCCTTCTCTGTTATGCCGTTAACATAGAAACGATAGCCTTTATCAGTTGGAATTCTTCCAGAACTAGTATGTGGTTGCGTCAAGTAGCCTTGTTCCTCAAGCCTAGCCATTTCGCTTCTTATTGTTGCGCTAGAGACACCAAATAATCTTGCCAACATAACACTACCTACAGGTGAAGCAATCTCCGCGTATTGCTCTATTATAGCTACTAAAATTTGGGCTTGCCTATCTGTCATAATGCTGGCATCATAGCAGATATTTAGCACTCATTCAAGACGAGTGCTAAATATCTGAATTTTCGATGTCGTTTAGCAGATCTTTCGCAATACGGATTGCGGCAGCATAATTATTCATTTTTTGCCCATTAACTATTGTCATTATGTTATCTGTTGCAATATTAATGTCATCATTAATTATGAAATCGTAGTACGGGACGCTAAGCACATATTTAATTTCTTTAATTGCACTTTCCCTTCTCTTTGGCCATATTTTATGAAAATCATCTAGCGTCTTATACCTTTTCATTAATCTTTTCTTCCAAACATCATAACTCGGTGGAAGGATAAAGACAGACATAACCGACGATGAAATTGCCTTGTATTCAGAGACTCCTTGCACATCTATATCTGATAAGGCAACCTTATTTTCTCTATACACATCTTCTATTTCTTTAGCCGACGTTCCATATACTGTTCCATGGACATATTTGACTTCGATAAATTCTTTATCACTTATCTTTTTCAGGACTCTTTTTTTATCTATAAAATGATAGTCCACACCATCTATTTCCGGCTTACCGTCATTAACCCTAGGAGCTCTTAACGTATCCGAGACAATTTCTTTAAAGACACCTTTTTTCATCAGGCTGTGCCTCAAAGCGTCTTTACCAGCACCGGTAATGCCGACTAAAAAGAGAATTTTCGTTTTACGAATTAGCTCCTTAGCTGATTCGCTACATTTGTATTTTTTTATAAGTGTTTCTAAATCCATATACTATTATACAAAACTTTTTGTCTTTTTTTCAATTCTTTAAAAATCAATCGTTTTTATCTTTTTTACTGCCACTGCTCAATATAAGCATAAAAGCTTCCGATGGTATGTCAACCTTTCCAAATCTCTTCATCCTCTTTTTACCTCGCACCTGTTTTGCCAAAAGTTTCTTCCTTCTTGAGACATCACCACCATATAGATATCCCGTAACATCTTTTCTATACGCAGAGATGTCCTCGCGTGCAATAAATTTTCCACCGATAGCCGCTTGTAAACTTACCTGAAAATTCTGGCGAGGTATAATATCTTTTAGCTTTTTCACCATCTCTCGTCCTAACGCAATACTTTCTGACCTATGAGTCATCACAGACAGAGCCTCAACTATTTCACCAGCAACATAGAAATCTATCTTTACTAAGTCCTCAACTCTATAGCCGCTGAGTTCATAGCTGAAACTACCATAACCGCTTGTTACGCTTTTTAACTGATCGTAAAAATTAGTCAAAAGATTTGCTAAAGGTGCTTCAAAGCTTATTAGCGCTCGTTGGCTAATGTAACTCATGTTTTTTTGTACACCTCGTTTAGACACAACAAGTTGAATGACGACGCCAACATATTCTTGAGGAACAACAATTTCGCCATTAACCCAAGGCTCCCTTATTTCTACTACTCTCGACATATTTGGTAAATCTGACGCACTCTTCAGATTTAGTTCCTCGCCACCAGTTAATTTTACCTGATAATTTGTACTTGGATTAGTTATGATAAGTTCAAGATGATATTCACGTTCTAAGCGTTCCTTAATTATATCTAAATGGAGCAAGCCTAAAAATCCCAATCTCATACCAAAACCAAGTACAGGCGAGTTCTCAGGCTCAAACTGCAGGGCAGAGTCATTAAGACTTAACTTCTCGACGGCATCTTTTAAATCATCAAAATCTTCATTTGATACTGGGAAAAAACCGGCATAAACAAATGGCCTTATATGTTCATAACCAGGTAACGGCTTAACCGGTTGCTGGTTATTCAAAGCAATGGTATCACCTACTTTAGCCTCATGAATGGTCTTTAAATTTGTTACAATATATCCTATTTCCCCACAAGACAAATCACTAGTTGGTATCATTTCCGGACTTAGCTTACCAACTTCGAGAGCAATGCCGGAAGCTCCTGTTGCCAACATTTTTATATTAGAATTGTGACTGATTTTTCCATCAACAACTTTAATATAAAGTACTACGCCTCTGTAATCATCATAATAGCTATCAAATATTAACGCTCTCTCTGGGCCGTCCGCATGTCCTACCGGCTGAGGTATTTCTTTTACTATAGCCTCAAGAACTTCAGGCACGCCTTCTCCGGTTTTAGCACTTATCTTTAAGATATCACCTTCCTTGCAACCCAATAAATCAATAATTTCGGCACTAACTTTTGGAACATCGGCAGCCGGTAAATCAATCTTATTAAGCACGGGTACGATTTTTAGGTTAGCTGCAAAAGCGAGATATGTATTTGCTAAAGTTTGCGCTTGCACGCCTTGCGTTGCGTCGACGACAAGAAGCGCGCCTTCGCAGGCCGCGAGGCTTCTACTAACTTCATAGCTAAAATCAACATGACCTGGGGTATCAATTAAATTTAATTCATAATCATTATATTTCATGCGTACAGGCGCTAACTTAATAGTTATGCCTTTTTCTCTTTCGAGATCCATGCTATCAAGCAATTGCTGCTTCATATCCCTTTTTGCGACAGTACTAGTAAGCTCGAGCAGTCTATCTGCTAAAGTTGATTTTCCATGATCGATATGAGCAATAATACAAAAGTTTCTAATATGTGACTGATCCATTATTATTTTTTACTCCAAAATAGAATATCTTTTATCCTATGAAGAATCGGATCGACTTCTTCTATCTTAAATAGTTTGCTAATAGCGACATATGTCGACAGACTGACTAGCACTACTAGCATGAATTTTGGAAAGACCGAAAAGAAACTTCTATCTGATATAGTCAGTGGGACTATTAGCACCGTAATATACGAGACGAAACCGACTATCACACTAGCGATAATCATTTTAAACAACGCCTTGCGAAATGCGCTATCAAACAGCTCATGCATAGTCTTGGTCATTATTACAAATAAGATGACAACCTCCATGATTGACACAATGATAGATGCTAGGGCTAAACCATACGCTCCCATATTTAGTTTCATCGTAAACCATATTGCTAATGAAACATTAGAAATAAACGATAAAATAGATATATAAAGTGGTGTTTTTGTATCTTGATGGGCATAAAAACTTCTTGCTGCAATCTGATAAATCGATCTAAACAATATAGCAATTGCAAGAATGCCAAGAATGCCTGACATCAAATAATCACCGCCATTATTTATAAAGGCAACGATATAACCTCTTGCAAAATAGACTATTACCGAAACTGGTAATGCCAACCATATTATGGTCCTAATAATTATCTGCAACTCTTTTTTATATAAATCCGGCCGTCCTTGACTTATTCTCTCTGTCATTTTTGGGAAAGCCGCCGTACTAATCGCCACACCAATTAGATTGACTGGAACCATATGGAGAGTTGTAGCTTGCTGGTAAGCCCTAACGACTCCAGATGCCATACGTGATGCAAGGTTAGTCTCAACAATTTCGTTGACATAATCAATGCCTTGGTTGAATGATCGAGCTGGTAATAAAGTTAACACTTTCAAAAAGCCTTTATTCTTCCAATATATTTTAAATTCGTAATCGAAGCCTAAACCAATAAGACCAATACTGCTAACTATAAGCTGCATAATTGAGCCTAGGACAACACCCAGAGCGACGCCCATAATCCCCCCATCGAATATATGCCACCCAAATATTGTTATACCCCTTGTAAAGAATTCAGCTCCAATGATAATGCCAATATTGTATATTGTCGGAGCTAGTGCATTAAAAGTAAATCTACCAACTGCTTGTTGCATACTTGAGATAACAGTAGCTATGGCAAATAAAAATGGGTTTATGGCGATGACACGCATCATACTTATTGCTAGCGCCCTACTTGATTCGTCAAGCCCAGGACCGACCACGTATCTGACGAGCGGATCTGCAAATATAACGATAAGTATACTAGCAACCATAGTTATAAGAGCCATAAAGTTAATCATGCTCGTCGATAGTTCCCACGCTGATTTTTTATTTCCGTTTGCTAGTCTCTGATTAAAAACCGGTATAAAAGAGACACTTAAAGCACCCGTTACTAATATGTAATACATAAAGTCAGGTACAGTAAAAGCGACCGTATAGGCATCAATACCAGCCGGATATGTTGCATAGTACATGCTATTGAGCAATCTATCCCTAAAAAGGCCAAGTAAGCTGGACAGCATCGTAGAACTTGCGAGCAAAATAGCAGCAAGTCTAATATTTAGACGACGATTTGCTTTAGCAACGATGCTTCTCAATCTGCCCATTAATCACCAAGCCTTAATATAATCGTGCTTCTTTTGGCAAAACTGTACCGCTCAATAGCTTCTCGACTTCATCACCTTCCAATGTTTCTTTTTCTAATAGCTCTTTTGCTAATTTATCAAGGCTACTTCTATTGGCGATTAAAACTGACTGAGCCCTTTTCGTAGCTTCAGTCAACAAATCTTGAACATTTTTATCTATTTTCTCCGCTGTAGCATCACTGTATGGTCTCTCGTGGGTTATCTTATCAAAAACCATACCACCATTATCTTCATGAAACACTTGATCTCTTAGATCTTTGCCCATTCCTTCTTCAATTACCATATCTCTAGCCACTTCGGTGGCTTGTCTCAAATCAGCACCAGCGCCCGTGGTAACCCTGTCTGGTCCATATACAATTTCTTCTGAAACTCTTCCACCCATAGCACGAGCCAATATGTCTTTAAATTCTACAATGCTAGTGTAGCTTTTATCTTCCGGTGGCAAAAACCAAGTAACACCACCTGTACTTCCCCTAGGAATTATCGTGACTTTATGAACTGGATCACTGTCGGGTAATACGTGACCGACAATAGCGTGGCCAGCTTCATGATAAGCAGTAATCTGTCGATCCTTATCTGTCATTACTTTGCTCTTTCTTTCAGGACCTAATGCAACTTTTTCAAAAGCCTCTGTTATATCATTGTTGTTAATCTTTTTATGACCAACCCTGGCAGCAACAATTGCTGCTTCATTGGCTATATTAGCTAAGTCAGCGCCACTACTACCAACCGTTTTTGCAGCAAGAGAATTTAAATCTACTGATTCTTCAACCGGTTTATTCTTAAAGTGTATCTTTAAGATTGCTTCTCTGTCTTTTCTTTCAGGAAGATTGATAGTTACTCTTCTGTCAAACCTTCCTGGTCTCAGCAAAGCCGGATCAAGCACATCTGCTCTGTTCGTTGCAGCAAGAACTATTACATTAGAATCTTTTTCAAATCCATCCATCTCTACAAGGATCTGGTTAAGAGTTTGTTCTCTCTCATCATGGCCGCCACCCATTCCTGAACCACGTTTTCTTCCAACTGCATCTATCTCATCAATAAATATGATGGCTGGAGCATTCTTTTTTGCCTTTGAAAACAAATCCCTAACTCTTGAAGCACCAACACCAACAAACATTTCCACAAACTCAGAACCCGATATTGAAAAGAATGGCACATTAGCTTCACCAGCAACGGCTCGAGCTAACATAGTCTTACCAGTACCAGGATTACCAATTAGCAAAGCACCTTTTGGAATTTTTGCACCCAATGCTTGGTATTTCTGCGGGTGTTTTAGAAAATCAACAACTTCTTGTAAATCCTGCTTAGCTGAATCGTTACCAGCTATATCATCAAATAGTATCTTTTCTTTATCAGTTCCATATAATCTTGCTCTGCTTTTGCCAAATCCCAATGCTTGATTATTCTGGCCCTGAGCTTGTTTCATCATAAACATAAACAATGCCCCGACCAATAAGACAGGAATAACAATGATCGCCACATTCCATATAGTTTCACTAACTGTCGAAGGTGGCGTAACACTTATCTGGGTGCCCGTATTTTGCTTCAAGCCTTGCTCATAAATTGTGCTCGAGCTTTCCTTTACGGTATGTTCCGTAGAATCGTTGCTGCCTTTCATTGTGACGGTAATTTCATCACCCTGTATGTACATTTTCGAAACTTTTCCGGAATTAGCCTGACTGATGACTTCAGAGATAGGAACTTCCTTCAACTGATTACGCGGAAATAAGACGGCTACTATTGATAAGGTTACAAGGATCATTAAAACCCAAAATAGAGTTAACCTAATATAATTACCAAATTGTTTCTTCTTTTGCATTGGTGGTTTAGATATCATAAAAGCATTTTTCTCCTAAAACATAGTTATAATTAGTCTTCTTTATTTTAACACCTGTATATTAAAATAACGAGCAGAAAATAAAACCGTTATTTTAGCACCAGGAAAGTATTTTTTATTTGATTCAGCTGTTTTTATAGCTATAAGCAAACGCTTCAGTTGTGGCCTTGTCAATAAGCATTTTGTTAATTTTCTTAAAATTTCCATAGCCGCTGCATCATTTATATTAATAAAAAAATACCTTGGAATTTTCTTAAAATCAAAACTATCAATAATTTTATTTACCTCATCATCAATAGATTTTTCTAAATATATCTGTTCGCTTCTTAAAGCGAGTATTTGTCTCTTGCTATCATCACTATATTTTAATAATTTTTCTCGAAAATAATTTCTTAAATATTTAGTATTTTTGTTGGTGCTATCTTCATGCCAAGAAAGATTATTTTTTTGGGCATACGCTTTTATTTCTATCTTCGTTAAGCTAATAAGTGGTCTATATATGTCTTTCGAGTTCAGCACAGCTAATCCACGCCAACCAGTACCTCTCGTAAGATTAATGGCAACCGTTTCAACAACATCATCTGCATGATGGGCTGTTGTTAAAATAGCATTGTATTTTCTTGCAGCGCTCTTTAAAAATAGGTATCGCCTTTGACGTGCTTTTTCTTCACTAATGCCAGCACCTAGGTTCTCTCTTTTTACTTCAAATTTTAAGCCATATTTTTCAGCAAGAGACTTTACAAAAATAGCATCAGCCGCTGAATCAACTCTTATGCCATGATCAAAATGAGCAACGATAATATCATTATTATCTATTTTTTGGACCATCATATGAAGTAAAACAACAGAATCGACACCACCACTTACCGCTATTACGTATTTTTGCACCATATAATTATTATATTCTATAAATACTTAGTACTACCAAATGGTATTTTTTGTTTTACGCTCTTATTTGTTTCCAGCGTACTGGCTGAAAAAATCGTTCTTTCTCCATAAGTACCATTTATATCATCAACCATAGAAGAAAGCTTACCTTCTAGTACGTCTTCATTGAACAGTGATATTTGTTTATTAGTAAGTTCGCTGGTGCTAAGAGAATAGCAATGGATACCTATTTCTATAATATCATCAGGAGAAAAGTCAAATAATTTTTTTGCAATATCATAAATAACTTGGTTACTATTGAATGAAACTTTCATTAGCTTGCTGTTGTGCCAGCACTCTCTATCCGAGTCTTTAGAATAGACATAAACTCCTTTTGCCAAAAGACTATTTTTTCTGAGTCTTTCACCGACAGACTCGCATAAATTATGCAGCCTCTGAAGAATCATCTCTTTTGACATGTTCCTGTTTTCTAATACATACTGTCTTCCGACTCTCTTTGTATTTGATACCAGGTCATCAACCTCATAGCCTCTAAGCCTTTTATACCACTTATGGCCTTCGACACCTCGAAAAACAACTCTTACTAGGGTTTCTTCAGATGTATCTAGAAACTGCAATGGTGTAATTATGCTAACACTATTTAATTTTTTTTCATTTCCTTTTGCTATACCAGTTAGGTCCGTAAGCTTTAGGTGCTCATATGTCTCTCGCAAACTATTTTTTGTAATTATATCTAAACCATCTGGTTTATGCAGATCTGCCGCTAGCTTAGCAAGAAATCTATTAGTTCCTATGCCTATATTGCATCTCATGGCACAGCCAATTTCCGATTTTAAACGTGATTTAATCTCCATGGCAATGTCCACTAGGCTCATATCCCTTTTGACAATATGATTACTATGAAAATCAATACAACCTTCATCAATAGACTTCATAGTCACATGAGATGAATAGTCATTCATAATATTTAGTAACTTATGATAGACATATCTGTATTTAGGCGGATCACTTTCAAGCCCTATAACTTCAGGAATAATTTTTTTGGCCTCACGTAATTTCATTCCAACTTTTATACCTGCTGACTTAGCCTCATAGCTGGCCGTAACAATGGCGGTATTCTCAGCATTTCTATTCACAATTACTACTGGTCTATTTCTGAGTAGCGGCCTTGACTGCTGCTCTATAGTCGCAAAGCAACTATTCAAATCAATATGCATAATCTTTGGATCTTCGCTATTGTAATCATGCATACTTATCAGCTTCTCTGGTTAAAAACCATTTTAGCGTTTTACTATGAAATTCCAACCTGTAATCAGATTGATTATCAGTTAAATCAAAAACGTGTACAATTTCACTACCAACATTTTTTGTAAAATAAAGTCCGATTTCTTTTACTTCAATAATTTTTTGATTATTTCTTTTCACCCTAATTGGTCGACAAATAGCCGCTTTATCAAAAACGGCTATTACATTAACTCTCTCGTCTAATATTTCTTCGTTATCCATAAAATTTTAGATACACAATACATATTATATAATGTTATGCGTGCTTAGCTACGAAATATACGGTAAAGGGCCTCAGATAGTCATGCTCCATGGTTATTTGAGCGACAGTTCCTATTGGTATGACTCAATCAACGAGCTATCTAAAGATCATCAGATCATTCTGGTTGATTTACTTGGTTTTGGTAAATCTCCAAAGCCATTCTTATGCTCATATTCTATAGAAATACAAATAAATAAGCTACATGAGCTTATCAGCTTTTTAAAAATCGAATCATTTAAAATCGTTGGACACTCAATGGGTGCTATTATTGCACTAAAGTACTCATTAGCTTTCCCAGAAGGTATACAAGAGGCTTTATTACTTAATATGCCAATCTTCAACAACAAGGTTGAGGCTAAAGCACAACTTAAAAAAACATTTAGCGGTCTCTACGGAATACTGTTATTTACACCACTCGGAATACTCGGCTGGCCTATTTTTAAAAAAATACTCAAAAAACCTGGTAAAAATAAAAATGTTAATAATTTCATTATGGCTTCATCAAAAAATTCTTATACTTCAAGACTAAAATCGCTAAAACTTATAGAAAATTCTGGTACTTTATGTATGCTTGAAAAAATTGACATTCCAACAAAATTGTTTGAGGGATTATACGACAAATTCTTTTCAACCAAAATCATTATCGCTAATAAAAAAGTGACTCTATTTGTATTGTCAACTGGACATAACTCATTTAAGACTGATAAAAATTTAATCAAAGAAATAATTCAATAAATTTTATTCCTAATATACTATATTTAGTGTTATATTAACTTTATATACCACTAAGCGAGGGCTGTTTATGGAAAAACTTGGCAATAATAACGAGAACATAAAACCTGGAGATCTTGTATCAATAACTTATGATGACGGTTTTAAAGCCAAAATATTGTTGATCGATGCAAATAGTAATTTTACCTTATCCGGAGATGAAAAAAATTTAATTGAGTCTGGTGAAATTGATCTTATAACTACTGACAGCCCAATGGGTAAAGAATTACTTACAAGACAAAAAGGCGAAACGTTCAAAACTAATATTAATAACTGTGTTTTTGGTATCAGTATCCAATAATACCGAATTGTGTTGGGTGTCATTTCTAGACAATCTCAGCAATATAGCTGCACTCTCTGTTAGAGCGCGTAGACACTAACTATCAGCTGAATTATTCGCAAGTTTAATTATTATTCAATACAGATCTTAAATGAAGTTTCGATAATCTATCAGTTAATAAGTAAACTGTACAATTATATAATTTTCTTAGCTACAAAGCGTCAAAGAAAAACGGAAATTCATTTTGAAATAGTCTAAAGTCTACGACATAGCAAGTCTTAAAACGTAGGGATTTGAAAATCATCATTTTTGATTTTTACTTATGGATTATAGTTTTTTTGAAACTTAAGCAGAACAAAAATACAATCCTTTGATTTGAAATTTTTTTATATTTTGTTCAGATTGCATTGTATGTGTTACATTCGCCTTGGCATTCGGCAAAAGGAACTGGTGAGATTCAGAGCATTTACAATACTTAGCAGAGAACTGTGTGCTTTCTATTGAAGAATATATCAGTCTGATATATAGTGTTCTACGCAGACCTTGTCTATTTAAGTAGATAAAAAAGAGTCAAAACTAAAAAAATTAACATTATTATAATTTCATAACTGTTTAGTAGAGCAACTGTAGGAGAATAGAAATGGCGAATAAGAAGAAGATGGATTATGCGATTCTCGGACTGTTATGCCATGAATCATTGACCGGATATGAAATTAAAATAAGAATAGATACGACACTCAAATTTTTCTGGAGTGCAAGTTTTGGAAGTATCTACCCAACACTTAATTACTTGGTTAATGAGGGCCTGATAACAAAGTTTGAAACAACAGATAATGGAAGAGCTAAGGTAATTTATACTATTACAAGTGATGGAAAAAAGCATTTAAAAGAATGGCTTGTACTTCCTGTAACGAAAGATGAGTTAAAATACGAGACATTGCTAAAGCTCTTCTTCGGTAATGAGATAGGTCCGAACATTTCTTTAGAGCATGTAAATAATTTTGAATTAAAGATCAAAGCTGAATTACCATTTCTTAAAAAAGCAAATATTGAATTAAAGAAGATTCAGAGCGAAGAAGCACATAGATACTATCTATTAACGGCTATGTTCGGAGAACTGGTCTATAGTGCATATTTGAAGTGGTGTGAAGAAGCAAAAAAAATGTTGAAATGATAATTAATATATGATAAAACCTTTGAAAATAACAATAATTACGACAATAGTCTTACTGGCTTTATTTATAATCTGTGGTATAGCTTTTAATTTAATATTTAGGTATATATCCTATTCTTTTTATACGAATGCGAAGCAATCTACCAAAGTTGACAAAAATATTAGAAAGCTGGAAATTGGTAAAGATAAAAATTTAATTGGATACGCAAGAAGCTCAGATTATACCAAAGCAAAGAAAACAATTATTTATTTTGGTGGTTCAGGAGAGATTGCCTATAACGAGGCGCTGAAATATGGGGCTATTTTTAACGATTACACGTTGGTTAGTGTTGACTATCCTGGCTCTCAAGAGAGCAAAGGATCGATGAATTTAAAAACAATGCAGGAAGCGTCTGTAAAACTTTATGATTATATTATAAATTTGAGTTATGTAGATAAAAACAACATCTCTGTTGTTGGCTATAGTTACGGAACAGGAATGGCAACATATCTCGCTTCAAAAAGAAATTGTACTAATTTGGTTTTAGTCGGACCCTACAGAGATATATTTGATTTATATAATAAAATTATTCCGATTTTTAACAGTCCATTTGGCTGGTTTATTACAGACAACATCAATACAAAGGAATATGCCAAATCCGTAGATGAAAAAACATTGATTATCACATCTGATTCCGATACAACCATAAAAAGTTCAATTCCCTATTCATTAGCTCATTATTTTAAAAATGCTACTGTTACTGAATTCAAAAGGATTAAACACGCTGATTATTGGTCACACTATGAAGTTGTCGCAAAAGTTAAAAATTTTGTACGATAAATAGGTTAGCCTCAATGCCATGCTTACCTTGAAGACTGTTGCATCGCCAGTATTGCCGATCATCTTTGCCTACACAATTGATTTCAAAAGCACATAAACAGACCGGCACCGGATAAGCAATTATTACAGAAATTACACGTTCTTCACATTCATGGCGTACAAGACGTTTTTCGGATAATCTTGAGTTATGTTTGTTTCAATATAATAAAACCCCTTTAAAAGGGGTTTCTGTCCTATGAGATTATCTCAATAGTAATGTCTTAACTTGGTAGCAGCGACAGGGATTGAACCTGTGACCTTAGGCTTATGAGTCCTACGCTCTAACCAACTGAGCTACGCTGCCATATGTAATATACTATCAAAGATAAGGTGCGTTTTCCATACCTCGATTTATCTAATGATAGTGCCTATATTTTCTCCCATTATTGCTTTCGCTATATTTCCCTCTTTTAACAGCGCAAAAACTATAATTGGCATTTTATGCTCAAGCGCAAGTCCAAGTGCCGCATTGTCCATAACGCCTATTTCTTTTTTTGACAATACATCGTTATAACTTATAGAATCATACTTTTTTGCATCAGGATTCGTGAAAGGATCATCACTAAAAACACCGTCAACTTTCGTAGCCTTCAACACAACATCACAATCCATTTCTAAGGCAAGACTAACGGCAGCAGTGTCAGTTGTTAAATAAGGACGGCCTATTCCTCCGGCTACAACTACAACTCTTCCCTTTTCAAGATGAGAAATTGCTCGCCTATGCGTAAATTGATCAACCACTTGATCAGCCTTTATATTTGATAGTGCCCTTGATGGTATACCTTCTGAAGTAAAAACGCTTACTAGCGCCAACGAATTCATCATCGTAGCTAACATTCCAATGTTATCAGCAACAACTCTTGGTATTGCATCACTTGCAAGCTGCGAGCCTCTCGCATAGTTACCACCACCAATCATAATAACAATTTCGGTTCCTTTATTGATTGCTTCTCTTAGTTCGTCGGCAATCCATTTTGCTCTTTCTACATCAAAGCCACCACCATTATATTGTCCCTGTAATTGTTCACCTGATAGTTTTAAAAGAATACGCTTATACATCAATATGATTATACCAAAAACTCCAACTTACATTAAGATAATGCTTGTGTTATAAATACATATAGGTAAGTTATGAATATCACGTGCTCATTTATAGTTATATTTTTGGCGGGATTTGTCCATGCCTGTTTTCAACTGAGCATTAGCGTGCTGACTATGATTAATGCACGTGGTCTGGGGTCCAAGACATCAGCAACAAAAATAGATACCCTGAGCACTTTTTTTATACTAGGATCATCAGTCATGACCTTCTTGATATTATCAACTCTACTTTTGACTATCTGCTATATTAACGAAAATCTTATCACTGCACTTGATTGGTCTATAATATGCGGCCTCGTCGCTGGTGTTGGGCTAGCAATATGGCTTTTTTATTATCGAAAAAACGGCACTTCGATTTGGATACCAAGACCGTTTGCTGATTTTCTTGGTGAAAAAATTAAAATTGCGAAGAGACCAATGGAAGCATTTGTGCTAGGCCTCACAACAGTACTCGGCGAGATACTCTTTGTAGTAGCTCCAATATCAGCAGCTAGCTTAGCCGTATTAAGCCTTCCATCATATTTTCAGCCTATCGGGATGATAGCTTACATATTGATGTCGTCATCATCATTGTTTATCATTTGGCTCCTCATAACTCATGGAAAAAGCATTAGTAAAATTCAAGTATGGCGCGAAAATAATAAAAGATTCCTACAATATGTTTCCGGCGGAGTACTAATTGCTCTATCTTTGTTTATATTCGTGAATGGGGTGATAAACATATGATTGACACAATCGTTATTAAGCATGGCGGAAAAAGACCCAGCGAAAAGTTCGATATTACCAAACTGAGAAATAGTATTCTATCAATTTGTTTATGTAACAGAAAGACTGACGGTGAATCAGAAACAATAGCCGAACGTGTCACAAAGGTAGTTATGAAGTGGGCTGAAACAAAAAATGAAATAACCACAAGAGACATAAGAATAGTTGTCTATAATGAGCTTAAAAAATACAGCCCCGATACAGCCTATCTATATAAACAACATCGTGCAATAATATAAACAAACAAAAGGAGAAACAAACAAATGGCAAAACAATCTTTTGATTACGACCTTACTGTTATTGGTAGTGGAGCCGGCGGTAGTTTGGCTGCCATGATTGCAACGAAAAATAACAAAAAAGTTGCAATAATAGAATCTGACATATTCGGCGGGGAGTCTCCTAACTATGGTGACATACCGACGAAAGCTCTTCTACATACGGCTCATTTGTATAGTGATGCTAAACATGGTGACGAATTTGGTCTCAGGACACATACACTTGGATACAATTTTCATAGCATAAAAGCATGGAAAGATAGGACGATTAAAAGAACTGGCGCTGGTGGTAATCGAAAATACTATGAAGCTCAGGGAATTACAACATATCATGGTGAAGCTAGGTTTATCTCGCCTAATGAGATTAGTATCAACAGAAGACATATTTCTTCAAGATATTTCCTAATTGCAACCGGATCTCATTGGACGTGCCCGGACATAGTCGGTCTTAAGGATGTGCCGTATTACACACCAAAAACTATATTAGACATTATGAAATTGCCAAAATCACTTTTAGTGATAGGCGGCGGACCAGCTGGTGTTGAATTGGCTCAATTAATGGCTACTTTTGGAACAAAAGTTTACATAACAGAAATATCGAGCAGACTATTGCCCCACTTTGATCAAGAAGTTGGTAATCTATTCGAACGAATTTTATTTGAGGAGAATGGCATTTCTTGCCTGACACAGACGCGTATATTATCAGTTTCTAAAGAAGGGCTAAATAAGCGCGTTATTTATTCTAGAGGGGATGTTAAAAAAACAATTCACGTTGAAGAGATCCTAGTCGCAACAGGCAAAGAGCCAAATATCGATTTAGGCCTTGATAATGCTGCGATTAATTATAGTCCAAAAGGCATTGAGGTAAATGACTTCCTACAGACGAATTCTAAGCATATTTACGCAGCTGGAGATATTATAGGCAAAGATAATAGCCAAACTCATACAGCATTAATGGAAAGTAGAATAGCTGCTCATAACATATTAAATCGGACAAAAATATCACCAAATTATGAAGCAACGCCATCCATAGTATTTACGCAGCCGTCTATTGCTCATTGCGGGTTGTCCGAAGACGACTGTTTAAGAAGAGATTTGAATATAAAAAAATCATTTGCACCACTAAGTCTGTTGTCAAGAGGAAACGTAAACAATTATACCGATGGGTTTGTCAAAATGATATGTGATAAAAAGAATGTAATATTGGGCGGTACTGTTGTATCACCAAACGCTTCAGAAATAATTCATGAAATAGCCCTGGCTGTTAAAAATGAACTGACCGCTGAACAAGTTGCTAATACACCTCATGCTTTTCTAAGTTGGAGTGAGGCCGTTCAGATCGCAGCCGAAAGGCTTCTATAGACTAAGATTGACTGTACGCGTAATAGTTGATATTATAGTACAGTATCGCGGGGTGGAGCAGTCTGGTTAGCTCGTGTGGCCCATAACCACAAGGTCGCTGGTTCAAATCCAGCCCCCGCAACCAATTTTTTATTAATAAACAGTCATCTAGTCGGTGGCTGTTTTTTAAAACAGAAAATTAATCCATTTTTGTATATTAGATTCATTTTTTTGATTAGTTGTTTGTCGGCTAACTGTATTAGACGTTTTCTTGTCAATCTGTAAAGCCAAATCAGTATTATTTGGTAAAATCAGCAACTTCTCACCATTTTTAGCTAAGCCTACATCTCTTCTTGCGGCTAGCTCTTTGTATTCATCAGTCTGATAATATAATCCTTCAAGCTGTAGATTTTTATTCTCTAGCTGGTCGATTGTTAGTTCTTTTTGTTTTTCATCTAAATCTTTTTGAAGACCATAATTTTTTTGCATAGCATTCAATGATCCCCAAACAAATCCTAACGCAACAAACAAGGCAATCACAATAATCATATTGTTAACGGTCATGTAATTATGTCTAACTTTGTATATGTATTGTTTAATCTTTATGTTCATAATAAAATACTATATTATTATAGCTCTAAGATGAAAAATGAGCTATAATAATGCAGTCGGGGCTGTAGCTCATCGGTTAGAGCAGGTGGCTCATAACCATTTGGTAGAAGGTCCGATTCCTTCCAGCCCCACCATTGTGTACAACATTCCCCTGTTTAGGGGATTTTTTTGACAAAATATTAATGACCTCACACATGTTGAGGTCATTAACTATATTTAAGCTAAAAAATAACTTATTTTTTCTTGATTGTCAAAAAACCATTTCTTGGATTTTCGACAACTACTCTGTCTTCTGGTAAATCTGTTGGAACACCCTTAGCATTTTTTGCAACCTTTGCAAAAAAGTAAATGGTCTGTTGTTTACCACCGCGCAATGTTACATCTGTCTTATGAAGATAATAAGTAACACCCTTTGAATTTTTATAACTGTAAGCCATTTGGTTTTACCTCCTATTAGTTCTTACAAGTGCTAGATTACAGCTATTACTTATATCTTGTCAACACCTCTTAACTATGATTATGTTGAATTTTTAAAAACACTTTCAAAAAAATTAGCTCTAACACTCTGAAGATAACTAATAATAAGATTAAAATAGTTACTAATACAGATAATCCAGCCAAGTCCGGTGACCAAGTTGGACTAGAATAGTTATATCTAAACATATCTGGATTTGGTAAATTCACCTTTATCGAGCCAACCTGCGAAGACGGGTACTTAGCTAGTTGTTCCGACAAACAGTTTGTATACCGTTCATCAGGCCATCGCCAATTATTTGCTTTAGCTAGAGGAGCACATATTTCATCATCGACTTTCTTATAAAGATTTACTGCATTCGATGAGTTTTGCGTGGCACTCTCTTTGGCTTGATCGGCCGCTTGATAATACTGATTTTGGAGATAGAATACGCCAGTGCTTGTATTCATGTGAGCTAGTACATAAGATTGAAGATCATAAAGCCTTTGTTTTATATCATTCGTAGTTCCTGACTTATCAGCATCAAGAACAGCTTGCCTTCTTTGCGTCATAGCCACATTATTCAGTCTTAGGAAAGTTGCTGAGATAATAACCATAAGCAAAAATACCAGACATAATTGCCATACCCTCATGCGACTAAGTTTGCGTATTTCAAACTTTGTATCTCTGCTGTTCACTACTAGTCCCGCCACCTATCTATCTACTCGTTAGTATAACATATCAGAAAATAGAGGTGTTATACTATAGCTATGAATATATATTTCTCAGGCATCGGAGGAGTTGGAATAGGTCCTCTAGCTGAAGTTGCTTATCAGGCGGGATATAATGTATCTGGATCAGATGTCGGGTCTAGCTTAATGACAGAAGAGCTAGCTAAAGAAGGTATTAAAATCAGAATCGGTCGACAAGATGGTAGTTATTTAAATGAGTGCTTTTCGAACAATCATATAGATCTTTTTGTCTATACAGCAGCCTTAAAATCAGATCATCCCGAATTGGTACTTGCTCAAAAATTAGGCATTAAAACCGTTAAAAGGGATGAATTAATTAATATCATTATCAAAGGCAAAAAATTAAAGATGATTGCCGTTGCTGGCACGCATGGTAAAACTACTACTACTAGCATGCTTGTTTGGGCCTTTAAGGGCCTGGGGATCCCTGTAAGCTATTCAATAGGTACTACTACCCATTTCAGTAGCAGTGGATCATACCAAAAAGATAGTGACTACTTCATTTATGAATGTGATGAATTTGACCGCAATTTTCTTCACTTCCATCCATTCATATCTTTAATACCATCGGTTGACTATGATCACCCTGATGTCTATCCAACTAGATCAGATTATGAAGCTGCTTTTTCAGATTTTGCTAATCAGTCAGGAACCGTTATTACTTGGCAAGAATATAAAAATATTTTCTCCAAAAATCATAATATTGAATACTTAGATACTATTGATGAAGTTAAAATACCCGGTGAACAAAATCGTAGGAATGCCAGTCTAGCCATTAATTTGATAAGCAAATTATTTTCTATAGACTCAAAAAAAACAGCTAGCATTCTAGAATCTTTCCCAGGTGTTGATAGAAGATTTGAAAAAATAGCCACTAACTTGTACACAGATTACGGTCACCACCCTACTGAAATAAAAGCAACTCTTCAACTAGCTAGAGAAATATCCGACCACGTAATTCTCGTCTACCAACCACATCAAAACGTAAGACAGCATCAACTCATAAAAGAATATCGCGATCAATTTAAGGAAGCTGAACATATATATTGGCTACCGACTTATCTAACTCGCGAAGATCCTAAGCTAAAGCTTCTTTCACCAGAAGACCTCATTGCTAAAATTAACAACAGAATCGACATTTCTGTAGCTAATTTAGATGATAGTCTATGGAATAATATTAGTGATTACAGAAAAAAAGGTTATTTAGTACTTATAATGGGCGCTGGCGATTTAGACACTTGGGTAAGAGATAAGCTAAGCTAATACTATTTTTTACTGACCTTCGCAAACATAATAGCCATACCTTGATTAACAAATTTTCTTTCATATGCCGTCATTGTTTTATACTCAGCTGGCAAATCAGAATTATGTAAGTTAAAGGTTATGTCCCTAATTACTAATTTTTCTTTAGCAAATTGCTCCAAGCTCCATTCAAAAAAAACTTTAGAATCTGTCTTAAAAAATATATTACCGTTGTTTTTTAGCAGTTTCTTGTATATTTCTAAGTAGTGTGGTGAAGTTAGTCTTCTGCCAGACGATCTTTTTTTAGGGTACGGATCAGAGAAAGTAAGCCATATGCCATCTAATGATTTTAGTTTTATTAAATCAATCAGCTGGTCTGCTCTAACTCTCAAAAATTTTATATTCTGTATATTATTATCAATAGCCAACTTTGCACCAGTCTGTAACCTATCACCTTTTATATCAATCGCTACTACGCTTTTTTTAGGATAAAGTTTTGCCAAGCTGAGGCTAAACAAACCAGTTCCAGCCCCTAACTCAATAATATTGCACTTCTGGCGCTTACTCCATTCGGCCTCTTCAAAACATATTGGATAATTGTTAAACAGTGCAAACTTATATTTTTTGCGCTTTCTCGTAATTACAAAATCATTTGGATTTAACTCATTCACTCGTGATATACTACCACATATGAATAGCGTTAGTCAGTGGTTAAGTAAAAATGGTCTTTCGATATTATTTGTCTTACTGGGTGCTGCAATAGCTTACTTCGTTGGTAGTAAAATACTAGATTTGTTTATTAGACAAATTGTAAAAGGCAAAAATCGTAATCAACCTAAAAAAGACATTGAAAAACGCCAGAACACACTAGCTGCCCTAGTAGTCGCAATATGGAGAATATTAGTAATTATCATCGGGGCAATATCTATATTTCAAAAACTTTTCCCTGACGTAAATCTTTCACCGTTGTTTGCAAGCGCCGGAATACTCGGTGTGGCATTTGCTTTCGGTGCACAAGCTATAATAAAGGATTTCTTAGGTGGAATTTTTATTGTCTCAGAAAATCAATATAGAGTCGGTGATATAGTCGACATAAATGGCGCTGCTGGCACTGTAGAAAAGCTAGGTACGAGAACAACTGTTATAAGAGACCTGGATGGAAATGTCCATTACATACCGAATGGCACAATCAGTCACGTTATAAATAAGACTATGGGCTATAGTAAAGTAAACTTTTCTATTTCAATCGACAGCAATACTGACGTTGATCAAGTTATTGATTCCATAAATAAAGTTGGCCAAAAGCTATATGAAGAAGAAAAATGGCACAGAAAGATTATTGAAGCTCCAAAATTCGGCAGAATCGAATCATTTGACGCTCAAGCGATCAAGCTTAATATCACTGGCAAAGTTCAACCATCAGATCAATGGTCAGTAGCAGCTGAAATGCGAAAACGGTTAATCGTAGAGTTTAATAAAGAGAATATTAACGTCGCTTAGCTCTAATTAGAAGAATTATCTATTCCAAGCGACTGGTCGCTCAATGCATCACCAGAAAACGGATCAATACTTTTAATTTTATCTAGCTGATTGTTATATGACTTCTTAAAATCATTTATAACTTTTTCATTAATAGAGCCGTCAGATGGGAAGGCGCTTATATCATCATCTTTCGTTGATGCTTTACTACTGACACTCTTATATCCCGGTCTGCTTAAATCAAGTTGAGCCGCTCCGCTGGTGTTGTATAGTTGTAACGCCACGACTACTAAAATTACCGAAACAACAACACTAGCACCAACCATAATAACGAATCTATTAGCAGCAAAGTTGTCGGTTCGTTTGGTAATCTTTAGTTTATGAAATAGTCCAATAACTTTATCTTTCATTATTTGCCTCTTCTGTAGCAGCCTTGTACGATGTCAGGAATGTATCTAGCGCTTTGTTATAATTATCCGCCTGCTCATTAAGCTTAACTACTGACTCATGAACCTGTGATCTATCATTACGTACATCTTCAACTTTATAATAAAATTCTTGTGGACTATTGTAACAATCTATACCAATAAGGTCAGTCATAGCTTCTTCATATGTTTGATAATTACTTCGAAAATTATCCATAGCATTTTTATACTCAGTCGTTACTGATAAAAGCTCAACTCCATTTAAACCATTTAGAGCCACTCTACTATTAAATTGATCCATTAGTTTAGTTTCTAAAGAATCATATAATTGGCCCCTATTGACCCTAAGTAAGGCGTCTGTCGCATGTAACCTATTTAATATAGATTTGGCTGAACTGCAATTCGCTTTTATCTTAGAGATTTGGCTGCTCGGTAATTGTTCATGTTGAGCAAAAACTTTATCGCCAATAATAAACGGACATAAAGCTATTGCTATAATAACCCAAAAACATAAAAGACGCTTAAACATCACCTTATTATCTAATGAATCAGTCTATTTGGTCAATGCACAAATTATGGAGTTAGCCTATTAATATCACGAGGAAATATAGTTGCTTCTTTAACATTACCTAATCCGATAGTTTTTTGAACTAGTCTATCAATGCCGAAACCACATCCACCATGCATAGGAAGACCGAATTTAAATGCTTGCAGATAATACTTGAAACCGTCAGCATTCACATCAAGACCGGCCGCTTTCATCTGCTCAATCATTTTATTATAATGATTTTCTCTTAACGGACATGTTGCTATTTCTAGTCCTCTGAATAGTAAATCAGCCCAAGCCACCGTGCCATCATCTTTAAATTTATGATAGAATTTGCCAGCTACTTTAGGAAAATCGGAAGCATAAACCAAATCACTACCAAGATTTTTCTTAACATATTCAGATATCCACTTCTCTTCGTCCGGCGTTAGGTCTTTTTCATCAGTTGTATCAGCTTTATTAGCCTTGCTATACATCTCGTGTATCTTGGCTATAGTAAATCGTGGGATTTTTCCATCCTTCGGCAGCCTTAGCTCAGGAGCATTCCAGCTCTTTAGGTCAGAGGCATGAACTTCATAAACTTTTTTAAGGACACTTTGAACCATGTCACCTATCAGATCAAGAACTTCATCATGACTATTAACAAACCCCATCTCAATATCTAACATCGTAAGTTCTGTTAGATGCCTTGTAGTCGCGCTAGGTTCAGCACGGTAACTATGATTAATCTCAAAAACTCTTTCAAATGCGCCAACTAGCATTTGTTTATAAAATTGAGGACTCTGCGCAAGATATGCTACTTTATCAAAGTAATCGAGTCTAAATACTTCAGCACCACCTTCAGTAGCCTCGGCAATTAGTTTTGGCGTATCAACTTCTACAAACTCATGGTCTTGAAGATATTCTCTTATATAGCGTACAAGACTAGCTCTTATTTTAAATATCTTCTGCTCTTGTAGATTACGAATACTTAGCGCTCTGTATTCGAACAATGTGTCTAAATTGTCTGATTTATGGCTAATGGGTTTATCAATCTCAATAGGAGATTCATCTAAAACAGGAACTTCTACTGTGACTTTAACATCATGAAGCTCTGCGCCACCTGGAGCTCTATCGTCAGCCATTGCAGTACCTTCGAACTCAACAACAGTACCAGTTTGCATACCCCTTAATTTTTCTAATTCGTTTTTATTCTCAATTAGACATTGAACTAAGCCGCTCCTGTCTCGAACGGTTATAAAATTTAGTCCACCCATTAATCTTTTTTTATGTAGCCAACCACGTACCGAAACAACTTCGCCAACATGTGCCGACAATTCTCTTGCTAATGTCCTCTTCATAACTATTTTTAGTCTACCACTGATATCAATACCGGTCTAGTCAGTTTTTCTTCTATCAATCAAAAAAATAAAAATATCTTCTAGTGTTATTATACCGGTCAACTTATCATCATGGTCTCTAACGATAAGAAGATGCTGTTTTGAATCAACCATTTTTTTAAATGCATAAATAATCGCCTTATCTTCATATATGTTAACGATATTTTTAGTAACGTTTTTCGCCGTTAACGATCGCTTGTGATTTAATGTAAGCAAATCAGTTATATCTAAAATTCCTATAACATGATCTAAATCTTGGTCGATTACTGGAAAACACGAATGGCCAGTTTTATGCAATTCATCTAGCACGAGCGGACCGAGTAGTTCACTGTTATTAACATACACAATATCTTTTTTTGATGTCATTAATGATGCTATCTTTTCATCTTTAAGTGAAAGCCCGCCTATAATCAACGTTTTTGATTTTTCATCAATATTGGCTGTTTTCTCTACACAATATATTAGTTCTTGCACTGAATTAAATTCTTTATTCTCTACCGTTTGTCTATTATTAGATTTTAATAAAAATAATTTATTACTGTTTTTTTCAAAGAAAGGCAAAAAATTACTTAAAAATTTTAACAATCTTTTTTGATTAATTATTTTTTTTGTAAATTGATAGCATAATAAGGGATATATAATAGCACTAATAATCAATACTATAATGCCAACAGCTAAATTAGTCCTCGTTAATATGACATAGCCATATATACCAGATACAATAAACCATAATATTAGCACTAAATTATTAAAATACGGTTGTAACTGAATAATTTTTAGTAATGTGTTTGCTTCATTATCGCCGTCCTTAGCCATTCTTTTTAATTCGAACTGGCTTATCTTTGGATTTTCTAGTCTAATGCTCCCTAATAATAGGGAAAAAACGTAAAGAACAAAGAATATAATGATTACTACCATAGTATTATTATAGTAAACTATTATCATAGGCGTAATACTGATATACTTTTAGTGATCAAGGAGGTTAAAAGTGACAAAATCGAAGTGGATAATTTTTATTGTGATAGTCTTATCATTTATAGGCCTATTGGCATATGAATCAAATAAAAACAAACCTGACATAGCAGGTACTAATATAAATTCCGTTATTGGTGCTAGCCAAAAAAACGGTAACATAGGCGATTACGTATACGGCAATAAAAATAGTAAGGTCGTTTTAATTGAATATGGTGACTTTGAATGTTCAGGTTGTGCTGAGGAGAACCCAAAACTTAATCAATTATTACCCGAATATAAAGATAAGATTGCGTTTGTGTTTAGGAACTTTCCACTCACAAGTATCCACCAAAATTCTTTAGCTGCCGCAGCAGCTGCCGTAGCAGCTGGATTACAAGGCAAATTCTGGGAATATCACAACACACTATATAATTCGCAAAGTGATTGGTCAGACCTATCTGGCAACGATAGAAGTAATCAATTTATATCTTACGCAAAGCAATTATCGCTAAATACTACAAAATTTAGTAAAGATATGGCTTCCGATAACGTTACTAAAAAAATTTATTTTGACCAGGCACTTGGAGAATCAATTAGCCTAGATTCAACACCTACATTCATATTAAATGGTAAAAAAATAGATCCAAACACTTGGAGCGATAATACTAAGCTTAAAAATACGCTCAATTCTACATTAGAAAAAAATAATATACAAGTTCCAAGCAAATAATAAAGATGAGTTCAAAAAGGATGTCATGAAACGACATCCTTTTTGCTTATTGTGCTATGTAGTTCTGCCATTCGGCAGGAACAACATCAACTGCTACCTTCTTGCGCCTTGAAGGCACAAATTCAATAGCTATTGGCATCTTATACTCCTCAACTATATATAATCTTGCGTTTTCGACCTCACACATATGATTTCCTTTTACGCAAGACGCAAGAAATAGTGTACCAAAACATAGTTGGTATGTCAAGAATGGCACAATTACCCATCGTGCTATTGCTTATATAATATAATATATAAGCAATAGATTCAATAGACATTATAGCATGTTGTTTAAATAACTATAATTATATCTATTAATATTTGATTTTTAGAATTGCTAGGGAGTTTTTAATCACTTTATCGACTTTTTTACCGTGGATCCACTCATCGACAGCCTTTTGAGCACCCGGTAAGGCGCTATTGTCATAATCATCAATTATGACAATGCCATATTTAACAATATTCTTTTCGATTAATTTTAATGACTTCTTTATTGATTGGTAGTAATCACCGTCAAGAAATGCAAAACATATTTTTGTCGGTATATCAGTCTCAGCTAATTGATCGAACCATGCTTTTTTTATGATAGGCATCGGCACTTTAGCTTTTTTAATGTTTGCAATAAATTGTTTTTTTGTAGCAAGCAACTCCCCTTCCTTAAATTCAATACCTAATGGACTTTCGTCTTGACACGTTTTTAATGGTAAGCCGCTGAATGAGTCATATACATAAAAACTTTTTTTAGTTCCTTCAAGACACTTTGCTATCCATACACTAGTGGTACCAACATAGCAACCAAACTCAGCTACATCACCATCAATACCACTCTGGAGAGTTTTTTGGAGGCATTCTAGCACTGTGTTTATTTCTTTATTGTCAACTTGATCAGATAATAATTTCATAACTTTGTTTTTATTATTAACTTATATAGTCTAAAATAAATTGTGAATATATTCTAGGTCATTGTTCCAAGCTTATTCAAAGAATTCAATTACATAATAATTTAGTAGCAATGTTTAAAAAAATAACTGAAAATATTAAAACATTTTTCTGCTCAAAGAATTTTTTCTTTGTAGTCATAGGTTTATTAGTAGTTCAAGCTGTTTGGTTTGCTATCTGTGCACGATATCCTATGGCTTTTGATGAAAACTATCATTTTGGCATCATAAAAATATATTCAAAGCAGCTCTTGCCATTTATAAAGTCAACGCCCGCCAACTCCGGTGCTTTTGGTGACATTACAAGGTATGATTCATATTTATATCATTATTTAATGAGTTTTCCTTATCGATTTATAGAATTTTTTACAAAAAATGAGCTGATCCAGATTATTATTCTCAGATTTATAAATATTGGGATGTTTGTAGCTGGTTTGTTCTTATTTAGAAAGACGCTTCGCGACGCTAATATAAAAGAACCTATTATAAATTTTTCTTTTTTAATGCTTATATTTATACCAATCGTACCATTCTTAGCAGCAACTATTAGCTACGATAATTTAGCTTTTGTATTTGCCCCATTAGTTGTTGATCTAGCAATATTATGCATAAATCAGATCAAAGCAAAACACGAATTTCCAATAAAATATTTTATCCTTATGCTAATATTTGGCAGTTTAGGTAGCTTGGTAAAATATGCTTTCTTGCCAATATTCGTAGCCGCTTTTTTATACGTGATATTTATTCTAATAAGAAGTCACGTAGTAATTTTTAAAAATGACAGTATCATTAAACAAATACTGTCATTTAAAAAAATAACAGCTATTTTACTTTGTGTTGGACTAATAGTTAGTTTTGGCTTAATCATAGAACGCTATGGTGTTAACTTAGCGGTTTATCATAAGCTAGAACCAGATTGTGGAGAAATTCACCCGACTGAACACTGTATACAGTACGGCCCCTGGGCAAGAAACTACAATATAAAACAAAATATAGTTGCGAATGACCCTAATCCTGATCCATCGCCTATTATGTTTATTCCAGTTTGGGCCTCGGGCATGTTCTATAGGTTATATTTTGCAATAACCTATAACTATTCTAATGATCCTCCACTTCCTCTACCATTTATATCAGCAATAATAGTTGCAAGTGTTGGTTTAGTTCTATGTTTAATATTCTTTAGAAAACTGCTTAGAAGCAATAATATTTTAGTGCTATTCGGTCTTATTATTATAATCTATACTGCTTCACTATTTTATGTAAACTTGAGTGAGTATATAAAATATCGTGAAGCCCTAGCGCTTAATGGAAGATATTTTATAATAATAATGCCATTAATATTCGCTTGGTTAGCATCGGCCTATGAGATATTACTAGGAAAAATATTCAGAAGACAATTCAAAAATAGTGCTTATCTTTTTGCAATTGTGCTTTTACTTCTTACTGTTCAAGGAGGTGGTATGTTAACTTATCTAGTAAGGAGTAAGGGCAGTTGGTATTTTCAAGATAAATCTATTGTTAGTTTTAATATGAGTCTGAAAAAGACTATAAGCCCGTTAATTGTCGGAGGAGAAAAAAATGGTAAATAAGCAAAAAACTATCACTATATTAGGAGCCGGTTATGTCGGTCTAACAACGGCAGCAATATTATCTGTCTGCGGCTATAGAGTATATGCCGTTGATCCCAACACCAACCGTCTTAAAGCCATAAAAGGTGGAAAGTCTTTTTTCTTTGAAAAAGGATTAGACGATGTAATTAGTAAAGGGATAGAAAATGGCAATCTGATTCCAACTGATTCATATGAAGAGAGTGTGCCAAACAGTAGCATCATAATATCATGCGTCGGTACGCCAGATAAACCTGACGGAAGTTCAAATTTGGACTACGTTTTTGATGCAGCAGAAGAATCAGCGAAATACCTACTTAAAGATTCAATTTATGTTCAGAAAAGCACAGTTCCAGTCGGAACTGGTGAAAAGATCGAAAACATTTTTATTAATTTAGGACTATCGGCCCATTATGTATCAAACCCAGAATTTTTGAGAGAATCAACCGCCTTACAAGATACTCTTTATTTTGATCGGATTGTTGCCGGTGGAAATGATAAAAAATCTGTTAATCGTATACTGGATGTTTATCATGACATAGAACACTGTCGTGACCAAATAGCAAAATTGGGTAATATATCAGACGATATAGACGATAAATCAGCCATAAAAAACGGCCTTTACATTGCTACTAGTTTAAACAGTGCTGAACTTATAAAAGTAACATCAAATGCTTTTTTGGCTTTAAAAATATCTTTTGCTAATTCTATAGCACTTCTCACGGACAAAGTAGGTGCCGATATAAATGACGTCATGAAAGCAGTTGGAGCAGATCCTAGAATCGGTGCTAAATTTTTGAATGCAGGAAGAGGCTATGGTGGTGGCTGTTTTCCAAAAGATGTTAGTGGTTTGATAGTGAGTGCTCAAGATCATGGTGTCGATCTAGAAATTATGAAAGCTGCTAAAAATGTAAATGATCGAATGCCTGGATACGTTGTTAAAAAAATTATTGATAATGCCAAGCTAAATAGTAAAAAAACAAAAATTACAGTGTTGGGATTATCATTTAAATCGGGCACAAGCGACGTAAGGCGTTCTCCTGGAATAAAGATTGCAAATATTTTTGTTAAACAGGGCTTTAGCATTAAAGCCTTTGATCCGGAAGCTAACGACGAAGCAAAAAAGGGCTTAGATCCTCATGTGACCATAACAAATACAGTTGTTGATGCATTGGATGGTTCCGATGTAGTTATTATAGCAACAGACTGGCCAGATTTTCTTTCATTAGATTTAAATAAAACAAAAAGTATTATGACAGGAAAATTATTTGTCGATGCCGTTAATCGTTTTGACAAAGCTTCTATCAAAGAACACGGGTTTGATTATATGGGCATTGGAAGATAAAATATCAATATGAAAGTTTTTGTACAGATTCCCTGCCTTAATGAAGAAAAGACTCTACCGCTAGTTTTAAAATCGATTCCTAAAAAAATAAAAAACGTCGATGAAATAGAAGTTCTTATAATAGACGACGGTTCAACCGATAATACTATTAAAATTGCAAAGAGATTAGGTGTAAAACACGTTATCAAGCATACTGGTAATTTCGGCTTGGCAAGATCTTTCAAGGATGGTGTCGACTATGCACTTAAAAATGGTGCTGATATTGTTGTAAATACTGATGGCGATAACCAGTACCCACAAGAAAGAATTGCTGATTTAGTACAACCAATCATTGATGGTTTTGCTGATATAGTTATTGGTGATCGCCAAACTGCAAATATTGCCCATTTTTCAAAATTTAAAAAAATGATGCAAAAATTTGGCAGCTGGGTAGTAAATCAAGCAGCTGGAACAGATCTACCTGACGCAGCTAGTGGATTTAGAGCCTATTCTAGAAAATCTCTATATCGTTAAAACATAGTTACTCAATTTAGCTATTGCATGGAGACTATCATTCAGGCTGGTAATAAAAGGCTAAAAATAGCTAGCATAACAATTGAAACCAACCCAAAGACTAGAGAATCGAGACTTTTCAAAAGCATTTGGCAGCACATACGAAAATCAGGAGAAGCTATTTGTCGAAGTTACGTAATGTTTAAATCATATATGATTTTTTCTGCATTAGGAACAATACTTTTCATTCTTGGCCTAATACCATTTATAAATTTCTTTATTCTTTGGCTCAGTGGTAGCACTAGAGGGCATATACAATCTTTAATTTTTGGCACTGCGCTACTTGCTGGATCGTTCTTTTCTTTCGCTCTTCTGATTATTTCTGATTTGTTAAGTACAAATCGTACTTTAATTGAAGACGAGTTAGAAAGAATCAAGGAAATTCAATACAACAAAACAGATAAGAAATAAGTAATATGCGCTTCTTTAAGAACAACTGTATTAAAAAGATTATACCGATTGCCTTCTATATTCTTTTAGTCATTTTCTTGTTTTTTTATTTAAAATCAATAGACTTTTCGAAAATAATTACAATAAATATTGCGTGGCAGTACATCTTATTGGCAACCATATTCGGGCTTTTTTTTCGATATTTTGGGGCTTACATATGGACAGTTATTTTAAGAACTCTTGGTGCTGAAAATGTTCATTATTCCAAGGATCTCATCCACGTTTATTCAAAAGCTTGGATGGGTAGATATATACCAGGTACTGCACCGTGGATACTCGGTAAAATTTTTTTCGCTTCACAACATGGTATATCTAAAAACAAGCTAGCAATTGGGTCACTTCTTGAAGCTGCCTTGCAGATAATCGTTCAACTGGTTTTTTCATTATTAATATTAGCTTTCGATGTAAGGCTGAAAGTTATACCTAATTATATAAAAATAGTCATACTCTTTATTGCTATTATTTGTGTGCTCGCTTTAGTACCTAATGTATTTAATAAACTGATGGGGGTTGTATACAAAATCATCTTAAAAAAGAAGCTAGACAAAGAGCATCATGCAACCAATCAAACAATTTTTCGCGGTTTTACTTTATATGTAGTAGGGTCAATCGTGAGCAGTCTTTCATTGTTTTTTATTGCAAAGGCTATTTATCCAAGTTTGTCATACAGCAATATGTTGTTTGTTATGGGTGCTGATACTCTAGCAGGTGCAATTGGAATGATTGTGATATTCGCTCCAAGCGGCATAGGTGTACGTGAAGGTATACAGCTCACATTGTTGTCATTGATAATGCCAAAAGAACTAGCTCTCATAATTACCGTTGTTACAAGACTATGGAACGTTTTAGTAGACTTGTTGTTTTTTGCACTCGGTGCACTTTTTGATAAAAAGCTTAAAATCTCCCAAGAACTTCCCTCATCTCACTAGTTAATATTTTATTAGATAACTTTTCTTGATATAATTTATTGCCTTCTTTACCAATATTGTTTAATTTAGTTCTATTGCTGTCTGCCCATAAAATAACTTTATACAATGATTCAGAATTAGCCTGATCGACAAGTAAAGCATTTACCTTATTATTGAATAAACTACTTTCTTTGTTTCTGCCTATTATAATTGGTTTGCCCATACTCAAAAACTGGTATGCCTTGCCCGTTACAACATATTGACTCTGAAATGTTCCTCCAAATGGTCCAGCTAAGCATATGTCTGATTTTGATATATATTCAGGAAGTTTTTCAAAATCTACCCACCTTCTATATTTAATGCTTGCGCCTTTTTTAATTGCTTGATCAATTAAATTTTTTGTGTCATTACTACCGCCAATAAGCGTAAGTTTAATATTCTTATTCTTAAGCATCAGCATAGCTTCAAGCACATATTTCATACCATGCAGAGGCAGCATGCTACCATAATAAAAAATATTTAATTCTTTACTATAGTTTTTTGCTCTTCCTTCGTAGAAAACATTTTCATCAGTACTTACTATAACTGGTTGGTATTTTTTTAGGTTAATATTCATTATTTTAGATGAAATAATCGCATGCGATTTCGTATCAGACAATATTAAATTAGCTGATTTCAACATATTTCTATATATGCTTTTTATGATTTTACCCGGATATCTTTTTGTATCTATTTTTTTATGTTCATAGTCAATCCACTCGATAAGATTTATAAACTCATCGAATATTAGCACCTTTCCAGTTGATATTAGCCTTATAAAGGGCAAAATCTCATATCCCCTGAAAGTCACAAGATAAATATCGGGGCTGTACTTTATGCGCATTAATATTGTCTTAAATATTACTTCTGCGTACCTCAGCAAGCCGACATTCTTGTTTTTTACGATCCTTAAGTCTATGCCGTCAATTCTAGCAGTCGCTTCACGTAGCGTTCTTGCTCTAATATAATCAGGCTGCTTGTAGCAGGTTATTATACAGACCTTTTTCACCTATTCCCCTACCCTCATATCCACATTAAGACCGGTAGATGACTTAGTAGCAGTAATGTCACCACCAAGACGATTAACTATCATACGATCTAGGTATAAGTCTAGTCTGTTTAGGTTAGTATCATCAGTAGCAGTACCGGCTTGCTCGTTCATGGAGCTTGAGTAAACACTGAATAGGTTCTCAGCGGGTTTATCGGTAGTTAGTGGTCCATTGACAGTTATATGA